>TARA_R110000824_G_scaffold400686_1_pt1 | contig 194719 bp, 179 predicted proteins | sample TARA_R110000824 | Tara Oceans TARA_R110000824 (sample SAMEA4397747) | marine metagenome | biome: Polar Biome; feature: [MES] marine water layer (ENVO:01000295) within the mesopelagic zone...; material: water (ENVO:00002006), including particulate matter (ENVO:01000060) such... | reverse complement strand
GCTGCTTCTATGGAACGCCGCGAGGGTGATGAGTACCGCTTTAACGAGCCGCTGCTGGAAAACTTGCTGTTGTCACCCGAGTTCAATGCAGGCCCGGTCATCCTGGCGATGCTGTTTCTTTCGCCGGGTCGCCATGCGGGAGAGGGAGGTGATATCGCTGAAATATGCGCGGCGGCTGAACAGCAGCATCCAGAACTTTCCGTTACTACGACCAAGCTGGTGGGCGAACATCCAGATATTGTCGATATTCTTGCTACTCGATTGCGCCAAGCGCTTGATGATGAACGCTTTCTGCTCGATATCCCGGCAATCAACTGAATGCCCTAGCGGATGATGGATGAATGCCTGCCCAATAGCGCGTAGAATCGCGAGCCTTTCGTATTGTAAATAACACGCTAACCGGGCTCCTTTTGTGATCGCAACCGCCAATATCACCATGCAGTTTGGGGCCAAGCCCCTGTTTGAAAATGTCTCCGTTAAATTCAATAACGGCAATCGCTACGGCCTGATTGGCGCGAACGGCTGCGGCAAATCCACCTTTATGAAAATTCTCGGTGGCGATTTGGAGCCCACTTCCGGCCAGGTGATGCTGGATAGCAGTACACGGCTGGGTAAGTTGCGTCAGGATCAATTTGCGTTTGAAAACGAGCGCGTCATCGATACCGTGATCATGGGCAATGTCGAACTCTGGTCGGTGGCTGCCGAGCGCGAGCGTATTTACTCGCTGGCAGAGATGAGCGAAGAGGACGGCATGGCCGTCGCTGATCTAGAAGTGCGCTTCGCCGAGCTGGATGGCTACACCGCCGAGCCCCGCGCCGGCGAATTGCTACTGGGCTTGGGCATCCCCATTGAGCAACACACGGGCCCGATGAGCGAAGTCTCTCCCGGCTGGAAGCTGCGTGTGCTGCTCGCCCAGGCGCTATTCGCTGACCCGGATGTACTGTTGCTGGATGAGCCGACCAACCACCTGGATATCAACACCATCCGCTGGCTGGAAGATATTCTTAAAGCGCGCAGCAGCACCATGATCATCATCTCTCACGACCGCCATTTCCTGAATAGTGTCTGCACCCACATGGCGGATCTGGATTACGGCGAAATTACCCTGTTCCCGGGTAACTATGATGACTACATGACCGCCGCTACCGCGGTTCGCGAGCGTCAGCACTCGGATAACGCCAAGAAAAAGGCCCAGATTGCCGAGCTGCAGCAGTTCGTTAGCCGCTTCTCTGCCAACGCCTCGAAGGCCAAACAGGCTACCTCGCGAGCGCGTCAGATCGACAAAATCAAGCTGGAAGATATCAAACCTTCCAGTCGTGTTAGTCCGTTTATTCGTTTTGACCAGGCCAAGAAAATTCACCGTAACGCTGTCAACGTGGATGGCATTACTAAAAGCTATAACGGCGAGAAGCCGCTGTTTGAGCGACTTTCCATGACCGTGGAAGCCGGCGAGCGTATTGCTATCATCGGCCCCAATGGCATTGGTAAAACCACGCTGCTCAAAACGCTGGCAGGCGAGCTGCACCCGGATGCGGGTGAAGTGAAGTGGACAGAAGCCGCTGATGTCGGGGTTTTTGCCCAAGATCATAGCGACGATTTTGCCGTCGATGCCACGCTGTTTGAGTGGATGTCGAGCTGGACCACTGGCGGCGAGCAGGTTGTACGGGGCGCGTTAGGGCGGATGCTGTTTTCCAGCGATGATATCGGCAAGTCGGTGAAGGTGATTTCGGGCGGCGAGCAGGGGCGCATGCTGTTCGGTAAGTTAATCCTTACTCAGCCTAACGTGATGCTGATGGATGAGCCGACCAACCACCTGGATATGGAGTCTATCGAGGCGCTGAACCTGGCATTAGAAAACTACCCGGGCACGCTGCTGTTTGTCAGCCATGATCGTGAGTTTGTCTCTTCACTGGCGACGCGCATTATTGATATGCAGCCGGAAGGTATTGTCGACTTTAGCGGCAGCTATGACGATTACCTGCGCAGCCAAGGGGTCGTGTAAACAAGCTTAACCGATGATGCGTTGGTAAGTGGCGTCAGTGGCAGGTTCACGCTCAGCATTGAGCAGCTTGCCCTGAAAAACCTCAGCGGCCTGTTTGGCAAGATCCACAAACACAATCATTTGCTGATTGCGCCGCTTATGCAGCGGGGGTTTTACCAACAGGCTTATGCCTTTTACTTCGTGATTGGAATCACGGTAGAGGTCAGGCATTTCGCCAGGTAGGAAAGCATTGGCTATCGTCACCGGATTGGAAGGTTGTTTGCCCGGCACATGGTAAACTTTGGTTACCGGGTCGTAGATGGCCTCTACCTGGCGTAGCCAATCGGTTAGCTGTTGCGTGGTTTCAGGCGAAGGGTTAGCAAATATCACAAACAAAGAGTGCAGTTTATGCGTTTTTTGAGGCTCTCTTTCGCTAGCCGCTGGTACTGACGTTGGCTCCGGGGCTGGCGCCGCCTGCTTGGTTTCCGTCACAGAAGGGGGCTTTTTTTCTGAACGTTTCCGGCGCTGAGAGAGCATGAAGTAGAAGAATAGCGCCGCTGCGATCAGCCCTAAGAGCAAGGATCCGCCCGCCAACAGGGTCACCATTGATGAATTTTCCATCTCCTCTACCTCCTCGTAGCCTCTTTTGGATTTGGATTGAGCCGCCAAATCGTCGCATTCAATGCCAGCGCCAACGCTACCCACAACCCATAAGGCACCATTAGCCACGCAGCTAGCGTGCTTACTTGGGAAAACAGCGCAATGGCGATAATAATTAACCCTAGTAATACCACAATATCGATCAGTGCGATGGCAATCTGTTTGCGTTCGAAGAACAGCCAGGACCACGCCGCATTGGCGAAAAGTTGTAGCACGTAAACCGCTAAGCTGGCGGTGCGCCACGCCGAATGATCGGCCATGTAGAGTCGCCACGCAGCGATCGCCATCAATAAATACAGTATGCCCCACGCAATAGGAAAGGCGATATCCGGTGGTGTCCAGGTCGGCTTGCGTAACTCTCGGTACCAGCTATCTGGGCGAAAACGCGCACCGGTACTGGCGGTTAGGCCAACCAGCAAGATCGACACCAGTAGAGAAAACAAGGAACCAACCATGTATCACCTTTTCGTTAAAACGAAAGAATCAATAGCCTAGCAGCGTTTGATAATAATCAGACATAAAAAAGCATCACCTAAGTGATGCTTTTCTGAGGAAAGGATTCAGCCATTGGGTAAAGTTAGATTAGCTTACCCTTTGCGGTCGTAGCCATTATCCATAAACGGATAATCGGTGTAGCCCTTCTCATCGCCACCGTAGAACGTTTCGTGGTTCGGCTCGGTGAGCGGCGCATTAACACGGAAGCGCTCCGGTAGATCCGGGTTAGCGATGTAAGGGCGGCCAAAGGCGACGGCATCAGTGGAGTTTTCGCTGATGCGTGTCTCGGCGCTTTCGGCATCGTAGTTGCCGCAGTAGATCAGGCTGCCGCTAAAGCGTTCGCGCATCTGCTCACGGAAACCGTTAGGGAAGGTAATATCGCCGCCCGCCCAGTTAGGCTCGTTCAGGTGCAGATAGGCGAGGCCACGCTTGGAAAGCTGCTCGGCCATGTAAAATGCCATTGCTTCCGGCTCATCGTCGGTCAACCCAAAGAGCTCGATAAACGGCGTCATGCGGATGCCGACCCGGTCTGCACCATAAACCTCAATCACCGCATCAATCACTTCCAGCGGGAAGCGGGCGCGATTTTCTAACGAACCGCCGTACTGGTCGGTACGCTTGTTGGTGCCAGTCGCCAGAAACTGGTTGAGCAGGTAGGCGTTTGCCGCGTGCACTTCGACCATATCGAAACCAGCACGTTTAGCGCGCTCGGCCGCTTGGCGATAGTCATCGACAATGCCTGGAATTTCATCGGTTTCCAGCGCACGCGGTGTGCTGGTGGGGTGCTGACCCGCAGTGCCGTCTTCAAACTCGACAAAACACTGGGCGCCTTCGCCTTTCAGCGCGCTTGGCGCTACTGGCTGCTGCCCATCGGGTTGAACCATTTCGTGTGAAACGCGCCCAACGTGCCAAAGCTGCAGCGCCATACGACCGCCTTTGGCATGTACAGCATCCACAACGTCTTTCCAGCCGGCTTCCTGTTCATCGGTCCAGATGCCTGGCGTATACACATAACCGCGGGCGGTCGCGGAGATGTTGGTGGCTTCACTAATAATCAACCCAGATCCAGCACGTTGCCCATAGTAGGCTTCCTGTATCTTGCCCGGCACGCTATCAGGCGTACGCGCACGAGTCAGCGGCGCCATGATGACGCGGTTAGGAATCGTCAGGCTACCAAGCGATGTAGGGGTAAATAGTGTTTCGAAAGCCATCAAGTAAGCTCCTTTTGAATGCTTCGATAAATAGTACGCTCCAGAATAGACCAGTTTACTAGTTAACGCCAACGACTATGTCATTCCCTTATTGATGGGGCCGTTACGCTCAAAACAAAACCCCGACAGGAAAATCAGGCGGGATGGGTATGAAAAAGAAATGAGCCGCTAGCGCTTTAGCCACAGCCTGCTTTCCGAGAATTGCATTTGCAGGCATCGTTCTACATTATTAGGTTAACTTAAACGTTATAAGGCCTGACTAGTGCGATATGACGTCAACCAAACGGCTGAAAAAACGGCATGACACCTAAACTCCCCATCAACATCGATGACTTGCTTCATCACCGCACGGTGGAAAGTGAACGCATTGAATATAAAGAAGGCTGGAACCCTGAATCCATCCTGCATACTTTGTGTGCGTTCGCTAATGACTTCCACAATTTGGGTGGCGGGTATGTCCTGGTTGGTATTGCTGAAGAGAATGGTCAACCGCAATTGCCGCCTGCCGGTTTATTGCCGGAGCAAATCGATACCATTCAAAAAGAGTTATTAAATCTAGGGCACTCAGCGCTTGCGCCGCACTACCACCCATTAACCGCGACCTATGAGATTCAGGGCAAAACCATTCTGGTGCTATGGGCGCCGGGCGGTGAAACACGGCCCTATAAAACTAAAACCAGCTTGAGTAAGAAGAGTGATTGGGCTTATTACCTGCGTAAACATACCAGCACGGTGAAAGCATCGGGGCGGGATGAGCGTGAGCTGCTAAGTTTGGCGGCTACGGTACCGTTTGATGATCGCTATCGACAAACCGCGACATTAAATGACCTTTCCTCCTATTTGATGCGCGACTTTCTCCACGATATTAATAGCGAATTGGCACCTGAAGCCCGCGAGCTGGATATTGAAACCCTGGGCCGCCGAATGAATGTGGTTGGTGGGCCAAGCGAAATGGCTTTTCCTAAAAATGTAGGGCTTTTGTTCTTTAACGAGCAACCTGAGCAGTTTTTCCCCGCGACTCAGATAGATGTGGTGTATTTTCCAGATGGTGCCGGTGGCGACCATTTTGAAGAGAAAATATTCAAGGGCCCGCTGGGGCGCATAACCCGCACGGCATTGGACTACATTAATCGCAACTATTTAAAAGAGGGCGTAACAAAACACGCTGATCGCCCAGAAGCTGAGCGTTTCTGGAATTTTCCACTGGTCGCCATTGAAGAAGCAGTGGTGAATGCGGTGTATCACCGCTCTTATGAAATGCGTGAGCCCATTGAAATCCGTATTGATGGTCGGGAGCTTGTAGTGCTCAGCTTTCCAGGACCCGACCACTCTATTCGTTTGCAAGACCTGCAGGCAGGTAAAGCAGTCAGCCGCCGCTACCGCAACCGGCGTATTGGCGAGTTTTTAAAAGAATTGGATTTAACCGAAGGCCGTTCAACGGGCGTGCCGAAAATTCTTCGGGTGATGAAGACGAACGGTTCGCCAGAACCGGTGTTCGAAACCGACGATGAGCGCAGCTACTTTTTAATTCGTCTACCCGTTCACGAGGGGTTTTCGGTTAATGAGGACGTAGCACCTCTAGCGCCCAAACAAGTAACCGAACAAGTAACCGAACAAGTAACCGAACAAGTAATGCGATTGTTGCAAGCTTTGCTTGAAGAGCCAATGAGCACTAAAGCACTTCTTGAGGCGTTATCACTCACGCATCGCCCCACGTTTTTACAAAATTATTTACAACCGGCATTGGCACTGACATTAATTGAAATGACGCAACCTGACTCGCCGCGTAGTCCAACCCAAAAATATCGATTAACCGATCTAGGTAAGCGCGTACTAGCCACTAAAAATACGCGTCAATAAACATAGGCCCTATCATTTCCAAGTCTGGTGTTTCTGCTTTGGCAGTTACAGTGTTGGCAATCGTCATGAGCGCACGCCCCCACTTGGAGCAAAGAAGCGTCTGAGGAACGGTCAATGCCACTTCGTCCAAGACCAACGCCGCTTAGCAGGGGTGTCGATCTGCTGAAGCGCGGTGGCGAGCGGCAACATAATAGCGGCTAGCTGGCGGTGGCAAACGGCACTACTGAGTACCCCAGGGCACTGCTTCAGCAGCAGGTCACACTGTTGCGAGGCGATGTAAAGTTGCTCCGTAACGGGAGGTGCAAACAGTGGCTTCGACTGCTGGCAGCAGCGGGTCAGCTCGCGGGAAAGCATCGACATCATGGCGGTATCCATCCAGCAGGGCAGCGGGTCTTCCAAACGGCCAGCAATGGAGTGCTGAACCGCTTCAAACGAGGTGCGTAAAAACATGACTGTTTGGCGAAGTTGCCGCTGCTCGCTAGTCATCCCACTGGTCCCTCACCTATGCGTCAAAAAATAGTGTTTCTCATTTGCATCTTTGGCGACAATAGCGCTCCTCTATGGGCCTGTCAATGCTGCGGCTATCGGGAGCTTAAAGCTGGAGGTTAGCCGTGCGCCTTGAAGAGCTGCCAGTCGTTATTAGTCAGTGGTTTGGCTCCCTGCTCGGTCACCACCACGGTATCGCTGATGCCAACGCCCCATTGGCCGGGCACGCGTAGGCAGAGCGGCAGGTGAAAGACCATATTGGTTTCAAAGGTGCGATGCTGACCTTTGGCGATAAAGCCCGTGCCCTCTACCCAGCTAGGCGGAAACTGCGCGCCCACGGCGTAGCCAAACACGCCGGAGAAAAAATACTGGTCGCGGTGCGGGGCGAGTAAAGCATCAGCCGCTTGGGCGGCGGCGTCGAAACTATTGCCGGGCCGCATGGCGTCGCATAGCGCCTCGAATATAGAACGGCAAAGGTCGCGAGTGGCGGAGAGGGCCGCGTTGGGAGTGCCGGTCACCGCGGTACGCATCATGGGGGCCGTGTAGCGCTGATACGCGGCGCCAAACTCCAAGAACACTGGTTCGTTAGGCTGAATCACGCGCCGCTTATGATTGGCGTGTATCACACCAATGCGGTGCCCGCTGGTCACGATCGGCTGGAGACTCATAAACTCGCTGCCATTTTCCAGCAGCGCTTTGGCACCCACCGCGGCAATATCGTTGTCGGTCATGCCTGGGCGAATACTCTGAATTGCTGTCTCTAAACCGAGTGCCGTGATACGGGCACTCTCTTGCAGCATCTCTAGTTCAGCAGGGCTTTTTACAATTCGAATGGCGTCGACTAGCGCGCCTGCTTCGCTGAATCGTTCGCGGCCAATGGTCTGCATCAATGCATCAATCACCCCAAAGCGCAGCCCGCTGCTCCAGCCATCAATACCGATGTGCTGGCAGGGGGTAAGCAGATCCGCCAGCGGGGTGATGATCTCATCCAGGTTTTCCCAGCGGTAGCCGATAATCTCATCGACCCGAGCGGTGACCACCGCCGCACCGGTTTCAATGGAGGCAACTTGCAGCACTAGTTTCTCTTGCGTGCAGATCAAGCAGGCATGAACCGAGACTTCAAAGGTGTGGTAGCCCGTGAGGTAGTTAATATCGGCGGGGTCGGTGAGCAGCAGCGCATCTAACCCTTGCTCGGTCATCGCCTGACGCACCTTGTCCAGGCGCGCTTGGTATTCGGCAGCGGGAAAGGGCACTTCACTCTGGGCAAGTGTTTCAGTCAGGGCTTTGCGGTAGTGATGATAATCCATAGCGACCTCCGTTGATGGCTATGGTCAGTATAGGCATCAACGGCAAGCCCGCTTTTATCGCCCTCAACGCTAGCGGGTGAGCAAGAATATCCCCTGCGCAAAGTAGAAAATACCGATGCCGGTCACGATCCAGCGGGTCCAGGTGCGAAAGTTGGCATCGGTGAGGCGGTGCAAAATGCGGTTCCCCGCTTGCGTACCGAGCATGGCAAACGGTGCGGCTAGCAATACGATGCCCCATTCGCCCGCGCTAAGCGCCATGGCGGCGCCTAGGTAGAAGATGATTTTAATGCTGTGGGCCACTACTTGAATCATCGCCTTGGTGGCCACCACTTGGCGGCGGTCCATGCGTGAGCGCACAAAGAAAATATCGATCAGTGGCCCGGAAACCCCGGCTGCAATGGTTAACCCGCCTGATGCAATGCCGCAGCAAAACGCATGGCTGGCGCGGTTGGCATCCAGATGAAACCAGCGCTTAGGCAGCCACACCAGTATCGGCAGCAAGCCAATCAGCAGCGAAACGCTGGCGGCATTGGGGCTGTAGTTAAATAGCAGGAGCAGGCCAGCGGCGCTCAACACGCCCAGCGCCATAAACGCGACGATGCGCCAGACGATATAGTGTCGCGAGAGCCAAGCGCGCGACCCATTCGCCGTGAGCTGTATCACGCCATGCACGGCCATTGCCGTACCGGCGGGGAATACCAACAGCAGAAACCACAGCAGCACCAAGCCGCCCGCCATCCCAAATACGCCGGAAAGCATCGAGGTGAAAAACACCACGCTGACCAGCACCACACCAATCCATAGTGACATCGTTTATTCCTTAACTACGGCAAAATGGCCAGACTTGGTAAAACTTCCGACACTGAAACTCCGCTTCACAGCTGTTGAGTTGGGCCTGGTAACGATTAGCGCGCGCCGCCACCTCACGACCTGCCCTCAAGACCTGCGGTTTGCCCCGATACGTGCCACGCTGGTAGCCGCCAGCGCCTTCGTGGTAGGCGTAATAAAGGTGCTCAGGATTACTCAGCGATATTCCCGCCTGCTGTTGGGAACGGCGGTTGTACCAGCCGATAAAATCGGTGGCGTGCTTCATATGCGTTCGGCGCGCAAATAGGCTGCCCGCTTGGTCTTCGTATTCGCCCCATACCGGGTCCTGTGCCTGGGCATAACCTTTGGCTGATGAGGGGCGTGGGCCGGGGATAAAGCCCAGGTAATATTTGCGATCCGGGCGGACATGGCTGCGAAACGAGGATTCTTGCTGAATAAACGACATCTGAGTCGCAATCGGCGTGCCCCATTTCTGCTCGGACTCCTGGGCGTAGTCGTACCAAGTGGGCTGCTCGCGGAATATCTCGCAGAGATTGGTTTGATCTTGGGGTGGGTTGGGGGCAAAGGTGGCGCAGCCAGAGAGGAGCAGCACAAAAGCCAGTGATGCCCAAAGGCGTAGGCGAGCGAACGCATTTGAAGAGGCAACGGTAAAACGATCAACAGGGCAGCGCATAAATGTCCTTGTGAATAAGCTCTTGTGAGTAAATCCTTGTGGATAAGTCGTTGAAAGCTTGTGGCTAAGGTGTTGAGAAGTGCTTCCTTCTTCACCTATGCGTTATCAGTAACGCCTAACGCAGCAGCGCTTCCAGACTGCGACGTAGCCGCTGTGCTTCACGCGCCAGCGTTTCCCCAGACAGCATGCCGACGCCCATCACCAAGCCAACCCTCGGATCGATTGGCGCGCACACCGGGCTTAAAGGCCGCACGATTAAGTGCTCTTTCAGCAGTGATTGGGCGATGCCCACATCGTTGATGCCGGGCGCAAACTCAACGCAAAGGCTGATCGCGCTGCTCGGCGGTGAAACGCTGCGTACTTGCGGCAGTGAACGCAGTTGGTCATGCAGCACCTGCTGACGCCCTAAATAGTCGCGCTGAATGCGTCGGCACCAGGCATCCAGGTCGCCGTCAAAAATGAACTGGGCCAGCACGGCTTGATCCAGCATGCGCCCTTCGCGGAACAATTCGCTGCGCAGGCGGTTCATCGGCGCCGCCAAGTGGCGTGGAACCACTAAATAACCCAGCCGCAGCCCCGGAAACATCATCTTGGAAAACGATCCTACCAGCAAGTGGCGCTCTGATTGGGGCGAAAAGAGCAGGTTAGGGTGGTCGTCGCGATTGAACTCATAATCATCCTCGACAATGTAAGCGGGTGACAAGGCATCGCATAAGCGCTGCTTATCGGTGGCGCTGGTGGGCACGCTAAGTGGGTAGTGATGCGAGCCGGTTAGATAAGCCAGCTTCACCGGGGCAGCAGCAGGCGGGAGTATATGCCCCTGCTCTGGCAGCCACGGCACCGCTTCAATGTTTAAACCAGCCGCGGTAAAGACGTTGCGCGCGCCCCAGTAGCAGGGCGACTCCATGGCAACGGTGTCGCCCACATCTGCCAGCGCCATGGCACACAGCTCAATGCCGTTATGGGTGCCGTCGGTAATGATGATCTGCTCGATATCGCAATCAAGGTTACGCCAGCGGGCTAGAAAATCGCGAATGGCGCGCTTTAGCGGGCCATAGCCGCCCGTGGAGTAAGAGAGCAGCAGGGCGTTTTGCGGCACCGTTACGCTTGAGTAGAGCTGGCGCCACTTACGCATTGGGAACTGGGCGATGTCAGGAATCCCGGGCACGAAGGCGCCGCTTTGAACAGTACTCGCCCCCGGCCAACGCAACACTCGTTGTGCACGTTTTGATAGCTGCACACTTGTGGGTTTTGAGACAGCAGGGGCCGACACTTTACAGCTCCAAGTGCCACTGCCATGAGAAGTAGTAAGCAGACCCTCTTTAAGCAGCGTCGCAACGGCTAGTGACAGTGTATACCGAGCTACGCCTAACGCTGACGCTAGTTGCCGGTGAGAAGGTAGGCGAGTCTGGTTAGGCCACTCCTGGGTAACCGCTTGTCTCAGCGCTTGCTCTATTCGCACTTGCTTACTTAAGCGTTCAGGTTGCTGCGCATAGTGTTCTACGAGTTGTTGTAAAGCTGACTGGCCATCCATTCTTATCCTCAACATCACAGTGCTCAACAATGTTTCAGTAAAACAGAAAAGTGGTCTAGTTGAACGCAAAAGTGGTGCATTCGCCTGCAATCACATTACTGCTAGCGTGCACGTAGTGTTATTAATCAGGAGAAGACCATGAGCTTTATCGAACAGTGGTTACATGATGCAGTGCCTGCCCTGGTGGGCAGCGAGTGGCGCAAAGGTCAGCAGAGCTTTGCCGTCGATAACCCCGCTACCGGTGAGACCATTGCACGCGTAGCCGATATGGGCGCCGACGATACCCGTGACGCCGTGGCCGCCGCCTACAACGCCGGTGCTGCCTGGCGCACCACCCCGGTGAAACAGCGTTCGGCCCTGCTGCGCCGCTGGTTTGAGCTGATCATTGAGCACGCTGACGATCTGGCACGGCTGATGACCCTGGAGCAGGGCAAGCCGCTGGCGGAAGCCAAAGGCGAAGTCACCTACGGCGCCTCGTTTATTGAATTCTTCGCCGAAGAAGCCAAGCGTATGGCCGGGGAAACCCTGCCCAGTCACGGCGCCGACAAGCGCCTGTTGGTGCTGCGCGAGCCGGTGGGTGTCGTCGCGGCGATTACCCCCTGGAACTTCCCGCTGGCGATGATCACCCGCAAGTGCGCCCCGGCCCTGGCCGCTGGCTGCACCGTGGTGATCAAACCTGCCGAAGCCACGCCGTTAACCGCGCTTGCCGCTGCCTACCTGGCACTGGAAGCGGGCCTACCCGCAGGCACTATTAACGTGGTCACTGCTTACAAGCCCGCGGCAGTGGGCGAGGTACTTACCACCGACCCCCGTGTGCGCAAAGTCTCGTTTACCGGCTCCACACCAGTTGGCAAACACCTGCTCGCCCAGTGCGCCAGTACGGTGAAGAAAACCGCCATGGAACTGGGCGGCAACGCGCCCTTTATCGTGTTTGACGACGCCGATGTAGATGCCGCTGTTAATGGCGCCATCGCCTCCAAATTCCGTAACGCTGGGCAAACCTGTGTCTGCACCAACCGCTTTTTGGTGCAGGACGGCATTTACGATGCGTTCGTCGCTAAACTCACCGAGCGTGTGAACGGCCTGAAAGTCGGCGATGGCCTGGCAGATGGCAGCATTATCGGCCCGCTCATCAACCAAGCGGCAATCGATAAAGTGCAGCGCCACGTAGACGACGCCCAAGGTAAAGGCGCACGTCTTATGTGCGGCGGCAAACTCCACGCTGCCGGTGAGCGCTTCTACACGCCCACGGTGCTGGCCGATGTCACCACCGAGATGGCCGTGGCCGATGAAGAGACCTTCGGCCCCGTGGCGCCGGTGTTCCGCTTCAAGAAAGACGAAGAAGCCATCCAGATGGCCAACGACACACCGTTCGGCCTGGCGGCCTACTTCTACGCCACGGATTACCGCCGCATCTGGCGCACCATGGAACAGCTGGAGTACGGCATGGTGGGCGTCAATGAAGGCTTGATCTCTACCGAGCTGGCACCGTTTGGCGGTGTGAAAGAGTCTGGGCTGGGCCGCGAAGGTTCTCACCACGGATTGGATGAGTTTACTGAACTGAAATACGTCTGCGTTGGCGGTTTATAAAGAGAACGATGATGACGAACCAAGAATTGAACGACCTGAAAAACCGCTTCGTGGCTAATGGTGCCGCCACGCCGACCACCCAGTTTGCCGAGCGCGCCGAAAACGCCGAGCTGTGGGACGCCGACGGCAACCGCTGGATCGATTTTGCGGGCGGCATTGGCGTGCTCAACCTGGGCCACCGCCACCCGAAAATCGTCGCGGCGGTCGAAGCACAGCTCAAGAAAGTGATGCACACCAGCGCTGCGGTGATCTCCTACGCGCCCTACGTGCAGCTGTGCCAAAAGCTCTGCGAACTCACCCCCGTGCGTGGCCCCGAGCGCAAGGCCATGCTGGTGAACACCGGTGCCGAAGCGCTGGAAAACGCCGTGAAGATCGCCCGCGCCGCCACTGGCCGCACCGGCATCATCACGTTCGATGGCGCCTTCCACGGCCGCACCATGATGACCCTGGCGATGACCGGCAAGGTGCTGCCCTACAAGAATGACTTCGGCCCAATGCCGGGCGACGTGTTCCGCGCCCCGTTCCCCAACCCGCTGCACGGCATCAGCGAAGAAGCCTCGCTGAACGCCATTCGCACGCTGTTCAAAACCGATATCGCCCCGCACCGCACGGCGGCCATCGTGATTGAACCGGTACAGGGCGAAGGCGGTTTCTACATCGCCTCACCGGATTACCTGAAAGCGCTGCGCGCCTTGTGCGACGAGCACGGCATTCTGCTGATCGCCGACGAAGTGCAGTCAGGCTTTGCCCGTACCGGCAAGCTGTTTGCGCTGGAGCATAGCGGCATCGAAGCGGACATTCTCACCACCGCGAAAAGCCTCGCTAACGGCATGCCGCTTTCTGCAGTAGTAGGTAGCGCCAAAGTTATGGACGCCTCCGGCCCCAACTCCCTAGGCGGCACCTACAGCGGCAACCCGCTCTCCTGCGCGGCGGCCCTGGCGGTGATTGAGGCCATTGAAGAAGAAGATATCCTCGCCCGCAGCGAGCAGATGGGCAAAATGCTGGCCGAGCGTTTTGCCGTATGGGAAGAACGCTTCCCCGCCGTCGCCCACGGCCGCCAGTTAGGCGCCATGGCAGCGTTTGAACTGCTCAACAGCGACGGCAAGCCCGACCCGCAACTCACCGCCGCGCTCTGCGCCAAAGCCCGCGAGAAAGGCCTGATCCTGCTTTCATGCGGTTTCTACGGCAACAGCATCCGCATTCTGGTGCCGCTGACTGTGTCGTCTGTGGTGTTGGAAGAAGGGTTGAGCATTATTGAGCAGTCGCTGGAAGCGTTTAGCTAATATCGTTTAGGCAGGACTAAGCCCGCCCTCGTTAACAGCGCAAGCTGTTAGTGAGGTCGGGTTTTTATATTGATCTCAGTATTGTGTAAGAAAAATATATAAGACATAAGGCGCAAGAGTAATTCACTACTTTCCAGAAAAAAGGCCCTATAAAGTTTCTAAGCCAAGCAATTAGACCTGCGCAAATAAAGCACCAAGCTATGGAGGACAGCATGAAGCCTGTTAAAAATACAGTAAATGCACTTGCGTTTGCATGGCTAGCACCTAGCGCTGTCACCGTTCCTCCAAGAGCAGCCCAATAAGTTATATTGAGAGGGTTCGATAAGGAAAGAGATGCTCCAGTAATAAGTGCAGCTTTTTTATCATAATGTTTTGTTTGGGAGGAGGTTATGTTTGGGAAAGGTGACAAACCATCACGTATTGCTTGAAAAGCGATCCATAAAAGTAGTAATGCTCCAATAATAGCGAGAGGCTTTTCAACGAGAGGAAGAGAAAACAACACTGCTGCTCCGGTCAGTCCTAGGACTGCCCAAATAAAATCTCCTGCCAAAGAGCCAATCTGCACTGCAAAAGCAGGATTGAACCCACCTTGAATGCCCCTCCTAAAACTTTCCGCAAATATGGCTCCAGGCATAGCATTAAATACAAAACCTAAAAAAAGGGCAGATATGAATAGTTCTAACATTTTTTATCCTATATGAATATAAAAAAGGCATTAATAAATGCCTCTTGTAGATATGCCGGTTTTAGGCTAATGCTTCTTTTTTGGTATCTTTAGGATAAATCGACTCCATTGATTCATGAGAGATCGATGTGTCTTGCAAGTCTTCAGTCGTTGCATAAGTATACACAATAACTGTTCTGCGTGTGTCTTTAGTGATAGGCGAAATTCTATGTAATGCGTCTCTAGCTCTTAATAGATAACAAGAGCCCTCAGGAACGTGAATACTTCTAACCTCATCATTTTTTAATGTTTCATAAAGCTGTATCCTGGTTTTTTCTTTATCCCATTTTATACGAGGTACAAACTCTACTCTTCCGCCACTTAGAATGTCTGGTTCATCAACTACCCAGATAAGTGCAAACGTATAGTCATCCCAGTGCCATCCGTGTGTATCGCCTCTCTTTGATTGAGAGTTAATTATGAATTCTTCAGGTGCATACGGAACTTTGTGGATTTTCTCGCCAATTATTGTGGATAAGAAGTTAAGGATTTCTTTGCTATCAAAAAAAGCCGGGATGTAAACACCTTCCTTTCGGATGATATCTCTTCCTACACTATTATAAGAGCGAGGTGTCCCACCGCTCTGCTCAACGATTAATTCTCTTCTTTCTGATTCTTTATCTAGAAGCTGCCTTGCCTCTGAGGCGATTGATTGTTTTATGTCCTCAGGCAAAAGATCATGCATAATAACCATTGTGTCATCTTTATAGTCTCTTTTTAAGCTTTCGATATATCCTTTTGGAAGTTCTTTTAAGTGTTTTTTGATGCTTTCTTCAAATTCTTTTTCTGTTTTCATCTTACTTTCTCCTTGGATGTATAAATTGAATTTTTATTTTCGAAAGCAAGCTGGCGTTATTTAAATTTAATTATTGTTTTTCTTCGTGTCAATAATGCTTATGCATTTTTTTTGTAAGATATCCCTTATAGTGCGTAAGATATTTCTTACAAAAAATTAAGACATATGCTCTTGTAATAAATTTTTTAATAAGTTTAAGTTGAGAAGGTTCTTAAGAAAAATAAATCTTATGACTCATCATCAAACAACGAAAGTTGCTGACGATCGGCGGGTTTTGCTTTTTTAGCCCGCCGCGCAGGCGGCCGCCTCTGACTCGCCAGCTTATCCACAATGGCTTTGCTGGCTTCTCTGGCGTCTGGGGTGCGGCGAAGCTCATAGAGCATCTTCTTCCATTGGCGCGCTTCGGCTTCAAAGTCGTTGGGCAGCGGGTAGTGCTTGCCGGGTTGAAAACCGAATCGTTGGCGCAGGCTTTCCGGCAGTGCCCAGGGTTTGGCGCGCCACTCTATTGGCAGTGCCTTTAATTCTGGCACCCAGCGGGCGATGAATTCGCCGGTGGGGTCGTTATCTTCTGCCTGCTTGATCGGGTTATAGACCCGCATGGCGTTGGTGCCGGTGGCGCCTGCCTGCATTTGCACTTGAGGGTAGTGAATGCCGGGCTCGAAGTCGGTAAACAGCCGCGCCAGATGCAGGGCAGGCTCGTACCAGTGCAGCCCAAGGCCAAAGGTGGCGTGGGAGAGCAGCATGGCGCGCATGCGAAAGTTGATCCAGCCGGTGGCGGTCAGGCTGCGCATGCAGGCATCCACCAGCGGCACGCCGGTTTGGCCGCGCTTCCAGGCAATCAGGTGGGGGTGTTCCGGGTCGCGCTCCCGCAGGCCGCGCAGCGCCGGGTGCAGCGTTTGATGCTCGATGCTGGGTTCGCTTTCCAGCTTTTGAATAAAGTGGCAGTGCCAATAGAGCCGCGAGGTAAAGGCGCGCAGCGAGCGGGCCCAGGCGGTGTCGTCGGCGTGCTTTTGCCGCTGGCGGCGCAGGGATTGCACTACTTCCCGCATGGAGAGCGTGCCCCAGGCCAAGTGCGGGGAGAGCCGTGAGCCAAATTCCCAGGCCAGCAGCGGTTTAGAAAGCGAGCCGCGATAGCGCCGCCCGCGCTGGCTTATAAAGCTGCGCCAGACTGCGCGGCCTTCGCTGCGGCCACCGGGCTGGCGCTCGGGGGAGGGCGTGGTATCAAAGCCTAGGATCAGGCCGTGAAGCTGTTCGACATCAATGTGGTGAAAGGCTAGCCAACCCTCAGCAGCCTGGGCGTTTTGCGGGGCAGTGGCGGTGGGTGCCATCATTAACGTCTCCCACTGCTTTTCCCATGCGTTGCGGTCGGCCACTCTGGATTTTAAGCCACGCACTACGCCGTGCTGGCGTGCTTCATGCCATGGCGTGCCGTGCTGCTGGCACCACGCTTTGACGCGAAGGTCGCGGGCAAAGCTCCAGGCGTTGCCGGTCTCCTCGTGGGAGTGAAGCACCAGCTCGCCATACTGCGCTTTGAGGGCGTTCAAACCATCAACGATATCGCCCTGCCAAATACACAGCGGCAGGCCGAGGGTTTCCAGCGCGCTTGAAAGGTCGATAAGCGAGTCAGCGGCAAACTGCCAGTGGCGCAGGGCGCTGTCTGGCGCTTGCCACTGGCCGGGTTCGATGGCGAAGAGTGGCAGCACGGGGCCAGCCGCGGCGGTGTTAGCCAGCGGCGCATGGTCGTGAATGCGTAAATCGCGTTTGAACCAAACGACCTGGAGGGGTGCCTTACTCATTAATAAGACCGATACCTAGCGGTTGAGGGCTATTCGTCGCTACACCTGTTCGTCATCACACCAGGACGTTACCATCAAGACAGCATTTGCGTAATCCATTCAGCAGAACCCTTCCAACAGGAGCGTCACCATGTATATCGCCATGAACCGTTTTCGGATTGCCCCAGGCCGTGAAGAGGACTTTCTAGAAGTGTGGCGCAACCGCGACTCTCACCTGGATGAAGTGCCGGGCTTCAAGCAATTCAAGATGCTGCAGGGTGAAAAGCAGGAAGACCACACCGTGTTTATCTCCCACAGCGTGTGGGAATCCGAGGAAGCCTTCCGCGACTGGACCAAGTCAGACGCCTTCCGCAAAGCGCACGCCAACGCCAAAGCGCCGGAAGGTATCTACCTTGGCCCGCCCAAGTTTGAGGGTTATGACGTCGTGCTATAAGCCACCGGCTACCGCACGCTCCCTGTGCGATAGCGTTCTTTGAAATCTAGTCGAGGCCAGCGGCATCCAGCATAGCGTGAAGCAGAACATTACAGCCTGCATGAACGTGCTCTGGCGTGGCGCTTTCGATCTCGTTGTGGCTGATGCCATCCTTGCAGGGGATAAAGATCATGGCGGCGGGGGCGACGCGACCCACAAACATCGCATCGTGACCGGCGCCGCTGATGATATCCATATACGAGAGATTAAGCTTCTCCGCTCCTTGGCGCGCCGCATCTACGCACTCTTTGTCGAAATATTCAGGGGCAAAATCCGCCGTAGGCGTTAATTCATACTCTAGCCCATGACGTTGGCAAATTTCTTCCACGGCGGCTTCGACAGCTTGGCCCATAGAGATAAGCGCTTCAGGCTCCCAGTGGCGCATGTCCAGAGTCATTTTGACTTGGCCGGGAATCACGTTACGCGAACCCGGGTGCAGCGTCATACAGCCGACCGTACCGCGCCCGTGGGGCTGATGATCAAAGGCGATACGGTTGAGCGCTTGGGTAACTTCCGCAGCACCCATCATGGCGTCGCGGCGTAGGTTCATCGGCGTAGGGCCCGCGTGGGCCTCCAGCCCGGTCAGGGTCAAGTCAAACCACTTCTGGCCAAGCCCGCCGATCACCACACCAATGGTGGTGTCGGTATCTTCCAAAATCGGCCCCTGCTCTATATGTGGTTCAAAGTAGGCCTTGATTTCGCTGGGCGAGACGCTGTCGCTGCCGCGGTAGTGAATGGCGTCCAAGGCATCGCTTACTGTCACGCCATCGGCGTCGGTGCGCGCCATCATGGCGTCAAATTCCAGCTCGCCAGTGAATACGCCGGAACCCATCATGCAGGGTGGAAAGCGGCAGCCCTCTTCGTTGGTCCAGGCGACGACTTCGATAGGGGATTGAGTAGTGATGTTGTGCTGGTTAAGGGTGCGAATCACTTCCAGGCCGGAGAGCACGCCGAAGCAGCCATCGTACTTGCCACCGGTAGGCTGGCTATCCAGGTGGCTCCCCGCCATGACGGTTTTGGCGTTAGGATCACTGCCTTCCCGGCGGGCAAAAATATTGCCGATATTATCGATACGAATCGTGCAGCCTTCAGCGCGGCACCATTGAATAAACAGATCCCGCCCCTGGCGCTCTAAATCGGTAAGCGCTTGGCGATTGACGCCGCCTTTGGCGGTGGCGCCTAGCTTGGCCAACTCCATTAGCGATTCCCAAAGCCGATCGCTGTCAGTGCGTAAGTCAGCGATAGCGATTTTCGGTTCAGTAAGCGAGTTCATATCAATTCCTTTTATTGAGCACGGACGAAGCTGGCGACTCCCGATTTATTATTTGGCTCATTGCTAGAGTAGAGATAAAAAAGCCCGTGATACGTATAGATTCTCTAACGTGAACAAAAGAAAAGCGTAATTTTATAAACGTGTGTGGTGGCGCATGCTGAGACCATGTCTCATAGCGATGGAGCTAGACACCATGTTGGGAATAAAAAGCAAAACCAAGACACAAGCCTCACCTTCTTCGATGGGGGATGCCCCCTCAAAAACAACACTTAATCAGCACTATTGGATGCCGTTTAGCGCCAACCGCGACTTCCATGCCAACCCGCGTGTCATCGCGGGGGCGGAAGGGCGTTACTACATTGATGACCAGGGTCGTAAGCTGTTCGATTCACTTTCTGGGCTATGGACCTGCGGTGCGGGGCATAACCGCGAAGAGATCCAAAAAGCCGTGTCGGCGCAGTTAGGCAGCCTCGACTTTGCGCCAGGTTTTCAGCTTGGCCATCCGCTGGCGTTTAAACTGGCGGAAAAGGTTGCCAGCCTCACACCTGCCGGGCTTGACCATGTATTTTTCACTAACTCGGGTTCTGAAGCCGCCGATACCTCGGTCAAAATGGCCAAGGCCTACTGGCGGTTAAAAGGGAAGCCTGAGAAAACCCGCATGATTGGCCGCGCCAAGGGCTATCACGGGGTGAATATTGGCGGTACCAGCCTGGGTGGTATCGGTGGTAACCGGAAACACTACGGCCAGTTATTGGATGTGACGCACCTACCCCACACCCTTCAAGCGGGCCATGCGTTCACCCGTGGTCAAGCGGAAACCGGTGCCGAGCTTGCCGATGCGTTGCTCGATCAAATCGCCCTTCACGATGCCTCTACGATTGCGGCGGTGATTGTTGAGCCAATGTCTGGCTCGGCGGGTGTGATCGTACCGCCAAAAGGTTATTTGGATCGGCTGCGAGAGATCTGCACCGCTAACGATATCCTGCTGATTTTCGATGAAGTGATCACCGCCTTTGGGCGCAGCGGTGCGACCACCGGCGCGGAAGCGTTTGGCGTGACGCCGGATATCATGAACGTAGCCAAGCAGATCACTAACGGCGCCATTCCTATGGGCGCGGTCATTGCTTCCAGCGAGATATTCGACACCTTCATGAACGCTGGTGGCCCCCAACACGCTGTTGAGTTCTCCCATGGGTACACGTATAGCGCCCACCCAGTGGCGTGTGCTGCGGCGCTAGCGGCGCTTGAAATGATGGAGCGTGAAAACTTCCCCGCTCAGGTGAGCGCCATCGCGCCGACTTTTGAGCAGAAGCTGCACGCCTTGAAAGGCCGCAATCACGTTGTCGATATTCGTAACTACGGCTTGGCCGGTGCCATTCAGCTAACCCCCCGCGACGGCGACCCAACGATCCGCCCCCGCGATGCGCACATGGCGCTTTGGGAAGCAGGTTTCTACGTGCGCTACGGCGCCGACACCCTGCAGTTTGGCCCTCCCTTTGGCACTACGGAAGCTGAGCTTGAGCGTTTGTTTGATGCCGTCGCGACCACCCTGGATTCACTGGCGTAACCCTGGCCAACCCTGTTTGGAGTTTAACTATGAGTGTTGTTTCCCACCTGATTAACGGTGAGTTAGTCGAGAGTAAGCGCACGCTGGATGTCACCAATCCCTCAACGGGCAAAGTGATTCGCCAGGTTGCTGATGCGGATGCCGCCGACGTAGAGCGCGCCATTGCCGCCGCCCAGGCGGCTTTTCCCGCTTGGCGCGATACGCCACCCGCCAAGCGCGCCCAGGTGATGTACCGTTTTAAGCAGTTGCTGGAAGAGCACGCTGACCGCTTAGTACAACTGGTCAGCGAAGAGCATGGCAAAACCCCAGAAGATGCGATGGGCGAACTCAAGCGTGGCATCGAGAACGTCGAGTACGCCTGCGGCGTACCGGAACTACTCAAAGGCGAGTACTCCCACAACGTAGGGCCGGGCATTGATGCATGGTCAAACTTCCAGCCCTTAGGCGTGGTGGCAGGCATTACCCCGTTTAACTTCCCCGCCATGGTGCCGCTGTGGATGTACCCCATGGCCATTGCCTGTGGTAATACCTTTATCCTCAAGCCATCTGAGAAAGACCCGTCCGCCTCAATGGCCGTGGCCGAACTGCTTCAAGAAGCGGGGCTCCCTAAAGGCGTGATGAACGTCATTCACGGCGGTCGCGAAGCAGTGGAAACACTCTTGGATGCCAAAGCCGTTAAAGCCATTTCGTTTGTCGGCTCTACGCCAGTGGCGGAAGCGATCTACTCTCGCGGGGCCGCCGCCGGTAAGCGCGTTCAAGCGTTGGGCGGGGCGAAGAACCACGCCGTGGTGCTGCCGGATGCTGATTTGGAAAACGCCGCCAACACGCTAATGGGCGCGGCTTACGGTAGCTGCGGTGAACGCTGCATGGCGATTTCAGTGGCGGTATGTGTTGGCGATGAAACGGCCAATCGTTTGGTCGAAACCATGCTGCCCAAAATCGCTCAGCTGAAAGTGGGCCCTGGCACTGACAAAGGCCTGGATATGGGCCCGCTGGTAACGGCAGAGCACCGCGATAAAGTGCTCGGCTTCATCGAAGATGGCGTTAACGCCGGGGCAACACTGGTTGCTGATGGCCGCAGCCTGAAAGTGGCTGGCCATGAAGAGGGCTATTTTGTTGGTGGCTGCTTGTTCGATAACGTTACCGCTGAGATGCGTATTTACCAGGAAGAGATCTTCGGGCCAGTGCTGTGCATCGTACGGGTCGGCAGTTTGGACGACGCCATGCAGCTAATTAACGATCATGAATATGGTAATGGCACCTGCCTATTCACCCGTGATGGCGAAGCCGCCCGTCGCTTTACCGACGGTATTGAGGTTGGCATGGTAGGGGTGAACGTACCGCTACCCGTGCCGGTGGCCTACCACAGCTTTGGCGGCTGGAAGCGTTCGCTGTTTGGTGACCTTCACGCCTACGGCCCTGACTCAGTGCGTTTCTATACCCGCCGCAAAGCGGTTTCCCAGCGCTGGCCGTCGGTGAGCGAGGCCACTCGGGCCGAGTTCTCGTTCCCCAACAATCAAAGTTGACGTCTTAGGGTAACTAGGACATCTTCTCAGCACCGTCGCCCTGCGATGGTGCTTTTTTTGGTGCGTACTTCAGACGTATAGGGACGAGGACAGCGTGGCGAGAACCCAGGACGAAATTCGGCAAACTAACGTAAAAAAGATTCTCCAAGCGGCAGAGCAGCTGTTTGCCGAAAAAGGCTATGCAGGTGCCTCAATGGGTGAAATCGCACAACTGGCAGAGATCCCCAAATCCAATGTGCACTACTACTTCTCGACCAAAAAAGCGCTGTATCAAGATGTACTGTTAGAGCTTCTCGAAGTATGGAAACAGGATGCGCTGTGCTTTGAGCTTTACGATGATCCTCGCGTCGTGCTTTCCACCTACATTCGCGCCAAGATGACCCACTCCCGCAACCGCGCCCACGGCTCAAAAGTATGGGCCGCCGAAGTGATGCAGGGCGCCCCGATCCTTAAGGAGCGCCTGCGCGATAACCTCTATGAATGGGCCAAACTCAAAGAATCGAAAATTCGCGAGTGGGTCGAGTCGGGCCAGATCAATCCCGTCGAACCTTCCTACCTTCTATACATGATCTGGGCCTCTACCCAGCACTACGCCGATTTCGACTACCAAATCTACTTGCTCAACGACGACCAGCCGCTGGACGACTTACAGTTCGAAAAAGCCGTGCAGTCGGTTACTTCGGTGATTTTGCGGGGCATTGGGCTGACTTCGTAATGGCCGGTGAAAAAGCTAGAAAAATTGCTATTGAACCCCTTGAAAGCCTTTGAACTGCTCCTATTTTGCAGTTGATAGAGGCGCTGCTCTGTGACGTGGCGGCCTCTTTCGATCATCTGCTTAACGTAGGAGGTGTTCGCTATGTTCGACGATATTAAGCGTTTCGAAATCGGCTCGTCCCAGCAGTTGGATTGGTTTCGTCAACTATTGGACGGCTTCTTGCCTGATGGCAGTGCGATGGATATTCGGGCGGTGCCTCGGGGCAGTTTTCCGATGATCAATCTCGCTCGCAGCGATGATGCCGTGCGTGTCTATGTGTTTGCTGCGGGGCTGGCGCCCTCGGACTTGACCATTGATATCCAGGATAACGTGCTTACCCTGCGTGGCAAGCGTGAGCCCGTCATCGGTAGTAATGAGGATGGCAGCTCGCGTCCGGTATTTAGACGTGAGCGCCCGAGTGGTAAGTTCGTGCGGGCCATTGCACTACCTGATGGCCTAGATGCTGAGCGTGCTGAAGCGCACCACGCCCATGGTGTATTCGAAATCGTGCTGCCCAAGCGTGAAGAACTCAAGCCGCGGCGTATTGACGTTCAGGCGGCTTAAGTCATGTTTATTAACCTTGGTAAAGGAGGATAAATCATGAATAACGTTGTCCGTACCGCCAGCCACTCCCCGTTGCAGGAGCGCGGCGACATAAAACGTACTCAAGAAACGTTGCTGCCGGCAGTGGATATCATTGAGGAAGTCAGCGCCATCAAACTAATTGCCGATATGCCTGGCGTAACCCGCGAGTCGCTCAAAGTAGAGCTCGATAATAACGTGCTGAGTTTGGAGGGTGAGATAGCTCTGACTATGCCTGAAGGGCTGAGCGCGCTGCATGCCGAGGTGCGTGGCCAGCGGTTTGCGCGCCGCTTCAATCTCAGTCATGAAGTGGACAGTGATGCTATTACGGCCAGTATCACCAATGGTGTCGTGACCATTACGCTGCCGAAAAAGGATAGCCATCGCTCACGGCGTATCGATGTTCAGGCAGCATAAGGCAGAGCTGCTACCTACCGCCCTCGGAATTTTCTCTGTAATACGGGGGCGGTACTTTCCTTCTGCGCTATTTAAGCTCTATGCTCTAGTGAGGAAGTGTTTGTTTTACACTTTATTACAAATTAAGTAGAGAGGAGCCGACCATGACCGATATAGCCGCTTTGCTTGGCAGCGATGCTGATAGCTTGCTTAACCATACTTGCCAGGGGGTTCGTCGTGAGGACTTGCATCTCCCTGGCCCCGATTTCATCGATCGTGTGATGGCCGATAGTGACCGCAGCCCAGCGGTGCTGCGTAACATGCAGGCGTTCTTTGATCATGGCCGCTTGGCGGGCACCGGCTATCTTAGCCTGCTGCCGGTAGACCAGGGCATTGAACACTCGGCAGGCGCCTCGTTTGCACCTAACCCGCGCTATTTCGACCCGGCCAACATTGTCGAGTTGGCTATAGAAGGTGGCTGCAACGGCGTGGCTTCCACGCTTGGCGTGCTTTCGTCGGTGGCGCGGCGCTATGCTCACAAGATCCCGATGATGCTAAAACTCAACCATAACGAGACGCTGAGTTACCCGGCTATCTATGACCAGACATTATTTGCTGATGTAGAGCAGGCGCACGACATGGGCTGCGTGGCGGTTGGGGCGACCATTTACTTTGGCTCCCACGAGAGTCGCCGGCAAATCATGGAAATCAGCGAAGCCTTTGAGCGCGCTCACCAGTTGGGCATGGTCACCGTGTTGTGGGCGTATCTACGCAACCCGGATTTCAAGCAGGAAGGCACCGATTACCACGTCTCAGCCGACCTCACCAGCCAGGCCAACCATATGGCAGCCACTCTCAAGGCGGATATCGTCAAACAGAAATTGCCTGAAAATAACGGCGGCTACAAAGCCGTTGGTTTCGGCCATACCCACGATGATGTTTACAGCAAGCTGACGTCTGATCACCCGATCGACCTGGCTCGTTACCAGGTAGCTAACTGCTTTATGGGACGCGCCGGGTTGATCAACTCCGGCGGGGGCTCTAAAGGGCATTCTGACCTGGGTGAGGCAGTTCGCACGGCGGTGATCAATAAGCGTGCCGGGGGCATGGGCCTGATTTCCGGGCGCAAGGCGTTCCAGAAGCCGATGCAGGAAGGCGTTGACCTACTGCACGCCATTCAGGATGTCTATCTCTCGGCCGACGTGACGGTGGCCTGACCCTCCACTCGCAAGCAGTGGGAAGCGAGTTGATCAACCAGCAAGGCAGGGCGTGTTGAGTATCTTTCATGCGATTGTTTGTATGCACTTATTGATGCACTTTAAACACGCCCTGGCCCACCACAACGGCATTACCGCCCACCGTTACAAAACCGGGTTCGATCTCTCCATTGGCGGCGGTGTGAATAATGCTGGGTCGCCCCACTTCAACGCCCTGATGAAAGTTCCAGGGTCGGTGTAAAAATCCGCATCGGGTAGTGATTCGGCCCAGCCGCTGCGCCTAAAAACACCGTTTCAGCAAGATTGAGCTCATTGGCCAGCGCCTGCATGTTGCTGGTACTTAACCCGTTGGCATCAAGAAAGACAGCCAAAGGATTGCCGGTAAACGGCTGATCGGTAAAGACATCAAGCAGGTAGTACTCAGCGGCTTTCATCAGGCCCCCTTTTAAATGATGTCTGTTGCCAAAATGCTTTGCGACCCTCTTTTAGCGCCTGTGTACGGCTGATACCGATATCTTCGAGTAGCCGATCCTCGAGCGCCAGCAACTGGCGGCGGCTACGACGATACTGGCGGTAGCTTTGTAACTGAATGCGAAGCTGGGTGAGGCTAAAGCGTGGCATGGCGAATCCTCCGTGTTAAGTGCCCCACCAGATTACTCAGTGCTATTCCCTGGATACAGATATAGGTATTATTATTTTAAGGATACAGATTGCTGTGTTATATCTCTGTATGGTCGCTTAAGGGTTCATCTGTATTGCTTTCAGGCTGGGGGGGGAGGGTGTCATGACGCGCTACGAAGAGGTTGCTACCATTTTGCGGGAGCGTATAGAGCACGGTATTTACCGTGTGGGTGATCGCCTGCCCTCTATTCGTGCGGTTTGTCAGGAACTAGACGTCAGCATTTCGACGGCTCAGGAGGCCTATCGGCAACTGATGGACGTTGCATTGATCGAGTCTCGACCAAAATCCGGCTACTTCGTACTGCCAAGCCGGGCGCCAGCGGTGCTGCCCTCCGTCTCTCGGCCAGCGCAGCGCCCATTGGATGTTTCCCAATGGGATCAGGTGCTTGAACTCGTCGCCACCCAGCGAGATGACGAGCGTCTGCTGCTTGGGCGTGGTGTACCGAATTTTGAGTACGAAACGCTGCGGCCGTTGTCGAAAATCCTCGCTGGCCTGCATCGCAGTAATGACCTGCACGGGTTCAACTACGACAAGCTGAGCGGTAGCCCTGAGCTGCGACAGCAGGTGGCGCGATTGGCCATTGCCTCGGGCTGCCTGCTGCATCCGGATGACATTGTGATTACCACCGGTTGCCAGGAGGCGCTGGCCATTTCCCTGCGCACCCTTACTCAGCCCGGCGATGTGGTGGCCGTCGACTCGCCCAGCTTTTACGGCACCATGCAGATCCTTAAAGCTAACGGCTTAAAAGCGCTGGAAATTCCCACCGACCCACAAACCGGTATCAGCCTGGAAGCCCTGGAGTTGGCGCTTGAGCAGTGGCCGATTCGGGCGATACAGGTCACGCCGACTTTCAATAACCCGCTGGGCTACACCATGAGTGAGGCACGTAAACGGGCGCTGTTTCAGCTTGCCCAGCGCTTTGATGTGGCGATTATCGAAGATGATATCTACGGCGATTTGTCATTCTCGCTGCCCAGGCCGCGCACCGTTAAATCCTTTGATGACGATGGCCGCGTGATGCTGTGCAGCGGCTTTTCCAAAACGGTGGGGCCTGGTTTGCGGGTGGGCTGGCTGGCGCCGGGGCGCTATCGCGATCAAGCGCTGCACATGAAGTACGTTTCTACCGGCGCCTCGGCCACGCTGCCGCAGCTGGCCGTGGCGGAGTTCGTCGCTAAAGGGCACTACGAGCGCCATGTCCGTTACGCCACCCGTCAGTATCAGCGCCAGCGCGATATTATGATCAGTTGGGTGCAGCGCTACTTCCCCCAGGGGGCAGGCATCAGCTACCCGCAAGGCAGCTTTTTGCTGTGGGTAGAGTTACCCGCTGCGGTGGATTGTGTACGACTCAACCAGCGCCTGGCGCAGCGTGCGATCCATGTAGCACCGGGGTCGCTGTTTTCAGCCTCGGGCAAGTTTCGCCAGTGCCTGCGTCTTAATTATGCGTTTACTCTAACCCCTGAGATCGAAGCGGCCGTGCGCACGGTGGGCGAGTTTGCCACTGAGATGGTGGAAGAAGCGCAGGCGCATGCAGCCGTGCTGGGATGAGGATCGGTCATAAGCCTTACAAGGTGAGGTTGTCTTGACGCACATCTAATTGTTCTAAGCGCTGCTTTAAGAGACCCGGAAAGCGGGCATACCAGGTCTGATTGAGCGGAGAGGGGTGAGGCAGCGGATAGAGTTGAAAGTTTTGTGCTTCGCCCCGGTCATCCTCTAGCGTTACTTCGATACTACTTTCAAACCGATCCTCGCGCTTCCAGAACGCCTCCAGGCGTGCACGCTCCTCCTTTGAGCGGCCGATACCGAACCATAGGAAAGCTTCGCGACCCAAGGTGATTAGGGTTCGCCCTTCCCAGCGGGAGATCAGGACTTCGTTCATCAGGCCGTGAAAGTGGCGCTTAACCTTCATGGACCACGCTTTATTGCCGACGGGCTTGTAAGGCACGGTGTTGATCCAGAAAAAGTGCTCTCCCACGGCGCGGGAGGCCTCGAAGTCGGGCATTTTCTCATCATAAAGGTGCTCATACAGCGCCTTTCTGACCAACTGCCCGCCAGTGCCGATAAAGGGCTCCCCATGGCGAACCTCGTCGCGCCCAGGGTCGCGTCCAAAAAAGCCAATGCGCTGGTTAGGCTTGCCAAGGCCGATGATGGGCTCCAGTGGGTCGCGCTCGAAGCGCTGGTAAACCTCGACATCGATTCCTTCGATTTCTGCCGCTAGCGCCCTGAATTGTTCCTGTTGCTGCGGGGTCAGTGACATCGTCCATGCTCCTTGCTGCTGGCTAGTTCAATCAAACCACTCTTGCGCCGTGCGCCATAGGCACATACCGGCGAAGTAAACAGAGGCAATTCCCCAACCCCATACGGCCCAGACGGTGTGCTCAGGGCTGGAAAGTATCAGTGACGTCGCACACACGCACCATAGCAGTGTGACGGCGATATTGAGTGGCATGAACAAACGCACGCGAAAGGGGTGCAGAAACTTCATTTTAGTGACGGTGAGAATGGCGAGAACAACGATAGTGGCAAAAGTAATAAAAGGCGGTAAATCAATAATATAAAAATAGGCGGCGGTAATATTCCAGGCGGCTGGAAAGCCCACGAAGTAGTTGTCCTGGCTTTTCATATCGACATTGCAGAAACAGAACATCGACGACAGCAGAATAATGAACACTGAGAGCAGTGCAAAATAGGGCGGCAGTTCAATAAAGTAGTAGATAAAGAGGGCAGGAATAAAGGCCCAGGTCAGGTAATCAATGACCATATCGAGTGTTGAGCCATCGAAGTGGGGCAGTATCGTCTTCACTTCATACTTACGCGCCAGCGTGCCATCGATACCATCAATCATCATCGCAGCACCCAGCCAGAGGAGGCAGGCGACGGGATTATTGTCGACCAGTGCAAGCAGTGCCATGGTGCCGAGTAGTACACCGCTGGCGGTGAATATATGCACGCTCCAAGCTTTATATCGTGAGGTGCGGGATTCTGTATGCGAAGAGAACGATTGAACCACGTTGGCCCCATTGGGAACGTGTTGTCCCCTTGCTGTTCGGTTTATTGATAAGCGTGTCAAAAACCATACCCTATCACTGTTTTTTTATATCGGCCGCTTAAATTGCTGCCGCGCCTGTGCCACCTGCACGCGGGTGATGCAGTTTAGCGAGTGGTCATTGATCAGCCCCATCGCCTGCATAAAGGCAAAAGCGGTCGTCGGGCCAACGAATTTCCAACCGCGTTTTTTTAATGCTTTGGATAGAGCGATGGATTCAGGCGAGGTGGTCTGGGCTTGCGGCGGGGAGAGGGAGTCGGTGTCTGGCTCGAAACGCCAGAAAAACGCGGCTAACGAGCCTTCCTGTTCTACCATTTCTTGCGCTCTTAAAGCATTATTAATGACCGCTTCGATTTTTCCGCGATGGCGGATAATGCCCGCGTTCTGCAGCAGTTGCTGCACATCGTCTTCGCCAAACCGGGCAACCTGATGAAAATCAAAATGGTGAAAAGCGGTGCGGAAGTTCTCGCGTTTATTGAGAATGGTGCGCCAACTCAACCCCGACTGAAAACTCTCCAGGCACAGCTTCTCGAACAGCCGCTGGTCGTTAGTTACTGGAAAGCCCCACTCATTGTCATGGTAAGGCAAAAACTCCGCCGCGCCCCCACACCATAGGCAGCGGGGATGACCATCAGGGGCGATAAAGTCGGACATAGAGCATTTCCTTAGCAGGTGATAAAAGCTGTTTTCAGTTAGCAATTAGGTGTTAACTCACTATAACGTTATTGGCGTGATAGCAAACGAGCCTGGAGATGAGTATGACATTTGTTCGCCCTGCCACGATTAATGATCTTGATACGCTAACGGAGCTGCTAGATGGTTATCGGCAGTTCTACGCCCAGCCTAGTAATGTGGAGGCCGCTCGTGCCTTTTTGCGCCAACGATTTGGGCAGGCGGATTCACGCATCCTCGTTAGTGAGGGTGGGGATGGTCAACTGACTGGCTTTGTGCAGCTTTATCCGGGCGTTTCCACAGTGGGCTTAAATGCACGCTGGACGCTAAATGATCTGTTTGTGTTGCCAGAGTGTCGTGATAAAGGCACCGGTAGGGCGCTAATGGAGGCTGCCGCACAACTTGCCCACGAGCATGGCGTAGCACGCTTGATATTAATGACGCAGGTAGAGAACGAGCGTGCCCAGCACCTTTATGAGTCATTGGGCTGGCAGCGTAATACGGCGTTTTATGGTTACTTGCTTGATGTGAAGTGAGTTAAGCAGTTCAGGCTCGGCACCTAGCCGAGCCTGAATCGCAGTGCATCAAGCCTCGCTTAGCTTGCGCGCTCTATGCAAGTTTTCCATCGTGTTCAGACACGCCTGGGCGGCTTCTTTCCCTTTGGTAACAAAGTGTTGGGTGTAGAAGTCGTGATGCGTGGCGTGCTCATGGAAGTGGTGCGGTGTTAATACTGCAGAGATCACCGGCACTTGCGTGTCTAGCTGCACCCGCATCAAGCCATCAATCACCGCATGGGCGACAAAGTCGTGGCGATAAATACCGCCATCGACCACAAAGCCAGCCCCTACAATGGCACCATAGCGGCCACTTTGAGCGAGGATCTTGGCTTGCAAGGGAATTTCGTAAGCACCTGAAACGGTGAAGGTGTCTACTTGTTCGGCGTTAAGCCCACAGCGTTCTACTTCAGCAATAAAGGCTTCATAGGCCTTCTCGACGATATCCTGATGCCAGTGGCCTTGAATAAACGCGATGCGTTGAGACGTGGTGTGGGTAGAAAGTGTCAGCGGAAATGTCTGATTCATGGTCATTCTCTTGGCTAAGGTGTACCAGAATCAGGGCACGCGGAACCGGTCGTCAGGCAGCAGTAACAGATGGCATCAGCCACTGTTAACGTTGCGTGTCTAAGGTGCCGTTCTCTTTCATCCGGACTATCACCGTCGGCTTCGGTTTCTCACCGAATCTGCTGACCTCAAGCAATTGCTTGCTTGAGCGCTCGCGGGCTTAGCGGCCTGGTTCAAAGGCCGTATCACCGCCGGTGGGGACTTTCACCCCGCCCTGAGAACTTTGCTGAATATCAGCCTAACCATTTTACGCTTATTCTAAAAGCCGAGCCAAGGCGGTGTGGTTATTTTGGCGGGTTCACGCTGCATGATGATCTCGCCGTGGCGCACCGAAAGCAGCACCTCGCCTTGATTGCGCAGCACGCTGTAATCATCTTCCCCCTCCAGCAGGTTGAAGCTGGCCGGTTTGCCCACCTCAATGCCGTAGCGTTCTTCGATGTTAAGCGTGCGAGCGCTATTGTCAGTAATGAGCGAAAGTGCCTGACTGAAATCCTGATAACCCATCATTTGGCAGATATGCAGGCCGAAATCCAACGTGCGTAAGAGCTTGCCATTTCCCAACGAATACCACGGATCAAAAATGGAGTCTTCAGCAAAGCAGACGTTGATACCCGCTTCGTTGAGTTCCTTTACCCGTGTGACGCCGCGCCGTTTGGGGTAGGTGTCGAAGCGCCCTTGCAAATGAATACTTTCGGTGGGGCAAGAGACGAAATTAATGCCCGAGCGCTTGAGCAGCAGAAACAGCTTGGAGCAGTAGGCGTTGTCATAAGAGTGCATCGCCGTGGTATGGCTGGCGGTCACGCGGCTGCCCAAATCATTAAAGAGCGCTTCACAGGCCAGCACTTCAAGAAAGCGCGAATTGGGATCGTCGATCTCGTCGCAGTGCACATCCACCAAGCGGCCGTACTTGATCGCGAGTTCGATCACCCGCTTCATGGACGCCACACCCAGTTCGCGGGTGTATTCGAAATGGGGGATGCCGCCCACGACGTCGGCACCGAATTCCAGCGCCTCCTCCATTAGCTTTTCTCCGCCGGGGTAGGAGAGCAGGCCGTCTTGCGGAAAGGCGACTACTTGAATATCGATTTTATCCTTCAGTTCATCCCGCAAGGTACACAGCGTTTTCAGGCCAATCAGGCTTGGGTCGCTGGTGTCAGCGTGGGTGCGCACGAACTGAACGCCGTTGCCGATTAATAAATTAAGCGTGTTCAGAGCGCGCTCGCGAATATCGGCTTCGGTGAGCATGGGTTTGCGCTCACCCCAGCGCTCAATGCCTTCAAACAGCGTGCCGCTTTGGTTCCAGCTTGGCTCACCCGCGGTGAGGGCGGCATCCAGGTGAATATGAGGCTCGATAAAGGGCGCGCAAACGAGCTTGGCGCCTGCATCAATCTGCCCCGCGCTCGCTGTTTGTGGTGCATCTTGTGCGGTGATGGCGGTGAATGTGCCGTTCTCAATTTCCAGCCGATAAAGCTCAGGGCGCTGGCGTAGGCGGGCATTAATGATCTGCATGGGCATATGAAAAAGGGCTCACTTATTGTTTAGCGGGTGAAGGAAGCGTATCGCTCAGCGTAGCGTGGTTTAAACGCAGCAGCACGGCGTAGCTGCCCGCTGCCACCGCGACCCCTACCAATGGCGGCAGTAACGGGGAAAAGTAGGCAGCCCCGGCACCCAGTGCATAGGCAGCCAGCCCTCTACGGTTGAAGTCAGGCAGTTGAGCGATATCCAAAGCGGGGTAACGGCCTTTATGCTTGAGCCAGAAGTCCGCCATGATGACCCCTCCCATGGGCGGAATAAACGTGCCGAGCAGTACCAGAAAGGGGATAAGCAGGTTGTACATACCGCCTACCGCTAGCACGGTGCCAATTGCTGCACCGCCCACCGTCACCAGCCGGCGTTTTTCGGTACGCAGTAAATTGCAGCCCGCCACGGCGAAGTTGTAGATGGTGTTGTCCTGTGTGGTCCAGATATTTAGAAACAGCATCAGTACGGCGATGGTGACAAAGCCCTGGGCAATCAGCACATCGACAATATCCGCCTGCTGGTAAATCATGGTGCCAAGTGCACCAGTAAGCACCATTAAACCGTTCCCCACAAAAAACGCTGCCAGGGTCGCAATGACGGCAATTTTCGGCGTTTTGGCGAAGCGGCTCCAATTAGTGGCTTGGGTACCGCCGCTGATAAACGTGCCTATGATGATAGTGACCGCTGCCGCCACGCCCATACTTTCCGTAGGCATTTGCTGGCTTAGTCCTGTAACGCCGCGCACATCCACCAACCCAGTGAACAGGCTAATCAGAATAAACAGCATCATGGCGGGGACGGCAAAGCGCGAAAGCCAGTCCATGCCCTTATAACCAATCATTGCGGTGATACAAAAACCAAAACCAAAAAGCACCATTAAGGGGATTTCCAGCCATTCAGGCATCCCCGTGGTGCGCACCAGTACCAGCGCGATGGTCGCTGTGCCCCAGGCGTACCAGCCAATCTGGGTAAAGCCGAGGATAAAATCAGAGAGTTTGCTGCCCTTCTCGCCAAAACAGAAGCGCCCCATCAACACCGAATTAAGCCCGCTTTTACAGGCGATATAAGCAAGAGCTGCCGCATACATTCCTAGCAACAGGTTACCAATCAGTATGATCCAGAGCAGTTGGCCAATCGGGAACGCTTGGCCTAGCGAGCCACCCGCCCACATGGTCGCGGTAAAAAAGGTAAAGCCGAGCAGTACGGCTGACGTGGATAGTAACCCTTTGCGGGCACGGGTAGGGACTTCGCTGAGCGGGTAATCAGATTGGTTCATGGCAGGCTCCGGTTGAAAACGGTTCTCTTGAAAATATAAGCAACCGGCATGCCAAGTTTGCTTTATTTATTAGGACTGTTTTCCACTAACAACCCGCGCATTAGTGTTTCGACGATAGCGTCGCACTCCTCTGCCAGCGAATACTGGTGGGGGTCTTGTAGCCAGTCAAAGCAGACGCCAATCAAAAAGCCATGAAACTGGCGGCGCGCGCTGGTGGGGGAGAGCCCCGCACGCAATTGGCCTGCCAGTTGTGTTTGTTCAAACAGACGTTCTACCTGTACTTCAGCGTGCTCTGAAAGGCGGGTGATCATGCTGATGCGCGGGTGATCATCTTCCAGTTTCTCGCAGCGGTGCAGCACGATGGTGGCTGCCCGCTGCAGCGGTAGGTCATGGCAGATGCCTGCCAGCGAGCGCTGGGCAATCTCGCGTAAACAGGCCCCTGGCGTTGCACCAAGGCGCTGGGTTGTATCATCGACGATTTCATCTAAAGGGATGCGTACCCGCTCCAGCAGCGCATCGAATACCGCTGCTTTATCTTCAAAGTGCCAATAAATAGCGCCCCTCGTCACGCCCGCCGCCTCGGCAATATGGGCCAGGGTCGTGCGCGATACACCCTGGGCTAAGAAGGTGGTCTCAGCCGCATCCAGGATCGTTTCTCGAGTGCGTTCAGCGTCGGCCTTACGACGGGACATAGCGCCTCCTCTTAATAGATTGGCCGTATTTTGGCACTGATCGATAGCAAAGTCGCCGGATGGTGATTAGTATACATTTCCACTGACATTCATGAATGTCAGTGGAAATGTATACTACGCCCCTTATTGCTTGAATTCAGGTTTGCAACGCTGCATTGATCGTCCTCAAGGAGCCTGCCGTGCCCGTTACCCTTCTTCGTTTCCTGCCCGCCGCACTGGTGCTGCTTATGCTGATGGGCTGCGATCAACCCCAGGCGCAGTCCACCGACACGGCCAGGCCGGTGAAATTGATGACCTTGCAGTCGGCCAATGCTACTGCCCTGCGGCAATTCCCGGCGCGTGTGGAAGCCTCCACCCGCAGCAATTTATCGTTTCGAATGGCGGGGGAGCTGCTGGAACTCAATGTGAGTCCTGGTCAGCAGGTAAGCGAGGGGGAGGTCATTGCCCGCATTGATGATCGCAATGCGCAGAGCGAGCTGGATAGCGCCCGCTCGCGCCTGGAGCTCGCCAAGGCCAACCTGGAGCGCATGCGCTATACCCTCGAGCGCGGGGCGGTCAGCCAATCCCGGTTTGATGAAGCGGAAAGCGAGTGGCGAGCAGCCCGCGCAACGTTTGAGCAGGCCGAAGAGCAGGTAACGCATACGCAACTGCGCGCGCCCTACGATGGCGTGATTGCCCAGGTGCCGGTAGATAACCGCCAGATTGTTCAAGTGCAGGAAACCGTCGCGGTCATTCAACAGCCAGGGCAGTTAGATGTGGTGTTTCATCTGCCCGAGCAAATTGTTCAGCGCATGCCGCGCAGCAACGGCACCCCCTTCGGTGATGAGCTGGTGTATGAAGTACGATTTGGCAACAGCGATAAGCCCTATCTCGCCCAGTTAGCGTCCTATACCACGCAAGCCAGCGCGCAGAGCTTGGCTTATGAAGTCACGCTGACACTCCCTCAGCCCGACGATATCACCCTACTGGATGGCATGAGTGCCAACGTGCGGCTGGATTTAAGTGCGCTGCAATCTGACAACGCTCAGCCGGTTTGGCACCTACCGCCTGAAGCGGTGAGTTATGCGGGTGAAGATGCTAATCAGGCCTTGGTATGGCGTTATACCGGCTCAGAACGGGTAGAAGCAGTGCCGGTGAGTGTAGGGCCATTAACGTCGAACGGGCTGGAAGTTAGCGGTGATTTAACCGCGGGCGATCGCATCGTGGCGGCGGGTGCCCACCGTATAACGGCGGATACCAGGGTCACACCGTGGGAAAAAGAGCAGGGGCTATAAGCATGGTCGACTACTTTTTACGCCACCGGGCGGCTAGTTATTTAATGACCGTAGTGCTGCTGGCAGGCGGCGCGCTGTCATTTCTAGGCATGGGCCAACTGGAATTCCCCGAATTCACCATTCGTAATGCCCTCATTACCACGCAGTACCCCGGCGCGACACCTGAGGAGGTCGAGCAGGAAGTGACCTCAACGCTAGAGCAATCGATTCAAGAGATGTCGTCGATTAAGCGAGTGAGCTCGGTGAGTTCCGACGGCCTTTCCCAGATTACCGTCGAGCTGGAAAGCACCGTACAAAATGAAGAGCTTGAACAGCTATGGGATTCGCTACGCCGTAAGGTTCAGGATGCTCAGGCTGCATTGCCGCCGGGCGCCAGTCAATCCCGCGTCAATGACGACTTTGGCGATGTCTTTGGCTTTATGGTTAACCTGACCGGCGAAGGTTACAGCATGCCTGATCTGGCCGATCATGCCGACTTTCTCAAGCGCGAGCTGACCCTGGTGGAAGGCGTCGAGAAAGTCTCGCTGGGCGGCGAGCACGAAGAGCGCATCTACATTGAAGTCGACCGTGAGCGCCTGCGGGCGTTGAATATACCGCTCACCCGGCTCCAGCAATTGTTGGATACCCAGAATGCCGTGGCCGATGCCGGGCACCTCAAGCAGGATGGTCGCCGTTTTCGTATTACCCCAACGGGCAGTGCAGCGAATATCGCTGACCTGCGCGCGCTAATCGTCAGCGAAGGTGACGGTGAACTGGTGCGGCTGAGTGATATTGCTGATGTAAGCCGAGAGTTGGCGGAGCAGCCTCAGCAGCTCTATCGCGATATGGGCAGGCCGGCCATATCGCTGGGCGTCTCGTTTGAAAGCGGTGTGAATGTTGTAGAGGTCGGCGAACAACTGCAGCAGCGACTGGATCAACTTCAAGCCCGCACGCCGCTGGGCATGGAGCTGAATATCGTCTACAACCAGCCCCAAGTCGTGGATGACGCGGTCTCCGGCTTTCTAGTGAGCCTGATCCAGGCGGTGGCCATTGTCATCGTGGTGCTCATGCTGTTTATGGGCTGGCGCAGCGGTCTGTTGATGGGCTTTATTCTGCTGATCACCATTATCGGCACCTTTATGCTGATGCGCTTTCATGGTCTGCAGTTGGAAAAAATCTCCCTTGGGGCGCTGATTATAGCCCTCGGTATGTTGGTGGATAATGCCATCGTGGTGACCGAAGGGATGCTGGTGGGGTTAAAGCGCGGCAGCACGATTCGTGATTCGGCCCATCAGGTAGTGCGGCAAAACGCCTGGCCGTTGCTGGCCGCCACGCTGATCGCGATTGCTGCCTTTGCACCTATCGGTCTGTCGCCAGACACCACCGGTGAGTTTATCGGCTCACTGTTTTTTGTCCTGCTCTATTCGCTGCTGCTGAGCTGGATTACCGCGCTGACGTTAACGCCTTTCTACTTTAAGCTGTTTTTTCGCAATATCGCACCTGGCGATGGTCAAGAGGACCCCTACAAAGGCGTTGTTTATCGCCTGGTCGGCCGCGTCATCATTGCCGGCATACGTTGGCGCTGGGTGACGTTGGTAATGGTAGTGGCAATATTGGCGGGCGCGTTGTTCGGTTTTGGTTCAGTTAAAAATGCCTTCTTTCCGGCCTCGAATACTCCCATCTTTTTTGTCGATTACCGCACGCCGGAAGGCACCGATATCCTCGAGACTCAGCGCCGCGTTAGCGAGTTGGAAACGAGCGTGATGGAGATGCCGGGCATTCGCCACCTGACCACCACCGTGGGCGGCGGATCACAGCGTTTTACACTCACTTACTCGCCGGAAGACCGCTACGCCAGCTATGCACAGCTCATTATCGAGACCGACGATAAAGCGACTCAGCGAGAGCGCATGGCCGACGTTGAAAGGGTACTGGAACGCGACCATAGCGATATCGACTACAAGATTGCTCCATTGGAGGTCGGTCCCGCGCCGAAAGCCAAGCTAGAGGCGCGCTTCTACGGCAGCGACCCGGAAGTGCTGCGCCAACTGGGTGACGAAGTGGAGGCCATGTTCCGTGAAACGCCGTATACGACCAGCGTACGCACCAGCTGGCGTAACCGGGTGCAGGCAATCGAGCCCGTCTTTCTTGAAGATGCCGCGCGGAGGCTAGGCGTCACCCGTGAGGATTTGGCCAGCACCCTTGCACTGAGTACCAGTGGCAGCCAGGTAGGCGTTTATCGCGATGGCAGCGACCTGATTCCCATGGTAGCGCGAGCGATTCCCGAGCAGCGTCATGACGTGGACAACCTGGGTTCCCTCAATGTCTGGAGCGAAGAGCAGGGCCGCTATATCACCGCCGACCAAGTGATCAGCGATATCACCACCCAGGCCGCGGATCCGCTGATTATGCGCCGGAACCGGGAACGCATGCTGGCAGTGTACGGTGAGCCGGACCCGTTAAGCGGAGTAACCGCTGCCAGCGTATTGGCGGAGATCCGACCTCAGGTAGAAGCGCTGGAGCTGCCTGCAGGCTATCGGCTGGAGTGGGGCGGCGAGTTCGAGACTGCGGGCGAAGCTCAGAGCGGACTGTTTGCCTCGCTGCCGCTGGGCATCGTGATGATGTTCATCCTTACCGTGGTGCTGTTCAATAACTTCCGCCAACCGTTGGCGATTTGGTCGCTGGTACCGTTGACGATTATCGGTGTTGTCGGCGCGCTGCTGCTGACCGGGTTACCCTTCTCGTTTATGGCGCTGCTGGGCACGCTGAGCCTGATCGGCATGGTGATCAAAAACGCCATCGTGCTGGTGGAGGAGATTAACGTGCAATTGCCGCTGCATCAGGACCGCTATCACGCGGTGGTGCTGGCGGCCATTAGCCGTGTTCGCCCGGTAACGATGGCTGCACTCACGACCATGCTGGGGATGATTCCGCTGATCAGCGATGCCTTCTTCGCCAGCATGGCAGTGGCGCTGATTGGAGGCCTGGGCGTTGCTACGCTGTTAACGCTGGTGGTGCTGCCAGTGGTCTACTGCGTGCTCTACCGGATCAAGATTCATGCGGATTGATGCCAGCATCGTCGCTATTTGGAGCAACAAGCCTCTGCTTTACAAACGTAACCGCCCTCAAAAATTGAGGGCGGTGGATAGCGCTAGCAGCTGTTGAATACCGGGCTTAAGACGCGACCCGGAAGGGATTGCGGGGATCGTTATCCCAGGCCAGAAAGGGTTGACCTGTTTCTTGAGGCACCATGGTGATGCAGTTTTCCACTGGGCAAGTGATCTGGCACAGGTTACAGCCTACACACTCCTCTTCAATCACCTCATAGCGGCGCGCGCCGTTCTGCTCGGTGAGCTTGGCAATCGACTGGTGGGAGGTATCCTCGCAGGCGATATAGCAGCGGCCGCACTCGATACACAAATCCTGATCGATCTTGGCGATCGTTTTGAAGTTGATATCCAGGTGTTTCCAGTCGGTGGTTTGCGGTATCGCCTTGCGGGAAAATGCCTCTATGGAGTCGTAGCCTTTTTCCGCCATCCAGCGGGAGAGGCCGTCTTTCATCTCCTCCACAATGCGAAAGCCGTTAAGCATCGCGGCCGTGCACACCTGTACGCTGCCTGAACCGAGGGCGATAAATTCCGCCGCATCCCGCCAGGTGGAGATACCGCCAATGCCGGAAATGGGTAGTGTAGGTGTGGCCGGGTCGCGGGCAATTTCAGCCACCATGTTCATCGCAATAGGCTTCACGGCGCTGCCGCAGTAGCCGCCGTGGGTGCTTTGGTGGCCTACCGTGGGCTTGGCGACCATGTTGTCCAGATCGATACTGGTGATCGAATTGATGGTGTTGATCAGCGACACCGCGTCGGCCCCACCGCGCAGCGCCGCCTGGGCGCCCACGCGAATATCGGTAATATTCGGCGTGAGTTTGACAATCACTGGCTTCGAGTAGTGCTTTTTACACCAGTAGGTGACTTTCTCGATCAGGTCCGGGTTTTGGCCTACTGCCGCGCCCATGCCGCGCTCCGGCATGCCGTGGGGGCAACCTAAGTTGAGCTCGATGCCATCTGCGCCGGTGGCTTCTACCAGCGGCAAGATGTAGGCCCAGGCTTCCTCGTTACAGGGCACCATGATGGAGACGATTAGCGCCCGGTCGGGCCAATCCTTCTTCACCTGGGTGATCTCTTTAAGGTTAATCTCCAGCGAACGGTCGGTAATCAGCTCGATATTGTTAAAGCCGATGACTTCGCGGTTCTTGCCATAGTGAGCCGAGTAGCGGGAGGAGACGTTGACCGCCGCAGGCTCTTCACCAAGGGTTTTCCACACCACGCCGCCCCAGCCTGCTTCGTAGGCGCGCACGACGTTGTAGGCTTTGTCGGTGGGCGGGGCAGAGGCCAGCCAGAACGGGTTCGGGGCTTTGATACCGGCAAAAATCACCGACAGATCGACGCCGTTCACCACGCTGTCGCCGCTGTTTTTCTTGCCTGGAAAAGAGAGGGTGTTGAAAGGCGTGGTGTTCATGCGGCCTCCTGCTGGGCGGCGAGCGCTTGATGGATGGCGTGAGCAGCCAGCTTGCCGTGCTGCACGGCTTGTACGGTGAGATCCTGGCCGGGTTTCACACAGTCGCCACCGGCATAAACATTGGGTAGCGAGGTGCGGAACATTCCATCGACATGAATGCGCTCGCCGTCCCGGGCTAACTCGGCGGCGGTGGCATCAGCGAGGCTGGTGTTATCAAAGCGTTGGCCTATGGCTTTGAAGATGGCGTCGGCGGCAATCTCAATCGTTTCGCCCGTCGAGGATAATTGGCCCGCTTGCTCAATGGTCTTGGCAAAGCGCATGCCCGCGACGCGGCCCTGGTCATCCAGCAAGATTTCATCGGGCTGCGCCCAGGTCACCATGCGTACACCGTTGGCTTTGGCGATCTCCTGTTCGTGGTCGGTGGCGGACATCGCCTCAGTGCCACGGCGATACACCAGCGTGACCTCAGCCGCGCCCAGCCGCGCCATTTGCGTGGCCATATCGATCGCGGTGTTACCCGCGCCAATCACGATGCAGCGCTTGGCCACGGCCAAGCTGCCCAGGTCATCGGTCTGGCGCAGGGTTTTAATGTAGTCCACCGCAGGCATCAGGCCCGGTGCATCCTCGCCGGTTAGTCCCAGCGTACGGCTGGCCCCTAGCCCCAAACCCAGGAATACGCTGTCGTACTGCTGGCGCAGGGTGTCGAGGGTAAGGTTGTCGCCCAGGCGCTGGCCGTACTGAAGGTCGATGCCGCCGACTTCCAGTAAGAACTCGACTTCTTTACGGGCAAAGTCATCGGTCATTTTGTAGCGGGCGATACCGTACTCGTTGAGCCCTCCGGGTTTTTGCTCGGCCTCAAAAATCGTCACCTGATGGCCCAGCATGGCAAGACGATGCGCACAGGAGAGCCCCGCAGGCCCGGCACCTACCACAGCGATGTGGCGGCCAGTGCTGGCGGCGCGCTTAAACGGGTGGCTCTCAAACTGCATATGATCGGTGGCGTGGCGCTGGAGCAGACCAATCAGCACCGGCTGGCACTCGGCGTCGTGGTTACGCACGCAGCTACGTTCGCAGAGAATTTCGGTGGGGCATACGCGGGCGCAGCTGCCGCCGAGGATATTTGCTTCCAGAATGGTTTCCGCTGCGCCATTAATGTTGTTTTCACTGATTTGGCGGATGAAGCTCGGTATATCAATATCCGACGGGCAGGCCTCGACGCAGGGCGCGTCAAAGCAGTAGAGGCAGCGCTGGCTTTCAATGATGGCCTGGCGTGGCGTCAGCGGCCGGTGAAGGTCGCTGAAATTATGCGCCAACGTCGCTGGGTCGTAGGTGCCGACCTCTTTTGCGCTGGGCAGATGATCAAGTGAATGGGTCACGGTCGTTTCTCCATTGCTCTGTTCTTCGTAGGGGCCGGGATTAGCGAGTTATCGCCACGGGGGCATTTAGCTCGGCACGTTTTGCGAGCAGCTCGAATACGCCGGGGTAGGCGGGGCGTTCTAAGTAGCGCCCTGCGCCGCGCTCGGCGTGCAGCTCGCCATCACGCCATGTCCACTTGCCTTGGCTGATGGTGTGACGAGCGATGCCGTGCACCGTCTTGCCCTCGAAGATATTGAAGTCGACGTTCTGGTGATGAGTTTTGGCGGAGATAGTGCGGGTGCCGTTAGGGTCCCACACCACAATGTCGGCATCGGAACCCACCTGAATCGCCCCTTTACGTGGGTAGAGATTGAAGATCTTGGCGGTGTTGGTGGAGGTGACGGCGACGAACTCCTGAGGCGAGAGCTTGCCGGTATTCACGCCTTCGTCCCACAGCACGGCCAAACGGTCTTCGACTCCGGCGGTGCCGTTAGGGATCTTGGTAAAGTCGTCTTTTCCTGCGGCCTTTTGCTCTTCACAGAAGCAGCAGTGATCGGTGGCAGTGGTTTGCAGATTGCCAGATTGTAGGCCGTGCCAGAGTGCTTCCTGATGGCCTTTGGGGCGGAAGGGTGGGCTCATCACATGGGCCGCCGCCGTTGCCCAGTCTGGATTCTGATAAACGCTGTCGTCGATCACCAGGTGCCCCGCTAAGCACTCGCCAAACACCGGATGGCCCTGCTGACGCGCGTAGGCGATTTCGTCTACTGCATCCTTGGTGGATACGTGTACCAAGTAAACGGGAGCACCCAGGGTGCTGGCAATACGAATCGCCCGGCTCGCGGCTTCGCCTTCGACCTGGGGCGGGCGGGAAAGCGGGTGCGCTTCTGGGCCGGTCATCCCCTGGGCGAGTAGTTTCTGCTGCATGTGATACACAAGCTCGCCGTTTTCCGCGTGTACCGTGGGGATTGCGCCTAGCTCTAAACAACGCGAGAAGCTTTCCACCAGAATATCGTCGGTGGCCATGATGGCGCCCTTGTAGGCCATAAAGTGCTTGAAGCTGTTAACGCCGTGCTCCCGCACCAGCGTCCCCATCTCTTCTTTGACGCTCTCGTCCCACCAAGTAATCGCCACGTGGAAAGCGAAGTCGGTGGCTGCTTTTTCTGCCCAGCCCTGCCAGGTCTCAAAGGCTTCCAACAGCGACTGGCCGGGGCTGGGAATCACGAAATCGATAATAGTGGTGGTCCCGCCCGCCATGGCCGCGGCGGTGCCGGTGTAGAAATCTTCGCTGGCCACCGCGCCCATGAAGGGCATCTGCATATGGGTGTGGGGATCGATACCGCCGGGCATTACCAACTGGTTGCTGGCATCCACCGTCTCGCAGCCCTCGGGTACTTCTAAGTCAGTGCCAATCGCGTGGATTTTACCGTCTACACACAGCACATCGGCGCGGTAGGTATCCGCGTGGGTGACCACGGTGCCGCCCTTGATCAATAAACTCATGGTTCGCTCCTTAGGTAATTGACTGAGGGAATTATTCGCCGTCGGTCAGACGGGTATAAGTCTCGGGGCGGCGGTCGCGGAAGAACTGCCAGTTGTTGCGCACCTCGCGCACCATATCCAGGTCAATCTCGTGAACCAGCAGCTCGTCGTCGGTCTCGCTGGCCTGGGCTTCAATTTTGCCGCGTGGGTTGACGATATAGCTGGAGCCGTAGAAGTCACCGATATTCCACGGTGCCTCGGTGCCGACACGGTTAATGGCAGCGATAAAGCAGCCGTTAGCGGCAGCGGAGGCAGGCTGCTCAAGCTCCCATAAATATTGAGAGAGCCCAGCCACGGTGGCGGAAGGGTTGAAAATTACCTCGGCGCCGTTGAGCGCCAGTGCACGCCAGCCTTCTGGGAAGTGGCGGTCGTAGCAGATATACACGCCGATCTTGCCGTAGGCGGTATCGAATACCGGCCAGTTGGAGTTGCCCGGTTTAAAGAAGAATTTCTCCCAGAACCCCGCCACTTGAGGAATATGAGTTTTGTGATACTTGCCCAGATAGCTGCCGTCGGCATCGAACACCGCGGCGGTGTTGTAATAAACACCGGTTTCGGTCTCTTCATAGATGGGAACGATAATGACCATGCGGTGCTGCGCGGCGAGCTTCTGCATCATTTGGCAAGTGGGGCCTTCGGGGACTCGCTCGGCGGCGGCGTACCATTTGCCATCCTGGCTGGGGCAAAAATAGGGTTGGTTAAAGACTTCCTGGAAGCACAGCACCTGCACGCCCTGGTCAGCTGCCTGTTGAATCATTGGCAGGTGGGCTTCGTTCATGGCATCGCGAATAGCCTCAGGTTCAAGATCCGTGCTGGTTTTCAGCCCCATCTGAATCAGCCCAATTTTCATCTTTTGCATGAGACGCTTCCTCTGATTGTTGGTGTGTAGCGTATATTTGTAGTGTCTTGAGAATGAGTTTTATAAAGCTGACGTAAAAGACAGCTTTTGTTGAAAGTAGCGCTGGATGAGTGGTTTTAGCAAGTCTTTAATAGGTGATTGATAAATTGCATTTAACTCGTTGAGTTTGTTTGTTTTTATTTTTTTACGTTGCACTTTTCACTCTTTTGGTGAGCTTGCGCACTGTTTTGGGGATATTTTTTTACTCTTAAAAATCATGTGGTTGATTTAATTTATGGTGATATTTTGAGTTTCGTATTGTTTGAAATTGGTGCAAATATTTTTTTTGACCTAGCTTTGTTTAATTGGTTTTTGTTTGGAGAGAGTAAATTTAAAAGGTAACAAGCTAACAATAATATTGTTGTCTATGAGGGCAGCTTTTTAATCAATGAGTTAATTGCTTTGGTTTTATAAGTAGGCACGCTTATTGCTTTTAATTCTGTCTGGGAAGCTCCACTGGCCGTGTGAGTTAGGGCTTGTCTTATTAGGACTTGGCTTAAAAGTCAGCGAGCACAGCTAGTTTTCAGACATAGCCTGGGCTAGACAACACAATACTGAGGAGACACAAGATGACCGAAACAACCTCTCAGATGGTGGATCGAGGTGGGCTGATAGAGCTTGATGTAGGCAGTGACGTGCGAGGTAGTTCACGCTTTAACGAGGATATTGCACCCACCCAGGCCAGCGAGCGTACCTGGAGCAAATGGAACATCGCCGCGCTGTGGGTCGGCATGTCGATCTGTGTTCCTACCTATACGTTAGGCGGGGTGTTAACTGCCTACTTTGGCTTGAGCGTAGGGGAAGCGCTGTTTGCCATTCTATTGGCAAATATTATTGTACTGATCCCACTGACACTGAACGCCTTTCCTGGCACCAAATTTGGCATTCCTTTCCCTGTCGTTTTGCGTTCATCCTTCGGCATTTTAGGGTCCAATGTGCCTTGCCTGGTGCGGGCATTAGTCGGCTGTGGCTGGTTTGGTATTCAGACCATGTTCGGTGGGCTGGCGATTCACTTGCTGTTGTCTGAGTTGATTCCCGCTTGGGCGGCGCTTGGCGGTGTGGGGGAGGTGATTGGCTTTTTCGTGTTCGGTGCCATGAACCTGTATGTGGTGATTCGCGGTGCGGAGTCAATCAAGTGGCTGGAAACCTTGGCTGCACCGCTGCTGTTGGCAGTGGGCATTGGCTTGATGGTGTGGGCGTGGCCGAATATGTCGATGACAGAGCTGCTGGCGCAGCCGCCGTCGCGCCCTGAGGGAGCTTCCGTTTATGGTTATTTCTTTGCAGGCTTGACCGCCATGGTGGGGTTTTGGGCCACCTTGTCACTGAATATTCCTGACTTCAGCCGTTTTGCCAAAAGCCAAAAAGACCAGATTGCTGGCCAAATCATCGGGCTGCCGCTGACGATGTTCTTCTTTGCCGCCCTCGGTGTCGTGTTAACAGCGGCGTCCGAGACGCTGGTGGGCCAGACCGTTGCCGATCCGGTGCGTTTGATTGGCTATATCGATAGCCCCTTTTGGGTCGTCATGGCGATGCTGCTGATCATCATTGCCACGATTTCCACCAACACAGCGTCGAATATTGTTTCGCCAACCAATGATTTCCAGAATATTGCGCCCAAACTGATTAACCAGACCCGCGGTGTACTGATGACCGGGGCGGTGGGCGTTTTGCTGATGGGGTACGATCTGCTGCAAAAGGCAGGTGTGATTCCTCCGGGCGTGTCACTCGAGCAGATGTACTCCAACTGGCTGCTCGGTTACTCCAGCCTGCTCGGCCCCATAGCGGGCATCATGGCGGTCGACTACTTTTTGATCAAAAAACAGCGCTTGGACGTGCCGAGCCTTTATCTGGACAACCACGCCTATCCAGCGGTGAACCTGGCCGGTTTTGTCGCGTTTGGGGTGCCGGTACTGCTCACCTTGATCTCACTGGTGACAGGCACGATGAACTGGTTCTACGATTATGGTTGGTTCACTGGGTCGGCGCTAGGGGCGATTGTTTACTACGCTGCCAGCCAAGTAGTGGCATCGTCTCCACAGGCAGGGCCTGCGCCGTTAATGGCCAGCGAGGTCACCGAGCAGCGTTAATCAGTAGTGGTAGCCAATAGCTATGTTTAAAGCTCGGCACGGAAGCCTGGCTTTTAGATTAGCTACTTTTAATTAAGCCTAAAAAAGCATCGACCACTCGGTTAGGGCGGCGGTCATGACGAGTGACCAACACAAACGGAATGCGGTAGTGCTGCGTGGCAACATGCAACGCCCGCATTTTGCCTGCGCTTACCCATTGCTCGGCAACATGCTCGGGTAGAAAGCCAATAAAACGCCCTGTCAAAATCAAAAAGGCAGCACCTTCGCGGTCGGATGCCGAAGCGCGTAGCGTGAGCGCATCATGGGCTTGGCGTGCCTCAACCGGCAGCGGATAACGAGGTGAAATAGCTGCGTGTTGTGCGATATCAGCAACGCTGAGTGTGTCATCGTGTTCCGCAAACAGCGGGTGCCCTGCGGCACAGTAAAGGTAGGAAGGCTCATCATAAAGGTGTCGGGTTTCTAAGCTGGTGGGTAAGTTCACCGCGGGTACTACGCCGACGTGCAAATGGCCATCCATCACGCCTCGAATAACGGCGTCGGAAGGCTCCATATGAATATGCAGCGTTACCTCATGTTCCGGCGCGCTAAGTTCAGCCAGTGCGTTGGTCACGTGCATGGCCGGAAGCGTCACTAGGTTGTCGGTAATGCCAATATTCAGCTCGCCTTTAATCGTTTGGTGCAAGGCGTTAACGTCGCTTTTGAAGGTTTCCAGGGCCGTTAGTAGTGTGAGTCCCGCCTGATAAATCTCTTTACCTTCCTCTGTTAAACTAAACCCGCTGCGCCCCCGCTGGCAGAGTGAAAAACCCAGCCTTCCCTCTAAATCGTTCATGTGCTGGCTAATCGCCGAGCGACTAATGCCAAGCGTCGTTTCCGCTGCCGTAAAGCCGCCGCATTCAACCACCGTCTTAAAAATTCGAATTAGGCGAATCTCGTAGTCGCTCATTTGGCTCAGCGATGCCATAGCAATTCCTTAGTACGTAGCCTCTTAACCGATAACGTCACGCTTTTTAACGTATTACCTGTGATAAAAACTGATATACATCCCATAAGCACCGCGGCACTATCGGGTTAAACTACGTGTCAGCGCGTGTGGTGTATCGTTCCTGTTTTTTTAACACTGTATCAGGTGTCCTGGTCGGATACCTGGATAAGGCCTCTGTGCGATGTCTGTTACTCCTATTGATGACAATGATAATGCCCTAAAGGTTACTAATACCTATCGTCGCCAGCGGCGAAACGTGGTGGCGGCTTATCTATCATCACTTTTCGTTATGGCGTTACTCTTTGGCTGGCTGCTTAGCGAACAGTATCAACAAGAAATTGAGGCCGCTGAATCTCGCATTACTGCGCGGGCTAATGTGGTGACAGAGTGGGCAAAAGGGGTTTTTGCCCAAAGCGGACAAGCCCTTTTTGGACTTGCTGAACTGCTCACCATACAAGGCATGCCTAACGCCGATAACACTCAGGTGCTTGAGAGCGCATTAGAAAATCTTACCCAATATGTGCCCCTCGTTAACGAGGTAGGGGTGTTGGATCTCAATGGGCGTGTGTTGGCAAGCAGTCACGGCAACCGCAATGCTGGCGCTAATATCGGTCATACGCAGTTTTTTAATGCCTTTAAACGGGGGGGGCAACAGGAACTGATTACGCCGCTTTACTGGTCTGATCGCCATCAACACTATTATTTGTACCATGGTCGACGACTCGATAGCCCGACTGGCGATTTCATGGGGGTGGTGGTATCGAGCATTGTTCCCGACATATTTGCCGACTCGCTTGAGCAAATGCATGTTTATGACGGTGAGAGTATTGCGCTGGTTGACTCTGAATCGAGGTTAATTGCTCGGTATCCTACCCTTGATGAGCAATTTGCCGTTGGCAGAAAAATACCGAGTTCTCATGCGGATCAGAAGTTGGCGAATGGAAAGAACGCCTGGTCGCTAAAAGCTCTCTCACCCATTGATGATCGTGAGCGCTTGTTTCGTATGCAGCGGGTAGGTGAATATCCCATGCTGGCGGTGGTGGGTGTTGACTTGCACGAGCTGCTGGCGGCTTGGCGGCAGCGAGCACTGATTTTATCGCTGGTAATGGGGATGCTTGCCCTGCTCGGAGCCTGGGGGGCGCGCCATTATCTGAGCCGCTTGGCGCTAGCCCAACAGTTAAGTCAGCGTATTGAAGAGCGCGAACAGGCACGCGCCGAAGCCCAGATCGCGGCGGCAGCTTTTCAAACGCACTTGGGTATTTTGATTACCGATGCTCGAGGGAGAATCCTTAAAGCGAACGACACCTTCACGCGCATTAGTGGCTACAGCGAAGCCGAGGTGATGGGGAAAAATCCACGTATGTTTAGCTCTGGTCTCCATAATGCAGCCTTTTATCGTCGTCTATGGGAGCAGGTGCTTAAAACCGGCAAGTGGGAAGGAGAAATATGGAACCAGCGCAAAAATGGCGAGCTGTTTCCTGAATGGTTAACGATCAGCGCGGTGTACGGCGCCGACGGTGTGCTTACAAACTACGTCGCCACGATGAGTGATATCAGCGAGCGCAAAGCTGCTGAGCAGGAAATTCATCAACTGGCGTTTTATGATCCTTTAACCGGACTCGCTAACCGGCGCCTGTTTATGGACCGTATGGGCGCGGCACTCAAAGAACTCCAGCGCCATCAGCGTTGTGGCGCACTGTTATTTATTGATATCGATAACTTCAAACAAATTAATGACACCCTAGGGCACTATACGGGCGACCAGCTATTACAAAGTTTGGCGCGGCGAATGAGCCAAATGCTGCGAGATACGGATACGTTAGCGCGATTGGGAGGCGATGAGTTTGCGGTATTAATTGAGGGCGTTGATAGTAATCATGGGCAAACGTCCCAGCTTGCTGAACGGATCGCCAATAAATTACTGGCAGTGCTCGCTGAACCCTTCGTGCTGGCTGAGGAGAGCGTCACGATTACGGGCAGTATTGGTATTACGGTCATGGCGAGCAGTGAGCATAATGTTGATGATTATCTACAGCAAGTGGATATGGCTCTCTTTCAAGCAAAGAGCAGTGGCCGCCACACAGTGTGCTTTTTTGACCCCGCTATGCAGGCTGCGTTACTAGCCCACGTGAAGTTAGAGGCGGATTTACGCCATGCACTGACCAATCAACAGTGGCAACTCTACTACCAGCCCCAAGTTAATCACCAAGGCACTATTACCGGCGTGGAAGTATTGCTGCGCTGGCTGCATCCAGAGCGCGGCTTAGTGTCGCCTGGTGAGTTTATTCCGCTGCTGGAAAGTACAGAACTGATTAATGAGGTGGGTGAGTGGGTATTGGAAGATGCTTGCTACCAATTGGCACGTTGGGCGCAGCACCCCCGGCTAAGTCAGTTGACGATATCGGTTAATATCAGCCCGATGCAGTTTCGTGATAAAGATTTTTTACAGCGCGTCGACGGAGTGTTTGCGCGTACCCAGGCCCCGCTTCATCGCTTAAAGTTGGAAGTCACCGAATCGCTGTTTGTGGAAGCGCGTGATGATGCCCGAGATAAGATGCTTAGCCTAAAAGCTAAAGGGGTACGTTTTTCGCTGGATGACTTTGGCACCGGCTACTCGTCGCTGGCGTATTTAGCGCAGTTGCCGTTGGATCAGCTAAAAATCGATCAATCGTTTGTTCAGCAGGTGCTTGAAAGCCAAGCCAATGCAGCGATTGTAGAGAGTACTATCGCGCTTGCGGAGAGTCTTAACTTAGAAGTCATTGCTGAAGGCGTAGAAACAGAAGCGCAGCAGGCATGGCTTTTAGCGCATAACTGTCGCGCTTACCAAGGCTATCTGTTTGGGCACCCTATGGAAATTGAGGCGTTTGAAGCACAAATACTAGGTCGTTAACTCATGTGGTTAGAAATTCATCAAATTCCATATTGGGAGAGGTCAGAGCGGCAGGGAGAATAACTTCCAGGCGAGAATCCTGCCGCCACGCGCTGCTTTCGATACTCAGGGAGCCATTGGCGCGGTTAAGGCGTTTCCACCCGTGATTAGTATGAAATACCCCTTTAATACGCGCCTCCCGAGGCAGTTCTCCCAAATAGGCGGCTAGGCGATCCAGCTCGAAACGTTCACTTGGGTGCCAGCGTAACCCCGTGCTGGTGTAGCCCAGTGAGGTGCCGGTTTCACGCTGCGGTTTGCCGGGCGGGGGCGGAAAATCAAAAAATGTGCCTTCCAGGCTGGGGGCGGCGGCCAGCTGTTGGTGGCTTGCGGGCATGCTGATATCACTCGCAGCGGTATGCCCACTCTGGGTCAACAACGCTATCGGTAGCGCGCCTTGCGGGGCTTCCTGTACCCATTTGCGAGGTGGCCAGTGCTGCGCCACAAAGGCGTGGGCGGCGCTGAGCTGTTCGGGCGTGCTCTGGTCGAGCATGGTGAGCGCCACGGCATCGGCCATGTCGAGCTGATCGCGGAAGGTATCGTGCTGCCTTGCTCGGGCGTCATCCATTCGGCGTGGGTCGAGAGTGGCAATAATATCGTGCACCTCAACTACCTCACAGAAGGCGTCACCACGTAGTAGATCCAGCAGGCCTGCTGGGTGACCAAGGCCGGATGGCTCAATGATGACACGGTCAGGTTTGCTGCGTGAGAGTAAATTGACCAGCGCCGCCTGCAGCACAAAGGCGAGCTGGCAGCACAGGCAGCCGCCGGGCAGGCCTTTGATAACGACATCATCACGCGCTTCAAACATCGCTTGATCGATACCGATCTGGCCGAACTCATTGACCAGGATGGCCCATTTTTCATCCACAGGCTTCTGCTCAATCAGGCTGTGGATAAGCGTGGTTTTGCCGCTACCTAAAAAGCCGGTAATGATATGTACCGGTGTTTTTGTGTTTGCTGTGTTTGCTGTTTTTGCCGCCCCCTCCAATGCCTAGCCCCCTGTCATGTTCATAAAGCGTACTACCTGAACATCACCATCGGTGGTGAAGTGGTGGCGCTCAGGCTTTAGCGGCAGGGCATTGATAATCGCCTCTTTCAGCGCCTGCATATTGCCGGGATGACGGCGCAGCACGGCACGCAGATCCACCGAGTGTTCATTGCCTAAACAAAGCAGCAGGCGGCCTTCCACAGTCACCCGCACCCGGTTGCAGGTATCGCAAAAGTTGTGGCTATGCGGTGAGATAAACCCCACCCGGCTGTCGCTATCCGCCATCCGGAAGTAGCGCGAGGGCCCTGGGGTGGTTTCGGTCGTGGGGATCAGCGGGTAGCGTGATTCAATCAGCGTCTGAACGTCATCGCTGGAGTAGAAGGTTTCCGCTCGCGAATGATCGGAAACATCGCCCAGCGGCATCTCTTCGATAAAGCTAATATCGAGGCCTTCCCGGCGGGCAAAAGTGACCAGATCGATGACTTCGTCGTCATTACGCCCCTTCAAGATCACCGCGTTAAGCTTGATACGCTTAAAGCCTGCTTCCTGAGCGGCATGAATACCGTCGATGACTTTGGCTAAATCACCGGTGCGGGTGAGTTGCTTGAAGCGTTCGGCATCCAGCGAATCCAGGCTGATATTTAGCCGTCGTAAACCGCCGGCGTAAAGCTGCTTGGCGTGTTTGCGCAGGCTGGCGCCGTTGGTGGTCATGGTGAAATCGTTAAGGCCTGGCATCGCGCCGATTTCATCGACCAACTGGGTGATATCACGGCGCACCAGCGGCTCACCACCGGTCAGGCGAATTTTTTCCACGCCGAGTTCGGTAAAGGCGCGGGCGACCATAGCCAGCTCTTCCAGCGTGAGTACCTGGGCGCGGGGCAGGAACGTCATCTCCTCGCTCATGCAGTACACGCAGCGGAAGTCGCAGCGATCGGTGACCGAGATACGCACATAGCTAATGCGCCGACCAAAGTCGTCGATCAGTTGCTGGTCAGTGTCTGGCTGGGCAGATCGCTGTGGATTAGCGTGTCGTTGCTCGGTCATAGCCATCCCGTAAGTGGTTGTATGCTGACTACCTCGCCTGGTTGTGCGCCGTCTTGGTCATCGGCAAGCTCAATCAAACAGTTAGCAGCCACCATCGAGGTTAAAATGCCCGAACCCTGGGCGCCGGTACTGCGCACGTGTAGCTGTCCATTCTCATCAGTATGGTAAACGCCGCGAATAAAGTCAGTACGCTTTAAGCGACTTTTTAACAGGTTATCGGCGATCGCATGCAGGCGATAGGGTAGCGCCATGGGCTGTCCATGAAGACGGTCCAGCAGCGGTGTCACAAACTGGCCAAAGGTTACCATGACAGCGACCGGGTTTCCGGGCAAGCCGACAAATGGGGTGCGCGATTCGCCCAGCCAGCCGCAGGCCATGGGGCGCCCTGGGCGCAGTGCCACGCGCCAAAAAGCCAGGCGGCCCAGTTGTTCCAGTGCAGCGCGAGTGAAGTCGGACTGACCCACTGAGACGCCGCCGCTGGTAATCACTAAATCGCTCTGTTCGGCGGCCTGCTTAAGCGCGGTTTTGGTCGCATTTAAGTCGTCCGGCAGAATGCCCAGATCGATCACCTCTGCCCCCTGCTCGGTGAGTAAGCCGGTCAGCGTGAAGCGGTTAGCATCGTAAATGCCGGCCTTGGGTAGTGGTTCGCCGGGGGCCGTGACTTCATTGCCGGTGGAAAAAATCGCCACCCTGGGGCGCTGGCACACGGTAACCTGTGCGTAACCCAATGATGCTAACAGTCCCATTGAGGCGGCATCGAGCCGTGCTCCCGCAGGTAGCGCCGTGTCGCCAGTGGCAATATCTTCACCGGCCTGGCGAACATGTTGGCCGTGTTTGAGAAGCTCGGGCGACTCAATAATCACATGCGCAGGCTTATCATCTAACGGTTCGCGCAGCTGTTCACTCATCACCACGGTATCGGTGCCCGGCGGCAACGGGGCACCGGTGGTGATGCGCACACAGTGACCGGCAGGTACTAATTCGCTGCGATACTGCCCGGCCAACACCTCACCGGCCAGCGGCCAATGGGTTTGTTTGGCCCCAACACCTTCTTTAGCCAAGGCGAGCGCTACGCCATCCATGGCCGCATTGGTATTTTGTGGCACGTTAATGGGGGCCTGGATGGCCGCAGCCAACCGACGGCCGTGAGCCTGCGCTAGCGGAATCTGTTCGCTGCCCAGCGGGCGCTCAATCAAGGTGGTGAGTGCCTGGCGCGCTTCATCCACGCTAAGCATGCGCTCGCCAAGGTCAAAGCAGGAGAGCGTCATGTCGACACCTTCCCTGAGACGGCTGCCAGCAGACTTTCCAAACGCAGCTTCTCTTCCTCAGTATTAAGATTGGCAAACGCATCGGGACAGTCCGACATATCGACCTTGCACCACGCATGGCGGGCGTACCAACGGTCAATCTTGCGTTCGCCTTCGGCAAGCGTGGCGGCCAAATCATCTGCCAGCGAAGTGCGTAGCAGGGCAACCACTGGATGCAGCCGTTCGCCGTCAAAGGCCACGGCGATATCATGATCGCCAATCCCTGCCACCATGCGCGCGACTAGATCGTCAGGCAGGGCGGGGGAGTCGCAGGGGGCGACTAGTAACCAAGGCGTTTTTGCCGCGCGTAGGCCGCTGTAAATACCCATCAGTGGGCCTTTAAAGCCGCCTTCTTCATCGGCAATCACGCGATCGGCGAAGAAGCGGTAGGCGTCAGCATTGCGGTTGGCGTTAATCAGCAGCTCGGCTACTTGGCCTTCAAGGCGTTTTACGACATGGCCGACTAATGGCAGGCCCGCGAACGGCTCAAGCCCTTTATCCCGGCCACCCATTCTGCGACCTTCGCCGCCCGCGAGAATCATGCCGGTGAGTTCGTGAGTGGGAATCATGAGCTTGCCTCTTTAGATGAACGGGCCTGGGATGGTCGATTAGGTATCGCATCCAGCGCCAAGCGATTCTGAGTATTAATCGCCTGAAAGTGGCGGCCTTTGGCGCGGGCAATCAGCATCACGCCGAAGCGTTCAGCCAGCTCGACGCCTTTTTGGGTAACACCGGAGCGCGAAACCAGCACGCTAATGCCCATTTGCGCCACTTTGAGTACCATCTCAGATGTCAGTCGCCCAGTGGTATAGAAAATATCGGCATCGGCGCTGTCGGCTTGTTGCAACCATTGGCGCCCGGCCAGGGTATCCACCGCATTGTGCCGCCCCACGTCTTCAACAAAGTCGAGCACCTCGGTTTGGCGGCAAAGCGCACAGCCGTGAACGGCGCCCGCGCTACGGTAGGTCTCATTATAGGCGTTGAGGTTTTGCAGCAGTTGATAGAGCGTGGATTGTGCTAACTGCGTATCAGGAAGCGCCGTCAGAGCGGTTTGATCAAGTAGTTTACCAAATACCGTGCCCTGGCCGCAGCCGGTCGTCACCGTACGGGTGCTTAACCGCGTCTCTAAATCCTCGGGCAAGTGGCGTGTAATGACGACCGCGGCCTCTACTTCCCAATCCACCTGCACGGCGGCTAAATCAGCTGCGGCACGCAGTAACCCCTGGTTGCGTAGATAGCCCACCACCAGCGCTTCAGGGTCATCGCCCAGCGTCATCAGCGTGACGATTTCACGTTTGTTGAGATACACGGTGAGTGCCCGTTCAGCGGCGATGGCCTGCTGACGCGCATCGCCATATTCATCAACGATGCTGATCTCGGTGGTGGCCGGTAAGCGGGCTCGGCTTATCTGAAGGGCAGGCTGAAGGGCGGGCATGGTAATCCTCGCGAAATAGTTCTCGCAAAACGACAGGGTTGACGATGATGGCGCTGGGGATGCTTACTTGTCTACCCATTCAAGCGCTATCCTTATAAGTGCGTTTTTTCTAAGTGCTATTTTCTAGGTGCTATTTTTCCACATGTCATCCATGCAAGGTTCAGGGTTTTTAAAATATGAGCGATAACCTACGCCCTATCAGTATTACCTTGGTAGCTGAGCCCAAGCAGGTGAAGCGTTTTACACTAACGCAGTGGCGCATTGCTGAGATAACGCTGGGCGATCAGGGTGATAATGTCCTTAACCTGCAGCTGTCGATGACCGAGCGTGCTGCTTACCGCTTCAATCTAACCTCGACTACTCCGCGACTGTTTGTGCGTGCAGGCTTTACCGGACAAACACCCAAGCCGGATGCGATTACCGCTAGTCAGGACGTTGCGGCTGGTTGGATGGATGGCGAGCAGCAGGTGCTCGAGGCACCTATGCCAATGGCCATTCAGGTCTGGCTTGAGAGTTATCTGGCACGCCATGGGGAAGCGCCACTGGAAATGCGCAAGAAAAAACGCAAAGGGGCTGGGCGCGCCAAAGACACGCCCTCCAAGGAGCAGCCGTAATGAGTCGCCTGGAACGCTGGTCGCGACTAAAGCGCCATGTTCAAAAAGAAGAGGACGCATCGGCGTCCTCTTCACCAGATTCTACGCCCGTTGATGAGGCATCTGTTGACCATGAGGCAGCGCTTCATAATGAGGCCGAGCAACCTAACGCTGAGAATGACCAATCTCTGGCAACGTCAGCCGAGGAGCCAGAACCCGGCAGTCTCGATCACACCTTGCCAAACCCTGACACGCTGGAAGCAGGCAGCGATTTTAGTGCGTATATGGCGCCGGGCGTTAGCGGCCCTTTACGCCGACAAGCATTGAAACGCCTATGGACCACCGGTAACTACAACGTACGCGATGGCTTGGACGACTACGACGCCGACTACAATAAGCTGTTGAAACCGATGGCGGCAGATCTCGCCGGTAAACTGCGCCGCTGGACGCATAAAGTGGAAGAGGCGCTTGATAAGCCAGTAGACGAGGGCCACACCGAGTCCCCGGCTGAAGTGGCAGCCAGTGAGCCGTCGACAGCTGCCGACGAAGAGCACTCCGCACCTTGCACGGCCAGTAACAACGTTGTAAAAGAGCCTTCACTAGACGACCAGTCTGATTATTTATCTGACACTCATACCAAACTATGACATTATTCCTTAGTATATAAAAATCAATAAGTTGAGCATTGATTTAGTTGCTAGCGTTGGCAGCGTTGACGGTAATTAAGTTGGCAAATATCAGCATTGCACATAGGCTGAACTTAGCTTCAACGTATTGTTATGCCACAATAGTTAAATATATAACTCAAAAATATAATAAGAATGATTCCCAGACCGTGAGAGCGCATGAACCAACGAATCCAACTGGCGTCGATAGACGACCAGCGCAATGCCGAGGCTCGGGAAACGGTACGCCGACGTATCTCGTGGCCAGCTAACCTAACGCCTGCCAATGTGACCTATCACAGCCGTGGTCATGCGCTGTTAATAGGTACCGAAGCCGACGTTTACCCTGCCGCTCGCGCTCTACAGGGGCGCGGCTTGGCATCGCTGACGCTACTTGTCACTGAGTCTGACGCGAACAGCCCGGGAAACGATGCTGTCGATCCTCTCGGGGCTAGCGAACCGCTGGTCGCCCAGACGCTGACCCAGGGACAACTCAGCCAACTGCGTATAAATGGCTATCTGGGTGCCTTTAGCGTTCAACTTGACGATGAAGATGCGCCGCTGGATATTGCTCGCGCACTGATTGAGCGCGATAACTTTGACTTAATCCTCGATCTTGCTCCGGCTTCGCATACCCAGCGCTGGGAGCTGCCGCCTCCTGGCTATGTAGTGATGCAGTGGCAGGACGTTGAGCAGCGCAGCGATATTCTTGACGATTTTGTGGGGCTAGTGGGCGAATTCGATAAGCCGCGCTATTTCCAAGTCAACAGTGATTTATGTGCCCACTCCACCAGCGGCAACATTGGTTGTACCCGCTGTTTGGATGTTTGCCCGGCGGATGCCATCTCCAGCATTCAGGGGCGGATTGAGTCTCGTATTGAGATTGATCCCTTCCTCTGCCAAGGCGTGGGCAGCTGCACCAGCGCTTGCCCTACGGGCGCTATTGAATTTCGTCTACCGGAAACGCGCCGCCAGCAAGACACCCTATCCGCTTGGCTGGCAGCCTACCGTGAGGCCGGTGGTCAGGTGCCGGTGCTGCGTTTTATTACCCATGACTCCCAAGATGCCGAGCGTGCTGCGGGTGTAGTGCCCGCAGGCCATATCATCGACGCACCATTAGAAGAGCTGGGAGCTGCAGGTCACGACCAGTGGCTAACCGCCTTGGCTGCCGGTGCCGCAGAAGTGCGTATCCAACTGCACCCTGATATGCCTGCCCGCTTGAGTACCTTTTTGACCGATCAAGTCGCCCAGGCACATGCCTTGTTGGAAGCGCTGGGCCATGATCGCGCCCGTGTGACATTGATTGAGGTAGCTGACCACACCGCTCGCGATGCGCTACCGGCGCTTACTCCACTGACCGAGGCGCCGCTAAACCTGCCTGAGCCCGAAAAGCGGGCACGCTTGAACCGCGTGCTGGCGCGGTTAGCCGAGTTGGGTAGCCCCAGCGACGAGCGGGTTGCTATGCCGGTGGGCGCTGCCTACGGTGCCATTCGGGTGGATCGCGATGCCTGCACGCTGTGCCACGCTTGCGTCAGCAACTGCCCAACCCCCGCGCTCAAGTCAGGTGGTAAAACCCCCGCGCTTAGCTTCCTTGAGGCGGATTGTGTGCAGTGCGGCTTGTGCGAACAGGCTTGCCCGGAAGATGCGATTACCCTGCTGCCAGGTTTCCTGGCTTCCAGTGCCCGCGAAACACGACAGATTTGCCACGAGGAAGCCGCTTTTGCATGCATCAACTGCGGCAAGCCGTTTGCTACTGTCAGCACGGTAGCTACTATTAAAGAGAAGTTGGCCAACCATCCTTACTTTGCTGGCGAAGCGATGATTCGTCTGGAAATGTGTGAAGACTGCCGCGTTAAGGATGTTTGGAAAACCATGATTCGCGATCCCGACGCGCAACTGAAGGTATAAGCCGATGACGGATGCACTGCCCACGCTGAAAGAAGCGGATGCGCTACGCGCCGATATTTACCGGCTATTAGCCACCTTATTGCGCCAGGCGCCGGATGCCGAGTTGCTAAATTGGTTGGCTGAACTGGACATCGAACAAGACGGCAGCCGCTTGGCTGAGTGTTGGCATGCGCTGGCAGCCGCCGCCAAAAACACCGACGTCGAAGGGCTGCAGCGTGCTCACTTCCGCCTCCTGGTCGGCGTCATTCAGGGTGAAGTGGTGCCGTATGCTTCTTGGTACCGCAATGGCGAATTGATGGAAGCGGCGCTGGTGGCGCTGCGTCAGGATTTAAAGGTGCTCGGCTTTGTGCGCAGTGAACATACTCGCGACCCTGAAGATCACTTGGCGGCACTGTGCGAAGTGATGGCAATGCTGATTGACTCAGCCAGTCACGAGCAGGCCTATTTCTTTAGCCAACATTTAGCCCCTTGGGCGGCCAGCTGTTTTGCCGACCTGGGACAGGTAGACACCGCTTTCTATGCAGCGCTGGGGCAGTTGGGTGGCGCTTTTATGGAGAGTGAGGAGGCTCGCTTGAGTGTTGATGCGGGTCATACGCAGGTGCGTATTGTTGAGCCTTAACGCAGGCTCCATAAAAAAATCAGTAAAAATCAAAAACAGCATAAAAAGACCCGCTATAAAGGCATGCAAGAGGAGAAACCCATGCACCCGTCACACAATCCTGAGCGCCGCCGTTTTATGAAAACCGTTGGGTTGGGAACCGCCGCTGCTGGCGCTGCAGCGGCCGTCGGTCATGTCACCCTGGCACAGGCTGACACTGCCCCAGTGAAAAACGAAAAACAAACGGTTAACTACCGTGAGACCGACCACGTCCGCGCTTACTACGCCTCGCTGCGTGACTGACGGCGGAATGCCAGGAGATTTGCCATGCGTTTAACTCGCAAAACAGACAACCCCAAGGCCTCTGGACTGGGAATTTCCCGCCGTCAATTCCTCAAGCGCACCGGTGCAGCCACGGGTGGTGTGGCCGCTGTGGGATTCATGGGCGCGCCGATGATGAAGCGCTCGGAAGCCGCGGACAAAACCCCCGTACTCGACTCGCCGGTAGAGACCAAACGCACCATCTGCTCTCATTGTTCGGTAGGTTGTGGCGTTTATGCGGAAGTTCAAGAGGGTATTTGGACCAAGCAAGAGCCGGCCTTTGATCACCCCATCAACCGTGGTGCGCACTGCGCGAAAGGCGCTTCATTGCGCCAGCACGGTCACTCCACGCGTCGCCTTAAGTACCCAATGAAGCTTGTGGCCGGTGAGTGGGAACGCATGAGCTGGGAAGACGCCGTTAATGAAATCGGCGACAAGCTGCTTGAGCTGCGTGAAGAGCATGGCCCGGACAGCGTTTACTGGTTAGGGTCCGCTAAATTCAGCAATGAGCAAGCGTACCTAATGCGTAAGCTTGCTTCGCTGTGGGGCACCAACAATACCGACCACCAGGCGCGTATCTGCCACTCCACCACCGTGGCGGGCGTGGCGAACACCTGGGGTTACGGGGCGATGACCAACTCGCTCAACGACATGCATAACAGTAAGGCGATTCTGTTCATTGGCTCTAACCCCAGTGAAGCGCACCCGGTCGCGATGCAGCATATCTTGATCGCCAAAGAGCGTAATAATTGCGACATCATCGTTGCCGACCCGCGCTTTACCCGTACTGCCGCCAAAGCCAACAAATACGTGCGTCTACGTCCTGGCTCTGATGTGGCGTATATCTGGGGCCTGCTGTGGCACATTTTCGAGAATGGCTGGGAAGATAACGAGTACATCAACCAGCGCGTTTACGGGATGGACGAAGTGCGCGCCGAAGTCGCCAACTTCCCACCCAGCGTCGTCGAGGAAGTCACCGGCGTGCCCGAAGCCGAGATGTACGATGTCGCCAAGCGCCTCTCCGACAACCGGCCTGGCTGCGTGGTCTGGTGTATGGGCGGCACCCAACATACCACCGGCAACAACAACACCCGCGCTTACTGCATTCTGGAGCTGGCGTTGGGCAATATTGGTGTCGCTGGGGGCGGCGCCAACATCCTGCGTGGCCACGATAACGTGCAGGGTGCGACTGACCTTGGCCTTGGCTGTGACTCGCTGCCGGGCTACTACGGCTTGGCGGAAGGCGCATGGCAACACTGGGCGCAAGTATGGGATGTCGACTACGAGTGGATTAAAGGCCGCTATGACGATACCGAATACGCCGATGGTAAGCCCATGTACAGCCCCGGCATTACCGTGTCGCGCTGGGTTGATGGCGTGCTCGAAGACGACGAAAACATCTCTCAGCGCACCGCGCTGAAAGCGATGTTCTACTGGGGCCACGCGGTTAACTCCCAAACCCGCGGTGTAGAAATGCAAAAGGCGATGCAGAAGCTGGAGATGATGGTCATCGTTGACCCTTATCCCACCGTCGCAGCCGTCATGCATGACCGCACCGACGGCGTTTATCTGCTGCCAGCGGCCACCCAGTTTGAAACGACCGGCAGTGTCACCGCCACCAACCGCTCGATTCAGTGGCGAGACCGCGTGATTGAGCCGCTGTTTGAGTCCAAGCCCGACCACGAAATTATGTACCTATTTGCCCGCAAGCTGGGCATTGGTAATGAGCTGGTGAAAAACTACCAGATGAACGGCGACGAGCCGTTGATCGACGATGTTCTGCGTGAAATCAACCGCGGCATGTGGACGGTAGGCTATACCGGGCAAAGCCCCGAACGCCTCAAAGAGCACCAGAAAAACTGGCACACCTTCAGCTTTGAGAACTTGCGCGCAGAGGGTGGCCCGGCGGATGGTGACTACTACGGCTTGCCGTGGCCCTGCTGGGGCACGCCTGAGTTTAAACACCCGGGCTCGCCCAACCTTTACGATACCAGCGTTCCTGTAATGGAAGGCGGCATGGGCTTCCGCGCCCGTTTCGGTATCGAGCGTGACGGTGTCAACCTGTTGGCGGAAGGTTCAGCGCCTGTCGGCGGCGATATCGACGACGGCTACCCGGAGTTCAACGACCAACTGCTCAAGGATCTGGGTTGGTGGGACGACCTGACCGCCGAAGAGAAGCAGGCGGCGGAAGGCAAAAACTGGAAAACCGACCTCTCCGGCGGTATCCAGCGAGTCACGATTGAGCATGGCTGTGCACCTTACGGCAACGCCAAGGCCCGCGCCGTGGTCTGGACCTTCCCCGACCAAGTGCCTAAGCACCGTGAGCCGCTTTACACCACGCGCCGCGATCTGGTTGAACGCTTCCCTACCTGGGACGACTTCGACTCGATCATGCGCCTGCCGACCATGTACAAAACCATCCAGGATCGCGACAACACCGGCGAATATCCGATGATTCTCACCTCCGGACGTCTGGTTGAGTACGAAGGGGGCGGTGAAGAGACGCGCTCCATGTCGTGGCTTGCCGAGCTGCAGCAAGAGATGTTTGTCGAGATCAATCCGGCCGATGCCAACGACCTCAGTATCAAAGATGGTGATGATGTCTGGGTTGAAGGGGCTGAAGGGGGCCGTGTGAAAGTTAAAGCACTGGTCACGCCTCGCGTTGATCGTAACGTCGCATTCATGCCGTTCCACTTTGGCGGCATGTTCCAGGGCGAAAGCCTGCGCGACCGTTACCCGGATGGGTCTGACCCGTACATCATCGGTGAAGCGGCTAACACCGCCACCACCTACGGCTACGACCCGGTGACACTAATGCAAGAGACTAAGTGCACCATTTGCCGCATTGAGCGCGCCTGAATCTAGAAAACTTGAGTCTAGAAAACTGAGTTTAGAACAAAAGACGCGATCGACCTGACAGCACGACGGTGCGGGAGCCATCCCGCACCGGCATGAGGAGAACAACATGGCTCAAATGAAATTTATGTGTGACGCAGAACGCTGCATTGAATGCAACGGCTGCGTCACCGCCTGTAAAAATGCCAACGATGTCGAATGGGGCATTCAGCGCCGCCGCGTGGTTACGCTCAACGACGGCGAAGCGGATGAAATGTCCATTTCCGTCGCTTGTATGCACTGTGACGACGCCCCCTGCATGGCGGTGTGCCCCACCGACTGCTTCTACAAGACCGATGACGGCATCGTGCTGCACGATAAAGACCTCTGCATCGGTTGTGGCTACTGCCTCTACGCCTGCCCGTTTGGTGCCCCGCAGTTTCCCCAGCAGGATGCGTTCGGCGAGCGCGGCAAGATGGACAAATGTACCTTCTGCGCGGGCGGCCCGGCCGAAAGCAAAGAAGAAGAGTACGAGAAGTACGGTTCCAACCGCATTGCCGAAGGCAAACTACCGCTATGTGCAGAAATGTGCTCTACCAAAGCGCTGCTTGCTGGTGATGCCCAAGACGTTGCCGATATTTTCCGCCAGCGCGTTGTACACCGTGGCCATAAAGATGGCGCCTGGTCCAACAATCCCCAGGCCAGCGCCGACAACCTAGCCTATGATGCTGCCCATAAAGGGTAAGGAGGCGTGTCATGAACCTGTTGACTGCACAGGCACCCGGTGGGGTGCCAAGCTCAGGTAAAGGGCTCGCCCTGGGCATTTGGCGTTTTATATTGGTGGCGCTTGCTTTGGTGCTAAGCCTAGGCTTTACGCAAGTGGCAGTAGCTCAAGCAGACCCTGATCGCGAAATGACCACCGCTGCCCCCGGCATTACCGCTGACCAGTGGCGTCAGGTGCGTAGTGGTGAGACTGGCCCCAACTACCGCGACTCGCGCTATGAAAGCGACTACAGCCTGATCAACTCAAGCGGTGAAACCTGGCGGGAGATTCGTAACCGCTGGGTATCGCCGTTTGGATTGATTGCGGTATTTGGCATGGCCGCGCTGATCGCCCTATTCTACTTCATTGTGGGCCGTAAGGAGCTTGAAGCACCGCGCACGGGTCGGCTGCTGTTGCGCTGGACGCTGATGAAGCGCGCACTGCACTGGACGGTAGCGACGCTGTTTATCATTCTGGCACTGACCGGCATGACGCTACTGTTCGGCAAGTTCGTGTTCCGCCCCTTGTTTGGCGATGGGATTTGGGCGTGGATGATTGCGGCCACGAAAGTGCTGCACAACTACCTAGGGCCGATCTTTGGCATTCTGCTCGTCATACTGCTGGTTAGTTTGATTAAAGAGAACATTCCCAAAAAGCACGACTGGGTGTGGTTTAAGAAAGGCGGCGGCATGATTGGCAAAAAGCATGTAGATGCGGGTTTTGCCAACGGTGGGGAGAAGGCGTGGTACTGGATATTGGCGACGGTCGGTATTCTTGTCATCGCCAGTGGCTTTGTGCTCGACTTCCCCAACTTCAATCAGGGGCGCGACACCATGCAGTGGGCTAACATTATCCACGCAGTCGGTGCGCTAGGACTCACCGCCATCTCCTTAGGTCATATCTATATCGGCACGCTGGGTACTGAAGGTGCACTTGAGGGTATGACCACGGGCTACGTGGATGAAACCTGGGCCAAAGAGCATCACAACCTATGGTACGACGAGGTCAAAGACCAAACGCTATCCGAAGAAGAGGTGGCGGCGCGTAAGTCATCTGGCGGTAGCAGTGAACCGTCGGCAACGCGAACCAGTTGATACGTGCTTTATGGTAGCGAGGACACCGCCTTTTGGCGGTGTCTTTTGTTATGCTTCACCTTAAGTTCTTAAATAGCCAAATGTCATTTTAGGAGAGCAACGGTTATGTCAGCATTTGATGAGTTAGACCCAGCGACGCGCACTGAGCTGGAAGCCGCCGCATTTCGTCGCTTGCTTCAACACCTGGACGATAACAAGGATGTCCAGAATATCGATCTGATGATTCTGGCGGACTTTTGCCGTAACTGCTTATCTAAGTGGCTGGTGAGTGCCGCTGAAGCGCGGGATGAAAGCCTCAACTACGATGAGGCCCGTGAGTACGTTTACGGTATGCCTTATAGCGAGTGGAAAGAGCTTTATCAACCGGAAGCCACGCCAGAGCAAATGGCAGCTTGGGAAGCACACCACGCCAAAAAGAAAGCAGCCAAACAGGGGTGACGTCAATGAGCGAGCCAATGGTGCCCCTCAACATAGCCGTACTGACCGTCTCTGACACGCGTAATGAAGAGACGGATCGCAGTGGCCAAGCCCTTGTGGAGCGTTTAACCAAGGCGGGCCACACGCTGGCTGAAAAGCGCATTGTGCCTGATGACGTTTACCGTATTCGTGCGGTAGTCGCAAACTGGATAGCCGACTCAACGGTTCAGGTGGTGATCACCACCGGCGGCACCGGCTTTACCGGCCGCGACTCTACGCCTGAAGCTATCTCAGTGCTGCTGGATAAGCATATCGAAGGCTTTGGTGAGCGCTTTCGCCAGCTAAGCGGTGACGAGATCGGCAGCTCGACCATCCAGAGCCGTTGCCTCGGCGGCTTGTCCAACGCCACGGTGGTGTTCTGCCTGCCGGGCTCAACCGGCGCCTGCCGCACGGGCTGGGACGGCATTTTGGCTGAGCAGTTGGATAGCCGTCATAAACCCTGCAACTTCGCCAATCTGGTCATCCCAGGCCGGGGGCAACATGGCTGATTTACAGCCGATTTCAGCCGCGCTTGAAGCACTACTGGCAGACGTCAGCGCACTAAAAGCAGAGAGCGTACCACTGGAAGCCGCCGCCGGGCGTGTGCTGGCCGAGGCGGTCACAGCGCAGTTAGACGTACCGCCATTTGATAACAGCGCGATGGACGGCTACGCCTTGCGCGCCGCCGATGCTGGGCAGTGGCTGCCGGTGAGCCAACGTATTGCTGCAGGTACGCAGGCTCAAGCGCTTGCGCCCGGCAGCTGTGCACGGATTTTTACTGGCGGCGAGATCCCTTCGGGGGCTGACTGCGTAGTGATGCAAGAGCGTGTGGAGGTTGATGGTGAGCGTGCGCTGATTCCTGCCGATATTCCAGCGGGTGATAATGTTCGGAGCCAGGGCCGCGATGTGCGCCAGGGCAGTGTGTTGCTAAATGCCGGTGAGCGACTCGAAGCGGCGGCACTGGGTCACTTGGCGGGCCAGGGGATTACCCAAGTCAGTGTGCGTCGACGGCCCCGTGTGGCGCTGCTTTCGACTGGTGACGAGATCATCGATCCGGGCACGCCGCTCAAGCCGGGTCAGCTCTACAACTCCAACCGACCAATGCTTAAACGTCTGTTGGAGAACTTTGGCGCCGAGGTAGTAAGTACCGTTAGCGTGCCGGATGACTATGCACGCACTGTGGCACTGTTAACGGCGGCGGCGGCTGAGACTGACCTGGTAGTGACTACCGGCGGCGTCAGCGTGGGCGAAGAGGACCACGTTAAAGCTGCGCTGGAAGCGATTGGCCAGCTCGATATGTGGAAACTGGCGATTCGTCCCGGTAAGCCGCTAGCACTCGGTCGTTTGCCTCGCGACGATGGCAGCCAGGCGCGGTTTGTTGGTTTGCCAGGGAATCCGGTATCGGGGTTTGTCGGTGCTTGGCTATTTTTGCGCCCATTGCTGGGGGCAATGCTTAGCTGTCCTGCGCTGAGAACACTACCGACGATTACCGCCAGCGCTGGGTTCGCCACCTCCACTGGCCCACGCGAGCACTATATGCGCGTGATGCTGACATTTACCCCCCGCGGTGTAACGGCGATGGCCTTTGAGGATCAGAACTCTGGCGTGCTTTCGTCGTGTATCAACGCTGATGCCTTCGCGGTGATTCCCCCTAATAGCGACATAGCAGAAGGCGATTTGATTAGCTGCTTATGGCTGGCGAGCTAAGACTTATGAAGACTAAGCTTGTTTGCATCCAGCAGTAGCACAAGTTTTTCCCGCTCGAAGGTGAAACCGCATAGCGCTGGCGAGAAGAGGCGGGACTGGAGCAGCTTAGGCAGTGGATAGAGCGTGCTGGCGGGCAGTTGCTGAAGCGAGATGTCTCCGTCCACGCCCAATTGCCAAGTGCTGGCGGTTTGGCCCTTGGCTGTTTGAGTATCGCGCAAGGTTAACCAGCGGCTAGGCTGGGGCTGATCGCTACTCTCGTCATAAAGCAGGGAGTGAGCGTTGGCAGTGCGCAATGCCGTAGGGTGATCCGTCATGGCGAGCACGTGACACGCTTCCATAGCAGCACGATAAGGTCCTACCCAAAATAGCACCAAGGTGACTTGGGCTTGCTCATGATGCTCGCGTTCCAGGGGCACCTTAACCCAACCCTTGCTGGTAGGCACTAAACAACGCCTCCGGGTCAAGTAGGGCCAGCGCTTGGCGTTCATCAATCTGGCATAACGCGCTGACGTAATGAAGCAATGTACTGGAAAGCGTTTCGGGGGGTGGCTGTAGCAGGCTCTGGGCGACTTCACACACATCATCAAGCTGCTCTATCCGCACGCCGCTGCGAATACCCGATGCACTGACCAACAAAATCATGCCACTAGGCGTGCCTTCCGGTGTGGGTAAATCGAGCAGCGGCTGCAGGCTAATAACGGACTCGATTTTGCCGCGCAGGTGCAGGACACCCTCGGTAGATGCGGGTAGCCCTGGCACATAATAGACAGGCTGGTCGCTGGGTAAAATCTCACTCACTGCGCTACCGGGCAACGCAAAACGCTGGCCGTTAATACGAAATAACACTAGCTGCTGCGTGGGCTCATCAACATCTACTACGCTTTCGTCATCATGGTGGGCAGCTAACGCTTCTTCCAATGTCTGGGAGATCTGCTGCTGATCATTAGCGTGGCTGTCGCGGGAGGTTTCAGAATTCATCAGCTAACTCCGTACTCACCTGATTACGACCCAGCTCTTTAGCGCGGTAAAGTGCCTGGTCGGAGCTTAGGCGCAGCGACTCGGTCGACGGTTGCTCGGGAAAACTGCTAACACCCGCGCTGAACGTACAGCGAAAGCGAACATCACCGGCGTGAAAATCAACCAGTGCAAAGTCTTCACGTAAGCTTTCGATGAGCCTAGCAGCCTGCTCCCCACTAACGCCTTTCAGCAATACGACGAACTCTTCACCGCCGTAGCGGCCGATAATATCCGAGAGCCGCAAGCGACTTTTAAGCAGCCTTGCCAGGGTGATAATCACTTGATCACCCGCTAGGTGGCCATGGGTATCATTCACTTGCTTGAAATGATCAATATCAATCATGGCCATGGCGTGCTGGTTCTCTTCGCGGTGTGCCTGCGAGAGGGTTTTCGTGATCAGGTCGGTCGTCGTACTGTGGTTATAAAGCCCGGTCATACTGTCGCGGGTCATTAATGAGCGCAGTAAACGCAGGCGTTCGACGCGCAGCCGCACGGCTGAAACAAGCTCTTCGGGCTGCACGGGTTTAGTAAGAAATGCTTCAACGCCAGCGGCCATGGCGGAAATCTGCTTTTGGCTATCCGTTTCACTTGAGAGATAAATGATCGGCAGGCCCAAGTGTTCCGGCTGCTGACGAATAATGGTTGCCAGCTCTTCACCCGAACAGACAGGCATATACACATCGACCAATAGTAAATCGGGACTAAAGCGGTCCAATGCATGAAGCACATCAGCGGGGTGGTGTACCTGCTGGGCAATCATACCGGCTTCTTCAAGCAATAAGGCGTGGTAGGCTGCTGCTTCGGGCTCATCATCTACAATCAGCACCTTCAACGGCTCTTCTGCCGTTGGGGCGGTGATTTCATCAACGGCCAACATCAGGTCTAGCGGTTTCACCGGTTTGGTAAAGTACCCGTCGCAGCCTGCGCGAACGGCACTGAGGCGAGAGTGAAAATCGCCATAGGCAGACAACACAATGGTAGGGAGTGGCTCGCCAGTGAGTTTATTCAAGCTGGTGATGGTTTCAGTGCCGGCGGTTTGCCCTAAGGGGAAGTGGACATCCATAATCACCGCGTCTGGGCGGCAGGTTAACACGGCGTTAAAAAATGCTTCCGTGTCGATAAAATGCACAACTTCATGGCCAAAGCAGCGTAGGTGATGGATCAGTTGACCGACCTGGTCGGGCTCATCGTCACACAGGTAAATTAACCGCTGGCGCTTATTACGTAAAGGTGGGGCTTGGCTTGATAACTCAAAGCTATTTACTGCCGCCAGCACTTGCTGTTGACCATGATGAGAACGCAGGTGCTGTTGTTCAGCCTCAAGTTTAAGTAACAGTTGGCTGATGTAAGCATCAATATCGGCACGTGGAGGCGCTGTTGTGAGGGCCTCTTCTGCCTGTTCAGCAAGCATCGCAAGGCGCTCAAAACCCAGTGAGCGACCGGTGCCTTTTAGGCTGTGGAAGAAACGATGCAGCTCTGGTGCGAGTCGTGTCTGTTCTTCCGCCGACAGGCGGCTATGCTGCCATTGCTCCTTGGTTGTCGCCAAGCGGGGGGGCAATTGCTCAATAAAGCGCTCACGCAGCTGGTTTAGCTTATCGTGCAGCGAGGGGGCGGGCTTAGACATCAAACTACCTGCGTGAGTGATCGAAAGCGGCGATCCATTCCATCCATTATCCCTTCCATCTTGCGTTACTTACTTATTAAGCGCCTGTTTTATGGCGGTTTCCAGATTGCTAGCCAGCTCTGCATCTTTACTCAGACAGGCGTGGAGGCCTGGCGTCTGGCGCAGCTCAGCATCTGGAGTATCTCCGGTGAGTAAGATAAACGGCAGGTCATTATCTTGTTCACGGAGCATTGCCAACAGCGCTAACCCGCTAATCAAAGGCATATGCATGTCGCTAACAATCAGTGCGATATCGCTGTGTGTGTCCAGTTGCTCGACGGCACCCATCGCATCAAAGGCTATTAAGGTTTCATAACCTTTTGATCCAATCAGTGCGGCCGTCATTTCCCCTGCAAGCGGATCGTCGTCTACGACCAGAATGTGCATCCCATAACCTCGTAATGATTGTTCTGTAAGTGATAGTCGCGGTTAGCCCAGTAAGGCCTGAAGTGTTTCCACTAAGTTGTTTTGGTCAAAGCTGCCCTTGACGATATAAGCGTCAGCACCGACTTCAATGCCGCGCCGACGATCGGTCTCTTTTTCCCGCGAGGTGATAATAATAATGGGCCGATGACGGTAATCCTCATTTTCGCGTAGTCGGGCAGTCAGCGCAAAGCCATCCATTACCGGCATTTCCACATCGGTCAGTACCGCGTCAAACGGCTCAGCCAGTGCTTTGGCTAAGCCGTCACGGCCGTTTTCGGCAAGTGTCACATGATAGCCCCATGCTTCGAGGACATCTTTTTCTATTTCACGGGTATTCAGCGAGTCGTCGACCACCAAAATTCGCTGCGCACTGGTGGCTGAGGGGCGCTCAACGCTTGGGTGCAGCACACTACGTCGGGTTGCCTCCAATAAGGCGGGTACGTGCAGCAGGCTCACCAGTGCATTGCGCCCCATGGACACCATCCCTGATACCAGCGGTAAATGGCGCAGATGCGCAGGCAATGGCTTGATGACCATATCGCGTTCATCAATCAGTGAATCAATGATTAGGGCAAGTTTTTGATGACGTTGGTGAACGACCAGTAACAGCGAAGATTCATTACTTGAGGTGGTGCTAGGCAGGTTAAGTAGCTGAGCCAGGGACACGACGGGGACAAATTCATTGCGTAAAATTAGCGTGCGCTGCCCAGCGGCATCAATAAAGGTGTCTGTTGAACACTCGACGAGTTCCGATACGTAAGGCGCCGTTACACCCAAAGTGACGCCACCGACATGGACCAGCAATACCCGCATCATCGCCAGCGAAAGCGGCAAACGTAGAGTGAAGCGTGTGCCACGGCCACTGACGCTTGCAAGCTGTAAATCACCGTTAAGCTCATCTACCACGGTGCGTTTTACTACGTCCATACCTACGCCGCGGCCAGAAAAGTCGGTAATCATACTTTTGGTAGAGAAGCCGGGCAGAAAAATAAGTTCTAATGTTTCTTGTTCGCTGAGTGCATTCAACTGTTCTTCGCTGACCAGCTGTTTCGCGAGCGCTTTTTGGCGCACCGCTTCAAGCGCAATACCTGCGCCGTCATCATGCATCTCAATCACCACCCAGCCAGCGTCTTGCTTCGCTTCGATGACTAACTGACCACGGGGTGGTTTGCCCGCCGCCTGGCGCTCGGCAGGGGTCTCCAATCCATGGTCTAACGCATTACGCAACAGGTGAATAAGCGGGTCAGACAGGCGGTCAATCATTTGGCGATCAAGCTCAATCTCGCTGCCGCGTACGCGACAGTAGACCTGTTTGCCGAGGGATTGGGCTAATTCACGCGACATCTGCGCAAAAGGATCCAATATCACGCTGAGCGGCAGCATTCGCATTTGCAGTGCGCGATCATGCAGGTCACTCATCAGCGAATCATGCGTCAAAACGCTATCTTTCAGCTCCCGGTGAAAGGCTTGAAACGGTGACTGTTGATCGGCAGGGAGCGTAGCGCTCAGCTCACGTGCCTGATCTACGAGTGAGTGGAGGTGATGGTGTCCTGAAAGGACTTCGCCCATCAAACGAATCACGTCGTCCAGTCGGTTCAGGCGTACGCGTACCGTATCGCTGAGGCGCAATTCACTCTCTGACACTGGCGTTGAGGGAGAAGTTGGCGCAGCGGTCGGCGTAACGGGAACGGGTGAACTAGGTTGGGTGGGCAGTTGGCCATGCGCTGCATTTTCCAGCGCGCTGCATAGCGCCGCATTCGCCTCGGGTAGCTCTTCTCCCGTTGCTCCTTCGGCCAGCCGACCAACAAAGTCTGTCAGCTCATCAACCGCTTGGTTGAGCAAGCTTGTCATCTCAGACGTTATGGTGAGCGTGCCTTCGCGTAGGGCGCTGAGCAGTTCTTCGGTGCTATGCGCTAGTGCCGTGATGGGCACCAGTTTCAGCATGCGCGATGAGCCTTTCAGTGTATGTGCAGCGCGAAACAACTCGTTGATCTGCTCGCGATCAGCGTTACCCTGCTCCAAGGCATGAATCCCTTCGCGCAGGTGGGGTAAATGATCGGCAGCCTCCTCCACAAAGCGCTGTATAAAGCGGCGAATATCCAGCGCCATATTAACCCACTCCCTGTGCGTTGCTGGTCGTTGCCAGTGTAATGTTAAGCGCTTTTAAATAGCGCTCAGCTAAAAAGCGCGCATCGCCTGGTGGTAGCGGTGGGTCGATGGTCTCTAACCCGCCACTCGCGGTGGGCGCGGCTGTTAATAGACGAACGACGGCGGCATAGCAACGTTGTTGCTGTAAGGGCGCATCGGTCAGTTCGCCCTGGCGATAAAGTTCAGCTAAATAGAAGTGTGCAGGCCAGCACTCCGGGGCTGCATAAATAGCCCGTTTAAAGTAGTCGTAGGCGAGCTCAGGCTCGTGCTGCCAGCGAGAGACTAACCCGGCCAGTACCAGCGCATCGATTGACCACGGCTGTTGCTTAAGCAGGGCCTCAAGTAGCTTGGCGGCGTCATCAAAAGCGTTTTGATTGAGCAACCTATGGGCGGTGTGCAACTGGTGGGTGAGGCTGTCAGCTGGTTCACTTTGCGTTGCGAACTCCATTGACGTATGGGGGGGTAAGCCAGTGCCGCTGGCTAACCCTTCGCTCGCGTTCTCACTGACATCAGCACTGCCATTAGTCGAATTACCCATCGCGAGCAAAGGGGGCTGAGAGGAAGCGACTGGCATTGATATGGACTGCTCTGGATGACGAAAATAAAAAACTCCCTGGGCTTCGGTAAGTTCAAACACGCCTAGATCATTCCCCAGGGTTTCGGTGACCCCGCAGAGTAAAATGCCATTGGGCGCCAGTAACTGGCTGAGCTGCTGATGAATTTGACGCCGAGTCTGCTGATCAAAATAGATCGATACATTGCGAAATAGAATGACATCGAAAGGACCACCTGGGTGGGTCTCTGCGGCGTTTAATAGATTGAAGGAGTGAAAGGTAACCCATTGGCGCAGTGATTCGCGGAGCTTAAAGCGGCCCTGGTGAGGGCAAAAGTAACGCTCTTTAAAGGAGGGCGAGAGGGCGCGAAACGCCATGCCGCCATACACGGCTTGGCGGGCCTTAGCGAGAACTTGTTGATCAAGGTCGCCGCCTGAGATGTTAAATAGCGTTTTGGCTCGTTCTCCAAAGCACTCATATAGCATCATGGCGATGCTATAGGGCTCTTCGCCAGAAGAGCAGCCAGCACTGAAGATAGAGATGGGGCCATTTTCAGTGGCTAAACGCTCAGGGAGATAAGTGTCAATCAACCAGTTTAAGGCGTCTGGCTCGCGACAAAAGTACGTTTCGTTAACCGTCAGCTGACTGACAAAATGGTCAAATAGTGTCTGGTCTCGGGTTAAAAGCGCAAGTAACTGCGAGGTGTTAGTGAGTCCTGTGGCGGCTTGTAAACTGGCGACTGCCCGAAATAGCCGAGCTTCGGCTAAACCCTCCAGGTGTAATCCACAGCGTTGATATACCAGGGTTTTAAAAGCGGTAAAGGTGCTCATGCGAAAGGCTCCGGTCGGCCATGATGACCGAGTACCGCGCGTAAAAGCCGGTTAGGCAGGCTATCGAGCGGCAATTCATACTGAATGACGCCTGCTTTAACCGCTTCTTGATTCATGCCGTATATCACTGAACTGGCTTCATCTTGCGCAAAGGTGGTGCCGCCTGCCTGAGAGATCGCCCGCATGCCATTAACACCGTCACGCCCCATACCGGTCAAAATAATGCCAATCGCATCACCGCCATAGACTTCGGCGACGCTTTGCAGCAGTACATCGCAGCTGGGATGGTAAAGTGAGCTTTCGGGGCTGGGTTGAAGCTGGAAGCGATGACGTGGCGTCACGCATAAATCACTTTCTGATGGCGATAAGTAAATATGCCCAGGGCGCAATTGCTCGCCTTCCTGGCCGACACTGACTGGCAAGGCACACAGCGATGCCAGCCATTGGGCCATGCCGCCAATAAATCCATGACTGATGTGCTGAGCAATCACAATGGGTGCTGGAAAACCGTCGGGTAGTGTCCGCAGCACGCGTACTAATGCTTGTGGGCCGCCGGTAGAGCAAGCAATCGCGATAACGTGCTTAAAATCGCGGGGGACACCTCGCAGTGGCGTCATCAGTGTCGAGTGAAACGATGTTGTTGGTGAGGAAACCGTGCAACGCCGGCGCAAGCGAGTAATCACCGATACCCCCGCCAGTAGGCGAACCCGCTCTAACAGACGTTCGGCGTCTGCCTCATCCAGAGAGGGTTTTGGCATGACTTCTAGTGCGCCTACTTCTAGCGCGTGGTAGGCCGTTTGAGCATCGGAGCGGTCACTAATCACCAAAATCGGTACGCCTTTGGTGTACATAATCTCTTCAATAGCACTTAGGCCATCCATCACCGGCATATTGAGGTCCATGGTGATCAGTTGCGGCACTAGACGTTTAGCAAGCTCCACCGCTTCTCGGCCGTTGGTGGCTTCCCCAACGATATCAATATCACCATCGCGGCTAAGGATATCGCGTAGCACGTCGCGGGCTACTTGGCTGTCGTCAGCAATGACTACCCGAATTACAGTCATCCGGTATCCTTATCAGCGGTTCTTTAAGTATCGTTTTTGTTTGTTTCTGCTTGAGCCAAGTTGAACTCTTCCACCAATTCCTTAAGTTCTGCCGACATATGAATCATATCTTGGCTGATGTCGGTAATGCTGCGCACCGAGTGCGCGTTGCGTGAACTGGCGGTATCAATATCGCGTAGTGCAATCACTACTTGGCTGCTGGCTGTTTTTTGCTGCTGAGTAGAGAGTGATATCTGCTGTGCCGCGCTACTGGTTTGACTAGCCGCCTTAAGCAGTGCATCTAAATCTTGAGCGGTGCTCATACTGGCCTCAACGCCCTGCTCAATGGAAGAAGCACCTTTTTCAGACGCTATCACTAAGCGATTAATTGCTGTCTGGATATCATCGGTATGGCTTTCAATCTCTTGGGTCGAGTCCGTCACGCTATCCGCCAAGCGACGTATTTCATTGGCCACCACCGAAAAGCGACGTCCTGACTCGCCCGCGCTTGAGGCTTCCAGCGCGGCATTAAAGGCAATCAGCTTGGTCTGGGCTGCCAGGGTGTTGATCAGCTCCATGACCTTGCTGATCTGTTTGGACTTGGTTCCCAGTACCATAATTTCGGCCAAACTCTGTTCGCTGTCGCTTCGGATGTCCTGCATTTTGGACTGCAGAAGCTGCATAGCAGTGCTGCCTTTACGGCTACGCTCTAGCGTTTGGTTGGCCACATCGACCACTGACTGGGAGTGATCGGCTATTTGAGTCGAAGAGGTGGAAAGCTCTTCCATGGTGGAGGTGATTTCGGCTACCGACGAGGCCATCTCTTCGACCGCTGCCGCCATGGTCTGGCTAGCTTCATGATGTATATCACTACCGTGCACACCGGAAAGGCCGGCGGTGCTGGCAAGTCGTTCTGCTATCTGCGTCAGTGCCTGTGAATTCTTAGCTACCGCCACAATAGCGCGGGAGAGGCGTTCAAGGAGTTCGTTGGTTTGATCCGCTAAATCGCCTAGCTCTGCTCGGTCATCGGTGCTGACCCGTCGCGTTAGATCTAAACTGTGAGTGATCTCTTTCAACTGGCGCTGAAATTGAACCACTGGTCGTACCAGCGTGCCGGTTAGTGGGTAGAGCACTAGTAAACCCACCAGCAAAATGAACAGCCCGATACAACTGGATTCCAGAAAGCGCTCACGGGTAGACGTCAGGTAGGTCTCTTTATCGACTTCGACCATTAGATAGCGCTGCAGCTCGGGTAACCAAAGCGTGTTGACCAATAAGGTTTGGCCGTCACGCTCAATGTCGTGTATCTGTAGCTGGTCGTCATTTAGAACGCGCTGCGATGCTTGTGTAGGCAGGGTATCCATAGTGGCTGCGTCACTACGAATAAGCAGTTCGCCTTCGGCACTAAGCAACAAGCAACGAGGCACGGCCGTATTCACCTAGCTGAAAGTCTTCAACGAGCGCGGCCATTTCAGAAAGATCAAGCGTGGCACCGGCCACCACTAAAGGCCGCCCGTTTGCGGCGTCTACTGCACTGCGGTAATTAACGTACACAAAGGCATCATCGGGCGAGAAAGTATCGCTATCTAAATTCAATTCGTAAGAAGCATTGCCATCAGTAAAATCGTAGTACCAGTCGTCTTCATTACCCGGCGGTTGAATAATGCGCTGCAGAAATTCACCGTCGCGCAGTTGGAAATAGTAGCCTCGGCCTTGGTACTGCGCGGCGATAAACAGTAGCTCAGTATCCAGCTGTGCCATTAAGCGCGTGAGGTAAGTGGTAATCTCACCCTGGCGTTCTTGAGGTAGCCCATCCTGCACCCACTGCTCAATAAAGTAGCTGTTAGCAAGGCTCTCAGAAACGGCCAAGTCCTTGCTGAGGCTAAGATTGATATGGGCGGCGAGCGCTTCGACCTGAGCCGGTAGCTCATTGCTTAGCAAGTTATCCAGCCGCGCCTGACTCTGTGTGCGAGCCTGAAGGTAGAGTGCCAGGAGCATCGCGAGCGCTAAGACCGTTCCAAAAGAGAGAAATAGCCGAAGCCGTAGAGGTAGGGATTTCCAGCGCGCCATCATGTTTGCCGTTGCTCCAAAATAAACGGTGTCCCTAACGACGCTGCTTAATAGCGCTCAGGGTAAAAAGTAGAGTGATACTTACCACTTTACTTAGGGTGGTAGCAACGATTTCAGCTTTTTTGTGAGAGCTGTCTAGCCTGTATTGACTAGTTTGGGTGCTTGCGTTTACACGATGGCGTGGGGCACAAAGCAGGAGGAGTCTTTGGTGATGCGGCCAACGTCTTCGCGAATACCCATGCCGCACGCGCGGTCCCCGACCACCCAACTGCCGATTAACGCATGGTTATTACCAAAGCGCGGCATGGGGTGATAGGCCTGGCGAATCCAGGGGCTGTCGGTGTAGGGGCCGTCTACTGCCTCGCGATGGCCGGTTGGTGTGATCAGCTCAATGTTGCTGCCTTCCCGAGAGAAGAATGGCTTACGCACCCAGCCTGCTGGCAGCGGCGGGCTATTGGCATCCTCAAAAAACGCCGGTAGCAGGTTGGGGTGACCCTCAAAGTGCTCCCATAGCAGGGGGAGAATCCCCTTATTAGAGAGAATCGCTTTCCAGGGCGGCTCAAACCAGTGGGTGTTTAGCTGCGGGATATACTCGCCAAACGCGTCGTCGGCCATCTCCTCCCAGGGGTAGAGTTTGAACAGCGCGTGGATGGGTTGATTATCCAGATCAACGAAATGCTCGGCACCGGGCCGCAGACCAATATCTTCGGTGTAGATAAATGGCGCTTTGAGCCCCGCCTGCACTGCGACATCCTGTAAGTAGTGCACGGTGGCGCGCTCTTCGGCGTTATCCTTGATACAGGAGAAGTAGAGCGTGCGCGCTTCAATGCGGTCACCAAGGTGCGCCATGGCATTGATCAGCCGCTCTTGGATCGAGTTGTACTGGTCAGCATGGCGGGGAAGAATGCCTTGCTGGATCGCTTGCTCAAGCCACACCCACTGAAAAAAGCCCGCTTCGTAGAGCGAGGTAGGGGTGTCGTAGTTGAGCTCCAGCAGTTTCGCTGGGCCATCGCCAGAGTAGGCAAAATCCATTCGCCCGTAGAGATGCGGCTGACCCGACTTCCATGAGTTGTGGATGCTGTCCCACATATGTTCTGGCAGTGCTAAGCGCTGCATTAAGGCATTGGAGTGGCAGACTTTATCGACCAACTCCATACACATCTCGTGCACCGCTTCGGTAGGGCCTTCAATATCCCGCTCTACCTGCTCCATGGTGAACTGGTAGTAGGCGTCTTCTTTCCAGTAAGGCTCACCATCGATGGTATGAAAATGAAAGCCCAGCTCGTGAGCCAGGGCTTTCCAGTTGCTTCGTTCAGGGATATCGATTCGCAGCATGGTAGTATCCGATGAAGGCTAGGAGCCCCAGCCACCCCGGGCTGAAGAGCGTGAGCCAAATCCTCGACGCTGAGAGGTCGCTACCGAGTTACGCATGGCATCGTTTCGCTGGTTTACCCGCTGGGTCGCCTGATTAGTGGCCGTATTCCAGTTGCCCTGATTTTGCCGGTTGCGGTACACGGGCTCCTGGTAAACCCGTTCAAAAGAGCGGCCACGGTTGGTGTTGGACATCATGCTGCCCACCATATAACCCATCATGGCGGGCATGAACCAACTGCCACCAGTGCTCCCCGTCGCCGCTTGAGACTGCTCGTCGGTTGGCGCGGTACAAGCGCCTTCACCATTCTCAGCTTCGCACTCTTCCAGGGTGCTATAACGCGGCACCGCTTCCAAAGAGGCTTCGTAGGCGTCTTCGCAGGCGCTACGGGTATAGACATTCTCCGCGACACAGGCTTCTACGCTTTCAAAGCTACGTGGCTCGTCAAATTCGATCTCAGTGATCTGCTCTTCCTGGGGCGGCTGGCCACAGGCGGTGAGTCCAAAGGCGCTGGCGCCCATCATCGCCAATGACAGACGCGCACTACGTTTACGGCGGGGCAGATGGGGTGTGTGATCGTGTTTAGACATGCAGGCTCTCCTTTACCACGTCGTCGTTACCAAGTCATCGAAGCGGCGTTGAGCAAGCCGACTGCCACGGCCACACTGGCCATTAAAATGCCGTAGGCCTGATGGCCTTCGGTGATGTGCTGGGAAAGGCTTTCGCCCTGTTTGCGCAGAAACAGCTTAACGCCAAAGAAGGTGGCTAACTGAACGATAAAAGCGACGATGCCCCAAAGCACAAAATCGATAAAGTTGATCGAGTGCGCCATTGCGCTATACAGCGGAATGGTAAAGCCCAGAATGGAGCCGCCGTAGGCGGAGGCCGCCGCCGCATTTCCTTCGCGAATCAGTGTCCACTCGTGGTGCGGGGTAATGCGGCTGTAGCAGTACATAAAAGCGGCAAGCAGTACAATTGCGGTCACTAGATAGGCGATAAATGACGGCAAGCCGTAGAGATAATTCACCATGGTGGTCGTTTCCTTTTAAATTACATAGCGTCGATATCGATGGAGGCCACGTCAACCCCCACGTTTTGAACCAACATAAAGCTGCCTTCACCGTCGTTTTCAGCGCTCAGCAGCAGGTATTCCATGCGTTCAGTATCTAGAATAGTGCGCTCATAGAGCATCGCATGATGGGTCACATGGCGTGCAGACACGCTCTCGGTGGTCATTACTTGTTCTTCAAAAACCACCGGTGGCGACCAAAGGCTGTCGCTATCCCCCCACACTCGCTGATACGTACAGGTGCGTGGCTCCTCAGTGGTCGAGGTAAGCGAGACGGTTTGAGCGCCAAGGCTGTCGGGCTGCTTATCTTCCCCGTTGATCAAATTATCAAATTCGGCATCCGAGAGATGGGCAACACGGTAAAAGTCGAACAGCTTATATTCAAGCACCTGACCGTTCTCAATATTGGCCTGCAGCCACGTATCGTTATCCAGATAGAAACGCACGAGGTGCGCCCCCTGGCCTAAATCGACATGCCCGACGGCGGCAATGTGGTGATAGGCATCGTCGTCCCAGTGAAACAGCGCATCGGCATGGGCGCGCAGGCCAATCAGCTTAATATTGACGCGACCATCCAGCCGCAAGCCTTCAAGATCTTCCTGGCTGACACCCATCGGCAGGCCTGCGGCTACCGGGCGGCCCGTTGCCTGCTCAGGCTGCTTCTGTGTAGTCGCGCGAAAAAGTGCTTTCAAGTTGTTAAGCATGGCCTGCCTCGCTAATGAGCTGGTTTTAGAGAGAACTTACTCTTGTGGAGCGTTTTTCTTGGCTTTCAGGCGCGCTAACACATCATCCGCTTTACGCTCTTGACCGCCAATCCCGGCTGCCTTGAGGCGGGCTTCCAGCGAACTACCGCTCTCTTCCGCGGCCATGTCGTCAGCGGCCTGCATTTGCGCCGAATTAAGCTGCTGACGCTCTTTGATGCGATCGAGTGATTCCATAGCGCTGCTCATCGCGCTGTTCTGGCCTGAATGGCGAGACGCGACGGCAGATTGGGCTTTTTGCGCTGACTCGGTGGCTTTAACGACGCTCACCTGCTGCTTGAGCTGGCGAAGCTGGTTGTCGGTACCGCGAATGGCACCACGCAGTTTTTCGATACTGGCGTCGTACTCGCTAACAATCGCGCGCTCTGCTTCCAGGTCATCCTGCAGCGCGACCATGCGTTCAGCCACCTCTACTGCAAGCGCTTCCTCGCCTTTATCCAGCGCGGCTTCGGCGCTTTTTTCCAGCTCGGCGATTTTGCTTTCCAGCGTGTCGGCTTTATTGTTGTTCAGCTGGCGCTGGCCCATCAAGCGGGTGAGCTCGGTTTTAGACTGACTCAGGTGATTTTCCGAGTCGCGGATCTCCTGGTCCAGAATGCGCAGCGCCTGGGAATCTACCACTGTTTGACCGGTTTCAGTCGCTTTGCCACGCAGGGCGGTCATTATTTTGCTTAACATAAATAATCTCGCTTATACGTCACCTGGGTGGTGACACTAATGGATAACGGTAATTGGGAGAATAGACGAACAATGGGTAAACGTTAGGCGAAGTGCGTTTGTATCAGTTCGGCGACGTCCATGGCCGCACTGGCCGTGGCGTGCAGTTCGGCACAAATTGATTCAAGTTTGGAGTCGCCAAACAGCTGCCCGTAAGCCACATAAAAGTCGTGCCCGTCGATTTCGACAATACCCACGGAAGCCAGCGGTAACGAAATGCCCTGACGCAACAGCACTTCATTTAACTCGGCGGTATTATTGACGCTGGCGACGGCCACAATGGGCGCCATGGCGATCCACTCATTTTCGCTGCGCGAGAGGGTAATCGGCAAGTTGCCGTAGTCGTTAAGCTCCCAGATAAGCGTCTGATTCGTCTCATCCAGGCTAATGGTCGCTTCGGGCCATTCAATGGTCGCGTTTTCGCTGCTAGCGGAGGCTGGCTGGCTAACTAACTTATAGAGTTCGCTAGCAGTGATGCCGCTCGTGACGGTAGGCGTAGTCAAGGTGATTTGCTCCATCGTTCGTTAAGTAGTTTCACCTTAACACTTAGTAGAGCAAATGGTTCCTTTTCCCAGCAAAGCGCTGGTAAAAGCCCCGCACGCGGCGGGGCAAAAGGACGGCAGGCGTATACAGGCAGGAAAGAAGGCTATGGCGTGCGATAGGTATCGTTAAATTGTTTGCGCAGCTCGTTTTTCTGCACTTTGCCCATGGTGTTGCGGGGTAGTTCATCGACAAAGAAGACCCGTTTGGGCTGCTTATACTTGGCTAGCCGACCGTCTAGATGGCTGATCACCTTATCTTCGTTAAGCTGATTTTCTTCAAGGTTGCCTTGCTGGCGCACCACCACAGCGGTCACGCCCTCACCAAAGTCGGGATGAGGTAGGCCGATGACCGCCGATTCAGAGACTTGATCGAGCTCGTCGATTACCTGCTCGACTTCTTTAGGGTAGACGTTGTAGCCGCCTGAAATCACCAGGTCTTTGTCGCGACCCACAATATGCACATAGCCCTGCTCGTCGACCATGGCGAGATCGCCGGTAATGAAAAAGCCATCGTCTAACAGCTCCTCGCGGGTCTTTTCGGGCATCCGCCAGTAGCCGATAAAGACATTCGGGCCGCGAATCTGCAGCATGCCAATTTCACCCGAAGGCACCTCTTCGCCGGTTTCACGATTGGTAATTCGCATCTCTACGCCGGGTAGCGGCATACCCACGGTACCTGCTCGCCGTGCGCCTTCATAAGGGTTGGAGAGGTTCATATTGGTTTCGGTCATGCCGTAGCGCTCAAGAATTGCATGGCCGGTTTTGGCTTCAAACGCCTCGTGGGTCTCGGCGGTGAGCGGGGCAGAGCCGGAGACGAACAGCCGCATGTTAGCAGTAGCGTCAGGCGTCAGGCGCTCATCCTGAACCAAGCGCGTATAGAAGGTAGGAACGCCCATCATCACAGTGCCACGGGGCAGCTCTTCGAAAATGACATCGGCATCAAACTTCGGCAAGAACAGCATACTGGCGCCTGCCATCAAAGTGACATTGCAGGCCACGAACAAACCGTGAGTGTGGAAGATCGGCAGCGCATGGATCAGCCGGTCATCGGCGCTGAAGTGCCACGCTTTCACCAATGTTTCGGCGTTGGATGCTAGGTTCTTGTGCGTCAGCATGGCGCCTTTCGAGCGCCCGGTGGTGCCGGATGTGTAAAGAATAGCGGCCAGGTCACGCTCGCCCAGTGCCACGATATCCTCCCTTGGCGTTGCTGCGCGGGCAGCTTCCATCAGGCTGCCATCGGCGGCGCTGCCTAGAGTGGCCACGGCCGGGCAGCCGGTTTCAGCGGCAAGCGCTCGCGCTTCCTCTTCTATCTTGGGTCGGCAGACAAACAACGCAGGCTCGGCATCATTCAAAAAGTAGCGGATTTCATCGCCGGTATAGCCGGTGTTGAGGGGCAAGTAGACCCCGCCGATGCGCAGGCAGGCCAAATAAAGCAGTATCGCTTCAGGGCTTTTATCCACCTGCACAGCGATACGGTCGCCTTGCTTAACGCCCAGCTCAGTCAACGCACCGGCAAGTTTCGCGCTTATGCTCAGCGCATCGGTATAACTGTAGCGGCGGCCTTCACGAGTGGTAATGAAATCGGCGTCAGCGCGCTCGCGCATCTTGGCCGCAAAGGTTTCAAACAGGTTATGGCTCATTTGGTGGTCTCTCCCTTGGCCAGCTTGCGGGCGCGTCGAGCGAGGTCGCGCACCTCGTTGGAGCAGGCAACGGTGCCCTTGGCGGTATAGTTTTCGTGGTTGCGTTCGATATCGTCCAGTACGTACAGGTAGTTGACCATCAAGCCTGCGGCCTGGTTAATGCCCTTCTCGGAGATATCGCCCAGCCAATTGATACGATGCAGCTCTGCGCCATTGCCAAGGTGGAAACGGGCCACCGGGTTCAGCGGCAGGCCGTGGCGGTTCTTCTCCTCGGCTAAGTAGCGCGCCGCCAACGGGCGGATCGCGGATTTCAATGGCTCCTCACGGGTTTTATCTTGATGCCAGCCAGGTGTTTCAAGCCCTTTTAGCGACTGACGCAGTGACTCGGGCAACTGCTCATCATCGCGCTGTTCTTGTAACCACTGGGCGAAGCCGGGCACCGGCGAAAGAGTGACGAAGTATTTCAACTGCGGCAGCTCTTGAGACAACTCCTGCACCACTTGCTTGATCAAAAAGTTACCAAAGGAGATGCCGCGCAGACCGGTCTGGCAGTTGCTGATACCAAAGAACGCCGCGGTATCCGCGTCTTCAGGTTCGTCGATAGCTTTTTTAGCGCTACTTTCGCCCGCCCTTTCTCCCGATAAAATAGGCTGAATACGGCTGGGCAGTCCCTTGTGCAGGGCGACTTCCACGAAGATCAACGGCTCGTCGCCAATCGCTGGGTGGAAAAAGGCGAAACAGCGACGATCACGTGCATCCAGCCGCCGACGTAGATCGTCCCAGTCCTGGATTTCGTGTACCGCCTCGTAGCGGATGATCTTCTCAAGAATCGAAGCGGGGGTATTCCAATCAATGCGCTTGAGCATCAAAAAGCCGCGATTGAACCAGGAGCCGAACAGGTGAGCAAAATCGTCGTCAATGGCCTTCAGCTCAGGCTGCTCACGCAGCAACGACAGAAGATCTTCACGCATTTTAACCAACTCATAGGTACCATCGCTGGCCAGATTTAAACGCCGGAAAAGTTCCTGGCGCCTAGGTTCGCTGGCTTCAAATAGCCGCTGTAAAGTGGGGTTGTCGCGGGCTTCCCGATACGCCGTGTAGGCCGCATCAATAGGGCCTGGGTCGGCGGCAAAGTCTGTTATTAAACGGTCAAAGAAACTATTTTTTTCAGTTGCCGGGAGCCGCTGGTAAATCGCCAAAGCACGGCTTGCTAGCGCAATGCTGGAGGCTTCGCCATCGCTTTCCAGCAACTTGTGGCAAGCGTTGACCAACTGCTGATGGTCGGGCGTCACTGTCTCAGGCTGACGTCGCCGTAACAAGGCATCACGCTGGGTGATGTTGTTAAACAGCTCCTGCAAAAACATCATGTTCATGGTCGAACTCCTTACCCCATGATCAAGTTAGGTAGCCAAAGCGCGATGCCTGGGAAAAGGCATAACAACAAAATTCCCAGCACCATGCATAGCGCGTAGGGCAAGCTCCCCATCAGAATGTCGCGCAGTGAGATATCCGGCGCGATGCCTTTAATAATGAACAGGTTGAGACCTACCGGCGGTGTGATCAGGCCGATCTCCAGGTTGATGGTCAAAATTACCGCAAACCAATAGGGATCAAAATTAGCCGCCAGGATGATGGGCAACAAAATCGGCGCCGTCATTACGATCACGGCCACGGGCGGCAGGAAGAAGCCAGCTACTAGCAAAAAGAGGTTAATCACCCCCATCAGTGCCCAGCGGTTAATCTCCAGACCAGCAATCGCGGCTGCCACCGTCTGGGTGATGAACATGGAGGAGAGGGCGTAGGCGAATACCTCGGCGGTGGCGATCACCAACATGATCATCACGCTTTCACGCAGCGAGTCGCGCATGATCAGCTTGATGGGGCCCAGCTGCCACATGCGGTAAATCAGGATGGCCAACGCCAAACAGAGAAATGCCCCAACGCCAGCGGCTTCAGAAGGCGTTGCCACCCCGCCGTAGAGGGCAAACAGGATGCCCGCGACCACGCCAAGGAAGGGCAGCACGCGCACTAAGGCCTTTAGGTTGGTATCGACATTCTGTTTAACATTGTTTTTGAGCCGTTCGACGGACTCTGCCATTGGGTTGTTATAACCACCGGCCATCTTGCAGGCGATCATGGTCCAGATCATGAACAGGCCAGCGAGCATGAAGCCCGGCACCACTCCGGCAATAAACAGCCGACCAATCGAGGTTTCGGTGGAAATGCCGTAGATGATCATGGTGACCGACGGCGGAATCAAAATGCCCAGGGTACCGCCTGCGGCAATACAGCCTGCTGCCACGCCATCGGGATAGCCGCGCTTGCGCATTTCAGGAATGCCCATTTTACCAATTGCCGCACAGGTGGCGGGGGATGATCCCGACAGAGCCGCAAAAATGGAGCAGGCGCCAATATTGGAAACCGCCAGACCGCCGGGCAGTTTGCCCATCCACAGATCCAGCGAGCGATACAGGTCACGCCCGGTGGGGGAGGAGGCCACTGCGGCGCCCATCAAAATAAACATCGGAATGGCAACAAAGCCAAACTCTGCGATACGGTCAAAAAAGGTTTCCCCGAAGTAGGTGAGCTCAGCAAGGCCGCGGTCGTAGATCAGTGCCAGCAGCGATACACCGCCCAGGGCGAAAGCGATAGGGGTGCCAATGGCCATCAGCGCAATCAGCGCGATGGCAACGATAATGCCTAACGTGATGGGATCCATGCTCAGTTCTCCCCACGCAAAATTTCAGCCACATACTGCAGCGAAAGTAGGGTGGCGCCGACCGCCATAGGCAGTAAGGCGGGCCACAGTGGCGGATTCCATACCGAGCCCGTGGTCCACTCGCCGTGGAGCGCCTCAAAAACATAGACCCAACTGGCATACGCCAATGCAGCGCAAAAACCTAACCCAAACAGCGACGCGATCAGGCGCATGATAGTGCGGGTAATACCGCCTAGCGCATCGGGAACAATTGTGATGGCGACATGGCCGCCAGTCATCAATACATAGGGGCTGCCCATCAACATCGCCGCCGTTACTGAGAAGATGGTGAATTCAGTCTGCCAGCTGGTGCTCATTCCCAGTAAGTAGCGAATAAATACCATCTGACAAATCACGAGTACGCCAGCGATAAACAGGGCGCAGGCCAAGTAGGCAGAAAGCCGCGAGAGCTTGTCCATGACGCGAATGTAGCCGCCAATGATGCCCCGCCGCGCAAGGGCAGTGTGTGTCGTTGCAGGTGCCATAGTTCCCTCGTCAAGCTGGTTATCTCACCAAGCCAAGCAATCATCAGTAGAAGGCGGCCATTCCTGTCGGAATGGCCGTGCCGTAAGGCGATTGGCTATTGCTTACTCGACGGCCAGCGCCGCATCGATAATGGCTTGGCCGTTGGGAACGTTCTCGGCGAAGTTTTTGTAGGAGGTTTCCTTAGCGATATCGAGCCAGGCGTTGTAGTCGTCCTCGCTCATGCTGACCACCTCCACGCCATTCTCTTCGTAGAGGTCGACCATCTCCTGGTCAATGGCGGCGGCCTCTTCCGCAAAGAACGCCTCGGCGGCTTCACCTGCTTCCATCAGGGCTGCTTGCTGCTCTTCGTTGAGCCCTTGCCATACCTGCTCGGAAATAAGAATAGGTTCGTACATGTACCACAGCGCGAAGTCGCCGGGCTCGGTCAAGCACTCAACCTGTTCGTAAAGCCGGAAGGAGATAAACGACATTGATGAGGTATTGGCGGCATCCAGCACGCCGGTTTGCATGGCGGTATAAACTTCGGAAGAGGGCATCGAGGCGATGGAGGCACCGGCGGCTTCCAGCATTTGTTCAAACGCAGGCCCGGCGGCGCGGAAGTTCTGGCCCTCGACGGTATCGGGGGACGTAACGCACTGCTCGCTAGAGGCAAAACCGCCCGATAGCCAAGCATCTGCAAGTACCCGAGCGCCGCCTTCGCGAATGACCTCTTTAATCATCTCCATATACTCAGAGTCATTCAGGCGTTGGGCATGTTCCTGATTACGCACCAATCCCGGCATCAGCGTAGCCGAGAACTCCGGGTGGCGGCCGCTAGCGTAATCCAGCGGTAGAGAAGTGATGTCCAGACGACCACGGGCGATGGCGCCCCACTGTTCACGCGCTTTAAACAGCGATTGGCCGGGATAGACTTCAATGGTCAGCCCGACATCTGCATCGGCTACTTCGCGGGCCATCATTTGCACCATTTCATCACGCACGTCCCCTTGGCCACCGGGGAATTGATGCGAAGCACGCAGTACGGTATCGGCAGAGGCGTGTGACGCCGCAATGGCGAGGCCTAGGGCGGCGGCAGTTGAGATTAAATAGCGTTGCATGTGGCGTCTCCAACAATTGTTGTTGTGTGTTTGGATGAGCTTTATATGTTTATCAGAAGATCTGATATATATTTCAATAGCGCTTAAATATGCTAATGTCAACTTTATGACAATTTTAATGGCCTGAAATAAGTCGCGATCCATGGAGGTAAACATGACGGGCACCAAGCGCTCCAACGCTCAGCGATTAAGGGATTCTCTTGAGGATGACATCATCAATGGCCGCCGTTTGCCGGGAGAGCGCCTGGACCCGGAAGCCTTGGGGCGTGAGTTTCAGGTCTCGCGGACGCCAGTGCGTGAAGCTTTTCAGCAGTTGGTAGCGAGTGGCCTAGTGACGGTTTCGCCCAAAAAAGGCACCTTTGTGGCGAAGGTAGGAATTGATCAATTGATCGAGATGTTCGAGGTGATGGCGGAACTTGAAGGCATGTGCGGGCGCCTAGCGGCCCGCCGGATCACCGAGCCCGAGCTGGTCGCGCTTCGCGAAGCACACCAACGCTGCGAAGCGGCGGCGCTGGCCGGTGATAGCGATGAGTATTACTACGAAAACGAAGGTTTTCACGACTGTATCTACACCGCTAGCCACAATGCCTTTTTGGCCAGCGAAGCGCGTCAGCTGAAACAGCGCTTAAAGCCTTATCGGCGCCTGCAGTTACAGGTACGCCAACGGGTAAATAATTCCCTTAGCGAGCACCAAGCCATCGTGGAAGCGATTGAAAAAGGTGATCCCTTGGCTGCACAGCAAGCGCTTAGTGACCATGTACTGATTCAGGGCGAGCGCTTTAGTGACTTCGTTTCCAGCGTCCGCCGTATGGAGGCACCGTTAGAAAGAACGGGCTAATTTTGGCCCGCTGATGGTTGACCTAGCCCCATGTCCGAATCGGTGGGGTAATGGTCCTTGCCGACATCGAGCGCAGCGCTGACACTCTCTCTAATGCTTCGATACCCCCGGAGAGAGATAGTGACTCGTCATATTGCCCTATTGGCTTACCCCGACTGCCAACTGCTGGATGTCAGCGGCCCCTGGCAGGTGTTTGCCAGCGCCAATGCGTTAAGCCCCCAGCCGCTCTATCAGTTGACCCTGATTGCCGATGCCGTCGGCCCGGTTGTCACCAACGGCGGCCTGGTCGTGCATGCCACCCACACCTACCAGCAACTTACTCGTTTACTGCCCCTGGATACGCTATTGGTAGCGGGCGGCAGTGGCGTGATGCAGCAGCGTGACATAGCCGCCGTGAAGCAGGTGCTTGGTGAGATCGCCCCAGAGGTGAGGCGGCTAGGTTCTATCTGCTCCGGGGCATTTTTGTTAGCCGCTGCAGGGTTGCTGGATGGGTGTCGCGTTACCACCCACTGGCGTCATGCACCTCAACTGGCTGAGGAGTACCCCGCGCTAAGCGTCGAGCCCGATGCGCTGTATATCGAAAGCAACGGTCGCTACACCAGCGCCGGTGTAACGGCGGGTATTGATCTGGCGCTTTCGCTGGTAGAGGCAGATCACGGTGCTGATCTTGCTGGGCGAGTGGCTCGTGAGTTGGTGGTATTTTTGCAGCGCCCAGGGGGCCAGTCGCAGTTCAGCGAGATACTGCGACACCAACAAGAGGCAGGGCCGCTGCGCCGCTTGCTGGATCAACTCCACGCCGACCCCAGCGTAGACCACGGGCTTGAGAGCATGGCCGATCTGGTGGCCGTCTCCACGCGTCATTTAACCCGACTGTTTAGACGCCACCTAAATACGACCCCGGGTGCTTACCTGACCCAGCTACGCCTTGAACAAGCGCGCCTGGCACTGCTCAGTAAACGCGAGCCGGTCTCCCTTGAGCGGCTCGCACAACGCTGGCGACTGGGCGGTGCAGAGCAGTTGCGCCGTCAGTTTCAGCGCTACTACGGTGTGTCACCTTCGGTCTATCGCCAACGTTTTGCGTCTTCCCATATCGATCCACTTCAGGAGAGCGCCTCATGCCTTTAACCGTCACACTGTTATCGCTTTGCCAAGCGCTGCTGGTCACCGGCAATGTCCTGCTGATTGCCGTCTCGCCACTGATTGGCGCATCGTTAGCCCCAAGCGCGTCTTGGTCGACTGCTCCGGTTGCCACCCAGTGGCTTGGACTGATGTGCGCGACCATTCCTGCTTCGTTGATCATGGCAAGGTTGGGCCGTAAGCGCGGTTTCATGCTGGGCAACTTCGTTGGTCTAATCGGCGCGCTGGTTGCCGTGCAGGCGCTGATTAGCGAGCGCTTTGGGCTGTTTTTGTTGGCAACTTGGTTAATTGGTATCGGCATTGGCTTTGGCCAGCTCTATCGCTTTGCCGCGGTAGAAGCTGCGCCTACGCCGATGCGTGATCGCGCGATTGGCTTGGTAATGGGTGGCGGTGTGCTGGCCGCGTTTGCCGGGCCATGGCTGGCAAGAGTAAGCCGTGAGCTGGGCGAAGTGCCGTTTCTGGGCAGCTTTGTTGGTTTAGCCGCACTCTACGCGCTGGCATTAGTGGTGTTGATGCTGACAAAACTACCGCCCGCATCCCGCACCCATGGCGAAGGCATCGCACTGCCGCTAATCAAGATACTCCGCCAGCCCGCGTTTATTCTGGCTGTAAGCGCGGCGATGGTTGGGTACGGCGTGATGAACCTGGCCATGACCGCCACGCCACTCGCCATGGCGGGAGCCGGACACCACTTTAACCACGTTTCAATGACCATTCAGTGGCACGTGGTGGCGATGTTTTTACCCTCATTCTTTACCGGGCATTTAGCTACCCGTTTCGGTGCTAAGCGGGTCATCGTGGCTGGTTGCCTGCTGCTGGTGGCGAGCGCTTTAGTCGCACAATGGGGTATCAGTTTAGCCGGTTTCAATGTGGCGCTGATTTTGTTGGGGCTGGGTTGGAACTTTACTTTTCTGCCCGCCACAGGTCTGCTCACCGAGAGCTACCGTCCGGTGGATAAAGCGCGAACACAAGCAGCCAACGAGTTTCTGGTGTTTGGCACCGCGGCTATCACTGCGCTGCTCGCTGGCCCCTTGGTCAGTGGCTTAGGCTGGGCGACGCTTAACTTGCTGTTGATTCCTGTCTCGCTGGTGCCTTTGGTGGTGCTGCTGTGGCAGCGTCGCGCTAGGCTGGTGAGCGCTTAAAAATCCCCCGGCGCGCACTGTAAGCAGGTTAATCCAAGCGCGCGCCACTGGGCGACCACGGCATCGCGGTCATCCAGCACCAACCAAGGCGCAAAACCGTCGTTGCGCATACGCTCCAGAAGCGCCTCTTTTACTGCTTCATCATCTACATGGTCATCTCCTGCTGGGCGCAGGTACATGGCATCAAAAGGAATCGTGTGGCGCTCCAGCCAGCGCTGGGTATGCTCACGGTGACTGTCCGGCCGACCGCTGCAAATCACGATCTGCTGCCCCTGGGCCTTGAGAATTTTGACCAGCTTGGCGACCGCTTCAATGACCGGTGCTTCGGCCATATGGGCAAAGAAGGGATCCCACTGCTTCTGGCTGCCCAGCACCCAATCGCTGACTTGGTGAGGGTGGAACTCGGCGAGCGTGCCGTCGACATCGACAATCACTGCGGTCATACAAAACTCCCTAAAGCGGAAACGGTGGTTGGGTAGGCTTGAGCAGAGAAACGCTGATCGGTGCAAAGACGTTCGCTCAGAAGCCTACGCCATGCGGTTAGTTCGTCATGGCTAAACGAGGTAAAAAGCGGCACCACTTGAACGGCGCCCAGTTGGTTGGCTAGGGCCACCAGGTGGGATGCGCGCAAGTGGACATTCCAGCGTTGCCAGCTTATGCCACCTGCCGCTAGTTCGGTGCGGCGCTCAGGGGTGAGGTACCCGGTATGAAGCAGGTGGTGATCGGGCCAGTGTTGCGGCGTATCGTTGCGATCACAAATCAGCCGAAGGGTTGGCTGGTCAACGTTTTTTCGTTCTAAAAGCGAGCGGATGGCGTCGTCGTATCCCGGTCTGCGCAAGGCGGCAGGCAGGGCCAACAGCGCGGTCAAGTTATCGCGAATCACTGGGTCAATAGCGAGTGTTAACTGGCGCCGGTCAGCCTCTTCCGCCAGCCAGAGGGCCATTTCAAGGCCACGGCCGGTTTCGGGCACCGGAAACGCCAGCGGTTGGTCAAGATGTTCAGCAATCACTTGAACGCAATCCGCTTGAGATAGGTCGTAGCTGCCATAGGAAGCGTCTAGCATCGCAACACGCGCCGGTGGCGGCATATCAAAAGGAAAGAGTCGCGATTCAAAGCAGGCATCGCCGCTGTAGAAAACACCGCCCTCTATCGCTAAATGCAGCCACACACCGCCGAGTGAGTGCCCCGCCTGACCGGTGGTGACGGTGATCCCTTCTACCTCTAGCGTGCCGCGTTCCGGTAGGGGGCGCCATAACCGGTTCTTGGGCAATGACTTAGCGACCAGAGGCGTGCAATAAAGCGGCACGTTTTCGGCTAGCTCGGCCACGCCGCCGATGTGATCAATATGGTCGTGGCTGATGAGTACGGCGTCCACATCCAGTTGCCGTGCCCAGGTGATGGTATCGCCGGAATTCAGAGCGCCACCGGCGTCCAACAGAAGCCGTTTACCCTGAGCTTCAACGACTATCGCCGCCGGGCCTTTGTCACCTAAACCACTAAGAATCTCGATAGTGGCGCTCATTGGTCGGGCTCCAAACACCAGCCCTGCTGAAGGCTAACAGCCACCTGGCTACCCAAATCAGGTGCGCTGTGATGGTAGGCCAGTAGGGTTTCGCCACTGGGTAGGCGCAGTGTGAGCTCATAGCGCTCGCCGCGAAAAATCACGCTTTCTACCTGGGCAGCAAGCTGGCTATGGGTAGGAGCTGCTGAGGAAGAGGACGTCGTGCTGATCTGAATATGCTCTGGGCGCACCAGTACCGTTTGGGTGCGCTCGGTCTCGATGGCGTTCAGACCACGCATCAAAGCGGCACTCTCAAGAAGATTTCCACGTTTGCCAGCCGCCACTTTAAGCTGGCTGCCCTGGCCGATAAACCCTGCTACCCAGGCGGTTCTCGGCTGGCTGTAAAGAGTTTCAGGAGCGCCCCATTGAACCAGCTTGCCCGCTTTCATCACGGCGATTTTGTCCGCCAGCGCCATGGCTTCGGTTTGATCGTGGGTGACATAGACCAGCGTGGCGCCCGTGCGCTGGTGAAAATCGCGGAAGCTGTGTTCCATGGTAGCGCGTAGGTGGCGGTCAAGGTTGGCCAGTGGCTCATCCAGCAGTACTACCGATGGATCGCTGACCAGGCAGCGCGCCAGGGCGACGCGCTGGCGCTGACCACCGCTGAGGGCTTGGGGCATACGATCGGCGTAGGCATCGAGCTCCACCAGGGCAAGCGCCTGCTGCACCTTTTGGTGATACGCTGCCCCCCGCAGGCCACGCAGCTTGACCGGGTAGCCCACGTTGTCCGCCACGCTCATATGCGGCCATAGCGCATAGGACTGGAACACCATGGCCATGTTGCGCTGTTCAGGCGGAACATGGGTATCGGGACTGGCCAGGGTGCGATTGCCTAATTGAATGCTGCCGTCGTTGATGGTCTCAAAACCTGCCAGCATGCGTAGCATGGTGGTTTTGCCACAGCCGCTGGGGCCGAGCAGGGCGACAAACTCGCCTGGGTTGATCGTTAGCGACAGCGAATCGACTGCCGTCTGCTCGCCAAAGCGTTTGGTAACCCGATCGATCGTTAGCCCTGCGGTGCTTACCCCTGATGTGTCTAGCTCTGCCATGGTATGACTCCTTTGGGTAAACGCGGCGCCAGTAAACTGAGTGTTAGCATCAGCGAAGCAACCATCACGACCACCAGCACTGACACTGCAGAAGCCAGCACGCTTTCGCCGCCTTCGTCGAGGTTGAAGATCAGTACACCGAGGGTTTCGTTACCGGCGCTCCATAGCAGCGCTGACACAGTGAGCTCGTTAACCGCCAGTAGAAACACCAGCAGACCGCCTGCGAACAGGGCGGGTGCCACCAGTGGCAAGATAATGCTGCCCAAGCGCCGCCAGGGGCCTGCCCCGGCGAGCTGTGCCGCCTCTTCAAGCGAAGGATCCAACTGCGCCAGGCTAGCGGCGACGGGTTTGACGCAGACCACCAGAAAGCGCGCCAGGTAAGCGATAAAAATCAGCCCCAGGGTGCCGTAGAGCGCGACATTGATAATCGGCAGTGGGCGGACAAAGAGCAGGATGCAGGCGATGGCTAATACCACGCCGGGCAGCGCATAGGGAATCTCAATGGCACTGAGCACCACGCCCCGCCAGCGGTCCGGCAGGCGCTGTAGTCGGTAAGCCAGTGGCAGGCTCAGCAGCATCAGCACTACTGCCGCGCTACCCGCTAGCCACAGGCTGTTGTTCACCGCTCGCCAGGTGGCGCCTTGGCGGCCCACGACCTCAGCGTAAGCACTCAGGGTGGCGGTCTCGGCATTTAACGGCACGCCCATGGCGGGCACCAGCGAGCTGATGACCAAGGCAAGTAACGGCGCCACCAGAATAATCAGTAATATCCCAACCAGCGTGGCGGTCACCAGAGAGCGCCAACGTCCCAGGGTGAAATCGTGTGAACGCCCACTGTGGCCGCCCAGCCCGAAACGGCTGCGCGTCATTAGCTGTTGCTGCAGCGCCACCCCGGCCAGGGCCAGTAAACCAATCAGCAAAGAGAGCGCCGCCATCTCTGCCAACACCCCGGTACCGAAGTTGGCCATACGCTGGTAGATCAGTGTGGGCAGCACGTAATAACCGGCGGGAATACCCAGCATGGCAGGGATGCCAAAGTTGCCGAGGCTTGAGATAAACGCCATCGCACCCCCGGCGATCAAGCCGCTTCGAGTCACGGGCAGAATAATGTGGCCCCATACCTGGGTCTGTTTGGCACCGCTAATGCGGGCGGCTTCGATCAATTCCCGTGGCAGCGAGAGCAGGCTGGTGCGCAGGGCCAGAAACACCAGCGGGGCGTTCTGGATGCCCAGCAGTAAGGCGATGCCTTCCGCAGAGTAGAGCGGCTGCGGGCTGCCTAGCGGCGGTGCCATGCCAATACTTTTCAATAGCGGGCTGGCCGGGCCGAATAGCTGCAGCCAACTCAAGGCGGTAACCTGGGGAGGAATCATCATTGGCAGCATAAAGCAGAACACCAGCCACGCTTTTCCGCGCACATTGGTGAGCGTGATGGCAAAGGCGAACAGGCTACCCAGCACCAGCGCGATCAGCATGCCAAGCCCCGAGGTATAAAGGCTATGCCAGAGTGCCCGCCAAGTGCTGGCACTGTTGAGCACCTGCCACAGCGGTGACTGGCGACCTTGGGTAAGGTCGCTCAACGCCTCAATCAGCAGGCGCAGGCTGGGCGCTAGGCTCAGCAGTACAATAGCGATCAACAGGCTTGAAAGCAGCCAGCGGTGCTGGCTGCCGTACTTGGTGTCATAGGTCATGGCGGGCGTCATGTTTACCCGCCGAAGAGGTCGCTAAAACGCTGTTTGAGTTCTGCTTCCTGGGCCAGTGCCTGTTCGGTGTCGACTGGCATCAGCTCAATGCTATCGCGCTCAGGAAAGCCTTCTGGCGGGGCAACGTCGTTGTGGGCAGGCAGGTAGCCCTGCTGGCTGACCAGCTCCTGGCCCTGCTGGGAAAGCACGAAATCAACAAACTTTTGCGCGGCATCGACATTCTCTGCCCCTTGCATAATGGCGACTGGCTCGGTTACCGCGCTCACTCCCTCTTCCGGGAAGACGAATTCGACCGGCGAACCTTTGGCAGCTTCACGAATCGGCAGGAAATCTACCACGATGCCGTAGGGCTTGGTGCCTGCGGCCACGGCGTTAAAGACGCCACCATTACCGCCCTGTGCTTCGGTGCGATTGGCGTGCAGGGCGTCGTAGTAGTCGGCGCCTAATTCTGAATTCGCGCTAATCGCCGCCATATGGATGAGTGCCGCACCGGAATAAAGCGGGCTAGGCATAGTGACCAAGCCTTCGTAGTCGGGCCCCAGCAGATCTTGCCAGCTTTGTGGCTGATGCTCGGCGCCGGTGTTATAGACAATCCCGGTAGTGATCAGCTTGGTGCCGTAGTAGTAGCCTTCTGGGTCATACAAGTCAGCGTCGTAGCCATTACGCTCATCGCTCAAGTAGGGCTGGAGGTGGCCTTCTTGTTTGAGCGACTCCATGGTCATGCTGTCGGCAATCAGCAGCACATCGGGGTTGCTCACCCCGGCTGAAAGCTCCGAGCGCAGCCGGGTCATCAAGCGAGTCGTACCATCGCGTACCCACTCCACTTCAATGTCGGGATAGGCCGCTTCAAAGGCATCCACGGTCTGCTGGGCATCGCTATTGGGCTGGCTGGTGTAGAGCGTCAGCGTTTCATTCGCCGCTACCTGAGCCGAAAGGGAAAAACTGGCTAACGCAACGGCAGCCGTAAGGGCGGATACCGGAATAGATAACAGAGGGCGCTTCGACATGGGTAAACCTCCAATGAGTGAACCCCACCTAAGCTACTGTCATCTGCTTACAACAAAGTGACAGTACGCTTTCGTTCAGTCTTTTGTGGCTTTCGCTTGCCACGCTTTTTGCTTTCGTTGGGCTGAGAGGTGAGGATGCGCCAGTTCGAACGTCGACAATGGCTGCTGGAACGAATCCACAGCCAAGGCCGCCAGTCAGTAGGTCATTTGGCAGGAGAGTTTGGGGTTTCTGTACAGACCCTGCGTGGGGATATTCGCCATTTGGCCGAGAAGGGTTTAGTACTGCGCCGCCATGGTGAGGTGCTGCCGTTTCCCGATCAGGAAAACATCGGTTATGACCAGCGTCAGATCGTCAATGTGGCAGGTAAACGGCAAATTGCGGCTCGCGCGGCCAGCTTAGTACAGAATCATCAAGCACTGTTTTTAGGCACGGGCACCACGGTTGAACAGTTGGCCGATGCGCTGAGTGATAAGCAAGGTCTGCATATCATGACCAATAACCTACATGCCCTGATTAAGCTGTGTCAGTTGAAGTGTGAGCTAGTGGTGGCCGGTGGGCGAGTGCGTCGTCGCGATCAGGATGTGATTGGCGGCGATGCCTGGCGATTTTTTCAGCGTTATCGTGCCGATATCGGCATTGTGTCGGTGGGGGGAATGGATAGTCATGGCCAGCTTTATGACTATAACGACGACGAAGTGATGGCGCGGGAGGCACTATTGGCCCATGCCGGTTATCGTGTGTTGGTGCTGGATAAAACCAAGTTCGATCTGCCGCTACGCTGCGCTGCGGGTCAACTGGGTGATTATGATGCCGTAGTGACTGATGTGCCGCTGCCAGACAAACTACGCAGCCCGTTGGCTGCCCAAGGCGTTCGATTTCTGGGTTAGCACGAACGCTAACTGTGCCAGTATGGGGCAAACGAAGGCGTGAAAAAGAGGAGCGTTATAAATGCTAGACAACCTAAGCCATAGTGCCCTGGCTGGTCAGCTCTGTGGCTTGGTGGCCCTGGTGATATGCGTAGTCGCCTTTGCCAGTAAGAGCGACGACAGACTGTTGATGTTACTGATTTCCGCCAATGTGGCGTTTGTCTTGCAGTTCGTATTTTTTGAAAGCTGGACAGCTGCCGTACTGACCTTGCTGGTGATTGTGCGGATTGTGTTGGCCCGTCGTTATATGGGGAGTAAAACGGTGATGGTCGGCGTGCTGCTGGCCAGCGGCGTCGCTGCTACTTTCACTTGGCAAAGCTGGGTGGACTTTTTACCCATTGCTGCCATGGTGCTCGGTACCTTTGGTATGTTTCTGCTGCGCGGGATATCGATGCGGGTGTTTTTAGGTTTGGCGGCCACGCTATGGATGTTGAACAATTTATTAATTGGCTCCATCGGCGGCACCCTTGCAGAAGGGCTAATCGTAGTGACCAATATCATCACTATCATTCGTTTAGCGCGGGCAAAACGTAAATATCCCGACGTGTTCGAAGATCCGGAAGTGCTTGAGGTGATTACTCATAATAACCGTTCAAGTTAGCCTGCGGATGCCAGTCTGTTCAGTTTTAACCGCCAGCCACTGTCAATGAGCCCCTTGAGCTTGCAATGTTAATATCGGGCGTTACTGCTATGCTGATAGATTCCTAGTGCCGAAGCGAGGAACGCGACAATGGCAGGTGGATGGGCGAAAGATGGCGCCGAACAAGAGCAGATGGAGAGCACGCTGGAAGATGCGGTGCAGCGTGCGCGTAGCCAATTGCCTCGCGGCGAAAGTCTTGAGACTTGTGAGGAGTGTGGCGAACCCATTCCCGAAGCGCGCCGCAAGGCAATTCCAGGCGTTCGGCTCTGCGTGGAATGCCAGAGTGAACTAGATAAAAAGCAGTCGAGCTTTAGTGGCTATAATCGCCGCGGCAGCAAAGATAGCCAGCTACGTTAAAGTGGTGAGCCTGAGTAACTAACTTGGCTGGCTTGCCAGTCGACGATGACGCTGCTGGTGACTTAGATAGATTAAGCCGATAGCACCTATGAGCAGCGCCATCGCAATGTAGCGTGACGCATCTAACGGTCGCACGGCATTGCTTAACCAGCCGAAATGATCAATCAGCAGGCTCATCAACAGTTGGCCAGAAATGACCGCTACCGTGGCCGCTGCGGTGCCTACTCGGGGTACGGCAAACACAATTGCCAACATATAGACCACGCCAAACAGCGCGCCGGTTAGCTGCCATTTGGGTACGCTGAAGAGCGTCGCTTGCTGTGCTGGCTCAAAAAAGAACATCAATAAAAAGGTCAGGACGGCGCCGATCACAAAGGTCAGCCAAGAACTCTCGATGACGCCTGCTTTTGCACCCAAACGGCCATTGATGGAGGACTGGGCTGCCAGCACCGCACCACCGACGAGCAGTAAGATAAAGATAAGAGGGAGTAGCATGGTTTAGCTCCTGAATACGTTAGCCGTTACATTAACCACAGGGCGGCAAGAATCATCGCCAAGGCGCCAATACGGTAGCCGTCGACTTTACGCTGTTCGCTTCCCAGCCAGCCAAAGTGGTCGATAGCGACGCTGGCTGCTACCTGACCGCACAAAATCCCCACCATCGTCATTCCAACACCTACCAGCGGCGTCGCAAGCGTTAACACAATGACGTAGACCGGGCCTAAGATGCCGCCCGTCAGTAGCCAGCGCGGCTGCTTAAAAAGGGCTCCCAGCTGTCGTTTAGGCGCAAACACCAGTGCTAGTGAGAGCAGTAGCGCGCCCACCATAAAAATCGACAAGGTGGCCGATAAGTGTCCAACCTGCTCGCCAAGCGGGCCTAGCAAGCCGGCTTCGACCGATAGCCCCATCCCGGCAATTAGCACGCCGAGCAGAATAAGTGCGTGACGCATAGGTGGCTCCGCTAAGTAAAAGAAGCGCGTACTGTAGAGAGTTAGTGTTATTGCTACAATGCGTCAAAACAGCAAAGGACTATTGCATTTTGGACAACTCGCTTCGCCTGTTAGCGTTACGCCTTTTTGTGCGAGTGGCCTCAAGCGGCAGCTTTGCTGAAGCCGCGCGCTACTTTGATTTACCGGCCTCTTCGGTCTCGCGGCACATTGCAGGGTTGGAGCGTTCGCTAGGCCAGCGGTTGCTCTACCGCCATACGCGAGCGGTAAGGCTGACCGATGCTGGTGAGCGCTACTATCGGGAGGTAAGAAGCATATTAGAAAGCTTGGATGCCGCTACCGAGCAGGTGATCAGCGGCGCTAAACAACCTCAGGGATTGTTGCGTCTTAATGCACCTGTGGCATTTGGGCGTCGGCATATCGCGCCTTTATTGGCCAGTTTTCAGGAGAAAAATCCGGCGGTAGAGGTGGAACTTACGTTGAGCGATGCTTTTATCGATCCGGTACAAGAAGGCGCCGATGTCGTAATACGTGTGGGGTCGCTGGGGGATTCAAGCCTGGTGGCCCGGCAACTGGCAACCCAGCGCTTTGTCGCTTGCGCTTCCCCCGCGTATTTAGCGCAGCGCCGTGAGCCTCAACATCCTGAGCAATTGAGTGACCATAACTGCTTAGTCTATAAAGGAACACGCGGCGTTCAGCCTTGGTATTTCCAGGGGGCTGACGATCCTCATGCGCAGCGTTATTCGGTAAAAGGCAATTTGCATAGCAACAATGCAGAGAGTCTTGTGGAAGCCGCTCTACAAGGACAAGGTATTGTGCTATTCCCCACATGGTTGCTATTCGATGCGCTGAGCGATGGCGGTCTAACGCCCATTCTAGAAACCTATGAAGCCTTAGGTGAAGCGACGCGAGAAGGAATTCATGTTATCTACCCCGAAAACCGCCTGCGCTCGCAGAAAGTGGCCGCCTTTTTAGAGCATTTGTTCGCGGAGATTGGCGAACGACCCTATTGGGATCATCATTAATAACGATGACGATAGTCCCCTTATTAACTTTTAAACGTTACTCTCTGATAATAAACGTCTTAAAGCCCCCTATTCGGGCCTGAATATATGCAACGTTTTGGTGAGGATTGGCCTGTGGAGATTGATCAACATTACCGCGCGCTCGGCGTCGACACTCTATCCCAACGGCTGGGAGGGGTTGAGGCGGTGGCGAGTCGAGTGGGCGGAGAACCCACTAGCTGGGACATTCGCGAGGTGGGTGATGGCAACCTCAACCTAGTGTTTATCGTCTCCGGTGACGTAGGCAGTGTCGTGGTAAAGCAGGCGCTTCCCTATGTACGTATGGTGGGCGAGAGCTGGCCGCTACCGATTTATCGCGCCCACTTTGAATATTATGCGCTGGTTCGCCAAGCCAAGCGTGCGCCCGGCATTGCCCCCGAGGTGTACTACTTCGACAAACCCCAGGCGCTGTTTGTGATGGAGTACCTTCACCCGCACACGATTTTGCGCCGCAAGTTAATCAACGGTGAGCGAGTTGCCCTGCTTGGCGAAACCATCGGCCAATTCTGCGCACGCACGGCATTTCGTGGCTCGGAGCTTTCGCTGAGCAGCCCGGAGAAAAAAGCGGACGTAGGATTGTTCTCAGGCAATGTGGCGATTCCCGCCATCACCGAGTCGCTGGTGTTTACCGACCCCTATTACGGCGCCGAAATGAACCACCACACCCCGGAGCTTTCACCGGTGGTGGACGAGCTGCGCCGCAATGCGCGTCTGAAAGCCAAGGTGCAGCGGTTGTTGATGAAGTTCGCCTCGAACACCGAAACCATGCTGCACGGTGATCTGCACTCTGGCTCGATTATGGCCACGGATACTGACGTGCGGGTGATTGACCCTGAGTTCTCCCAATACGGTCCAATGGCCTTTGACTTGGGCATGGCGGTGGCCAACTTCCTAATGGCTTATTTCAGCCAGCCCGCTCATCGCCTAGAAGATGAGCTTGAGGCTTATCAGGCGTGGATATTGGAGGTGATCGAAGCCTGCTTTACCCATTTTGATGCCGAATTTCGCCACCTTTGGCAAACCGAGCGGACTGGTATCCTATTTCCCAAGTCGCTGTTTGAAGAGCAAGACAATAGCGCAGACGACGCCTGCGATGCGTTGCTTGAAGAGATCCGCATGGATGCGCTGGCCTACTGTGGCATCGAAATGCACCGCCGGGTGTTATCGCTGGCCCACAACGCCGACTTTGAAGAGATTAAAGACACAGCGCTGCGCGCCAAGCTTGAAGCGCGCAATGTGCTGATGGGACAAACGCTGATCATGGAGCCGGAAGCCTACTGTGACCTGAACGCGCTGGTGGATTTAGCTAAGGCGTATAACCAGCAAGAGGTGTTGTAAACGGGTTACAGGAGAGTTAGAACGAGCAGGCAGGGCCGGGACAAACCTACACGGGGGCGCTGTGAACCCATCCCTAGGCGCTACTTTCGCCATCCATGGCGAAAGACCCCCGCTACGGTTTGTCCCGGCCCAGGCTAAGTTTTTCCTATAGCCGAGCTACTTAAAGCTGATCCAAGCGATCAAATTTCCCGGCGATATCGCTTTCGGTCCAGTGGGGCACCCAGCCTTCCACGTTGTCGAAGAAACGTAGCGCGGTGAATTCCGGTGCCGGGCCCATATCGAACCAGTGGGGCGTATTGGCAGGCACGCTGATTAGGTCATTGCGAGAGCACAGCACCTGATACACCTTGTTATCGATGTGCAGGCAGAACAGCCCCTGGCCTTTAACGAAGAAACGCACTTCATCTTCGTGGTGGCGATGCTCGTTTAAGAACTTCTGCCGCATGGCGTCCTTCTCAGGGTGCGTGGGCACCATATGCAGCACATCCACGGTTTGATAGCCGCCCTTAGCTTTGACCCGGTCAATATCTTCCTGGTAAAGCGCCAAGATATCTTCCTGGGTGGCATCGTCAGCAATCTCGCCCGGCGCTGCCCAGCGCTCAAACAGCACGCCCACCTTGTTGAGCTCAGTGGTCATCTGTTCGCCGTCAGTGGTGTCGATCAGGGCATCGTTCGGGTTTTGATCAGCAAATACTTTTAGTTGCGACATCAACAACTCTCCTTAAAAGTGACAGGCGATGAACGTTACAGAACGATCTCATCGAAGCGGGTGACGCATGCATGATGGGTACCAGCCTGAGTACCTTCACGTACCAGTTGCAGCGTTTGCATGCCCGCCTGCTTGGCGGCGTCCAGCTCTTCGACCACATCCGATAAGAACAGCACCGCATCCGCAGGCAGGTCAAGCTCGGCAACAATACGCTGATAAGCAGTCGCCTCGCGCTTATGACCAATATGGGTATCGAAGTATCCGCTAAACAGCGGGGTTAAATCGCCCTCATCGCTGTAGCCGAATAGCAGTTTTTGGGCCTGTACGGAGCCTGACGAATAAACGTAAAGGGCTTTGCCTGCCTCTTTCCACTGGTGCAATGCAGGTGCTACATCGCTATATAGGTGACCTTTAAAATCGCCACGCTGGTAGCCGTCGGCCCATACCATGCCCTGAAGTGCTTTCAGCGGGGTGACTTTTTGGTCGGTTTCGATCCAGTGCAGCAACTCAGCAATGACAGCTTCCAGCGTGGCATCTGGTTCACCCATTTCGCGGCGCACGGCGTCGATCTGCTCGGCGACGGCTGGAGTTTCTGCGTTAGCGCGTAGAAACTCAGGTAACTTATTGTGGGCGTAGGGAAACAGCACCTTATGCACGAAGTTAATATCCGTGGTGGTGCCTTCAATATCGGTCACAATGGCGCGAACAGTTGAATTACTCATTTAAGGCTACTCATTTAAGACTGCTCATTTAAGACCAGCGACTCTCTTCAAGAACACAGGCAAGTAAAAACTCAATCGCTTCCAGGTGGCGGCGGCAACTGACAATACTATCGCCCACGGCATAAATGCCGTGGCCTGCAACCAAAAAGCCCCAGGGCATCGGCCAGCCGCTGCGCACATGCTCTGCCAGTTCTTCCATATTCTGGGAGTTGGGCAAGACGGGCAAACGAATGGTGTGGTCGTGAGTAGCGTTGCCCTGTAGCGCTTTTTGCATTTCAAAGCCGCTGAGCTCTATGCCGTTAGGAAATCGTCGCGACAGCACCGTGCTGGCCACGGTGTGAGTGTGGAGTACGCAGTTAATCGAAGCGTCTAAGCGATAGAGCGCGGCATGCAGATCGCTCTCCGCGCTCGGCTTACCATCACCTGATAGCACCTTGCCATCCAGGTCACACAGCAATAGGTCATCAGCCTGAATATGGGTTTTATCCCGGCCAGAGGCGGTCACAAGATAGCCCGCCTCGGTGCGGGCGGAAAAGTTGCCGCCGGTAGCAGGCGTCCAGCCTTGCTGCGCCGCCCATGAAATGGCGGCCAACAGTTCAGTTTGTAGCGTCATCATAAGGTCTGCGTCACCTCTTCTATTGGCCGCCATTCTATATGATAAGCTTCGCGGCTGATAAGCCGTGTAGCTGTTCCGATCAAGTGCTCAAGGAGTTCATCGATGCCTCAACTTCAGTCACGCAGTTTGCGGGTCCATGCCGATACGCTTGAGTACCTGGATCAAACTCAGTTGCCGCAAGCTGAAAAGTGGGTGCGCTGTGACACTCCCGAGGCGTGGCAAGAGGCGGTTAAGAACCTAGCCATTCGCGGCGCCCCACTGATTGGTTTGAGCGCTGCTTTTGTGCTGGCGCAGTATGCCGCGCGCCATCCCGAACGCGATTGGCAGGAGGTTAGTGATCGCCTGCGTGCCACGCGCCCGACAGCCGTCAATTTAATGTACTGCCTCGACGCCATGGAAGCCTGCTTTGAGCAAGGCGCCAATGCTTTAGCCGAACGCGCTGCCGCGCTGTTTGCAGAGGATCGTGCGCTGTGCCAACAGATGGCCGAACGGGGCGCTGACTTGCTGAAAACGGGTGATCGTGTGCTCACCCACTGCAACACCGGGGCGCTGGCCACCGCTGGCGTGGGCACCGCGATTGGTGCGCTGGCGGTAGCCAAACAGCGCGGCGTAGAACTTCATGTGTATGTGGATGAAACCCGCCCGCTGCTGCAAGGTGGCCGCTTAACCGCCTGGGAAATGGCTGATCTAGGCATTCCCTACCAGTTAATTACCGACAGCATGGCCGCGAGCCTGATGGCGCTAGGCAAGGTGGATAAAGTAATGGTGGGCGCTGACCGTATCTGCGCCAACGGCGATTTCGCCAATAAAGTGGGCACTTACATGCTGGCGGTGATCGCTCACTATCATCAGGTGCCGTTCTATGTGGTGGCCCCCTACACCACGGTTGACCCCGCCTGCGCCACCGGTGCGGACATTCCTATTGAACAGCGTGATCCCGCTGAGGTGCGCGGCGCCGCAGGTGCTTTTGGTGAGGTCGTGTGGGCGCCCAACGATGCCCCAGTATGGAACCCGGCGTTTGATGTCACCCCCGCCAAGCTCGTCACTGCCTGGGTGTTGGATACCGGCGTATTTGATGCCGCTGCGATCGCACGCGGTGAGCACTGTCAGAGACGGAGCGAAAAATAGGGGCGAAAGTTAATTGTTAGCCCAATAGCGTGAGCTCGTAGACATGGCGGATACGCTGACCATCCCAGTCATACCCGAGATGACGCCCTTGCCTTGTCGCAGAGAGCACGGGAGGCCGTAGCACAGCAGCACACTCCCCCTCCGGGTCCCGAACGCTTGGGTAAACGATGCCATTCGTTTGTTCCTCCCAGGCTTTTCTCCCCAGGGTTTGCCCGGCTGCCCAGCTATCCGGCGTGAGAAGCGTTTGGGCAGCATCCTGCCCACGTAAATCAAGTAGTTGGCCCGTTAAATCCGACAGATAAACCCGCTGCTGAAGCATTAACGGTGGCTGGTTCGACTCTCCCATAAAGCGCTCTGCGTGGTAAACGGTTTCGGCAATGGCGGTGGCTTCGGTGAGTGCGCAGTAGTAGGCGCCAAAGGTGCCATCGCTAAAACGCGAACCGGTCACGGGGAAGTGGCAGAAGGCAGCCATGACTGGCGTCCAGCCGGGGCCGTAGCGGCGGTCGTCATCGCGGACTAGATGGATGGCTCCCGCTTGCTCACGAAGCCTTGCGGAGGTTTCACCCTCCAACTCATTAAGTAAGCCCCAGTCATCAGCGTTGCTATTGACGCCTTCGAATAAATCAATCGGTGGGAAACGCGAGGGGATAACGCGGTAACTGGGCCGCCACGTGACATTGCTCAGCGGGAATGTCATGCATGGCCTCCACCACGCGCTGCATCCAAGTGCTGGCGAACAACGTAGAGGTCGGAGACTTGCCCATTTAACAGACGCTCCATTGGCGAGTGACCGGCGAAAAGAGGGTTGCTGTTGGATCTCTGCAACCAACTGTTGGCCGCTTCTTTGTTGGGCAACAGTATATGCAGTGCTTTGTAGATGCCGAGAATCAACGACATCCGTTCTAGATGATTAGCATCCAGGCGGGCATTCTCTGGTGCCTGCTTCCAACGCCGATAGGTGGAATCAGGTACTCCCAATAGAAGAGCGGCTTCACTCTCTTTTAACCCCCAGCTGTGTGAAATGCTGGGGTAGGTGCGCATCGCTGCGGCCCCCATTTCGCGACGCTTGTCGGCTGTTTTGTGCTGAATAGCCATCTATTTCCCTCCTCACTTATGGTTAGGTTACGCCAAGTGAGCGATTTTTGAAAATAGCGACCATTTGAGCTTTTTGAGGCGCGCCGGTTCAGCTGTTTTGCTCGGTTTCCTGATGCGCCAGAATAACGGCTAGAAAGCCCTCTCCGTAATCTGCCAACTTGCGCGCGCCGATGCCTGAAATCGCGCCCAGTGCCTCCATACTCTGGGGCTTCTGCTCGACCAGTTCGGCCAGGGTGGCGTCGTGGAAGATCACGTAGGCAGGCACGCCCTGCGCTTCGGCAAGCTCCTTGCGGTGCTGGCGAAGGGCTTCCCATAGCGCGCCATGGCCCAGCGTGGCTGAGGCGCCTTTGCTTCCTCGTCGAGTGGCCTTGGTCTTGAGGGGTTTGCGCAGGGTGAGGTTCTGCTCGCCTCGCAGCACCGGCTTGGCATTGGCAGTGAGCTTAATGCCGCCGTGTCCTTCCATATCCACGCTTAAAAAGCCGCTGGCAATCAACTGACGAAAGAGCGCTTTCCATTCGCTGCCCGTAAGGTCTTGACCAATACCGAAGGTACTTAGCTGGTCATGTCCAAAGCGGGTGATACGTTCGTTGCGCTTGCCCAGCAGGACATCTACGAGATAGGTCACCCCAAAACGCTGCTCGGTGCGGTAGACGCACGACAGCGCTTTTTGTGCGGCTACGGTGGCCTCCCAGGTCTCGGGTGGGGTGATGCAGTTGTCGCAATTGCCGCAAGGGTCGTCCAGGTGATCGCCAAAGTAGTGCAAAAGCGCCTGGCGGCGACAGCTGATGATTTCACACAGTCCCAGCATGGCATCTAGCTTCTGCTGCTCGATACGCTTTTGCTGATCAGCGGCGCTGGAGCCCTGCTGCATCTGGCGCAGGGTGATCACATCCTGAAGCCCGTAGGCCATCCAGGCATCGGCGGGCAGGCCGTCACGCCCGGCACGACCGGTCTCCTGGTAGTAGGCTTCAATGCTTTTGGGCAGATTAAGGTGAGCGACAAAGCGCACGTCCGGCTTGTCGATGCCCATGCCGAAGGCGATGGTGGCGACGACCACCACCCCATCTTCACGTAAAAAGCGGGTCTGATGCTGCTGGCGTTGCTCGGCGGGAAGCCCAGCGTGGTAGGGCAGTGCGGTCAGCCCCTGACGCTCCAGCCAGGCGGCGGTCTCTTCCACCTTGCGCCGGGAAAGGCAGTAGACGATACCCGCCTCGCCGTCGTGGTGCTCGCGGATAAAGCGCAGCAGCTGCTCCTTGGCGTTACCCTGATTCTCGGCAATATGGTAGCGAATGTTCGGCCGGTCAAAGCCGCTGTTATAAAGCGCCGCTTCCTGGAGCTGCAGATGCTCCATGATGTCGTGCCGAGTGGGCACATCGGCGGTGGCGGTGAGGGCGATGCGTGGCACCTGGGGGAAGCGCTGATGCAGATGGGAAAGCTGGCGATACTCCGGGCGGAAATCGTGGCCCCACTGGGAGACGCAGTGGGCTTCATCAATAGCGAACAGCGCGATCTGATTCTGCTCCAAAAGCATCTGCATACGCGGCGTGGCCAACCGCTCGGGCGCGACATATAAAAGATCCAGCTCGCCTGCCCGTAGTCGATTCTCTACCTCGACTGCCTCGTGATAGTCGAGGCTGGAGTTGAGGTAGTCCGCCCTAACCCCGTTCTGTTTAAGCGCTGCCACCTGATCCTGCATCAGCGCGATCAGCGGCGAGACTACAATGGCGGTGCCTTCGCGCAGCAGCGCCGGGATCTGATAACACAGCGACTTGCCTCCACCGGTAGGCATCAGCACCAGCGCATCACCACCGGCGATCACATGCTCAATAATCGCCTGCTGCGGGTCGCGAAAGCTGTCGTAGCCAAATACCTCCTGCAGTACCTTGAGGGCTGCCGCGTCGCCGTGCATCAATGCTCTCCTTGTCTCTTGCTAGAGAGCGAATTGTCGCACGAAAACTCAAGGGAGTTGGCCTAGCGAATCCCCGCCCGTAAAAATGATTGTACGAACTGGCGTTGGAACAGCAGAAAGGCGACCAGCAGCGGGGCGATACTGAGCAGGGTGGCGGCACTGACGGTCGCCCAGTTAACGCCGGTTTCGGGCGCGGAAAAGACCCCTAACCCTACCGTGAGCGGGCGGCTCTCTACCGAGTTGGTCACCACCAATGGCCATAGAAAGTTATTCCAGTGGTGGCTGATCGAAACCAGCCCATAAGCAAGATAAGTCGGCTTGGCCAGCGGTACGTAGACCTTCCATAAGATCTCCATCCAGTTGCAGCCTTCGATCCGGGCGGCGTCTTCCAGCTCTCGGGGAATGGTTTTAAACGTCTGGCGCAGCAGAAAAATACCAAAAGCGCTGGCGACGTAAGGCAGGCCTATGCCGGTAATGGTGTTGATCAGCCCCAGCTCACTGGCAATACGATAATTCTCGACGATCAGCACTTCGGGAAATACGAACAGCTGAATCAGCACCAGCATAAACAGCACGTTTTTACCGGGAATCGGAAAGCGCGCAAAGGCAAACGCCGCCAGAGTACAAACTACAAACTGGGCAAATACAACGCCAGTGGCGAGGGCAAAGGTATTCAGGTAGTAGCGTCCAAAAGGTGCCTGAGCCCAGGCATTGGTGAAGTTATCCAGCGTGAGCGGGGCGAAAAGTTCGAAATTCACCATAAATTCGCTGGGGTGGAAGGCGGCCCAAAAGGCGTACAGCAGTGGAAAAATCCAAATAGCCGCCAGCAGCCACGCGGCCACCGTTTCCAGCGCTGGAATTGAGAAAAAACGGGAGCGGGGCGCATAGGATGTGGTCGTGTTCATTGGTAGTGCGTCCTGCGATCTAGAATCGTGAACTTAAGCGTGGCGACGACCGCGAGGACCAGCAGAATAACCACCGTGATGGTGGCGGCGGTGGTGCGGTCAAAAAACGAAAACGCGTTCTCATAGACGTAATAGAGCAGCAGGTTCGTCGCGTTGTTGGGCCCGCCCTTGGTCAAAATAAACAGGTGATCGACGACTCTGACCGCATTGATTAAGGCGTTAATCAGCACAAACAGCGTGGTGGGCATCAGTAATGGGAAAGTAACCCGCCAGAAGAAGCTCCAGCGGCTGGTGCCCTCAAGGTCAGAAGCCTCTTTAAGCTCAGGCGCAATACCTTGCAGTGCGGCGAGGTAGAAAATCATAAAAAAGCCGGCTTCTTTCCACACCGACATCACGATCACTGATCCCAGAGCCACGCTTGGGTCGCCGAGCCAGTTCACGCCCGAAAAACCTAACGCGCCAAGCAGCTTATTAAATAGGCCAATCTGCGGCGCGTAGAAAAACATCCAAATATTGGCAGCGGCGATCATGGGCAGGATGGTCGGCGTAAAGTAGGCCATGCGGACAACGCCGCGCCCGCGCAGTTTTCCGTTAACAAATAACGCCATGCACAATGCCAGTGCGATAGAAGTCGGAATCGTACCGACGGCGTAGATTAAGTTGTTGCGAGCTACTTTCCAAAACGTCGGGTCATCGAAAAGCACCTGATAATTTTCAAGCCCCACGAACTCGGTGGGTGCACCGCGAAAGCCAGGTAAAAACAGACTGTTGATCACCGTGGCGATGGTGGGCAGGTAAGCGAAGGTGGCCAGCAGTATGGCTGCGGGCAGCAGCAGAAGCGCACCGTAGAGCTGCATTTTGCGGTGGTTGGTGAAGGACATGGTTAAGTACCGCAAGTGGGAAAAGCCGGGGCATGCCCCGGCAAATAGAGATAAATATGACGATTAGCGAGCGTAGCGGCGCAGCACGCCATCGGCTTCTTGCTGCGCTTGGCTAAGCGCTTCTTCCGTTGACATCTGGCCAGTTAACGCGGCTTGTACGGCGTTATCCAAAGCACGACGCACGCGGCCACCCTGATACGTGGAAAGCTCAGCAGTGCCATGTTCAAGCTGGTCGCGGGCCACGGCTGCGGGAGCGAACTCTTCCACATAGCTTTTCAGTGCATCGGTTTCATAAGCGGCGGGGCTAACGCCCATATAGCCGGTTTCAATTGACCAGGCCGCGGCGCGCTCGGGGTCGGTCATCCAGCGGATAAAGGTCATCGCTGCGCGTTGCTCTTCTTCGCTGGCATCTTCAAAAATGTAGAAGTTGCCGCCGCCGGTGGGGCTGCCGCGCTGGGTTTTCATTGGCAGCATAGCAACGCCAAAGTCAAAATCAGCTTCGCTACGTACGGCCGTTAGGTTGCCTGTGGTGTGCCACATCATCGCCGTAGATTGCTCGATAAAGTTTTGGCGCAGCGTGCCCCATTCGATGGTGCCATCGGGCATGGCATCGTGCTCGGTGGCTAGCGACACCCAGTATTCCAGCGCTTCAACGGCGGCGGGGTCGTCAAAATAGACCTCAGTACCATCTTCGCTCATCAGGCGATGGCCGTTCTGAAACGCGAAGGCCTGGAACATCCAGTAGGGGTAGCCGGTGGAAGGCACCATCACACCCCACTGCTCGCCATTGGAAGCTTCTCGCACGGTGGCGGCCATTTCGGCCATCTCTTCCCAGTTCTCAGGGGGCGTTTCGGGATCTAGGCCGGCGGCTTCAAAGGCGTCTTTGTTCCAGAACAGCACGATGGTGGAGCGCTGGAAGGGAATGCCGTAGGTTTTGCCATCTAGCTGGCCGTTTTCCATCAGACCAGGGTAAAAGCTATCCAGCCAGTCACGCTCTTCATCGGTTTCGACCAGATCATCGAAGGCCACAATGGCGTTCTGCTCAATCAGCTCATAAAGGTCGATTGAAAAAAGAACTGACAGTTGCGGCGTATCGCCAGCCTCGATGGCGGACATTGCCCGTACGCGAGTGTCGTCGTAGTTGCCGGCGTAAATCGCTTCCACGTTGATATCCGGGTGTTCGCTTTCGAACTCCTCTACCAGATTATCCACCACGTCGGTGAGCGCACCGCCCACCGACACTGGGTAGTACATGGTGAGATCGACGCTATCAGCGTTGACCTGGGCGGCATTCAACAAGCCCGCTGCCAGGGCCGTCATCGCAAAAGGGATCCGCGAACGCATAAGAGACTCCACAAGTATCAGGACTGAATCAAGGTTGAAAAGCGATCAGTGTTGGAAAGAGCCCATCGCCGGTGGACGAGGAATGCTGCGGATTGGCGGAGCGAAATCGCTCAGTGGCATATCATCACGCCGTAGGCCGTTAGCATCGAAAAGGTGTATGTTCTTGGACGCCCAATAGAGGCTACATGGCTGGCCGCTCAATAGCGGTTTGCCGCTTATTCGAGCCCGCAAGGTATGTGAGCCCACCTCGACATAGGCAATGGTATCTGCCCCCAAGTACTCTTCACTGACTACCTTGGCGGGTACGCCTGGCGACGCCGCTGGACGTAGCTCAATATCTTCTGGGCGCACGCCCAAGTGTCCACCGGCGGCCTCCATTGGCGCCACGGGCGTGCTCGGCTCATTTTCGATGACGGCGCCAGTCTCACCGGCCACCAACGGCAGCAGATTCATCGCTGGACTACCAATAAAGCTAGCGGCAAAGGCGCTGGCGGGGCGGTTATAAAGTTCGTCGGGCGTACCGTCCTGCACGATTTTGCCGTGCTGCATCAGAATGACGCGATCACCCATACTCATGGCTTCAACTTGATCGTGGGTGACGTAAATCACCGTCATATTTAGGCGACTTTGCAACGCTTTGATTTCTCTGCGCATATCGCTTCGCAGCCGCGCATCCAGATTGGAGAGCGGCTCATCCATTAAGCAAATGGGGTGTTCGGAGATAATTGAGCGTGCCAGCGCCACTCGCTGTCGCTGGCCACCGGAGAGTTGGGCAGGTTTGCGGGTCAGGTAATCGGTGAGATCGACCAGCTCGGCGACCTTGGCGAGCCGTTCGCGCTGTTCGGCTTTGGGTACTTTACGACTGCGCAGGCCAAACACGATGTTGTCGGCAACACTTAAATGCGGGAACAGTGCATAGGACTGAAACACCATGCTCAGCCCACGGTCACCGGGTGGCAGGCATGTCACATCACGCTCTCCAATATAGATATGCCCGCCGCTGGCCTCTTCCAAGCCTGCGATCATACGCAGCGTGGTAGATTTGCCGCAGCCCGAAGGGCCTAACAGAATGACAAATTGCCCAGGCGTGACGTCGAAGGAGATATCATCGACAGCAGCGGTCGCGTCCCAACGTTTGGTGACGCGTTCCAGGCGGATACGCGATTGGTTTGACATAGCACACACATCACCGGCTGTTGGTTGTTATTGGTTCAGCTTGTGTTGAAGGTGTTGCCGTTGTATGACACTTACATGGATCGTTTATGACAGCCGCTGTGTCAAGCAGAAAATCATTTGGCGACCTTAATGCCATAGCGCTGAAGCCTACGCACCACGCTGGACTGGCTGATGCCCAGCCGCTCGCCGATGGCATAGGTACTGGGGTGAGTGGTGCACAGCGCCTCAAGCGTTTCCCGCTCTAAACGGGCCATATACTGCTTAAGTGTTTCATGAGGCTCCAGCCCAGGTATCGACGTTGCTGGTGACGAGCTCGGCAGGCTTGCATGGTGTTGATCGGTATATGGTTGAGCGGCAGGCACCTCGATTTGATCGGTGGGGCTGGAAAGCCAAGCCCGTTCCAGCCAGTTCTCTAACTCACGAACGTTACCCAGCCATTCGCTGCCCATTAGGGTCGACCAAACGCGGGTGTCGAGGATTTTCTGCCGCCCATAGCGCTGGTTCAGCCGGTTTAAACACGCTTCGACAAGATCAGGGATATCCTCTCGACGGTCACGCAGCGGCGGCAAGGTCACGGGTATTACGTTGAGTCGGTAGTAAAGATCCAGCCGGAACACCCCAGCCTCTACCTGTTTGGCCAAGTCTTGGTTGGTCGCCACGACCAAGCGAAAGTTGACCTTGCGAGAGCGTGTGTCACCCAGCCGAGTCAGGCTGCCATCTTGAATTACCTTTAACAGTTTGGTTTGCATTAGCAGCGGCAACTCGCCTATTTCATCCAAAAACAGCGTGCCGCCCTCGGCCTGTTCCAACAGTCCCGCCTTACCTTGCCGTGCCGCACCGCTGAAAGCACCGGGCTGATAGCCAAACATCTCGGACTCAAACAGGTTCTCAGGAATTGCCGCGCAGTTAACGTCAATAAACGGCCCGTCACAGCGCTGGCTCCAGCGATGCAATTGTTTGGCAAAGGCGGTTTTACCCACACCCGATTCACCCAACATCAAAACATTGGCATCTGAAGGGGCGACCCGCTTGAGCAGTAGCGCAATTTCACGCATCACATGGCTTCTGACCTGCAGGTTATCCAGGGCGTCATCCAGCGCCTGCTCTTCGGCATCCGGCGCGGCATGGCTGCGCTTTAAGTGTTCGCTAAAGCGTTTTTGGAGCAGCGCGTATTCGTCTTGCAGCAACTGGAGGTCGGTTAAATCTCGCGAGCGACTGATAATGCGTTCCAGCTTACCATTCACGAACACCGGATAGGCTTCTGCAATGACGCGGCGGCCTGTGCCGGTGATTTGCATCAATTGCGCGGGCCGACGGGTACGCATGACTTCCATGGTAATAGAGGGCTTCAATACCCCAGCCGCCTGTAGCTGTTGAACGCTGCTGGAAAGCAGCTCTTCACGCGATACTCCATAAACCGCTTCGGCACCTGGGCTGACATCCACGATCTGCCCATCGCCACTGACGATAAAGAAGTGGTCGTTGGCGGTTTCTACGATGGTTTGCAGTACGTGCTTGTCTATTTCACTCATTGTGTGTCTCTCACGCGTCCCTCTCACGGCAGCCAGCCTTGCCTAGGCGATTCATAAATGAATGATTGATTCATTTATGAATCATTGGTGTGCTTATTTGATGCACTTTTGCATCGTTTTGCCCGTAATCATACCGGTTTATCGCTAGTGCCGGGTTGGCACGTTCTGTGCAGTGTCTTACAAGACAAAGAACTCAACTAGGCAGCATGGATCAGCCGTGCCTCAACGCCACAATAAATCCAAGGAGATAACGATGTCAGAGTTTAATCAGCCGCTGGGCGGCAACACCATGCCGCGCTTTGCAGGGCCCGCCACCATGATGCGCCTGCCTACCCAAGACACCGCTGAAGGTTTAGATGCGGCGTTTATCGGCATTCCCATGGATATCGGTACCTCGAACCGCCCCGGCACGCGCCTTGGGCCGCGGCAGATCCGCGATGAGTCGCGCATGCTGCGCCCCTATAATATGGCAACCCGCGCCGCGCCGTTTGAAAGCCTCCAGGTAGCCGATATTGGTGATGTACCGATTAATACCTTCCACCTGCCGAAAAGCGTCGACATCATCACCGCTTTCTACGACGACGTGCTAAAGCATGACTGCATTCCGATGACCCTGGGCGGCGAGCACACGTTGACGCTGCCAATTCTACGCGCCATGGCCAAAAAGCATGGCCCGGTGGGATTGATTCATATCGATGCCCATGCCGATGTAAACGAGCATATGTTCGGCGAGCCAATTGCCCACGGCACGCCATTTCGTCGTGCTCAGGAAGAGGGCTTGTTGGCCCACGGTAAGGTCGTGCAAATCGGCCTGCGTGGTACGGGTTACGCCGCTGAGGATTTCGACTGGTGCCGCGATCAAGGTTTCCGTGTCGTGCCCGCAGAGGAGTGTTGGTACCGCTCGCTAGCGCCGTTGATGGAAGAGGTGAGCGAACAGATGGGCGATATTCCTGTGTACATCAGTTTCGATATTGATGGTTTGGATCCCTCCGTTGCTCCCGGCACCGGCACGGTCGAGATGGGGGGCCTAACGTCTGCTCAGGGATTGGAAATTGTCCGTGGCGCCTTGGGCCTGAATATTGTCGGCTGTGATCTGGTGGAAGTATCCCCGCCCTACGACCCCAGCGGCAACACCGCACTGATGGGCGCCACGCTGCTGTATGAAATGCTCTGCGTCCTGCCGGGCGTGAAGCGCGGCGATTAAGCCACTGTTAAGACAGTTTTGATTTAAAAAGCGCCGATCTAACAAGGCGCTAATAAAAGACATATGGCAGGAAGGTCTGCTTCCTGCCACGACGCCGCTAGCCCACCTCTAATAATCACTTCCAATAGGTGAACCCTATGTCGAATAGTAACGTTAAGACCGCAACGCCGACCTCGTCGGGGCCGATCCCCCAGGCGCATTTACTGAAGTTTATAGTGCCTTCTTTAATTGGGGTTTTGCTGTTCCTCGTCCCTTTTCAATTTGGCGATACCATCAATATTGGTATGGGCCTTATGGCGGAGGGGTTGCAAACGCTATTAGGCTCAGCGCTGCCAGCTATCGCGGTAGTCGTGCTTTGTCTGTCAGTGGTAGTTACTGTTTATGCCAAGCTAGCTAACCCTGGTTGGGCCAAAAAAGGCATGTTGCACGAGATGTTTCATGTTGGGCCGCTGTGGTTGGCAATGCGTGCTTTAGGAGCTCTGTTTGCGGTGATGACCTATTTTCAGTTTGGGCCTGAGTTCGTCACTGCCTCTTTTACTGGTGGCGTCATGCTCAATGACCTTGCGCCGGTGCTCTTAACGTTCTTCTTCTTTGCCGCGCTGTTGCTACCGTTTCTGGTCGAGTTTGGCTTTATGGAGTTTATCGGCAGCATGGTACGCAAACCGTTCAGGATAATTTTTAACCTGCCGGGGCGCAGCGCCATTGATGCCACTGCCTCATGGATGGGGTCAGGTACCGTGGGTGTGCTCATTACCACGCAGCAGTATGAACAGGGCTATTACAATGGTCGCGAAGCCTCCGTCATTGCCACCAACTTCTCTGTGGTATCTATTGCCTTTGCGCTGTTAGTGACGAGCTTCGTCGATATTAACCATCTGTTTGTGCAATTTTACACGACGGTCGTGGTGGCAGGGTTAATCGCTGCGGTCATTGTGCCGCGCATCCCACCGCTATCGCGCAAGTCCAATGATTACTATGAGCCGGTCGGCTGTCAGTTAAACGAAGAACGTACCGAAAAGGTCGGCCTGTTCCGCTATAGCTTGATTCAAGCCACCAATCGCGCCGCTGGCGCTCCCGGCCCTCGCGAGCTAGCACGTTTGGCGCTGCTCAACGTGATGGATATTTTCCTAGGTTTACTCCCCTTGGTGTTTGCCATTGGCACGGTGGCGCTCATTCTGGCGGAGTTTACCCCGCTGTTTACCTGGCTCTCTTACCCGATGGTACCGGTGCTGGAGCTGCTGCGTATCCCAGAGGCAGAAGCGGCAGCACCTGCCACGCTGGTTGGCTTTGCCGATATGTTTCTACCGGCGGTATTAGCGACAAATATTGAAAGCGAGCTCACTCGCTTTGTGATTGCCTGTCTCTCCCTGACCCAGCTGATTTACATGTCTGAAATAGGTGCGCTGCTGCTCAAGTCGAAAATCCCCATCAAACTCTGGGAACTGGTGGCCATCTTTCTGCTGCGTACCGCGATTACGCTGCCCATCATCGCCTTTATGGCCCATACATTTTTCTTCTAAGGGGACTGTAATGAGCGTTGAAGAAGCACGTAAACAACCCGCCATGACCTGTGCAGAGCTACTCATTCGGCTGCTGCGGGAGACTTACGGGGTGAGCGCCCTGTTCGGCATCCCCGGCGTGCATACGATAGAGCTTTATCGTGGTCTGGAAGGCAGTGATGTGCAGCATATAACCCCGCGCCATGAGCAGGGCGCGGGGTTTATGGCCGACGGCTATGCCCGCGCTAGCGGGAAGCCTGGCGTGTGCCTGATTATCACCGGCCCAGGCATGACCAACATTGCCACCGCCATGGGCCAAGCCCTGGCGGACTCCATCCCCATGCTGGTGATCTCCAGCGTCAACCGCCGCGATACCTTGGGCCTAGGGCAAGGGCGGCTGCACGAGCTGCCCAGCCAGCAGCAGATGATCAGCGGCGTGGCGCGCTTTAGCCACACGCTGCTGGATGCCAATACACTGCCCGACGTGTTGGCCCGCGCCTTTGCCGTTTTCAAGGGGTCGCGCCCAGGCCCGGTGCATATCGAAATCCCTATCGATCTGTTTAATGCCCCTGTGAATGTGCCAGCCAGTTGGCAAGCGCCCACGCTTTACCGCGCGGCGCCTGATCCAGAAGGCTTGACCGAGGCTGCACGCTTGCTTCAAGCGGCGAAGCAGCCCCTTGTGCTATTGGGCGGAGGCTGCGCTTCAGCGCCGGAAGCCGCACGAGCATTAGTTGAAAAGCTCTATGCCCCGACGGTAACGACGATTAATGCCAAAGGGCTGCTAGGCCGCGACCACCCGCTGGATTTGGGCGCCAATGCCGCCCTGCCCGCGGTTCGTGAACTAGCCGCCAACGCTGATGTGATTCTGGCGATAGGTACCGAGTTGGGTGAGACCGATTATGACGTCGTTTTTGATGACGGCTTCCACCTCAACGGGACACTGATTCGGATCGATCTCGATCCCGAGCAACTGGTGCGTAACCAGCGCACTACGCTGGGCCTGGTGGGCGATGCCGGACGCAGCTTGGAGCTACTGCTGGCGCATTTTTCGGCGCCGCTGAAGCGTCAAGGCGCTGAGCGAACGGCCGCCGCTCTGAACACTTTAGACTTGGCGAACGATCCCGCGTTTAGCGATTTCGTGCCCCTCTATGCCACGCTTGCCGAGCATCTTCCTGAGGCCATTCTGGTAGGCGATTCCACCGCCCCGGTGTATGCCGGTAACCACCTGGTTAGCCAGCCTGCACCCCGCCGCTACTTCAATGCCTCTACCGGCTACGGCACCTTGGGTTACGGGTTGCCCGCGGCATTAGGAGCACAGCTGGCGCGGCCTGACCTGCCGGTGGTGGCGCTGGTGGGAGATGGTGGTGTGATGTTCACGCTGTCGGAAATCGCCACTGCCGTGGAAGCCCGCCTGCCAATCGTCATCGTTTTGTGGCACAACGCCGGTTACGAAGAGATCCGTCGCTATATGGATGCCAACGGCGTCGCGCGCTTAGGGGTGGATATTCAGGCACCCAACTTTCTCACCCTGGCCGAAGGGTTTGGCTGCCCCGGCATGCTGGTAGAGAGCCCCGCCGAACTTGCCAACGCGCTCGACAACCGCGAGCCCAACGGGCCGCTGCTGATCGAAATAGACGCCGCTGCCTGGCAGCGTGCGTGCGCATTTTCTGAATAGGATTCCATCATGCAGTTACTCAACCAGCAATTTATCAACAACCAATGGGTGCCCTCAAACGGCACGCGCCTGCTCGATGTGATGAACCCTTACCGCGAAGAGCGTATTGCCCAAGTAACCGCCGGGGATGCGGCCGATGTCGATGCGGCGGTACAAGCCGCCCAGCAGGCGCAGCCTGAGTGGCAGGCATTGGGTGGCGCCGCACGTGCAAAGTATTTGGAAGGCTTCGCCGATGCACTGGAAGCCCGCCGTGATTCGATTACCACCCTGTCGGCGACCAACAATGGCAAGCCATTAGCGGAGGCGGAGATCGATCTAGAGGATGCCATTGCCTGCTACCGCTACTACGCCAAACAGGCTAAAGCGTTGGATGCCCGTCAGGGTGAGTTAGTGAGTGTTGAAATGGAGGGTGTTGAAGCGCGCACCTATCACGACCCCGTGGGCGTGGTGGGGCTGATTGCGCCGTGGAATTTCCCCCTCGTCACCAGTGCCTGGAAGCTGGCACCCGCTTTGGCCGCTGGCTGTACCGCTGTGTTCAAACCCTCCGAAGTGACACCCCTCCCTGAGTTAGTGCTGGCAGAAATCGCCCTGGAGATTGGCCTGCCCGAGGGTGTGCTCAACTTGCTCAATGGCGACGGGGAGGGTATCGGTGCACCGCTCACCCACCATTCTGGTGTGGATAAAATCTCCTTTACCGGCAGTAACCGCGTGGGCGAAGCGGTCATGCAGGCGGCCAGCGCCCGCACCGCGAGCGTATCACTGGAGCTAGGCGGCAAATCCCCCATTCTAGTGATGGAAGACGCCGACCCAGCCCAAGCCGCTGACTGGGTGATGGCGGGCATTTACTTCAATGCCGGACAAATCTGCTCAGCAACTTCGCGGCTATTAGTACACGAAGACGTCGCTGAAGCGCTCTATACCGCGCTTGGAGAGCGAGTGGATGCGCTAACGCTGGGCGACCCGCTTGCCGAAGGCACCGACTTAGGGCCGCTGACCAGCGCCAAACAGCGCGACGCCGTGCAACGCTATTTGGATCTGGCCGAACAGGAAGGACTGACAGTCGTGCGCGATACGACGCACCGCACGCTGCCTACCCAGGGCTACTTTCTGGCACCCACGCTCTACCGCGATGTGCCGGTGGAAAGCCGTCTGTGGAAAGAGGAGATTTTCGGCCCGGTGCTCTGCGCCCGCAGCGTGTCAAGCGAAGCCGAAGCCATTCAGCTTGCCAACGACAGCAGCTTTGGCCTGGCAGCAACGGTCATCAGCGGCGACCCTGAGCGGGCAAAACGCATCGGCCGCCAGCTCAAGGCTGGCAGCATTTGGTACAACAGCGAGCAGTTGGTACTACCCGAAACCGCTTGGGGCGGCTTCAAGCGCAGCGGCATTGGGCGTGAACTTGGCCCATGGGGGCTAAGTGCTTACCTTGAAGTGAAGCATGTGATTGGGCCTGCCTAACACTCAGGTTTGAGCATTAGGCGGCATCGCATAACGCCGGGTCGATTTGCCGGCTTTGACCACCTGACCCGGCACATCGTGGCCGATCAGGTCGGGTAGGGTGGCGGCGACTTCTAGCAGGGCATCCAGATCGACGCCGGTATCGACGCCCATGGATTCGAACATATGCACCAGATCCTCGGTGCATACATTGCCCGTCGCACCCGGGGCGAAGGGGCAGCCGCCTAGCCCGCCTAATGAGGCATCGAAACGGGTGATACCCGCTTGCCATGCCGCCAGTGCATTGGCCAGCCCCATGCCGCGAGTATTGTGAAAGTGCAGCGTGAACGGCGTTTCTGGCCAGCGCTCAAGCACGGCTTCGCACAGGCGTTTGACTTGGGCAGGGTTGGCCATGCCGGTGGTATCGCAGAGCGTGACGCCCTGAATGCCAAGGCCAATCAGCTTTTCAACCAGCGCTAATACCCGCGCCTCTGGCACCTCGCCTTCGAAGGGGCAGCCAAAGGTCGTGGAAAGCGATGCGTTGATAAATACGCCGCTATGTTTACCGCTATCGAATTGCTTGCAGACATCCACAATCGCCGCGAACTGCTCAAGGGACTGTTCCGGCGTCATGCGCAGATTGGCCAGGCCGTGGCTATTGCTGGCGGACATCACCAGATTGATCTCATCTACTTGGCAGGCAAGCGCCCGCTCGGTGCCTTTTACGTTGGGCACTAGTACGGTGATATCGACCCCTTCCCGGCTCAGAATGCCGGTGACTACGTCGGCGGCATCGCGCAGGTTGGGGATCGCTTTGGGCGATGTGAACGAGGTTGCTTCGATGCGGCGCAGGCCGGTGGTGGAGAGCGCATCGATCCAGCGGATCTTCTCTTCCGTTGGTACAAACCGCGCTTCAATCTGCAGGCCGTCCCGGGGAGCGACTTCATTGATTTCGATCTTGGCAGGGCAGGGCGTTGGTTGGCTCATAGGCTTATGCATAGTGCAGTCCTCAAATAATGCCCGCTTGGCGCAGCTTGGCGCGGGTTTCGTGATCGATGCCCAGCTCATCCAATACGTCATCGGTATGCTGGCCAAGAGTGGGGCCGCCTTCGCCGATTCGCCCGGGGGTTGCGCTAAGTTTGGGTAGTACGCCAGGTACTTTTAGCGGTTTGCCGTTGGGGCGAGTGAAGGTTTGAATCATCTCCCGCGCCAAGTAGTGGGGGTCAAAGGCGATATCTTCGGCCGTGTAGGGATAGCCTGCGGGCACGCGGGCGTCATCCAGAGCTTGTAGAATGGCATCGCGCGGGCGCTCTTCGGTCCACGATTGAATTGCGGCATCAATCATTTCGGCTTGCTGGCTACGCCCATCGTTATGGGCCAGGGCCGGGTCGTTGGCGAGATCGTCACGGCCAATTACGCCCATCAAGCGCTTGAAGATACTGTCGCCATTACCGGCAATCAGTACGTAATCACCGCCTTGGCAGCGGTAGGCGTTGGATGGGGTAATGCCGGGCAGGGCACTGCCGCTGGGCTCACGCACCTGACCGCTGGCATCAAATTCCGGCAGCAGGCTCTCCATCATCGCAAACACCGACTCATACAGCGCGACGTCGATCTCTTGGCCCAAGCCGCTGCGGTTGCGCTCTTGTAGTGCTAACAACGTGCCGATGACGGCGTAGAGCGCGGAAAGCGAATCACCAATGCTGACGCCTACGCGCACCGAAGGCTCGCCCGGCTGGCCGGTGAGGTAACGCAGCCCGCCCATGGCTTCGCCAATCACGCCAAAACCGGGTTTATCGCGGTAGGGTCCCGTTTGCCCGTAGCCGGAAATATGCACCATGATCAGCTGAGGGTTTAGTGTAGAAAGCGCTTCCCAGCCCAGCCCCCAATTTTCCAGCGTGCCGGGGCGGAAATTTTCTACCACTACGTCCGCCTCGGAGGTGAGCTTTCGTACTAAGGCCTGACCCTCTTCGCTTCTTAAATCTAGCGCCACCGAGCGCTTGTTGCGGGTTTGCACATGCCACCACAGCGAGGTGCCATTCTCTATCATTCGCCATTTGCGAAGTGGGTCGCCGGTGCCGGGCGGTTCGATCTTGATCACGTCGGCGCCGAACTCCCCCAGCAGTTTGGTGGCGAAAGGCCCTGCAATCAGTTGGCCAAGCTCAAGCACTTTTAAGCCCTTTAGCGGAAGCTGGCGGGCTTCGGTAGCGTTCATCTAGGCTTTCCTCTATTTGTCGTTATCGTCATTGATGTTCAGCATGCGTGAGCCACTACAGGCCGACAATTAGGCAATCGGTAACAAAGGGTTCGTGGTTAGCGAAGGGGTGCGTTAGCATAATGCGCTTGTCTTACGGGAGTCATGTGTCATGCGCCGCTTCGATTTCGTCACGCTTAAGCTGTTTATCTCCGTGGCAGATGAGGGCCGCCTGACCGCCGCCGCTGAGCGTGAGCATTTAGCGCTCGCCGCGGTGAGCAAGCGGATCAGTGATCTGGAGGCGCTGGTAGGTACCACGCTGCTGTATCGTCGCCCGCGCGGTGTTGAGCTGACGCCCGCCGGGCAGGCATTTTTGCACCATGCTAGGCGTATTTTGGACAATATTGAGCGCCTGCATGCCGAGCTCAGCGAGTACGGCGAAGGGGTGCGTGGCCATGTGCGTATCCACTCCAACACCTCGGCGATCATCGCTTTTCTCCCTCAGGATCTCAGCGCCTTTTCCCGCCTCTATCCTGAAATCAAGATTGATCTGCAGGAACGGGTCAGTAGCGAAATCATTGCCGCCGTGCGCGATGGGTTGACCGATATCGGTATTTTCGCCGGGCACGTGCCCGCCCCAGATCTTCAGCAGCTCTCTTATCGACATGACCGTCTCGTGTTGATGACACCCATTGATCACCCCTTGGCTGAGCGTGAAAGCATCGCTTTTAACGAAGCGCTGGCCTTCGACTTTATTGGCTTACAGCAGGATGCCTCGCTGCAGTCGCTACTGTACGAGCAGGCTACTCTGGCAGGAAAGACGCTGCGTATGCGCATTCAGGTACGCAGTTTCGATGCCATTTGCCGGATGATTCACCATGGCATGGGCGTTGGCGTACTCCCCGAGCAGACCATCTATCGTGATCTGGGTGATTTGCAGCTCAAAAGTATTCCGCTTAGCGACCCTTGGGCTCAGCGTGAACTGGTGATTGGCATGCGCCGCTACGCCTCGCTGCACGTGACAGCGAGGCATCTGGTCGACCACCTCACCCAGAAAACCGACGAGCGCTAGCGGGAAAAAGCCTGTGCATGGCTTCGCGCTTTGTGAAAGCTGGTCAATATCCAGGCTGGCACCCTGCCCTGAGTGGCGGCGCTGAAACGTGCCGCTGAAACGCGTCAACACTGCCTCTAAAGAGAGCTTAGAAGGTGGTCGGTCATTCACCTTTGGTCGTATGACCGCCAGTGCCTCGGTCAAAAAGCGCGTCATGTCGGCGTTTCTAGCCATCGTATTTGACGAAGTCATCCTTCTCGAACGTCGATTTGAGCCCTTCGGCTGCTTGTTTCAAGATCAGACAAGTGACATTAGCTCCTGCCGACAGGAGCTACCCAGGCACCACACCCAACAACGACAACCGTAGAGAGTGATCCCATGCGGAAACAATTGCTTGCCACGCTGGCTACCCTAGGAATGCTAACGACGGCGCCGTTCGTCCTGGCTAACCCCATCGAAATTCAAGTCAACAACACCATGAGCGAAGGCGGCTCGGAAAGCGCCGCGGTGGAACGCTTTGCGGAATATTTAGAGGAACAGGCCCCCGGGCGCTTTGAAGTTCGCCCCTTTTTAGCGGGTTCTCTGGGCGGTGAGAATGCCGTGTTGGAACTGCTTAACCTGGGCCAAACCCAGCTATCCCTAACCGGTGGTAACTGGCGTCAACAGTATGCGCCTGAATACGACGCTATTACGGTTCCCTTTGTGTTCACTACCTGGGATGAAGTCGACGCCTATATGGAGAGTCCTTCCGGCCAAGCGCTGGTCGAGAAAGCAGAAAGCCAGGGCGGCCTGAAATATTTTGGCCTGCAGCATCGCGGGCCCCGCCACATGACCGCCAATAAAGAGATACATACCCCAGATGATCTGGATGGCTTCCGCCTGCGCCTGCCTTCGCTGCCGGTATGGCTGGAAGTGTGGGAAGAGATTGGAGCTCAGGTAGTCAACGTACCGGCACCAGAGATTTACCTCGCCATGCAGACCGGCCAGGTCGATGGCCACGAGAACTCGCTCTCCTCGCCTTATACCCGTCGTCTATGGGAAGTGCAGGACTACCTGATCATGACCAGCCATGTGCAGTTTCCGTGGAGCTGGGTAGCTAGTTCTCGCTGGTGGGATGGCCTAGAAGAGGAAGATCAAGCGCTGATCGAAGAAGCCATTGAGGTGGCACGCCAGTATGGGTCAGAGCAAGAGCGCGAACTCGACGAGTTCTATCTGGAAGCCCTGCAGGATGAAGGCATGACCGTCATTGAGCCGGATGTTGCGCCTTTCCGCGAGGCAGCGTTACCGGCTATCGATCGTGTCATGGCTGACATGGCCGAGGGCGTTCGTGAAGATGCGCTGGGTAACGACAGCGAGTAAAACGCGCTGGACAGAAATTGCGGCGGCCCATCGGGCCGTCGCTTTTCTTCATTACAAATAAGTTTTCATGTAAGACTAAAAAGCAGTCAGGGGTAAGGAGTTCTCCAGTGGAAGACGCGGTAGCGCCCAGTAAGGGGCCAGATCGAATTGCTTTCTATACGCTGCGTGGCGTTACACGCCTGTGCGATGGGGTGGGCGTGGCGCTTATGGCCGCCATTCTGCTGCTGATCGTGGCGGCCGTAATTGCCCGTGACCTGCTGGGGCTGGGGATGCCCTGGACCGAAGAGGTAGCGTCTATGTTGGCCATCTACGCGATTGGCTTTGGCTCGCTATCGGCGTGGGTGCGCAGTGAACACCTAGTGGTCGATCTGTTTAGCCACAAGCTTTCAGGCCTGGGTAAAAATATTCAGTATCGGTTTGCTGCACTGATTTCCTGCGGTTTTTTTGCGCTTGCTGCCTGGGGTTCATGGATTATGTCGGACATGAGCGCCAACAATAAAACAGTCTCGTTAAGTATCAGTTTCAGCTACCTCTATTACGGGGTATGTTTCAGCTTTTTGGGCATGGCGCTGATTGCCCTCTGGCAAATGCTGCGCGGCCCGGTGGCGTGGTTGGAAACGTCCCATGAAGAGGAGGCCTCTCAGCCATGACCGAACTACTGATTTTCGTCGGTGGCCTGTTAGTTCTGATGGCCATTGGCTTGCCCGTGGTGGTCGCCATTGGCGTGACCTCCTTTATCGCCTTGGTAGCGACCGGCACCGGCGGGCTACCGGTCGAGCTGCTGCCGCTGCGCATGGTGCAAACCCTTAATAACTTTACCCTGCTGGCGATTCCACTGTTTATTCTGGCCGCTAACATCATGAATATTGGCTCCACGACGACGCGGATTTTTGATTTTGCTACCGCGCTGGTGGGTTTCACCAAAGGTGGCCTTGGCCACGCTAACGTTGTGGCCAGCTCCATTTTCGCCACCATGTCGGGCACCGCGGTCGCCGACGCTGCCGGGCTGGGCAGTATCGAAATCAAGGCGATGAAAGAGCGTGGCTACGAGTTGGGTTACTCAACCGGTATCACTGCCGCCTCCAGCGTGATCGGGCCAATTCTGCCGCCCAGTATCGCGCTCGTGGTTTATGGCTGGCTGGCCAATGTGAGTATTGGCGGGCTGTTCATGGCGGGGCTGCTGCCGGGTATCTTGATGGCGCTGCTGCTAATGAGCATGACCGTATTGCTCTCTGCCAGCGGCCGGGTGGTAATGCCCAAACCCACGCCCTTTGACGCCTGCGAAGTCGTCCGTACCGGTAAGCGCGCTATTCTGCCTTTGATGATGCCAGCGATTATCGTTGGCGGTATCTGGGGTGGTTTTTTCACCCCGACGGAAGCTGGCGCCATTGCATCGCTTTACGCGGTGATTCTGGGCGGCCTGGTGTATCGTGACTTGAATTGGCGGGACCTTTTCAGCGCCTTTCGCCGCACCCTGATGTTCAGTGCGGTCATTCTGCTGATTATCGCGGTCTCCAGCTTCTACGGCTGGATACTGGTACGCATGGGGATTCCTCAGGCGTTAGCGGGCCAGGTCGCCAGCATCGATATGCCGATGTTTGCGCTGCTACTCTGTTTTGCGCTGTTCTTCCTGCTCATCGGTTGCTTTATGTCGGTGATCGAAAGCATCCTGATTTTTACGCCGATTGTGGTGCCAGCGGCGCTCAGCGCCGGTCTGGATCCGGTACATTTCGGCATCGTGATGGTCATCACGCTATCGGTTGGGGTCATTACGCCACCGTTCGGCACGGTGCTGTTCCTGATGGTGGGCATTACCCGGCTGCGTTATGGCCAAGTGGTGACCGCGATACTGCCGTTCCTACTGCCGATCATAGCGACCATTTTGCTGTTGATTGCCTTGCCTGGGCTGGCCACTTGGTTGCCCGATATCATGGGGTATTAATCCAGAGGAGCTCGTATGAAAATGCCGCGCAACGCCTTTAAGCAACAGCTACTGGCGGGCCACCCCCAAACGGGCATTTGGCTCGGTTTGACTAGTGCTTATACGGCTGAGATTGCCGCCACGGCGGGCTTCGACTGGCTACTGATCGATGTGGAACATTCCCCCAATGATCTAGCCAGCCTGCTTTCTCAGCTGCAGGCGCTGGCCCCGTATCCAAGCCACCCGGTGGTGCGTCCGCCCACGGGCGATGCGGTGCTGATCAAGCGTTACCTGGATATTGGCGTGCAAAACCTGCTCATCCCCATGGTCGAGACCGCAGAACAAGCGGCTGAGCTGGTGGCAGCCACGCGCTACCCACCCTACGGGATTCGTGGGGTGGGTCATGTGCTGGCACGCGCCTCGCGTTGGGGGCAGGCAGAAGATTACCTCTCCCGCGCTGATGAGGAAATCTGCCTCATGCTTCAGGTGGAGAGCCCCCAGGCGCTTGCTAACCTGGAGGCCATCGCTGCAGTTGACGGTGTCGATGGGGTGTTTATTGGCCCGGCGGATTTGTCGGCGTCTATGGGGCATCTCGGCAATGCCAACCACCCTGAAGTGACAGAAGCGGTTAGTGACGCCATTAACAAGATACGCGCTGCGGGTAAGGCAGCGGGTATTGTCACGGTGGACGAGCAGGCAGCCCGCGGCTATCTCGCCGCAGGCTGTACCTTCGTTGGCGTTGGCATCGATACGCTGCTTTACGCCAATGCGCTGCGCGGTCTAGCGGAGCGTTTCAGGCAGGAATGAACCAAAAGTGTGAACCACGCTGGGGATTACTCCCCAGCAGGCAAAATCCTACCAGGGTTCATCAATCCTTTGGGGTCGAACAGCGCTTTAACGCCGCTGACCATCTCTCTCTCAATCGGCGATAGCCGCGCTAGATAAGGTGCTTGCTTGGTGCGGCCAATGCCATGCTCGGCGCTGATGCTGCCGTGAACACCGTCGAGCACCTCAAAAAGCCGCTCCTCTAGATCATGCAGGTGGGCTTTCTTATCGCTATCCGCCATGGCCGTGGGCGGTAGAATATTGAAGTGCAAATTGCCGTCACCCACATGGCCGTAGGCAATGATGTCGCACTCCGGTGACGCCGACATCACCACCTCGCTGGCCCGGCTAACGAAGTCGGGAATCGCTGAGATGGGTACCGAAATATCGGTGCGCAGATGCTCGCCGCGCCGCCGTTGGCCTTCCAGCATGCTTTCGCGGAACTGCCACAGCTGGGCGGACTGGGTGTCACTGCCAGCCAGCGCGCCGTCCAGCACCAGCTCGCGTTCCATGCCGGTTTCCAGCAGCGCTTCCAGTAAGGCGGTCAGGTCCACGGGGCCCGTGGCGGCGACTTCCATCAGCACGTACCAGGGGTAGGCGCTATCCAGCGGGTCGCGCAGTTCCGGGGTCGCTTCGATCGCCAGCTCGATGCAGCGGCGGGGAATCAACTCAAACGCCGTTAGCAGATCGCAGCACTCTCGGCGTGCCAAGCCGTAAAGGTCAATCACCGCCTGAACAGAGGGCATGCCCAGCAGCGCCGTCCGGTTTTGGGTGGGGCGCGGTGATAGTTTTAACACCGCCCCGGTGACGATGCCCAAGGTACCTTCGCTACCCAGAAACAGCTGCTGAAGGTCGTAGCCGCGATTGTCCTTATGCAGCGCATTCAGGCTTTCCCAGATGCGTCCATCGGGGAGCACTACTTCAAGGCCCAGCACCAGCTCGCGCATCATGCCGTAGCGCAGCACGTTAAGCCCGCCTGCGTTGGTGGCGATATTGCCGCCAATCTGGCAGCTGCCTTGCGCGCCGAGCGAGAGCGGAAAATCGCAATCATGATCAAAAGCAGCCAGCTTGACGTTCTCAAGAATGCAGCCTGCGTCTACCGTGATGGTGAAGTTGATCGGGTCAATGGCGCGCACGTTGTTTAGGCGCTCCAAGCTGATCACTAGCTCCTGGCCATTGGCGGCGGGCAAGGCGCCTGCCACTAAGCCGCTATGACCGCCCTGTGGCGTCATCGGGATCCCATGCTCATAGCAGCGCTTTGCTATCTCGGCGACCTCAGCGGTGTTGGCCGGGCGTGCCACGGCCAGCGGCATGCCCAGCGTATCGCCTGCCCAATCACTCATATAGCGCGCCATGGTGTCCGGTTCGCGCAGTAAACCGCGCTCGCCGAGCAGGCTGGTTAACTCATTTAGAAAGATGGTGGTATCGGTCATTAACGCTCTTCCTGCCAGGCTGCACCCTCGGGGAAGCGGTGCTGTGCTTGGGATTCTGGGTGCATGGCAATGCTGTACCCCGGCGCTTCGGGCACTTGGTAGCGGCCACGGTTGATGACTACCGGGTCGATAAAGTGCTCGTGAAGGTGGTCTACGTACTCCAGCACGCGGCCTTCAAGGCTGCCGGATACCGCGATGTAGTCGAATAGTGAGATATGTTGGGTGTATTCGCATAACCCAACGCCGCCGCCATGGGGGCAAATCGGCACGCCGAATTTAGCGGCCATCAGTACCACCAGGATGACTTCGTTTAGTCCGCCCAAGCGTGCTGCATCAAGCTGGCAGTAGTCGATGGCATCCGCCTGGAAGAACTGCTTGAACATCACCTTGTTGTGGCAGTGCTCGCCGGTGGCGACGCCGATGGGTGCCACGCGGTGGCGGATCTCGGTGTGGCCGAGAATGTCGTCAGGGCTGGTGGGTTCTTCGATCCATAGTGGATCAAACTCGGCCAGGCGGCGCATTTTGGTGACAGTTTCATCGACTTCCCATACCTGATTGGCGTCCATCATTAGCACGTTGTCCCAGCCGATCTCATCGCGCAGCAGCGCTGCACGGCGGGCGTCCTCTTCGATGTCGCCGCCAATTTTCTGTTTGAAGTGCGTCCAGCCTTCGGACAGCGCTTCACGCGCCAGGCCGCGCACCTTCTCGTCGCTGTAACCCAGCCAGCCTGCGGAGGTGGTGTAGCCGGGGTAGCCGTCACTGCGCATTTCGGCTTCACGAGCCGCTTTGCCGGATGACTGGCGGCGTAGCAGGCAGATCGCTTCTTCTGGCGTTAATGCATCCGTCACAAAACGGAAGTCGAGACAGCGCACCAGCTGTTCCGGCGTCATATCCACCAGCAGTTTCCACACCGGCTTGCCTTCTTTTTTCGCCCACATATCCCACACGGCGTTGACGATGGCGGCGGTCGCCAGGTGAATCGCGCCTTTATCGGGGCCAATCCAGCGTAGCTGGCTGTCACCAGTGATTTCCCGCCAGAAGGTGCCCATGTTATCGGTAATCGAGGCCAGCGTGCGCCCTTCAACCAGAGGTGCCAGCGACTGCAGCGCCGTGACTACGATCTCGTTGCCCCGACCAATGGTAAAGGTTAAACCGTGCCCCTCTGGGCTGCCGTCATCGGTGTGTAGGATGACATAGGCGGCGGAGTAGTCTGGCGCGGCATTCATGGCGTCCGAGCCATCTAGCGAGCGCGAGGTGGGGAAGCGAATGTCTTGAATCTCGACGCGAGTAATCGTTGTCATTGTGCTCTCCTTGGCGGTGTCATGAGTGGCGTGTTGAGTGTCAGTATCAGCGGCGCGCTAAGTGGCGCATCAGTTCGCGAATGCCGTAGGTCCAGGGCGGTAGCTGATCGCTTCTGCCTACCCGGTTGACCAGTGCGCCCAGGGCTGGGGTGGCGATGGTGACGCGATCACCCAGGTGATGGGTAAAGCCCTGGCCCTGGCCGTCGCGGTCCTGAATCGGCGAAAACATGGTGCCCAGGAACAGCATAAAACCATCCGGGTATTGGTGGTGGGCGCCGATGGTTTGGCTAACCAGATCCAACGGGTCGCGGCTGATCTCACGCATATCGCTTTCGCCCTGGAGCAGGAAGTCGTCGTCTTCGCCCTCGATACGTAGCGATACCTGGCAGTTGCGCACGCTGTCGATATCGAAGTGATCGTCAAACAGCCGAATGAACGGGCCGAGTGAGCAGGAGGCGTTATTGTCTTTCGCCTTGCCGAGTAGCAGGGCGCTGCGCCCCTCGACATCACGCAGGTTGACGTCGTTGCCCAGCGTGGCGCCGCGAACTTTCCCATGGCTATCGACGGCCAGCACGATTTCGGGTTCAGGATTGTTCCATTGAGAGGAGGGGTGCAAACCTACAGGCGTGCCAAAACCCACTGATGAGAGCGGCTGGGATTTGGTGAACACTTCCGCATCAGGGCCGATGCCGACTTCCATGTATTGTGACCACCCCCCGCGTGCCTGTAGCGCCTTTTTCAGCGACATCGCCTCTTCAGAGCCCGGGGCGATCTTGGAAAGGTCGGTGCCGATCAACGACTGTAGATCGTTACGCAGATCAACAGCGCGCGCCGGATCACCGCCTGCTTGCTCTTCGATCACACGCTCCAAAAGGCTGACGGCAAAGGTGACGCCGCACGCTTTAACGGCCTGTACATCGCAAGGCGCAAGCAGGTAGGGCGCCTGGGGTTGGGATAACTGAGAGTTTTCCAGCAGTGCCTCGACACTGCACAGGTGGGGTCCTTCCGCCCGTTGCACGACTTCCTGTAGATCGTCGCGTTCCAGCAGGTCAGCCATGGTGGGGCCGAAGGCGGTAATGTCGATGACCTGGCCGTTGTTAACAGTTACCAGCGCGGGGCCGGGGTGGCTGCCCTCGAGCCAAACGCGGCCAACCAGCAGTGCATTACCCAGGTCGGCGGGAAGTGTGTCCGTCGATGAAAGTGGCTTCATGTGTGTCTCCATTCGTTATTAAAGTTCTTTATTAAAGTGCGTTCTAAAAATTAGCTTTTTATAAGTCGTTATTAAACGTTAGCAGTGGCGTCGGCTGGCGGTTAGTACGCTATGGCCTATCATGTTATAGATGTCGTGTTGTATGACAGGTATGCCAGTTAATGGCTTACTTTAGCGCACCGTTCCATTTCGGGTCGATAGTTAAATCTATCGCGACGACGCCGGTGCGCTAAGTACAACGCTCACCATAAAACAAAAAGTGGTCAGGAGAATGGCATGTTAGACGAGTGGAAAGGTAAACGCGTATTGATCACCGGCGCCAGCCGTGGCATTGGCGCGGCGGTTGCGAAACAGCTAGGGGCGTTGGGAGCGCACGTAGCGGTGCACTATCACAGCAGTGAAGCGCCCGCGGAAGCAGTAGCCAAGGCGATTTGCGATGCGGGTGGCGACGCTTTTACCCTTAAAGCAGACGTCAGCCACACCCGCGAGACCCAAAAACTCGTCGATGAGGCCGCCGAGCGTCTGGGTGGTTTAGACCTGTTGATAAACAACGCAGGGGACATGCTGGGCCGTGTTGGTTTAGAGGAAATGGATGATGATCAATATGACCGGGTCATGGATCTCAATGTCCGTTCAGTGATTATGGCCAGCCGGGCGGCGCTGCCGCATTTTCGCCGCGCAGGCGGCGGTAATATCATTCACACCACATCGATTGCCGCGCGTAATGGCGGTGGGGGTGGCGCTGGGTTATACGCCTCTGCGAAAGGCTTTGTGAGTACCATCACCCGCAATATGGCCAAGGAGCTGGCGGGAGACAATATCCGCGTTAACGCCGTTGCCCCTGGCACGATTGCCACCGATTTTCATGATCGTCACTCAAGCGAGGCGCATCTCAACGCAGCGCGGGCATCGATCCCGATGGGCCGCTTGGGCACGTCCGAAGAGTGTGTCGGGGCTTATGTTTTCCTCGGTACAGAGACGCTGAGTGGCTATGTCACCGGTCAGATCATCGAGGTCAACGGCGGGCAGCTAATGCCATGAATAGCTCGCCACCTGTTGAACGTCAAAACTGTTACGACATTGCGATTACCATGGGCGATCCTGCCGGTATTGGCCCGGAGATCATTTGCCGCGCCTTGAGTGCTATGTCGGCTGCTGAGCGCGCCACGACGATGGTCATCGGTGACCCGGCGATTTATCGCCGGGCAGCGGCGAGTATTGGCGCCGCGCTTGAATTCGTGCCACTGGAGCAGATAGAGAGCGGTAAGGATCATGTGGCGGTCGGCGTGGTCGAGATGCCGGAAGGCGTTGAGATTCCCGATGGTCAAATCAGCGCCGGGGCGGGTGATATGGCGTTTCGCTGCGTTCACAAAGCCGTGGAATTGGTGCAGGCGGGGCGAGCGAAGGTGATTGTCACCGCCCCACTGAACAAGGCGGCGCTGCATGAAGCCGGGCACCACTATGATGGCCACACCGGGATGCTGGCATCGCTGACCGGTGCGCCCTCGTCGTTCATGCTGCTGGCATCAGAGACGCTCTCGACGCTGCATGTTTCCACCCACGTGTCACTACGCGATGCGATCGACCGAGTCACCCCCGAGCGCATTATCGCCACCGTTGAGGCGGGGCATGCCCATTTGGTCGCGCTAGGCATGCAGGCTCCGCGCATTGCCGTGGCAGGCCTTAACCCGCATTGCGGTGAAGGCGGTATTTTTGGCGACGAAGATAGCCGCTGTATCGCTCCGGCAGTGGAGCGCTTACGCGAGCGCGGTTTCGATGTGAGCGGGCCGATTTCGGCGGATACGGTGTTTTACCGCGCCTCAAAAGGCGAATTCGATCTGGTCATCGCCCAGTATCACGACCAGGGCCATATCCCCGTCAAGCTGATCGCCTTTGATACCACGGTGAATGTCAGCCTTGGCTTGCCGCTTCAGCGCACCTCGGTAGATCACGGCACCGCTTTTGATATTGCCTGGCAGGGCAAAGCCGATGCTACCAATATGGGGTCAGCGATTGCCTACGCCCGTCGATTAGCCAGTGGCGCCAAGGCATGAGTAGCTGTCGATTGGTGATTATTGCCGACGACCTCTCAGGCGCGCTGGACACGGCCGCCCCGTTCGCCGCGCGGGGCGCAGCTGCCCGCGTGGTGATCAGCCTGGAGGCCTTAGCAACAACGCTGGAGACCTGGCAAGGCCAGTGGCCAGCGGTTATCGCGGTGAATACCGAGTCGCGCCATCTGCCATCCGGGGAGGCGGCGCTTCGGGTGAGCGAAGCGGTGCGTTTGCTTACGCGAGTAGCGCCTCAGCAGTGGTTCAAGAAAGTCGATTCGACTTTGCGTGGCCAGGTGGTCGCAGAGTGCATGGCGTTGCGAAAGGCAGTGGGCCTACCTTTATTGCTGGCGCCTGCGGTGCCAGCGCAGGGGAGGCTCGTTCGCAACGCGGAAGTGTGGGTGGATGGCCTCCCACTGACAGAGACTGACTACCAGCAGGATGCCCGCTCAGCGCCGATATTGGGGCCTATTGATCAAGCCTTTGCTGCCAGTGGCTTGCCCCTACAGCGCTATCGCCCAGGGCAAGCAACATTGCTCCCCTGCGAAGACTATATCGCTGATGCCGAGAGCGATGAGGAGCTCGCGGCAGTTTATGACCTTATGGGTACCGGCAGTCGCCATGCCATGGCCGGTGCGGCGGGATTGGCAACGGCGATGGCTCAACGCTGCTTTGGAGCACCTGAGTCGCCGTGTCGATCGCTCCACAATGTCAATAAAGTGCTTTATGCCGTGGGGTCGAGAAGCGCTCGCGCTACGGAGCAGTTGATGCAGCTGCGCCAACACTTTCCCCATTTGGCCGTCATTGATGCGTGTGGGGATAAGCCTGATGGGTCTTTCGCATCAAATGCCTGTGTGGTGGTGCCTGGCAGTGGTGAAACTGAGCGAACGGCCAGTCAGGTCGCCGAGCAAATGGCCGCCCAGGTGGCGTCGATCACTTCACACTGGCAGCAGGATGAGGAGAGCCTGCTGTTTTTAACCGGTGGAGATATCGCCATGGCCGTGCTGTCTCGGTTAGGCGCGAGCCATATTGGCGTTGAAGCCGAGTGGTCGCCCGGCGTGGCGCTTGGCTATATTGATGGCCATCCCCAGCGCCGTGTGATGACCAAAGCGGGTGGCTTTGGCGATCCCCAGCTGCTCGTGCGCTTACATGATCAGTTCAGTCTTCGCCTGAATCGTCATCGGCACGATGAAAATCCTGAGTGAGAAGGTTGCGCAATGGTAGGCGACCAACTAGGTTTGAAGCAGGTGGTATGACACGTATATAGCACTATGATCGGTTACGTTGCTACTGCCACTCGCACTATAACCAACAACAAATCCAATGGTTGTGAGGAGTACACGATGAGCCACAAAAGCCAACGCCATATCAAAATGGCCCGCTTACTGACCGCCACTCTAATCGCTGCAGGCATCGGTTTTACCGCTGCGGCTCAAGCCGCCGAAAATCTGCGCTTCGCCCACGTTTATGAAACCTCTGAGCCCTTCCACAAATGGGCGCTATGGGCCGCTGATGAAATCGAGGAACGAACCGATGGCCGCTACACCATGCAGGTGCATCCTGCCTCATCGTTAGGTAAAGAAGAGGACATTAACGAAGGGCTTGAACTGGGCACTGTGGACGTTATTTATACCGGCACACAGTTTGCTGGACGCGCTTACGGCCCTATCGGCATTGCCGGTGCTGCTTATATGTTCCGCGACTTTGATCACTGGCAGGCCTTTGCCGACAGTGACCTATTCAAGGAGATTTCACAGGGCTATCAGGATCAAACAGGCAACGTTCCCCTAGCGCTCAACTACTATGGCGAGCGTCATGTCACTTCCAATGAGGCAATCAACGAGCCGGCGGACATGGAAGGCCTGAAGATCCGCGTTCCCAACGCGCCGATGTATATGATGATGCCCGAAGCCGTTGGCGCAAACCCCACCCCCATCGCCTTTGACGAGGTCTATCTAGCGCTGCAACAAGGCGTGGTAGACGCACAGGAAAACCCGCTACCTACCATTCGTGCCAAGGCTTTCCACGAAGTGCAGGATTACATCAACCTGACCGGCCATATCACCGACTCGTTAATCACTATTGTCGGTGGCCCACGTTGGAACCAGCTCTCCGAAGAGGATCGTGAAATATTCCGCGAGGTTTTCCAGGAAGCTGCCGAGAACAACACTCAGGATATCCTCAAATCAGAGGAAGAGCTGGTGGCATGGTTCGAAGAGCAGGGCAACACGGTGAACGAAGTGGATCGCGACATCTTTCGTGAAGCCGTAGTGCCTGCACACAATGGCGACGCTGCTACGTGGGATCAGGAAACCTACGATCGTCTTCAGGCTATCGGCCAGTAATCCAACCCTTGTTTAGTAGCACTCCGCTTTTAATCGAGCGGAGTGCCTGGAGCTTGGTGCCATGAATGATACGCGAGAAGACGCCGCGCCAATCGGCGATCCCATGATCGATTTTGAATCCGCCTTTGATGATGCTCCGTTTAGGCTAAGTGATTACCGGATTGAAGATTTGGTGACCCTTATCCTCTTTTGGGCGCTGATTTTAGTGGTGTTTGCCCAATTTTTTAGCCGCTACGTAATGGGTGACTCTATTGGATGGACTGAGGAGATAGCCCGCTATTTGCTGATCGGAGTGGGCTTTATGGGTAGCGTGATGGCTGCCCGCAATGGCAGCCATATCATGGTGGAGTTTTTCTACCATTATATGCCTGCGTGGCAAGCCCTTTTGCTGGAGCGGCTCGTTAACCTCGTAAGTCTTAGTTTCTATATAGCGATGGCATGGGTGACTTACCAACTGGCATCCCGCACCAGTAGTTTGATGGTCTCCATCGACCTACCCAAGAGCATTATCTATTTCACCGTGTGCGGGGCGTTTGTACTGATGGCGTTTCGCACCGTGCAGCGGCTTTATTTGAAGTATCGGGATCGTACCAATGATGCGTGAAGGGTGGTTTCCGGTCGTGCCATTTTCATTGAGAGGTTTCCCATGTCCCGAATTTCCTTGATGCGCTGGCAGACGCCACTGGTGTCGCCGCTGCTGGCGGCGTTGGCAGTGTTGGGCTGCGTGATCTTACCGCTGATGGGCTACCATCTTGCTTTTTTGTTTTTCGCGCTATTCACCATGCTGGTGCTGGGCGTGCCGATTGCCATCAGCCTAGCGGGCGCCTGCTTGATGTTTGTGCTGATTACCGGACAAGTCCCCAATATCGTGGTGGCCCACCGCATGATTAACGGCATCGACAGCTTCCCGCTGTTGGCGATTCCGTTCTTTATCTTTGCCGGTAGTTTGATGAACAACGGCGGCATTACCGAGCGGATCTTCAATTTCGCCAAGGCCCTAATGGGCTGGATGCGCGGTGGCCTGGGTCACGTCAACGTTGGTGCCAGCATTGTGTTTTCCGGAATGTCGGGGGCTGCTGTGGCGGATGCCGGCGGCCTAGGCATGATTGAAGTTAAAGCGATGAAAGATGCCGGCTACGATGAGGAGTTCGCGGTAGGGATTACCGCTGCTTCCTCTACCATCGGTCCGATTATCCCGCCTAGCCTGCCCATGGTGATTTACGGCGTGATGGCCTCGGCCTCGGTGGGCCAGCTGTTCGCAGCGGGGCTGATTCCAGGACTGCTTATGGGCGCCATGCTGATGCTGATGATCTTTATTATCTCGCGTCGGCGCGGCTATCAGCGCGACGCGGTGTTCTCGATGCGCGTGCTTGGTCATACCTTTAAACGGGCTTTCTTATCGCTGATGACGCCGATCATTATTGTTGGCGGGATTATCACCGGGGCTTTTACACCCACTGAGGCCGCGGTAGCGGCGGTTTTCTATGCGCTGCTTTTGGGCGTGGTGGTTTACCGCACGCTGACTTGGCGCAAGCTGCTGAAAGTCAGCATGGAAACCATCGAGACCACGGCGGTCATCCTGTTTATTGTCTCCTCGGCATCGATCTTTGCCTGGATCCTCACCAGCAATCAGGTCACCCAGAACGTGATTGCCCTAATGGGCCCCTTTGCTGACAGCAAGTTCGCCGTGCTGATGATGGCCAATATCGTGTTGATTATCGTTGGCTGTTTTATGGAAACCATCGCCGCAATCACTATTCTGGTGCCGGTGCTGCTGCCCATGGCCGTTGCCGTGGGCGTCGATCCGGTTCACTTTGGGGTGATCATGGTGCTCAATTTAATGATAGGGCTACTAACCCCGCCGGTCGGCATGGTGCTTTATGTGCTTTCCAGAGTCTCTAACGTCAGCTTCGAGCGCTGCATGCGCGGCACCATGCCGTTCCTGATTCCCTTGGTCATCTGCCTGCTATTGGTGACCTTTATTCCGGCGATCTCCATGTGGCTACCCACACTTATTTATCGCTAGGTTGTACCGGTAACGGATTAAAATTAAGACCAGGAGTATCTAACCCATGAGTGATACGTTGCCAGGTACATTGCAAGAGTTTCGCGTGAACCGTGAAGACCTTAGCCGTTTTATGCAAGCCGCGTTGGCGGCTACGGGAGCTGATCAGGCATCAGCGGATGCAGTAACCCGAGCCCTTGTCACTGCTTCGCGGATGGGGACCGATAGCCACGGTTTACGACTGTTGCCCCACTATTTGCAGGCCCTCAAAGGGGGGCGTATTAACGGCGCCCCCAACATGGTGTTTAACCAGCGCCTAGCGGCCACGGGCTTTTTAGATGCGGATGACGGGTTGGGCCACTTGGCGGGATACACCGCTATGGAGCACGCCACTGCCATGGCCGAAGTGACGGGCATCGGCGCTGTGGCAGTGGGTAACTCATCGCATTTTGGAGCAGCCGGGTGCTACGCGCTGGCTGCAGCTGAGCGTGGCTATGTGGGGATGGCGTTCTGTAATTCTGACCCATTTGTGCTGCTGCATGAGGGCGCCAAGCCTTTTCACGGCACCAACCCCATCGCCTTTGCAGCACCAGTAGAGAATCAGGCGCCGTACCTGCTGGATATGGCCACCAGCTCGGTTCCCTGGAATCGCGTGCAGCAGTTCGGTGCGATTGGCCGCGAACTGCCGGATCAAGTCGCGGCGGATGCTGCCGGGCAGGTAAGCCGCGTTCCTAGTGAAGTGGCCGCACTGTTGCCGCTGGGCGGCAGCGGCTTCGGCTTCAAGGGCGCGGGATTGGGTGGCATGGTGGAGGTTCTGAGCTCGATGCTGTCGGGCATGCAGCATGGCTTCAAGCTGCTGCCCATGGGCGGGCCAGACATGTCGACGCCACGCGGGGTAGGGCATTTCTTCCTGGTCATGAAGCCAGATGCGTTTGTGGAGGCGGGCACCTTTGCGCACGGAATGGCCGAGTACCTAGCCGACCTGCGTGCCCAGCCTGCTGCACCCAATGCCCAGGTAATGGCGCCGGGTGATCGTGAATGGCGCTGCCGGGCCCAGCGCGACGCCGAAGGCATTCCGCTCGATTCTGCCAATCAAATAGCCTATGCCGAGATCGCCGAGCAGTACCAAATAACGCCGCTCTCTCAGCTGGTTTGAAGGATAATAACGAGAAATGCAGTAAAATGGCGGCGAATTCCAGGTTAACCAGGGGTGACTGCCTATGAGCAGATACCGGATCGAGCGTAAAACGCTGTCCGAACAGGTCGCTGAACAGCTCGAGGCGGAGATTCTCGAAGGGCGGCTAAGTGAAAATGATCAATTGCCGTCAGAACGGGAATTGATGGAGCAGTTTGGCGTTGGCAGGCCCGCCGTGCGCGAGGCGCTTTTCCACCTGCAGCAGCTTGGGCTTATCGCTATTAATAGTGGCACACGCGCCAGGGTGATTCGTCCCACCGCCGATGCAGTGATGGCTAGGCTTTCTGGCGTCACCCGACAGCTGCTTTCCAAGCCAGATGGCCAGCAGTATTTCCAGGAAGCGCGGGCCATGTTCGAGATATCCCTGGCACGCTATGCTGCCCGCCACGCCAGCGAGGAGGACCTTGCTAGGCTACATGCTGCGTTGGCGGATAACCGCGATGCCATTGGTGACGAAGCTCGCTTCAAGCGCTCCGATAATGACTTCCATGGCGTGTTGGCCAGCATTGGCCGTAACCCTATTTTCGATGCCATTCACGTAGCGCTTTCCGAATGGCTGGATGATCGCCGTGCGCTGGTATTACAGCAAAAAGATGAAGATAAAGCCGCAACCGCTGCCCACACCGAAATCATTGCGGCCATTGAGTCCCGCGACCCGGATGCGGCCGAGGCGGCCATGCGGCGCCACCTCGATCGTCATTACGGCACTTATATGCAGCTAAAAAAGCGCCTCTCGGACGCTTCTTAATGCTTTATAAGCCATAGAAATAGTCCTGCCGCCTTTTTGTTCGGCGGCAGGGATGGTATCACTCGGCCATTGTCGATTTAGCAATCTCTTGGAATTCAGCTACGAGATCTTCGCCAATGCGCGGTGCCCACTCTTCGTAAACCGGCTGCACGGCTTCCTGGAAAGCGGCAATCTGCTCGTCATTAAGACGGGTGATTTTCATGCCACGCTCTTCAAGCTGCTCGCGTGCCCAGTCGTCGTACTCGCTGGAAAGTTGGATTTCGTAATCGGCAGCCTGCAGCGCGGCTTCCTGAACAAGTTCCTGATATTCAGGGTCGAGTTCGTCCCAAGTACGCTGAGAGATCATTTTGATGAAGGGCGTATAGACGTGGCGGGTTTCGGAGCCATAATCCTGCACTTCATGGAAGTTGGAGGTCAGAATGGTGCTCCAGGGGTTTTCCTGACCATCCACTACGCCCTGTTCCATGGCAGAGAACAGCTCACCAAATGCCATGGGGGTGGGGTTGGCGCCCAACGCTTCCCAAATGGCTAAGTGCACCGGGTTTTCCATGGTGCGAATCGACAAGCCGCGAACATCTAGACCCGCCACATCTTCTGGTGAAGTGACTTCCCGGGCGCTATTGGAGAGCTGGCGGAAACCATTTTCAGAGAACGCTAGTGCTTTCAAACCGGTGCCATCGAACGCGTCAAGCATCTCCTGGGCAGCATCGCTGCGCATGGCCTTAACGGCCGCTTCACGGGTGGGCAGCAAGAACGGTAAGTCGAAAACCGCCAGTTCTTCAACATAGCCCGTGGCGGGAGAAGAAGAAGGATAGGTCATATCCAGCGTACCGGTCTGCAGCATTTCCATCATCTGCACGTCATCGCCAAGCTGGCTATTAGGGAAAATATTAACGGTAATGCGCCCTTCACTGCGCTCGTCAAGAATATCGGCAAAATACTGGCTGGAAATATACTGTGGCGAACTTTCAGCCAACCCAAGCCCCATGCGTAACGTGACGCTACCATGGTCACCTACTGTGTCGCCCTCAATCTCCGGCGGGTCGGATAGGTCGGGCGTTTGCGCGTAAACCAAGCCTGAGCTGAGCAGCGTGGCACCGGTCACTAACAGAGTGCGCTTCCAAAGATGATGCATAATCGTCATTCTCCTGGCGTGCTGTAGGCCGCTTTACTAAGGGAATCTTCTAAGCGAGCTACAGCGTGGTGGCTGTTGTTGTTGTCTGTCAGCGGCACTGGCATTAACGCATCAGTACCGCAACCCTTAGGTGAATGTGTAACGTTTTTCGTATATGTTCAACATATACTTTTGTATGTATCGACGTCGTAGTAAAGAAAGCGTACCTTCGTGGCAATCTTTTTTTGTTTATAAGAACGGTTTTTACAAACCGTTCTTACGACCCTTCTTACAACCTTTACTTTAGGCGTGGAGTGTCCCCATGGCCAATTTTCAACGCATAACGCCTGAGCAGCTGCGTTCACGCTACTGGTTCGATAACCCTGATCACCCCGGTACCACGGCGCTGTGCATTGAGCGCTATCTCAATTACGGCATTACGCTGGAGGAGTTGACCAGCGGTAAACCGATTATCGGTATTTGCCAGTCTGGCTCGGATTTAACCCCGTGTAACCGCCACCATATTGATTTGGTCAAGCGGGTGAAAGACGGTATTCGCGCCGCAGGCGGCGTGCCGTTTGAATTTCCCATGCACCCGATTCATGAGAACGTGCGCCGTCCCACGGCGGCGCTGGACCGTAACCTCGCCTATTTGGGCATCGTGGAAGTGCTCCACGGCTACCCACTAGACGGCGTGGTATTGACCACCGGCTGCGATAAAACTACTCCCGCCGCGCTAATGGCAGCGGCAACGGTGAATATCCCGGCCATCGTGCTTTCCGGCGGGCCGATGCTCAACGGCTGGCGCGGCGCCGAGCGAGTAGGGTCGGGTACGATTATCTGGGAGCTACGCAAGCGCCTGGCAGCAGGGGATATCGACTACGCAGAGTTTCTTTCCCGTGCCAGCGATTCAGCACCCTCGATAGGCCACTGCAACACCATGGGCACCGCCTCCACCATGAACTCCATGGCGGAAGTGCTGGGCATGAGCCTGCCCGGTTCCGCAGTGATTCCCGCGCCTTATAAAGAGCGCGCCATGGTCGCCTACGACACCGGTACGCGGATTGTCGATATGGTCTGGGAAGATCTGCGCCCGCTGGATATCCTGACCCGTGAAGCGTTTGAGAACGCCATCGTGGCGTGTTCGGCGCTGGGTGGCTCCTCTAACGCACCGGTGCACATCAATGCGATTGCCCGCCACGCGGGGATCGAGATTAACAATGATGATTGGCAGCGCTTGGGCCATGAAATTCCGCTGCTGGCCAACGTGATGCCTGCGGGTGCCTTTCTGTGCGAAGAGTTCCACCGTGCTGGCGGCGTTCCCGCGATTCTCCACGAGTTACAAACGGCGGGTAAACTGCACGGCGAGGCGCTGACGGTTAACGGCCGCTCGATAGGCGATAATCTACAGGGTCGCGAAACCCAGGACCCCGATGTGATTTGTCGTTACGGCGATCCGCTGGTCGAGCATGCGGGCTTCCTCAATCTCAAGGGCAACCTGTTCGACTCGGCATTGATGAAAACCAGCGTGATCTCCCGGGATTTCCGCGAGCGCTTCCTCAATGATCCCAACGACCCGGAAGCCTTTGAAGGCAAGGTCGTGGTATTTGACGGCTCGGAGGATTACCACGCCCGCATTGATGACCCGGCGCTCAACATTGATGCTCGTACCATTCTGGTGATGCGCGGCGCAGGCCCGGTTGGCCACCCCGGCGGTGCCGAGGTCGTCAACATGCAGCCGCCAGAGGCGCTGATCAAACAGGGCATCGAATCGCTGCCGTGCCTGGGCGATGGCCGCCAGTCAGGCACCTCTGGCTCGCCGTCGATCCTTAATGCCTCCCCAGAAGCCGCTACCGGCGGCGGCCTGGCGCTGCTGGAAAGCGGTGATCGGCTGCGGGTTGATCTCAAACGTGGTGAGGTACAGCTTTTGATTGAAGCCAGTGAGCTGGAAGCACGCCGGACGCGTTTGGCCGAGCAGGGTGGCTACCGCTACCCCGGCCACCAGACTCCTTGGCAGGAAATCCAACGCAGTATGGTCGAGCCGCTGGATCGCGGGATGACCCTGGAACCCGCCACCAAGTATCGCGATGTCGCCCGTCGGCATCCGCCCAGGGACAATCACTAAAGGAATCGTTACCACACATGAGTCGTTGGAGTACCTTTTCGCATCGCCAGCAGGGGCTGCTGTTGACCGGCGGCGGCGCGATAATCATGGCGCCGGATGCCTTGCTGATCAAGGTAGCTGACCTGCCCGATGCGGAAATACTGATGTGGCGCGGTTTTCTCTCCGGGCTGGGTTTTCTGCTGATTGCCTTGGCGCGCTATGGCCGAGGCACGCTGGCCGCCTACCGTCGCTGTGGCTGGACCGGCATCGCCGTGGCGCTGCTATTCAGCCTAACTACCTGTGGCTTCGTGCTGGGCAACCAGTACACCAAGGCAGGCAACGTGCTGATGATACTGGCTAGTTCGCCGATTATCGCCGCTGTTCTCTCCTGGATTATCCTCAAGGAGCGGTTGCCCAGGCGTACTTGGCTGGCAATTTGTCTCTGCATGGTGGGTATAGCGATGATCGCGCTGGATGATGCGGGTGCCGGCTCGTGGGTGGGGAACGCTTTCGCCTTGATGGCAGCAACCACCCTGGCGATTAATTTCACTCTCTGCCGCACGCGGCCGGGGGTGGATATGAGCCCGATGCTAGTATTTAACGGCCTGATTGTCGGCAGCACGGCGGGACTATTTTGGCTGGCGGGCAGTGAACCGAGCCTGCCAGCCACCAACCAACTCGCCGTGGTGATCCTGCTGTGTCTGATTATCGTGCCCTGCGGGGTGACGCTACTACAGCGCGGGCCGCTCTATCTACCGTCTGCGGAAGTTGGCCTACTGCTATTGCTTGAAGTGGTGGTGGGGACGCTGCTGGCCTGGTGGATTATAGGTGAACAACCCGCGCCGATCGCCATAGTCGGCGGCGTTCTGGTACTGGGCACACTGAGTGCGAAGGGCCTCTATGAAAGGCGCCTTGAGCTACGCATGCGCGCCGGATTTGAACCTGCCTCACCGATAACAGTAGACCGGTCAAGTACGTTATGATGGGCAGGAATCGAAATAGGGTCTTAACGTAGTGACGTCATCTCTCAGCAAGCCAGCCGCTCGCCCCAGTATCGCCGAATACCTCGCCGAGGAGATCTTTGGCGGGCGCTATCATCCCGGCGACCTTGTGCCGCGTGAAATGGATCTATGTGAACGCTTTGCGATCAATCGCTCGGCGGTGCGCAGCGACCTGCGCCAACTGGTTGAGGCGGGCATTATCGAGCGTATCTCTGGGCATGGGTCCAAAGTACGCGAGTACTCGGAGTGGCATATTCTCGATGCTCAGGTGACCGACTGGCTGACCCGCTACGCCGCCCCCAATCCGGAAATACAGCGCGAAATCCTCGCCTTTCGTTTGGATGTAGAACCCTATGTGGCGATGACCGCCGCCAAACGCGCTAAAGCGCGTGATTTGGTCGCCATCGAAGAAGCCTTTGAAGGGCTGGGGCAGAACCTGCGCAATGCCACCTGTGAAGAGGAGCGGCGGCTGCATAGCGAGTGTGATGTTGCCTTCCATGAGGCGATCTTCAAAGCGACCCACAATATTGTCTGGGCGCAGCTATCGCATATCCTGCGGCCCTCTATCTTTATGCTGGTATCCATGTCCAACGAGAATGCCGTTGACCCCGATGAGAGTCTGGAGCGTCATCGTCAGCTGATGGAAAGCATTCGCCTGCGCCGCCCCCGCGAAGCATTTTTAGCGGCCCAGGCTGTATTGGCGGGCACCGCCGCTGCGTTGGGCTTAGAGCACAGCGCCAGCTCACTGGGCCGCAGTGTCGAGTTGCCCCATAACACCCATTGACCTGACCCCTCTCAGCCACTTTCAGTTAAGCGATTCTGGGTTCGTTGCTTTCGTTAAAGCGATTCTTCCATTACAACGATTTTCTCTTAAAACGATTATTCTCTTAAAACAAAGGCAAGCGTATGTCTGACTTCAGCTCTGGCTTTAAGCTCGGCCTGGTGGGCGTGGGCAAAATTGTTCGCGACCAACACCTACCGGCAATCGCCGCCACTCCAAACTGCCACCTTGTGGCCACGGCAGACCCCCACGCCTCACTGCCGGATTTACCCGCTTATCAAAGCCTGGAGGCGATGCTTGACGCACATCCTGACATCACCGCCGTCGCCATTTGTACGCCAACGCATTTGCGCTATTCACAGGCGCGAGCAGCGTTGATGCGCGGTAAACACGTACTGCTGGAAAAACCGCCAGGGGCGACGTTAAGCGAAGTAGAGGACTTAATTGCCTGCGCTAAGCAACAAGGCGTCAGCCTGTTCGCGGCTTGGCACTCGCGCTTTGCGCCCGGCGTCGTGCACGCACAGCAGTGGTTAGCCGACCGTCAGGTGCAGCGGGTTGAGATCGAGTGGAAGGAGGATGTGCGGGTGTGGCATCCGGGTCAGGCATGGATCTGGCAGCCTGGTGGCATGGGCGTGTTTGATCCCGGTATTAACGCGCTGTCGATTGCGACTGAAATCCTACCTCAACCGTTTTTTCTGCAACAGGCGCGGCTGCTAGTGCCGAGCAATGCGCAAACGCCGATTGCGGCGGAGCTCTCCTTTACAGACCCTGAAGGCGCAGCCATTGCGGCAGCCTTTGACTTTCGTCAGAGCGGTCCGCCCACCTGGGATATGCATGTCGAGAGTAGTGATGGCAGTCGCTTGAGTCTTACCCAAGGCGGCTGCTGCTTGATGATTGACGGCGAACTCGTGGTGGAAGCCGAAGAGCGCGAGTATCAAGGCCTCTACGCACGTTTTGCTGAGCTAATCGCAAACAGGCGCAGCGAGGTGGATGTTGCCCCGCTGCGCCAAGTCGCCGATGCGTTTCTATACGGTCATCGAGAAACCACCGACGCCTTCATTGAGTAACGTCTTGAATGACGCTGGTTTATTCACGCTTACCATCGACCAAGCGTGATACGCCAGCCGGGTTACCATCACGAATCGCCTCAGGCAGTAGGCCTTCCGGCAGCGCCTGGTAGCACACCGGGCGCAGGAAGCGGAAGATCGCCGCGCTGCCCACCGAGGTGGTGCGTGAATCCGACGTCGCCGGATAAGGGCCGCCGTGTACCATGGCGTGGCATACTTCTACGCCCGTCGGCCAGCCGTTGGCCAGAATGCGTCCCGCTTTGCGCTCTAGCGTCGGCAGCAGCTGCTTGGCAGTCGCCAAGTCACCGTCATCCATCTGCAGCGTAATGGTGAGCTGGCCTTCCAACTGAGCCGCCACACGGGCCACTTCCTGAGCATCGGCACAGGCGATGACCAGTGACGTGGAACCGAACACCTCTTCTTGCAACGCAGGGTCACTCAGGAACGCCTCCGCCTGGGTAACGAATAGTCCTGCTTGGCAGGGGTGAGCTGTCTCACCGGCCTGGCCACGCGCCACTTCGGTTACTTTAGCATGGCTTGCGAGGCGACCTACGCCCTGCTGATAGGCGTCATGAATGCCCGGCGTCAGCATGGTTTGGCCTGCACTACCCTTAACAGCTTCACCGGCCGCCGCAACAAAGGCATCCAGCTCAGGGCCTTCCACCGCAATGATCAGCCCAGGGTTGGTGCAGAACTGCCCAGCGCCCATGTTGAGCGAGCCGACAAACCCTTCGGCAATCGCTTTACCGCGCGCCTTGAGCGCTTCGGGCAGCAGGAAGACCGGGTTGATCGAGCTCATTTCAGCATACACCGGGATCGGCTGTGGCCTTGCCTGGGCAGTGGCCATCAAGGCCGTGCCACCGCTGCGTGAACCGGTAAAGCCAACGGCTTGAATGCGCGGGTCAGCGACCAGTGCCTGACCGATCTCTTTGCCAGAACCAAACAGCAGCGAGAAGACGCCCTCGGGGAGATCGCACTTGGCCACGGCGCGCTGAATCGCGCGGCCTACCAGCTCGGAAGTGCCGGGGTGGGCAGAGTGACCTTTAACCACGACCGGGCAGCCAGCCGCCAGCGCAGAGGCGGTATCGCCACCGGCCACACTGAAGGCGAGCGGGAAATTGCTGGCGCCAAACACCGCCACCGGGCCTAGCCCAATATGGCGCTGACGCAGGTCGGCGCGCGGTAGCGGCTCACGATCGGGCATGGCCGGATCGATACGCACATCCAACCACTCCCCGGCGCGTACTACCGAGGCGAACAGACGAAGCTGGCCGCAGGTGCGACCCCGTTCGCCTTCTATGCGCGGGCGGGGCAGACCGGTTTCGGCCATGGCGCGCTCAACCAGCTCATCACCGATCCCTTCGATTTCAGCGGCAATCGTCTCAAGAAACGTTGCCCGCGCCTCTAGGCCGGTTTCGCGATAGCTATCAAATGCTGCTTCGGCTAACGCACAGGCCTGTTCGACTTCGGCTTTGCTGCCGCCAGGGTAGGCGGGGCTTAGCTTTTCACCGGTGGCGGGATTAACGGCTTGAATGTCAGCCTGTTGGCCGCTAATGGCCTGCTGACCAATTAGTAGTTTGCCTTCCAAATTCATATAACCTCCTGCTGGTGCTAAAAAATAGTGTCAAAGCGATTGAACGGTAACCGCCGGTGCGTCTGCCTCCACCTGAAGCGGATTGCGCAGAGCCCGGCCAAATTCGTTGATACGGATCTCAAAGCGGTCGCCTTCGCGCACTTTGATGTTGTCAGCAAAGCTTAGCGTAGCAGTGCCGAAAAAATGTACGTGGATATCGCCAGGGCGCCGGAAACCTGGGTACTTAAAGTGATGGTATTCAAGGTTGGCCAGACTGTGGGCCATGTTGGCTTCGCCGGTCAAAAAAGGCTTTTCCCATATGGTCTCGCCGTTACGTTGAATCGAGCTTGAGCCTTCTAAATGGGCTGGCAGCTCGCCAATCAATAACTCGGGCCCAAAGCTGCAGGCGCGTAGCTTGGAGTGAGCCAGCCATAAATAATTAAAGCGCTCGGTGACATGGTCAGAAAACTCGTTGCCCAGCGCGTACCCGACTCTCCAGGGTAGACCGTCCTTGCCAATAACGTAAAGGCCTGCCAGTTCGGGCTCCTCGCCTGCATCCTGAGCGAACGCTGGCGACGGGATCGCTGCTTCCGGCGCTACCACACACTGGCCATCACCCTTGTAGAACCACTCAGGTTGCGCGCCGATCTCGCCCTCGTTGGGTTTGCCGCCTTCCACCCCCAGCTTAAACATGCGCATGGAGTCGGTTAGATCTTCTTCCGCAGCTTGGGCTTTAGCATGCATCGCCGAGCGGGTGTCGGCACTGCCTAGGTGGGTGAGGCCGGTGCCGGTCACCAGGCAGTGGGCCGGATCGGAATGGGTCAATGGTGGCAGCAGGTGCTTATCGTCGACTAACGCTTGGTAATCCAAACGCGTGTCGGTCAGCGCGGCGGTCACAGAGTCACTAAGTGACTGACCAGCGTTAATGGCGCGGTTAGCGAGCGTATAGGTGTCGCAGTCGAGCAGCCTAACTTGCTGTTCACTCTCTACCAGCGCGGCGCGAACTTGGCCTTGGTAGTCACACTGAATCAGTCGCATAGTGATCTCCTTATGAAACCTATTGTAGTCGTTATCAAAGCGGCCAGATGGCGAGTTGCGGCCACATCAATAGCGCCGCGAGTACACACAGCTGAATAGCCATAAAGGGCAGTACGGATAGGTAAATATCCTTCAGGCTGATATCCGAGGGTGCCACGCTTTTAAGGTAGAAGGCGGCGGGCCCGAAGGGCGGTGACAAGAACGACACCTGCATATTGACGGCGAACAGAATGCCGAACCAGATCGGGTCGAAACCGAGCTGAATAACAATGGGCAGAAAGATTGGCAGTGCCAGCATGGCAATCCCGATCCAATCGAGGAATAGCCCCAACACCAGCATAATCGCCATCATTACCAGGATAATCACAATCGGCGCTACATCAAGCCCCAGAATCAAGCTTGAGACAAAGCGGTTGCCCCCCATCAGGTTATAGACGCCCACCAGAGCGGCGGCGCCGATGCCGATCCAGATGATCATGCCGCAGGTATTCATGGTTTGGCCCAGGCTGTGATGCAGCATGCCAGGGGTGAATTCGCCGCGAATAATGGTGGCAAGCAGTACGCCGAAGACGCCCATGGCTGCCGCTTCGGTGACCGAGGCGACCCCGCCGTAGATAGTGCCTAGCACCAAAAAGGCAATCAGCCCAGGCAGCAAAATGGCTTTCGCCGCGTCCAGCTTGGTGGCGAAGGGGTTATCTTGAGCATTTTTATCTAACGGCGGCCCTAGGGCTGGATTTTTTAAGCAGCGCACCAGTACATAGGCAATATAAGACCCCATCAGAATTACCGCTGGCGTCACGGCCGCGGCGAACAGGTCGGCAATCGATACGCTGGCGATCAGACCGTAGATAATCAGTACGATTGAGGGCGGCATCATGGTGCCCAGGGCGCCACCGGCACACACTACCCCGATGGAGAGATGCTTGTCATAGCCGAGACGCAGCATTTGCGGCAACGCCAAAATACCTAGCAGTACGATTTCACCGCCGATAATGCCCGAGAGGGCAGCCAGGAAAAACGCCACGACGATGGTTTGCACAGCAACGCCGCCCGGCAAGCGGCCAGCGAAAACGCGCATGGCGTTGAACAGATCTTTAGCGATGCCGGATCGATCCAGCAGCGATGCCATCAACACGAACATGGGCACCGCTACCAGCGAATACTCGGTGATAAAACCATAGACGCGGCTGGTGACCAGCGGCAGCGCCGCTTCGCCAAACCAGCCGAATGTGAACGCCATCGCCACCAAACCGGTGATAAACGCCAGCGGCAGGCCAGTGACCAGCAGCGCGAAAATGGCTCCGACCATGAGGATCGTTGCAGTTGAAATATCCATTAGCGAGGCTCCTCACTTGCAGCGCTAGGCTTAGCTCGGATCGATTGCCACAAATGCAGTGAGGCTTGAAGGGTCATCAATGCCAGGGCAAATAGAATCATGCCCTTCACCATGGCGGGAAAGGGTGGGTTCCAGGAGGTGCCAGAGCGCTCCAGCGACCATTCGCCAAGTGGGTTATGGGAAGCGCCCCAAAACATATGAAAAGCGGCGTAGCTCATTGACAGGCAGAAAATCAGGGTGAGTAGGTCGTTGAAGCGGTCCATCCAGCATTTTAAGCGTGGCCCGGCGCTGTCGTAGAGCACTTTGACGCGGATATGGCTGTTGCGCGCCATGGCCGCTGGTCCGCCCAGCACAAAGATGACGGCGATGAGAAACACGACGGTTTCGTGCACCCACGAGGTCGGGTTGTTAAAGCCGTAACGCATAAAGACTTCGACGACGCTGATACCCATTGCCACCAGCACCAACCAGGAAACAGCTTGGCCACCACGGGCGATCAATCGGTCAAGCGCATTACGCTCGGGAGAGATCTCCTCTACCGTTTCGAGAATCTCGGGAAGATCATGTGTGGGAGGAGAGCGATATTGATTGTCAGGCGTTTTTTGAGACATGGCGCGACTCTACGCGCATCGCTCGGGATGTTTCCCGAGCGATGCGTTGGTTAGGTTAGTGAGGCAGAAAATTGAGAACAGGGCGTTAGAGCAGATTGCGCGAGCGCAAAAAGGCGGTCGCCGAGTCATAGACTTTCTGGGTCATCTCATTTTCACCCGCCCACTCTTTCCACTCCTGCTCAGCCGCGGTGCGGAATTTCTTACGCTCTTCTTCGGGCAAGTTGAAGGGGTGAACGTCTGGATCATCCTGAAGCCGCTGCAAGGTCTCAATATCCTGCTCTTTGAGGCGCGCAATCAGGTCATACGCCATGCCATCAAAGGCGGTGTTTAACGTCGTTTGTAGCTCCGCGGGCAGGCCATCCCAGATATCCTTGTTGATCGAGACAGCGATCATCGGCATGGAGTGAAAGCCAGGGTAAAGCGGGTAAGGGGCGAAGGCGTGCAGGCCCATGGCGTCGTTGTTGGAGAGCACCGTGGAGTCAGCGGCGTCGATCACACCTTTTTCCAGACCGGTATATACCTCAGAGCCCGGCAGATTGACGGGCGTGGCGCCAATGCGCTCGAAGATGTTGTACACCATGCCTTGGGGGGCGCGGATCTTAAGCCCTTCAAAATCGGCGATGGATTCGATAGGTACCGTGGAGGGTACTGACTCCAGCGGAAAGGTCGCTGCGCTGATCAAATGCGCGCCATAAGGTTCGACTAGTTCGTTGTACAGATCTTCGCCGCCGCCGTACTTCATGTACTCCAAGAAGTCGTAGGGATTCTGCCAGGCGCCAACAAGGTTGCCGAGCATGCCGAACGCGGGATCCTGGCCAGAAAAGTAGCTGGGGTCGGTCATATGACCCTGCAGAATACCGGCACTGACCGCCGAGAGCGTTTCGGTGGGGCCAACCACGGCGTTAATCGGCATTACCTCAATCTCAACACGGCCATCGGTCATTGCTGTGATCTTATTAGCCCATTCCTGTTTGATCTTAAAGCTGGGCTCGCCCGAGGTTTCTGACGCCTGAAACTTCCACTCGTACTCGGCCGCCTGAGCCGTTGAAAGGCCTAGCAGCAGCGCTGAGCCAGTGAGTAGCAAACTGTATTTCGATGTGAGCATGGCACTATTCCTCAAGATTCTTGTTGTGGAGAAAGTGGTGGTGAACGGGGTCAGCGACCCATATGGAGAGGGTAATGTTGAACATTAAGAGCAATTGTTCAACATATACTTTTGTATGGTCGACTATCTCTTGAAGGTGGTTTAGTGTCGTGCAAATTCAAAACAGCCATCGACATATACCACTAGGCCGTCAGCTGTCACCGAACTAAAACAAGGAGTTAACTTCATGGGCCAACGTCAACGTCCACTACGCAGCGCTGAATGGTTTGGTACAGCTGATAAAAACGGCTTTATGTACCGCAGTTGGATGAAAAACCAAGGTATTCCTGATCATGAGTTTCAGGGCAAGCCGATTATCGGCATTTGCAACACCTGGTCGGAACTAACGCCGTGCAACGCCCACTTCCGCAAGCTCGCGGAGCACGTAAAGAAAGGCATCCTGGAGGCGGGCGGCTATCCGGTGGAGTTTCCGGTCTTTTCCAACGGCGAATCCAATCTGCGCCCCACGGCGATGTTTACCCGCAACCTGGCCAGCATGGACGTCGAAGAAGCCATTCGCGGCAACCCCATGGATGGGGTGGTACTGCTGGTAGGTTGCGACAAGACTACCCCGGCGCTGCTGATGGGCGCGGCGAGCTGCGATATCCCCACCATCGTGGTCACCGGCGGGCCGATGCTCAACGGCAAGCATAAGGGCAAGGACATTGGTTCCGGCACCGTGGTGTGGAAGCTCTCCGAGCAGGTCAAGGCGGGTGAGATTTCGCTCCATGACTTCATGGCCGCAGAAGCCGGCATGTCGCGTTCGGCGGGTACCTGTAACACGATGGGCACCGCCTCCACCATGGCCTGCATGGCCGAAGCGCTGGGCACGTCGCTGCCCCACAATGCCGCCATCCCCGCGGTAGACTCTCGCCGCTATGTGCTGGCGCACCTCTCGGGTAACCGGATTGTCGAGATGGTCAACGAAGACCTGCGGCTCTCCAAAATCCTCACCAAGGAAGCCTTCGACAACGCCATTCGCACCAATGCGGCGATTGGCGGCTCCACCAACGCAGTGATTCACCTCAAGGCGATTGCCGGGCGGATCGGTGTGGATCTGACCCTGGACGACTGGAGCCGGGTGGGGCGCGGCACGCCCACGGTGGTCGATCTGCAGCCCTCGGGGCGCTTTCTGATGGAAGAGTTCTACTACGCCGGTGGCCTGCCTGCGGTGCTTAGACGCCTGGGCGAAGCCGACCGGCTGCCCTTCAAAGACGCGCTTACCGTTAACGGCAAAACACTTTGGGAAAACGTCCAGGACGCCCCGCTCTACAACGACGAAGTGATTCGGCCGCTGGATAACCCGCTCACCGCGGACGGCGGCATCTGCGTGGTGCGCGGCAACCTCGCCCCCAACGGCGCCGTGCTCAAGCCCTCGGCGGCCACCGCCGAGCTAATGCAGCACCGTGGTCGCGCGGTAGTGTTCGAAGACTTCGACGACTACAAAGCACGCATCAACGATCCGGATCTCGACGTGGAAGCCAACGACATTCTGGTCATGAAACACTGCGGCCCGCGCGGTTATCACGGCATGGCCGAGGTGGGCAATATGGGCCTGCCGCCCAAGATCCTCGCCCAGGGCATTACCGACATGGTGCGTATTTCCGATGCCCGCATGAGCGGCACCGCCTACGGCACCGTGGTACTGCACGTCGCGCCCGAAGCCGCCGCCGGTGGCCCGCTAGCCGCGGTACGCAACGGCGACTGGATCGAACTTGACTGCGCCAGCGGCCGACTGCACCTGGACATCAGCGATGAAGAGCTAGCCTCGCGCCTGGCCGAGAGCGACCCCACCGCCGCCTCGACGCTGATTGCCAGCCAGGGCGGCTACCGCCAGCTGTATATCGAGCGGGTGCTCCAGGCGGACGAAGGCTGCGACTTCGACTTCCTGGTGGGCTGCCGCGGGTCTGATGTACCGCGTCATTCGCATTAACTGACGAAGCTGGCCTGACTCTCCGACAGCGTTTCGCCATCGGTAGCGTGTAGCGCCATGGCGATGCCGCCCATGCAGGTCATGTCGCGATCCCAGGCGCAGCTTTCGATGCGGGTGGTGCCTCTCAGTTCGGCCACCAGGGCTTCATCAATGGCGTGATGCATGGTGGCCTGCATGGCGTCAAAACCACGCACGCCGGAGCCGGTAATCAGCACCAAGTCGGGGTTAAACAGCGCCAGGGTATTGGCGATGCCATAGCCCAACGCGCGGCCCGCTTCGGCGTAGATACGCTGCATCGCCGGGTCGCCGTTCAACGCCTGTTGGGTTAGCGCCTGCATCTGTAGCTCTGAAGGGTGAGCGCTGTCGCCGCCGCTAGGCAATGCTATATGGTCGGCGGCGGCGCGGTAGAGCGCATAGTCGCTGGCATAAGCTTCAATGCAGCCTCGTTTTCCGCAGGCGCACAGGGCGCCATCGGGTTGGTATTTACTATGCCCAAACTCGGCCGCTGAGCCATTGGCACCCAGATAAGGCACGCCGTTAATCAGTACCGACATACCGATGCCGTAGCCCAGCATAATGACCACCAGGTTGGGGCAGTCTACATAGGCGGGCTGTGCCGCCAGTACGCTGGCGATGCAGTTAGCATCGTTTTCCAGTAGTACGCTGCAGTGAAAACGATCGGCTAATTGTGCCGATATCGGTGCGTTGCGAAAGCTTAACGCGGGTGACCAGATAATCGAACCGCTTTGCGAAGATACCACCCCCTGCACGGCCAAACAGATCCCCGCCAAGCGTTGAAATCCCTTTAGCTGTTGCGCGCAAATAGCGCTGATCTTCTCTTTCAGCAGCGTTTCCAGGTCGTCGGCGCTCAGTGTCAGGGTGGGCACCGCGTGGTGCTCGCTATGGCGTACCTGGCCTGAAAAATCGCCCACCACCAGTTGGATCTCGTTGATCGATAGCTTGATGCATATCACGCAGGCCGCTTGCGGGTTGAGCTCAACCAGCGTCTTGGGTCGCCCACGCCCGGTAGGGCGGGGTGTTTCTGGCGGCCGTTCCTTGATCAGGCCCTGCTGAAGCAGCTCGGCGCTGATGGAGGTCACCGTGGCTGAGCTGATGCTATTCAGCGCACCCAGGTCAACACGTGCCACCGGTCCTTGGTCTCGCAGGGTACGGATAACCGCTAGCGTGTTGTCATAGCGGCTGGTATCAGTCGACGTAAGCGCCATAAAAATGCCGTTATTGTTTGAGGTGAAAAATCGCAAAATGCGACCTAAGTTGCATATGCGTTTATTTATTTTAGCACCTAAAGTAAATAAGGCATTGCACGGCATATAAATAATATTGGTAAGCCTAAAACACACAATAACAACAGTAACGATAGGTGGCTCCATGCTCTTATCAGCGCGCAAACTCTGCCGCTCGTTTGGCGAAAACCAGGTCTTATTCGACGTTGATCTCGACCTTCAGGCAGGTGAAGTGCATGCCCTGTTGGGTGAGAACGGCGCGGGAAAATCGACGTTGGTCAAAATTCTGGCCGGCTACCTTAGCGCGACATCTGGCGACGTGTTGGTGGACGGCCGCCAACGGCATTACCGCTCCAGCGGTGAGGCGGAAGCCGACGGTGTGGTGATGATTCACCAGGAACTGGCACTGGCGGAACAGCTCAGCGTGGAGGAGAACATCTTCCTGGGCCGCGAACTGCGTCGGGGGCTGTTTCTAGACCGACGCGCCATGCGGGAGCGTAGCCGTGAGGCGCTGGCAGAACTCGAAACCGACGTCGATCCACGCGCCCGCGTGAAAGACCTCAGCACCTCTGATCAGCAGATGGTGGAAATCGCCAAGGCGATCACCCGGGATGTGCGCGTGCTGATCATGGACGAACCCACCGCCACCTTGACTGAAAACGAAGTCAAGGTGCTGTTTGCACTGATTGCCCGCCTGCGCCAGCGGGGTGTGGCCATTCTGTATATCTCCCACAAACTGCGTGAAATTGAACAGATTGCCGACCACGTGACGGTGCTGCGCGACGGCCATTTGGTCGATAGCGGCCCCATGGCGGGGCGCAGCAAGGAAGAGCTGGCGCGACTGATGGTAGGGCGAGAGATTAACGAGATGTATCCCCCGCGTACGCACCTTTTGGCGGATGCACCTGTGGTACTGGAGGCACGGGAGTTTGTGGTGCCCGGCGCCGTCAAACACGCCAGCTTTACGCTGCGCCGGGGGGAAGTGTTGGGGTTCGGTGGTATTGTAGGGGCGGGGCGCACCGCGCTGATTGAAGCGGTGCTGGGTTTGCGCCGCAAAAGCGCTGGGCAGGTGCTGCGCAACGGCCAGCCGGTGGTCATGCGCCACCTACGTGATGCGGTGCATCAGCGCATCGCCTATCTCACCGAGGTTCGTAAAGGCAAAGGCTTGGTGCTCAATATGGATCTGCGCTCCAACGTTACCTTGCTCAACCTGCGCGCTCATTGCCACCCGCTGATTGATCGCCGCCGTGAAGAGCAAGCCTTTCAACAGGCGGTTGAACGCTTCGATATCCGGCTGCGCACGGATGCACGCACCGCCGCTGAGCTCTCCGGCGGCAACCAGCAGAAGCTGCTGCTCGCCAAGGTAATGTCCATCGACCCTGAAATCGTGATTATCAATGAACCGACCCGGGGCATCGATGTGGGCACCAAGCACCAGATTTATCACTTTATCCGCGAGCTAACGGATTCAGGCTGCTCGGTGATTCTGATCTCGTCCGAGATGGGCGAGCTGATTGGTCTATCCCACCGAGTGGCGGTGATGTGTGCTGGCGTGCTCGCTGGCGTACTTGAAGGTGAGCAAATTAATGAAGAAGAAATTATGCAGTACGCATCCGGTATTAAAGGAGTAAGGGTCGATGAGCAGCGTCATGGCTAATAACAAAACGACTAATAAAGCAGCTAATAAAATGATTACTCAAAAAGGCTTCGCGATTGACCTGAAAACCTGGGGGCCGTTTGTGGCGCTGGTAGCTTTAGGGCTACTGGGCGTGCTGATTAACCCGGCGTTTCTGGGGCTGGATAACCTTTCGAACATGCTCACCCGTAGCGCCTTTATCGGCATTATCGCCATCGGCGCCACCTTTGTGATTACCGCCGGTGGATTGGATCTTTCGGTGGGGGCCATGGCGGCCTTTATTGCCGGGGTGATGATTATTTTAATGAATAGCCTCGTCGAGCAGTTCGGTGCGGGGTGGACCACCATACTGCTGGGTATTGGCGCTTCGTTGTTGTTGGGGATTTGCGCCGGCTTTATCAACGGCATCGTGACGACGAAAGGCAAGATCGAAGCGTTTATTGTCACTCTTGGCACCATGGGGATTTACCGTTCGCTGGTGACCTACCTTTCTGATGGCGGAACGCTGACGCTGGATTGGGCCGTGCGCGATATCTACCGGCCGGTGTACTACGGCAGCTTTTTGGGCATCACCATACCTGTGTGGGTATTTTTGGCAGTGGCCGTCATCGGCTACATCTTGCTTAACTATACGCGCTTTGGGCGCTACTGCTTTGCCATCGGCTCTAATGAAAAGGTCGCCGAATACAGTGCCATTCATGTGGATCGCGTGAAAACCCTGACCTACATGCTGCAAGGCGTGTGTGTGGCGCTGGCAACGATTATTTATGTGCCGCGTTTGGGTTCTGCCTCGGGGGCTACCGGCGTGCTCTGGGAGTTAGAGGCGATTGCCGCGGTGATTATTGGCGGGACCATGTTGAAGGGTGGGCATGGGCGTATTTGGGGCACGGTGGTGGGCGCCATCATGCTCACCATGATTGGCAATATTCTCAATTTGACCGACGCCATTTCCAACTATCTCAACGGCACGGTGCAGGGGATCATCATCATTGTGGCGGTCTATCTGCAGCGTGCATCGTGGAGGAAAACAGGACCATAAACACACTCACTAATAGCGCAACATCAATGACAAGCAGCGAAACATAACAAGTACAAACACGAAAGGAGCATCACCATGCGAAGCATCAAGACAGCAGTGAAGGCCTGCGTCACTACCGCCGCACTCACTTCAGCGATAGGGATCTCCGGCGCCGCGGTTGCCCAGGAGTACACTATCGGTGTCTCCATTCCCGCCGCCACCCATGGTTGGACAGGCGGCGTTAACTACCATGCCGAAGAGGCTAAAAAACGCCTTGAGGAGCTCTATCCCGACATTGAGATCACTATTTCCACGGCGGGCACCGCGGGCGAACAGGCCAATGACCTAGAGGATTTGGTATCGCTGCGCAACATCGACGCGCTGGTGGTGCTGCCGTTCGAGTCTGGCCCGCTGACCGATCCGGTGCGCCGGGTTAAAGAGTCTGGAGTGTTCGTCACGGTGGTCGATCGTGGTCTGACGGAAGAGGGTATCCAGGATCTCTATGTCGCGGGCAACAACCATGAGTTAGGCCGTGTTTCCGGCGAGTACATCCGCGAGCGACTTGATGATCAGGGCGACATTGTGGTGCTGCGCGGCATCCCCACCGTTATTGACGACGAGCGCGTGCAAGGCTTCCAAGAGGCGATCGAAGGTTCTGATGTCAACATTCTCGATATGCAGCATGCCAACTGGAACCGCGACGATGGTTTTGAAGTAATGCAGGACTACCTGTCTCGCTTCGATAATATCGATGCCGTTTGGGCGCAGGATGACGATATCGCGCTAGGGGTAATTGAAGCAGTGCGCCAAGCGGATCGCGAAGATGAGCTGTTTATCGTCGGCGGCGCGGGCATGAAGGACATTATTAAGCGAGTCATGGACGGTGATGAGCTGGTGCCGGTGGATGTGCTCTATCCGCCTGCCATGATCGCCACCGCGATGGACCTGACCGTGCAGCACTTTGTCTCCAATGGCCCCGTGCTGGGCGAATACATTCTGGGTTCGCCGCTGATTACCCAGGAGAACGCCGAGCAGTACTACTTCCCTGACTCGCCGTTCTGATCAGCGTATGACCAAAAGGCGCGGGTGAAAAGCACCAACCCCACCCGCGCCTATCTGCTCACTTAATCCAAACGATATTGAGAGAGTCCTATGAAAACAATCAAAGGGCCTGCGCTCTTTCTCGCCCAGTTCGCCGGTGACGAAGCTCCTTTTAATAGCCTCGATAGCATTGCTGGCTGGGCGGCGGGGCTGGGTTACCAGGGTGTACAGATTCCCAGTTGGGATGCCCGCCTGTTCGATTTAAAACGCGCTGCCGAGAGCCGCACTTACTGTGATGAGGTGATAGGCACTCTGGCCCAGCACGGCTTAGCACTCACCGAGCTCTCCACCCATCTGCAGGGCCAGTTGGTGGCGGTGCACCCGGCTTATGATGAGATGTTCGATGGCTTTGCGGTGCCCGAAGTGCGTGGTAACCCCAAAGCGCGTCAGGCGTGGGCTGTCGAACAGCTAAAGCTGGCCGCCAAGGCGTCACAAAACCTTGGTTTAACCGACCACGGCACTTTTTCGGGCTCGCTGGCGTGGCCGTACGTCTACCCTTGGCCCCAGCGCCCGGCAGGATTGATCGAAACCGCGTTCGATGAGCTGGCAAAACGCTGGCGGCCAATTCTGGATGCGTTTGACGAAGCGGGGGTGAACCTCTGCTACGAAATTCATCCCGGCGAAGATCTCCACGACGGCATTACCTTTGAGATGCTCCTCGAACGGGTTGGTAACCACCCGCGCTGTCACATCCTTTACGACCCCAGCCACCTGATCCTACAGCAGCTCGACTACCGCGGTTTTTTGGATGTCTATCGCGACCATATTCAGATGTTTCACGTTAAGGACGCCGAGTTTAACCCCAGCCCCAAGCAGGGCGTCTACTCCGGCTATCAGTCGTGGACGGAGCGCGCGGGCCGCTTCCGTTCTCTGGGCGATGGCCAAATCGACTTCAAGTCGATCTTCTCCTGGATGGCGGCCAACGACTACCACGGCTGGGCGGTGCTGGAGTGGGAGTGCTGCCTGAAGCATCCGGAAGTCGGTGCCCGTGAAGGCGCGACCTTTATCCGTGACCACATTATTCAGGTCACCGAGCGGGCGTTTGATGACTTCGCTGACGGCGGCTCCGATCAAGCCGTCAATCGGCGCATCCTCGGTCTTTAATAACGCCTCAATTAATTCAACGACAGTGGAGGGCAACACGACATGAGCACTCAACACGACACGCCGCGTCGGCTGCGCCTGGGCATGGTCGGCGGTGGCCAAGGAGCGTTTATCGGCGGGGTGCACCGCATCGCCTCCCGGCTGGATGACCACTACGAGCTGGTAGCCGGGGCCTTTGCCTCCGACCCTGAACGCAGCCGGGCCGCGGCCGCAGAACTGCACGTGGCCGCAGATCGCGCTTATCCCGACTACCAAACCATGGCCGAAGCGGAGCGTAAGCGATCAGATGGCATTGATGTGGTCGCCATTGTCACGCCCAACCATGTGCACTTCGACGTAGCGCGCACCTTTTTAGAAGCAGGCTTTCACGTTATCTGCGATAAGCCGATGACGATCACCCTGGAAGAAGCACAAACCCTCGCCGAGCTGGTGGAGCGGACAGGGCTGTTCTTCGGCTTGACCCATAACTACTCCGGCTACTCATTGGTTCGCCAAGCGCGCGAGATGGTGGCCAACGGTGAGCTGGGTGATCTTCGCGTCGTCCAGGTGGAGTACCCGCAAGATTGGCTCTCCACCCGCCTGGAAGAGAGCGGCGTCAAGCAGGCCGAGTGGCGCACCGACCCCAAACGCAGCGGCCCGGCAGGCTGTTTGGGCGATATCGGCACTCACGCTTACCACCTGGCGCGCTATGTCACTGGATTGCAACTGGAGTCACTCGCCGCCGATATGCACACTTTTGTTGAAGGACGCGCGCTGGATGACAACGTGCACATGCTGCTGCGCTTCAAGGGTGGCGCGCGGGGCATGCTGTGGTCGAGCCAAGTCGCGCCGGGAAACGAAAACGGCCTGCAGCTACGTGTTTATGGCAGCAAAGGTGGCCTTGCCTGGCGCCAGGAAAATCCTAATCAGCTGGAGTATTCGCCGCTGGGTGAGCCCACGCGGCTATTGACCCGCAACGGCCCTGGCTTGGGAGATGCCGCTTTGGCAGCCGCGCGTATTCCACCAGGGCATCCAGAAGGCTATCTCGAAGCCTTTGCTCAGCTCTATCGTGATTTCGCCGTGCAGATTCATGCCCATCAAAGCGGGGAAAGTGCCCACGCATTGGCAATGCCAACACCCGGCGTCACCGATGGTGTCGATGGTCTGACGTTCATTACTCGTGCACTGGCCTCGTCTGCCGCCGGTGGGCAGTGGGTGGATATGTAGAAACGGTCTTCGGCAATAACAATAAATGGAAGAGAGACACCTATGAACCAACCTTCAGCGCGCTATGCGAGCCTTGAGCAACGGGTGGTTTTTATTACCGGCGGTGGCAGTGGCATCGGGGCTTCGCTTACCCGCGCCTTTCATCATCAGGGCGCCCGGGTAGTGTTTGTCGATATCGATGATAAACCCAGTGAGGCGCTGGTCGAAGAGCTTCGCGCCGAGACCGGCGAAGCACCGCGCTATCACCATTGTGATATCCGCGATGTGGCAAGCCTGCAGCAAGTGATAACAGAGACCGGTCAAAACGTCGGGCCAATCCATACCCTGGTGAACAATGCCGCCAGCGATGACCGCCACGCCTGGCGGGAAGTGGATGTTGCCTATTGGGATGAGCGCATGTCGCTCAATCTGCGGCCGATGTTCTTTGCCGCTCAGGCGGCGGCTGAACAGATGATGAAAGCCGGCGGTGGTTCGATCATCAACTTTGGCTCGGTTAGCGTGCAAATGGCGCTGGGTGGTTTGCCCGCTTATGTAACGGCCAAAGCGGCGGTACACGGTTTGTCCCGCAGCCTGGCCCGCGATCTGGGCGAGCACAATATCCGCGTTAATACCCTGGTGCCTGGCGCGGTAATGACCCAACGACAGCTCGAAAAATGGATTAGCCCCGACGATGAAGTGACCATTCAAGAGCGCCAGTGTCTAAAAATGCGCCTTGAGTCCCACCATATTGCCCCCGCGGTGCTGTTTTTAGCCAGCGACGAAAGCCAGGCCATTACCGGCCAAGAGCTGGCGGTGGACGCGGGCTGGGCTTAGAGGAGGTCTGCTGGCTATGGTGTAACGCCTCGTTTTGCGTAATGATTTGATCCTTGCCCCTACAAGGACGTTTCGATGCCGCTGAATTGGATGCCTCTGAAATGGACAGACAAACCGTACCTACCCAAAGCGGAAGGCCGTATAGAAGCGATTGATTTAGCGCGGGGACTAGCCATTGGCTTGATGATCGTAAGCCATGCTGTCAGTGGTCTCGTCGGTATTCGTAATGTGCCGGATTGGGGTATGGTGCCAATCCATTTTCTGACCAAATTCTCCTCATCGCTGTTTATCCTGGTCTTTGGCATCGCGCTGGCGGTGGCGTTTCTTTCCCATACTCAGAGCGATGATTGGCCAAAACGACGGCTGAAGCTATGGCTACGCGCTGTAGAAGTGTGGTTCTGGTACAAAGCGCTTCTAGTCATTGAAATGCTGCCGTTCTATCCCCCCAGCGAAATCGTCGATGCCTTGCTGTATGGGCGATTTGCCATTTGGGTCGAAATCTTAGGTTTCTATGCCATTGCGCTGCTTTGGGTGCCGCTGATGTTACCGCTATGGGCGCGGGCACCGCTCTGGAGTCGACTCGCTACGATTGGTGCATTAACCGCGCTGACCGTCTGGCTGCAGAGTCTTACGTTTGGTGGCAACGATATTCTGAAAGCGCTGCTAGTGGATCACGAAGACCATTACACCTGGGGGCAGATCAGCCGCGCACCGATGATTCTAGTCGGGCTGCTTATCGGTGAAGCGTTACTCCGTTGCTATTTTGAACCGACCTCTCGCCGACGCTTAGTGCTTACGCTACTGGGTCTGGGTGCTCTGATGGTGGCGGGGTTTTATGCACTGGCTTTCGCCAGTGGCGATGTCAATGCGGCGATGCTCGCCGTGGCCAATAACGTCGGTAAACACCCGCCAGGACTTGAGTTTATGCTGTTTAGCTTAGGCGGCGCCTTGGTGTTATTAGCCCTGGCGTTAGCCGGAGGCGCCAAAGCAGCGAAGGCACTTTTGCCGCTGACGATGGTCGGTTCAGATGCCCTGAAAGCGTTTATTTTTCATATTGTGATGATCTTTTTAGTGCTGCGCTTTTTGTGGGAAGGCGAGGAAATGTACACCTATCCACAGGCACTGGGCGTGGGTGGCATCTTGATACTTGGCGCCGCGGCGTGGATTTGGCTGACCCGCTGGATGGCTAACCACCGCTAAAAGCGATTAATAATGGCTGGAGTAACGATTTGCGACACTGGATTCAATACGGGCTTATGGCTGTTGTACTGTTGATGGCAATGCCCGTGCAGGCAGATGGGTACGAAACAAATGGATACGATACTCATTGGTACTATGAAGTCGATAAGCAGAGTACGTGGCAGGGCGATTTAACCGCGCGCTTGAAGGCTATCGAAGGGGTATTTGAAGGCGAGCTGGGCGTTTACGTGCAAAACCTTGCCAATGGCGAAGCGTTTTCATGGCGCGCCGATGATCCTTGGTATTTAGCCTCGCTGATTAAAATACCGGTGGCGGCGCAGGTGCTGGCCGAACGCCAGGCAGGCGCCCTGACGCTGGATGAGCGATTAACGCTTGCCCAAAGTGACTTTGTCGATGGCGCGGGGCCCACCAATTGGCACGACCCTGGTACGCCTATCTCTATTCGCTACTTGCTGGAGCAGATGATTACCGTCAGCGATAACACCGCCACCGATATGTTGATCGATCGGGTAGGGATTGAAGCGGTGAATCAGCGCGCGCGTACGATGATCGCGGCAAGCGGCGGCAACCCCGATGACATCGGCCCTATCTCAAAGCTGGTCGGCGTGCGCCAGGGCGTTTATGGCGAGCTGCACCCGGATGCACAGGCGCTTGGCGGAATGGACTTTATCGCCCTGCGCCAGCATGCGGTAAGCCAGCGTTCCCAGGCGTTGGCCCGCGCGCTAGACGTTAGCACAGAATCTTTCACCCAGCCTGATTACGATCACGCTTTTGATGCCTATGAAGCCACCGGCGAAAACGTGGGCACCTTACGCGCCTTTGGCGACTTACTAGCTAGCCTGCACGGCGGCATGGATGACTTAAGCGCCGAGCAGCGGCAAACGCTGTTAGCGGTGATGCAGCGAACCAGTTCTGGCAAGCGGCGTCTTAAAGCGGGTCTGGGCAGCGGCGTAAGCTTCGCCCATAAAACCGGCACTCAGCAGCGGCGCAGTTGCGATGCCGGTATTGCCAAGCGTGACAACGTTGAGAAAACCACCGAAGGGCCGTGGGTGATCGTTAGCTGTGCTCGCGGGCCAGTGGCGGTAAACGCTCACGAACGCGCCTTGGCCAGTGTCGGTGAAGCATTGCGTTATAGCGGAGCCCTGGGTAAGCCGTGGTAAACTACTGCCCCGAATGATTCTCAGAACCTACTTAGTCAGGAGCAATTTATGACACAAGCCAGCGCCCGCCACATTCTAGTCAGCAGCGAAGAGCAGTGCCTAGCACTCAAGCAAGAGATCGAAAACGGCCGCGACTTTGCTGAAGTCGCCAAAGAGCACTCCAGCTGCCCCTCCAGCCGCCAAGGCGGCGACCTCGGCAGCTTTGGCCCCGGCCAAATGGTGCCTGAGTTCGATAAGGTCGTCTTCAATGACGAGGTCGGCCAAGTGCACGGCCCGGTGAAGACCCAGTTTGGTTATCACCTGCTCGAAGTCACCAGCCGCACTTAATTTTTCTTAACCAAACGCTCTTAATTTCGCCTAAAAGGCCGTCAAGCGCCGCGGTCACTCGACCGCGGCGTGAGGAGTACGCCTTGAACGACCCCATTATTACCATTAACGGCCTGAATAAAACCTATGAAGGTGGCTTTCAGGCGTTAACCCACATTGATTTAGCCATTCAGCGTGGGGAAATCTTTGCCCTGCTAGGCCCCAACGGGGCAGGCAAAACGACGCTGATTAGCGTGGTATGCGGCTTGGTCAATCCAACCGCTGGCCATGTACTGGTCGATGGGTTCGATAATATTACCCACTACCGCCAGGCCCGCGAACGCATTGGGCTAGTGCCTCAAGAGCTCACCAACGAAGCGTTTGAAACCGTCTGGAACACCGTCAGTTTCAGCCGCGGCCTGTTTGGCAAGGCGCCTAATCCTGCGCATATCGAAAAAGTGCTCAAGTCGCTGGCGCTATGGGATAAGCGCAATAATCGCTTGATGACCCTCTCCGGCGGTATGAAGCGTCGTGTGTTGATCGCCAAAGCGCTCTCCCACGAGCCGCGCATACTGTTTCTGGATGAGCCCACTGCCGGGGTCGACGTTGAACTGCGCCGCGAGATGTGGGATGTCGTGCGCCAACTGCGCGATAACGGTGTGACGATCATATTGACCACCCACTACATCGAAGAAGCCGAAGAGATGGCCGACCGCATCGGCGTCATTAATCGCGGTGAACTAGTGCTGGTGGAAGAGAAAGCTGCGTTAATGAGCAAGTTGGGCAGCAAGCAGCTAACACTGAACTTACACAGCCCGCTGACAGAGATACCTGCGAACCTACAACGCTTTGAACTGAGCTTAGCCGCTGAAGGGTTTGAATTGATCTATACCTACGATGGCAGCCAGGAAGAGGACGGTCACGCGATTTCAGAGTTTTTAACTGCGCTGGAGCGGGAAGGGGTTACCTTTAAAGATCTCAATACTCGGCAAAGCTCGCTTGAAGATATTTTTGTCGATTTGGTTAAGGAGCGCGCATGAATCTTCACCCCGTTCGCGCCATCTATATGGCCGAAATGGCCCGTACGCGCCGCACGTTACTGCAGAGCATTGTCTCGCCTGTCATCTCCACATCGCTCTATTTTGTGGTGTTCGGTGCCGCGATCGGCTCGCGGATCAGTGAGGTCAATGGGGTTAGCTACGGCGCCTTTATCGTGCCGGGTCTGATTATGCTAATGCTGCTGACGCAAAGCGTTTCCAACGCCTCCTTCGGTATCTTTTTCCCGAAGTTTTCCGGCAGTATTTATGAGCTGCTTTCAGCGCCTATTTCACATTTAGAGATAGTGATTGGCTACGTGGGCGCGGCAGCTTCAAAATCGATCTTGCTGGGGCTGATTATCCTGGCGACCTCAAACTTCTTTGTGCCGCTGGAGATTGCTCATCCCTTTTGGATGCTTTTCTTCCTGGTGCTAACGGCGGTCACCTTTAGCCTGCTCGGCTTTATTATCGGCATTTGGGCCGATGGCTTTGACCGGCTACAGCTGGTGCCGCTGCTGGTGATCACGCCGCTGACCTTTTTGGGCGGCAGCTTCTACTCTATTGATATGCTGCCGCCGTTTTGGCAAACCATCACCTTGGCCAATCCTGTGGTGTACCTAGTGAGCGGCTTTCGCTGGAGCTTTTACGGTATTAGCGATGTTAGCCTAGCGGCAAGCGTGGGCATGATCACCCTGTTCCTGGTGGCTTGCTTGGCCACGATTGGCTGGATTTTTCGCACCGGTTACCGCCTTAAACCCTGATCCTTTTTAAACCCTGGAAGCTAGTAGACCTTTATGCCACTACTGCAAAGTATTGTGCACCGCCTTGACCCGACACTAGACGGTGAGCGCCTAACCCTAACCGCTGCGCCCCAAGAACAGGCGGCTCCCAGCGACGACCCGGTAATGACAAGCCTGGTGGGTGCGCTGAACGACACTTACAACACCAAGCCCAAAGGCTGGGGGCGCTTTGCCGACGAGGGCGAATCAGCAGGGCCGCTTGCGGTGTGGCTGCGCGCTTACCTTGCCGGTGAACAGAGCTTTGCTGAGCTCTCTGTGGCACTGGCCGAACGGCTGGCCAAGCAGCTTCAAGAGCAGCTGTCAGTCAGTGGTTACCTAGTGATCAGCCACCAGCGCCAGGGCGATACGGAAACCCTGCTGATTGCACTGGTTCACCAGCGCGAAGGTATTGGCATTAATTCTGAGCACCACGCGGTGCCCGCGGCCCAGCTCAATACCAGCCAGCTTACGCTGGCGGCGCGCATCAATCTTACCCAGTGGCAGAGCGATGCCCCGAGTGCGCAGTATGTTTCGTTCCTAAAAGATCGCGGCGGCAAAAAACTCGCCGAGGGCTTGGTTGCCTTACTGGGTATGGAAGAGGGCGTCGACGCGCCAGCGGAAACCCGCACGCTACTAAAAGCGTTTAGCGATTACGTCGAGAAAGAGGATTACGACGACGAAGTGAGCCGTGAAAAAACCGACACATTGGTCGATTACGCCAATGAACAGCTGCGCCGTGGCGAACCGATGACCCTGGAAGAGCTTTCCGGCTTGGTTAACGAACAGCAGCCCAAAGCGTTTTACGAGCATATCCGCAACGCCGATTATGGGCTCTCGCCGGAAATCCCCCCCGATAAGCGCACCTTGAGCCAGTTCCGTCGCTTTACCGGGCGTGCAGGTGGCGTATCGATTAGTTTTGACTCCCATCTGCTCGGTTCAAGCATTGAGTACGATGCTGCTCAGGATCGCTTGATTATCAAACAAGTGCCCAAGCAATTAAGAGAGCAGCTTACCAAACAGGACTAAGCTGAGGACAAGCGGTACCGACTCAGGAGACCCCAATGCTGAATGCTATTAGTGATTTTTTCCAACGCACGCTGGCGCAACCCGAGCAGCGTGAAAACCAAACGCTGACGCTGGAGCTTGCCACCGCCGCGCTGCTGTGTGAAATCGTCCGCGCTGATTACGACACCACCGACGAAGAGCTGGCCACACTGCGCAGCATGCTAATTGAGCGCTACCGACTAAGCGAAAGCGATGTAGAAGAGCTAATGTCGCTTGCTCAGGCGGAAGTAGATGAGGCCGTTGATCACTACCAGTTCGTTAGCCTGATTAAAGAGCACTATAACTACGGCCAGCGCTGTGAGCTGGTGGCACAAATGTGGCAACTGGCTTGGGCCGACGGCAATGTTGACCCGCTAGAAGAGCACCGCATTCGCCGCCTCGCGGATTTGCTACATGTCAGCCACAGTGATTTTATCCGCACCAAACTGCACGTAGAGGAGCGCAATAACCACGATGCATAACCGCAATGAAGACTCGAATTTAATGGACCTAATTGACTCAATAGAGAACATGGAGCAGGACGCTCCTCGAATCAGCGTTGATGATGTGGTTTATGCCGTAGGTCGGCGCTCGTTTGGGCCGCTCCTGCTGGTGGCTGGCTTAATTACCCTGACGCCGATTATTGGCGATATACCCGGTATGCCCACGCTGATGGCCGCGCTGGTGTTGCTGGTGTCAGTGCAATTATTAGCGGGTAGTGAAACGTTTTGGCTGCCTAAATGGCTATTAAAGCGCTCAATTTCGCGCCAAAAGTTTGATAAAGGCATTCATTACATGAAAAAGCCCGCCCGCTGGGTGGACGGGCTGCTGAAGGTTCGTCTGCCGTGGCTGACCGGGTATATCGGTATCCGCGTAACGGCGGTTGTGTGCCTGCTTATCGCACTCGCCATGCCGCCCATGGAGTTTATTCCCTTTTCAGCCAATGGCGCAGGGTTGGCGCTGTCGCTGTTGGGGCTAGGCCTGGTTGCCCGCGATGGCGTGGCGCTACTGCTGGGGTTTGCGCTGTTTGGCGCTACCTGCGCCTTTATCGCGATGAACCTGCTTTAACAAGGAACGGTGTAATGTCAGACGCTTCACCACCCACGCCACCTAAACCGCCGGAAGAACAGGGGCACTGGGAGCGGCGCATAGAAACGGCGCTATGGAATTCGCGCTTTTTGGTCATGCTTGCGGTGATACCCAGCCTGTTGGGTTCGTTAATATTGTTTATCGTCGGCACCATGGATATTTTAAAAGTGGTCGCCGATGTAATGGGTTATTACCTGTTGGGCGGTACCCAAGATATCCATGACAGCCTAGTGCCCGATATCATCATCGCGGTCGATATTTATCTAATTGCCATCGTGCTGCTGATATTTGGTTTAGGTGTTTACCGGCTGTTTGTGTCGCGCATTGATCAAGCGGAGGTACGTTACCCGCGTCACCCCTTTAACGTCGAATCGCTTGATCAACTGAAAGACAAAATTGCCCGCGTGGTGATTCTGGCGGTCATTATTGAGTTCTTCCGCGCCGTGGTGGATATCCGCTTCGCAACGCCCCTGGACGCTATCTACCTAGCGCTTTCAGTGCTGGCACTAGCAGCGGCGCTCTATTTGATGAGCCTAGGACATAAAGGCGAGTAAGCGATATCGAGCCTACTGTTTATTAGAGGATAGTAACCCTTCGACCAGCCCGTTTAACCGCTGCTGAAACTGCCCGCCCGGCGAGGGTGGGTTGGGGTCTGAGGTGATCACGACCGTCATTTCCCGCTCGGGAATAACAAACAGCGCTTGGCCACCATAGCCGCGCCCGTAGTAAACATTTTCCCCCGCTAACTGAGTAATAAACCAACCGAAGCCGTATCCGTCGCCTGTCCAGCGAGAGGTGCCGCGCGGCTGCCAAGAAGTTTCTACCCAGCCTTCCGGCAGAACCCGCTTTTCATTTCCAGACTCATCAATGACTAACCCATTGTTGCGATACAGCTCGCCCACCTCAATCAATGCGCGTGGCGAAAGCTGCATATCATTGCCACCAAAATAGATGCCTTGTGGGTCGCGCAGCCAAGGGCGGATAGTGATATTGAGCGGATCGCCTAGCAGGCGTTGTGCAAGTGCATGGGTCGTCTCACCGCTGGCATGGGTGAGTGCGGCGGAAAGCAGATGGCTGGTGCCGGTTGAGTAGAGCATTTCCCCGCCGGGTTCATCCACAAAAGGGCGAGTAATGGCATTGTTAACCCAGTTGTCACAGGCTACCCAAGCGCCATAGTTACTGCCGGAGGTACGCTCAAGCCCCGCCTGCAGTGCGAGTAGATGGGCCACCGTGATCTCGCTGACTTTTGGATCAACACCGCTAGGAAGATGCTCGCCAAACAAATCCACCATGGGCTGCTCGACCGAATCGATAATATCCGCCTCAATCGCCGCACCAGTGATCGCCGCCAGCACGGTTTTGGACAGCGATTTAATATTGGCAGGCGATGCCACTCCCGGCCCACCTTGATGATGCTCATGGATAATCTCGCCATCGTAGGCCACTACCATGCTGTGAATGCGTTCAAGTTCAGAGACTTCATGGTCAAGAGCAGTTAGCGTGGAAGGAGAGGGTGGCTGCGCGAGCGCGATGGTGCTCAGCGCTAGAAACGAAGAGGTTGCTAACCAAATAAGCATGCGCATAAGGTCGCCTTGAGTAGAGAGTACAGCCGCAAAAGGGGAGCAGACTGTTGGCCCTTCGAGAGTCTTACGTCACTAAGGTTCCCTCTTCATAATTAACGCTCAATTACGCAAAACAAGAAAAAGCCTGCTAGGATGGGGGTGTTGGCTCATGGGTAAGCAACCCTTTGATTTTACCTAAAACGCAATAAGCAAGGAGTGCCCTATGCGTAATATTATCTACATTATTGGCCTGATCGTCGTTGTGCTGTTCATTCTGTCAATGCTTGGCCTACGCTAAGCCCCAAACAATAAGCCAAGCAAAAAACCGCCCACAAGCGAAAGCTGTGGGCGGTTTTTTATGCGCAATCAGCAGCACCCTGGCCAAACATATCAAACATCAGCTCGCGGCCAAGGCTGGTCAGTACAAAGCGGCCATACTCATTAAAAGTGGCGGCTTCACTAGTTTCCATCACTTGCTGGCAGGTCGCCCAGGTGGGCGCAGCTGCGCTAAGCGCGACAAGCTCGCGTTGGGCTAAGCCGCGCTGGGGCAGCGTAATGGTTTCTAGCACATGGCCGTGGTCGTAAAGCAGTTCAGCGGCAATCGACAAACATTGGCGAAGGCTGCGTTGAACGTTCGCAGCGGTTGGCAGCCCACGAGACGCTTGGAGAGGGCGTTCAGTTGCCAGCTCGGGAGGACTAGGCTCTAAAGACATTAGTTCTAGAGGCATCGAATGATCTCCTGCGGTCAGCCCAATAGGGGCTTGTTGCAGCGCATTATAGACTAAGGGTGATGTTAGACCAAGGTCTATAATCTGCGCGAGCATTCGTGCGCTAGCGCTCATCAACCGCAAGCCGATGTGCTACGCTCGCTGCCACGTACCTTAGTGAGTCAATGTGTCATGCATATCAGTGTATTCGGAACCGGTTATGTCGGCCTTGTCGCGGGCGCTTGTTTAGCCGATGTAGGCCATCAAGTCACCTGTATGGATGTTAACGCCGAGCGGATTGCGCAGCTTAATGCGGGCGACGTACCAATTTTTGAGCCAGGGCTTAGCACTATCGTTACCCATAACGTAGCGGCTGGGCGCTTACGCTTTACGACCGATGCGGCACAAGCCGTAGCAGAAGGCGAGTTGTTATTTATCGCCGTGGGAACACCGCCCGATGAAGACGGCAGTGCAGACCTACGTTATGTGCTGGAAGTGGCGCGCACCATTGGTCAGCATATGGATAGCTACAAGCTGGTGATCGATAAATCGACTGTGCCGGTGGGAACCGCCGAAAAAGTCCACGCCGCTATTAGCGAGGTTCTTGAACAGCGCGGCGTATCTCACGCCTTTGACGTTTGCTCCAACCCGGAGTTTATGAAGGAAGGGGCGGCGATTGAAGATTTTACCCGTGGCGCGCGCATTATTGTCGGTACGGAAAGCGAGCGGGTGAAAGCGCGGATGCAAGAGTGCTACGCCCCCTATAATCGCAACCACGAAAAACTGATGTTTATGAGCGTACGGGCCGCCGAGCTAACCAAATACGCCGCCAACGCCATGCTCGCCACCAAAATCAGCTTTATGAACGAGATCGCCAACCTTGCCGAACGGCTAGAAGTGGACGTTGAAGACGTGCGCCGAGGCATTGGCAGCGACCCACGCATTGGCTACCACTTTATTTACCCAGGCTGTGGCTACGGCGGCTCCTGCTTCCCCAAAGATGTGCAGGCGTTAGAGCGTGCCGCGCGCCAGTTAGGCTATACGCCGGAACTGCTCAGTGCCGTCGAAGCGGTTAATTTGCGCCAGAAACAGACCCTGTTCACAAAACTGCAAGATAACTTAGGCAATCTAAGTGGCAAAACCATCGCGGTGTGGGGCTTGGCGTTTAAACCCAACACCGATGATATGCGCGAAGCCCCAAGCCGCACCTTGATGGAAGCGCTCTGGCAAGCGGGCGCGAAGGTGCAAGCGTTTGACCCCGAAGCGATGGCCGAATGCCGCCGCATTTATGGCGAGCGGGATGACCTGATGCTAGCGGGCGACCGGATTCAAGCCGTGAAAGGCGCCGATGCCCTGGTGATTTGCACCGAGTGGAAAGAGTTTCGTAGCGTCGACTTCACCTGGCTAGCTGAGCAGCTAGCCGACAACGTCGTTATCGATGGGCGTAATTTGTACACGCCTGACGCCGTTGAAGAGGCTGGGCTACGTTACATTGGGGTGGGGAGAAAGAGTAATTAGGACGTGGCGTTACTAGCGGACCTTCCTTAATACTTCGAGCGTGCATTACGGACTGTTACTTGGCATTACGTCTTAATACGAAAAAAACAGCCAAATATTCAAGTTGTAGTTTACTTAGCCGTTATACTAAGTTAATTGTATTAAAAGTAGTGTTACGCATCGCTTCATGAATCAGTAGTAATGAGGAACATCAAGCGTAGCAAAATGTATTCAAAGAAAGGCACTGGTTTTATGTCTGCTATTACATCACTAGGCATCGGTTCTGGGCTTGATCTCAACGGGTTGCTTGGCCAGTTGCAAGAGGCAGAGCAAGCAAAGCTCGAGCCGATTGCGCAGCAGCTCCAGTCTGAAGATGCAAAAATATCTGCTTATGGCAAGTTGCAAAGCGCGCTTGAGCAGTTCCAAAGCTCTGCTGAAGCCCTGAATGATACGTCTTCCTTTGAGAGCCTGACAACGAATGTTGAGGGCAGTGCTGTTGGCGCCGTTAGCAGTAATGAAGCGCAGCCAGGCCAGTACGAAGTGCAGGTCGGTCAGTTAGCGACAGCCAGTAGTTTGGTGACGGAGCGCCTGGGCGCAGCAGATGAAAGTATTGTGGAGGGCGCGCAGTCGCTAAGCTTTACTCTCGCTGATGGTGCTATAGACCCCATTACCATTGCGGATGGTAGCTCACTTGAAGGCATGCGAGATGCCATCAATGAGCAAAGCGATGGCCGCTTAAGCGCCTCGATTATCAACGATGGTGAGGGTTTCCGGCTCTCTGTCAATGCAACGGATACCGGCGCAAACGCCAGTATTGAAAGCACTAATTTCTCTGACATTCTAGCGGCTGGCGTACAAACATCTGATGCACAGTTTGTTAACGCAGGCCAGGATGCGGAGTTTAACGTCAACGGAATCGATATTGTTAGCCCTACCAATCAAGTGGAAGGCGCTATTCAAGGCATTACCCTGAACTTATCTGAGGCAAACGCGACGAGCACAGTGAGCGTCGAGCAAGATAGCGAAGCTATTCGCGAGCAGGTCACGGCATTTGTTGACGACTTCAATACGCTCAAAGATACCATTACCAGCTTGACTGCTTATAACGAAGAGTCGGGCCAGGCGGCAGGGTTGAACGCCGATGCAGCCACTCGCGCTGTTGAAAGGGAGCTGCGTCAATCCATTAGTAGTGTTGTTGGGGGCGATGGCTTTAGCGTGCTGTCGGATGTAGGAATTTCGCTTCAAGTAGACGGCAAGCTGGAGATTGATGAAGACCAATTAGACAGTATTGTGGCTAATCAACAGGATCAGCTTGCTAGCTTTTTTGCAGGGAATAGCGAGGAGGGTGGCATGGCAGGCCAAATTGCTTCATCACTTGAAAACCTGGTGGGAACAGGTGGTCGTCTTGAAAATGCTGTTGATTCATCTGAACGGCGCTATGCTTCGTTAGAAGACCGTTTTGCAACCACTGAAACCCGTATCGAACAAACCGTAGAGCGTTATCGAACGCAGTTTCAAGCAATGGACGGTATGGTGGCGCAAATGAACCAAACCAGCGCCTATTTGACCCAGCAGTTTGCAGTGCTGGGGCAGTCAAATAATTAAGAACCATTCAATAAACATTTAGAAGTAATGACATGCAAAATGCCCAGCACGCTGTGTTGGGCATTTTTTTAGGCGAAAGCTTAAAAACCTAAAGTTGGCGACTCAACGGCCGATATACCTGTTAGATACTTTTATCTACTACTTTAAAGGAATTCAGCCCCATGGCTTCGATTGCTTCACTTGGTGTAGGTTCTGGCTTGGATCTCTCTGGTTTGGTGGATCAGCTCCAGGCGGCTGAACGCCAAAAGCTTGTGCCTGTTCTAGAGCAGCAAAGTGCCCAGAAAACCAAAATTTCTGCTTATGGGCGCCTCCAGTCAGCAATGGATCGAGTGCAAACTTCCATTGCCGCGCTAAATGATGCCTCTTCGTTTAAGCAGCAAAAGAGCACGGTGACTGGCGACGGCGTCTTGGCAACCGCAGGCGAAACCGCCAATGCGGGGCGCTATGAAATTAGTGTCACCCAGCTAGCGCGTTCAGGCAGTGTTGCCTCCAACGGTGTCACGCTGGATGAAACGTTAACAACCGCCGAGACGACGCTAACACTTGATTTTGGTGCTGGTGCAACGCAAACAAGCACCACCGTTACTGTTGCAGCAAACAGCACGCTTGCAGATGTTCGTGACCAAATCAATGCGGATAAAGAGTCAGGCGTCACCGCTTCTATCGTTAACGATGGCACAGGCTACCGGTTAGCGCTTAGCTCTAAAGAAAGTGGCGAAGATGCCTCGATAGTCGGCTTTTCGGGCCTAGCTTCATTAACCATGGATGCAACCACGCTACGCACAGGCCAGGATGCTGAGCTGCAGGTAAACGGCATCACCGTTACCAGCACAAGCAACCGCGTTGAAGAGGCCATTCAAGGCGTAACGCTTGACCTCACAGCGGCTTCTGCTGACCCCGTATCGTTAGTGATCGAGCGCGATGAAGTTGCATTACGAGAAACGATTGACGAGTTCGTTAGTAACTACAACGAAATGAAGTCCACCGTTGACCGAATGACCGCATTCAACGGTGAAGGCGAAATATCGGGCGAGCTCGTGGGCGACCGCACCGTGCGTACCATTGAAAACCGCCTACGCCGGGATATAACAGACAACCTCGGAACAGGCGATATTTCACGCCTTTCACAATTGGGCATCGCTATTGACGAGCGAGGTCGATTAAAGGTCGATGAGGATAAACTGGACGATGCAGTCGCCAACAACCCAGAGGGGCTATCAGCCTTTTTCGCGGGTGAGACAGAAGAAGGCGGCTTTGCCGGGCGATTGAATGCAACGCTTGAAGCCATCACTTCAGAAGAAGGCATTATTCAAAGCTCTGTGAATAGCGCAGAGCTACGAGTTGATAGCCTGGAAGAGCGCAAGCTGCGTATGGAAAGTAGTATTGAGCGAAGCGTAGAGCGCTACCGCAAGCAGTTTGGGCAATTAGATGGCATGCTCGCCCAAATGAACTCAATGAGCAGCTATCTTTCCCAGCAATTCAGCATGATGAGTAGCATGCAGAACAGTAATTAAGGCGGCTGTTAAGAGCGTTACAGGGTTTTGTAAAAAGTTACATAAAAAGAGTAATTTTGCCTAAAGTATTTGGCTGGGCTGCCGTTAATTAATATAACGGCGACGCAAGCGCCGCTAAGCAGGCCACAAGGCCAGTTAATCTTCGAGGAGCACTCACATGTCTGTAATCAACACTAACATTACGGCCCTGATTGGCCAGAACAACCTGTCCAACTCTCAGTCTATGCTGGCCAATGCGCAAGAGCGTCTGTCTTCTGGCCTGCGCATCAACAGCGCGTCAGACGATGCGGCTGGTCAAGCCATTGCCAACAAAATGACCGCTCAGATCCGCGGCATGGAACAAGCTAGCCGTAACGCTAGCGACGGTATCTCTCTAGTACAAACTATGGAAGGTGGTCTTGACCAAGTTAACGATAACCTTCAGCGTATTCGTGAGTTAGCGGTGCAGGGTGCCAACGATACCAACACTGATGCTGACCGTGACGCCATTGAAACTGAAATCAATGAGCGCCTGGCCGAAATTGACCGTGTCGCTGAAAGCAACAACTTCAACGGCACTAACCTGCTGAATTCTGGCGGGAATAGCTTAAGTATTCAGGTTGGTTCTAATACTAAGGCTGAAGATGTTATTAAAGTGTCAACATTTAATGCGACTGTCGAAGGCCTTGGTTTGAGTGGTGGCGGTCTTACTGGTAGTACATTTGAAGCTGGTATTTCTACTGATGCAACTGCTGCCAGTGGTAGTACTGCACAAAAGAACTTCCAAAGCTTAATTGATTCAGTTGATACCGCAACTGCGGCACTTGATACCAATCGTGCGACCTTAGGTGCTACGCTTAATCGTTTCGACTCGGTAATTGACAATCTATCGACCACGTCGACCAACCTCTCCGAGGCTCGTTCACGCATTGAAGATGCCGATTACGCCGTGGAAGTGTCGAACATGACGCGTGCTAACATTCTCCAGCAGGCGGGTACTTCCATGCTGGCACAGGCTAACCAGACGCCACAGTCTGTACTGTCTCTGCTGGGCTAATAGCTTAGCTGCTAAGATTCAGATGGAAATAACGACGGGGCCAATTGGCCCCGTTTTTTGTCATTAAGTGTTTAGTTAAAAATCAGTTTCTTAAACATGTTCCAGCCTCTTGTCGCGCCTGATCGCGAGAACACCTACTCAAATACCGGCGCATTCGTGCCTTTGGTTACCGCACTAGCACAGTAAGCTAGGCATATTGCCAATTTTCCCTGTGAGCCGCTTCATGGTTAAGAACACCTCCTTATCTGCTACTCAAAAGCGCAAACCCCGTTTGCTCTGGGCCAATCCTTTTTGCCTGCTGGATACCTCCAGTGGTGCGAGCATGACCGTGCGTCAAATGCTGTTGCAACTGGTGGCTCGTGGTTATGACGTTCAGGTATTGGGAGCGACCGTTTTCGATAACCCTAAGGGCATGGGGCGGCTCAAGAAACAATTCCCAGACCTGAACGCTCACCTGCACCAATTGGTTGAAGCCGAGGATGGCCAGCTAACGCATCAATTGGTGGTTAGTTACAGCCACAACCGTAATCATTTAACGGCGCATGAGGAGGGGCTTTGGTACAGCCAGTATCTTTATATGCTGGATTCATTTAAGCCAGATATGGTGTGGTTTTACGGCGGCCAAACTCTAGACATGCTAATTGCCGCTGAAGCGCGAGATCGCAGTATTCCTGTCGCTTTCTATCTGGCGAACGGTAACTATAATGCACCATACTGGTGTCGCGATGTGGACTTGATCCTCACCGACAGCCAGGCCACGGCAGATATGTACCGCAAAGAGGTAGGCTTTACCTCCAAACCGGTGGGCAAGTTCATCGCCCCGAAAAACTTTGTTGCGGGACACCATGAACGTAGGCGTTTACTGTTTGTTAACCCCAGTTGGCAAAAAGGAGCGAGCGTATTTGTACAGCTGGCCGAAAAGCTTGAGCGAGAAAGGCCCGATATTGAACTTGAAGTGGTGGAGGCCCGAGCCGACTGGCCAGCCGTGCTGCGGGAAACCACCCGCAAAATGGGAGAACAGCGCAGCGCGTTAAGCAATGTTGTAGTGACGCCCAATACCAGTGATATGCGTGGCCCTTACAGCCGCGCTCGTGTAGTAGTTGCGCCTAGCTTATGGTGGGAAAGTTCAGGGCGCGTGCTTGCCGAGGCAATGCTCAACGGCATTCCGGCACTGATTACTAACCGTGGCGGCATGCCCGAAATGATCGGCAACGCCGGTATCGCCTTTGACTTCCCGGACGTCTGCTATAAAGAGCCCCACCAGCACTTGCTCAGCGATGATGAGCTTCAGCCGCTAGCAGATGCAGTTATCAGCTTGTTTGATGATGAGGCGCTTTATCAAGACTACGTAGATCGCGCTTGGCAAGTAGGCAAAGAGAAGCACCACCTTGACCGCGCAACGGAGCGCCTAATTACCGCTCTAACGCCGCTGGTAAACTTGCGCGCTGGAAATAAAGACTTCGCCATTACTCAGAAGAAGCGACACCGCCAGCGTTTGGCCAGCAGAGCAACCAAGCCGGAATTTAAGGTCGATAACTCTCTACAGCAGTTGGTTGGTGCTACATCCGGAGCCAAGCAGGGCAACGAACCACAGGCTAATCGTTTGTGTCTTACCGAAAATTTTACCTGGCAAATTAAAGGTAAAATCATGGTGCTCGATAACCGCGCCAGTCTTATCAAAAGCGGCCTTGCCGACCAGATGGCGGCTACAGAAGCTTTTGGCATAGTCGCTTTTGATCCCGCTAGCGAAATAAAAGACACCAAGCAGTACGAAGGCAGCGACTATATTCAGTTATTCCAGCACGCCTTATTAGGTGATGGAAAGGCGACGACGCTGCATGCCTGTGTCGCTCCAGAAATGACTAGCACGCTGACACCGCTGCCGTCTGAAAAACTTCCCAAACGCCACCATCTAGGTGCAAAGCCTCTTGCGGAACTGCCCATTAATACCGTTGCGCTGGACAGTATTGATGGCCTGGGGAATCTCGACTGGTTGATTCTCGACGAGCTAAGCGATGCGATGGCCGTGTTGGAGCATGGTAAAAAGTCGCTGACCGACACGCTGCTGATTCAGGCACGCGTTGCCTTTCAGCTTACTCATGAAAAGCAGCCCAACTTGGCAGAGCTACAGCACTGGGCCAGTCGCAATGGCTTTCGCTTCTACCGCTTCCACAACATTAGCCACTACAGCCATTTGCCAGAAAAGCTAAGCGCCCAAACAGCCTGCGCCACAGAGCAAGAGAGCGGCGATGTGCTCTTCCTCCCTAGTCATGAGCGCATGGCTACTCTAAGCGAGAAAGAAAGGATGAAGCTAGCCTTTATCCTAAGTGCTGGTTTCGCAGCGCATGATGTCGCTTTTGATTTGATGGCAGACGTTAGTAATGAGAAGGCGCTAGAGTTTCTTGAAGCACAAAAATTACTACCGCGTGTCGCTAAAGAACGTGAAGATAGTGACGGTCAACATCAGTTATTGTCTCAACGTAAAGATGATAGTGAGGTCGAACCTCATGTTGAGAAAGTGGATGACATAAGCTTGTATGCACGAAAAATGCAGACAATGATTGATAATAGTGATTGCACAAAAGTGGTTCAGGTAGGTGCAAATGATGGGTGTATTAACGACCCTATCTATGAAGTTGTTATGCGTAACATGGATAAGACCAAGGTTCTTCTTATTGAGCCGCAGAGTAATATCCTCGAACACTTAGAGAAAAACTATGCCCTTCACCCCGAAGCACGTATTGCCAATTATGCTGTCGGTCCTGACGCACTGCTAAGCCTTTACCGTATCAAGCCAGCTTATTATGGCTTGTTCACGAAAAGATACTTACATGATTCCCCCAATTATCGAGTGCCAAGTGGCTTTTCTTCATTTGATAAGAAACATGTTGTAAAACATGCGGAAGGAAATTTGCCTAAAAATACCAATGTAGAAGATGCAATTGAAAAGCTTGAAGTGCCCTCGTATGACCTTTTAACTATTCTTGAGGCCGCTTCTTGGGAAGAACGTCAAATCGATATTTTGCAGATCGATGCTGAAGGCATGGATGATAAAGTTATATATTCCTGTAATATCGAAGTGACCCGACCTCAGCTGATAAACTTTGAAAGAGCTCATTTGCCAAAAGAAGCATATAAAGATTTGTGCGTTTATCTTTCTAGTTTAGGTTACGCACTATATAATTACAGTAATTTGGATACTTTGGCAGTAAGAAAAGTATCTTCGTCTTTGGATGGAGAGAATGTTGTAGTTAATGATGTGCCTCGTCAACAGGCAGTGCAGGAACTGAAGGAGAAATCAACTCATCAAATTACTAAAAGATTAGGGGAGCTTTATGAGTTTTCTCGCAAAGTTTTAGCAAAAGAGTTGAATTCTATTCATAATTTAGATAAGAGTGAACGTTTTTGGGATATAATAACTCATTATTTTCTTATTAAAAGATTTGTGCCAAGGTATATTTCAAGGTGGAATAACAGACTGTTAAATACTGACCCAAAATCCGCTGCTATTTTGGGTATTTTTCCACGAAGAACCTTTAGAGATTTTATGAACAAGACAGAGATGCTTGTGGGTCAAGCGTCTCCATACGTTGTAGATAATGTCATACCTGCTGATGTACAAAACAGGAAGCTAGAGGGTGCCGAATCTATTGACTCTATGAAAATAAAAGAAGAAAGGCTTAAAAAAATTCTTAATGACTATGAGGGTAATAAAAATAAGATGGCATATAATTTAGGAGTACATAATCCTAAATACTGGAAAACTAGATATAAAAATCAAGGTATTGATTTTGTCGACTTTCCTGTTTTTGATACGTTTATTTCAAACGAGGTTGATTGGGACGCACGGTATAAGCTTGCTAAACTAGATGAAACTAATCCAGCTGAAGGCTATGACGGCTTTTGGTCAAGCTTGGCGTTATGTTTACCTACTGAATTTTTGGAAGATTTTAAGTCTCTCTATGATGTGTCAGAAAGAGTTTTGAAAGGGAGAAAGCCTGAATTCGTTTTCTCTGCATTATTGCCAACGATCACCTCGCGCTTAGTGGCGGCTATTTTAACAGAGCGAGGAGTGCCATTATATCTTCATCAACATGGGGGCTCATATGGTGAATTTCCCAGCCATACTGGAGCTGCTCATGAGAAAAGAATAGCAACTAAATATTACACATGGGGATGGAGAGACCGCCTTGAAAAAGTTGTGCCAGAAAAGCCACATCGATTAATAGAGCTAAAAAAACAATATTCTAAAATAAACCGAAATCCTAAAGAAATACTGGTTATAGCACCGCATAAGTCTGTTGTGCCTGATTATATTGCAGGTACAGATTTAGATTATTATGACGAAAGTGTTATAAAAAAATATTATGAATCATTGGATGAGGAAAATAAAAAGATGGTTGTGGTTAGGCTTAGGCGCCAGCATGGCTACAGCCCAGAAGAAGAACGAAAAATGCTTTTGCTATTTCCTGGAGCTAAATTGGATACTCAAAAGCGCTCTATTTTACAGGCTTATGCTAGTGCAAAAGAAGTTGTTGTCATGATGCCCTTTAGTACTACGGCCCAAGAGTGCGAGTATCTGGGTATTCCTTATCGCGTATTAATTCAGCCGTGTGAAGAGTTCATGCAGATTCCTTCATTTATTCCTGAGAGTTACGAATGATGTTTGATCAGGCCAATATACTCATTACGGGCGGGACGGGCTCCTTTGGCCATACGTTTATCCCTATGCTACTTGCACGCTATAATCCTAAAAAAGTCATCATTTTCTCTCGTGATGAAATGAAGCAGTGGGAAATGGCAAAGAAGTTTGAGGGAGATTCTCGTGTGCGCTTCTTTATTGGCGATGTGCGCGACCGCGATCGCCTTTATCGTGCGCTAGACGGGGTTGATTATGTTGTTCATGCAGCAGCGACGAAGATTGTACCAACAGCTGAATACAACCCTTTTGAGTGCATCAAAACTAACGTGATCGGTGCGATGAATTTGGTTGATGCCTGCATCGACAAAGGCGTAAAAAAACTGGTAGCGCTTTCCACCGATAAAGCCAGTAGTCCGATTAATTTATACGGTGCCACTAAACTAACTTCAGACAAGCTATTCGTGGCGGGAAATCACTATGCTGGCCATAACACTACACGTTTTTCTGTCGTGCGCTACGGCAACGTGATGGGTTCCCGTGGTTCGGTTATCCCGTTCTTTATGTCAATAAAGGGCAAGGGCGTATTGCCGATTACGGATGATCGAATGACACGCTTTATGATCTCGCTTGAAGAAGGCGTCGAGCTCGTGTGGCACGCCTTTGAAGACATGGAAGGTGGCGAAATCTACGTCAAAAAGATTCCGTCGATGAAGATGATCGACTTGGCTCGAGTGATTGCACCCGATGCTAAGCAAGAGATCGTTGGCATTCGACCTGGAGAAAAACTTCATGAGCAAATGATCAGTGCAGAGGACGCTTATTATACTTATGAATATCCTGCACACTTCAAAATACTTCCACAAATTAATAACTGGGACAAGGATGCTAATCGTATAAAGGATGGAAAGCCTGTGCCCGAAGGATTTGTTTATTCAAGCGATAACAACTTAGATTGGATGACAGACACTCAGCTGCAGGCGTGGATTGATCAAAATCACGGGAAAATTGGAGCAATCTAATGATCCCCTATGGTAAGCAGGATATTAGTCAAGCTGACATTGACGCCGTGCTGGAAGTATTGAATTCTGACTTCCTAACCCAAGGTCCTAAGGTACCATCTTTCGAGAAGAAGGTCTGTGATCATGTGGGCGCGAAGTACGCCCTGGCAGTGAATAGCGCAACCTCTGCGCTGCACATCGCTTGCTTGGCACTGGGTCTTGGAAAGGGCGACTATCTTTGGACTAGTCCCATTACCTTTGTTGCATCGGCTAACTGTGGGTTGTACTGCGGTGCGCAGGTTGATTTCGTAGATATCGATCCACAAAGCTATAATCTATGTCCGAAAGCACTAGAAACCAAACTGCAAAAAGCCGAACAGAAAAATCGCCTGCCGAAGGTGGTCGTGGCCGTTCACCTGTGCGGCCAGCCCTGCGATATGGAGGCTATCTACAGCCTGAGCCAGCGTTTTGGCTTCCGCATCGTTGAAGATGCTTCCCATGCTATCGGTGGCAAGTATAAAGGCGAATTTATAGGCAGTGGGCGTTACAGCGATATTACTGTCTTTAGCTTCCATCCGGTAAAGATTATCACCACTGCTGAGGGCGGCATGGCGGTAACTAACAATGGTAAGTTAGCTAAGAAGATGGCTTTACTGCGTAGTCATGGTATTACGCGTGAACCAGAACAAATGACCCATGAGGCTGATGGGCCCTGGTATTACCAGCAGGTTGAGCTGGGTTTTAATTACCGAATGACGGAACTTCAGGCGGCGCTGGGCGTTTCTCAGCTTGAACGGCTAGATGACTATGTCGCCCGACGAAACGCCCTGGCTGAACGTTACGACACTCTGTTGGCTGATCTGCCGATTATCGCTCCTTGGCAACATCCGGATAGTTACTCTGGTCGCCACCTTTATGTGATTCGACTCAAGCTTACTGTTATTAACATTAGTCACCGCCAAGCCTTCGAGGCGCTGCGCGAACAGGGCATCGGCGTCAACCTGCACTATATCCCTGTAAATACACAGCCGTATTATGAGGCGATGGGTTACACCAAAGAGGACTTTCCAGAAGCGATGGCTTATTACCATGAGGCGGTTAGTTTGCCGATTTTTCAGGGGCTCACAGAACAACAGCAAGATGAGGTTGTTCACGTGTTGAAATCGGTTCTGAAATGACAGTTTCGCTTTTGTTGCAGGCAAGAACCAACTCCTCACGCCTGCCTGGCAAGGTTCTTCTTCCAGTAGGGGGAATGCCCCTAGTTGTATTGGCAGCGCTGAGAGCAGGAAATTCAGGTCATCGCGTTGTCGTAGTTAGTTCTTCTGAATCATCAGATGATCCTCTCTGTAACGTTCTTGAACGTTGGAATATCAATTATTTCCGAGGTGAGCTAGAAAATACACTCAAACGCTTTGTTGATGCTCTAGATGGTTTACCAGACAACCACATAGTAGTTCGGCTAACTGGGGATAATGTTTTTCCTGATGGTTCCTTTATCGATAAGTTATTAGAGGATTTTGCTGAACGGGATCTATCCTACTTATGTTGTAGCGGAGATGCATCAGGACTTCCTTATGGTGTTAGCGCAGAAGTAACCCGGGCAGGTTATTTACGGGATGCGCACAGACTGGCGGAGACAGCGTTCGATCGTGAACATGTAACACCAGAAGTGATAGCCAAATTCGGTCGTACATTCTTTGAGCATTATGGTTCTTGGGGAATGTCCCAGTATAGGTGTACTGTCGACACGTTGGACGACTACCTGCTGGTGTGTCGTATATTTGAAAATACTGAAAAACCTGAGCAAGTTTCATTGGAAGAGCTTCTGGTACGCCTGAAAAGAGCTTCACCGGAAGTTGTCAGTCTAACCTCTTCCAAGCGTATGGTGCTGGGAACGGCGCAGTTTGGTCTAACTTATGGTATAACCAACACAAGGGGGCGGCCAATACAGGAGCAGGTAAATGCGTTAATCCACACAGCTATTGCCAATGGCGTAAAGTACATTGATACAGCAAGAGCCTATGGTGAAAGTGAGCAGGTTTTGGGTAAGGCTCTTTCGGGTGGTTGGGGTTCTCGAGCAACTATAGTCACTAAATTGTCCCCCTTGAATGATTGCCCAGTTGACGCTTCCTCAAGCGTAATCGAAGCTTATGTAGAGCGAAGTTTTTTTCAATCTTGTCATGCTCTTCGTGTGCTTAGTCTTGATGTGTTGATGCTTCATCGAGCAGACCATTTAGTTGCTTGGCAAGGTGCTGTATTGAAGGCGCTTTATAGCCTTAAGCAACAAAATTTGATAAGACAGCTCGGAGTCTCTGTGCAGTCCCCCGATGAGGCGCTATTAGCCTTAAAATTCGAATCAGTCGAGTTTATTCAGCTACCATTTAACATCCTCGATTACAGGTGGGATGCGGTGATTGATAAAATTTCCTTGGTTCGTCAACATCGCCCGCTAGTTATTCACGCCCGCAGCGCTTTATTGCAAGGTTTGTTGGCCACTAGTCAGATGGATCTATGGGAAAGAGCTTGTTGCACAAACGCGATTGAGGTTATTGATTGGCTTCAAAATAAAGCGAAGGAACACGCCAATTGCGATGTAGTTGAGCTTTCGCTTCGCTATGTACTCGCGCAAAGCTGGATTGATGGGGTAGTCATAGGCGTCGAAACCAGAGACCAGTTAGTTGATAACTTGATCAAGATGGATGTTGACAGCAAGACAGACACCCTTAATAACATCATTATTGCAGATCGCCCTCGAGTACCCCTTGAAACTCTTAATCCGGCTAACTGGAAATACCCCAATGAGTAACTTACCGCAGCGTTTTTCACTGGAGTCCAAGCAGGTACTTGTAACTGGTGCAACAGGCTATTTGGGCCGTACTATGGCCCGCGGTTTGGCGGAACTTGGTGCTAATGTACTTCTCAATGGCAGAAACAGCGAGCGTGTGGAGGCGTGCGTAGCCGATTTGTGCGGTATTGGCCTTTCGGCCACGCCAGCGGTTTTTGATATTAATGATGAGGACGCGGTTCATCGATGGTTCTCGCAATATGGCGATGCCCCGCTACATGGTTTGGTCAATAATGCCTACGCTGGCAGTGCGGGTTCTATTGAGACAGCTGCCGAAGAGGACTATCGAAATAGCTATGAGGTTACCCTGGTATCTGCACACCGCCTTTTGCGGTACGCGCTCCCCGGGTTGCGTGCAGCGGTTTGCGAGCTGGGTAATGCCTCGGTAGTAAATATAGGTTCAATGTATGGTTTGGTGAGTCCGGACCAGCGGGTCTATGAGAATAAGCAAGTTGTTAACCCTCCCTTTTATGGCGCTGCGAAAGCTGCTTTGTTGCAATGGACACGATATGCTGCATGCGAATTTGGAAAGGAAGGAATTCGTGTAAACGCTATCTCCCCAGGGCCTTTTCCACCTGAGGACGTACAAGTATCTAATCCAGAGTTCGTTTCCATACTGGCGCAAAAGGTACCGATGGGGAGGGTTGGCCGAGCCGAAGAGCTTCAAGGACCTTTGTCGTTTTTGCTTTCAGATGCTTCTGGTTTCGTGAACGGGGCAAATCTGGTGGTCGATGGTGGTTGGACATGTTGGTAGCCTTCCGCACCGACGCCTCTATTCAAATAGGCACTGGTCACGTTATGCGCTGCTTAACACTGGCAGAAGAACTTACTCGGCACGGTCATAAGTGTTGGTTTATTTGCCGTGAGCACCATGGCCACCTCGGAAGTTTGATAAAGAGCAAAAGCTACGGTTTAACCCTTTTGCCAGGGGGCTCCGGTGATGATTCTTACCTTGAAAACGATCATGCTGAGAACTACGCGTTATGGTTGGGTGTTCCCTGGCTAGAAGATGCCGGCCAAACACTTAATGCTCTCTCTTCTCTGAATCCGGATTGGTTGGTTGTAGATCACTATGCGTTGGATGAAAAGTGGGAAAAAACTGTGCTGCCTAAGTCAACTCGGTTGATGGTGATCGATGATTTGGCCGATCGACCGCATCGCGCCGACCTGCTACTTGACCAAAACCTAGGCCGTGATGTAATGGATTACGCTGGCTTGGTGCCAGCAAGCTGTCGGGTGCTGGTAGGACCGCACTTTGCTCTACTGCGTCCCGAGTTTTCCGCACTACGCGTGGCGAGTTTGGCTCGCCGTCGCCAGCAACCGCAATTTAAGCAACTTCTGATCAGTTTAGGTGGTGTGGATAAAGATAACGTGACCGGCCAAGTGCTTAGTGCCTTACGCGCCTGCGATTTGCCTTCTACGTTAAATATAGTAGTTGTAATGGGGGCTACTTCCCCATGGTTAGATGATGTCAAAGCTAGGGCGGCTGACATAAATTGCCAAGTTGAGGTAGTAGTCAATGTAACCGATATGGCCCAGCGCATGGCGAATGCTGATTTGGCTATTGGAGCTGCAGGTATCACAACGTGGGAGCGCTGTTGCCTTGGCTTGCCTGCGATGATGGTGGTTCTAGCACAGAATCAGTGGCCCATAGCGCAAGCACTTGCAAAAACGGGTGGTGCAGTATGTCTCGGTACGTCCGATCGTATCCATGAATTAACTACCAAGCTTACGGCAATAAGTTCAAAGGTTGTGTTGCATGAAATTAGTATGGAAGCAGAAGCAGTAACTGATGGGGAGGGTGCTAAGCGCCTAGTCGAATTTATAGAAGAAAACAAGACAGGCACCTTATGACAACTTTTGTCACTGGACTCCGGCCGCTTCAGGAGTCTGAACTTGAGCTAGTACGTGAATGGCGGAACTACCCTGATGTGCGCCGTTTCATGTATACCCAGCATGAGATTTCCAAGGAAGAGCATCGATCCTGGTTTCAACGCGCCCAAGCTGACTCTAAGCGTCACCTATTGTTGGCGACGCAGGGGGGCAAGCCTTTCGGCTTCGTCAACATTTACGTGCTTGATGTTGTTGCGAAACGTGCAGAGTGGGGTTTTTATCTTGCTCCAGAAGCTGAGAGAGGCAGTGGCCAAATTTTAGGTAACTCTGCTTTACATCATGCGTTTTGTCACCTGGCATTGCATAAACTTTGTAGTGAGGCTCTTGCTTACAACTTTCGCTCAATCCGTTTCCATGAGCGTTTAGGGTTTGCTCGAGAGGCTCAGCTAAGAGACCACCACTTTGATGGCAATACCTACCATGATGTCGTTTGCTTCGGATTACTCTGTAGTGAATGGCAAGGTCTAGGAGTGTAACTATCCATGGAACTTCCATATATTGAAATCGCTGGCCGGCGTATTGGTGCCGATCATCCTCCCTATATTATTGCCGAACTTTCTGCCAACCATAACGGCAAGTTAGAAAATGCGCTTCGCATTATCGAAGAAGCTAAACAAGCCGGTGCTGAAGCGATCAAGCTACAAACATACCGCCCGGATACCATTACGCTTGATTGCGATAACGACGATTTCAAGATCAAGGGGGGGCTATGGGGTGGGCGTACGTTATACGAGCTCTACGAAGAAGCCCACATGCCTTGGGAATGGCACAAACCACTTTTCGACCATGCCCGTAAGCTGGGGATAACCATCTTCAGCTCACCCTTTGACACCACTGCCGTGGATCTGCTCGAAGAACTTGACGCCCCTGCCTACAAGATTGCGTCGTTTGAAGCGGTGGATTTACCCCTCATTGAGTACGTTGCGAAAACTGGTAAGCCAATGATCATCTCAACCGGTATGGCCAATGTTGATGAAATTCAAGAGGCCATTGATGCTGCTCTCGGAGCAGGCTGTAAGCAGCTCGCTATTCTTCAATGCGTGAGCGGCTACCCCGCACCGCCCGAAGATTACAACTTGCGTACCATTCTCGACATGATTGAACGTTTTGGCTTAGTGGCAGGTCTCTCTGACCATACCATTGACAATACTACTGCTATTACCAGTGTCGCGTTAGGGGCTAGTCTGATTGAAAAGCACTTTACTCTTGATCGCAACGGTGGTGGCCCCGATGATAGCTTTTCATTGGAACCCGCTGAGTTTGCTGCATTGTGTCGGGATGCAAAAATCGCTTGGCAGGCGTTAGGCCAGGTCGATTATGGACGCAAGCCCAGTGAACAAGGTAATGTTCAGTTCCGGCGATCACTGTACTTCGTCAAGGATTTAAAGGAGGGTGATGTTATCACCGAAGATGCAGTGAGAAGTGTTAGGCCTGGGTATGGGATGGCTCCAAAACACTACGCTAGGGTAATAGGTAGTAAATCAGCTTTTCCAATTAAAAAAAATACGCCTGTCTTACAAAAACATCTCGAATTGGTTAATAATAATGTTTATATGGAGAAATTAGAATTTAAGGGTGAAAGAAATTATCTGCAAGGTGGTGACATATTTAACGCTTTAAATCAGTATTTTAAAAAAATTGAAACGGGTTTTTTATCGACACTTTCTTTTAAAGATTTTTCAAAAAAACAGCTTAAGCTATGTTTTAAAAAGCCCTCTTTAGATAATGTTATAGCAAAGGGTGGATGGGAGGGCGATAAAGGAAAAATATCTTTCTGGATCGTCGAGACAGATGAACCTGTAGAAAATCGCTACGAATATTCTGAAAATATGATAACAGATGAGTGCAGATTTAATGGAAATTCAGTTTTAGCTCAAGGTTGTAGATTATATAGCATAATAGAAAATATAATTGCGCTCACGAAGAAATTAAATTATCAATTGGTTCCAGATGTGAATGGTAAATGGGTTTTTAGCCAGGTTGATTTAGACAAACCGCTTCCTCAGAAATACTCAATTATTGAAATTGAGCAAGTGTCGGTGACTGTAAAGAAATATTCTAGAAATTTGATAAAAGTTGACGGTCTTAGCTTTGGGGAGATAAGATTTATGGTGGCTATGATATGATCGGTATAAATGAAATCTCGAGTTATTTGCCAGAATTTTATATTAATAACATTAAAAGAGCTGAAGAATTTTTTGGGGAGAAACCAGGGTTCATTGAGGAAAAGATAGGTGCCCATTTTTTGCCTAGAAAAAAGCTTGAGGAAGAAACGTCTGATATGGCGGTAAAAGCTATAAAAAATCTTATAAAAAAAACAGGATTTAGTTTGAATGATATTGATCTTTTAGTTATTGTCACACAAAATCCCGATGGTTATGGTTTGCCACATACCTCGGCAATTATCCATAGAAAATTGGAACTAGCCAGCAATGTTGCAGCCTTTGATTTGTCACTAGGTTGTTCAGGCTATGTATATGGGCTGAGTGTAGTAAAAGGATTAATGGAACAAGCTAATCTTAAAAATGGAGTGTTAGTCACAGCGGATCCTTATTCTAAAATATTAAATAATGAAGATAGAAATACTTCGCTCCTATTTGGAGACGCTGCAACTGCAACTTGGCTTAGTGAAAAGGGGAAATGGAAACTTGGTATCCCGGTTTTACAAACTGATGGGCAAGGATCAAATAATTTATGCGTTACAGGGAATGTTTTATCCATGAACGGAAGGCAGGTTTTTAATTTTGCATCTAAGCAAGTCCCCCAACAAATAAGAAAGGCATTAGAGATAAATTCTATCGATGAAAGCGAAATTGATAGATACGTGATTCATCAGGGGAGCCTATCTATAGTAGATGCCATTGCAAGAAAGTTTCCAAGCGTGAAAGAAAGGTATATTAGTGATATAAAAATGACAGGAAATACCGTGTCCTCATCTATACCTCTTTTGCTAGAAAAGTATGTGCTAATTTCGGATTCAGAGAAGGTTCTTGTATCTGGGTTTGGAGTTGGTTTATCTTGGGCTTCAAATATATTGTACAAGGAGTGCTGAAATGCTAACTAAAGATTTCCTCAAAGAATTGATCATGAAAGCAGGTGTAGATATTGATAAAGAAGATATTCAGCTCGACAAAAAATTCTCAGAGCTGGGCATGGATAGCTTAGATACATTCAATTTTTTTACTGAAATTGATGCGGAGTTAGGCGTTGATGTCCCTGATGAAGACTTTGAAGAGCTAGATACTTTAGACAAAGTCTTTGAGTATTTGAGAGTAAAGGTTTAGCGTTTATGGGGTGGTTGTATATATGATGGATTATAATATAAGTGATTTAAGGAATGCCTATGAAAATATTGGTGTCTCTCAAGGCAGAATTGTCTATGTTACAGGAAACTTTGGCCGTTTAGGTCGTTTTTCATCACCCTCAAAGGAAGCGCTTTTTAAAGCACATCTTAATGTTCTGTCTGATATTTTAGGCAAAAAAGGAACGTTAGTAGTACCCACACATTCTTTTTCGCTTGCTAATAATGCTATGCTATTTGACTATAACAATACCCCAAGTGAAACTGGTCCTTTTACAGAATATATAAGACAGTTACCTGATGCTGTAAGACAATATCATCCATTTTCATCGTCAACGGCTGTGGGCGGTAGTGCTTCTAGTATATGCGGTAATTGCTCGCGGCATGTATACGGTCTTAATACTCCCTTTCATAGGATGGTGGAAAATGATGCGCTATTTATTTCTTTGGGAAAAGAAATAAATACCACGATAAGTTTAGTGCATCATGCTGAATTTATGATGGGAGTGCCATACCGTTACACTAAAGAGTTTTGGAAAAGTTGCAGGAAAAATGGTGAGGAATTGATAGAAAATTTTTACTTGTACGTGCTTTACAGTCAATGCGATATCGCTCGCGATAGAAATATTAAAATTACAGAATCTTACAGGGCGAACCATAGTGTCTTAGAAGAGAGGCTTGGTAGATCTTCTTTTTATTCTGTTCCAATGAAAAGTTATTTTGATCATGCAGTAAATATGATGTCAGACGATATTTATGCATGGCTTAAGAATCCGCCAACGAAAAGACCTTACTTAATATGACCCGACCTATCGGCAATGAAAAAGTTGGAAAAAAAATGCATCAGTGGGCTACTGATCTTTTCCCAATTTGTAGAAGTATTACCGGGCCAGGTGTTAGAGATACTTTAGAATATTTAAAGAAAATATTGCCTAGTCTTGAGCTTCATTCTGTTCCTAGTGGTTCAGAAGCAATGGACTGGGTTGTTCCCGATGAATGGCATATTCGTGATGCATGGATTTCAAATGAACATGGAGAAAAAGTTGTAGATTTTAAAAAAAACAATCTTCATGTTTTAGGTTATTCAGAGCCAGTGAACTTATTGATTGAGTTGTCAGACCTTCAAGATCATCTTTACTCTTTGCCTGATCAGCCTGACGCTATTCCTTATGTTACTTCTTACTATAAGCGCCGTTGGGGGTTTTGCCTTAGTCACCATCAAAGAGAACAGCTTCAACCTGGAAAGTACCGGGTTGTGATTGACTCTGAAATTTATCCAGGTGTGCTTAATTATGGTGAGCTTGTTTTGCCTGGTGAGTCTAAAGAAGAGGTATTTCTTTCTACCTATGTTTGCCATCCGTCAATGGCTAACAATGAACTTTCAGGACCTGTTGTTACTGCGGCTTTAGCTCAGTGGTTAACTCAGTTGCCAAGTCTTAAATATACATACAGGATCGTATTTATTCCTGAAACAATTGGTTCACTTGTTTATCTTAGTCATAACCTCAATTGGCTTAAAAAGCATGTAATAGCCGGTTTTAATATAACTTGTGTTGGTGATGAGCGTACTTATAGTTATTTGCCATCAAGAGCTGGGGATACATTGAGTGACAAAGTGGCTCAGCATGTGCTTTATCATACTGATCCTGATTTTATTAGTTATACTTGGCTAGATCGTGGTAGTGATGAACGGCAATATTGTGCCCCAGGTGTGGATTTGCCAATTTCAACAATTATGCGAAGCAAGTATGGAATGTATCCCGAGTACCATACCTCTTTGGACGACCTGGACTTCGTAACACCTCGAGGGTTAGAGGGAGGGTACCTGGCATTAAAAAAAGCAATAGAATCAATTGAAGATAATTGCACTCCACTTGTGACTGTTTACGGGGAGCCGCAACTAGGAAAACGAGGTTTATACCCTAACTTAAGTGCTAAAGGGTCAGCTTCTACAGTGCACGTGATGATGGATCTATTGTCATGCTGTGATGGTAAAAAAACATTGCTTGATATAGCTAATTATATTAAACAGCCAATGTGGGTATTGAGGCCTATAGTTGATAATCTTGCTTTTCATGGCTTGATTAAGATTTTATGAATTTAGTTTCAAGGCGATAATTCTACACACGAAGCTGCGTGTTTTTTAGATATCTATTATGCGTTTTCTAGAGATAAAGGTAGTTGACCAAGTTATAAAAAGCACGAAAGAGGTTGTTGATGACAAATTTATATGAAATGTGATTGAGAAATAGCAGACTTCAGTTGACTGTTGGCGTGGTTCTCAAAAAGCCTAAGCGCAAACGAGGGTTTAATAAGGAGCAGTTAGAAAAGCTGACCACGTTTTCTCAAGAATTAACTGCGTTAGGTGGAGTGTTACTTGATGCCCAGCGCCAAGTAGCCCCCTCTGTCAGCCTAGTTGTCCGGTTGGCGATATCGCCTAAATCTAATCCAGAGGGAGCGGCATGGAGTCCTTGTGCCACGTTATTCCGCAGAGCGTAAATCAGCCGTCCTGAAGAAGTTGTTACCACCCCATAATCACAGTGTGGCATCGGTAGCGACAGAGGAAGGCATCTCTGACGCGACGCTGTATAGTTGGTTAAAACAGTGTCGAGTAAAAGGAGTGCCTGTGCCGGGTTACACCCCAGGCGACAGTGAATGGTCGCCCGACGCCAAGCTAGCCGTGGTCATCGAAACCGCCACCCTGTCAGAGGCAGAGCTTGGCGCTTACTGTCGCGAAAAAGGCCTTTATCCCGAGCAAATTCAGCAGTGGAAAGCGGCTTGCCTTGAAGGCGCTGGTCGGCAAGAAGACCAGGAAAAAGCGGCGCAAAAGCAGCGTAAAGAAGACCGTAAGACCATCAAGCAACTCAAAGCGGAAGTGCGGCGCAAAGACAAGGTAGTGGCTGAGACGACGTCGTTACTGGTGCTCTCAAAAAAGCTCGAAGCCTTGTACAGCGAAGATCCCGACAGCGGCGAGGACGACTAACGCCGCTCGACGAACGTGCAAGGCTCATCACGCTATTTGACGAAGCGGTTGTGGATGGCGCGTCTCGTTATAAAGCCGCTGAGATTATCAACGTGAATGAACGCACACTGAAACGTTGGCGATCTGAGTGTGGCGCTGTTGTTGAGGATCAGCGTCATCACGTGGTGCAAGGCAGGCAGCCGCATCAGCTAACGCATGAGGAAGAGCAAGCCATTTTGAACACTTGTCATCGTCCCGATTACCAGAGCTTGCCGCCGTCTCAAATCGTGCCTTTGCTGGCAGACAACGGCGTCTATCTGGCCTCCGAATCGTCGTTTTATCGGGTTTTGAAAAAGCATCACCAGCAGCACCCTCGTGGCCGTATGAAACCACGCCGTCCAGTGCCCGCGCCGACCAGTTTTACGGCAACAGGGCCAAACCAGGTCTGGAGTTGGGACATTAGCTTCTGCGCCTCCGTTGTGCGAGGCCAGCACTGGTATCTCTACCTGATCATGGATATCTACAGCCGCAAAATCATCGCCTGGGAAGTTCACGACACCGAATCGGGCGAGCTGGCTAAACAATTACTGGAACGCGCTTTGCTGCGAGAAGGTTGCTGGCATCAACCACCGGTACTGCACTCAGATAACGGGGCGCCGATGACGTCCTATACGCTCAAAGCGAGGTTAACCGAACTGGGGATGTTGATGTCTTACAGTCGCCCGAGAGTAAGCAACGACAACCCTTACTCGGAATCGCTGTTCCGTACCGTCAAATATTGCCCAGCGTGGCCCACCAAGGGCTTTGCATCGCTGAGCGCGGTACGAGAATGGATGTTGGTGTTCGAGCGGGCTTACAACGAACAGCACCTTCACAGTGGCATCCAATATGTCACGCCAGCTGATCGACATCGTGGTGTTGATCGAAAACGCCTTGAACGCCGTAAAGCGGTTTATGAAAGTGCTAAGCGTCGATATCCGAAACGCTGGTCGGGCAGCACCCGAAACTGGGAGGTCACTGGTTCAGTGTCGCTTAACCCAGGGAAAGTGCAGGAAATCGAGCGTAATAAAAAGGCTGCTTAAGCGCAGCCATTTGGACAACTGGGTTGAAAATCACCGGTAGCTGCCCCTCAAACGTTCTAGGCTATCAGGCAGAAGTAGCTACGCTGCTCAGTGTAAGCGTATATTCAATAAAAGAATAAAAAAATATCTTTAATATTCTTTTGTGTACTTTTGTCGTAGGGGTAAAATACAAACCATCAACGCCGCATGACCTTCTGTGCGGCTATTCGTATTGTCGGGCTATCGACCAACGAGGAAACAGACTCATGCCACTTCCACGCAAGCTAACTAACACCCTCGCCGCGCTTTCGTTAAGCGTCGCCAGCGGGGTGTTCGCCGCGACTACCCACGCCGATACACTGCGCGTGGGTATGTCCGGCGGTTATTTCCCCTTTACGTTTGTGGAGCAGGACGAGCTTAAAGGCTTTGAAGTCGATGTCATGAATGCCGTGGGTGAGATCACCGGTGATGACATCGAATTCGTTACTGCTAGCTTCTCGGGCTTAGCAGGTATGCTGGAGTCTGGGCGTATCGATACCATTGCCAACCAGATTACGATCACCCCTGAGCGCGAAGCCAAGTACGCCTTCACGGAACCTTATGTGTATGACGGCGCGCAGGTCGTGGTGCGGGCGGGTAATGATTCCATTCAAGGTGTTGAGGATCTGTCCGGCAAAAGCGTGGCGGTAAACTTGGGTTCCAACTACGAACAGTTGCTGCGTGAGCAACCGAACGCCGATGAAATCGATATTCGTACCTATGAATCCAACATCGAGCAGGATGTGGCCTTGGGTCGGGTAGAGGCGTTTGTGATGGATCGCGTGAGTGCGACGCAGGTCATTAAAGAGAAAGGCTTACCCTTAGAATTGGCGGGTCAGCCGTTCTCGACCATTGAGAACGCGCTACCGTTTCGCGATGACGAAGCGGGCCGTGAGCAGCGCGACCGCGTGGGCGCCGCGCTCGCCGAACTGCGTGAGAATGGCGAACTACGTGAGATATCAGAAAAGTGGTTTAATACCGATATCACCCAGCCGTAACGTTTAGGCTACTCTGGTTTAACGCGGCCGTGGCATTGCCACGGCCGTTTGCTTATAAGCGGTCTAATCTATGTTTAATTATTATGTTTAATTATTATGCTTAATCTCGAATATATGTGGGGGTTGTTGCCGGTTCTGCTGCGCTATCTGCCGCTCACGCTTCAAATGGCGACGATCGCCATGTTCTTTGCGCTGATTTTAGCGTGCCTGCTGGCGGTGGTTCGCGTATCAAAAGTACCGGTGTTAAACGGACTCTCGCTGCTGTTTATCTCGTTTTTCCGCGGTACGCCGTTGCTGGTTCAGCTGTTTCTTTTCTACTACGGCCTGCCGCAGCTGATTAGTTCGTTGATCGCGATTACCGGTGTCACTGCTGCGGTACTGGGGCTAACGCTGCACTTCTCTGCCTATATGGCCGAGTCCATCCGTGCGGCGATTGTGGGGATTGACCGCAGCCAGACCGAGGCCGCGCTCTCCATCGGTATGACCCAGTCGCAGTTAATGCGGCGTATCATTTTGCCCCAGGCAACCCGCGTGGCAACCCCAACGTTGATGAACTACTTCATCGATATGATTAAAGCGACCTCGCTGGCCTTTACGTTAGGTGTCACCGAATTAATGGGCGCGACGCAAAAAGAGGCGGCGGGCAGCTTTCTCTATTTGGAAGCGTTCTTGCTGGTGGCGCTGATTTATTGGGCAGTCGTGGAAGTGCTCTCCTGGGGGCAGCGTCGGTTAGAAATTTACCTGAATAAGGCCTACCAACGATGATTTCGCTGCAAGGCATTACCAAGCGCTTCGGCGGCCACACGGTGTTTAAAGATATTGACTTGAGCCTTGCCCAGGGCGAGATCATCGTGATCATTGGCCCTTCCGGTACGGGGAAATCGACACTGCTGCGCTGTATTAACTTCCTTGAAAAGCCAGATGCCGGGCGCTTGCAGGTAGGCGACCTGCGTGTGGACACTCAGCGCGCCAGCCGGGCCGATATTCTGGCACTGCGTCGCCGCACGGCGTTTGTGTTTCAGAACTACGGCCTGTTCGCCAATAAAACCGCGCTAGAGAATATCAGCGAGGGGATGATTGTGGTGGACAAGCTGCCCAAGGCCAAAGCACACGCGCGGGCCAGGGAAATTCTGGAACGCATCGGCTTGGCGGATAAAGCCGATGCTTACCCGGCGTCACTTTCTGGCGGCCAGCAGCAGCGGGTAGGCATCGGCCGCGCTATGGCAGCGAATGCCGACGTGATTTTGTTTGATGAGCCCACCTCTTCCCTAGACCCGCAGTGGGTGGAAGAAGTGTTGGGCTTAATGAAGCAGTTAGCGGTAGAGCGCCAAACGATGATCGTGGTCACTCATGAAATGCAGTTCGCCCGGGAAGTGGCGGATCGGGTGGTATTTATGGATGAAGGCGGCATCGTCGAGCAGGCGCCGCCTGAAGAGTTGTTCACTGCGCCCAAAGATGAGCGAACTCGCCATTTCTTGCGCAAGATTTTGGCGCCTACTGGGCAGGCAGTGCCGTAGCGGGTGACTATCTAACGGCTGAGGTTCCTATGCCAATTATTTCCAAGGCGTTACTGAAAAGCGTTGAACAGCTAGCCGATAAGGCAGGCGAGGCGATTATGCAGGTCTATCGTCGCGATTTCAGCGTTGAAATAAAAGCCGACAATAGCCCGCTGACTGAGGCGGATAAAGCGGCCCATGAGATTATTGCTCGTGGCTTGCAGGTGCTTACCCCTGAGGTGCCGGTACTCTCCGAAGAAGATACCCAAGGCTTTAACGGCGCTAACGCTGAGGGCTTTTATTGGTTGGTCGACCCGTTGGATGGCACCAAAGAGTTTATCAAGCGCAATGATGAGTTCACCGTCAATATTGCTTTGATTGCTCAAGGAAAGCCGGTGTTGGGCGTGGTGGTTGCCCCTGCCTTGCAGCTTACTTATCTAGCCGCTGAAGGCTTGGGGGCCTTTAAGGTTGGCGTTGATGGGCAGTGGCAGGCCATCCAGGCGCCATTGCCGCCGCAGGCAGGGCGGCCTTGGCGTGTGCTGGACAGCCGTTCGCACCCCGACCCGCGTATGGCAGTATGGTTAGAAGCGCTGGGGGAGTATAAAACTCAACCCATGGGGAGTTCGCTGAAGTCGTGCTTTATCGCGGAAGGTAAAGCGGATGTCTACCCGCGTTTTGGCCCCACCAGTTTGTGGGATACTGGCGCTGCTCAAGCGGTTGTCGAACAGGCCGGTGGGCGAGTGGTCACGCTGGAAGGTCAGCCTTTAAGCTATGCCAATCCCCAGCAAGTGCTTAACCCCGATTTTGTGGTATGGGGCAAGCGCTAGAGAGTGTGAGCGCTATTCCGTGTGAATGATGACTTGGTTGCGGCCGTTTTCTTTCGCTTCATAGAGCCCTATATCCGCTCTTTTAAGCGCTGGCTTTAACGATTTTTCTTCGGCCAGCACAGGGGTTACCCCCAGTGATGCCGTGATTTTTAGGGCTTGTTGCGTACCTTCATATTCAACCGTGGTGGTCGCCTCTTCAATAGAGGCACGAATTCGCTCTGCCACCTGCTGAGCCTGCTCAATAGCGGTGTTGGGGAGTAACACCGCAAACTCTTCACCCCCAACCCGGCACAGTAAGTCTTCTTGGCGAAGCAGGTCGCTGACTATTTGCGTAAAGTTTTTCAGTATTTCATCGCCAATGTCGTGGCCATACTCATCGTTGATGTGTTTAAAGTGGTCAATATCTATGGTGATAAGCGCTATGGGATGATTTTGGCGCCGTGCCCGTGACATCTCGATGGTCGCTTGGGCTTGTAAGTAGCGCCGGTTAAACACGCCCGTTAGGGGGTCGGTCATGGCTTGCGCACGTAGTTTTTCTTCAAGCTGTTTACGCTCGGTAAGATCAAACACCATCGCTCGGGAATGCACAAAACGGCGTAAGCGAGCCACTAACCACATCTAGGCAGATTTCGCTTAGATCGG
>TARA_R110000824_G_scaffold11252_2_pt1 | contig 209199 bp, 219 predicted proteins | sample TARA_R110000824 | Tara Oceans TARA_R110000824 (sample SAMEA4397747) | marine metagenome | biome: Polar Biome; feature: [MES] marine water layer (ENVO:01000295) within the mesopelagic zone...; material: water (ENVO:00002006), including particulate matter (ENVO:01000060) such... | reverse complement strand
TCGATCAGGGTCTGCGGCAGATCGTGATAGGTCGCGATCTTGTCGTAGTATGACGTTAGCTTGTTGTGCGGCACGGCGAGGATCTTCTCGTCCGGGCCCTTGTCGTCGGTCATCATCAGAACGCCGACGGGACGGGCGCGCACGACCGAGCCCGGCACCAGTGGACGATTGCCGACAACCATCACGTCGATCGGGTCGCCGTCGAGGCTGAGTGTGTGCGGCACGAAGCCGTAATTACAGGGATAGCGCATCTCGGTGTAGAGATAGCGGTCCACGAACATCGCGCCGGAATCCTTGTCGATCTCGTATTTGATCGGGTCGCCGCCGAGCGGGACCTCGATGAGCACATTGATGTCGTCTGGCGGATTGTCGCCGGTTTTGATTTTGGAAAGGTCCATAAGACGGCTCGCATCTGGCTGGAAGGTTGAAACACGGTGTGGGGTGGCGATGACGCCTGAAACAGATTGCGTCAAGAGTGGCAGTGACGCGGGAGGGTTAATGCAGCTTTTGTGCCCGAATGCTTCCCACTCGCCCAAATGGGGTTACTCTGCCGTCTGGGAGGTACACCAAATGCATTCAACACTTATTCTTTGTAGCGCGGCGCTGGTCATTCTGACCCTGTTGCTGGGCTTTTGGGTTTCGATCACGCGGGGGCGCACCAAGACCATTGCCTATGGCGCAGCGACTGACCCGACGGGGCCGATGATGAAAGCCGAGCGGGCGCATGGAAATGCCGCTGAATATACTGCGCTTCTGATCGGGCTTTTTGTCATCACCGGCTTTGCCTATGCGGGGCGCGACCTTGGAATCGCCGTGACGAGCCTTGTGGTGGCGATCACCCTATCTCGTTTTCTGCATGCGCTCGGCTGCCTGGTCTGTGCAACGCTGGAAAAGCCGCATCCGCTTAAAGTCCTGGGTGCGCTCGTCACCTATGTTGGCGGACTGGCGCTGGCGATCATGGTGATTGGAAAAGTGCTTTAGGCGCCCGTCAGTCGCGCTTCAGGGCGTAATTGAAACTGATCGAGAGTCGCGGTTCCTCGCCCATATTGGCGGGGACTTCATGGCGCAGCCAGCTTTCCCACAGGATGGCGTGGCCGACTTCGGGCTCAAGATAGACAAAGCGGCGGCGGTCTTCTGGCGCGTCATCGCGCAATTGCGGCGCGGCCATCATGCGCGACAGGCGCGGGTCTTCCAGTTTCAGCCGAGACGCGCCGTCTGGCGTGGAGACGTAATAGGTTCCTGAAATCACGCTGCCGGGGTGGATATGATTGGAGTGGCCAAAGCCGGGCTCCAGAATGTTCACCCAGATCGCGTCGAGTTCCAGGGTGAAGCCCTCCATGTCCCAGTCGAGTTCCGTCGCAAAGTCAGCCGCGACGGCATCGAGCAAGGCTTTCAGCTCCGCAAATTCCGGGAACCGGTCCGGCAAGTCGTCGAGAGATGCGTAGGATGTGTACCCGCCATAGCCTTCGGTCTCGCACCACGCATTCCCCGCGGCGTCATCCTCGGCCAGCACCCAGCAGACATGTTCGAGCCGTGTCGCCAGATCGCTATCGCCGACGGGCTGGGTCCGCACCAAAGTGGGGAAGAGGGTCTTTGTGGTCATGGGCCGCTCTTTAGGCGGAGCAAGGCGCAAAAGAAAGAGCCCGCCACCTTCTGCAAGGTCGCGGGCTCATCTGCAGAACTTGGCCGCTCTATTCGGCAGGCTTGACGAATTTCAGCGTCATGCGGTCGCTTTCGCCGATTTCGGCATAGGCAGCAGCGTCAAAACCGTCCGGAGTGTTGCCTTCCCGGTCCTGCGTGGCGTTGACCGGGGCCAACGTCCAGACCCCAAACGGGTGATCCGCAGTATCGGCCGGATTGGCATTGATTTCGCTGGCTTCGACAAACTCGAACCCGGCCGCTTCGGCGAGGGATTTGACATAATCCTCATGGACGTAACCCGAAGAGGCCGTCGGGTCCTGTGTGGCCGTTGAAGGCAGGCGATGTTCGACCACGCCCAACACGCCGCCGGGCTTCAGAGCGGCATAGGCGTCCGTGAAAAATTTCTCGGTGTATCCGCCGCTCATCCAATTGTGGAGGTTGCGGAAGGTCAGTACGACATCGGCTGTCCCGGCCTCGGTCAGCGGGCCACTCTCGGCCGAAAAGGCGCTGTATTCGATGGTGCCGAATTTCGGGTCGTCATAATTCGCCTGGAATTCTGCAAGGCGCTCGGCGATGCGGGCGCGACGGTCTTCATCGCCAATATTCGGGTCGAAATAGGCTGCGCCCAGTGTGCCACCGCCACTGGCAAGATAGGGCGCGATGACATTTGTGTACCAGCCGCCGCCGGGCCACAGCTCGACCACTTTGTCATCCGCTTCCACCCCGAAGAATTCGAGCGTTTCTTTCGGGTGACGCCAGGCGTCGCGCGCCTTTTCGGCATCCGTGCGGTGTTCGCCAGCGATCGCGGCGTCCAGCGGCGAGGCTTCGGTCGAGGCCGTCTCGACCGGCGGGGTTTCGGGGGCGGGTGTCTCTGATGCGGGTGTCTCGGGCTGGCCGCAAGCTGCCAGAACCAGTGCAGACAGGGCGATCATCGGGGTCAATTGCTTCACAGGGTGTCTCCTCAACAGGCCTCTTGAACCTCTCCTTACGCTACCCACATAGATCATGTCACGGTGCCGTAAATCGGGCTGTGACCGGTATCTGTCCCAACGCCGAATTCGGGTTGGTTCTTTTCAGGTGCTGAACATCCATCCGGGCGCTCCCCGAACGGGTTGCCCGCAGTTGCTTGATTTAAGAGGACTGAACACATGAGCAATATCGACCTTACCCCCCTTTACCGTACCGTTGTCGGCTTTGACCGGCTTGCGGGCATGATCGATCAGGCGTCTCGCCTCGACGGGTCACAAGGCTATCCCCCATACAATATCGAACGCGTTGACGAAAACGCCTTCGCCATCGAGATCGCGGTCGCGGGATTTACCGAAGATGACCTCGAGATCGAGACGAAAGAAGGCTTGCTGACTGTGGCCGGCAAGCGCGGCGAGAATGAAGACGGCGAGGGCCGCAACTATCTGCATCGCGGCATTGCCCAGCGCAGCTTCATCCGGCGCTATCAGCTGGCTGACCATGTCATCGTGACCGGTGCCAATCTGCAGCACGGCGTGCTGCGCATCGACCTTATTCGCGAACTTCCTGAAGAGAAGAAACCTCGCAAGATCGAGATTGGCGCCCCGGCAAAGTCGGAGCCGAAACTGATCGGCAAGAAATCGGCCAGCAACGCGGCCTAAACGCCGAGTTCTGATCAGATAAGAGAACGGCGCGTCCAGAGATGGGCGCGCCGTTTTTTGCATTCAGGCCCAGAAGTGTGGTGCCAGGTTTCCTGCCAGCGTGGCGGCGGCCTTTTCTCGCAGGATTTGCAGTGCAGGCTGGATCGCATCCGTGTCTGACTCTGACTGATAGGCCGCGAACACAGGATAGGCGATGGTCGGGACATCCGGAACTTCGAAAAGGAACCCTTTTGCCAGATGGGTTTCGACCAAGCGCCGAGGCAAATACCCGGCGGCTTCACTGGCGATGAGGAAGGACGGCCCGAAGAATCCCAGGGCGACTGTGGTCCTTGGCTCCATGAGCTTTGGCAGGATCTGGGCGTGCCGGTCACGATACTCTTCGCCCCAGTCGACATAGACATAACGGTCTTCGAATTCGCCCTTCGGATCGGTGGTGACCATGATGAGATCGTCATCCATCAAGTGTTCCACCGCGATATCGGTGCGCAGGCGAGGTTGATGCAGCACTGCGATGTCCAGAAGGCCTTCTGACAAAAGGCGTGACAGGGCAAGGGGCGTGCCGGCCTCCGCCTTGAAGGCGACGTTTGTCATTTGCTCCTGCATCTCCACAAGTGCCTGGGAGAGGAAGCGGGCCCAGAGATTGTACTGCCCACCGAGGATCAGCATATCGTCAAAGGTTTCCGGAATCCCGGCCTGCTGACGACCTTGCTCCCATGCGCGCACAATTGTCCGGGCATATCGTTCGAAATGATAGCCGTGTGATGTCAGCCGGGCGCCGGCTTTCGATCGTGCGAACACTCTTTGTCCGAGGCGATCTTCCAGCGTCCGGATCCGGGCGCTCACCGTGGACTGGGTGACGTGTACCTTGTCCGCCGCACCCTGAAACGTGCCGGTTTCAATGACTGCCAGGAATGTGCGAGCAACTTCAACATCAATCATTCAATATTCCGATTTCAAGCATCGATTAAATTCGTTATTCGAATTCCATGTAACTCCCTATCTAGGCAGCATGTCAGATCAAGGAGAAACGACAATGAAAACCCATCTCATCGCCGGTCTCGCCGCACTCACCCTGCTTGGCGCCTGCGCTTCCGCGGCTGCCGCACCAGCCGTCTCGTCCAACATTTCCATGTCCGATCTCGATCGGAAGGAGCTGAAGCAGTGGAACAAAGCCGAGAAAGACATTCGCAAGGGTGAGAAGCTCATCGCGGAGGGTAACAAGGACCTTGAAAAGGGCGAGGAAATGGTCCGCAAGGCCCGTCAGGCGCTTCGCAAGGGCGAAGACAAGGTCGCCGATGCTGAGGCGGATGTCCGAAAGGGTGAACGCCTTGTCGCGGACGCGCGGAACGTCCAGACGCGGCTTGAAGTGCTCAACCCTGCGCCCGCCGAAACCGGGTCGCCCGAGTCCTGATATAGACAAAACCAAAGAAAACGGCGCGACCACAGGGACGCGCCGTTTTTCTATTTGCGAATTGTCTCTGGCGGCTAGCCGAAGAATTTCGAGCAACCGGCTTCCGACAGGAAGCCTTTGAGAGCGTCGTCGCTGAGCGAAGCGCCGACCGCCTTGCGGACGGAATCATAGGCGCGGGCAGCATAGGTTTGCGTGGTCTGTTCAAAGCTGCCGCCCTCGATGGATGCGGAAACATTCTTGTCACCGCGTTCGGCAGCTTTGGAATTGGCCTTGGCCCAGGGCAAATAGGTTTTCGAGACTTCCTCGGCAAACAGCGGCGTCAGCGTGGGCGCAAGCGCTTCCAGCGACGCGAAAGGCGCGCCCGGTTTGGGATCTTCCATATTCTCGATCCAGGCAACCACAAAGGGGGCGTGCTTCTTGAGCCATTCGGCCGGGGTCTTGTCCATCATCATCTGTTGGAACTGCGCGGCGAGGGCGAAATCGGCCGCGGACGGACGACCGCCGAAGATGTAGAGTTGCTCGGTCAAATGCGCGTTGAGCAGCGTTGCAAAGCGTTCGAACGAGGCTTTCAGCATGTCTGCATTTGCGCTGTCGGCGCCAACCAGATTCAGACGGTCGGCCATGCGTTCGGCAATTTGCTTCTGGGCCTTCTTGTAGGCGCGGGGGCGTTTGCCGCCATAGAGCTGGACCAGCACGCGCAGGGCAGCGTCTTCGCGGTCGGGCTTCTGGCTCCAGCGCTCAAGGAACATGATCTTGTTCAGCCATTCATCCGCATAGTCTTCAAGGATCAGCGCAAGGGTCGACGTGGCAACGTCGTCCGGAACGGCCGTAGGCTCCGGATGGTCTTCCTCAAGGGCGGAAATGATTGCCGTGGAATCCTGATTGGCCGATCGCGAAGGGGAGACCAGCAGCGGCACAGAGGCCACGCGCGCCAATGCCTGGAATTCTTCCTCATTCTCGCGTGAGCGGGATACCCAGTCGAAATCAATATTCTTGTAGCGCAGGAACGACCGCACTTTCTGGGAATAGGGCGAGGTATCTGCGCCGAAGAGGCGATAATCGGACATGGGCATACGGCTTTCATTGTGTTTGGCCCTGTCTGTAGGCATTTCAGCACGCACTGCCAAGGAGCGTTTGCCGCAGCTGGTGATAATGGGTATGCGCTCGGTCAGAACTTGTTGGACATTGAAAGGAGCGGCAGATGCGGATCATGCACGTGATGGCGGGCGCCCAGGAAGGCGGCGCAGAGAACATCATGCTGGAATCCGTGCTGGCACTGGCAGAAGCCGGTCTGACCCAGCATGTGGTCACACGACCGGACAACCAGTTCCGCGTCCAGAAATTCCGCGAGGCTGGCATCGGGGTGGATGTGGCCGCGTTCAACAATACGTGGCCCTTCCCGACGCGGCGCGTGATTGGCGACGCGATCAAGGTCTTCAAGCCGGATGTTATCGAGTACTGGATGGGCCGCGCCGGGCAATATGCGCCGAAGGAATACCGCAATCGTTCGATTGGTTGGTATGGTGGCTATTACAAACTTGCGCGCTTCGTGAATTGCGAATGGCATGTCGGCCTGACCATCGATTTGCTGCGTCACATCCGCGAACAAGGTGTCCCGGACGATCGCTCCGCCATCGTTCACACCTATGCTGATTTTGAAGGCACTGATCCGGCCAGCCGCGCGGCGCTGGATACGCCCGAAGATGCGCCCGTTGCGCTCGCGCTGGCGCGCCTGCATGAGAAGAAGGGTCTCGACACGTTGCTGGATGCCACGGCCAAAGTGCCCGGCCTGTATGTCTGGATCGCGGGCGATGGCCCGATTGAGGCAGAGTTGAAGGCGCAGTGTACCAAACTTGGGCTGGATGATCGGGTTCGCTTCCTAGGCTGGCGCAATGATCGCGGCGCGCTGCTCGCGGCCTGCGATGTGGTGGCCTTCCCGTCCCGCTACGAGCCGTTCGGCACGGTGACCGTCGACGCATGGGCAGCGTCCCGTCCGCTGGTTGCGGCAGATGCGGTTGGCCCGGCAGCCTATGTGAAGAATGAAGTGAACGGGCTGTTGATTCCGAAGAATGATGTCGATGCGCTCGCCACGGCGCTCAGCCGGGTGATCTCGGACAAGGCGCTCGCGGCAAAGCTGGTCGAAGGTGGCCGAGCCTCATATGAGCAGCAGTTCAACAAGGCCGCGTTCCAGCGCGATTCCGTGGCGCTGTATGAAAAGATCATCGCGCATGCCGGGCCATTCACTGGCTAGAGCAGGCTTGCGAAGAATTTTCGGTAAAGTCGGCGGCTCTCGCGCTGGCCAAGCCCGATCCGGACTTCAATTCCAGCGTCCCTGAGGGCGCGGATGCCCCCATTGGCGACCGGGTGTGGGTCGTCTATGGCGCAGACGACGCGGGCGATGCCGGCCTCCAGCAATTTCACGGAGCAGGATTTTCCGCCCTGGGATCGCTCGCGGCAGGGCTCCAGTGTGACATAGGCGGTGCCACCTCGCGCAGCGGCTCCGGCCTCGTCCAGCGCGACCTCCTCGGCATGGGGACGCCCGCCCAGACCGGTTACCCCCGCGCCGACGACATGCCCGTCAGAGTTCAGGATGATACACCCAACCGACGGGTTTATCCCGGTGAGGCCGTTGTTGAGCCGAGCCAGGCTGTGGGCCCGTCCCATCATGCGCCGGTCGCGCCGTCGGGACGGGCGAAAGCTCATGGCAGTTCAGGAAGCGGCTTGCTGCGATCAGCATCCAAATAACGAACGGAGACTGGCTTGAGCGTGTCATCCAGATCAATGTAGAGCGGATTACCGGTTGGAATCTCGATCCCGGTAATGGACTCATCCGGCACCCGGAACAGATGTTTCACCAGGGCGCGCAGGGAGTTGCCATGTGCTGCAATGACGACGTCCGTTCCGGATTTGAGCACGGGTGTGATCGCTTCTTCCCAATAGGGCAGCACACGTTCCAGTGTCAGCTTCAGACTTTCGGTGTTCGGGATATCGATGCCCTTGTAGCGGGGGTCGCCTGCCAGATCGAACTCGCTGCCAGCTTCCATCGGCGGTGGGGGAATGTCGTAGGAGCGGCGCCAGATATGAACCTGATCTTCGCCATGTTTGTCGGCAGTCTCTGCCTTGTTGAGACCGGTCAGGCCACCATAGTGGCGCTCATTCAGGCGCCAATGCTTGGTCACCGGCATCCATACGCGGTCCATCTCCGTCAGGGCGATCCAGAGCGTACGGATGGCGCGGGTCTGAACGCTGGTGAACGCGGCGCGGAAATCGGCGTCGCAGGCTTTCAGCATTTCACCGGACTTTTTGGCTTCGGCTTCGCCCTTCTCGGTCAGGTCGGCATCCCACCAGCCGGTGAACCGGTTTTGCAGGTTCCATTCGGATTGGCCGTGGCGGACAAGCGCTAATCTGGGCATGAAAAATTCCTTTTTGGTCTGTTGCGGGCCCTTTTCAGCGTAAAAGGGTCCGGGTTCAAGCTTCCATCGCCCGGATCAGCTCTGAAAATGCGAGCGTGACATGGTAGCCGGTGGACGCTGGCATGTTGGTTGAGACGATGTGGCCATCGCCATCATACTGGTCGATCCACCCGCCTTCCGGGGTGAGATATTCGTCCATGAGGATGTCGAAGCTCTGGCAGGCCGCGGCAGCGATGGCGTCGTCATCAGTCAGATTCAGCATTGCCAGATGCGCCTTGAGCGCTTCGGTCTGCGACCAGGTGCGTCGCCCCGCATTGTGGGGTGCGCCATCGCGGGTGACTTCCAGAATGGCCCGCCCGTCTGGATCCAGCGTGCTGGTGGCAAAGCTGTACAAGCGACCGGCAATGGGCGGAATTGGCTGGTCGGTTGCGCGGGCGTGCTGGCTCAATAGCCAGATCCACTCGAACTGGTGACCCGGCTCGACAATGCGCGCGGCATCGCCTGCGCCTTCTGCCCAGTCCGGGGCAAAAAATTCTCCCAGCAGCCCGCCGGGGCCTGCGGTGAATTTTGCCTGAAACAGGGAGATGAGTTCGCTGGCGCGGGTGAGATGGTCCCCTTCAGGGTCGGCCCGGTGCAGGGCCAGGCACGCTTCCAGCAAATGCATATGCGGATTTTGGCTGCGCTGGGATGGCGGCGGCAAGCTTTCGGCATAGCCGCCATTGATCCGGTCTTTCATCCGCCCGTCCAGCGCATCCAGCAGCGCCCTTGCCGAAGCGATCGCGCCGCTTCCGTCGTCCAGAGCTTCACTGGCCACGGCGAGCGCGTAGAGCGTGAAGGCGAGATCATACGTGTCGGGCGTATCGTCGACATATTCGTGGCTATCTGCGTTGAGCGTGCGACCCACGAGGCCATCTTCCCGCCGAGCCGTACCGCTGAGGGTGCGCACGCCATGATGAACCAGATCAAGTGATATGTCTGGTTTCCAGCCGAGCAGGGCGGCCTGCGCGAAAACATAGGTTTGCCGGGCCTGCACGCGAATGCGTGTGATCTCGTCTTGTACCGGCGCGTGATCCAGAGACAGTGTTTCTCGAAACAGGCCAGACTCGCCGATTCCGCGCTCGCTCCAAAGGGGGAAGCACGCTTCAAAAAGCCAGTGACGAGCTTCCTTGGCTCGCCGCCTCAATGCCGCTTTCGACATGGAACTCGCCCCCGTTAATTGCATGCATGGCAGCGTCTACGGCTCGCCAAACCGCCCAGCTTCCTGCTAACAGGAGTGCCAGTCCTTGGCTAGCGGGTGCCACCGCCGAACTGTGAAAGAGCTCCTCGTTCATGAAAGACCGGATCTTCTTCCCTCTGGCCTTCCTGCTGGTGGTCGGCATGGTTGTGCTGGCCATCTGGCCCGCTATTGGCCGCTTGCCGGATGGCGCCATAACGGGCGATGGCACCAATTATGATCGCGTCACGGTCAGCGGGCAATTTCTGAACAAGATTCTTGCCGGCGGCGACGCCACGACCGAGCTCGTGCGCAATCGGGGCGACGACTATTTGCTCTATATCGAAGCCCAGGCCGGCTTGCTTGGGCCCGAGCCCGAAGACGGCCCGCATTTCCGCCTCGCCAGTGATCTTGAAGTGCAATTCTCGGGGCGCCGCGTTCGCTGCACCGTCCGCATGCGTCCGGCAGATCAACGCGGCGCCATGCAGGCCAAGGTGAACTATTCCGTGGGTCGGGAAGGCGATTCCGGCTGGCAGGTTTTTGACCTTGTTTCGGGTTTTGAGAATTTCAGTTTCGAATATGTCGTTCCGGAACATATTGGAGATCAGGGCTTCGATTATTTTGCCATACGTCCGGTTGTGCCTGAAAAGTCACGAGCCCTTCTGGTCGAAAGTGTCACCTTCGAGCGCATTGAATAAGCCGTTCGCATGACAGAGTGCCGCGCTTGGCAGCGACGTTTGACGATTTAAGTTGATAAGGGTGGGCGGAATTTGTCGCTTTGCCCAGATACCTGACAAGATTTGTCTTTCATGGAGATACCATGCGCAAGATTTTCGCTCCGCTCAGCTTTTTGGCCCTCGCGGCCTGTGGAACACAAACACCAACGGAGACTCCCTTGGCAGACACACTTCCCCCACCCCAGGTTTCTGAGGCAACTGCAGAAGACCCCTATCTCTGGCTGGAAGAAGTTGAAGGTGAGGCAGCGCTTGACTGGGTGCGCAATCAGAATGACCGCTCGCTGAAAGAGCTGAAGGCAGATCCTGATTATGCGGGATATGAGGCGGCCGCGATCGAGGCGCTGACCTCGGCAGAGCGTATTCCCTACGGATCAATTCGTGACGGGATGGTCTACAATTTCTGGCAGGACGAAACGCATGTGCGCGGTCTGTGGCGTCGGACAACGCTGGAAAGTTATGCCAGTGACACGCCGGAGTGGGAAACCATTCTCGATTTCGACAAGCTTGCGGAAGAAGAAGGCAAGAACTGGGTCTACAAGGGCGCAGACTGTTTCCGGCCCAAGGGCAGCGATATTGGCTACAAATGCATGATCTCCCTGTCGAATGGCGGCAAGGACGCGATTGTCCGCCGCGAATTCGATCTTGCGACCAAGCAATTCGTTGATGACGGCTTCGTCACGCCAGAGGCCAAGCAGGGCGGTGCCTGGGCCAGCCCTGACACTTTGTTGATCGCAACCGATTGGGGCGAGGAAACACTGACCGCGTCCGGCTATCCTTTCATCGTGAAACGCTGGGACCGCGGTACGCCACTGGACGCCGCCGAAGAGGTGATCCGCGGCGAGGTGGATGATGTCGGCGTCTGGCCAATGACGCTGGAGCTTGAGGATGGGCGCATTCTGCAGGGCGCGGCTCAGGCCGACACGTTCTTCACGACACGCTACTGGTGGTTCCCCGATGGAGAGAGCGAGCCGGTGCAGTGGCCTATCCCGCCAAAGTCTTCACCAGAAGGAATCCATGAAGGCCGATTGCTTGTTTCTTTGAAGCAGGATTGGACTCCGACGGGTCAGGAAACGACATTCAAATCCGGTGATCTGGTCGCCTTCGATGTCGAGACCTTCATGGAGACCCGCGCATTGCCGCCGGTTTCACTTGTGTTTCACCCGAGCGAAACGCAGGCCTTGAAAGGCGTGTCCACTGCAAAGGGCGCCCTGCTTCTGGGGGTAGGTGATACGGCGGTTGGCAAGGTCATGCGCGCCACCGCGAGCGATGCCGGCTGGATGCTGGAACCCATTTCCCTTCCCGGCACGGGCCAGGCCAGCGTCGCATTTGCCAGCGACGAAGAGGATACGGTCTTCATCAACTATGAGGATTTCCTGACGCCAGATTCGCTGCTCTCCTACAGTGCCTCGACGGGGGACGTAAAAACCCTCAAGAGTCTGCCGCCGAAATTTGATGCAACAGGCCTGAGTGTCACGCAGCATTTTGCGACGTCGAAGGACGGCACGCGCGTGCCTTATTTCCTCGTAAGCAAAGCAGATCTGCCGCTCGACGGTTCCACGCCGACGCTTCTATACGGGTATGGCGGGTTCCAGGTCTCGCTGAATCCGTCCTACAGCGCTGTCACAGGTCGTCTGTGGCTGGAACAGGGGGGTGCTTATGTGTTGGCGAACATCCGCGGCGGGGGCGAGTTCGGCCCCGAGTGGCATCAGGCTGGCCTGAAGCAGAATCGCCAGCGAATCTATGATGACTTCATTTCGGTCGGTGAGGACCTGATTGAACGAGGCGTTACATCACCGGAGCATCTCGGCATCATGGGTGGCTCAAATGGTGGCCTGCTCATGGGCGTCATGCTGAACCAGCGGCCAGACCTCTGGAACGCGGTCGTCGTGCAGGTGCCGCTGCTCGACATGATGCGTTACCACTTATTGCTGGCAGGCGCGTCGTGGGTAGATGAATACGGATCGCCGGAAGTGCCGGACGAACGGGCTTTTCTTGAGACGATTTCGCCCTACCAGAACTTTGATGCCACGAAGGACTATCCGGTGCCCTTCTTCGTTACCTCGACCAAGGATGATCGCGTCCATCCCGGTCACGCGCGCAAGATGGCCGCGAAGTTTGAGGCGGCGGGCCTGCCATTCTACTATTATGAGAACATTGATGGCGGGCATTCGGCAGCGGCGAACCAGAAGGAGCGCGCCAAGCGGTCTGCTCTGGAATTCACCTACCTGACCAAGCGGCTAGGCCGGACAAATTGACAAGAAGGTTCCAAATAGGAACTTTTATCGGGTCTGAAAATAGAACTGGAACTCCTGACTTCGGTTTTTCTTGCCTCGATCAGTCTCCGGCCTAATGATCTAAATCATGAACCTTGCGGAGCCGCCCCCGGAAAATGACGTTGTTCGCCTGGATACGCTCACGGCGGACCATAAAGAGGTCGTGCTGGCGACTCCGGTGGCTGAATCCATGTGGCAGTGGATGCCCGTAATGCCCACTGGCACCAGCCTCGAAGCGTATATGGACCATAGTCTGGACATGAAAGGGACGGACGCCTTCCATCCTTTCTATGTGGTCGACAAGGCGACAGGTGAGTTTGCGGGTCTTGCCGCATTCGAGCGGGTGTCGCGCACGCATCGCCGGCTCGAAATCGGCTTTGTCTGGCATCCAGAGAAGTATCGCGGCACAGCCATTGTGCCCGCAACGCAACTGGCGCTTCTGACTCGCGCCCATGAGGCGCGCTTCCGGCGAATTTCGTATTTCGTACCGGAACAGAATGAGCGCGCCATTCGTGCCTTCAGCAAAATGGGCGCCCAGCGCGAGGGCTTGATCCGGAACTATATGCGTACGGCCGGGGGCACATGGGCCAATATGGTTGTCCTCAGCCTGGTCGGAGACGAGATCAAGGCGGCGATTGCCGTGTTGCGAGACCGGGTGCGCGCGCTTCAGCTCGCTTGACGCCGCGGCTCCCGCATGCTTTAGGCGCGCCAACATCTGCGCAAATTTGAAAAGCGCGCTTTGACTGATCCATGAGGTCAGCGAGGCCCCCCGCCCGGCGAAGTGTCGCTCAGCGGGGCTCTTCTGCTTTGTGCAATGGGTTTGATCGCCTATGTCAGACACATCTGGCAAACGGCAAAGGAGCGACAAAGATGTTCGACACGCTGAGCGAACGCCTTGGAGGAATTTTCGACGGCCTGACCGGTCGCGGTGCACTGTCCGAAAAGGACGTGAACGCGGCCCTGCGCGAGATTCGGGTCGCCTTGCTTGAGGCGGACGTCGCCCTGCCTGTCGTGAAGGATTTCATCGACAGCGTGCGCGCCCGCGCGGTGGGCGAGGAAGTCATTCGTTCGGTCAAGCCCGGTCAGCAAGTCATCAAGATTGTCTATGACGGCCTTGTCGAGATGCTCGGCGGCGAAGAGGCCGATACCAGCCTGCGCATCGACAGCCCGCCGGCCATTATCATGATGGCCGGTCTGCAAGGCTCGGGTAAGACGACCACGACCGGCAAGCTCGCCAAGCGCCTGTCGGAAAAGGAACGCAAGCGCGTCCTGCTCGCCTCGCTTGATACGCGCCGTCCGGCCGCGATGGAACAGCTCGCGATCCTTGCCGACCAGTGCAACGAAAATGTCAGCGCCCTGCCGATCATTCAGGGCCAGTTGCCGGCTGATATTGCCCGTCGCGCCCTGAACGCCGCGAAGATCAGCGGCTATGACGTCCTCATCCTCGATACGGCCGGTCGCACGACGATCGACGAGCAGATGATGAATGAAGTGGCGGAGATCGCGCAGATCGCGAACCCGTCTGAAACGCTGCTCGTGGCTGATGCCCTGACGGGCCAGGACGCTGTTGAAACCGCCAGCCGCTTCCACGCTCGCCTGCCGCTGACCGGCCTTGTCCTGACACGGATGGATGGCGATGGCCGCGGCGGCGCGGCGCTTTCCATGCGCGCCGTTACGAGTCTGCCGATCAAGTTCATGGGCGTCGGCGAAAAGCTCGACGGCCTTGATGCCTTCGATGCCAAGCGGGTGGCTGGCCGGATTCTCGGACAGGGCGACATTGTCTCGCTGGTCGAAAAGGCCGCCGAGCAGATGGACGCCGAAAAGGCCGAGCGCATGGCGGAGAAACTCCGCAAGGGCGAATTCGACCTTGAGGACATGGCCGACCAGTTCCGCCAGATGCAGCGCATGGGCGGTCTTGGCGGCCTGATGGGCATGTTGCCCGGCGCGCGCAAGGCAAAGGCCGCGATGGATTCGGCCAATCTCGACGACAATGTGCTGAAGCGCCAGGAAGCGATCATTCTGTCCATGACGCGCAAGGAGCGTCGCAAACCGGCCATCCTGAATGCGTCTCGCCGCAAGCGGATTGCCGCTGGCGCTGGCGTGACCGTGCAAGAGGTCAACAAGGTGTTGAAGATGCACCAGCAGATGGCCGGCATGATGAAGAAGATGCGCCAGAAGGGCGGTATGAAGAACATGATGAACATGGCCCAGGCCGCAGGCATCTCGCCGGGCGACCTTGCCAAGATGGGCGGCGGGGCAGGCGGCTTGCCCGGTCTTGGTGGCGGTGGACTGCCACCGGGCATGGGCGGTCTTCCCGGCCTCGGCGGAGGGAAAAAGAAATGACCAATGAGCAAAGCGACGCCTTCGCCCTGCTGCAGCTGACCAAGCTGCGCTCCAGTATCGACAATCTGGATGCGATCATCATCCACACCCTGGCCGAGCGCTTCAAGGCGACGCAGGAAGTCGGCAAGCTGAAAGCCGTGCACAATATGCCGCCTGCGGACAAGGACCGCGAGGCCAGACAGATCGACCGCCTGCGCCAGTTGGCACAGGAAAGCGGGCTCGATCCTGCCTTCGCCGAGAAACTACTGAATTTCATCGTGGCGGAAGTCATCCGCCATCATGAGCACATTCGCGGTCTTGAGACCGACGACTGAATTACCACCCCGAGACGCCAGACTTACAGGAGATACACATATGGCCCTCAAGATTCGACTCGCCCGTGGCGGGTCCAAGAAACGCCCTTTCTATTCCGTGGTCATCGCGGATGCCCGCGCACCGCGCGACGGTCGTTTCGTCGAGAAAATCGGTTCCTACGATCCGCGCCTTCCGAAAGATTCGGAATTCCGCGTCCAGATCGACGCCGAGAAAGCGTCCGAATGGCTCCGCAAGGGTGCCCAGCCGACCGAACGCGTTGCACGCTTCCTGTCCAAGATCGAACTGGACGGCAAGCCGCTCGTAGAATGGGCGCATGGCAACAACCCGAACAAGGGTGAGCCAGGCAAGAAAGCTCAGGAACGCGCTGAAGAGAAAGCCGAAAAGGCAAAAGCGGCGGCTGAAGCTGCTGCGGCTCCGGCTGAAGAAGAAGCTCCGGCCGCTGAAGAAGCGCCCGCTGAGGAAGCTGCTTCGGAATAGGACTGGCTTGCCAGTCTCGGGATATGGCCGGTGCCCTGCGGGGTGCCGGCCTTTTTCGTGGACGCAAGGCCTGAGGCTGAATGCCGGGCAACAGGGAACCAAATCACCGTTCAGGTCGCTTTCTCTAGAAAGAACACGACACGAGAGGAGATCCGAGATGTCCAAGGCTAAACTTTTCAGAACTCTGCCCTTTGCTGCACTCGGAATTGCGGCGCTCGCCCTTCCTGCCAGCGCAGACCGGGGTCGCTATCATGATACGTCATATCGTGGCGGTGGGAATGGCGTGGTGCTTCACGCTGATTCCGGCTTTTCCGGCGAAGGCCTTCGCATTCAGGGCGCCGAGCCGGACCTTGCCCGCCTGCGCTTCAATGACCGAGCCTCGTCGATTACCATTCGCGCTGGCGCATGGGAACTGTGTACGGACGCCCATTTCAGGGGGCGGTGCGAAATCGTCGATGCGAGCACAGGTCGCCTGAACGCATATCGCCTCAATGACAATGTTTCCTCCCTTCGTCCTGTCGCCTATCGCGACCGGCCGGGGAAAGGCCGTCGCGGAGGAGGGTATGGTGACCTTGTTCTGTTCCAGGATTCTGCCCAGCGCGGGCAGGCCATCGAAATCAGCCACGATGTGCCGGATCTCGGCCAGTATCGTTTCAATGACCGCGCAAGCTCCTTCCTCGTGACGGGCGGCAGTTGGCTGGTCTGCGAGCATGCGAACTATCGGGGGCGGTGCGAAGTGTTGCAGGGCGGCGCGGGTGATTTGAAGCCAATCCGCATGAACGACAATATTTCCTCCATCCGCGCCTATGACGGCTGGCGCTGATACGGCGCTTGCCCGCTTGCGCTCTGCCAATCGGCCGTTAGAGAAGCGGCATGAGCGCGAAATCAAATACTGAGAGACAGATCGTCGTGGGCGTTATCAAGGGTGCGCACGGCGTACGCGGTGATGTGCGAGTGAAAAGCTTCACCGCCGACCCGGATGATGTGTTCACCTATGGTGCGCTGACTGATGAAGCCGGGAAGCCCGTGCTGACGCCGCAATCGGCCCGGCCCGGCAAGGACCATTTCATTGTGCGTCCCAAGGAACAGAAGCAAAAAGAAGAATGGGACGCGATGCGTGGCACGCTATTGCATGTCCCGCGCGCGAAACTTCCGGAAACAGATGACGACGAGTTCTACATCGAGGACCTTGTCGGTCTTCAGGTGTTCGCGGGCGGGAATGAGCCTGCGGGCACCGTGAAAGCTGTGCAGAATTTCGGCGCAGATGATTTGCTCGAAATCCGTTTGGCGGACCGGGGCGATACGGTTCTCGTGCCCTTCACGCTGGCCGATGTGCCGACCGTGGACCTTGCCACATCCCGCATCATCATTCCGGATCTCGCCGAATGGACGGCGCCCGGGGACGAGGCTGAATCCACTGATTGACCCATGTTGCCGCTTGTTCAGACGCCACCTGTCATAAAGGGTAGTTTAAGAACGAGGTAACTGCCCATGTTTGCCAGATTAATCCGCTTCGGCGCTGCTCTTGCCCTTCCGCTAACTGTAGTGGGCGCTGCAGCCGCGCAGTATGAAGGCAATGAACAACCGGCGGGCCTGATGTTGTTCAGCGGCGAGGATTTTCGCGGGGAAGTGCGGGAAGTCTTCGATTCCGTCTATTCTCTGAACGACTATTATTTCAATGATCGCGCGCAATCCGTTGCGGTCCTGTCCGGCGCCTGGGAGCTGTGCGAGCATAGCGACTTCACCGGCCGCTGTGTCTTCATCCGTGGCGATGTCCAGGACCTCGACTGGTACGGCCTTGATCGCGAACTAACGTCGGTGCGCCCGATTTACGAGTATACCGAAGCCGAGCACGGCTTGATGTTCACCCGCGATCAGTCGGGCTATATCCGCTATGCTGACAATGCCCGTTACGGGTACGACAATTACTCACACGGCTATGGCACCAGCACGAGTGTCAGCGTCTACCATTATGGCTATTCGCCGAGCTATCGATCCCACGGTTACTACAGTCCGCGTCTCGGCCACGGCCCCTATGGCTTCGGCTGGACGCGTCATGGCGCGAATCCGCACTATGGGCGTCATTACCGCAAGCAACAGCGCCCGCTGAGAGGGCATTATGGCGCGCGCAATGGCGCGGTGACGCTCTACACGGATTCCTATGAACGCGGTGCCTCGCTTGGCCTCAACAAGGGCGTTTCCGACCTCAGTCGCTATCGCTTCAATGACAATATATCGTCGCTGCAAATCCGTTCTGGCAAATGGGAAGTTTGCGAGCATGCGAACTATAAAGGGCGCTGTCAGATCGTCGATGCCTCGACGGACCGGCTGAATGGTATTCGTCTGAATGACAACATCTCGTCCATTCGGCCGGTGGGTGACAGCCCGCGCGGCGGCCGGGGAGATGGTCAACGCGGAGATCGCGGTGGCCGAAATGATGGGGGTCACGCAGACCGCGGTCGCCGGGATGATGGCCGGAATGGCAATCGTGGCGGCGGACGAAATGGAAATGTGCAGACAGTAGCGCCGACAGCGGCAAACCCGCTTGCGGGCGGGCCGAAGGCGCGGGACGTGACTCAGCAACGTCGCCCACACGCTCTGCCAGGTCGCCCGCAACGCGCCAATATTGGCTCTGAAGACCGTCCGCGTCCTAATGTGCGGACCATTCAGCCCAACCGTTCGACCACCCAGAGACCGCAGACGCGCCAGGTGCAACCGGCGGCAACGCAGCGCAACCGCGCGCAAACCGAGCGCCGGCCCACAGCCACGCCGCGGCCCAGGCAAAAAGTGGACATGAATACTTCGCGGCCCAAGGCGCTGAGGAACACTCAAACGCAACGCCGTGAGGTGCAGCAGCGCCCTCAAACCCAGACGCGCCAGCAAAAGACGATCCGTCCCCAACAGCAGACCAGACAACAGGTGAGGCAACCGGCGCGCCCGCAAGTCCGTCCTGCCCCGCAGACGCGCAAACAGGCACAGCCGCAACGGCAAGCCCGGCCACAGGCTCAGCGCCAACCGGCTCGGGTAAAGCCGCAGCAACGGTCCACGCCGCGTCCGCAACCGCAACGGTCAAATAATATGCCGAAAGCCCTGCGCAATCGGGGTGGAGAAGTTCACAAGGACTAGGGGTGTTGCGGCTCAGTTCGCGCGCGGGTCGTGCCATTCGCGCGCGATGCCGTATCCGCCCCGGCGGATCAGCCAGAACATGCCGATCAGGTCAAAGATGCCTGCGCCAAGCCTGCCGAGGAATCCGTATTTGGATTCTCCCGCCAGTCGCTTGCGATCATTCACGCGCTCTTCGCGCACATCCCAGCCTGCGCGCTTGATCAGGGCGGGCAGGAAGCGGTGCATCGAGGCAAAGAAGGGCAGATCGCGAAAAGCTTCGGTCCGGATCAGTTTCCATCCGCATCCGGTATCCGTCGCATCATCCTGAAGCACGAAGCGGCGTACCCCATTGGCGACGCGGGACTGTATCCATTTGAATCCGGAATCATTCCGGCTGTTGCGCTTGCCTGCAATGATGCCGAGGCTTGGGGATGCGCCCGGCACAATGATCTCTTTCCAGAGACGGGCCGTATCCGCCGGATCGTTCTGCCCGTCCCCGTCAAGCAATTGTACCCACTGGCCGCGCACAGATTTGAGCCCGGTGAACAGTGCGGCGGACTTCCCCTTGCGCGCGACATGATTGAACACGACCACGGTATCGGGATGCTTCGCCATCGCTTCGGCAAGTTCCTGCTCTGTCGCGTCGGACGAGCAATCATTCACGCACACAATCTCGAAACTGATTCCCGCCAGCTGCTCATGGATCTCGTCGATCACGGGGTGCACATTACCCTCTTCATTGAAGAACGGGATCAGGACGGAGAGGGCGGGGCTTTGGGGCATAGGTCTGGAGTAGAGGCTGGCGCCTTGGCGGTCCAGTCTCATTTGCCCGCTGAAGCTGCACGCTGGCGCAGGGCGGTTTCGGCCTGGACATCGCCGGCCATGGCGCGGTCCTTCAGTTCGGCGGCGGACATGGCCTTGTACGCCTCCGGCACTTTCCGGTTCGATACGGTACGGGGTTTCTGTCCAAGGAAGGCTGCCACCGATGCGATGATGCCCATGTCACAAAACTCCCGGTTGGAACGTCATGAAACGAGTATGCCAATTGCCAGCCGGTTGCGATAGGTGCAACAGGCGACCAAGCAGGGGAGCGCGGCATGGACATTTATCACGTCTGGTTTGACCTGAAGCCCGGAACGGACGAGCGTGCCTTCGCCAAGGCGCTGCCGGCGTTTCTGGATCATATGAAGTCAGACGGCCGGATCGAATCCTGGCGCATGATGCGCTGCAAGCTGGGCCTGCGGCCGGACGATGTGCGCGAGTTCCACATCATGATCGAGACGCGCGACCTCGCCCAGCTCGACACCGCTTTTCGCGCCGCCGCCGCGCGGTCCGGTGAAACCGATACGCTGCACTTCAGCGCGAATGCCATGGTGACCAACATCAAGTTCGGCCTGTTCCGCGACTGGCCAGATTGGGACGGGGCCGCCTAGGGCGCTTCCATCTTGTCGAGCCACCATTGATTGTACTGCCAGATGGCTTTCTCAAGCGGAGAGAGGCGGCCTTGCCGTGTCATCGGCGCGTTGAGGCCCCGCCAAACAAGATCATTCGCGCCGATATCCTCATGATGGATCGCTGAGACCATCAGCGCCATGCCTTCCGCGATCTCGTCAAAGCCTTCCATCTCACTATAGGCAGCGGGAACGCAGATATGGATCTTCAGGTGCAGCTTGCCGGCGCCTTGCGGAAAGACCTGGTACCAGGTGACGACACTGCCCTGAATGCCCAACAGAAAGTGCGGGAAGATGGCGGTCGCGAACAGGTCGCGCGCCTGCCAGTCTTCAAGACTCTCAAGTGGCGGCAGGCCGGGCGGCAGTTCCTCATGGGCCGCTGGCATGTGCAGGATCGACCACGGGCCATCATTGTCCGGCACGCGGGAGTCACGCGCATGATAGGCAGGCTCGAACGTCTCGGAATGCGTGGCGATGTGGTGGTAAGCTTCCATGAAATTCTCCACCAGCACTTTCCAGTTCCACTCGCTGTCGAATTCGAGCGTGTGAACGACCTTCATGTCGGCGAGGCGGAAGTTCTCGAAATACTTGCGAAACGTCTCGACCGGCGGGGTGAAGGGCGCTGCGTCGGGGTCGAAATTGGCGAGGACAAAGCCCTCCCAGATTTCCGTGCGGAGCTGGGGCAGCCGGCAATTGGATTCAGCAAACTCCTCTGCGCCATTCATCAGGGGCGCCCGGACAAGCTGGCCCGACGTGTCATAGCTCCAGGCGTGGTAGGGGCATGTGAATAGCTTGCGATTGCCGTTTCCGTCTGCCAGCAGGGCGGCGCGGTGCAGACATGTGCGCGACATGACACGGACTTCGCCATCATGTCCGTGAACCACCATGACCGGTTGGCCGAACAGGTCGAGCGAGACGAAGTCGCCCGGATTGGAAATCTGGTCGATGCGTGCCAGCGGGAGCCAGCTCTTGCGCAGGATCTGGTCGGTTTCGCGCGCGTGCACATCCTCGTCGAGATAGGCGGCTGGGGGCAGGGTATAGGCTTGTTCCAGAGGCTTGCGGACACGGCCAATTTCTTCGGGTGTGAGACCCGCCAATGTTTTTGTCATTTTATTCCTCCCAGAAAAAAATGACACACGCGTCAACTTTTGTCGACCGCTGTCGTTTGGCGTTCTTCTCTTGGGGGGGGCAGGAAGACGGCTAGCCATTTGGGTAACGGCCTGGCGAGACGTGACGGAGCGCACGCGGTAGGCTAAAGGCTCGGCGCATGTTCAAGGCAAGTTTCATCACCCTGTTTCCCGAAGCGTTTCCCGGCCCGCTCGGCGTCTCCATCCTGGAGCGCGCGCGTCGCGAAGGCATCTGGGACTATGAAACCGTCCAGCTGCGCGATTTCGGCCTCGGAAAGCATCATAATGTCGACGCCCCGCCGGCGGGGGGCGGCGCAGGCATGGTGTTGCGACCGGATGTGACGGCTGCGGCGCTGGACAGTATCGACACAGACGGCAAGCCGCTGATCTATCTGTCGCCGCGCGGAGAGCCGTTTTCACAGAAACTGGCGCGGGACCTGGCAGGCGGCCCGGGCATGGTGATGATGTGTGGCCGGTTCGAGGGACTGGACGAGCGGGTGATCCGCGCGCGCGGCTTGCGCGAGGTTTCCATCGGGGATTTTGTGCTGGCTGGGGGTGAGGTCGCAGCCATGGCGATGACCGAGGCGGTTGTGCGTTTGTTGCCCGGAGTTGCGGGGAACCAGGCCTCCCTTGAGGAAGAATCTTTCGAGACCGGATTGCTGGAACACGACCAGTATACGCTGCCCCGGGAGTGGGAAGGCCGCCCGACTCCGGAGGTTCTGCTGTCGGGGGATCATAAACGCATACAAGAATGGCGGTTTAACAGCGCAAAGTCGTTGACAATTGACCGCCGCCCCGATTTATACGCCGCTTACTCAGATACCAACGAATTACAACCGCCGGAGACAGGCGATGAACATGATTGAACAGCTCGAAGCGGAAGAGTTTTCCCGCGTTGTCGGCGACAAGAACATCCCGGATTTTTCACCGGGTGACACGCTAGCCGTGAACGTCCGCATCACGGAAGGCGACCGTGAGCGCGTCCAGCGCTTTGAAGGCGTCTGTATTGCCCGCGCAGGCGGTGGCATCAATGAGAGCTTCACGGTTCGCAAGATTTCCTTTGGTGAAGGCGTCGAGCGCGTTTTCCCGCTGGCTTCCCCGATGATCGAGAGCATCGAAGTGAAGCGCAAGGGCCGCGTGCGCCGTGCGAAACTCTACTATCTGCGCGATCGTCGCGGTAAGTCTGCCCGTATCGCTGAACGTACCACCGGCCACGGCATCGAAACGGTCGAAATTGCCGTGTCGAAAACCGAGCGCCGCCGCCAGAAAGATGCAGAGAAAGCCGCCCGCAAGGAAGCTGCTGCCAAGGCTCGCGAAGAGGCTGCCAAGGCGAAAGCCGCTGAAGAGGCTGCAGCTGCTGCTGCCGCTGAAGCAGAGGCCGCTGCGGCTGCCTCCGCTGACGAAGGCGCTGCTGAAGAATAGACGTCCCGACACTTTAGTCAGGAATTGAAGAAACGCCCCGCCTCATGGTTGGGGCGTTTTCACTTTTGGGGCTGGTATTTCTGTGGCACGTTCGGACGCATGAAACGCCTCTGCCTCACACTTTTCGCCGTTTCATTGCTTGCTGCCTGCGAACCCGCCGACGACACGCTGCGCCTCACAATGCCGGCTTGCCGCCCGCCTGACATAGCGCAGGGTATTCTCTTCATCGGTGATACCCGCTTTGCACCCTATCAGGTTCAGGCTTCGGCCGTGACGGATTCGGCGGGTCGACCGGCGCTTTCCATCCGTATGGACGAGTCCGGCGCATCCAAGCTGGAAGCCCTCACGGTGGCCAATATGGGTGAAGTCCTCCCCTTGCGGGTGGACGAGGAAACCATCATGTCTCCCAGAGTGCTGGAACGGATCACAGGCGGTGAAATACTCGTTTCCGGCGATTTCGAGATGGACGAGCTGAAGGCGCTGGTCGTGCGCCTGTCTCCGCCCTGTGATCAAGAGTCGCCAATCGCCAATTGACCCCTTCCCAGCCGGGCGCGCGCCGCTATGGTGCGCCGCGATATGACAGGAAGAGGCCCCATGGCTGGCAAGACACTTTACGACAAGATCTGGGACGCGCATGTGGTGCACACCGATGAGGGCGGTGAAAGCCTGCTCTATATCGATCTCCACCTGATTCACGAAGTGACGACGCCCCAGGCTTTTGCCGGACTGAAAGCGGCCGGACGCGGCGTGCGCCGCCGGGACCTGACCCTGGCCGTCGCTGACCACAACACCCCGACCGAGAACCAGGCCGCCGGCCTTGCTGGCGTGACAGACCCCGATGCGCGCAACCAGCTGGAAACGCTGACCCGCAATGTGGCCGAGCACGATATCGAGTATTTCCCGATGGGCGACATCCGCAATGGCATCGTCCATGTCGTGGGGCCGGAGCAGGGGCGCACCCAGCCCGGCATGACGATTGTCTGCGGTGATAGCCACACGTCCACGCATGGCGCGTTCGGCGCGCTGGCGCATGGTATCGGCACATCGGAAGTTGAGCATGTGCTCGCCACGCAGACCTTGCGTGCGCAGAAATCCAAGAACATGGCAATCGAAGTATCTGGCAGCCTGAAAGATGGCGTGACCGCCAAGGATCTCGCCCTCCACATAATTTCCGTCATCGGTACGGCCGGTGGCACGGGATACGTCATGGAGTATCGCGGTGACGCAGTTCGGAGCCTCTCCATGGAAGGGCGCATGACGCTGTGCAATCTCGCCATTGAGGGCGGTGCCCGTGCGGGTCTGGTGGCTCCAGACGAGACAACGTTTGAATACATCAAGGGCCGCCCGGCCGCGCCCAAGGGTGGCGCATGGGATGTCGCGAAATCTTTTTGGACGACGCTCTATTCCGATGAGGATGCCGTATTTGATGAAGTCGTCCACATCAAGGGCGAAGCGGTCGAGCCGACATTGACCTGGGGCACGAGCCCGGAACAGGCGATTCCGTTGTCGGGTATTATTCCGAAGCCGGAAGATTTCAGTGATCCAATCAAGGCAGGTGCGTGTGAGCGCGCACTGGCCTATATGGGCCTTGAAGGTGGTACACCGATCAAGGGCACACCGGTGCAGCGCGTCTTCATCGGCTCGTGCACGAACAGCCGGATCGAAGATCTTCGCGCCGCCGCTGAAGTCGCCAAGGGCAACAAAGTGGCCGAAGGCGTGCGTGCCATGGTCGTGCCGGGGTCTGGCCTCGTCCGTGCGCAAGCCGAATCCGAAGGGCTGGACGAGATCTTTCTCGAAGCCGGGTTTGAATGGCGCGAGCCGGGCTGTTCCATGTGTCTCGGCATGAATCCCGACACGCTGGCGCCGGGCGAGCGGTGCGCGTCCACCTCCAACCGGAACTTCGAAGGCCGCCAGGGCCGCGATGGCCGCACCCATCTGATGAGCCCTACCCTCGCAGCGCGCGCCGCGATCCAAGGTGTGATTGGCTAGTGTTTGGACGCAGCCACTTTCTCGATGAGGATGTGGAGGCATTCCATGTTCTGTGTTGGGCATGGCTATTGAAGTGCACTGGTGGGCGGGAAGCCCTTCGAGAGACGCCGCTCGTGCTTCCAACCCCGGACTTCTTTCCGCCAACCGATTCGAGTGGGCACGAGCGCGCTGAATTCATATTTGAGCATGTGCGTGATCTGGCCGGAATGTCAGAATGGCCAGTCCAATTGGTGCCGCAAGCCGAGCTTGCCGGAAGGGTATCCACACTGGGCAGAGTTCAACATTCGGGGACAGCGGCAGGAACCTTCTCCCACACCGGAAATTCTGGTCAGATTACGTATGATCCGAGCCATGTTCATACACCGGTAAAGCTGATCGCAACCTTTGCGCACGAACTCAGTCACTATCTGAATGAAGGATTTCAGGAAGCCCCACCAGGCGGCTGGGAGCTGATCGAGCCGGCAACGGATGTCACGTCTGTCTTTCTGGGCTTTGGAGTATTCGGGGCTAATTCCGCATTCGAGTTTATCCAAACTCAGGATTTCGAGAGCCAGGGGTGGTCCAGTGAGAAATTCGGCTATTTGTCGCTGGACGAGTGGGCGTTCAATCTGGCGATCTTTTGTGATTTGACTGGGCGCGATGTCACGGATCTTAAGCCTCATCTGAAGTGGAATTTGTTCAAAACCTCGAAAGCAGCCGCCAAGTACGTAGAGCGTAGGGAGATTGGGCGGCAAATACTTGAAGACATAAAAGGGCGTGCCGCCGACTAAACACATCCTTCAGTTGCCTCTCGAAGGGTGAGGGCAGATAGTCCGGCCAACCTTGCCCTGCAACAGATGGAGTGGACCCATGAGCAATACTGTCAGCCTGCCCGGAAATGTTTCGCTGGATGGCCCGCGCGGTCGTACGTATGCATCTATCCTTGAAACCGTTGGTTCAACGCCGCTGGTTGCTGCGCCGAAGTTCGCCGAGGCCGAAGGCATCAAGGCGAACCTGCTGTTCAAATGCGAATTCTTCAATCCACTCGCCAGCGTGAAAGACAGGATCGGCCTGAACATGGTGTTGCAGCTGGAAGCCGACGGCAAGCTGAAGCCCGGCGGCGTTTTGGTTGAGCCAACGTCCGGCAATACCGGCATCGGCCTCGCTTTCGCGGCGGCCAGCCGGGGATACCGCCTGATACTGACCATGCCGGAATCCATGTCGATCGAGCGTCGCAAGATGCTGGCTTATCTGGGCGCAGAACTGGTCCTGACGCCAAAAGAGAAGGGCATGGGCGGCGCCATCGCGAAGGCGAAGGACATCCTTGAGGCGACGCCCGGCGCGGTGATGCCAAGCCAGTTCGACAATCCCGCCAATCCGGCCATCCATGAGCTGACCACAGCAGAAGAAATCTGGGCGGACACAAACGGCGCGGTCGATGCTGTCCTGTCCGGCATAGGTACTGGTGGCACGTTTACGGGCACAGGCCGCGTATTGAAGGCCCGCAAGCCGGGCCTGAAAATGATGGCGATTGAGCCAGAAGGCAGCCCGGTCCTCTCCGGGGGCGAGCCCGGCCCGCACATGATCCAGGGCATCGGCGCAGGCTTCATCCCCGGCAACGCGGATACGAGCCTGATTGATGAAGTCGTGAAAGTTTCGAATGAGGAATCCTTTGCAACGGCCCGCAAACTTGCGCGGCTCGAAGGCATACCCGGCGGTATCTCCTCCGGCGCGGCAGCGGCTGCAGCGGTCAAAGTTGGCGCGCGTGACGACATGGCCGGCAAGACCCTCGTCGTCATCCTGCCAAGCTTCGCCGAACGTTATGTATCGACAGCCCTGTTTGAGGGTCTCTAGATCAGCATGATTACGGGTCTCGACCATTTCGTGCTGGTCTGTCCGGAGATCAGCTCCGCGACGGCCGTCTATGAGCAATTGCTCGGGCGGCCGGCAGATTGGCGCGCCTCAGCCGACGGTGCCGCAACAGCCATTTTCCAATTGGAGAATACCAGTCTTGAACTGATGGCCCCTGACGGGGAGGGGACGGTGGCCGATCGTTTGCGGGAAATCATCTCCGACGAAGGCCCCGGCCTGAAAAGCCTCGCTTTTGGAACGGGAGATATTTCCGCCGCGCATCACAAGCTGACCCGTCGTGGCTTGATGCCGGGCGAGATCGGCGATGGAAGCAGCACAAACGCAATCAACGGCGAAACCCGGAAATGGACGCGCTTCCGGTGCGCGGACGCGCAAACTGCTGGCGTGAAGACTTTCATCATCTCGCCGGAACAAGCCTTGCCCGTGGCGGACGCGCCGTCTGGCTGCGTCACATCGCTGGACCATATTGTCATCAACACGCCCAATCCCGACCGGGCATTAGGGCTTTATGGCGCACGGTTGGGGCTGGATCTGGCGCTCGACCGGACGCGGGAAGAGTGGAAGACGCGCTTTTTGTTCTTCCGCACAGGCGGGCTGACCTTTGAGGTCATCAACCGCCTCGGGGAAGATCATGACCCAGCCGCGCCGGACAGTATCTGGGGCCTGACATGGACCGTGGATGATCTTTCGGCGGCACATGCTCGCCTCACGGAGGCTGGCTTCAATGTTTCCGAACAACGGACAGGGCGCAAACCGGGGTCTGCCGTTTTCACTATAAGGGATGGCACATTGGGCGTGCCGACCCTGTTCATCGCGCATTCTTCACGCTAGGACACGCCTCATGAAAGCCTTTACGCAACTCACCGGAACCGCTGCGCCGCTGCTCGAAAAGGGCAAGCCGATGTCCAATGTCGATACCGACATGATCATTCCCAAGCAGTTCCTTAAGACGACCGAACGCACAGGCCTGTCCAAGGGCCTGTTCCACGAACTGAAAACGCTGTCTGACGGCTCGCCTCGGTCCGATTTCGTATTGAACCGGCCAGAATACGCCACTGCGAGCATCCTGATTGCGGGCGAGAACTTCGGCTGTGGCTCGTCGCGTGAGCACGCGCCCTGGGCTCTGTTGGATCAGGGTATAACTTGTGTGATCGCGCCGAGTTTCGCCGACATCTTCCACAACAACTGCTACAAGAATGGCATCTTGCCAGTTCGCCTGCCAGTTGACGTATGCCAGCAGCTGGCCGATCAGGCTGGGGGGGCGAACCATGTCTTCACCGTGGACCTTGAAGCCCAGATCGTCACCGGGCCGGATGGCGAAGTGTATGCGTTTGAAGTGGATGCAGGCCGTAAGGCAAACCTCATGGAAGGCCTTGACGAGATTGGCAGTTCGATGACTGCAGCAAGCGAGATCGACACGTTCGAGGCGCGTCGACGCGTCTCCATGCCATGGCTCGAAAAGGCCAGCTGACCCGGAAAGCGAAGAGGATGGTCATGAAGAGATTAAGCCTGACAATTCTGGGGGGATTGGTGCTGGCGTCTGTCGCGGCCTGTCATACGGATCCATTCGGCACGCAGCCTGAAGTCAATGTCACCCTGCCAGAGGCTCAGTCCGCGCCGTCCGACGAAGCGGGCGCCTCAACCGAAGAAAAGCGTGACCCCGAGACCTGAGAGTCGCACGAGCGGGTTTCGTTCTTGTTTGGTGGAGACGTAGAAGGCGTTGCGCCCGCTGGTTACAACCGTTAGTGGTGGACGCGGTTCTGAATTGCACACTTTGGGAGATAAAGATGAAATTTGCGGGTTCTGTGCTTGCAGCTGGATTGATGGTTTCTCTCGCGGGCTGCGCCAGTTCAACCGGGTCTGAGGAAATGACATTGGCGGAAGGCGCCGAAAGAGAGTGCCGCTCCATCAAGGAGTTCGGCTCGATGCTGCCAAAACGGGTTTGCAACAACAAGGCAACCTGGGCCGACATAGATGAGCGGAACGAAGAACAGGCCAAGGAATTCAAGGACAAGATTGATAGCCGCTACACACCCATACCACGCGAACCCGGCATGTAGGCCCTTCCACTCTCGGGTGGCTCAACTTTCCCAGGTCGACCTGGCCCGGCCGCCGACCACACGCGACAGTATTGCTCGGTTGTGTTGTGGTGGCTACTAGGTGCCACAAAACAAACTTGTCCGAACATGAGTGGAGCGCGGAAGTGAAACAGACCTTACTGTTATTGCCAGGAGACGGGATTGGCCCAGAAGTTGTGGCCGAAGTTCGGCGCCTGGTGGACGTTCTGGCTCCAGACCTCCTGTTGGAAGAGGGGCTTGTTGGCGGAGCGTCCTTTGATGCCCACGGGACGCCGTTGACCGAGGATACGCTGGAGCAGGCCCGTCGATCGGATGCGGTTCTGCTTGGCGCGGTTGGTGGGCCGAAATGGGCGGGTACAGCGCGCGACAAGCGCCCGGAAGCCGGCCTGCTGGCTTTGCGCAAAGGCCTCGATGTGTTTGCGAACTTGCGGCCCGCTTTCTGTTTCCCGGCATTGGTCAGCGCCTCCAGCCTGAAGCCTGAAGTGGTCGAAGGCCTGGACATCATGATCGTCCGAGAGCTGACAGGGGGTGTCTATTTCGGCACGCCGCGCGGCATTGATGAGAAAGGCGGACTGCGCCGGGGGTATGACACGTCGATCTACACGCACCCGGAAGTCGAACGTGTTACGCGTGTTGCTTTCGAAATCGCGCGTGGCAGGGATGGCCGTGTCTGTTCGGTGGAAAAATCGAACGTCATGGAGACCGGCCTGTTCTGGCGTCAGGAAGTCACATTGGCACATGCCGAGTTCGGCGCTGGCGTCGAACTCAGCCACATGTATGCGGATGCTTGTGCAATGGAGCTCGTCCGAGCGCCGAAACAGTTCGATGTGATTCTTGCCGGTAATCTGTTCGGGGATATTCTCTCTGACGAAGCCGCCATGCTGACCGGGTCCATCGGAATGCTGCCTTCAGCGTCCCTTGGGGCGGATGGTACGCCGGGCCTCTATGAGCCGGTGCACGGTTCGGCGCCGGACATTGCGGGACAGGGTATCGCAAATCCGTGTGCAGCCATTCTGTCGCTTGAAATGGCCCTCCGCTGGTCTCTGGGGCGTGAAAAAATCGCCGACAGGCTCTTCGCAGCAGTGGGCAAGGCTTTGGAAGATGGCGCCCGTACGCGAGATCTTGGGGGAGAGCTCAAGACTCACCAGATGACGGATGCAATTATCGCAGCGCTTTAGGCCGTGCGCGTCTTCCGTGTCCCGGCCGCTGGTGGCGGCTGCGGAGGGCCCGCAAAGCACTGCGCTTGTGTCATCCAGGATTGAGCAATCTTTCCGCATACGGAAAGACTTGTGTCCGCCACGTTGCGTACCTGCGTTACGACTTGGCAGAATTCTTCTGCGCGGCCTGAAATACGCTCATCATCTTGTTCTTCGCCATACGTCCAGATTTCGCCGGACGGCGCGGTAAGGGACAGGAAGGGCATTGGCCCCGGAGCCGGGAGTTTCCGGTTGGCAAAAGTCCACCCATAGGTGTTCACGCCCAGCACCACGATATTGCGGATACGGTCGTTATTCTCACGGACGACGCCCAGCTGGTCATAGACTTCCTGACCGTGCGCCCAGGTTTCCATAAGTCGCGCCGTGATCGAAGACCGCGCGCTCATGCTTGGGCCCACCCATTGCAGGCGCTGGGATGGATCGGTTTGAGCGAAGACATCTGCCGTACGGTCTGCCATGACAAGCCAGTCCTCCCGCAAGGCGCGGCCTGACAGGCCCTCGAAGTACGCATATTCATGGTCTGGAAGTGCGCCTTCGCGGAGCGCGTCCGTCAGGCCGGATACAAGCGCTTGAAATGCCGCCTCGTCTTTTACCGACAATAGCGCTGCGGTGTTCCAGAAATGCAGGTGGCGGAGAACCATGTCGATGGTCCAGTCCTTGAATGCGGTTTTCTGCGTATAGTCCGTATCGGACAGGGGTGCGATCAGCTCGGACAGGGCCAGCGATTCATCGAGGAAGTCTGCGGCTTGTTGCATGAAGATCAGCTATAATCCGCGATGCGGCAGAGCAGGTTGCCGCGAAATTCGAAAAAGCTCGCGCCGCGTACTTTTACGGTCTCGCCGGACTTGATGCCATTGGGCAGGTCTACGGCGGCCTTGCCTTCAAATTCGATCTCGGCCGCAGCCTTGCCGCCTCCACTGACAATGTTGACCAGTCGCTGACGGCGATAGGAGAAGGCATTTCCTGACAATTCCGCGACCTGACGCATCATGTCCCTGCCATCCAGACGCATGGACTGACCCGTGTTGGAGATATTTTCGAACACCACGTCTTCCGTCACGCAATCGAGCATTCCGTCGATATCACGGGCATTGTAACAGGCGAGGTAGCGGTTGATTACGTCATCAAGCACGAGGGCGGCTCCCAGTTCCGGGTTCAATCCGGTCTGCCTCAGCAGCGAGACGTTGGCAACAGGCTTTAAATGGCGTCGAAGATGCGCCATAAGCCCGGTTCAATCTCAGGAGTAGAAATATCATGGCCACTCGGATCGCAGTCGTCGGTGCAACAGGTAATGTCGGACGCGAACTGCTGAACATTCTGGAAGAACGTATGTTCCCAGCCGACGAAGTCTTTGCCGTTGCGTCCCGCCGGTCGCTCGGCAAGGAAGTGTCCTATGGCGATCGCACGCTGAAATGCCACGATATTGAACAATTCGACTTCACACAGGTAGACCTCGTCCTGATGTCGGCTGGCGGCGCCACCGCCAAGGAATGGGCACCGAAAATTGCCAAAGCCGGCGCGATCACGATCGACAACTCGTCCGCATGGCGGATGGATCCGGACGTGCCGCTCGTCGTGCCAGAGTGCAACGGCGAAGCCGTGATGGGTTACGAAAAGAAGATGATCATCGCGAACCCCAACTGCTCGACTGCACAGCTCGTTGTGGCGCTGAAGCCGCTGCATGATGCCGTCGGTATCACCCGCGTTGTCTGTTCGACTTACCAGTCCGTATCCGGCGCCGGCAAGGAGGCGATGGACGAGCTGTGGAATCAGACACGCGGCGTATTCGTCAATGACGAGCCGACCCCGGAAGTCTTCCAGAAGGAAATTGCCTTCAACGTCATCCCGCAGATCGACGTTTTCATGGATGATGGTTTCACCAAGGAAGAGTGGAAGATGCGCGTCGAGACGAAGAAAATCCTCGACGAGTCCATCGAACTGGTCGCGACCTGTGTGCGCGTGCCGGTCTTTGTCGGCCATTCCGAAGCCGTGAATGTCGAATTGGCCGGCCCTTTGAGCGCCAAGAAAGCCAAGGAAATTCTGCGCGAGAGCCCGGGCATCATGCTGGTCGATGATCCTGAAGACGAGCTCTACATCACGCCGAAGGAATGCGTGGGCGAATGGGCGACCTATATCTCCCGCGTCCGCAAGGACCCGACGGTCGAAAACGGCATCGCCTTCTGGTGTGTCTCCGACAATCTGCGCAAAGGCGCCGCCCTCAACGCAATCCAGATTGCCGAAGAACTCCTCAATCGCGGCGTCCTGAAGCCAGAGAAACAGCCCGTTTCGACAAACTGAAACGCTTCGCAGCAATAATTGGGTGGCGTTGCCTCATGGCTCAGTGCTACGCGCTGGGCCATGAACACTGAAACTCGCCTCGGATTCTTTGCTGGCCTGGGGGCCTTTTTTATCTGGGGGAGCCTGCCGCTCTACATCCGGCTGATGCAGCACATCGGTGCGGCGGACCTGCTGGCACATCGCGTGGTCTGGTCCATACCGACTGCGCTGATCTTCATTGCGATTGCTGCGAACTGGCGGGACGTTCGGACAGCCCTGAAATGGGACAAGCTGAAATGGCTGCTTATCTCAGGCGCCCTGATCGGGTCCAATTGGGGATGTTACATCTGGGCGGTAAATGCTGGCCGGACGATGGAAGCGTCGCTCGGCTATTACATCAATCCGCTTGTGAACGTGATCTTCGGCATGATCTTCTTTTCCGAGCGCCTTCGGCCGGCGCAATGGGGCGCAGTAAGCATCGCCGCTATCGGCGTTGCCATCATGACAGTGGCTTTCGGACAGGTGCCGTGGGTCGCCCTGTTTCTCTGCGTAACCTTTGCCTGTTACTCGCTGATCCGGAAGCAGGTCGCCATTGATAGTCGAGCAGGATTTCTGATGGAGGTTCTGCTGTTGGCGCCCGTCGCCCTGGCCTGGTTGGCCTGGCTCTCGCGCCAACCGGATGCGCAAGTATTCGGCAATGGGGGATGGGATGTCGCACTATTGATGGCGGCCGGCCCGATCACGTCTGTGCCCCTCATCCTGTTTGCCTTGTCAGCACGTCGTCTGAAGCTCTCGACCATCGGCATGATGCAATACATCGGGCCGACCTTGCAGTTTCTGATCGCGGTTCTCGTGTTCCGCGAACCGTTCGGCTGGACCCATGCGGCGGCTTTCGGTTTCATCTGGACGGCGTTGGCGATCTTCACCGCCGACAGTGTCATGGGCGACGCCAAGGCCCGGCGGCTCGCCCGCGCAGCGCGAGTCAGCTGAAAAAATGCTCCGGGCGGTGAGCACCCGGAGCAGGAAGATGTTTTGCATGATTGGAGTTGCCTCCGATTTCACCTCCGCAAGGACTGTGCCAGTCAGGAGACCGAACGTCCGGTCGAGACGGCGATCCACACGGCGATTCCAAGCAGCATGATGGCAAAGGTGCCGCGCAGGAGGGGAGCGGTCCGATAAGCTTCCAGTTTTTGGCCAAAACGGGACCCGGCAAGTACAATACTCGTATGGATGGTCGTCGCGACCACCAGGTGGATGACGCCCAGCGCAACAATCTGCAACCAGATTGGTCCTGCGGTATCGCTGGCGAACTGCCCGACGACGACGAGATAGAACACAAGCGCTTTGGGATTCAACAAATTCGCAGCCAGACCCCGCCAGAAGCCCGCCGCCTTGTTTCGATTGAGTGGTGAGACGGATCCGGTATCCCGCCAAGCCTCAACGGCGAGATAGACCATGAATGCGACGCCTGCCCATCGCAGCGTGTCGTAGAGCATGGGCATTCCGGCGAGCAGAGCCGACAGGCCTGTGGCCGCAGCCACCAACTGGGCCGCCAGCCCCAGTGTGATGCCTGCGACAGCGCGCATTCCCGCTGCGCGGCCCTGCTGCGCCGACAGCGCGGCGAGCCATCCCATATTGGGACCAGGCGTCAATTCCACTGCCGCCATGGCAATCAGGAATGCGGCCCAGTCAATATGGTTCAGCATGGATCAGAGGCAGTCATAGACCGCTTCAACCAGTCGTACCGCACGCGGGTCACCCACGAGTATATTGGATTGCTTGTTCATGACATAGGCGCACGTCAAACCATTGCGCTGATCAGCTATCGCCATGGAGCCCCCCCAGCCACAATGGCCGAGCGTGGTGGGTTCAGGTCCGAACATGCCGTGAGTGTTGTGCATGATGCCAGCGCCGAAGCTGGTGATCATGGGCAGAACCAGATCCGGTCCATGTGTTCGCGCCGTGCTGAGTGCCTCGAAAGTGGCGTTGCTCATGACACCCTCGCCATTGGTCGTGTAGGTCTCATAGAGTTGCGCGACCGAGAGCGCTGTTCCGTGGCCGTTTGCCGACGGAATTTCGATCTCGCGCCAAATGGCTCCACCGCGATTTGGGGCGGCCCATTTGCTGACAAATGCTGCGCGTCGCGGGGGGGTAATCTCTCCGAGTTCTGCCAATTCTCGCGGTCGCTGGATGTCGGCACAGCGATCATGCTCGCTGGCGGGTGTGCCGATCATGAAGTCGACGTTCGGAAACAGCAAATTTAGCGTCGTACCGAGCGTTTCGCCACTGATGCGCCGTGCAATCTCTCCGACGAGATAGCCCCAGGTCAGGGGATGATAGCCATGCGCGCTGCCCGGTGACCACATCGGAGCCAATTCCGCCAGTGCGGCGGCGCAGGCGGGCGGATCGAGCCAGAGCTCAGGGTCGATCTCTTCCGGAAAGCCGGGCAGGCCGGCTTGGTGACTCGCAACTTCGGCAATTGTGACCGCGCCTTTTCCATTGGCTGCAAATTCGGGCCATACATCGGCCACGGGCGTCTCAAAGCCGCCCGGCAGGCGCTCCACCAGATGGGCCAGGACGATGGCTGCGATACCTTTGGTGGTCGAATAGACCGGGACGAGGGTGGTGTCTGACCATGGGTGTTCCTTCTTCCGGTCAGCCCAGCCGCCGACCAGGTTCACGACGACTTTGCCGTCCTTGATGACGGCGAATCCGGCGCCGAGCTCCTCGCCATTCTCGAAGTTTTTTTCGAAGACGCGGCGAACAGATTCAAATCCGCTGTCGGCATGTCCGGCCATTGGCCAGCTGTCAGATGTTGTATCAGTCATCGGTGTTGGCTCGCATAAACCGAACTGGCCGACAAGCGTTACGGCTGAACCAAGGCCCGCACATCGGCGGCAACACGGCTGGTGAGGTCGCTGTCTACGGAGACTGTAAAATCCTCGAGCGCCTGCTGCCATTCGAAGATCTGCCTGAGGCCGAACTCATCCTCTCCCCTAAAGGAGACGTGGAATCTCACGCATATCCCACTCGGAGAAGGACCCTTTTTCGCGTAGGCGGTTCCGGGGTTGAAGCCCTCATTCATCTGATTGGCAAGTTCCAGCGTTTCCAGTCGCGAATAACCAGGCAGGTCCCGGCAGGCCGTAAAGCGGGCCGTCTGGCAGGTGCCGTCGATCTGGGAGCACTCCCGAAGCACAGCCTCGAACCCCTGTTTGTCCATCGCTGCGGACATTGTGGGGTGCGTGTCGATATACCCGATTTTGACGGACTGGAATTCGCGTATGAGGAATTCGTTGCGAAACTCGATCAGCGTAATGGGTTTCGCAAAGGCAGGCTCGCAAAACAGGAAGATTTGAGCCAGTAAGAGCAGGCGAAACATCATTGATCCATCTCGGTGCAGTGCGGGACGAGTATTCGGCTCGCAATCACGCATCAAATGGACAGTTCAGGTCAAGGAGTTGTCACATATGTCCCACGTCCACCGTCCCCGCCGATCCTGCCTCTACATGCCCGGCGCCAATGAGCGCGCCCTGGAAAAGGCGAAAACGCTACCCGCGGACACGGTCATCATGGACCTGGAAGATGCCGTGGCGCCGGAAGCCAAGGAGACCGCGCGTGATACGATCCGCGCGGCCGTGACCGCAGGGGGTTATGGCCACCGTGAAATCGTGGTCCGGATGAACGGGCTGGATACCGAATGGGGCCAAGCCGACCTCAAGATGGCGGTTGAAGCGGGCGCACATGCGCTGCTTGCACCCAAAGTGATTGATGGCAGCGACATTGATCGTCTCGACGACGCGATGAGCCGCGCCGGCGCCCCGGCCGAGATGGGGCTTTGGGTGATGATCGAGATGCCCAAGGCGATCCTGAACATCCAGGACATTGCCGAAGCCGTTGGCCGCACCCGTATGACGACGTTCGTGATGGGAACGAACGATCTCGCCAAGGAATACCGCGCGCGGATGACGCCGGACCGGCTCGCTTTCCAGACGGCTCTGGGCATGAGCATGGCTGCGGCCCGCGCCTACAACATCGTCGCGATTGATGGCGTCTACAATGACATCAAGAACGAGCAGGGCCTGATCGACGAGTGTGAACAGGGGCGTGACCTCGGCTTCGACGGCAAGACGCTGATCCATCCCTCGCAACTCGACACGGCCAACCGCGTCTTCGCGCCGAGCCCGCATGATGTGGAACATGCACAGGCCGTGATTGAGGCGTTCGCAGACCCTCAGAATGCCGGCAAGGGCGTATTGAAGGTAAACGGCAAGATGACCGAATTGCTCCATCTCGACGAAGCCCGCCGGACGGTCACCATGGATGAAGCCATCCGGGCTTTTGAGAGCTGATCCTCAATGCTCTCGGGCATTCATATGGTAAACCAACACATTCAGGAATACGCATGACCTACACTCTCCTTCACCATTCCGGCTGCAGCACGTCGCGCAAGGGGCTCGCCTTGTTGCAGGAGAACGGCGTCGAGCCGGAGGTCCGGAAATACATGAATGCTTCCGAGCAACTCAGCCTGGATGAGCTGAAGGACATCGCCAAAAAGATGGGTGCCAGTTCGCCGCGCGAGTTCTTACGCGACAAGAATGCTGCCGAATTCGGCATCGATGCGACTTCGACAGATGACGAGATCTTCCAGGCGATGGCCGCCAATCCAAAGATCATCCAGCGCCCCATCGGCATTCTCGGCAAGCAGGCCGTGCTGGGCCGTCCGATCGAGAAACTGCTCGAGCTGAAATAGTATTACACGGCTGATATTGCGGGGAGATCGATGAAATTTCATCGATCTCTCACGCGAAGATTCAATATCTGCATGGCAAGGTTGTGGGCATGATCGTGTTCATGACTCTTGCGGCGGTGTTGATCGCCTTTTCTGCATTTTGCACTCTTGGGGTGCCGTACATGTTGACGGGACCACGCATGCTCGATGAGTTCTCCGAGAACCGTGAGCAGCAAATGATGGCTGGCCTGTTGGGGGCCGCGATCATCGCACTTTTCCTGCTGCCCTTCGTCTCACCCGCCTTGATTTCCTCGCCCAGTGACGGTCAGGTGCTGGCTGATCTGTATATGGGGCAAATCCAGGCCTGACGCCGGGAAGTCTTGCCCCTTTTCCACCTGAGGGCGCATGACCAGCACATCGAAATCCAATCCCGGCCATTTCTTCGAAGATTTTTTCGTGGGCATGCCCCTCGCGCATGCGACGCCGCAGACGCTGACTGAAGGCGACATCGCCCTCTATCGCGCGCTGACCGGCGGCCGGTTTGTCCAGTATTCCTCATCTGAATTCGCCAAAGCCGCCGGCTATCCGGGCCTCACGATTGATCCGCTGCACGCTTTCCATGTCGTGTTTGGCAAGTCCGTGCCGGATGTTTCGTTGAATGCGGTGGCGAACCTTGGCTATGCCGATGGTCGCTTCTCTCAACCCGTCCTGCCAGGCGATACGCTGAACACGGTTTCGGAAGTGATCGGCGTCAAAGAAAACTCCAATGGCAAGACCGGCGTCGTCTGGGTGCGCACGCGCGGCACCAATCAGCGCGGCGAAGAAGTCATGTCCTTTGTGCGCTGGGTCATGGTCAACAAGCGGGATGCCAACTCACCCGCGCCAGACGTGGTGATACCCGACCTGCCAAAGAGTGTGCCCGGGGCCGAATTGTCCGGATTTGCTTCCATGGAGGCTTGGGACACATCCCTCGCCGGCAGCGAATACATGTTCGAAGACTATGCGGTTGGCGAGAAGATCAATCATGTCGACGGCATGACCGTGGAAGAGGCGGAGCACCAGATTGCGACACGCCTCTACCAGAACACCGCCAAGGTTCATTTCGATGCGCATGGCCAGAAATCGAGCCGGTTCGGCAAGCGCCTGATCTATGGGGGCGTGGTGATTTCCATTGCGCGGTCACTGTCCTTTAACGGCCTTGCCAATGCAGGCCACATGCTGGCCATCAATGCCGGCAGCCATGTCAGCCCGCTCTTTGCCGGTAACACGATCTATGCCTGGAGCGAAGTGCTGGAGACGGCGGAACTGTCCGACAAGGTTGGCGCGTTGCGCTTGCGCCTCGTGGCAGTGAAGGATCAGGATCCGGGCGCGTTCGCCTATAAGGGCGAGGATGGGAAGTATGCCGATGGTGTTCTGCTCGACTTCGACTATTGGGCCGCCATTCCACGCAAGCGGTAAGGCGCTTCCGTTTCGGCGCGCGCTCCCTATATGATGCCGCATGAGCGGATATGGGCCTTTTGACGATTTCACGCTGTTCGCCATCGCAATTGCGGTGGTGCTGTCGGCAATTGTCAGCCTGATCGGCACGTCCGCTCGCAAGCGGAATGTTGCGCTTGGCGAGGCGACCGTCGCCGATCTTGCGGAGATGACCGGTATCCGGGATCCCAAGAAGCTACAGGAAGCCTTTGGCCCGCCCGACATGGGCCGCGTCTGGCGCACGGTCACACTCTTTGACGTGCGGCGCTTCCGGCAACCTCAGGGGTGGCTGATGTCGAGCGATATCGTCGACTATGCGTGTCTGGGCATTGTGGCGCTCGCCATCTTCGTGTCGCATCCCTTTGTCGGGGCGGGGCTGGTGGCAGCGCTGGTCATCCAGGTGGCTGGATGGATTGTGTCGTTCGGGCTACCCAAGTAGACGCGCGAAATATCTGACGAGGTTCCGCTTTTCGGGACGGGGGAAACCCTTTAAGGGCAGGCGAATGAAAGTCTGGAAGATGAATGGTGCTGGCAACGCGTTTGCCATATTCGACGCCCGCTCGACTGCGTTCGTGCCGAGCACCGACCAGGTGCGCCAGATTGCCGAAGACCTAAAAGCCGATCAGATCATTGCGCTGGAGCGTGATGTCGCGCGCGACGTATTCATGCGCATCTGGAACGCCGATGGCAGCGAAGTCTTTGCCTGTGGCAACGCCTCCCGTTGTGTAGGCAAACTGTTACTGGCTGAAACCGGCAAGGACCGGGTGTCCATCCAGACCGAAGCGGATGTTCTGAAAGCATTTGCCGCAGAGGATGGCCAGATAACCGTCGACATGGGTTCGCCCCTGATGGGGTGGGAAGACATTCCGCTTTCCGAGAAAATGGACGTTCGCGGCGTTGATGTGAAAGTCGGGCCGATCGACAATCCCTGGCTCTCCCGTCCGGCAGTGGTCTCGATGGGCAATCCGCACGCCGTGTTCTTCGTGAAGAATATCGATGATTACGACATTCCGGCCATCGGGCCGCTCGTTGAATGGCACCCGACCTTTCCTGAGGGGGTGAATGTCGGGTTTGCGCAGGTCATTGACCGGCAGAACATTCGCCTTCGTGTCTGGGAGCGGGGGGCAGGCCTGACCAAGGCGTGTGGCACCGGAGCGTGTGCGGCGCTCGTGTGCGCCGCCCGGGCGAAGCTCACCGACCGCCGTGCCAACCTCATTCTCGATGGTGGCACGCTGATCATCGACTGGCAGGAATCCGATGACCGGGTTTACATGACCGGACCTGTGCAGCTGGAATTCGAGACCGAAATCTGAACTGGGCAAAGGATTCATCCTGCACAGATCCCTTGATTTGCGGGGCTGACGGCGCGATGTCCGCTGCAACACATCGCGATGACTGAGACCAAATCCCCTTCCAGCCCGCAGCTGATCACGCTCGGATGCCGCCTGAACACATATGAATCCGAGGTGATGCGCGGGCATGCGACCGATGCTGGCCTGACGGATGCCGTGATCATCAATACATGCGCCGTCACATCGGAAGCCGTCCGCAGTGCGCGCCAGACCATCCGGCGGGCGGCAAAAGACAATCCGGGCGCGCCGATCCTCGTGACAGGGTGTGCTGCGCAGATCGATCCGGACATGTTTGCAAAGATGCCGGAAGTGACCCGCGTCATCGGCAATCATGAAAAGATGCAGGCGGAAACCTGGCGGCCGGCCGAATTGCTGGGCGGGCACGAAAAGGTCCGCGTGAATGACATCATGTCAGTGCGGGAAACCGCTGCACACCTGATTGATGGCATGGAAGGTCGCGCCCGCGCCTATGTCCAGGTCCAGAATGGATGTGACCATCGCTGCACTTTCTGCATCATTCCGTATGGCCGCGGCAATTCCCGATCTGTGCCGGCAGGGGAGGTGGTCAGTCAGGTCCGGCGGCTCGTCGAGACCGGCCATTATGAAGTTGTCCTGACGGGCGTGGACCTCACAAGCTGGGGTGCTGATTTGCCCGGCGCGCCGGAACTCGGCAATCTGGTCCAGCGCATCCTGAAACTGGTGCCGGAGCTGAAGCAGCTGCGTATTTCCTCCATCGACGCCATCGAGATAGATGATGCCTTGATGGAGACCATGGCGGAACCTCGACTTGCGCCTTTCATGCATCTGTCCCTTCAGCACGGAGACGATTTGATCCTGAAGCGCATGAAACGGCGGCATCTGCGCGCCGATGCTATCGCGCTGACAGACCGTCTCCGCGCGGTTCGGCCTGACATCGCCTTCGGCGCGGACATCATTGCCGGTTTCCCGACCGAGACCGAAGCCCATTTCGAGAATTCGGCCCGGCTCGTGGAAGAGTGCGGCTTGTCCTTCCTGCACGTCTTCCCGTATTCGCCCCGTCCCGGCACCCCGGCTGCGCGCATGCCGCAACTCGACAAGGCCATGGTGAAAACGCGCGCCGCGCGTCTGAGAGACGTCGGCGCGGCGGTGTTGGAGCGGCATCTCAGGAAATATGACGGCCAGACTGTTGAAGCTCTGGTCGAGCGCGGGAACTCCGCGCGTCTGCCGGACTTCACGCCGGTACAGTTCGAGAGTGATCCGGGCGAAGCTGGACGCCCGGTACGCGCACGTATAGTCCGGCAGGATGGAAAACAGCTGATCGGAGCGCTGACCGCATGATCCTTTGGTTCGGAAAAAAGAAAAAAGAAGAAGAGCTGAAAGAGGCTGGCGCAGCAATGGAATCGCCGGAGCTGTCAGCGGATGAACTGGCGACCAGGGAAGCTGAAGCTGCGCGAAAGATTGCCGAACAGGAAGAGATCGAGCGCAAGGTCGCCGAGGCTAACAAGGCCTGGGAAGAGCGACAGGCGCGCGAGGCCGAGGCAGCGGCCGCAGAAGCAAAGCGGCTGGATGAGGAAGTCCGCAAAGCTGATGAGGCACGTGCCGCCGCTCAGGCGCGTGCGGATGATGCGGAAGCAGCGCGTCTTGCGGAAGAGGCCGAACGGGCCCGCAAGGCCAAGGAAGAGCGCGAAGCGGCGCAGGCGAAGGCGGCTGCAGAACTCAAACTGCTCGAAGATCGGCGCGAGGCCGAACGCATGCGCGCTGAGCGTGAAGCTGCTGCGCGGGCGGCCATGGAAGCGGAAGCCAATGATCCGGGGTTCGTGGCCAAGCTCGGATCCGGCCTGTCCCGGTCTTCGGCGCGATTGACGTCCGGCTTGGCTGTATTCGGCCGAAGGAAACTTGATGATGAGACTCTTGAAGAACTCGAAGACCTGCTGATCACGTCAGATCTGGGCGCAAAGGTAGCGATGCGGGTGACGGGCAATCTCGCCAAGGAACGGTTCGACAAGGAAATCAGCGAAGACGAAATCCGACAGGCGCTGGCGGATGAAATCACCGACGTTCTGAAACCTCGCGAAAAGATCGTGGACTTCTCAGACGGTCCGCGTCCGCGCATTGTCTTGTTCGTCGGGGTCAACGGCTCCGGCAAGACGACCACAATCGGCAAGATTGCGTCCAAGCTGACAGGGCAGGGGGCGAAGGCGCTGCTCGTCGCAGGTGACACATTCCGGGCGGCGGCGATTGAGCAACTTATGGTCTGGGGCGAGCGGGCCGGTATTCCTGTCATGTCAAAGCCTACGGGCGCCGATGCGGCAGGCCTTGTTTACGAGGCGATGGAACAGGCGAAGGCGGACGATCTCGATCTTGTGCTGGTCGACACGGCTGGACGGCTGCAGAACAAGGCTGAGTTGATGGCCGAGCTTGAAAAAGTCGTCCGTGTTGTCCGTAAGCTGGACCCGACTGCGCCGCATGATGTCATTCTCGTGCTGGACGCGACCGTTGGCCAGAACGCGCTGTCCCAGGTCGAGGCATTCAGAAATACGGCGGGCGTCACAGGTCTCGTCATGACCAAACTCGATGGCACGGCCAAGGGCGGTGTGCTGGTGGCCATTGCGGAGGCGTTTGACCTGCCGATCCACTTCATCGGCATCGGCGAAAAAGCAGAAGACCTCCGCCCATTCAGCGCGGAGGCCTTCTCGAAGGCTTTGGTCGGAATTCAGGACTGACTATTCGGCGGCGATGGCGGTCGATTGGGTTTCCCTGGCTCCTCGCAGCAGGCGGCCGGGGCGTGCACCGGTGGGATCTCCGTCTCGGTGGGTAATTTGTCCGTTTAGGATTGTTGCTGTGTAGCCGGAGGCGGCTTGCATCAGGCGCCGACCGCCAGCGGGGAGGTCATAGTCCACGCGAGGCAAGTGGAGCTTCAGGTTTGTGAGGTCGATCACATTCAGATCGGCACGGTAGCCCGGGGCTACCAGTCCGCGATCATTCAGTCCGATCCATTGTGCCGTGGCGCGGGCCTGACGGTGCACGATGTGCTCAATGGGAATGCGTGGGCCCCGTGTTCGGTCGCGGACCCAATGGGTCAGCATCGTGGTGGTGAAAGAGCCATCACAGATCATGCCGACGTGCGCGCCGCCGTCTGACAGGCCGGGCAGTGTCGCAGGGCTGAGCATCATCTCGTAGGATGGGTCGAGCGAGCCACCGGAATAGTTCAGGAAGGGCAGGTAGAGCATGCCATGCCCATTCCGTTCCAGCATCAGGTCGAGTGCGGCTTCTTCTGGCGATATGCCTCGCCGGGCTGCAATGGCTTCCAGCGTACGATCAGGTGTGGGCTCATAATCTACTGGATCGTCAAGCTGAAAGATCTTTCCGAAGCTTCGCAACATGACTTTCAGGAAGGGATTATCTGTGTCCGGTGCGTCGGCCAGCAATCGTTTGCGAAAGTCTTCAGTGCGCAGCAGTTTTATGCGCTCTTCAAAAGGCAGGTTCGCGATTTCGCGGTAAACCGGGTAGGCGCTGAATGGATTCAGCGTCAATTCAAAGCCAAGCAACACGCCGACCGGACGGGGGGCGACCTGTGCACGCATTGGCAGGCCATCCTCGGCGGCCTGTTCGATGGCGCCCAACAAGCGCCGCCAGCCTTCCGGGGCAATATCTGCCTGGGCCAGCGAGACAGATAATGGCCGGCCGCTCGCTTCGACAATGCGGCGCAGCATGGCCGCTTCCTTTTCCGGATCATCGAAGTCCGACACGAATTGCAGGACGCCCCGTCCGGCGTCTGCCACGCCTTGTGCGATGCCTGTGAGTTCGGCTTCGCTCGCAGTGAGGGTGGGCGTAGGTTGACCGTCGCTGGTACGGTGGTTCAGTGTGCGGGAGGTCGAAAAGCCGATCGCGCCTGCACGGATAGCCTCGGTTGCCAAAGCCCGCATCTGGCGGATGTCGTCCTCAGTGGCCGGCTCCCGATCGGCGCCGCGTTCGCCCATCACATAGACCCGCAGGGCCGCATGAGGCAGCTGCGCACAGATGTCAGCGTCGAATTGTCCATTCGACAGGCTGTCGAGATAGTCGGGAAAGCTCTCCCAGTTCCAAGGCAGGCCTTCGGCCAGAACAGGGAAGGGGATATCCTCCACGCCTTCCATCAGACGAATGAGGCGATCATGATCTTCAGGCTTGCACGGAGCGAATCCGACGCCGCAATTTCCCATCACCACTGTCGTGACGCCGTGCAGGGATGACGGGCTGATTGATCCGGTCCAGGTTGCCTGACCATCATAGTGCGTGTGGACGTCGACAAAGCCGGGCGTCACGATTTGTCCGCGCGCGTCGATTTCCTCGATGCCGCGGCCAGAGACTTTTCCGACTTCCGTAATCATCCCATTTGAAACAGCGACGTCGCCCTCGAAGCTTTCGCCGCCTGTGCCGTCTATGATCGTTCCGCCGCGCAAGACCAGATCGTGCGTCATGATGGGTTTCCTCCGGAGTTTCTTGTTTGAGGCGAGTCAGACCCTCAACCGGGCAAGAGTCAAATCCTTCCCACGCGTCAGCAAGTCGTGCATAGGTCGCCGCAATGTCGATGACGCTTCTGCCTGTGGTTCTGTGCCTTTTGTCTGCAGTGACGGTTGCCGCCACCAACATGTTCGTGAAGCGGGGCGGCGACGTCCTGACAGCGCGCATGGCGGTTGCGATCGTCATGGGGCTAAGCGTCCTGCCCTTTGCGCCCTTTGTTCCCTCCCCGCCGAGAGAGACCTGGCCGCTCATTTGCGTCTCGGTCGTGGTTCACTGGATTTACCAGTTCTGTCTCGTACGAGCGCTGCACAGGGGCGACTTGTCTCTGGTCTTCCCCGTGATGCGAGGCCTGGCGCCGCTCGCGACCGCCTGCTTTGCTGTCTTTGCGTTGCACGAGCATCTGACGGCACTCCAGATGGCCGGGCTGGCCGTGGCCAGCTTTGCCATCATTCTGTTCGCCTTGCCGACGGGAACGACAGCCTCAACGCGGCGGCTTGATCGGCACGCCCTGATCTGGGCCGTGCTCACTGCGCTGGGCGTTGGTCTTTATGCTGTGGCGGACACGCGCGCCGCTCGCGCTATGCCTAATCCGATGACTTTTGTGGTTTGGCTATTCCTGCTGGACTGGATCGGCGTAACCGTCGTCGCTTGCATGCAGCGCAGGGGACGTATACGCGCTGCCATTGCGAAACAATGGAAGGGAGGGCTCGCAGGTGGGATTTTGGGCACGTTCTCATATGCGCTCGCCATCTATGCCTACACACTGACAGATGCCGCCATTGTAACCGCCTTGCGGGAAACTTCGGTCGTGTTCGCTGCGGCCCTTGGGGCTATATTCCTGAAGGAGGGATTCGGGTACAGACGAATATGTGCCGCCGCTTTGCTGGCCGCGGGGCTCCTCTCCATGCAAGTCGGGGCATAGCCTGTTTCAGATCGCTGCATCTGCGTTCGTGATTTATTAGGTCGACTATTGTCTGAGGGGAGCTACAGCTTGTGACCAATCCAGCAGCAGCCGAGACGCGTAGAGAAGTTATGACAAAGAAACAGAACACGGAAGGCTCAGCTGAGCTAAGCGATGCGACGGCCAAAGCTGGCAGCATCTGGACCGAACTCGGCCCGACGCTGGCGTTTATCGGTATCTACAACGTGATGTTGAGATTCCCGGAAGGCGAAGGGTTGTTTACCAAGGACACCGCGCTTTATTGGGCGACCGGCGTGCTCATCGTCTTCACAGCTTTCGTGATTATTCAGAAATTGATCCGCGGTGAAAGAATCCCGCCATTCCTGATTGTCTCATCCGCCTTGATTGGGGCGTTCGGTACGGCAGGTATCCTGCTTCAGTCGAAGCTGTTCCTGTTTATCAAGCCGACGATCATCAATCTGCTTTATGCAGGCGTGATCTTTGGCGGGCTCGCCGTGGGACGGAACATCTGGAAAATGTTGTTCCACACCGTATTTGATCTGCCAGATCACGCCTGGAAAACCCTGGCCATTCGCTGGGGGCTCTATTTTGTTGCCATGGCGGCGTGGAACGAATTTCTCTGGCGTAACTTTTCCGAGGCGACGTGGGCTAACTGGAAGCTCGGCAATATCGTGATCGGTGTGGTATTCGCGCTGGCGAATACGCCGTATACGCTGAAGCATATGCGAAAGCCCGAGGAAGCAGATACCTAGCGGATCAATTGCTCGGTGCCGGGCGGATTTGAGAACGGCACGAATGCCGCGCGGTTTCGAACGCTGGAAAAATGGGTCAAGGCCCAGACGACGGTCGGAAAGGCAAGATTCGCCCACGGTAGGTCTTTCCAGTCAAACAGGGCGACTTCCTCACTCTCGGGCCCAGGCGAAATATCCGACACCAACTCTGCTCTGAACATGACATGGACTTGCGCAATGCGGGGAACGGAGTAGACGGCAAGAACTTGACCCAGGCTGATATCGGCATTTGCCTCTTCCCGAGCCTCTCGTTTAGCGGCGTCTTCAACGGTCTCCCCGACCTCCATGAACCCGGCTGGAAGCGTCCAGAATCCCTTACGCGGATCAATCGCGCGCCTGCAAAGCAGGATTTTGTCACCTTTTGTCGCAACTGAAGCTGCAATAATTTTCGGATTTATGTAGTCTACGAACTGGCAATGTGAGCAAACACGGCGTATTCGGTCGTCGCCAGAAGGTATTTTTAGTTTGAAATCTTGAGAAAAGAAACCATTTGATAATTCCTCCGTCATCGAACCTTAAGCCTCTTGCTTGTATTGGGGTGAATGTTGATCCGCACACGGGTCGTATACTTAACAGACCAATAACCGGATTATCCATCGCGCCCAACGCCTAAATAAACACAGAAAGACTACCATCATGACCTACAATCTTAAAACCTCACCGAGCCATCTGCTCCATCGTGCCCAGCAAATTGCCGCCAATGAATCGGCTTCTGCGCTTGCCGCAGCAGGTATCACCCTGCGCCAGTTCTCTGTCCTTGCCGCTCTCTCAGGCAATGATGGCGTCAGCCAGTCCGACCTCGTCAACGCAACCGGCATCGACCGTTCGACGCTGGCCGACATGGTCGCTCGCATGGAAAAGGCTGGCCTCATCAAGCGAGTCGCTTCCAAAACGGACAAGCGCGCCAAGGTCGTTTCGCTGATGGCGAAAGGCAAGAAAGCTTACGAGAAAGCTCTTCCAGCTGTTGAGAAGGCTGATGCGGCCATCTTCGAAGCCCTGCCGAAAACCAAGCAAGCCACGCTGGTATCCGGTCTGAAGGATATGGTTGCTGAGGCCGACAAGGCTGAAGCCGCTGTTGCGCCAAAGCCTGCTGCTCCTGCGCCGGCCGCAAAAGCTGCTCCGAAGCCTGCAGTGAAGAAAGCTCCAGCCAAGAAGCCTGCTGCAAAGAAGGCTCCCGCTAAAAAGCCCGCTTCCAAGAAAGCTCCAGCTGCAAAAGCTGCTCCGAAGCCTGCGGTGAAAAAAGCGCCAGCCAAGAAAGCTGCGCCTAAAGCCAAAGCGAAAGCAGCACCGAAAGCGAAGCCAGCCACGACCACCAAGGCCGTCAAAAAGGCTCCGGTGAAGAAAGCTCGCAAAGCGACGAAGAAGTAAGGCTCCGGAAACGGATCTAATTCGGCGGGGCGCTCTTCAGCGCCTCGCCTATTTTTTTGACCGAATCTCCGTCCAGCGGACCCTGGACATGGTCAATGATCTCACCGTCAGCTGAGATAACAAACGTTTCCGGCACACCGGTCAGGCCGAAATCGAGTCCCCCCTGACCGTCCGGATCAAGTGCAATCCGCGTGTATGGATTGCCCAGCCGGTCGAGGAAGGCGAGGCCGTCGTCCAGTTTGTCCTTGTAGAGCACGCCGAATACTTGGTCCGGATATGCGGCGGACAGTTCGGAAATGTATTTGTGCTCCGCTTCGCAGGGGGCGCACCAGCTTGCGAACAGGTTTACGGCAATAGTGCCGCCGGTCGGCGAGGGAGCGAAGCTGAGGGGGGCGGAATCGAGGGTTGGGAATGCCGTATCGGGTGCGCTGCGCAAATTGCGCTTGAAGTCGCCCTTTTCGGGATTGATCAATTGTCCGGCTGCAATGACTCCAAAAGCGACGAGCGCTCCGACCGGAACAATTGCGAGCCAGCGCTTCATCCGCGTTTCTGGTCCCGGATGCGCGCTTCGATACGGATCAATTCAGTCTTTGCCGCGCGGGCTTTCAGCCAGACACTCGCCATCGCGCCGCCGATAAAGAGCAGGCCAACGGAATAGCTCGCCCAGATGAATGCGGCATTGGAATCAAAATCTGGCAGCATGGGATCAGTCTCCTGTCATCAGGCGAACCCGGGACTGGGCAGCGCGTCTGGTCCATATTTCGGCCCGCATCAGCGTCATGACAAGGGCGGCAAACAGTAGCGAATGACCCAGCGAGCTGATCAGCAATGGCCAGAGATAGACAGCGGCCATTTTCGGGCCTTCCGGCGTGATGACGCTGGCGTCTTGGTGCAGGGACGTGAAGAGGTCCACGGAAAACTTGATCAATGGCACATTCAGTGCGCCCACCATAGCAAGGATGGCGCCGGCCCGCGCGGCCTTCTGGCGCGTATCCATTGCGGCGCGCAGGGCCATGAAGCCGAGGAAGAGGAAAAACATGAAGAGGACAGACATCATCCGGGCGTCGTCCCATTGCCACCAGGTGCCCCAGGTCGGCTTGCCCCAGATGGCGCCCGTGGCAAGGCAAAGTGCTGTCCATGTCGCGCCGAGCGGGGCGATCGCCTTGGCGGCAATGTCGGCAACCTCGTGGCGCCAGATAAACCAGACGAAACTCATCACGGCCATGCCGAGATAGCTGGCCATCGCAAGCCATGCGGCCGGGACATGAATGAACATGACCCGCATGATGTCGCCGCCTTGATAGTCATCCTTCGGGACCATCCAGAGGCCTTGCCAGAGCCCCCATGCAATCAACAGGGCTGCGGCCGCATAGAACAGGGGCGCGAGCCAGCTGGACAGCATCAGGAAACGGTGCGGATTGGCGAACCAGGAAAACATCGCGTTCGGAATACCCTTCCCTCAGTCTGCCGCCAAGCGCAGGGCTGCACCCATGGCAAATGGTGCGACAGCCAACGCAAACAGCGTTGAGGCAGCGAGAAATAATGGGGCGGCGGCGCTGCTTGGGCCGTCTCCCATGGCGAGGGCGCCAAATATGGCGGTGGGGACGTAAAGGGGCAGGGCGATCAGGCTGATCAACAGTCCGCCTCGGCGTACGGTCGCGGCGAGTGCTGCCCCTACGCCGCCCCAGAAGTAAAAGGCCAGCCCGCCAATCGCATAGTACAGCATGTTCTCAAGCAATGCGTCGCCAATCTGGGCCTGGAACATCAGGAGCAGCAAGGGGGAGAGCAGGGCGAGGGGCAGGCCAGCGGTCAGCCAATGCGCGAATGTCTTTGCTGCGGCAATAGAGGCGGCGGGGGCGCTGGTCTGTAACCAGAGATCCAGCGAGCCATCTTCGGCGTCCGCCTGAAAGATGCGCTCCAATGTTACGAGACTGGAAAGCGCCAGCGAAACCCACAGAATCCCGGGACCAATCGTGCGCAGGGTTTCCGGGTCCGTTCCGACGCCGAGTGGCACGAGGACAGCCGCCCCTGCGAAGAAGCCCACCGGCAGCAGCGCGCCGGCGCCGCCCGCCCAGGCTTCGCCCAGCGCTTGCCGGAAGGCGGAGAAGATGGGTGCGGGGCTAGCCATATCGGCGGAGCTTTCGCCAGTGAACAAAGCCGAGACCTAGAAAGAACACCAAGACTGGAATGCCACATTCCAGGCCATCGGTTCCATTTTTCCAGCCGCAAACATAAGTTGCTGCAAAACCGAAAAGGCATCCCAAGACAGCCCAGATTCCGAAAAAGAAATATTTCAAATCTCTACCTCGCGTGTTGCGTGGAAGCCTGCATCGCCGTGGACGGCTGCAACCACCACACCGTCCGACTGCCGGTGCTGCTCGATCATCCCGAGCAGGAGCGTCCGCCCCTCGGAATCGAGCGCGGTTAGCGGCTCATCCAGCAGCCAGACGGGGCGGTATTCGAGGTGCAGACGGGCAAGGGCGGTCCGGCGGCGCTGTCCGGCCGATAGGTGCTTGGCTGGCACATCTGACGGACGCGAAAGCCCCATTTTGTCCAGGAGAGGCTCGATGTCTGTTGTGGATTGTCCCCATGCGCGTGCCCAGAGGGTCAAATGCTCTCGCGGCGTTTCATGCGGTTTCAATCCGTCCCGGTGGGCCACCCAATGATGCGGCGCGTTGCGGTCAATTGTGCCGGTCTCGGCCTGCGTCAGGCCTGCGAGAATACGCAGCAGCGTCGTCTTGCCCGCGCCATTCGGGCCGCGCAGGACAATTGCTTCGCCCGGCGCCAAGGACAGGGACACCTCCCGGAACAGGAGGCGTTCGCCGCGGATCATGCCGATATCGGCTGCGGAAAGGAGGGCGCTGGCGCTCATATGTCCCGTTTAGACCCTTTGTCCCAATTGCCTCAATGCACTAGGGCCTATATGAGACAGACCAGCGCGGCGGCTCATCGCCGCAGATCGATAATTTCAGACGCGAGGTTCCCTCCCCATGCCGTCCCTCGACAGCTTCAAGTCAAAACGCACACTTACCGTCGGTAGCAAGACCTACACGTATTTCTCGCTGTCCGCAGCCGCAGAAAACGGTCTTGGCGACGTTTCCCGCCTGCCTGCGTCCCTCAAGGTCCTGCTTGAGAACATGTTGCGCCATGAGGACGGCAAGACCGTCACCAAGGACGACATTCTCGCATTCAAATCCTGGCTTGAGAACAAGGGCGGTGTCAGCCACGAGATCGCCTACCGTCCGGCTCGTGTGCTGATGCAGGATTTCACCGGGGTTCCGGCTGTGGTTGACCTTGCAGCCATGCGCGATGCCGCGCAGAAGCTCGGCGCGTCAGCAGACGCGATCAACCCGCAAGTCCCGGTCGACCTCGTCATCGACCACTCGGTCATGGTCGACAGCTTCGGCGGCGAGAACAGCTTCGAAAAGAACGTCGAAATCGAATACAAGCGCAACCAGGAGCGGTATGAGTTCCTACGTTGGGGTTCCACTGCGTTCAAGAATTTCCGCGTTGTGCCACCGGGCACCGGCATCTGCCACCAGGTGAACCTCGAATATCTGGGCCAGACGGTCTGGACAAAAGATGAAGACGGCGAAACCGTTGCCTATCCCGACACCTGCGTCGGCACCGACTCGCACACGACCATGATCAACGGCCTCGCCGTGCTCGGTTGGGGCGTTGGCGGCATTGAAGCCGAAGCAGCCATGCTGGGTCAGCCAGTCTCCATGCTGATCCCGGAAGTCATCGGCTTCCGTCTTGACGGCAAGATGGCAGAAGGCGCCACAGCGACCGACCTCGTGCTCACAGTTGTGCAGATGCTGCGCGCCAAGGGCGTCGTCGGCAAATTCGTCGAATTCTACGGCCCGGGCCTGTCGAACCTGACCCTCGAAGACCAGGCGACGATCTCCAACATGGCGCCGGAATATGGCGCGACCTGTGGCTTCTTCCCGGTTGATGAGGACACCGTCAAATACCTCACCAATACCGGCCGTGACGCCGAACGTGTTGCCCTCGTCGAGGCCTATGCCAAGGCACAGGGCTACTGGCGTCCGGAACAGGCTGAGCCGATCTTCACTGATACGCTGGAACTTGACCTTGGCGCAGTTGTGCCGTCGATTTCCGGCCCGAAGCGTCCGCAGGATCGCGTCCTGCTGTCCGAAGGCGACACCGCCTTTGCCGAAGCCATGGCGAAGGAATTCAGCAAGGCAGCCGATGCCGCTGAACCAATCGCGGTCGAAGGCAAGGACTACACCGTCACGCATGGCGACGTGTTCATCGCGGCGATTACATCCTGTACGAACACGTCCAACCCGTCCGTTCTCATTGCTGCTGGCCTTGTGGCCAAGAAAGCGCGCGAATTGGGCCTGAACCGCAAGCCCTGGGTGAAGACATCCCTCGCGCCGGGCTCGCAGGTTGTCACTGACTATCTCGACAAGGCCGGCCTGTCGGATGAACTCGATGCGCTCGGGTTCAACCTCGTCGGATATGGTTGCACGACGTGTATCGGTAATTCCGGTCCACTCGAAGCCCCACTGGCGAAAGCGATCGCCGATGGCGATCTCGTGTCCTGTTCGGTGTTGTCGGGCAACCGTAACTTCGAAGGCCGGATCGGCCCGGACATCAAGGCCAACTATCTTGCCTCGCCACCGCTGGTCGTCGCCTATGCCATCGCAGGTTCGCTGCGCGTGAACCTGACCACGGATCCGCTGGGCAAGGACAAGAATGGCAATGACGTCTTCCTGAAAGACATCTGGCCAACCTCGCACGAGATCGCAGAGATCATGTCGAAAGCCGTGACGCCGCAGATGTTTGCCGAGCGCTATTCCGACGTGTTCAAGGGCGACGAGCACTGGCAGGGCATCGAAGTGTCCGGTGGCCAGACCTATAGCTGGCCCCCAGCCTCCACCTATGTTCAGAACCCGCCTTACTTTGAAGGCATGGGCCTGGACATCGACGCGCCGGCGGACGTCGAGAATGCGCGCGTCCTGGCACTGTTTGGTGATTCCATCACGACCGACCACATCTCTCCGGCCGGATCGATCAAGGCTTCCAGCCCGGCTGGTGTGTACTTGCAGGAACACCAGGTCTCTCCGCTGGACTTCAACTCCTACGGCTCGCGCCGCGGCAACCATGAAGTCATGATGCGCGGCACGTTCGCCAATATCCGCATCAAGAACCAGATGGTTCCGGGTGTCGAAGGCGGCGTGACGGTACACTATCCGGACGCTGAGCAGATGCCGATCTATGATGCGGCCATGAAGTATGAAGCCGAAGGCACACCGCTTGTTGTGTTTGCTGGCGATCTTTACGGCAATGGGTCGTCGCGTGACTGGGCGGCCAAGGGTACGGTCCTGCTGGGCGTTCGCGCCGTCATCGCGGGCAGTTTTGAGCGGATCCACCGGTCAAACCTGATCGGCATGGGTGTTCTGCCACTCGAATTTGCTGACGGGGAGAGTGCCGCGTCGCTCGGCCTGACCGGTAAAGAGCAGGTGACCATCAAGGGAATCGATTCGATCAAGCCGCGCCAGACGCTCGCCGTGGAGATCACACGCGAAGACGGTACGAGCTTCACCGCCAATACGACGGTTCGCATCGATACCGAGAACGAACTCGACTATTACCGCAATGGCGGCATCCTGCACTATGTGCTGCGGAACCTCGCCCGCGCAGCAGCCTGAGCGGTTCGCGATTTCTGATCAGAGAGCCCCTGCAGCGTGCTGTGGGGGCTTTTTTGCAGCCCTCACATCCCTGTGACTGTCACGGGAGCGGAGTTGGCTCTATAAACTGGGACTGAAATGATACGAATTGTGCTTTCCCTCCTGCTTGCCATGGAACTCATGGTGGCACCCGCCTTTGCCGAAGGTCCGGTATTGGTGGAGCTGTTTGCGTCCCAGAATTGCCGCGCCTGCCCAAAAGCCCACAAAACGTTGAAAGCGGTGAATGCCGAGCGCGATGACCTGCTCGTGCTGACCTGGTCCGTCGACTATTGGGACTATCTTGGCGACAAGGACCCGATGGCGATGACGGAATCCAAGGATCGACAGCGGGGCTATACAGATCGCTTCCGATTGCGCGGCCCTTATACGCCGCAAACGGTTTATAATGGACAGGAACAATGCGCAGGCAACAAGCGCCACTATGTCGAGCGGGCGCTTGCGAAGATTCAGGACAAGTCAGATTTCGATGTCCAACTTGTGCGTACCGGCGACAAAATTCGTCTGTCGGGGCAAGTGCCGGATCTGGCTGATATCTGGCTTGTTGATTACCTGTCCGGTGAAGCCAACACGACCGATATGCTCCATCCGGTTACGCGGGTATCTGCACTTGGGCCATGGTTGGGGAATCCAGTCGAACTCAGTGTTCCGCATTGTGAGTCTGGTTGTGCGATTATTGTCCAGGAAGCTGGTTTCGGCCCCGTTCTCGAAACAATGGTGATCGCGCCCTGATCAGGGCTGGGCAGGCTGTGCGGTCTCGATAGCCATGACCGGCGCTCTCACAATTGAGGACACGCGCGGCGTGAATTCATTCCAGTCATACTCTGCCAGCTGATAGGCCCAGCCTTCGGCCTTGTCATTGATCGTGCTGCCGCGATGGGCGCCTTCGCCGGCTTCAATGGCCCGCAGGGTCACGAAATATCCATCAGGCTCCCTGAAAGCGCGAAGCTCGACTTCCAACCCGTCATGGGTTTCGGTGATATGGCGCGCGACAGTGCGCGTTTGCAGTTTGCTGGCTGGCTTCACCCCAATGGGTGCAAACCGCGTCAGGGCGAGGGCGGGCGTAGAGGCAGCAAGACGGCTGACCAATCTGAAGTCCTGAAAAGGCGGACCAGGGACAAAGCTGCGGTCGCTCGATCCGACAGAGCGCTGCAAATACAGACTCTCGCCCATGGAATCGAAGAGCCTTACGGCCGAGATGGCGTCTGAATTGATGTCCAGAATATCGAAATCGAGCCAAGCGTCATGACTATAGAGTGGCGGCAAGTCCCCGTTGACCTGAAAGGCCTGTTCCTCGCTTGGCAGGCGACCATAGACGCGGCTGTCCTTGCGCCCCGTAATCAGGGCGGCCGTGATCTTGCCATCCTCATCAAGAATTTCGACCAATGCACCAGTGCCGCCATCTCGCGGGTCACCAAGACCGATACGATTCAGCTTGTCGGGATCGCGCGTGCGCCCTTCGCCCCAGCTCAGGCCTTCAAGGCCCGTTGCAAGTTCCGCAAGCCGGTCGGGGCGGATGGGATAACCGTCCGGGCCTCCCATTTTCCAGCCATCCTGCGTGTTGGCCAGCGTGTAGGCTTCATCAGACAAGGTCACACGAATCTCGCTGGCATCGGCGCGAATGGCGGCAAAATCGGGGATCACCCGCTGGCCGTCGCGTTCAGACGACCGCGCAGATGGGCCGTGAAGACTATGAGCAGTAAATGTCAGTGCAGTCAGGCCAATCGCAATGCCTCCCATAATCTGGAGACGACGAATCCGCTGTTTTGATCTCACATCGCTCATGCTGTCGCTTTCCGCTTCTGGCGATACCAGACGAATAGTCCGATCAAACAGACCAGAAATGGGCCGCCCCAGATATTGATGGCTTTGAGCGTGCCTTCGAGACGGTCGATGTCGCGCCGGTAGTTGCGCTCGATTTCCCGCAATTGGGCGCGCAACTCGACGATCTTCTGGCGGAGGTCCAAAAGTTCCGTACGCTCGGCTTCGGTCAGATCGGCCTCGAGGTCGCCAGAGAAAAATCCATCCGTTGCACCGATGGCCTGCAACTCTTCCAATCGCGCCTGCGCCGTCTGGAGATTGTCCTGCAGAGCTGATTGCTGGCGGAAATAGATCGCTTCGGCATTTTCCCGCATACGGTCTATTCGCTCCATGCGGCGCAGGCTGGGCGCACGCGACCGGAGGCGTGAGAGTTCTCCACTCCCAGCCAGTGCGTCCAACGCATTCAAGACCAGCGCGCCATTGTCGGCAACGACGATCTGTTCGTTGGGAATTATGTAGAAGTCATCTGCAATGAAATCGACATCAGCGACGAGGACGATTTGTGCATCGGTTTCACTTTGCGAAATGTGGGGCAGGGCCGCGGCGGCTTCAGCGCGAGCGATCTCTGCCAGCATTGGATCGGACGGTTCATCGAAAGCCGGCGCACCTTGCGGGAAGGCCGTGCTCAGCCTGCCGGACAGTCTTGCGGCTAGGACGAGCGGGGCTGGCTCAGTTTGATACTGACGCAGCACCTGCTGGGGCGCCATGTCGGTGATGGCGTCCGATGCATCAATGAAGGAAGGGCTTGGCCCTGTAGAGAGCAAGGGCGTCATCTCAAGGGTCGCGGCCAAGTCTTCAGTAGAGAAAGCTCCCGGTGCGCCGAAATTGACTGCTCGGCTGAGGTCTGCGGTAATCAGGTCATCCTGATTCATGTCTCCGGCTGGTATGCCGAGAAACAGCGGATGCGCCAGTTCCTCTATGCGTCCGCCACCGGTATCGACCGGAACGGGCAGGGCGCTGGCGGCGTCAGCGACCGCGGCGGTCGACAGTTCCACACCCCAGGCATCTCCCCAAGCCATGAGGGAGGAGGACGTGGCCGCGTCACTCATGTTGAACGGACCCGTGCTTGCGACCGTCTTGGCAGCGGGGTCCACGAGAATCACGGCGCGACCTGTTCGCAAGATAAACTGGTCGATCAGCCATTCCTGGCGTGGGGACAGAAGTGGCGGCTGAGCGATGAGCAAGACGTCCAGGTCTTCAGGCAATGACTGAAAAGTTTCCGCGATTGGTTCGACATCGAACGATTTGTGTATGTCGCGCAGGAGCGTGTACCCGCCTTCACCTCCGGGTGCGGTCATGCCGGGCAGCGAAGACAGGATCCCGACTCTGGGCGGATCTGGATCGTCCAGCCGCGCAACCATACGGGTCAGGTCGTATTCTAGTGTCACCTCCCGTTCGGGTGCGAGGAAGGGAATGACCCGCTGGTCGTCAATTGAGTTGCGACCGATGATCCCAAAATAGAGTGGATCACTGCCGTTTGTATCGATCGCAGTGATGCCCGCGGCGAGCGCTTGGTCTTCAGCCGGAGAGAAGGGAAGGGGGTCGATCTCGGTCACGCGGACATTGCCACCGGACTGGCTCTCATAGACTTGCAGCAATTCGCGTACACGCGCGGCATAGGCGCGGATGGCCGGGAAATCCTGCCCGGCGCTACGTGTGTAGACAAAAGTCAGATCGACTGGTTCTGCCACGGACTCCAATGTCGACTTTGTCGCGTCCGAGAGTGTGTAGAGATTGTTCTCGGTAAAATCGATGCGCGCGCCAGTGAAGACCTTCTGTACAAGAAGGTTTGCCGCAACGAAAATGATTGCCGTGAGCGCTGTTGCGATGATGAGGTAGTGTTTCGCCTTCATGTCAGCCGAGCCTCTGACGAGATGCCCACAGGCCGTTGAGGATGGTCCACAGCGTCATGAAGCCGACGAAGAACAGCACAGCGCGCAATTCCAGCACGCCGCGCTGCGCAGCCTCAAAATGCGACAGGAATGAGAACTGGGCCACCAGGTCGGCAAGGCCCGCGCCGAACAGGCTCTTCACACCGGACAAGACGAGGGGCCATCCAGCGGCTGTGAACACGAAGGCCACGACAACACTCATAACAAAAGCGGTGACCTGACTGCGGGTGAGGGCGGAGATAGCGGCCCCGATGGAGAGGTAGGAGCCAGCCATCAGAAGGCTGACAAAATAGGTCAGCGCGATGGCAGCATTGTCCGGATTGCCGAGATAATTGACGGTGATCCACATCGGTAGCGTCAGGACCAGCCCGACAGCCGCGACGGTCCATGCGGCGCAGAGCTTTCCCAGCACCAGGCCCGGCATGCCGAGGGGCAGGGAAAGCAGCAGCTCGTCGGTTCCGGCACTGGTTTCATCTGCCCAGAGGCGCATGGCGAGCGCTGGCAGGAAGATCATGTAGATCCAGGGATGCCAGACGAAGAAGGGGGACAGGTCTGCAGTGCCTGTATCAAAGAAGCGGGCGGCCTCCCATGTGAACATGCCGATCGAAAGCAGGAAAACCGCGAGAAAAACATAGGCCATTGGCGTTGCGAAGTATGCGCCAAGCTCACGCCGGAAGGTCGGCAGGAAACTGTCGAATTGTTGACGGAACCGGTTCATGCAGATTCGGCCTCCGCCTGGTCGGTCAGCCGCGTAAAGGCGCTTTCAAGCGTGCCATCTGCAGATTGCTTCAGCAGGCCCTCGGGCGTCTCGTCGGCTACGATACGGCCGCGGTCTACCACAATGGCGCGGGTACACATGGCCGGAACTTCGGTCAGCGTGTGCGTAGATATGACGATCGCCTTACGCGGGGCCATGCGGGCGATCAGGGCGCGCACAGCCCGCTTCTGGTTGGGGTCGAGGCCATCGGTGGGCTCGTCCAGCAGCAAGACTGGTGGATCATGAAGGATGGCGCCGGCCAGGCCGACACGGCGGCGATAGCCCTTGGAGAGCGATCCGATCCTTTGTCCGCAAACGGTGGAAATGCGAGAGTCCGCAATGGCGCGTTCGATTGCCGATTTACGTTCGGACCGGGGGAGGGACCGAGCAGCCGCCATGAAGGCGAGGAATTCTGGTGGGGTCATGTCGTCATATAGCGGCGCGCCCTCGGGCAGGTAGCCCAAAGCGGCCTGTGCCTCGCGACGGGCTGAGACGATTGACTTGCCGTCAATCGTGGCATCGCCGGAGTCCGGCTCCAACACACCCGCGATCATACGCATCGTTGTCGACTTTCCCGCCCCGTTCGGGCCGAGAAAACCGAGCACGGTTCCCTTTTCTACGGTGAAGGACAGGCCCTGCACGGCCCGCTTTTCACCAAAGGATTTTTCCAGCTTCTGAATGTCCAGCATTCTTCGCGACAGATCCTTTCCCGGGAGCCTCGTGATACCGTTCTTCGGCGAGTCTGGCCAGTGGCCTAAAGTAGAAGCGACCCGCTCTATGCGGAGAAGCGGCGTACCTCGTCCAGCACCGCCTGCGCAGCGGCTGCCACGATCTTTCCGCCGTCTTCCACATTCGATTGCGTGGGGTCCGATCCGATACGGCCATCCGGGAAATCGCGGCGATATTGCACGGCATCACCAATCTTGCCGTTCGGGGCGATTTTTGGCGTCATTTCCACATCTGTGCGGGCATGATCGGGGTAGCCGTAATATGTCACCGAAACTTCCGATGCGGTGGCGTGGCTGCCATGACCGACCGGGTAGAGCTGGTTGCACAAGGACATGACGGATTTGAAATCCCACCAGTCGCGACGTTTCAAACTCAGGCCGTGACGATTGTCCTCGCCGCGCGGGTCAAAGCTGCGCCGGGCGTGAATTTCAGAGAAGGCCGCTTCAATCGTGGCGATGTTTCCTCCATGGCCGTTCAGCCAGTAGATACGCTCAAAGCCGTGCCGCATCAGGCTTTCGGTCCAGTCCGCCATTGCAGCGATCATGGTTGAGGGGCGCAACGTGATCGTGCCGGGAAAGCCGAGATGGTGCTGGGCACAGCCGACACTGAAGGTTGGGCCGACCAGCATGTCCTCCGGCGCTAGCTTTTCGGCTTCGCGGGCAATGATTTCAGGGCACAGCGCATCCGTCCCGATGAAACCATTTGGCCCGTGCTGCTCCATGGAGCCAATCGGGATGACGATGGTCTTGGACGTCTTCAGCCAGGTTTCGATGTCAGTCCAGGTCGAAACGGGAAGCAGCATGCATTCAGTCCTTTCTGGGGGCAATCCGGCGCGTGATGTGTCCCATCTTGCGGCCGGGTCGGGCGTCTCTCTTTCCATACAGGGTCAGAGTCTCATCGGCGTTCAGCTTCGTCGGGTCAACCAAGCCTTCATTACCGATCAGATTTCGCATCTCTGCGTCATGGAGGCGGCGGGTATCGCCGAGGGGCCAGCCGCAGATGGCGCGGATATGCTGTTCGAACTGGCCTGTCTGGCAGGCTTCCGGTGTCCAATGACCGGAATTGTGAACCCTTGGGGCGAACTCGTTGGCCAGAAGCGTCCCGTCTGAAAGCACAAAGAATTCAAGGGCGAGGACGCCGACATGGTCGAGGGCGTCGACCAGTTTCATGGCCTTTTCGCGGGCTTCGGTTTCAACGGCTTTGCTGAGACCGGATGGCGCGACCGACCGGGCCAGAATGCCGTCTTCATGCATGTTGCGTGGGGGTGCCCAACTCAGCGTTTGACCGGCGCTGGAACGGGCGACAATGACTGAAATTTCACACTCGAAGGGGATGGCTGCTTCCAGCACTGCTGGGGCCTCTCCAATGGCGGACCATGCCGCTTGGGCCTCGTCAGCCGCACGGACCCAAGTTTGCCCCTTGCCATCGTATCCATCGCGGCGAGTCTTCAGCACACCCGTGCCCCCGACACGCTTCAGGGCGGGAGGAATGTCAGCTGCCGACTCAATGACTTCATAGGGCGCTGTTGGAATGCCGATCCGGTTCAGGAATGCCTTCTCTTCGGCGCGGTCCTGCGAGATGGCGAGAGATCTGGGCCCGGGATGCAGCGCGACTCCGCATGACGCAATCAGGTCTGTTGCTTCGACCGGGATGTTCTCGAACTCGAGTGTGACGACATCGCAGGATTTTGCGAATTCACGCATTGCATCGGCGTCGAGGTAATCGGCATTCCAAGTCTTGCGCGCACCGCGCGACGCCGGGGAGTCCGTTTCCGGGCAAAAAATGTGGACATCAAAGCCAAGCTGGTTCGCGGCGCTGGCCAGCATACGGCCGAGCTGGCCGCCGCCCAGTATCCCGATGGTGCGACCGGGCGCGATCATCGTCATGCCTCTGGAGACTCGCCAATCTTGTCCGTCTGGGCCTGGCGGAACGCATCCAGCTTGTCTGCGACGACAGGATCCTGAAGGGCGATGATCGACGCAGCCAGCAGTCCGGCATTCGTCGCGCCAGCCTCACCGATAGCCAGCGTGCCGACGGGCACACCTTTCGGCATCTGGACAATGGAAAGCAGGCTATCCATGCCGGACAAGGCCCGCGATTGGACTGGCACACCAAGGACGGGAAGGGGCGTCATCGACGCGGCCATGCCGGGCAGATGGGCAGCGCCGCCAGCGCCAGCGATAATGACCTTCATGCCGCGTCCGCGCGCGGATTTCGCATACTCAACCAATCGGTCAGGTGTGCGGTGGGCGGACACGATGCGGGTTTCGTGCGTAACACCCAGTTCCTCGAGGATCTCAGCGGCCAACCTCATGATTGGCCAGTCAGACTGGCTACCCATGATAATGCCGACCTGTGGGGAATCTGTGTCCGTCATGGGAAGCCTCGCCGCTGGAAAGCGCGCAACATAAGTAAGCGGGTTGCGGCGTCAACTGCCAGCGTGTTGGCTCACGCGGCAGGAATGACTGTATCTCGGCGTAATATTTGCTTAACCTTCCGACATGGCGGACGACTTCTACACTCCAAAGGCGACGGAACGATTGGCACTACTGAATGTGCTGGGCGTTGACCTGTCAGCATTGGATTTCAGGGCCCGCGCCGCCATTGAAGCCCTCTGTGATGAAGTGTTGGTTTTGCGTGAAGACGCAGATGAGTTGCGAGACGCGCTTGATGAGGCGGTTTCACTCGCCGACAATGACTCACTGTGTCCCATCTTCAACCGGCGGGCCTTCGAACGAGAGATCCGGCGTGAAATCGCCCTTGCGGCGCGGTTCCGAACACCGCTTTCGATGATCTATATCGATCTCGACCACTTCAAACAGGTCAATGACGTGTTCGGTCATGCGGCGGGCGATGAGGTGCTGATCCGTATCGCGGAGCTGTTGCTGCGCCATACGCGCGAGACCGATATCGTGGGTCGGCTTGGCGGGGATGAATTCGGAATCGTTCTGGCGCAGGCCAATGTGGACGACAGCCGGCTGAAAGCAGAGCAGCTCACACATGAAGTCGACCAGCTGGTGGTGCGGAGTGATGGCGATGATGCCCATCCGGGAGTCCGGATCGGCGCGTCCTGTGGTGTGGTCGAATGGCAGGTGGGCCAGAACGCTGAAAGCCTGCTGGCACTGGCCGACCAGGCGATGTTCGCCCAGAAAGCGCGCAGGAAAACCAGCCAGCAGGCAGGTAAACAATAATTCACGCGTTTGAGCGCGATTCCGGGGGCCGCCCCCCGTGACGACTCCAACCTCTTGTGATTTACTGTTGCCGTTAAGACACAACAACTTAACAGCAAGAAGGAGACTGCCATGTCGCTTAAAGGCCGGATCAATGAGCTCGCCAACAAGCACCGCAAACTCGACGAGATTATCCACGAGGAACAGAAACGACCGTCGGCAGATGCCCTTCGATTAAAACGCCTTAAGCGCGAAAAACTGCAGATCAAGCAACAGCTTCACGTGTTGGAAGCGAGCTAGGGCCTCGAAACCTCGCCTTCATCTTTGTGCCCTAGCCTGAATTTCAGCAGGCATAAGGAAAACGCATGCGCGAGATTTTTGATCAGGAAAGAGCGATGACGCTTGGAGCCGTCAAACAGGCTACGGGCGTCCTCGCCATACTGTTCCTCATAGCCGCAGCGTTCGCTGTGCTATCAGGGTTGGGACAGATCTTCAGCGGCCATGTCTTCCATGGAATCGGACGTATCGTCGCCAGTTTGGCTGTACTCGGCTTTCTTTACATCGTCGTACGCTTGTTGGCCGAAATTCTGGCAGCGCTACACCGGCTGAACGACCGTCTGTCCGTGGTCGGAGATGACATCCGCACAAGGCGTAGCCGACCTGTCGCTGATCCAACAACAGATACCAGGGCCTAGGGGCTATGGCTCAGCCCGTCACGGTCATCCTGGGTCTCGGCCGTGAGGTTGGAGACGCTGTCGCACGTCGGTTCAGCAAGTTTGGTCATCATGTCGTCGCGGCTGACCCTTCTGATGACCGGATAGCCGCCTCACGTAACGCTGTGCCAGACGAAGTATTGCTCCATCATGGTGAGTTGCATACGCGGCTCGGTCTGCGCAACGCGCTAACCGTAGCGGTCGAGGCGTTTGGCCGAGTCGACAATCTGATCGTCATTCCGGATATTGAAGCTGCAGATTCACTGGAAGACTTCGCGCAGGAGAAATTCGACAAGGCGGTGGCCAAGGCCACACGGGGCGCGGCCTTGGCATTGAAGGTCTTTTCCGAACGGATTTCTGAGCAAGAAGACCTGCCTGAGTCTGGTGTTGAACGCATCCGCCAGAAGGGGGCCGTCACGTTCGTCCTGTCCTATTCGGCCATGGCAACCATGCCAGGACGGTTTACGGAGACGATTACCCAATCTGCCGTACTGGGTGTCATCAAGGCCGGCGCTGTGGAACTGGCTGAACAACAAATACGCGTCAACGGCATCATCGCCATCCGCCCTCGTGAAGAGCGTATTGAAAGCTGGACAACCCGGCGCACCCCCTTGGGGCGCGCAGCGATTGCTGATGAAATTGCAGATGCTGCCCGGTACCTGTCTTCTCCAGAAGCCGCCATTGTTACCGGCGAGCTGCTGAAGCTGGACGGTGGGCGCTCCAGCCTCGCCGGTATCCTCGACTAGGCGACGCTTACCAGATCGCTCAGTGTACCATTTTCCTGGCTTGTTTCGTACACAGCCACCGTTTCAACTGCATAGTCGCGGCTCAGGATGTTCGACACGGTGCGATACTCTGCGCGCGCCGTGTCTTTCGACAGGGTGACGATTGTGTAACCACGATTGAACGGATCGTGCCAATTCACTTCCGGGTTTGCGTCGGCGAATTGTTCGCCCAGATCGGGGATTCCCTTAATGTAGGCGCCTGTGCCCGGTGAAGTGATCGAGGTGCACCCGAACTCGACGCCGCGTTTGCCACCCTCGGCGTCATAGAGCGTGTTCACCCAGGCCGTGTGTGTGTCTCCTGCCAGTGTGATCAGTTTCGCATCTGCCGCAGCGGCGCCCGCGTAGAGCCGTTCGCGAGCAGCAGGGAACCCGGACCACGCATCCAGATTGAATGGCAGGCCCAGCGCTGAAAAGCCAACCATGGTCTGGACAAAGCCGTTGTCTTGCGCGGCGAGTTGTTCAGGCGTCAGAGTTTCCTGGAAATTCGGCAGTTTTGTCCGGGCCATCACGACCTGGTTGGCGAGAACCTGCCAGGCCTTGCCGCGCTCGACCGAGCTTTTGAGCTCGCCGGACAGCCAGGCTTCCTGCTCTGATCCAAGCATGGTGCGGGCTGGATCATTGATTGTCTCCAGGGTCTCGGCGACGCGTTGCATCATGACGTCCTGGTCGGTAACGCCGGTGAGCGCATCAAACCAGCTGACATCGGGTGAGCGCCCCGTCAGGCGGCTTTCCAGAGCATGGATGGTGGCGACATCGCCAAAGGTGAAACTCCGCCAGACGGCGGATGTGATTTCACCCGCAGCGGGCTCACGCAATGGAATCCACTCGAAGTAGGCTTGAATGGCAGCCTGTTTGCGATCCGACCAATCGCCTTCGCCTTCTTCTGGATTGTGATTCTGGGCGCCCGTCCGATAGGAATTGTTTGTGCTTTCATGATCATCCCATGTGCAAATCCATGGCGCGAGCGCATGTGCAGCCTGCAGGGCAGGGTCGCTCCTGTATTGCGCGTGGCGCATGCGGTAGTCGGCGAGCGTGACCATCTCCGTGATCGGATCATGAACGCGGCCAATCTCGGTCGCCACTTCAGCTCCGTAACCATCCACGCCATATTCGTACAGATAGTCACCAAGATGAAGAATGACGTCGAGGTCTTCTTCCTTCGACAACGCTTCATAGGCGTTGAAATATCCAAACTGCCAGTTTGAGCAGGAAACTACGCCCATGCGCACGGGGGCGTCCCCATGAAGCGCCGTTGTTTTCAGGCGACCTTCCGGCGAGTCGACATTGCCCGCTTCGGTCGCAACGCTGAAGGCGTAGGAATAGGCCTTGCCCGGCTTGAGCCCGGCAACGTCGACCTTCACGCAATAATCTCGCGATGCACTTGCCATAGCTGTGCCGGTGATAGGTGGGGCGGAGGGATTTTCGGGATCGGTAACGCTGTAGGAGACAGGGATCGGGCCAGTGCCGGTCTTGGGGGTGGCGCGGGTCCAGATAATGACACGATCACTGAGTGGGTCACCGGATGCGACTCCATGGAGGAACTCAACCTCGCCCGCATATGGCGCCGGCTTTGGCGCAACATTGGTAGCCGTGGTTGCGCAGGCGGCAACACTCAGGGTTCCGGTAGCAGCAGCGCCCAGCAGGCCGCGTCGAGTGATCTTGGTCATGGTTCTCTCCCGTGTTCCGAACCTCCCCTAGTCCGGTCTGTTGACAATAGCATGACGATCAGACGGAAGTTCGTCTATAAGCGCCACAATGGACACCCTGAAAATTACTGCTACTGCGGACGATACCGGCACCCGGCTTGATACTTTTCTCGCCTCAAAGGCTGAGCAATTGTCGCGCTCGCGCGTGAAAGCGTTGATTCTTGAAGGCGCGGTTACGCTCGACGGGGAGGCCGTGCTGGACCCGAAGCGCAGTGCCATCGCCGGTGCCAGCTATCTGATAAAGCTGCCGGAGCCTGTTCCTGCAACACCAGACCCGGAAGACATCCCGCTCGACGTCCTGTTTGAGGACGAGCACCTGATCCTCATCAACAAGCCATCCGGTATGGCAGTCCACCCGGCACCCGGCAGCTGGGACGGCACATTGGTCAACGCGCTGCTCCATCATTGCCGGGGACAACTCTCGGGAATTGGCGGGGTAGAGCGGCCGGGCATTGTTCACCGGATCGACAAGCTGACGACCGGCGTTCTGGTCGCGGCCAAGACCGAGGCGGCGCATCTCGGCCTGTCTGAACTGTTCCAGAAACACGATATTGAACGCAAATACCTTGCGGTGACGCGCGGCGCGCCGCGGCCATTGTCGGGTACGGTGGACATGCCGATCGCCCGGTCCACTGCAGACCGGAAGAAGATGGCGGTGGTGCGTAACCCTGAAAGCGGTGTTGGCCGCAACGCCGTCACGCACTACCGGGCACTCGAAACGTTCGGGACCAGAGACAAGGGCACTCGGCTGCCTGCAGCGGCGCTGATGGAATGCCAGCTGGAAACTGGCCGGACCCACCAGATACGGGTGCATATGGCGCATATCGGCGCACCGCTGATTGGTGATCCGGTTTATGGACGTCACAAGGGGATTACAGTCCATGGGCAAAGCGATGCGCACATTGCGGGAACCAATGCGGCGCGCGCCTTTCCCCGTCAGGCCTTGCACGCCGCTGTGCTCGGCTTTGTACATCCCATAACGAAAGAGGCGCTTCGGTTCGAAGCGCCTCTTCCAGAAGACATGTCTGAGCTGATCGATGCGCTGCGAAGCCTGCCCATCGAAAAGTAACGAGTTTAGCCGCCGTCAGAATTCAGCGCGGCTTCTGATGTTACAACCGGCTCAAAATAGAGTTTCGAGGCTTGAAGGGTGACTTTGCCGATCTTGTCTGTATCGGCCTGGATTTTCACCGGAACGGTTGCACCATTTGGCAGGGGTGCGAGCCACATGCGTAGCGGGCCGTCGATGCCTGACAGATTGTCATTGTCAGACTTGTCCTTCTTGTAGCCAGCGACCTTTTCCATCGTGATGTGACACTCGATGGCTTCACCAGACCAAGCCTTCACATCAATCTGTTTCGTGCCGGCATTTTCAAGGTGCAGATAGGTCAGCTGGCGACCATCGAACAGACGGATCGGACCGCCGCACGGGTCAGCACCTGGCGCGCGGGGCTCGAGCGCGAATGTGATGAGCGCGGTAATCGGGTCATTCGTCTTGAGGACCTGCTCAACCGTGGCCGGGGGCTCGCCCAGATTCCCGAAGACCGGATTGGCAGTCATCGAAAAATCGTCATCCGTGATTGTCAGATTGACCCGGCGGTTCTTTTTACCGTCCCGGTTCTGCGACACGTAATTATAGGTCTTCAGCTCGTCGCCGCGCGTATAGCCGGAGGCCTGCAGGTGCATGTCGTAATTCACGAACCAGTCGGCGATGCCGGTCACCTTGACGCGTGATTTGATATTGTAGGTATCGGGGCGCATCTCGACATCGAAATGGGCCCGGCCGGTTGCCGGGATGAACAGGACATAGGCTTTCGCCTCCAGTTCATAGACCATGCGTGTGGCCTCACCGGCCTTAACATTGGCAAGGACAGCGGGGGCCGCACTGCTTGGGGCCGTATCGGCAGCTGAAAAACCAGCGAGGGCGAGTCCTGCAGCAGAGGCAAGAAGGAAAGCGCGTTTCATCTGAACCAGAATCCTTTCCGGAGCACTAGGTTACAACATCCCCTATACCCCGTCTTCTCCAACACCACCTGAACAGCCATGCCCTGATCATGCCTCATTCGGATGGGGTTTGCATTCAACAAGTATGACAGCGGATGACACCTGCAACCGGAAAACTGCCGAAATGCCTGATCCTCAGAGTTGACACGGGGGCCATCTGCCCTGTAACGACGCGCCTTCGAGATCCCTATAGACCTATTCGGAGCGAGGCCATGTCCCGCGAATGTGAACTTACCGGCACCAAGCCGATGACTGGCCACAATGTGAGCCACTCGCAAATGAAAACCAAGCGGATTTTCCGCCCTAACCTCGTACAGGTTACGCTGCATTCCGATGCACTGGGCCAGAATTTCCGCATGCGCATCGCGGCGAAAGCCCTGCGCACTGTCGACAAGCTCGGCGGCCTGGATGCGTTCCTGGCGAAGGCAAAGGAAGATACCCTGTCTTCCAAGGCCCTGAAGATCAAGCGCGACATCGAAAAGAAAGCTGTCGCCTAAGGTCTGGCCCTTTTGGGCTGATGAGATTTGAAAGCGCGCGCGGCACAGGCTGCGCGCGCTTTTTTACGTCCATAATCTGGCAGCGGGCGCCCGTGCGTGCCACACATGGTCCCGTCTTGGAGGGAATGTGATCATGCGGGTATTCGGTTTTGCACTGGCGTTGGGGGTTCTGGCAGCATGCCAGCCGGGCGGGGCTCCGCAATCTGAAACGGATGAGACGCAAGCGCTTACCGTCTTTACCGGGGGCACAATTTACACCGGGGTCGCTGACCAGCCCACCGCTGACGCGGTGGTCGTCGGGCCTGATGGCCGGATCGTTGCCATTGTGCCGCCCGCCTCGGCCGACTGGAGCGAAGACGAGGTCACGATTGTTGATCTCGGAGGCGCAGTCATGTTTCCGGGATTCACCGATGCCCATGCGCACCTGATGGGGATTGGCCAGCGCGAACTGACGCTTAACCTGGAAGGCACCGCCTCCGTAGATGAACTTGTCACCCGCACCGAGGCAGAGATGCAGGGCAAGGCTCCTGGCGAAATCCTGTTCGGGCGCGGCTGGATCGAGACCGGCTGGCCGGAAGGGCGCATGCCCTCCGCCGCAGACCTCGACGCGGTCAGCCCAGATAATCCGGTGATCTATACGCGCGCGGATGGCCATGCCCTCGTGGCCAACACGTCCGCGCTGAAGGCGGCCGGCATTTACGATCTGACCGAAGACCCTTCGGGCGGCCGGGTGGAGCGGGATGACAGCGGCAAAGCGACGGGCATTGTGATCGACAATGCGATGGGCCCTGTCTTCCAGCTGCTTGCGGCCCCAACGGAAGAAGATGTCGAGACGGCCCTGGAGGTTGGCGCCAATACCTATGCCAGCCGGGGCTGGACCGGCGTTCACAATATGAGCGTCAGCGCATCCCAGGCGCCCATCATGGCCCGCCTCGACGGGGAAGGGCGCCTGCCGCTGCGCGTTTACAATGCCTTCGACGTGGACGCCTTCGAAGTGGCGGAGTCCCGGAAGTTCGAGACTGACACAGTCACCAATCGCGCTGTGAAACTCTATATGGACGGCGCCCTTGGCAGCCGGGGCGCGCTGTTGATCGCACCCTATTCAGACCAGCCGGACACCAATGGTCTCTCCTTGCTCGATACGGAGTCGCTCCACGACTTGATGATGAAAGCCAAGGGCGCAGACGTCCAGTTGGCCATCCATGCCATTGGGGACCTTGCGAACCGGCACATTCTCGAAACCTTCGAGGCGCTGGGGAATGGCGATGAGCTACGCTGGCGGATTGAACATGCGCAGATCTTCGCGCCGCAGGATGTCGCGCGCGTCGGAGAGCTGGGCCTGATTGCCTCCATGCAGCCATCTCATGCGATTGGCGATTTGAAGTTCGCCCCCTCACGGCTCGGTCTGGACCGGTTGGCCGGCGCATATGCCTGGCAGGCCATGCTGGCCGGGGGCGCCGTGGTTGCTGGCGGCTCGGACGCGCCGGTTGAAGTCGGCTCACCCCTGATCGAATTCTATGCGGCGGTGGCCCGGCAGGACCTCGACGGCAATGCGGGGGAGGGGTGGCACCCTGAACAGGCCCTCTCGCGGGACCAGGCGCTGGCCCTGCTCACGTCCGCCGCTGCCTTTGCAGCTTTCCAGGAGGATGACCTCGGCACGATCGAAGTCGGCAAGATTGCGGATTTCTCCGTCTTCGACCGGGATTTGATGACGATTCCTGCCGCTGAGATCCTTGATGCACAGGCCCGAATGACCATCATTGGCGGGGAAATCATCTGGCAAGCTGCTGAATGAGTTGCCGCGCGGCGGACCAAACCCACATTTGACCCTATGTCACGCTTGGCGGAAGCGTCAGGTGTGATAGGTCCATCAATGCAATAGATGACGAGACGCATGCCATGACTGTGATGAGTGATACCGATGTGCTGGACGGCATGGAGCCGACCGTAGAAATCAATGTTCGCGAGGTTTTCGGCCTCGACACGGACATGGTCGTACATGGGTTCAAGACACGCACAGAATATGTGCCAGCGATTGACGAGGCCTATCGCTTCGATCCTCAGACGACGATGGCGATCCTGGCAGGATTTCAGCACAATCGCCGCGTCATGGTGCAAGGCTATCACGGCACAGGGAAATCGACCCATATCGAACAGGTGGCCGCGCGCCTGAACTGGCCGATGATCCGGGTCAATCTCGACAGCCATGTCAGCCGGATCGACATGGTTGGCAAGGATGCCATTGTCCTGAAGGATGGCGCGCAGATCACCGAATTCCGCGAAGGCATCCTGCCTTGGGCCTTGCAGCGCCCTGTGGCGATCACGTTCGACGAGTATGATGCCGGCCGGCCGGACGTGATGTTCGTGATCCAGCGCGTGCTGGAAGCTAGCGGCAAGCTGACCCTGCTCGACCAGAATCGCGTCATCGAGCCAAATCCGTATTTCCGCCTGTTCGCCACGACCAACACGGTCGGCCTCGGCGATACGACCGGCCTCTATCACGGCACGCAACAGCTGAACCAGGGCCAGATGGACCGGTGGAGCATCGTGACCACGCTGAACTATCTGGAACATGATGCTGAAGTGGAGATCGTGAAGTCCAAGGCCACGGGCGTGGATGATGACACGCTCGCCAAGATGGTGACGCTGGCCGACCTGACCCGGAACGCGTTCATGAGCGGCGACCTCTCCACAGTGATGAGCCCGCGGACCGTGATCACATGGGCTGAAAACTTCGCCATCTTTGGTGATCTTGGCCATGCGTTCCGGATGACGTTCCTGAACAAGTGCGACGAGCTGGAGCGGCCTCTGGTGGCAGAAATGTACCAGCGCTGCTTCGCCGAGGAACTGCCTGAAAGTGCCCTCATGGTGAGGGTCGCCTGAGCCGGAGCCCCGCGCTAAGTCACAGCCATGTCCAAAGACACCTCTCCTCAGGAATTGTTCAAGCAGGCGCTGGCCACCACCACGAAAGCGATGAGTGCAGACCGTGATGTCGAGGTCGGCTTTGGCAATGATGTGGGCGGGGACGGTGAGACGATCACTCTGCGCACGCCGCCACAACAGCTGGAACCCCATATCGCTGCGCGCATTCGCGGCGAGGCAGATGCCATTGCCCTGCGTCGTGCGCACCACAATGCTGAGGCACATTTCGCGCATCGTCCCGGCGGGGATTTACCCCGCAAGGTCTATGACGCGGCTGAACAGGCGCGCATCGAAAGCCTGGGCGCCAATGCCATGCGCGGTACGGCCGACAATCTCGACGCTGTCTTGGACCATCGCTGCCAGTCCGGCGAGTTCGCGATGGGCGCAGAAGACGCTGAGGCGGTGCTCGCGCCGGCGCTCGAATTTCTGCTGCGCGAGAAGCTGACCGGGCGCGCCTTGCCGGACAGCGCGAAACGCGTGGCCGATGTTTGGCGCGAACGGGTCGAAGCCGAAACTGGGGGCGCAATTGACCGTCTGATCGCGCAATTGCACGATCAACCCGGCTTTGCACGCACAGTACGCGATATGATCCGGGACCTGACCGCCTCCGATGCGCCGGGCGAAGACGTGGAAACGCAGGAACAGGACGATTCGGAACAGTCCGAAGAGAATGAACAGCCCTCTGAAGGCGATCAGGACATGGAGTCCGAAGAGCAGATGGGTTCTTCCGCCGAGCAGATGGATGCGGGCGACACCGAGGAAATGGAGGGCGAGGAATCCAATGTCAGCGTCGACATGGATGTCGACGCCGAGGCCGATGACACGCCTGATGATGATGAGGACGGGACCAAGCCGCTGCGCCCGAACTTCAAGGATGGCGATGATCGCGACCGGTTCAACTATAATGTCTTCACGCGCGAGAATGATGAAGTCGCCAATGCGCCAGACCTCTGTGACGCTGAGGAACTGACGCGGCTGCGCGCCTATCTCGATCACCAGTTACAGGGACTGCAGGGCGCGGTGTCCAAACTTGCCAACAAGCTGCAGCGACGTTTGATGGCACAGCAAAACCGCTCCTGGAGCTTCGATCTTGAAGAGGGCGTGCTGGATACGGCCCGCCTGACGCGTGTGATCACCGACCCGACAGCGCCGCTCTCCTTCAAGCAGGAAGATGATTCGGAGTTCCGCGATACGATTGTGACGCTATTGCTGGATAATTCCGGTTCCATGCGCGGCCGGCCGATCATGGTGGCGGCGCTATGTGCGGACATTCTGGCCCGCACACTGGAGCGCTGCGGCGTGAAAACGGAGATCCTCGGCTTTACGACCAAGGCGTGGAAGGGTGGCCTTTCGCGGGAGGACTGGGTCAAGGCCGGCAAGCCCGCCGGACCGGGGCGCCTGAATGACATTCGCCATATCGTCTACAAACAGGCTGACGCGCCATGGCGCCGGGCGCGCCGGAACCTCGGCCTGATGATGCGCGAAGGTCTGCTGAAGGAAAACATCGACGGCGAGGCCTTGCTATGGGCGCATGACCGGATGCTGGGGCGACCGGAACAGCGCAAGATCCTGATGGTGATTTCTGACGGCGCGCCGGTGGACGATTCCACACTGAACGTGAATGTCGGCAACTATCTCGAACGCCATCTGCGGCAGGTGATCGAAGAGATTGAGACCAAGAGCCCTGTGGAGCTGATCGCCATCGGCATCGGCCATGACGTGACACGTTACTACAAACGCGCCGTTACGATTGTGGACGCCGAACAGCTCGGTGGTGCGATGACGGAGCAATTGGCCAGCCTGTTCGACGAGAACGCGCCGGAGCCCAAGGCAATGGCCATTCCGCCTCTGACGAACAAGACAGTGCGCGGCGGCAGCGCCGTCTCAGGCGCCACCAGCGGCGCGCCAAGCTATGGCAAGAAAGTCGATCTCGGCCGGGCCGTGAAGGCGACGACCCTTACTGAAGTGAAGGGCCCGAAGAAGTAGGGTCAAGTGGGAAATCCGCCCGCCTTGCTGAGTGACGACGCAATCGGGTGCCCCAACACTTTTTCCAGCCAATGCGATGTCTCGATCAGCTTGCCGAGGTCCAGCCCGGTCTCGAAGCCGCCACGCTCCAGCATGTAGACCACATCCTCGGTGGCCACATTGCCTGTCGCCGCTGGGGCAAACGGACAGCCGCCAATGCCGCCACAGCTGGCATCGATGACATCGACCCCGCAATCAATGGCGGCCGCGACATTGGCGAGCGCTGCGCCGCGTGTGTCGTGGAAGTGCATGCGCAAATAGACATCCGGTGCTTCCATGCGCACGCGCTCGATCCGTTTGCGGACATCCCACGGGTCGGCCACACCAATCGTGTCACCCAGCGCCAGTTCGCTGACGCCCGCGCGCTGGGCCTGCGCGGCGAGATTGCCGACCAACTTGATGTCGACTTCGCCGTCGAACGGATCCCCGAAGGCAACCGATATCGTGGCGGACAGGGGGATGCCTGCCTCAAGTACGAGCGGGGCAATCTGTAGCAGGGCGTCCGCGCTGTCCTGCGGGGTCATGCCCTGATTGCGCATGCCGAAGGCTTCCGAGGCCACGAGCACAAAATTGATCTCGTCAGCCTTGGCATCGATGGCGCGACGAACGCCTTTTTCGTTCAGGGCCAGCGCGATATGGCGCGTCGGCTTTGACCGGTCGACGCCTGCAAAGACCGCAGCAGAATCCGCCATTTTGGGCACGGCCTTGGGGCTGACAAAGCTGCCGGATTCCATCCGCCGAACGCCGGCCTCTTCAAGCCGGGCAATGAATTCCAGCTTCTGTTCGGTCGTCAGGTCAGCCGGATCATTCTGAAGCCCGTCGCGCGGGCCGACTTCTACAATGTCGATGCGTCTTGTCATGATGCCTATGTAATGTGCATTGAGGACAAATGACAGACTCCAAACGCCCCCTGGATGGCCTGCGCGTCATCGAACTCGGTCAGCTGATCGCTGGCCCCTTCTGTGGACAATTACTCGGTGACTTCGGCGCCGAAGTGATCAAGGTCGAGGCGCCCGGCTTGCCGGACCCGGCCCGGGGCTGGGGCGCGGTCAAGAAGGATGACATCGGCCTGTTCTGGCCGATCATAGGTCGCAACAAGAAATCACTGACGTTGAACCTCCGCGTCGAGGCGGGGCAGGCGATCCTGCGCGAACTGGTGAAGACCGCCGATGTTCTGGTCGAGAATTTCCGGCCGGGCACACTGGAACGCTGGGGACTTGGACCAGACGTGCTGCACGAACTCAATCCCCGCCTCGTGATCACGCGCGTCTCCGGCTATGGCCAGACGGGACCGGAAAGCCACAAGGCAGGTTATGCCAGCGTGGGTGAAGCCAAGGGCGGCCTGCGCTACCTGATCGGCGAGCCGGACCGGTTGCCGGCGCGGGCCGGAGTTTCGCTCGGTGACACGATGACGGGCACATTCGCTGCGCTCGGCACGATGATGGCGCTGTTTGCCCGCGAGAAATCGGGGAAGGGGCAGGTGGTCGATGCTGCAATCTACGAAACCGTCATGGCCTTCATGGAGAGCCTGATCCCCGAATACGCCCTGATGGGGCATACGCGCGAGCGCAGCGGACCGATCCTGCCGCGGATTGCGCCGTCGGGCGTCTACCCATGCAGCGATGGCATGGTCATCATCGGCGCCAATCAGGACTCCCTGTTCCGCCGCCTCTCGGCCATGTGCGGAACGAAATGGTCTGACGATGCACGCTACGCAACGCATGATGCACGCGGCGAGAACCAGTTGGAACTGGATGAAATGATCTCGAACTGGACGAAACAGCGCACAATGGCAGATGTGCTGGCAACTTGCGAAGAGAATGGCATTCCCTGTGGGCCGGTGAACCGCGCCAAGGAGATGCTGGAAGATGCACATATTGCGGCGCGCAATGCCATCATCCGCGTGGCCCATCCGGTTCTGGGCGACGTACCGATGCAGGGCGTCTTTCCTAAACTGTCCGATACGCCCGGCGGGGTGGAAGAAACGTCTCCAAGCCTGAGTGAGCACACAGAAAGCATCCTTGCAGGCCCTGGATTCAGCGCGGACCAGCAGGCGGCGCTGCGCGCGCAGGGCGTCATCTAGGGCGAATCTTGACTGGCTCACCGGCGTCATTTCGATTAAGCCGCCCTCATGACCGATTATCCCGATCCCCATTCCGGCAGTGCGCAGGACGAGACGCTTGAGCTGCGCCCGAAATTCAATGCGGACGGCCTGGTTGCAGCCATCGCGCAGGATGCCGGAACTGGCGAAGTGCTGATGCTCGCCTGGATGAATGCCGACGCGCTTGCGGCGACGATCGAGACCGGGCGGGCAACCTACTGGTCCCGTTCGCGCGGAGCGCTATGGGTCAAAGGTGAAACGTCCGGGCATGTTCAGGACGTCATCGAGATCCGTATTGATTGCGATCAGGATGCTATCCTGCTGAAGGTCAACCAGACAGGCGGTGCCTGCCATACAGGGCGACCCAGCTGTTTCTACAGGATTTTGTCTCCAGATGGACGCAGTCTGTCTGTTGCCAACAACTGATACTTGAGATTGAATTTGCTGGAAGACAGAAGGGGGCCTCTGGCATGCGTCTTATCACTATAACTGCGGCAGTATCCGCACTGGCACTCGCGAGCGCATGCGGGTCAGAATCGCCTGCATCTACCGAGGCAACATTAGAATCGCCACCCGAAACACAGCAGGAAGCGGCGCTGGAAGTCGACGTGCTGGATTGCGGAACGATTGAAGTGTCTGACCTCGACGCGTTTTCGTCTGCCGGCGACTATGCCGGTGAGACTGACACGTTCACCGATTCCTGTTTCCTCGTGAGGCATCCTGATGGCAACTTGCTCTGGGATCTTGGTTTGCCAGGAGTGCTGGCTATTGCGGGCCCGCAAACGCAGCAGATCTTCACGGTTTCGCTCGAGCAGACAATTACCGAACAATTGGCAGATAGGGGGATGTCCCCAGACGATGTCGACTACGTGTCCATCTCTCACAGCCACTTCGATCATATCGGCCAGGCCGATCAGGTCGCGGGCTCGACTTGGCTGGTGAGCCAGAAAGAACTCGACGCCATGTTCGGGGAAGGGGCCGAAATTGCCCAGGAGCAGCAGGCGCTGTTTTCATTGTTCGCCCCCATGGAGCAGAAAGTCTTCGAAGACGAACTTGATGTTTTTGGTGATGGGAGCGTTGTGATTTTCGAGACGCCCGGACACACGCCGGGCCATACATCCCTGCAATTGATGATGCCGGAAACCGGCCCGGTCCTGTTGACCGGGGACCTCTACCATCGCGCTGAAAGCCGCGAGCTGAAGCGCGTTCCCCGCTTCAACTCCGATGAGGCCATGACCGTGTCGTCAATGGAGGCATTTGAGGCGCGTGCGGATGCCCTGGGCGCAAAGGTCATCATACAGCATGAACCTGCGGACATTGACCCCCTCGAAGGTAAAATTCGGTGAGATTTCGTTTGAAGTCGTTTCCAATCGTTGCGGCCATCGTAATGTTGGCGTCGTGCTCAACTGCGACCAATTCATACTCGGCGCTGGACCAGCCCAATTCGGGGTGGTCGCTGGTTTTCCGGGACGAATTCAACGGACACGGAAAGCCTGATCCTGAAAAATGGATATCGCAGGAGTATAATCGCAAGAAAAATCCTGACGGCCCGGATGGCTGGTGGCTCAAGGATAATGTCAGTCTGACAGGATGGGGCCAACTCGAAATCAGCGCGACGCAAATCCCGAATCGCAATCCTGAAGAGGATGACGATCCCTATGACTACGCATCCGGCATGGTTTCCACCGAAGGCAAGTTCGAAACGACGTTCGGCAGGTATGAAGCCCGCATAAAATTGCCACAGGATCCGGGCTGGTGGCTTGCCTTCTGGCTGTTCGCGGATGAGGTCCACCGAGTGGATGGATCGGGAGAGGACGGAACCGAGATCGACATCGTTGAAGCCTTTGGCTGGACTGACAAGATCAGCTATGCGCTTCACTGGGATGGGTACGGAAAACGCCACAAGACCAAGAACAAGCGCGAGTTCCACCCGGGAATTCGGAGTGGGTGGCACGTCTTCGCGCTGGAATGGACTGAAACCGAATATACATGGTTCGTGGACGGAGAGCAGGTCTGGCAAAGCGCTGCGGGCGGCGTGTCGAAAGTGCCCTTATGGGTGAAGCTATCCGGCGAGATAAGCACGCAGTCGACAGTGGCCCACAAATGGTGGTCCAACGTGCCGGATAACAAACGCTTACCCGATCGTTTCCTGGTCGACTGGGTCCGGGTGTACGAACGAGAAGCGCCGTAGGGTGCGGGGCACCCTACGGATTCCTTTTAATTTCCGCTTTCGATCAGGCGACGGGCGATAACCATGGCCTGAACTTCGCCAGCGCCTTCGAAAATGTTCAGAATGCGAGCATCTTGCAAGATGCGGCTGATTGGGTATTCCAGCGCAAATCCGTTTCCGCCATGAATCTGCAGGGCGTTGTCAGCTGCAGCCCAGGCGATCCGTGCGGCAAGCAGTTTCGCCATGCCGGCTTCAAGGTCGCAGCGCTTTCCGCCATCCTTCTGGCGCGCCGAGAAATATGTCAGCTGGCGAACACCCACCAGTTCTGCGGCCATCATGACAAGCTTGTTTGAAACGCGCGGGAAGTCGAAGATCTGTTTGCCAAACTGGTTGCGATCCAGCGCATATTGAAGACCGGTTTCAAACGCATTTTGCGCAACGCCAATGGCGCGGGCCGCAGTCTGGATGCGAGCGCTTTCAAAGGTCGCCATCAGGTGCTTGAAGCCTTGGCCTTCGACACCGCCAAGCAGGTTCTCGGACTTCACCTTGAAATCATCGAATCCGATTTCGTATTCCTTCATCCCGCGATAGCCGAGGACTTCGATCTCGCCGCCGGTCATGCCGTCAGCAGGGAAGGGGGCGTCGTCTGTTCCGCGCGGCTTCTCCGCAAGCAGCATGGAGAGACCAGAGAAATTGTTTGTGGCGGGATCAGTCCGGGCCAGCAGTGTCATCAGATCGGCTCGCACGGGATGCGTGATCCATGTCTTGTTGCCTGTGACACTGTAATGAGAGCCGTCGTCGGACTTCACGGCGCGTGTCCGCAGCGAGCCAAGGTCAGAGCCGGTATTCGGTTCAGTGAAGACGGCCGTTGGCAGGATTTCTCCGCTGGCTATTTGCGGCAACCAATGGGTCTTCTGGTCGTCCGTTCCGCCAATCAGGATCAGCTCCGCCGCGATCTCTGACCGGGTGCCGAGAGAGCCGGTGCCGATGTATCCCCGAGACAGTTCCTCTGAGACTACGCACATGGCAATCTTGCCCATGCCAAACCCGCCAAACTCTTCAGGGATGGTCAGGCCAAACACACCAAGCTCGGCCATTTCATTGACGACCTCCATCGGAATGTACTCATTGTTCAAGTGCCACTCATGGGCATGGGGTTTGATCTTGTCGGACGCGTATTTGGAAAATTGTTCGCGAACCATCGACATGGTTTCGTCCAGACCGGTTTCTTCAACCGTGTTCCGGCTTAGGGCGTCAGGTAGGCATTCAGCCGCAGCAGCCATCACAGCAGGGGTTTTTCCATCAATAATCAGCTGCTGGACGACCGGCGTCGCGAACAGGGCATCAGCTTCCGCAACGATGCCCAATTCGTGAGGGCGGATCACTTCGCCCTGATTCATGGGTACTCCACCAATCAGTTGAGCGCAGTATTCGCTAAAGAGAATTTGCGTCAGGAGCGCTTCGGTCGTGCTGAATTTGCCCTCTTGCTCCAGACGCGCGGCCCATTCGGCTGTCTGGCGTAGCGTTTCAGCATATGTGCCCAGCCAAGACAGGCCGTGGGCCATATGTTGCTGGCGTTCGAGTGCAGCCCGGTCAGGACGGCCATCCGCCTTGGTCAGCGCTTCGCGGCATTTGCCACGTGCAACGTCTACATAGGCGTCGACGGCTGCGCTCGCATCCTTGATGACGGCAACAAGGTTTGGAATTATCGCAGAATTCAGGGCCGGACCCTCAACAGCACCATCCATTCGAATTTCCTCCACTGGACTTTATTTTCGTTGAGTATAGGGCGCAGGTGGCGGCAAGTCATATATATTTTGTGCGCTGCAACAAAACGTCTCGGTTCGATGCCATGTAAAATTGAAGGATCACACCGGGTATCCTTGCGTTAACCGAAACTTCGGTTCCGGCTTTCTAAATGGCCCTTTCTGCCGCCACTTCCTAACGGAGCCGCCTCACATATGAACCCTTATGAACGTTTCCGCATTGTCTCGGGCTTCCTGGCGTCCAGCGCGGTGCTGGCGAGTGTCCTGGCATTTGGCCCGGTTGTGCGCCAGACCATTGTTGACGCCGCCGGTTCCAGCCAAGTCGCACAGTGGGCCGGACTGATAGGCTCGGGTGTGGTGCTGCTCGTGATCTGGTCTGTTCTGTCGGGTGTCCTCCTTCCGGGTGTTCTAAAGATGGGGGTGCTGCGTCGATGGGTCCTCGGCCGTGCTTTCGTGGAAGGCAGTTGGATTCAGGCTGAACGCGGTGGCCCAAATGGTCCACGCCTGGCCATCGTTTCAATGAAGCCTGCATACCACGGCATCCTTGTGACCTCCTCGACCCTGACTCGCATGGGCGAGATTGAGAGCGGCCTGCATGCAGAATTCCACCAAATCAGCTGGCCCAGACTGGACTTCAAGTTCCGCGAAACCTTGCCGTCGGACTCGGGCCGACAAGCCGAGGGTTTTGGCGAGATTCAGTTTGACCTGACCGGAGGCGCCCCGCGCCGGTATGCCGGCTGCTTGCAAGTGGCGGGTATGGACAAGCGCATCAAGACAGAAGGCATCAAGCTGACATCCTGGAAAGAGCGCCGGCAGCTGCGCTCCCTTGAGGGCCGTCGGGACGTACTGTCCAAATACTGGTCAGCCTTTTTCGAGGGGCCAATCGTGACAATTGCCCGCGATAGCGACAGGTCCGATTCCGGAGAGGTCAAGCGGTCCGGCAAAGTCGAAATCCTGCGTCAGCGTGGCGCGAAGGACTGGCGCAAATCGGACACCACGCCGACGGCTGATCGCATTCGCGATGAGTTTTCAGCTTCTTCCGACTAATCCTGACGCCGGATCGTCCGGCTCTGGCGCCGCATGATGGCCCGACCGATGGGTTCCGGCATGATGCGGGTCAGCGTGGCAAGACTTTTGTTGACGAGCCCCGGCACCACAACCGGTTGGCCGCGATTGACCGCATCAATGCCGGCTTTCACGACAGGCGCAGCCTCCATCCACATTCGCTTGCTCATCTTGTTCATCTGCTCGCGCGTGCCGTTCACGTCATGGAATTCACTATAGGTAAAGCCGGGACAGAGTGCCGTGCAGTGAATGTCCGCCCCTTCAAACGCGTCGCACTCGGCATTCAGGCTTTCGGAGAACTTGATGAGGCCCGACTTTACGCTGGCATAAAGCGTGTGCCCATTGCTGCCGGCGGCGTAGCCCGCAAGGGAGGCGACATTGATGATCCGGCCATAGCCGCGATCTGCCATGCCTGGCAGCACTTTGTGTGCAAGCTCGATCGGGGCGGTGTAGAGTACGCGAATGAATTCTGCCTGTGACTTCCAACTCGTATTGAAGAAGGTGCCCGGCAGGCCATAACCCGCATTGTTGACCAGCGCGTCGACATGGCGGCCCTGCTCGGACAGCGCGGAGATGATCTTGTCCGCGGAATTGGCGCGCGCGAGGTCCTGCGCGATACAAATCGCGTGAATGCCAAACTTCTCTTCCAGCTCTGCGGCGAGGTTGGTTAGCCGATCTTCGCGGCGTGCGGTGAGCGCAACATCCCAGCCCAATGCGGCGTACTGGCGGGCAAACTCAGCCCCAATTCCCGCTGATGCGCCCGTGATAAGGCAAAGTCGCCGGTCCATGGCCGTCTCCGTCCGAATTGCTGATGCTGGCGAGACTAGCGGCGCGCGCCCGGCATGCAAGGCAGGCTAGACACGCCGGACTAGGAAGCCCGCGCGTGGGAAATGCACATGCACTGTTTCCGCCTCTGGTGAAGTGCGTTGGAGAATGACGCGCTGGGAGTCGGCGTGGACGAGTTCCCCTTTCACCCAGACCTGGCCATAATCATCGGGCGCAACGGCGACGTTTTCGCCCGGAGCAAATTGTTGCGGTTCGTTGCGGGTGGTCGCCGCCACGAGACGCGGCGCCGCATTCAGGCCGATCTCGAGGGCTTCTGCAGAGCTGATCGTGTCCGGGGTTTGCCCTTCAAACTCCTTCAGCCGCTCGAACCAGGCCTTGGTCAGGTCCGCTGTCTCGAAACATTTTTCGACGAAGTCGGGCAGATTTTCATACATGAACCAGACATTCATGTAGGCGTGAATGTCCACAAGGCCCGGTTTCATGCCGACGAGATAGATGCCGGACCCAGCGCCCTTGCCGCCCTGCAGGCGCTCTTCCAGCAGCATGAGTCGGGCCCGCCATTGGTCGCGCATCATGGGGGCAACAGCTTTCATTGCATTGGTGTCGAAGGGACGACCCGACAAGGCTTCGCGGTCCTTCCGGAACGCATCCGGTACGCTGTCGCCTCGCTCACCAAAGATGACCGCGACCGAGCTTTGGAACCAGCGGCCATCGGTCCAGCCGGCGACCATTTGGGCGAGGCCCTCATGACCGGGCAATTTGAGTGCCGGCATAGGGAAGCGGGCTTCGAGCTCCCGCAGGATGATGGCGGTATCGCAAAAAATGTCGGCGCCGATCTGAAGGACGGGTGTCCGGCGATAGCCCCCCGTCAGCGGCATCAGGTTTGGCCGAGGCATGATGACTGGAATTTCGACCCGGCTATAGGCGAGATTCTTCAGGCGCAGCGCGAGGCGGATTTTCTCTGCATAGGGTGACGTGGGATATTCATGCAGGATAATACTGCGCGCATCTGCCATTCTATTTCTCCCAGCCTTCTTTTTATTGGTCCCTATTCTTGCCGGGCTTTTCAGGCGCTGGAAAGCCTCAATTGGTCTGACAAGCCGCAAGAAACGGGTGGCGACAGGCTCCGCGGCGCGGCATTATTCTCACATGACCAATCTAGTTTCGCCTCTTGATGAACGCGTTGTCGCCTATGAGCGCATGGCCAATGCCCTGTCCTATCTGGGGGACACTTGGCAGGAATGGCCGGATCTTTCGACTGCAGCAAAGGCCGTAGGCCTGTCGCCCAGCCATTTCCAGCGCGAATTCACCCGTTGGGCCGGCATCAGCCCGAAACAATACCAGTCCGCACTTGCCCACGCTGCGGCAGGTGATCTGTTGAGAGAGGGCGCAAGTGTTTTGGACGCTACTCTGGAGGCAGGCTTGTCAGGACCGGGGCGCCTGCATGATTTGTTTATCGCGCACGAAGGCCTCTCTCCCGGTGAAGCCAAGGCAGGCGGCAAGGGAGCCGATCTGGTCCTTGGACGGGCGCCGACTCCATTCGGGGAAGGAGCCTGGCTCATGTCATCGCGGGGCCTGGTGGCGCTAGGGTTTGTTGATGAGAACGCCCCGGAACGCACCGGTTTTGAACACCAGGGACGCAATGAAGAGCAGGCCTTTGCCGATCTTGCGGCGCGGTATCCGGATGCCAGCATTCGCCGGGATGATCACGAGGCCGAGACTCTGGCGCGCCGGGTGTTTGAATCCGGTGAGCCGCTCCCGGTTGCGCTTTATGGTACGCCGTTTCGCCGCCAGATCTGGCGGGCCTTGCTGGAAATTCCTGTCGGTGCGGTGTCAACCTATGGGGCCTTGGCGAAGGCCAGCGGCAATCCGAAGGCGGCCCGCGCTGTCGGTGCGGCAGTGGGCGCAAATCCGATCAGTTGGTTCATTCCCTGTCACCGTGCCCTTGCGGCGGACGGCCGGCTCCATAATTATCATTGGGGTGTGGCGCGCAAGCGTGCCATGCTGACCCTCGAACGCGCCTGCGCAGCCTGAACCAGGCGGTGGGCAGTCGGCCCACGCCGCCCAAGCTGGATTCCGCACCGCCCATGATACTTTTCCTGATCATACTCGCTGGCCTTGTCGCCTGGGGGGCTCACCTTGCCTGGCGCTGGAAGCAGACGCGGGACTTCGCGCCGGAAGTTCTGGCGGTGCGCAAGGCAGCCGGAGAAGTGCCGGAAGATGTCAGCGATGCCGAGTTCACGGATCTCTATCTACGCAGTGAAGGCCCGCGCGCGGCGACCTATTTCTTCGTCTGCGCTGCGATCGTTTTTGTTCTGCTGGCACCTTTCGTGGCCGGCTTCAATCAGGTTTGGCGGATGATCTGGCGGCTGAGCGGCCAGTCACCTGTTTTCGAAACAGGGACGCTGATTCACACATTTTCGGTTTTCATCGCCTTCATGCTGGCATCGATCGGCCTGCTGGCCATCGCTATGCGGCGGTACTACGCGCTGATGCCGCCTAGTTTCAAACATGTCATTCGGGACCTTAATGGAGGCCAGTCATGAGCATTCAATATCTACACACAATGGTGCGCGTCAGTGACATTGACGCGTCGCTGAAATTTTTCTGCGATGGCCTGGGCCTGACAGAGGTCAGCCGGATGGACAGCGAAGCGGGGCGGTTCACGCTCGTTTTTCTGGCCACGCCGGAAGATGTCGAGCGTATGGGCGGCATGCCGGACGGCGTCAGCCCGACCCAGACCGACATTCCGATGGTGGAGCTGACCTATAATTGGGACCCCGAAGACTATGCAGGTGGCCGCAATTTCGGCCATCTGGCGTATATGGTCGACGACATTTATGGCGCGGTTGAACGGCTGCAGGGAATTGGCGTGACCATCAACCGGCCGCCGCGCGATGGCCGAATGGCATTTATTCGATCGCCAGACGGCATCTCGGTCGAATTGCTGCAAAAGGGCGAGCCGCTGTCACCGAAAGAGCCGTGGGCGAGCGCAGAGAATATCGGCGCCTGGTAGGCCCCGTCCCGAAGCGCTGGTCCATAAACCAGCCCATAAACTGTCCATAAAGTGCCCGCATATATGGGCTTTGTGTCCAAATACACCCGGACAGAAAAAGCCCCGCCTGGTCTGAACCGGGCGGGGCTTTTCATTTCGGTAGGGTCAGCGCCTATTCCTTTTCAGGATGGCGCTCCTCCTCTCGGTAGTCATGCACAGGATGACCCTTGTCCGGATCGCCATTCGATTTGTGCATGGCGGCGACGACGCCTGACAGGGCAAGAATGGCGATCAGGTTCGGGAACGCCATTGAGGCATTTGCGATGTCCCCCAGCAGCCAGAGCCAGTCAGCCGCGGCAACCGAGCCGAGGAATACGACCACGACCCAGATATAGCGGAACGGGTGTGTCGCCCATTCGCCGATCAGATACGTCACGGCCTGCTCGCCATAGTATGACCAGCCAATGATGGTGGTGAAGGCGAAGAAGAACAGTGCGACTGGCACGATCCACGGGCCCACCACCGGAATGGCGGCGGCATAGGCGCGCGTGGTGACGGCAGCCGAGTTCGCATCTGTTTCCCAGGCATGGTCCACATCCATCAGAACTTCCGGATTGCCAGACGCGTCGAGCGCTTGCTGATTGACTTCAACCTGACCAGATGCCTGGCAGGCCAGGAGGTATGACTGGGCTGTCGGTCCCACTGCGGCGATCTTCGCTTCGCGGCCATCTTCGTAAGCAGAAGGGAACAGGTCCCCCACACCGTATTTGGCACCGTCAGTCGCACCCGGGTTCACCGGCATTTCAATGCCTGCATCAAAACAGGCATTGGCCGCCATCAGGGCAGGGCTCTTCTTGAAGTCTCCCTGAACTGTCAGGATGACCAGCGCAGTCATGGTGCAGATGATGATCGTGTCGATGAACACGCCAATCATGGCGATTTCGCCCTGCATGACCGGGTTCTTGGTCTGAGCGGCAGCATGGGCGATCGGGGCGGAACCCTGACCGGCTTCGTTCGAGAACAGGCCTCGGGCGATACCGTAACGGACCGCCTGCATGACGCCGTAGCCAGCCGCGCCGCCAGCAGCTTCTTTCCAGCCAAATGCTGTGCCGATGATCTGCATGAAGGCGCCCGGCACCTTGTCCGCATTGATCACAAGCACGATGAAGGCGACCAGCACATAGAGGCCAGCCATGACCGGCACGACCTTGCCGGCGAACGAGCCAATGGATTTGATGCCGCCGATAATGACCGCGAAGACCAGGACAGACAGGATAATGCCCACGCTCCAGTTCGGAATGCTGACGCCCATATGGGAGCCGGTTTCCAGCGCAGCTTCGGTGATGGAATTGGCTTGGATCATCGAGCCGGTTGCCATGGCGGAGAACAGCGTGCCGAGACAGAAAATGACGGCGAGCCAGCCCCAGCCTTTGCCGAGGCCGTTCTTGATGTAGTACATCGGGCCGCCATTGATGCGGCCATATTCGTCGGTCTCACGATACTTGATGGCCAGCGAGCTTTCCGAGAAGGCCAGCGCCATGCCGAACAGGGCAACCACCCACATCCAGAAGATCGCGCCGGGACCGCCCAATGTAATGGCCGTGGCCACACCGGCGAGGTTCCCCGTGCCGACCTGACCGGACAGGGCTGTGGAGAGCGCCTGCCAGGGTGTGATGGCGCCGTCTTCGCCTTGTGCCTTGCGGCCTCGCCAGACTTCGACCACCGCCGGCACGAACCGGAGAATCGGGCGCGCGCCCAGTCGAACCATCATGAACAGGCCAGTGCCCAGGAGGACAACGGCAAGCGGGCCGATCTGGCCCGGAATGACGACAGTATCTCCCCAGGTTCCTCCCCAGATGAATCCTGAGACGTTCTCGATAAGCTTAATGATATCCATGGGCCTCCCCGGCTCCTTTGATTGCTTGGCCGCACCCTAGCTAGCTTTCCGGCGCTGTGAAGCTTTTGTCGCAGGATCGGGACGCGTTTGCTGCGGCTGCAGGCGAGGCGCACAAGGTTCTGGCAGCGACAGTCATTTTCAGGCATAAGCCCGCGCATGACCACACCAGCGGCGAAACAGAACACCAAGGGTCTCTTCATCAAGACCTATGGGTGCCAGATGAATGTCTATGATTCCGAGCGCATGCGGGACGTATTGCGTCCGCTCGGCTATGCGCCGGTTGATACGCCGGAAGCGGCAGACCTCGTTGTGCTGAACACGTGCCATATTCGTGAAAAGGCCACCGAAAAAGTCTATTCCGAACTCGGCCAGTTGAAGCGCATGAAGCGCAAGACCGGTCGCAACATGACAATCGCCGTGGCTGGCTGTGTTGCGCAGGCCGAAGGCGAAGAGATCATGCGCCGCCAGCCGCTGGTCGACCTCGTGCTGGGACCGCAGGCCTATCACAAGCTGCCGGAGATGATTGCACGCGCCAGCCGCGCTGTGGGTGACCGGCTGGAAACCGAATTCGACACGCTCGAAAAGTTCGACGCGCTGCCCAAAGTCCGTGAGGCGGATGGCCCGACCGCCTTCCTCTCGGTGCAGGAAGGTTGCGACAAGTTCTGCACTTTCTGTGTCGTGCCCTATACGCGTGGCGCTGAGCTTTCCCGCTCTGTGGACGACATCGTGATGGAGGCGCGGAACCTGGCTGCGCAGGGCGTGCGGGAGATCACCTTGCTGGGCCAGAATGTGAATGCATTCCATGGCGCTGCGCCGGCCGTCGAAGGAGGAGACGACTGGACGCTGGGCCAGCTCTGTCGCCACATTGCGAAGATCGGCGGCATTGAACGTATCCGCTATACGACGAGTCATCCGCGCGACATGGAAGACGACCTGATCGCAGCACATGGCGACACGCCTCAGATGCAACCTTTCCTGCACCTGCCGGTTCAGTCGGGGTCTGACCGTATCCTGAAGGCCATGAACCGTAGCCATACGGCAGACGCGTATAGGGAGATCATTCGCAAAGTGCGCGCGGCCCAGCCAGATATCGCCATAGCATCAGATTTCATTGTCGGCTTTCCCGGAGAGAGCGACGAGGACTTCGAGGCGACCATGCAGCTGGTGCGCGATGTGAATTATGCGGTGGCCTATTCATTCAAGTATTCCCAGCGGCCAGGCACGCCGGCGGCAGAGATGTTCGGTCAGGTGCCGGAAGACGTGAAGGATGTGCGCCTGCAAGCCTTGCAGAAACTGCTCCGTGACCAGCAGACCGAGTTCAACGAGTCCAAGATCGGTCAGACCGTGCCCGTACTTGTCACAGGGCGTGGGCGCCTTGAAGGGCAGGCGCATGGGCGGTCTCCGTGGATGCAATCCGTTCATTTCCAGGGACCGGAAGAGCTGACAGGTCAGATTGTCGATGTGAAAGTGAGTGGCGCAACGATGAGTTCGCTCACCGGCGATCTTGTGCGCGAACATGAGGTGGCGCTTTGAGCGTGAAACGTCGTCCGTCCGCTTCGCCTGAAGCCCCTGTCAGCCGTATCTTCGAAGTCCGCAATGCGGAATGGCTGCGGGACATCTGTGGCCCGCATCACCGCCACCTCCAGCTTTTGGAAACACGTCTGGCCGACTATGGCCTGAAGGCGGAAAGTCAGGGCGGGGGCATCCTGCTTGTCGGCAAGGCCGAGGGCGTGTCGATTGCCGAGGCGGTGCTTGCAGAACTTGAGCGTCGATTGCGCACGGGCGCGGAAATTTCCGATATGGACGTTGATGGCGCTGTGGAAGCTGCGCAGACGCCGTCGCAGACCTTTGGAACCTTCCGCTCGCTGAAGAAGCCGATCACCCCGCAAACGCGCGGCCAGTCCCGCTATATCGACCTGTTGGCCAATCCTGACAATGCGATGATCTTCGGGGTCGGTCCGGCCGGAACCGGCAAGACCTTTCTCGCGGTCGCGGCGGGGGTATCCGAACTTCTGTCCGGTACGCGCCAGCGCCTGATCGTGACGCGGCCCGCTGTCGAGGCCGGTGAGAAGCTCGGCTTCCTGCCGGGGACGCTGGAAGAAAAAGTTGATCCCTACATGCTGCCGATCTGGGACTCGCTGCGCGAGTTGATGGGACAGGAACAGATGGAGCGCCGCATGGCGCGCGGCGAGATTGAAGTTGCGCCGCTCGCCTTCATGCGTGGACGTACGCTGAAGAATGCCTTCGTCATCGTGGATGAAGCGCAGAACACAACCGTGCCGCAGATGAAGATGGTGCTGACGCGGCTGGGCCGTGACAGCCGCATGGTGATTACCGGCGATCCGGGCCAGGTGGATTTGCCGGGCAGCCAGCCATCGGGCCTCAAGCACGCCTTGCAAATCCTGTCTGATGTCGAAGGCGTCAATGTCCACACGCTTACCGCGGCGGATGTTGTCCGTCACGGGCTGGTCAGCCGCATCATTGATGCCTACGCCGCCCACGGAGAGGGTTGATCGCCGCGCGCATGATCGAACTTGATCTTATCATCGAAGAGGATCGCTGGTCGGCAATTCCTGATCTGGAAGCTGTGTGCCAGACGGCGTTCAAGGCTGGCGCGACTGTTGAGCCAGCGAAGGGTGTCGTGTCCCTGCTATTGGCTGATAATGACGCGCTACAGGCGCTGAACCTGCAGTTTCGGGCCAAGGACAAGCCGACGGATGTGCTCTCATTCCCGGCCGATCCGATGGACCGTCCCCTGCTGGGCGATATTGCGGTGGCCTTTGGCGTCGCCGAGGCTGATGCCGGAGCGCAAGGCAAGTCGCTTGCCGATCACCTGACCCATCTTCTAATTCATGGCTATCTCCACTTGTTGGGGCACGACCATGAAATCACCCATGATGCCGAGACGATGGAGGGCCTCGAAATAAAGGCGCTTGCATCGCTGGGCATTGATAATCCATATTTGATGAACTGAATCACCTGAGGCCATGAGCGACCCTGACCCTTCTGACGCGCCGCCAAGCGGCCGATTACGTAGCTTTTTCGGTTTCCGCCGGAAGCCAGCCCCTGTGGAACCGGTGTCCGCCGCCACCAATGGGGAAACGCCGCCGCACAATCCGCACGAGATGCGCCTGCGCCTCGCCGAATTCCAGGATTTGCGTGTGGAAGACGTCATGGTCCCGCGCGCCGAGATCAAGGCCGTAGAGGTCGGGATCGAGTTTCCGGAACTTCTGAAATATTTCGCCGAGGTCACGCATTCACGACTGCCGGTGTTCAGGGAGTCGCTCGATGATCCGATCGGCTTTGTGCACATGAAGGATGTGGTCAGCGAACTGGCCAAGGGCGAGGAGCCCATGAAGCGGCCGCTGGAAAAGCTGCATCGCGAAGTGCTCTATGTGCCGCCATCCATGAAGTTGACCGATTTGCTTGTGAAAATGCAGTCGACCCGTATTCATCTGGCGTTGGTCGTGGACGAGTATGGCGGTACGGATGGGTTGGTCAGCCTGGAAGACCTTGTCGAAGAAATCGTCGGTGACATCGAAGACGAACACGATGATGAAGAAGCCATGTTCGTGCGCCGGAGCCAGAGAATCTGGGAGGCGGACGCCCGCACGGAGATTGACGACTTTGCAGAGGAAACGGGCATTGACCTCGCACTTGAGGACAACGACACGGATTTCGACACGCTTGGCGGGGTCGCCTTCGCGCTGGCCGGAAAAGTCCCTGTGCGCGGAGAAGTGCTGGAGCACCCGACCGGTGTCGAGATCGAAATCATGGAAGCCGACGCCCGGCGTATTCGCCGCGTTCGCCTTCGCACCCCGGAAATGCCTGCCCCTGCACATCAGGAGTAAGTCATGACTCATCCGGTGCGAAGCCACGGGTTCACAGCGCTTGGGCCCCTGCATGAAGCCTTCGCCCGCCTGACCGGCTGGCCGGCAGTGATCACCAGCTTGTTGCTGGGCGCTTTTTCGGCGGTTGCATTTGCGCCGTTTCATTTCAGCGTTGTCCTGGTGATTTCATTCACCGGTCTGATCTGGATGCTGGATGGTGCCCGCAGCCACCGTAAATGGGGCAAGGCAATCTTCCTGCGCAGTTGGGCTTTTGGCGCCGGATTTTTCCTGATCAGCATGCATTGGACGGCGGCGCCTTTCCTGGTTGAGCCGGAAAAGCACGCCATTTTCCTGTGGATGCCGCTGATCCTGTTGCCGGGTGGGATGGCGATCATCTGGGGCGTGTTCGGCGCGATGGCGGGCGCATTCTGGTCTTCCTCACCCTCACGCATTTTCATTTTCGCGCTATTCTTTGCACTCGCCGAGTTCGTGCGCGGTCATCTGTTCGGCGGGTTTCCGTGGAACTTGCCCGGTACGACCTGGATTCCGGGCGGCGCCTTGTCCCAGACGGCGTCGATTGGAGGGGTCTACTGGCTGACGCTGTTGACGGTGTTCATCATGTCGGCGCCGGCCGCGCTTGTGGACACGCGAGAGTCCCGCCAATTGGCGGTGCGTATGGCGCCGTCCTTTGCCGCGGCGATCCTGATCGCGCTCGGCTGGACCTGGGGCGCCCAACGCATTGCCCAACCCTCGGCCCAGTCAGATCAGTTTGTCGTGCTGATGGATTCGGGTGTACCCCAGAGCGAGAAATGGGAGATCGGTCCCGATCCGATCCTGATCGAATATTTGCGCATGCTGTCGACGCAGGAAGGGGAGGCGGGCGATATTGTCCTCTGGCCGGAAGGGGCGTTGCCGACCACCTTGTTGCAGGATGCGAACGCCCTCGACGCTGTGGGCGCGTATCTTGGCCCCCGCAAGCTGATCGCTGGCACAACCCGGTACGAGATCACCGGCAAGGACATGCGCGATTATTATAACAGCCTGACCGTGATCGATGAGAATGCGATCCGCTCCGGCCCTGTGGCGCTGTATGACAAACATCGCCTGGTGCCTTTTGGAGAGCTGCCGGCCACGCGCATCATTCCGTTCGGGCAGGCCATGTCCGGCATCTTGCCGGGCGCAATACAGCGCATGGCCAGTGACGGGTTCCGGCCCGGCCTTGGCCCGGCAGTCATCTATGCCGATGACATTCCGCCTTTCGTCGCGATGATCTGCTATGAGGGGCTCTATCCGTCGATCCCGCGAAACGCCAATTTGGGGGCGCGGGCGGACTGGCTGGTCCTGATTTCGAACGATGCCTGGTTTGGGGGTGGCATGGGCCCGGCCCAGCACTATGCGCAAAACCGGTATCGATCAATCGAGACAGGCTTGCCCATGGCACGTGTTGCCAGTCGGGGGGCGTCGGCCATTGTCGATGGTTTGGGCAGGGAAGTGCTGCGTGCGGCGCCGGTCGCAGACGCCCCGAGTGGGTGGAATACCAGCTTTGGCCGTGGACGACTTCCATTGCCCGAGCCTGTTACCCTGTTCCAGACCCGGATTGGCCTAATCCTGTTCTGGCTGTCCCTGTTCCTGTTCGTCGGACTGGCCTTCCTTACGTGGCGAAGATAGAAAAAGTACAAGCGACATACAGAAACAGGGGGGGACATGGCCGACAACAAGCTACCCAGCGGTATTGATCGCGTCGTCGGCCAGCGCATCCGGTGGCGGCGCAAGGAGCTGAAACTGACCCAGGAAAAGCTGGGAGAGCTGCTCGGCCTGACCTTTCAACAGGTCCAGAAATACGAAAAGGGTGTGAACCGTGTATCCGCGGGGCGCCTGTTTGAGATGTCCACCGCCATGGGTGTCCCCATCACCTACTTCTTTGACGGGGCAGAGACCTTTCTCGACCATGATGCCGCGTATGTCGCTGAAGACGGCGACGCGATCCATGCGCCTGTGATGACGTCGGAAATCCTGGACCTTATTGCCGCCTTCCAGAAGATCGAAGACCAGTCGCTGCGCAAATCCCTGCTTGGAACCATTCAGGCCGCTGCAACCGCGTTTGACGGAAAGCAGCAGGACGAGGATTGATCCCCTTCGATCACTGAGGCATCAGACGCCGCGATGACCGACGATACCCCTTCCTTGAAATCACGCCCATTGCGCACGTTTGGCCGAACGGGTGGGCGGGCGCTATCCGCACGCCAGCAGGACCTAATCGACAATCTCCTGCCTGAGCTGGAAGTCCCGTCGGCGGATCCGGGCACGTTGAATCCGTCAGACATGTTCGGGGATGATCGCGACATCTGGCTGGAGATAGGCTTCGGGGGCGGGGAGCATCTTGTTGGTCAGGCCGGATTGCACCCGGAAGTTGGGTTCATCGGCTGTGAGCCCTTCGTGGAGGGCATGGCCAAGGCGCTGACGGGTATCAAGGATCATGACCTCGGCAATGTTCGGCTCGTCATGGACGATGCGCGGCCGGTTATGGCTGCGCTGAAGGATCAGAGCATTGCGCGCGCCTTTATCCTTTTCCCGGATCCGTGGCCGAAAAAGCGGCAGCAAAAGCGCCGCCTGATCCAGCCGGAATTTCTGGATGAACTGTATCGTATCTGTCGTCCCGGCGCGCAGATCCGGTTCGCGACTGACGTCAAGAGCTATGCTGACGAAGCGCTTGCCCGATTTCTGGAACATGGAGGATTCGACTGGGGGGTGAACTGTGCCGATGATTGGCGGCGTCCGCCAGAAGATCACCTCACAACGCGCTATGAGCGCAAGAAATTGGGCGATTGCGCCCCGGTTTGGCTGGACTTCGTTCGCAGCTGACACAAGACATTCACTTGACCGATTGTCGCACCCATGCGTTTATATTGCCATCGAATTCGGTCGGTCTGAAACTTCAAGACCCCGTCAGACCGGCGGCCATGACTTTCTTCCTACCCGTTTCGATAAGTGGATCTGGTTCAAATCCGAACCGGGACGCTTCTATCTAACGTAAAGGACTACAAGTAATGGCAACTGGCAAAGTGAAATGGTTCAACGACCAGAAGGGCTTTGGCTTCATCAAACCTGATGAGGGCGGCGCGGACGTTTTTGTACACATTTCGGCCGTTGAGCGCTCCGGCCTGCGTACGCTGGCTGAAGACCAGGCAGTATCTTACGAACTCTTCAAGGACGAACGCCGTGGCAAGACCTCGGCTGTGGACCTGAAGGTTCTGTAAGCACGAATTACCCTTTCTGGGTTCAAGGCGGCGGTTCCGGCAACGGGACCGCCGTTTTTCCATGCTTACCGCACCCCATCTCTCGACAGGCCGCACTGCAGGGAGTATATGCACTCCCAAGTCGAAACATATCGGCGGCGGTTCCGGCAACGGGGCCGCCGCTTTTCTTTACCGGAATAGTCCCTTTCTCCGATGATTGCCCTGACCGAACAGGAACGCCAGATTCTCGCGCTCGTCACGCCCGTGGCCGAGTCGCTTGGCATGGAAATCGTTCGCCTGCGCGTGCAGGGCGGGCGGCGCCCACAGCTGCAGATCATGGCAGAGCGCGCCGGCGGCGCCCCAACCAATGTCGAGGATTGCGCCAGCTTGTCGCGCGCAATCGCGCCCCTGATGGATGAGGCTGACCCGATCAGCGAGGCCTACACGCTGGAAGTGTCCACGCCTGGCATCGACCGTCCCCTGACGCGGGAAGGGGATTTCGGGCGCTGGATTGGCCATGCGGCGAAGATTGAACTGTCCCGGCCGATTGATGGCCGTCGGCGGTTTTCCGGTGTGATCCGGGGCGAGGACGAGGATGGCGCGCATATCGAGCTGGACGACGAGACTGAACTCGTTGCCCATGTCCATGAGATGAGCCGCGCCAGCCTGATCCTGACCGACGAATTGATTGATGCAGCGCGCGCGGCTGGCACCCTGCCGCCGCAACCAGACGAAGACGACCTTGGCGATCTGGAGATCGACGAGACGGACGAAGACACCGATACAAACGAAGAGACGGGAGACGTCACATGAACACCATCGGCGTTTCAGCCAACAGGCTGGAAATCCTGCAGATCGCGAAAGCGGTCGCCGAAGAGAAGGCAATTGATCAGTCGATTGTCATCGAGGCCATGCAGGAAGCAATCGAGAAGGCCGCAAAAGCGAAATACGGCCAGGAGCACGACATTCGTGCGAAGATCGATTCTGTGACAGGCGAGCAGACGCTGTGGCGCATCCAGACCGTTGTGGCGGACGAGGAGTTCGAGGACGAGTCCAAGGAACTGCGCCTGTCCGAGGCCAAGAAGATTGATGAGAACCTGGTGGCAGGTGACGAGCTGAAGGAAGAGCTTCCGCCTTTCGATTTCGGCCGTGTTGCTGCCCAGACGGCCAAACAGGTCATCATGCAGAAGGTTCGCGATGCCGAACGCGAGCGCCAGTACAATGAGTACAAGGACCGTGTCGGCGAAGTCATCTCCGGTGTCGTCAAGCGCGTCGAATATGGCCATGTCATCGTGGACCTCGGCCGCGCCGAAGGCATTATCCGTCGCAATGACGGTATCCCGCGCGAGAACTTCCAGACCAATGACCGTGTCCGCGCCTATCTCTACAAGGTGAGCCGCGAGACCAAGGGTCCGCAAATCTTCCTGTCCCGCTCTGCGCCTGACTTCATGGTCAAGCTGTTCGCTCAGGAAGTGCCGGAAGTTTATGAGGGCGTGATCGAGATCAAGGCCTGCTCGCGCGATGCGGGCAGCCGCGCCAAGATCGGCGTGATCTCCAATGATTCCTCCATCGACCCGGTCGGGGCCTGTGTCGGTATGCGCGGTGCGCGTGTGCAGGCTGTGGTCGGCGAACTGTCGGGTGAGAAGATCGACATCATTCCCTGGAACTATGACGATGCGACCTTCATCGTGAACGCCCTGCAGCCGGCCGAAGTGTCGAAAGTGGTGCTGGACGAAGAAGAGCGCCGCGTTGAAGTCGTGGTGGCTGATGATCAGTTCCCGCTGGCCATTGGCCGTCGGGGCCAGAACGTGCGTCTCGCTTCCCAGCTCACCGGCTGGCAGATCGACCTCGTGACCGAGAGCGCCGATTCCGAGCGTTACCAGCGCGAGTTCCAGGAGCGTACCGACCTCTTCATGAAGGCGCTTGATGCCGACGAAACGCTGGCGCAGTTGCTGGCGTCCGAAGGCTTCGAGACGGTCGAAGAGATCGCCTATGTTGCGCCGGAAGACTTCATCACGATTGAGGGCTTTGACGCTGACGTGGCGGAAGAGCTTCAGGAGCGCGCCCGGGAATTCCTTGACCGTCTTGCCGCTGAGAATGATGCCAAGCGCAAGGAACTCGGTGTTGAGGACCCTGTGATGGAATTGGAAGGCATGACGCCTTCCTTCGCGGTCCGCCTCGGCGAAGAGGGTGTTCAGACGCTGGATGATGTGGCGGGTCTTGTGCCGGACGACATCACCGGTTGGCGTGAGCCCGGTCCTGACGGCAAGCCAGTCTGGGTCGAAGGTGTTCTGAAGAAGGGCGAGATGCGCAAGGATGACGCGCAGATGTTCATCATGCGCGCACGGGTTGCCGCAGGATGGATCGAGCCGGACGCCATTGAGCAGATGCTGGCCGAGAAAGCCGAAGAAGAAGCCCCTGAACTTACCGAGGAGGAGCGTGCGCTCCTGGCACTTGGTGAACTGGGTAACAACCCATCACCGGATGCGGTGGACGAAGCTCTTGAAGAGCTCGAGTTTGATCTCGATGCCCTGGCAGCGGAGGGCGGTGATGATGAAGAGGCCGCACCGCAAGAGTGAAGCGCGGGTAACCGCTACTGAAGGTCGTGTTGCGGACGGGGAGGGCCCCGTCCGGCAATGCGCCGTAACCCGGGAAAAGCTTCCGCAGGATGCGATGGTGCGATTTGCGCTGTCGCCAGACAATGTCGTGACCCCGGATATTTCAGGCAAGTTGCCTGGCCGTGGCGTCTGGGTCCATTCGGACCGTGAGACGTTGGAAACGGCGGTGAAGAAGGGCGCCTTTGCGCGCGGCTTCAAGCAACAGGTCATTGTCCCGGAAGGACTTTCTGGCGCTGTAGAGACTTTACTGTTGCAGAGGCTGACCGGCCTGCTGGGCATGGGGAAGAAAGCAGGGGATATCGTGCTTGGCTTCGACCAGGTGCGAGATGCGTTGCAGAAGAAGCGTCCTGGCTTGCTTCTGGAAGCCGCTGATGGTGCAGAAGATGGCCGTTCAAAGGTGTATTTCCTCGCCAAAGCATTATATAGCAACGTGAAAATGGCCGGTGCGCTCAGTTCAGAGGAATTGGGCGTGGCTTTTGGACGTGAGCGTGTGATACACGGTCTCGTCCGCAAGGGTCCAATTGCGAAGGCGACAGAGCTTGCTTATCAGCGGCTAGCCGGATTTCGAGCAAGGCCCGAACTGGACTGGTTCCCGGATCAGGATCGGTAGCGGAAAACAAGGCCGAGGCGCATGGGCGCGGATCGGTAAGAAACGTGGTATGAAGAACGTATGAGCGATACGAAAGACACTGGTGGTAATACGGGCGGACGCAAGCCGCTCACTGTTGCACGGAAGTCATCCGGCACGGTGAAGCAGAGCTTCAGTCATGGCCGCTCCAAGCAGGTGGTTGTTGAAACCAAGAAGCGCCGGTCTGTAGGACCGAGTGGTTCGGCTGCTGCGCCAGGTGGTGATGCTTCGAAAGCGGCTTCAGACTCCCTCGAAGCCCGCCTCGTCGCGACCGCCAAGAAGCTTGGTATCACGGTCAATGAGCTGAAAGCCCGCCAGAAAGCGCTGTATGAGCGCAAACAGGAAGAGGCCAGCCGCGCCAAGGAAGAGCAGACCCAAAAGGCTGCTCAGGATCGCTTGCGCTCGGAGCAGGAAAAGAAGATCCAGGAAGTCAAGGAACGCGAAGAGGCTGAAGCTCGTCGCAAGGCTGAGGAAGAAGCTCGCAAGGTCGAGGAAGCCGCCGCGAAGGAACGTGCGGATCGCGCGCCCAAGGCTCGCGGGAAGACGGATGCAGCCGCGCCAGCGGCGACCCCACCCGTTGATGACAGCCCGGCACGTGCCAAGCGCGGCAAGTCCGGTCGTGATGACCGTGATCGTGCCAGCCGCGACTCACAGAACCGCGGTTCACGCGGTGGCGGTGGTGGTGGCGAACGTCGCCGTGGCAAGTTGACGATTTCTTCTGCGCTCGGTGATGACGCTGATCGTCAACGCTCGCTCGCCTCGCTGCGCCGCGCCCGGGAGCGTGAACGTGAGCGCCGCACGGGCGGTAATGACCAGCGCGAAAAGATGTCCGTTGAGGTCACTCTACCAGAGACCATCACGTTGCAGGACCTTGCCCAACGCATGAACGAACGCGTCGGTGACGTTGTGAAGTTCATGATCCAGCAGGGTGAAATGCTCCGCGGGAACGACATTATCGATGCCGATACGGCTGAACTGATCGCCGAGGAATTCGGCCACACCGTGAAACGCGTGTCTGAAGCCGATGTCGAGATCGGCCTGGAAGGCGGCGAGGATGATGCGAAAGACCTGAAGCCGCGCGCGCCGATCGTGACGATCATGGGCCATGTCGATCACGGCAAGACGTCGCTTCTGGATGCCTTGCGCAAGACAGATGTTGTGGCAGGCGAAGCTGGCGGCATTACGCAGCATATCGGTGCCTATCAGGTGAAGCTGAAATCCGGTGACAAGATCACCTTCCTGGATACGCCGGGCCACGCAGCCTTCACGGCGATGCGTGCCCGCGGCGCGACCGCAACCGATATCGCAATTCTTGTGGTCGCAGCCGATGACTCGGTGATGCCGCAGACGATTGAATCCATCAATCATGCGAAGGCTGCTGGCGTTCCGATCATCGTCGCCGTCAACAAGAGCGACCTTCCGGATGCGAATGCCGACAAGGTGCTGACCGATTTGCTTCAGCATGATGTGCAGGTTGAAAGCATGGGTGGTTCGACCCAGGCCGTGAAAGTATCTGCGCTGACCGGCGCCGGACTGGACGAACTGACGGACGCCATCACGCTCCAGGCTGAACTTCTGGAATTGAAGGCCAATCCGGCCCGTCCTGCGGACGGTACCGTGATCGAAAGCCAACTCGACAAGGGTCGCGGCCCGGTCGCGACGGTTCTGGTCAAGCGCGGCACGCTCAAGCGGGGCGACATTGTTGTTGCCGGCGCTCAGTGGGGCAAGGTCCGTGCGCTCGTCGACGAGCGTGGCCAGCAATTGAAAGATGCCGGTCCGTCGCTTCCTGTCGAAGTGCTCGGCCTGGATGGCGCACCAGATCCGGGTGACCAGTTCGTTGTGGTCGATACCGAAGCGCGTGCCCGTGAAGTCACCGAGTATCGTGTACGCCAGAAGCGTCAGGTTTCCGGCAAGGCTGGCGCAGCCGCGCGGGCATCGCTCGATCAGCTACTCAGCAAGTTGAAGGACGGGTCTGTCGAAACGTCGGAACTGCCGGTGGTCGTCAAAGGTGACGTCCAGGGTTCCGTCGAAGCGATCAGCCAGTCTCTGGACAAGATTTCGACCGACGAAGTCCGTGCACGGGTCATTCACGGTGCGGTCGGCGGTATTTCCGAAAGCGATGTTCTGCTCGCCCAGTCCTCCGAAGCTCCGATCTTTGCGTTCAATGTGCGTGCAAACAAGCAGGCGCGTGACCTCGCAGAGAAAGAAGGCGTCGAGATCCGCTATTATTCGGTGATCTACGACCTGATCGACGATGTGAAATCCACGCTGTCGGGCATGCTGGCCCCAGAGAAGCGCGAGACCTTCATCGGCTATGCCGAAATTCTGGAAGTCTTCAACATCACCAAAGTCGGCAAGGTTGCCGGTTGCCGTGTGTCCGAAGGCAAGGTTCTTCGCGGTTGTGGAGTTCGCCTGCTGCGGGATGATGTTGTCATCCATGAAGGCAAGCTGAAAACACTGAAGCGCTTCAAGGATGAAGTGACTGAGGTCAGCTCCGGCATGGAGTGCGGTATGGCGTTCGAGCGCTACGACGACATGCGTGTCGGCGACAAGATCGAGTGCTTCCAGGTTGAGGAAATCGCAAGGTCGCTTGAATAAGCCAGGAACGGATGATTGCGCCTGATCACATCTCCGGCCTTCTGGGTGAAAAAGACCAGAAGCGCCTGATCCGTCTTTCAAGGCGAGGCGCAGTCGGGCCGACCGCAATATATTATGCGGGCGTGACGGCACCCATCATATCGGCCAGCATGTCGGTCATGATGCGCAACGCGACCGAAATGGCCGGCCTCAGCCCATATTGGCAATGGTTCCTGTCGGCGCTTGTCGCCGCGTTTGCCGGGATTTCTTGGTATCTCATTTTCATTCGCTGGTCATACCGGTCTCCGGTCGATGTGTTTGGAGCCTCGCCTCTGGAAACCGAAATCAGTGTGATGGACGAATATCTGAAAGTCCGACGAGGCGGTATCGAAACCCGAATTGACTGGACCAGCGTTGCGGCCGTCAAATCCAGTCGCGGGTTCACATCGGTACAAATACAAGGCGCAGATGCGCTGATCATTCCCGACGAATGGTTCAACAAGGACAAGCAGGCGCGCCGCAATTTCGTGGAGCGCCTCAAACAGAAAGCAGGTGTCTGATGGCACGCAAATCATCCTCTCCGGGGCTTCCGAGCCAGCGCCAGTTGCGCGCAGGCGAACTTGTGCGTCATGCGATCTCGGACATTCTTGCCCGAGAAGACTTTCGCGACCCGGACCTTGTCGGCGTCATTGTGACAGTCGGAGAAGTGCGCTGCTCCCCCGACCTGCGCCATGCAAACATTTTTGTATCACCGCTGGGCAATGACAGCGAAGAGGGGCGTACCAAACTTGCGGAAGCCCTGAACCGCGCGGCGAGTTTCCTGAGAGGAAAACTTGGCCGGGAAATCGAGCTGAAATTCACGCCGCAGCTCCATTTCATTGCCGACAAATCCTATGATGAGGCGACCGCGATTGACCGCTTGCTGGCAGATCCTCGCGTGAGACGCGATCTGGACCAGGAATAGCATCTGGTCCGCTGTCTCTGGACAGGTTGTAAGTTGACTCGCCTGCACCAGATTGCGAGCGTTGATTGATCGCAATCAGGGGCCCGCACGGATGGATCGCCAGACGCTCGACATGGAAGGGGCTCGCCGGGGAGAGATTTCTGCGGCGTCGCTTCAGATGGGCGAAGACACGATCGCCATCCAATGCATAGCCACCATGTCCGTGGAGTCGAAGGAGTTTGCGCCATGGGAGACGCCCGCGAACAAGCGAACCCAGAGCCTTTATGCGTCCTTCTTCGTAATCAATCTGTTCTTCGGTCTGATGGCGCTCGCCTGGGGCGGCCTGTTTCCGGGGAACGGCTCCAGCATGGTCGCGCTGTTGGTGGGCGGCGTGCTGACGTTGCTGGGGTTTATCCTTGGCATTCGCGCGGCGTTGATCGCGCGTCGCATGAAGACGCGCCAGCCTTATTACCGGCTCGTGATCGGCGCATCGGATGGGCGGCAGATCCCGCTGGTGGATAATAATCGTGACGTGTTGATGCGTATTCGGGACGTTGTCCGTCACAAGATGGATTCCGGTGAGCGTGCCATCCGCGGCGAGTTTGATCTCGATCTGGATCTTGTGGACCTCAGCTTGCCGACCGAGCCACAAAAGACGATTGCGTCGCCAAGAGAGCCGGTCGTTCCGGCTGGACCCTCCGAGACCGAAACCGAGGTCTTGTTCGATCATGATCCCGAGATCGTCCGCGACGCTTCCTGACCTCCATTGTCGCAGGGCTGGCCGCACTGGCTTGACGCACATGAGCGGGCTGCGTATGGCCGCGCCTTAATCCTTTTCCGACACACCGCCGCCCGCGTTCGAACCGCGTGCTGGCGCAACCAGAGAGTTCTGAAACTTGGCCCGTCAAAGAAAGCGCAAAGGCGACCCGATCAACGGGTGGCTCAACCTGTTCAAACCTGTCGATATCACATCAACTCAGGCCGTCGCGATCCTGAAGCGGAAGTATAATGCTCAAAAAGTTGGCCATGGCGGGACACTGGACCCGCTGGCCGACGGTATCCTGCCAATTGCTTTCGGCGAGGCGACCAAGACGGTGCAGTGGGCGATGGATGCCCAGAAGGAATATGTCTTTACCATTCGCTGGGGCATCTCGACGGAAAGTCAGGATGCCGAAGGCGAAGTGACCGCCACATCCGAAGCGCGACCAAGGCGGGAACAGGTGGAAGAACTTCTGAAAGGCTACCTGGGGACCATTGAGCAGGTGCCGCCGAAATTCTCTGCGATCAAGGTAGATGGCCAGCGGGCCTATGACCTCGCACGGGAAGGGGAGGAGTTCGAACTTACCTCGCGCGAAGTCGACGTGTTCACGGCCAGTGTGATTGGTATGCCGGACGCAGACCATACCGTGATCCATGTCACGTCGGGCAAGGGCTTCTATGTCCGCGCCATGGCACGGGACCTGGCATTTGATCTCGAATGCGAAGGCCATATCAGTCAGTTGCGGCGCACACGTGTCGGCCAGTTCGGCGCCCCTGCGGCGATCCCGCTGGCAATGATTGAGGAAGCTGAGAATATGGAAACCCTGATGGGGTTTCTTCAGCCGATCCATGCCATGCTCGAGAATGTGCCAAGTGTGGACATCACACGCGAGGAAGCAGGAAACATCCGCCACGGACGGACGATTGTTCTATTGCCGCACATAATTGAGCGATGGAAGGAAGAATCGTCTGACGATCCAGACGACCGGGCAGCGATCGCCGTTTGCGACGGAAAAGCTGTTGCCTTGGGGGATGTCCGCGCCGGGCGTTTCGAGCCAAGTCGCGTATTTACGTCATAATTTCAGGCGTTTTACGAGTTTTCCAAGAACTGTGTCAGGTCTCTCTCAGCGCGGAGACGGGGCCCATTCCTGCGGGAATTCGTGAGATTCGTCCCATGCAGATGTACATCCATTAATGTGGCTATTTGATTCATTAATTTTTTCGCGCCTAGCGAGATTCTGCTGGAAAGTTGCACGGAATCTGCAAGATGCGTAGTCCCGTCAATGACGGCGGGAAACAAGGGAGTACTCTTATGAATCTCAAGAAAGATATGCTCCTCGGCTTCAGCAACCTTCGTGACGCGAAAAACGACACGATGGTCGGCTGCAAGGGAGGTCGCAACAAACGCCGGCGCGGCGGAAGAAAATTCTTCAAGTTTTGGTAGTATACCAGCGCTAGCGAACGTGCACCGCCTCTCGCGAGGCGGTGCACATACTTAAACAGCGTATGCCGGGAGATTCGTTGAAAATGCCGTTCCGCTTCATTCCGAACTCCAGCGACGCCATCACGACCAATCAGGCCATGCATGATGGCCTGTATGACAGCCTTCGATATCTGGCAGGCGAACTGAGCGACAAAGCGCCGACACTGCCCGCTGCATTTGAAGCCTGGCGCGAGAAAATCGGACCAGCTCAGCGCGTATCATCAGCGGTATTCGGAACCTACTACGACGCTGTGGAAGCTCTCCAAGCCGGTGAGACCGACACAGGTGTGGCGCTTATTCAGCGCATTCTAACGGAACATCCCGTGGCGCGGAGCACGAAGATCACTGTTCTGGGACGTGACTATACAGACGCTGACAGTCGCCGAATTCAAACTTTCATGGGCGCTCCCGAAACGGGCGCTGCAGGCGTAACTCGGCCAGACCCGTCGCAAGCCGACCGCTTCTCCGCGAAGCTGGAAGAGGCAATTGGCTGGATAGAGCACAACCTGCCCGAGTTGCACGATGAGATGAATGCACTGCTGGGGGAGTTGGTCCTGGTGGGGCCGGCGGAAGGCTCGCTCGAGTTTGAAGGCGGCACCTGTTTCCGCCTCTGGGGTGCAATTGCCCTGAATGCAGAGCGTAAGGCGTCTGTGGCCGATCTGATTGTCACACTGGCGCACGAGGAAGGCCATGCGGCCCTGTTCGGTGCCTGCAAGAATGAAATGCTTGTGGAAAATCCGGATTCAGAATTGTTCTGGTCGCCCATCCGCCGAACCGAACGCCCGCTGGAAGGTATTTTTCACGCATCATTTGTATCTGCCCGGATGATTTGGGTGTTGAAGCACATGCTGACTGGCGATGAATTCGGTTGGTTCGAGCGCCGCCGACTCAGGAAAATCCTGAAGGAAGCCGAAGCCATCCAGCGGGACTCTGCAGACATTGTCCGGCGCGAGGGACGTTTGACCGAGACGGGCAAGAGCGTGCTGCAGGCGATGACTGATTTCATGGATGGGTCAGGCAAGTTGCCGATTTCCGTCTGACATGACGGCCTCCTTCATCATACGCCGGGCCATGCGCAACCTTGTATGGATGTTCGCGCATTCCTGGGGCTCGGCGATCTTCGGCCTTGTCAGCTTCGCGATCATGGCGCGCATTCTGGGACCGGAGCCGTATGGCATCATGGCGCTCGCCAGTCTGATATTTGGCCTGGTGGGCATCTTTGTCGGCCCGCCTTTGACCGAAAGCCTGCAGCAACGAGAAGACCTCAGTGATGCACACCTGGATACGACCTTCTGGTTGAATTCAGGTCTGACGGTTCTGTTTTCCATCATCATCGCCTTGCTGGCAAAACCTCTCGCCAACCTGATCGGCGCTCCCGCCGTAGCGGATGTCCTGCCTGCGCTCAGCCTGCTCATGGTATTGGGTAGCGTTGAGGGGGTGCCTGGAGCACTGCTCCAGCGGCGTCTGGAAAATGATAAAGTGGTTTTGATCGAGACGGTTTCGGAAGTGGTCTCAACCGGCGCGGCACTTGTGTTGGCAATTCTCGGCTTCGGCGTTTGGGCGCTTGTCCTCAGTATGGCGGTTGGCACGGTGATCTCGGCAGCGGGCATCATCTATGCCGCGAAGTGGCGCCCCGGATTTGCCGTGAGCCGGGACGCCTTTCGAGAATTGTTTGCGTTCAATCGCGATACCGTGCTGACCTATCTGCTCGGCTATATTGATGATGCCATTCCGCGCTTCCTGCTCAGCATGATCGGCGGCGAACGCGCGGTCGGCCTGTTGGCGATGGCTGGCAATGTTTCCGGCATGCTGACGGAACTGTTGATGGGACCATTCAATGAGATCGCGATGAACGTGGTGGCGCGTCTGCAGTCCAGTCGCAAGACGGTGCATGATCTGCTGGACCGTGTATTCGCCATGACGACAGCAGCCATCTATCCGGCGACCCTGGGCCTTGCAATGGTGGCACCTTTGCTTGTGCCGCTTGTCGTGGGGGATGAATGGGTGGCGGCGGTGTTGCCGATACAGATTTTTCTTGTTCTGGGGATCCGGGACGCCACAGGCAATTTCAATATTGCGATCCTGAGGGGTGTAGGCGACAGCAAGTCTCCTCTGTTGATCCTTTCGATAGGTATCATCCTCTTGGGCGCAATGGCGCCGTTCCTGATGCCATATGGTGTTGTCGGTATTGCGGCGCTGATCGCCCTGCGAACTTTTCTCACATGGCCGCTCTCGGCCTTGCTGGTGCAGCGAGCCGCAGGCTACTCGGCGCTGCACCAGCTGACCGTTGGCTGGCAGGCACTGCTCAGCGCGATCGGCATGGTCGGCGCGGTGTGGACAGTCCAGAAATTCCTGCCGAGTGAATGGTTCGATGTCGCCATCATTGCTGCAATGGTTGCGACTGGTATTGTGGCCTATGGTGCGCTCATGTTTTTGATTGGAGCGCGGCAAGTCAGGGAAATCCGGGAGGGGATGACTTGGTTCCGAAACCATCATGACAGCGTCGAAGACGCGATCTGAAATCTGACAGACGGGGACGAATAATTGATCTGCTTTATCACATCCGGATCGCACAAATACGCTGTGCGCGAGCTGCGCGACGTTCCCGGCATGCCGAAGATCGAGTTGATGTCGTACAACCAACTGCTTCGCAAGAAGTCCTTGCCTCGCGCCACCTACGTCTTCACCGATTTTGACCGCATTGATTTCTGGACGCGCGAACTGGCCGCCAAAGCCTATCGCTGCTTCACGGCCAACAATGCAAGGGCGCTGAATGATCCGGCCAGCGCGCGCACCCGGTTGCCCATGCTCAAGAAACTCCAGGGCGAAGGCCTGAACAGCTTTTCGGTATGGGACGCGGAGATGGATGGCTTGCCGGATCGGTATCCGGTATTCCTGCGCACACGCGCGGCGCATCGCGGTACGCAGACCGAATTGCTGACGACACCGGAAGAGGCTCGGTCTGCGCTCGACGAACTCGTCAGATCGGGGCTTTGCCTGTCAGATCTGATGTTTGTGGAATATTGCGCCGAGCCTATTGAGGATGGCTTGTTCCGCAAGCTTGCCGCGTATTGTGTGGGCGATGAAGTCATAACCGGAATGTCCGTCCACGATGAAAACTGGCACGCCAAGTATGGCAAGGAAGGTGTGGCGAGTGAGGCGCACTATCTCGACGAGATGCAGGCGGTGAAGGAAAACCGCCATGCTGCGGGGATTGCCGGGCATTTCAAGGCAGCAGGCATTTCCTTCGGACGGGCGGATTTCACGCTGGTGAAGGGAAAGGTCGAGGTCTACGAAATCAATACGAACCCGAACAATTCGCTGATTTTGGACCATCCATTCCCCTTGCGGGTTGAGACAGACGCCTTGTTCCATCAGCGTCTGGCCGAGGCGATGCGGGCCATTGATACGGAAACAGGTGGTGATCCCATCTTGATGGACCATCCAGACCTGGTCTCCCAGCGCAAGCGCGATGGCTATTTGACAAGGCCGCGCTGGACTCCTTGATCACAGTATTGCGGCGGCGTGTGCACTGGCCCAGGCCCATTGGAAATTATAGCCACCCAGCCAGCCGGTAACATCCACGCATTCTCCAATGAAATGCAGGCCCGGAACATGGCGGCTTTCCATCGTCTTCTGGTCCAGGCCGTCAGTGGCGATGCCGCCCACGGTGACTTCGGCGGTGCGATAGCCTTCCGTGCCCATTGGGGGCACGCGCCAATCCTTGAGGAAGGCTGCGAATTCGTCGATGGCGACGTGGGAGAGGTCGGCCAGCCGGGCATCTTGTGCGATCGGGCCGAGATCTGCGATCAGGTCGGCGAGGCGGGCAGGGAAGTGGGCTTCCAATGCCTTGGCGAGCGTCTGTTTCGGCGCAGCCTGCTTGGCGGCGCGCAGGGCATCGCCCAGATCTGCCTTCGTCAGCAGGCTGAGGGACAGGGGGTCGCCCTGATGCCAGTAGGAGGAGGTTTGGAGCGCTGCAGGGCCCGAGAGGCCGCGATGGGTGAAGAGCAGGTCTTCATCAAAGCGCGCACCGGGGACGCTGGCGAGCACGGGGGTAGCGACGCCGGAGATCGAGGCGAATTTTTCGCCCAGCTCACCCGAAAAGGTGAAGGGGACAAGGCCGGGCCGCGTTTCCACGATGTCATGCCCGAACTGGCGGGCGATGTCATAGGCCAGGCCGGTCGCGCCCATTTTGGGAATGGAAAGCCCGCCTGTGGCCACGATGAGCCGCTCTGCGCTGGCCGCGCCGCTGCTGGTCTCGACCGTGAACCGTCCATCCGTATGGGTCACGCCGGAAACTTCTGTGGAGAGGCGGATCTCCGCGTCGCCCTTGTCGCATTCGTCCAGCAGCATCTGGATGATGGCGCCGGATTTCTGGTCACAGAAAAGCTGGCCCTTGTGCTTTTCGGTATAGGTCAGGCCGTGGGCGGCCATGAGGGAAATGAAATCCCAGGCCGTGTAGCGTGCCAGCGCCGATTTCGCGAAATGCGGGTTCTGGCTGAGAAAGCGGTCGGCGCGCGTTTCGAGATTGGTGAAATTGCAGCGTCCGCCGCCAGAGATGCGCACCTTGTCGGCGGGGCGTTTTGCATGGTCGATCACCAATACGCGCCGTCCGCGTTGACCGGCAAGGCCCGCATGGAACAGGCCCGCCGCGCCCGCGCCCAGGACAATTGTTTCATAGGATGTCGGCGCATTTGGCATGCGCGGGCTTTAGCGGGTTTGGACTGCGCGGGCTAGGCAGGCAACTGTCTACTCTGTCGCCGGAGGGAGAACAGCACCGCCAGCGGGCCAGTCTGTATCGCCCGTACGTGTGACTTCCATGCGGAATATTTCCATCGGGTCTCCGCTGGCTGGATGGTAGTGGCCGATCTCGGTCCAGACATCACCGTCCAGGGTCGCGACATATTTGACTTCGGCCTCCGGGCCAGCAGGGATGGTCCAAATGAACCCGGTCTCGGTTGGCACCAGTTTGAAAGACCCGGTTCGATCGGGCAGATAGCTGTTCATGTCGCAGGCCTCGGCGTCTTCGGAACAGGACACGACAGCGAAGGCGTTGAAGGCCAGTGAGCCGTCGTCGCGATAGCCGCGCCCTTCGATCACCGCGATCGCGCCGTCCAGCATGAGACCGACACGCTCTGTCTGTGTGACAGTATAGGGCTGCCTGGCCTCGTCATAGCCGCTCGCCGTGCCCACCCATGTGCCATAGAATGGGGTGAGCGGATGGGCAGGGGCGGCGGCCTCTTGCGCCAGTGCACCAAGGGCGAGGGCGAAGGTCGCCGCGGTGAGGGAGAGCGTGCGGACCATGACAAGTTTCCTTTTTGCAGAATACTTTGAAAAGCAAAGTGAATGATCAAGAGACCTGTGTCAAGTTTGGCGTGAGTGGAATAGTGGGACGCGAGAAGTCACGGCCCATGCGCAAGGCGAACTGGCGCGGGCCATCCGGGTCTCTCATGGTCAAGCACAAGCCCTGCGTTTGCGCTTGGGCCTTCTCGGGTAAATCGCCGTGCGATTTGTGCTCCCTCGAAGAGCAACCTCTCGCTCACAAAGACCGTATCCCCGGCGCATGCCGGGGTCGCCTGCAGAAACTAAGCTGAGCCAGCCGCGCGAGACTCCGGCATGCGCCGGAGAGGCGGGGATGACAGGAAGGGACGTGCCTCAGACCGGCCTTGCATAATAGGCGACGGCATAGTCCGGCGTGTAGCGTTTCTCGCCAACACGGACGAAGCCCATACGGGCGTGGAATCTGTGCGAGCCCGGATTGTCCGGGTCTGTGTTCACTTCCGCGCCGAGCCATTGGCGGCCGCTGGCGATATCGAAGGCGGCCTCATAGAGGCGCTGGCCGAGGCCCTGTCCGCGCGCGGCCTCGGATATGGCAATGCGGTCGACATAGAGCAGGTCGCAGCCTTGCTCCGTCTGCCACGCTTCGAACCAGCGCAGATTGGCGCTCTCATAGGCCAGCGTGCCGGGCTCGATCAGATTGATGAAACCGAGCGGCGCGCCGCCCGCATCGGTGGCCACGAGACAGGTGGACAGATCAATCCAGCGCTTCAGGCCCTCAGCCGACTCCTCATGCCCCACGCCGGGCGTCGAGGCTTGGTTGATCGCGTAGAGGGCAGGGAGGTCTGTGGGAGTGTAGGGGCGGATGGGCATGGTGGGGATTTGGCGCATAGGCCGGGGATTGGCAACTACCGTTGCCGCAAACACCGAACTCATCCTGAGCGAAGTCGAAGGATGAACGGCGGAGTGCGAAAAGGGCAACCCGATTTTCAGTGCACCGCCAGCAGGCGCTCATCCGCCCGGTTATTCGCTATCGGTCTCCCTTCCGTTTGGCTGTGGGGAAAGGATGGCAGGGAGGGGTGGCAAGTTCCGCGATGCGGAGAAGGTGTGCTTCCAAGTTGCTCCGCAGGCGAATAATTGGGAGGAAGCGTGAGCCAATTTAAAATTGAAAATTATCCCATATAGAGGTATAAAAAGCGAAAGAAAGGTGGTCTCTATGGCTGACGGAATTGAAATTTCTGAAATTATTACATCGCTTACTCAAGGCATTCGGCACGCGGCTGCAACTTCCAAAAAAAGCGGTTTCGACCCCATAATTCAACTCTCAAATTGTGAAATAGAACTTGCAGTTACGGCCAAAGCTGAAGGCAAAGCGGGCTTGAAATTTTGGTTGCTGGATGCGGGAACAAGTGTAGCGGGAGAAAAGGTGAGTAAAATAATCCTCAGATTTGAGCCTACGTCGAGCAAGGCGGTGCAACTCACAAGTCGAGGCGGAGCTGAAAAGGATGGTCCAGCCCACAAGCGGAAAAAGGAGGGGTGAATGAGCCGGTCAGGAGACCATTTGAGGTACTTACTGCTTTCGGATGAAAGGTTTGTAACTGAGTTTGATAGACAGTGGGTGGCGATCGCTGGTGAGCAAATCGTTTCCGCTAATCCTGTGTTGGGTGTTGTGCTCAATACACTGCGCGATAGGCATCAAGAATATGAATCGAAACCAGTACTTGCCTTTGTGGTGAAGGGAGTACTGCAGTGACTCGCACGATAGCGTTTCGTGGTGACTATGATTGGGGTACGCAACCTGGTGGGTTCTCCAACAGGCCCTATTCTGAGGTCGAAATTGTCGGTCCAAATGGAAGCATTTCAGCTTTTTGTATTGTTGATTCCGGAGCTGATTATATGCAGCTTCCAAAAGAGATATTGGAAGACATTGGAATTGATATTCCGGACGATAAGACCACTGTATTGGATGCATCGCTCTGCAATGTAATATTCGAAGTCTTCTACGATGTTGAAGTGGTCATTGAGGGAAAAAAGACGATTTTGGATAAAGTGCTATCAAATCCCGGTGTTCCGCCATTGCTCGGGCGGACGGCATTTCTACAAGTGCTTGACGTGGGGTTTGATGATGACGGTTGGCTTCACAAGTAACGCTTTTGATCAGTTCTTCCCGAACTTCCGGTCCCGCCCGGCCAGCAAGCGCAACCTGAGCGCATTCAGCTTGATGAAGCCTTCGGCATCTTTCTGGTCATAGGCGCCGTGGTCGTCTTCGAAGGTGACGATGTCTTCCCGGTACAGAGAATAGGGGCTGGAGCGGCCGGTGAGGTAGGCTTGGCCCTTGTAGAGTTTCAGCGTCACTTCGCCCGTCACCCAACGCTGCGAGTAATTCGATGGCGGCCTGCAGCATTTCGCGCTCCGGGCTCCACCAGAAGCCATTATAGATCAGTTCCGCATAGCGCGGCATCAGTTCGTCTTTCAGATGGGCCGCGCCCTTGTCGAGCGTGGCCTGTTCGATGCCGCGATGCGCGGTCAGCAGGATGGTGCCGCCGGGCGTCTCATAGATGCCGCGGGACTTCATGCCGACGAAACGGTTTTCGAGCAGGTCCAGCCGGCCAATGCCGTGCTTCTTGCCATAGGCGTTCAGCGCGGTGAGCAGCGTGGCGGGGGACATCTCTTCCCCATTGATGGAAACGGCATCGCCGCGCTCAAAGCCGATCGTGATGATCTCGGCTTCGTCAGGGGCGTCTTCCGGGCTGATCGTCCGCATGTGGACGAATTCCGGCGCAGGCTCGGCCGGGTCTTCCAGCACTTTTCCCTCGGAGGAAGAGTGGAGAAGGTTGGCATCGACAGAGAAGGGGGCCTCGCCGCGCTTGTCCTTGGTGATCTCGATGCCGTGCTGCTCAGCGAAGGCGAGCAAATCTGTGCGGGATTTGAAATCCCAGTCGCGCCACGGGGCGATGACCTTGATGTCGGGGTTCAGGCCATAATAGCCCAGCTCGAAGCGGACCTGGTCATTGCCCTTGCCGGTCGCGCCATGACAGACGGCGTCGGCGCCAACCATGTCGGCAATCTCGATCTGGCGCTTGGAGATCAGCGGGCGGGCGATGGATGTGCCGAGCAGGTACACGCCTTCATAGACGGCATTGGCGCGGAACATGGGGAAGACGAAGTCGCGGACGAATTCCTCGCGCACGTCTTCAATGAAGATGTTCTCCGGCTTCACCCCGGCGGCGAGCGCCTTGGCGCGGGCTGGCTCCAGCTCCTCGCCCTGTCCGAGGTCTGCGGTAAAGGTGACGACTTCGGCGCCGAATTCCGTCTGCAGCCATTTCAGAATGATGGACGTGTCGAGGCCGCCGGAATAGGCGAGCACGACTTTTTTCGGAGCGGAAACGGACATGAATTTGTACCTTGTTCGGGGACCTGCTGATTGCGGGGATGCAATAGGAGGGAAAGCCCGTGCTGACAAGCGTTGCGCGGGGACCGGGCGTTCACGAGAGTCTCACAAGACTCTTTGGCGGAAGGGATAGTTTGATCCCGGTTAACGCGATATAGTCGGGCCGTTAAGGTTAAGGTAGGCAGCTGGGGGTTAGATAGGGTCATGCTTGAGACGCACATGACAGATCGGCGCGAGCCCGTTTCCGTACTTCCCGAAGCCCTTCGCCGTGCCGTCCTGGACTGCACGGATACGCGCGCCGATGCGCCGCGCCAGAGTGTGGCGGAGGCCTCTTTCCGCGACCGGCTTGAAGCGCGCCGCGCGGTGCGGACCCAGTCCACGCTGGCCATCACATCCGGCATTCATTATCCGACACTGAACGCAGGCCGTACTCGCTCCGCGCCGATGCGGGCGGCCAAGCCGAAACGGCCTGTGAATGCGGTTGCCGAGCCGCAGGTGCGTGTCACGCCGATATTGATGCGGGCCGTGTCGTCCATGGGCGGCGCATTGCCTGCGATCACGCTGTCGAATGGGCTGACCCTCGGCGGCGGAGACGGCGATGATGCGTCCGGCATGGGCGCGCGCATGGCCAAGCTGTCGCAGATCATGTTTGCGGGTCTTGCCGTGCTCGGCTTTGCGGGCCTGTCTTTCATGGCGGCTGACAATGCGCTGAACGGCGCTGACGGGGCCGATGGCGACGAGGATGCCGCCGCGGCTGCTGAAACACATGCCGCGCTGAAAGCGGCAACCAGCCAGCGGATCACGTCCAGCCAGGCGTCTGCACTCGCGATGGCGAGCGCCTCCGCGCCCGCCGATGGCACGGCCCAGCCCTGGTTCGACTACAAGGCCATCGCCTCTGACATTGCCGCACGCAATGAAGTGCATAGTGAAGCCCAGCGCGTTGCCGCTGTGGCCGCCTCTGCTGAAGCAGAACGCCGCGCGGCTGCGGCCATTGCCGAGGCGGAAGCGCAACAGCTTGCCGAAGAACAGCGCCTTGCGCGTCTTGCCGAAGCGACACGGCTTGCAGATGCCACTGCCGAGAAGCGCCGCCTTGCCGAGGAAGAAGCCGCACGGGTGGCGCGCATGGAAGCGATCCGCCAGGCCAAACTGGACGCAGAGCAAGCTGCAGCTGCCCGCGCCGAGGCGACGCGCCTTGCCGAACTGGAAGCGCGCCGCATCGCGCATGCCGAGACCGAAGCCCTGAGGCTCGCCAATATTGAAGCTGACCGTCTTGCCGAGGCGCGCCGGGTGGCTGCTGCGGAAGTGCAGGCGCTGCGCGCGCCGGTTCAGTATGTGTCGATGGCGAATGCGGTCAGCTTGCCGGTGGCGCCAACGCCGCAGGTCAAGCCGCTGGTCCGCACACCCAAGGCCAAGCCCGTGGCGACCTGGGCAGCGTATAGTGGCCCAATGCCAACCACGGCCTCGCTGAAACCGTCAAAGCCGCTTGTCCTGGTTGCGCAGACACCCGTCGAGCGTGCTGCGCCGCCCGCCCTCAAGCCCAATGGCGCGCATGTTCGCGCGTTTGACCGTCCGCAACCGGTTCAACAAGCCTCTCAAAAGGTCGAAGCCTTCATGGCCGAGCGGGTGCAGCGCACCGCTGATGCGCCCGTATCCGCGGCGGCCCTCGAAACCTTGCAGGCTGAATTCCTGTCCATCGTGAACTCCGCGCCGGATGGCGCGGTTTCCACGATTGCGTTGCCACAAGGCGGCCAGATCGAGATCACGGTCGAGCAGACGACCATGCGCGAAGCGAGCCGGCCTGTCCTGAAGACGGTGAATTATTCGGTCAGCGAATATAAAGCTGTGCAGCGTTCGGTGACGGCGCAGGTGAATCGCAGTGTTGCCCTGACGTGCCGGGATATTTCCTATGTCATTCCGGGCAAGGAGCGCGGGCGGTTCGCGGCATGTGAGTCGGGCAAGGGCGAGTGGCTGATCTCGCGGGCGAGTGAAGAGTCCAAATCAAGCATCTAGGCGTTTGGCCATGTCCTTGTGATGGCGCTTGGCGCGCTTGATCAGGTGTTTCTCCACCACGCGGAAATTCTTGCGGTGTGACCGGAAGAAGAAGTCGAATACGTCGCCCGCCAGTGGGACAGAGCCGAGGACCACGTCGACGACCAGATTCCAGATAATGTGTATGTGCGCCGTGATGGGCAGTTTCAGCCGGGCCGCGGTGCCGAGAGCATAAAGGCCAGCGGCGCCAGTGACAGCATCGCCTGCGACGGGGATAATGCCGAGCAGGGAATCGAGACCAAACGGCACGCCGGCAATCCTGAAGCGCGTATCCATCAAATCCGAGAACCGGTCGAAGCCGGCGATCTCGTCGGCGACAGTGCGCCCATTGGGCAGGTGCAGCGATTCTGCTTCTTCCTGGCTGATCCGTGATGGCATGTCATTTGTCCCCTTATTCCAGTGTCACAGTGACCCAATATTGCGCCGCGCGTCAAAGCCTGTTGAATGGCGCGTATGGATGATACGCATGTCTACAAATTGCTGACCGACGACCAATGGCGTGCTGCCGAGGCCTCCGGGGTGACCAATGTGCCGCTGGACCGTGACGATGGTTATGTGCATCTGTCCACGGCGGCGCAGGTCGGCGAAACGGCGGACAAGTATTTCAAGGGTCTCAAGGACGTGCGGCTGGTCCGCTTTCCCGTGGACCGTTTGCCGCCACTCAAATGGGAAACGAGCCGGGGTGGGCAATTGTTCCCGCACCTCTACGGGCGGTTGCAGATTGCCAAGGCCGATGCGGTTTGGCGGCTTGCGCGTGCAGAGAATGGCGCCCCGCTCATGCCAGAGGATTTGAATGATGAGCCTGACTGATCTTGGCGTTGCCGTAATCAAGCTGTTGCCGCCGGAAGCGGCGCACACAACAACGATCCGTCTTCTGAAGGAGCGCCTGGGCGTGCCGGTCAATCCGCCGGCAACCCATCCGACGCTCGCAGTTAAGCTGCCGAAATCAGGACTCGTCCTGTCCGGGCCGGTGGGTCTTGCCGCGGGATTCGACAAGAATTGCGACGTGCCGACCGCCATGTCGAAATTTGGCTTCGGCTTTGTAGAGTGCGGGACCGTCACGCCGAAGCCCCAGGCGGGAAATCCGAAGCCGCGCCTGTTTCGCCTCAGCGCTGACAAGGCCGTCATCAACCGGATGGGGTTCAACAATGAAGGTCTCGACAATTTCGTCGCGAACCTCAAAGTGTATTCCGGTGCCGTGCCACTCGGCGCGAATGTCGGGGCGAACAAGGAGAGTGATGACCGCATCGCGGATTATGTGCGCGGTATCGAGTCCGTTGCGCCCCATGCGGACTATATCACGGTCAATATTTCCTCGCCCAACACACCGGGCCTGCGCGGCTTGCAGGACAAGGCATCGCTCGAAGCTTTGCTGATGGCGTGCGGCGCGGCTGCGCGCGCCGGCAAGCCGGTCTTCCTGAAAGTGGCGCCGGATCTCGACCCGGAAGCCATTACAGATATCTGCGGCGTTGTGCGCGGACCGGGCGCATGGCTGTCCGGCCTGATCGTTTCCAACACGACGATTGCGCGACCGGACAGCCTGAAGAGTGCTGACAAGGGTGAGGCGGGGGGCCTATCTGGCGCGCCCCTCATGAATCCCTCCACGGACGTGCTGGCAAGTTTCGCGCGTGAACTGAAGGGTGAGTTTGATCTGATCGGGGCAGGCGGCATAGCCAGCGGGGCCGATGCCTATCGCAAGATTCGGGCAGGGGCCCATGCGGTCCAGCTTTATTCTGCGATGATCTATGAAGGGCCCGGTCTGGCCGAACAGATCAATCGCGAACTTGTCCGCCTGTTGCAGGCGGACGGTTTCACGACGTTGGCTGATGCGGTCGGGAAAGATCTCTGAACAGGCGCGGCACATAGGCGCCGAGGGCGGCCGCACGAAACACATACATTGTCAGAAAAGCTGCCCAGACACCGGTATTGCCCCAGGCCGGACGCAGCAGCATGTCGGCGCCGAGATAGAGCACAGCTGAGATGACTCCCGCATTCCGCAGGGCGCGGCCTTGGGTCGTGCCAAGGAAAAGCCCGTCCAGCTGCCACGCAGCGATGCCGAGCAGGGGGACAGCGGCGCACCACGGAAGATAGGCCAGCGTTGCGGCGCGCGCCTCTGGATCACGAATGAAGGTTTCGATCACCCAGCCGCCGCCGAAAAGATAAAGCAGCGAGATCGCTGCGCCGGAGATAAGGGCGAACTCTGTTGTCAGGCGCATGGCCCGGGCAAGCCGTTTGCCGTCGCGCGCGCCATAGGCTTCGCCAGCTTCTTTCTCCGCCACGAAGGCAAATCCGTCCAATACAAAGGCGGCGACGGTAATGAACTGGAGCAGGACTTCATTGCCGGCCGTCACCGCAGTGGAGATCAGCGTGCCGGAGCGGACAAACCAGGCAAAGCAGAAGACCAGCGCCAATGTGCGGATCATGATGTCGCGATTGGCCGCAAACAGCGCGGTGAGCTTGTCCCGGTCCAGCAGGCGGGCATGGCCGCGGAAGGCAGGCGCGACAAGGATAAGGCCGAAGATCAGCGCGACCCATTCAGCGATGGCTGTGCCTGCGCCAATCCCGGTCGGCCCCCAATCGAGGCCTGCGACGAACCAGGCATCCAGCCCGGCATTGGTGCCATTCATCACGATCTGGAAGGCGAGCATCTGGCCGGTCTTGCCAGTGCCGAGCATCCAGCCGGTGACGGCGAGGCCCATCAGATATGCGGGCGCGCCCCAGATGCGTGCATTGAAATAGCCCTTGGCCAGGGACTCGACAGTCTGGGTCCCTTCGAAGGCCGCGAACGTGCCTATATTCAGAAGAGGAGAGAGCAGGAAAAGCGCCACTCCGATCGCGCCACCCAGCATGAGTGCGCGCAGGAGGATGGCGCGGGATTCGGCTGTGTCGTGCTGGCCATTGGCCTGCGCCGTCAGGCCTGTGGTCGACATGCGCAGAAAGCCGAAGCCCCAATAAATGAAACTGTAGGCCACAGCCGCGATGGCGACGGCAGCCAGATCTGCCTTGTTCCCGAACCGGCCCATGATGGCCGTATCAACGACGCCCGTCGTGGCGGTCGCGGCTTGCGCCAGAATGATCGGCACGGCGAGGGAAATGACTTTTCCGCGGGTCAGCATGACCGCCCGCTTAGCGTGATTGCCGGGTGGGGGCGAGGCCTATTCCGGGTGCAGCGCTGTATAGAGTTCACGCGCCTCAGGCAGCGCTATCAGGAGATAGAGCGGGAAGGCAGCGGTGATCAGGATCAATACAACAGGCACGAAACGTGCGGCTTCGGGCAGGCGCAGCTCGTCCTGAATGGCCGACACGCATGTCAGCATCAGGCTTGCGAGGGCCAGCCCGGCAAGCGTGTCGCTCGGCCAGTGTGCACCAAGATAGATTCGAGAGACGGCGATCATGATGGCGAGCACACCAAAGGCCAGGGCGAGGAGACGGCCGGGAAGCTTGCGGAATACGGCCAGCGCGAGCAGGGCCAATGCGCCATAGATGAGCGCTGAATTGGTGGCATGCCCGCTCGGAAAGCTGAAGGATTCAACGCCGCCATAGAGATCGACTGTGGGTCGGGGACGGGAGATCGTCATCTTCAGAAATTTCACGATGAGCGGCATCAGTGTGAAGGCCGTGCCAAAAAGCAGAGCTTCGCGCCACGCCTTTGCAGCCAGCAGGGCCAACACGGTCGTGAAGGCCACGAAGACAAGAAAGCGAGTGTCCCCGAGCGCCGTGACGGCGAGCATCAGCAGGTTCAGTGTTTCGGTGCGAAGGGCGGGCACTGCGTCCGTGATGGCACGATCAAACGCCTCAAGCGGCCAGAGGCCGGCCTCGCCCAAGGCGAGACCGGCGAATACAAGCAGGCTGAGACTGGCGCACAGCCATTGCGTTCGGGAAAAATGCATGAGGCTTGAATGCCTCACACATCATCCGGTTCCAAGCCCTAGCGGCGGTTCATCACCATCTGGAAGATATCGTCCACGGCATTGCCGTCGCCATCTGCATCGAGAAGGCCGCCGAGCATACCCATCGCGCCGGTCTGGGCCTGAGCCTTGGATTGTCCTCCCAGAAGGCCGCCCAGCAATCCGCCGATACCGCCTTGCGCAGGTTGAGGCTGCTGGCCGCTCAACATGCCGGCAAGTGCGCCCGCCATGTCAGGCTTCTTGGTCTGCTTGGAAAGCGAGGCCATTGCCATGGACGCAACCATCGGCAGGACGGATTTCAGGACCTGTTCGCTGAGGCCGGTTTTCTGGGCAGCCTGCGCGGCGACCGCTCGGCTGGTGTCCTTCGACCCGAGCAAATGGCCGAGAATGGCATTGCCATCGGCGATGGCGTTCGGTTGGGCCAGAGATTCCGGCTGGTCGAGATATTGCTCATGCTGGCCGTTCTGCAGCGCGCCGAGCAGGGATTGAAGCCCGCCGGGCTGTTGGACATTACGCTGAAGACCACCGGCGATGGCTGGCAACAGGGCCTTGATGGCCGCTTGCGCCATGTCCGGCTGCAGGCCAGTCTGTTGCCCTACCTGTTGTACGGCAGCGCCATTATTCGTTTGTGTCAGCATGTCAAAAAGGTTGATCCCAGCCATTCCCGTCTCCGTTCTGATTTAACTTGGGTTATACGTAACAATCGATTGTTGAACGCAAGATGACTGGACGGGTGGGAATGTCAGCTGGGTTGAAAAGCGCAGTCTATACCGGGTCACGGGCGCGGAAGATTTCTTCGTCCAGTTCGCCCTCCCATTTCGCCACCGCCGTCGCAACGGTGAGATCGCCCGTCACATTGGTGACGGTGCGCATCATGTCGAGGATGCGGTCGAACGGGAACAGGACGGCGATGACGACGACAATCTGTTCCGGCGTGGCCCCGATCACGCTGAGCGTAGTGGCGGCGAGGAACAGGCTGACTGAGGGAATGCCGGCCGTGCCGATCGAGACGAGCGTCGCCATCAGGATGATGGTGAGATACATGCCGGCCGTCATGGGCGTGCCCATGGCCTGGGCCGCAAACAAGGCAATCACACCCTGATAGAGCGCGGTGCCGTCCATGTTGATCGTCGCGCCGAGCGGCAGGACGGAAGAGGCGACCGGCTTGCCAATGCCCAGGTTTTCCCGCGCACAGGAAATCGTCATGGGCAGTGTGGCATTCGAGGAAGATGTCGAGAAGGCGACGGCCTGCGCGTCGACCGCGCCGCGGAAGAAGGGGATCAGGGGCAGGCGCAAGCCGCCCCGAATGATCAGGCCATATGTGATCAAGATGTGCAGGATACAGGCGAGATAATGGGTGAGCGTCAGCTTGCCGAGGAAGACAAGAATGTCGAGGCCGCGCTCGCCAAGCACCCAGGCCATCAGGGCGAAGACGCCGAATGGTGCTGTTTCCATGACGATCAGCGTCAGCTTCATGACGGCTTCAGCCGCGCTGTTGATGACATTGGCGAGTGGCTTGCCGGCTTCGCCCGTCATCAGGATGCCGATGCCGAGCATGATGGCGAAGAAGATGATCTGCAGCACGTCGCCATTGGTCAAGGCTGCGACCGGATTGGTCGGGATGATGGAGAGCAGCGTATTCATCAGCTGTTCGCCGATGCTGCCCGGTTGCGGGTTTGCATCGAGCCGGGCTTTGGCCTCGGCAATGTCAGCCGCTGAGGCAATCGAGAGGTCAAAGCCCGCGCCGGGCTGGATCAACGTGCCCATGAGCAGGCCGAAACTGACGGCAATGACCGTGGTGCCCATATACATGAGCAGGGCGCGCCCGCCGAGGCTGCCGAGCTTTTTGGGATCACCCATGGCCAGCACGCCGGACAGCAGCGTGGTGAAGATCAGCGGGACAACCAGCATCTTGATGAGGTTGATGAAGGCATCGCCAATAGGCTTGGCCCAGGTGGAGACATTGTCGCTGGCGGCTTCCGGGCCGAGCCCATAGCGAAGGCCAAGGCCGACGAGTGCGCCCAGAACCAGACCTGCGATCACCCGTTTCCAGAGATCAATGCCAAACCACCATTTCATAAGCTGCTCCTGCCCCGTCTGTAGCGCCCGACGGTACGGCGCGCTGCCGGGGAAGGCAATCGCGCGGTGCGCATTCCTGCAGCTTGCCAGTCGGATGATGAAAAGCCTATCAGGCAGGATGCAGTCTTCCCTGCCCTCCTTGCCGATTGATGATGTGCTGGCCGAAATCTGCGCGGGCCTGCGCGACCATGCGCGGCTTGTGGTCGCGGCGCCGCCCGGCGCAGGCAAGACGACGCGCGTGCCCCTGGCGCTGGCGGGCCTGCTCGGCGAAGCCCCCATCATTGAAGGCAAGATCATCATGCTGGAGCCACGGCGCATTGCGGCGCGCATGGCGGCGCAGCAAATGGCGAATTCTCTTGGAGAGAAGCTCGGCCAGTCGGTCGGCCTGACGACAAGAGTGGACCGGAAAGTGTCTGCGGCGACGCGGGTGGAGGTGATTACGGATGGCCTGTTCACGCGGCGCATCCTTTCCGACCCGGAATTGGCAGGCGTCGGCGCGGTGATCTTTGACGAATTCCACGAGCGTAGGCTGAATTCGGATTTGGGACTGACGCTGGCGATGGAAGCCCAGGGCGCTTTGCGCGACGATCTGAGAATCCTGATCATGTCGGCCACGCTCGATACGGAAAAGGTATCCAGCGTGCTCGGGGCTCCGGTCGTGGAGAGTCAGGGGCGGCAATATCCCGTGGAGTCGAAATATCTCGGCCGGTCGCAGGACCGTATCGAAGACCGTATGGCAGCTGCTGTGCGCAAGGCGTTGCGCGAAGAGGAGGGCTCGATCCTCGCCTTCCTGCCCGGCGCGCGGGAAATCCAGCGAACGGCCGAACAGCTAGAGACCGTGCCTGACAATGTGCGCGTGGCCCCTCTGTTCGGCGCATTGAGCCCGGCAGAGCAGGATGCGGCCGTGTCACCGGCGCCGGAAGGAATGCGCAAGATTGTGCTGGCGACGGATATTGCGGAGAGCGCGCTGACCATTGAAGGCGTGCGGATCGTGATCGATTCCGGCCTCTCGCGCGTGGCGGAAGAGGCCGCCGGCGGGCTGGGGACGCGTTTGTCCACCGTGAAGGCCTCGCGTGCGTCAGTTGATCAGCGTCGCGGCCGGGCGGGGCGATTGTCGCCGGGTGTCTGTTATCGGTTATGGGATGAGGCGGCGACGCGGGGCCTAATGGCCGCGCCGGTTCCGGAAATTCTGAAAAGTGATCTCTCCGGGCTCGTCCTCACCCTCGCGGAATGGGGCGAGCGAGACGCAACGCGCCTGACCTGGATGGATGCGCCGCCTGCTGGACGGCTGAAGGCGGCGCAGGAACTGCTCTCGACGTTAGGTGCCATTGATGAAACGGGCGCGTTGACGGTGCTTGGCTCTGAAATGGCTCGCCTGCCCTTGCCGCCCCGGCTGGGTGCCCTGGTGGCGAGCGCTCCGAACGCGGAAGCGCGCGCGCTGGCGGCGGAGATTGCGGCTCTTGCCGGGGAACGGGGCATGGGCGGAAATTCACCGGATCTGCGCGACCGGCTGGCCGGGTTCCGCCGCGATGGTTCGCCACGCGCCCGCAGCCTGAAGGCGCAGGCGAAAAGCTGGGGGAAGGGGGCTGCGCCGGGCGGGGATATGGCGAAGCTTCTGGCGCGCGCCTGGCCGGACCAGATTGCCCGCAAACGCCCGGGAAGCGCGGGCAGCTATCTGATGGCCTCTGGCCGCGCGGCCATGCTGCCGGAGACCGAAGCGCTGGCGAAACAGGACTGGCTGGTAATCGCGGATCTCGGCGGCGCCGCGAAAGAGGCGCGGATCTCATTGGCAGCCCCGATATCTGAGGCAGGCGCGCTGGAGACTGGCGGCGTTGTGTCTGAAGACCGGGCGAGCTTTGACCCGAAAACCGGAAAATTCACGGCCCGAAGAGTAAAGGCGCTAGGCGCGATTGTTCTGTCGGAAAGCCCGTTGCCAAAGCCCAGCGCTGATGTCGCCGCGCGGGCCATGCTGGACGCTATGCGGGAGGGTGGATTTGCGGCCATTGGAGCGGAAGATCCGGTACGGGAAACGCTGGCGCGCATTGCGATGCTGGAACGCGCAGATTGCATTGCGCCGGTGGCGTTGGATGTGGACACTTTGATCACCAGTGCGGGAGATTGGCTGTTGCCGCTGTTGAAACGCAAGGGCGCGCAGGTGCCGGCGGGGCATGAGGTTCGGGATGCATTGATCGCGTCGCTTGACTGGCCGGTGCAGGAGGCGCTGCGCAAGGATTCGCCGCTCAGCCTGTCATTGCCGTCCGGCCAGACGGCGCAGGTCGACTATCTGGATGATCGTGCGCCGCTGGTCTCGGCGCGGGCGCAGGCGTTCTTCGGGCTGAGCGCGCATCCGACCCTGGCGTCAGGGCGGGTGCCGGTGACGGTGGAAATGCTGTCGCCGGGCAGGAAGCCCGTGGCCACGACACAGGATCTCGGCCGGTTCTGGGGGGCGGGCTATCTGGACATGGCAAAGGACATGCGCGGACGCTATCCGAAGCATGACTGGCCGGCCGATCCGGCCTCCGCAAAGGCCCATGAAGGGCGCACAAAGAAAAGATTGTAAGGAACCGGGCGGGGGAGGTGGCGTTTCTGTTTGCATAGTCACTTATGGAGACGACCATGAAAATCGCCAGCCTGACAATGATTTCTGCCGCAATGGCAGCCCTGGCGGCCCAAGCAGAATTGCCCGCTCCGCCGCAGGAGCCGGTCACGTATGAAACGGCCCCCGCTGCCTGCGCTGTCGAGGAATTCACGATCTATTTCGAGCGGGGTGTTACCCAGCTTGGCGATCAGGCTGAAGCGGTTCTGGATGCTGTGGCTGCGGATTCAGCTCAGTGTGAATACTTCCGGATTGAAGTCGCCGGCCATGCAGATGCGACCGGTCCGGAAGACGTCAATCAGCGTGTTTCCGAGGACCGTGCCGAAGCTGTCATGGCTGCTCTGGAAGCCCGCCGGATTTCTGCTGAGCAGATTGGTGTCATGCCGAAAGGCGAGGCCAGCGCCTATGCGGCCAATGGCCTGGTCGAGCCGTTGAACCGGAAAGCGACGGTCCGTCTCGTTCCGGTTTCCGCGAACTCGCGGGATTCCTAGAAGTTCCTAATGAGGGCGGCTCTCGGCTGAGTCGCCCCATTCCATGCCCATATTCTTCTTCATCCAGTCTGCGAATGTTGCAGGCTTTTCGAGTGTCTTGGGGTCGAGTGTTCCGTAAGCGACGAGCGGACCATCGCGACCCTCAAGCCGGACGCCTTTGACGCGCTGTGTGCCTTCGGTCCAGTCGGCATGAGTGGAGGGATCGAGCAACAGCATGACCTGCTGGCCGCCTTTGCCCTCTTCATCCCGGCCAAAGACCAGGCCGTATACTTTCTCCCGACCGAACAGCCCATGGCTGGATGCCTGGCGTTTGCCGTCCAGCAGGACTTCATCCCAGAGCAGGTTCCGTCGCCATTGAAGGACGTGCATCTGCTCATCTTTCACGATCTTGATATCGACATGGTGCAGGGACAGGCGAACGATCTCGGCGTGCATGGCTAATCTCCAAATTATCGAAAAACGATAATGTCAATTATGCGCAGCGTCAAGGCGTCTCGAATGGGCAGGGGGATTGGTAGGTTACTGCCGCGTCTGTGCCCGGATGGCGGAAGATCAACTCGGTCGCGTGCAAGTGCAGCCGGGAGGTCATGTACAAGGCATCATCATGGGCATAGAGGTCATCGCCCAGGATTGGATGCCCCAGCGCGGCAAGATGGACGCGGAGCTGGTGAGTTCGACCGGTGAGGGGTGTCAGCTGAACCCGTGCAGCTTGAGCGTGGCGCTTCAGGACCTGAAATCTGGTCTGGCTCGGCTTTCCTGTTTCATGGTCCACTTTCTGGCGAGGCCGGTTGGGCCAGTCATTCACAAGCGGCAAGTCAATCAGGCCGGCATCCTCGACGGGCGGCTGCCAAACATCGGCGAGGTAGGTCTTGTGCACACGACCTTGTTCAAATTCAGCGGACAATGCGCGCTGCACATGCTTGGATCTGGCAAACAGCAACAAGCCACTCGTCGACATGTCCAGGCGGTGGACAGTCAGCGCGTCGGGATAGGTTTGCTGGATACGTGTGCGCGCGCAGTCGGCCTTTTCCGGACCACGCCCTGGAACAGAGAGCAGTTCGGCCGGTTTCTCCGCGACGATCAACCAGTCATCGACATGAAGGATCGTCGGCATTTCGGCCGGGGGTGTGTAGGGGGATGTCAAACCAATCCTGCTCCGTTGGAACCAGACCCCCACACATACGTTTGCAGGGGGACGCCTTCGCTCTGGGGGCTGACTGATAAAGGAGTTATGGAAATGAAAAAGCCACTTATTGCAATTCTGTTCGGTCTTGGCGCATTCGGTCTCGCAGCCTGCGACACCAATGAGGGCCCTGCTGAAGAACTCGGTGAAGAAATTGACGACGCTGCAGACGAACTCGAAGACGAAACCAACTAGTCCGGTTTCTCTCGACAAAGAAAAGCCAGCCTTTCGGGGCTGGCTTTTTTTATGGGGCTGTTTTGGGCGGACGTTTCTAGCTGGAGCGCGCAGATGCGGCTGTTACCTCGGCTTTCTGGTGATTGATATTCTTGGCTTCCGCAAAACTCTTCGCATCCAGATCCATCACGTCGACGATTTCGCGCGTGGTCGGGTTAAAGAGCGCGATGCGGTGGCCGAATCGCACGGTCTGGAGGTTCGGCTTTTTCAGGGAACCCTCGAGAATGATTGGAAACTCAGCACTCGTCGCAGGGACTTTTACAGGCAGTATCATGCCGGGAACGATGGAATCTTCCAGCGGCGATGCGCTAAGGCAGATGCCACGTTTCTCAATGCCAATCTCGCAGTCGCGCCCCTGAAGGGAGAAGTCGCGATCATAGATGGCAAAGTCGGCTTCCTGAAAATGATCCACCGGCGTCACGTCAGGCCGGGGCAGGCTCGGCTGTAGCACAACAGCCAGTCCTGCAGCGGCCGCAGCGCCTGTTGAAAATAAAGTAGAAACAATGGTTTCGGGGGTCATGGTGTCCATCCAGCTATCTGGTGGACCAATGCATTCACCCCGGCTTGGTTCCAGCAAATGTGTCGGGACGTGTCATTCGTGCGGCGCAAGTGTGAGGCGGAAGACCGAGCCCGCGGGGCCGGTTTCAGCCAGGACCAATTCGCCGCCCATGGCTCGCGCCAGCTCTCTAGCGATGACAAGCCCAAGTCCGCTGCCCGTTTGCCGGGTCGTGCCGGCAAACGGGGTGAACAGGTTCGCTGCGGCCTTCTCCGGCATGCCAGGACCCGTGTCGGAAAAGACGATTTCATTGGTCTCTAAGCTGACGAAGATGCGGGAAGGGTCAGACCCGGCCGCTGACATGGCTTCGGCGGCATTTCGGAGCAGGTTTGCGGCGATGCGATGCAGGTGGTCAGGATCGGCCATCACATGTTCCAGCATATGAACATTGTTGACGAACTCGACCGATGGCCAGGCGGCGAGCGCTTCGTCGGCGGCCTCATCGAGCGCCTGTCGCAATTCAACCTGCTCCAGTTCTGCCGGCTGGGGCGTCGCCTTGCCATAGTCCAGCGTTTCGGTTGCCAGTGTGATTGCGCGGGTGAGCGCGCGCTCGAGTCGGGGGGCAGCCTTCTGTACACGCACGTCGTCCGAGCGGGCCAGGGAATCCGAAACCAGTTGGGCGGATGCCAGTGAGTTGCGGAGATCATGGTTGATCTTGGCCACTGCGGTGCCAAGTTCGGCCAAGTGAGAGCGCTGCCGGAAGCTTTCAGCCACGGCGCTCTCCATGTCGGCCAGCGCATTCTGGGCCCTGCCGATTTCGTCGCGCCGTTTGGTGTGAGGCAGGCGACGGGTCCATGAGCCGGGATCCATCCTGAATTGTTCGACGCTCAGCGTAACCCGCTGCATGGGACGCACGACGAGGAGGTGGAGCAAGACATAGATGATCGTGGCGGCGGCAAGTGCGATCAGCAGGGAAAGAGCGGCAATGCGGCGTGCATAGGCCAACAGCGCGGATTTCATCGGTGCGTGCGGCATCAGAACTTCGATGACCCGGTCTTCGTTCACGCCCTGCGCGGTGACGACCAGCACACGGTCATCCGGTGCGAAGAACGCGCCAAACGTATTGGCGACGCGGTTCGTGGATGTTGCCTCTCGCAGGTCGAGCATATGCATGTCGCCATCCAGAGGCATTTGGGCTGGCAATAGCTGGAAACGCATGTCGTCTTCCATTTCGGTGACGGCCCAGACTTCGGCATATTTGAGGAGCTCTGCCGACAATTCTTCGGAAACCGATCGGTCCGGCGCAGCTTCGAGGGCGAGGGATGCGATCCGGGCGGCTTGAACGCGTTCGGTCAGCCAGCTCGTACGGAAACCGGATGCACTCGGCACAAAGATGAAGGCTTCGACGACCAGAATGGCGAGTATGGTCAGGCCAAACAATCGAAATGAGAGGCTGTCGAACCAGCGCGCCCCGGCGCGGGTTTTCGTCAGAGCCGGCGGGGGCAGGTCGGCGGTGTCGTTCACACCGCCTGAACTAGCCTAGGGGATACGTTGGAGCAAGCCGACGAGTCGCTTTGCGCTCTTTCCGAACACAACATCGGCATAGTGCGCATTGGCAGCGCGTTTCACCCCTTCGGCCCGGGTAGGGTAAGGAGAGATGAAATTGGTCAGTTCCTTCACGCCAAGTCCATTGGACATGGCCACAGAAACCAGTTGAAGCAAGTCTCCGGCCTCCTTGCCGACGATTGACGCACCGAGCAGTTTGCCTTTGCGCACAATCAGTTTCACTTCGCCTTCTGTGTCAGCTTCGGCAATGGCGCGGTCGCTCTCCTCGAATTGGAAGCTCGGCGTCGTGATATCGTCTCCATGCTTTTCGCGGGCTTCGGCTTCTGTCAGACCCAGCTGGGCGACTTCTGGCGATGTGTAGGTGACGGCGGGCACCGGCAGGCTGTCTGCTTTTGTCCGCTGCTTGAAGAAGGCGCGGCGGGCAAAAACCGAGGCGTGCCAGCCAGCGATATGCGTGAATTGTTCGCGGCCGGCGGCATCGCCCAGCGCCCAGACCCGGCGGTTTGAGGCTGACCGTAAATTGTCGCCGACAATAATGCCCTTTCGGTCATGATCGACGTCGCCCTTGTCGAGATCCATGCCGTCAAAAACGGTCTGGCGACCGACGGCGACGAGCAGGTGTGATCCTTCGACCGTCCAGGCCTCGCCGTCCTTTGGCTCTGTGTGGACGCGGATGGTCTTTCCGTCCTGTTCAACCTTCGTAGCCTTGTAACCTTCCAGAAGAGTGACGCCTTCGGCGCGCAGGGCTTCGATGGCGATCTCGGCGTGGGCACGGTCGGATCGACCGAGTGCCTTGCCCATCTCGATCACGGTGACCTTGGCACCGAGCCGGACAAAGGATTGCGCCATTTCCATCCCGATTGGACCGCCGCCGAGGATGACAAGGTGTTCGGGAAAGTCCGGCAGGTCGAAAATGGTTTCATTGGTCAGGTAGGGTGTGTTGGCGAGTCCTTCGATTGGCGGAATGAAGGCACGAGATCCTGTGGCGATGATGATGCGCCGGGCCTTTACCCGCGTGGTCGGGGAGATGACGGTGTCCGGGCTGGCAAACTTTGCATGTTCGCGGATAACCGTGCAGCCAAGGCCTTCAAATCGTTCCTGACTATCAACCGGCGCAATGGTCGCGATGGACGTGCGCACGTGCAGCTTCACCTTTTCCCAATCGATTCTTGGCGGTGTGGTCTCGATACCGAACTTGCCAGCCTCGCGCACTTGGGCGGCGGCCTTGGCAGCGCTGAGCAGGGCTTTCGACGGGACACAGCCGGAATTCAGGCAATCACCTCCCATCTCGCCTTTTTCATACAGCACGACCGAGAGCCCGAACTGGGCTGCACCAGCCGCAGCCGACAGGCCAGCTGACCCAGCGCCGATAACGACAAGATCGGCTTTCATCTCGCGCATCGGGGCGGCGCCCGGCGAATGCGGCGCAGGGGAGGTCGCGACCTTGTCTGGATCCGCCGGTCCGGCGAGCGGTGCACGGGCATTTTGGTCGGCATTGTCGGACATCAGGCAGCCTCTTCAATCTGGTTGGCCTTCTTGGGAAAGAACTTCTTCCACGCGACGGGTAACAGGGACACAACGCCCAGGGCGATCGCGGCGGGAAGCAGGTTCTGGAAAACGGAGGCAAGATCGGGATCTTCGCCCTTGGCGAAGGTCGCGCCGAGCCCTGCGCCGACCCATGTATAGGCGATCACACCCGGTATGATGCCGAGCGCCGTCGTGATGGCATAATCACGATACTTGGCGCCGAGGATGGCAGGCAGGATATTGGCGACAGGGAACGGCATGGCCGGAATGAAGCGCATGGCAAACATATAGGCCATGGGGCTGTTCTGGAATTCGGTCCGGACCTTGTCGGCATAGCCGCTTGCGATCTTCCGCATGAAGCTGCCCAGCGAAGTCTTTGCTGCCAGGAAGAGCAGGCTGGCGCCGAGGGTTGCGCCCACCACGGTGGCGAGCGTGCCGCCGGCAAGGCCGAACAGGAAGCCGCCACTGATCGTGATCCACAGTGCGCCGGGCAGCATGAAGACTGTGCTGGCTGCATAGACGCCCACATAGGCGGCAATGGCCAGGATCAGGTTGTCTTCAACGAACGCGCGTAGCGAGGCCTGCTGCTGGCGCAGTGTCTCAAGCGAAAGATAGTCGAACAGGCCGAAGAACCATGCGGCGATCAGGCCACCCGCAATCAGGTAGAGGGGCCACAGGCGCAACCAGAGCGGGCGCGAAGCGTGTTGGGTTTCTTCGGTCATTTGGCAGGGTCCGTCCGGGTATCATTGAGCGACCAGTCATAGGTGTAGCCGCGGATTTTGGGCGTAGCGCGGATATTCTCGGCGAGCGCCGGCTCGGCATATTGAAGCAGGTGTTTGATAACGCCATCTTTCGATCCGCCGAAGTCGACCTCAAACCATTTGTAGATAGACGATACAGTAAGGCCGCGGTTTCCGACCGTTACACCACGAGGGTGATTGATGTAAGCACGCGCAGCGGCGTCGAGGTCTGCATCAAGTGTGTTCGCCGTCCAGGCGCGAGTGAGCAGGTTCGGGCAGCCATAAGAGGCGCAATTGACGGCGTAATGGACGCGCGAGTCCCCGAAGCGGGGGCGCAAGATGTCGTGCTCAATGGCATCGAGCGAGACTTCGCGGCCGCCAGCCATTACGGTCACGTTCTTCCAGGGCCCCCCGAACAGGAAACCGTCGCGGATCGAATCCAGCGGGTACTTCTCCGCGATGTAGCGAACCGTCACAGCATTGTAGAGATTGGCCCATGCAGCGAAAGTGGCATCGCCCGTGCCTGTCAGGTCACGCGCCTCGAAGCTGGCAATATAAGTGTCGAGCGTCGCGCGGTCTGCGGGACTGGCAGAAAGCGCGGCATAGTCCACGCGATTCACGCCGTCCGTGCTTTCATGGACATAGGTTTCAAGAAGCTGGGTCCATGCGTCATTTCCCTGCGCCACACCGGGCAGGGCGAGGCAGCTGGCCAGAGCCAGGCCAAAGAGCGGGCGAACAAGAAAGTGGAGATCAGGCATAAGCATCGGGTCTGAAGTATGGGGCGAAAGATGCCCCCGCATAGCCTGATGCCCATGAAAGATCGCGTCACGACTACGTGCGCCGGGCTAACACCCTCGTGAGGGAGATGTCAGCGACTGCCTGCGCTGGCGTGCGCGTCCAACTCCATCCAGTCCCGGAAGGGTAGGTTGTAGACCATATCCATGACCTCGAACCCTATCCCATTGGGGCGGCGAGAGCTCGAGTTCCAGAGGATAACGACTCCGGTGTCGCGGTCCGGATCGAACAGGATATAGGATCGGTAGCCTTCCACCGCGCCGCGATGGCCAACTACCCGGTCGCCCGCCTCTCCGTATTTGTAGACGCGCCAGCCAAGCGCGTAGCGGGCATCCCGGACTGTACCCCGATAGCGTCGGGACATGCCCGATTGTTCGCGCCGCGTGTAAATGCGCGGGGTCTGGAGCAGTTCGAGGGCGGAATCACTGAGGATATCCGGCAGCAATCCCATATGCGCCCGGGCATAGAGCGCAAGATCGCGGATCGAACCGTTCACGCCGCCGGCTGCAGGGACGTTGTAATAATCGTCATTCACGATCTTCTTGCGCGGTGGGCCGGCCGCGCGGCTGTTTTTTGAATGCGGACGGGCCCAGGACCGGGAGTTTTCAAGCCCGGCGCGACCGATGCTGGCCGTTACCATGCCGATGGGTTTGAATATTGAGGTCTCTACGGCATCAGCATAGCGCGACTGGGTCACGTCCTCGATCACTTCGGCGATGCTGTCATAGGCAACATTCTGATAGGTGTGACAGTCACCAATCGGACAGATGGGCTTCAGCGATTTCAGGCTGTTGCGAATCTCGGCTGGGTCCCAACCATCTTCCAGCCGCGTATCATAGGCATTTGGCAGGATACCCAGTCGGTGCGAAAGCACATCTTCGAGCGTCGCCGTGGTTTCACCGCCATTGGGAAGTCGCAGCGTGGTTGCGTATTTCGATACCGGGTCGGTGATGTTCAGGCGCGCTTCGGTCGCAAGGATCGCGACTTCGGTCGCGGCCACGCCTTTGGACAAGGATGCCCAACGAAACACCGTCTCGTCTGTAACGGGCTCTCCGCCCGACTGGGTGATGCCATACCCTTTGGCAAAGGCGACCTCGCCCCGGTCGATCACGGCAACAGAGAGGCCGACAATGTCTTCATCTGCGGCGAGCCGCGTCAGCCGGGCATCCAGACGGTCATAGTCTATGAACTGTGCGTGCGCTGTGATGGGAAGCGCGATCATGGCCAACAGGCACGGGATGGCAAAGCGTGGAAACCGCATTGGACCTCTTCGAACTCTTTTGCCCAGCCTCAGCGTGCAGAGTTCACAAGACTCTCTGGCCATGTAAAGAGTCTTGGGCGCGGAGAGACAGATTTATTCGGTTCTGGCTGTCGGTTCGGCTTGACTTCGAACGTCTGCTGCCTGTATTGGCCCCTCTTTCCGAGATTCTTAGCTTTCAGAGCAGACCCATGAAACGCACTTTCCAGCCAAGCAACCTTCGCCGCAGCCGCACCCATGGTTTCCGCGAGCGCATGTCGACTAAAAACGGCCGCAAGGTGCTGGCACGTCGCCGCGCCAAGGGCCGCAAGTCACTGTCCGCTTAAGGCGGCAGGCCACGGACCGTCTCACGCAGGCGGCAACAGGCCATGACCAGCAAAACAGATAAAACCGAATTTGAGGTCGCCCGTCTTCGCGTGCGACCTCAATTTCTTTATGTGCGTCACGGAAAAACCGAGCGGCGCAAAGCCCTTTTGGTGCAGGCGCGACACCGTAAGGGGGCCAGTCCGGGCGCGCATGCCGGCGCTGGATTTACCGCCACCAAGAAGATCGGGAATGCGGTCATTCGCAACCGGGCGAAACGGCGCTTGCGCGAAGCGGCGCGTGTTCTCTTGCCGCAGCATGGAAAACCGGGGTGGGATTATGTCTTCATTGCACGTATGGACACCGCTGACATTGCGTGGCCGCGTTTGCTTGACGATATGGAAAGCGCGCTGATAAGCCTCGCCGCTGATTAACCCCTGCCGCCGATTCCGGCGTGCTCACAAGATTTGCCGGGATCCCGCCAGATGGAAAAACCTGACCAGCGCAATTTTCTGATCGCCATGGTCGCGATGATCGCGTTCGTTTTTGCCTACCAGGCCTTCATCATGAATCCCGCCCAGGAAGAATTCGAAGCCAATCAGGCCGTGCGCGAGGCCGAGCAGCAAACCGGCCCGACAGTGGCCTCTGATGCGCCGGCGATTGCTGAAATCAAGCCGGTCGAGGAAGCGCTGCAGGATGATGCCCGCGTGCCGTTTGATGCCGCCTCTGTGGATGGGTCGATCCGCCTTGCTGGCTCGCGCATCGACGATCTCAGCCTGAAAAAGCACTACCTCACTGTCGACAAGGAACAGGAAGTTCGCCTGTTTCGTCCGGAAAACACCGAGTTTGGATATTTCGCCACCTGGTATTGGGCGGATGGATCGAAATTGGTCGCAGGACGCAATTCGCCCTGGAGCCAAGTCGGGGAAGGGCAGCTGACGCCCGGCAATCCGTTGATACTGCGGCTCGAGACAGAAGGTCTCGTCATCGACCGGGTGATCTCTGTTGATGAGGACTATCTCTTCACCTTCACGGATACGGTCACCAATAATTCCGGCGAAGCGCGCCAGCTTCGCGCGATTGGCTCGATCGAGCGGCATGGGGATTATAAGGAATTCCTTGAGACAACCGATCCGGGCTCCTCGGCCAAGAACGGCCTTGCACATATGGGTCTGATGGGCGTCGTGAACGGCGAACTGCGCCTGAAGAAATACAAGCCCTTGTTCCAGTTGAAGGACATCAAGGGCGAGACCAGTGAAGGCACGTTCCCATCTGACCAGGGCGGTTGGTGGGGCCTGTCGGACATGTATTGGCTGGGCGCGCTCGTGCCCCAACAGGACCAGTTCTTTGCGGGCCTTGTTGACAAGCGCAAGCTGTCACGTGGCCAGCCGCTGGAAGTGCGCACGGAATCCGCGCCACTGACGATTGCGCCCGGCGAAAGCCAGACCATGGCCAACAGCCTTTATGCCGGTGCGAAACGGTTTGACGTGTTGCAACAGTATCAGAACGAACTGGGTATTCCCCGAATGGTGGATGCCATCGACTGGGGCTGGGCCTTCTTCCTGACCAAGCCCTTCTTCTATGCGCTGGAATGGCTGTCCGGCATTGTGGGCTCGTTTGGCTGGGCGATTCTGGCCTTCACGGTTCTGATCAAGCTCCCGCTCGTGCCGCTCTACAATCAGAGCTACAAGTCCATGGCGAAAATGAAGAAGCTGCAAGAGCCGATGCAGGAAATCCGCGAGCGCTTCAAAGCCGATCCGCAGCGCCAGCAGCAGGAAGTCATGAAGCTGTACAAACAGGAAGGCGCGAACCCGGTCGGCGGCTGTTTGCCGATCCTGTTCACGATTCCCATCTTCTATGCGCTCTACAAGACGCTTTATGTGACCATCGAGATGCGCCATGCCTCTTTCGGCTTCCTGAAGGATTTGTCGGCACCTGATCCCACGGCCATCGGCAACCTGTTCGGTCTCATCCCGTGGTGGTCAGCCGCGGACATCAAGGCGATTCCGATCATCGGCATCATCATTGGTATTGGCATTCTGCCAATTCTCTATGGCGTGACCATGGCGGCCATCCAGACTCTCAGCCCGCCACCTCCAGACCCGACACAGCGCCGGATCATTCAGGCCATGCCGCTGGTCTTCATGTTCGTGTTCGGCGGATTTGCGGCAGGCCTTGTGATGTACTGGGTATGGTCAAACCTGCTCTCCTTCGCGCAGCAATATTTCATCATGCGGCGGAACGGTGTCGACACCGAGATTGGCAAATTTGTCAGCCGACTTGTGCGCAGCAAGAAGAAAGCGGCGGACTAGTCTGATGGAAACCGGAGACGCCTTCAGTGAAGACGCGCTCGAAGCGGGCCGCGTCCTGTTCGCCGGGTCGGTCGTGTTTGTCAAAGGCGTGGTGGACCTGAAGGGCCTGCCCACAGCGGATCGTCCGGAAGTCTGCTTTGCGGGGCGGTCCAATGTCGGCAAGTCATCGCTCATCAACGCGCTGACCAATCGCGCCAAGCTGGCGCGGTCTTCTGCGGAACCCGGCCGCACGCGCGAGATCAATTATTTTGACCTCGGCGAAGGCCGCATGTTCCTCGTCGATCTGCCGGGCTTTGGCTATGCCAAGGTCAGCCGGACACAGGCCGAGGGCTGGATGCGGCTGACACGCTCCTATCTTCGGGGCCGTCCGTCGTTGCGCCGGGTGTTCCTGCTGGTCGATTCTCGCCGGGGCCTGATGGACACTGACGAGGAGGTTATGACCATGCTCGACAAGTCGGCGGTCACCTATCAGATCGTCCTGACCAAGGTCGACAAGATGCAGAAGTCCGAAGTCGAAAAGCTCGTTGAAGAGATCGCCGGCAAGCTGAAGAAACGCGGCGCGGCGCATCCAATTGTTCGCCAGACTTCGTCTGAGAAGGGGTGGGGCATCCCCGAACTTCGCGCCGAAATCGCCGGACTGGAATAGCGCCACGAATTGAGATTACATGTGCGCCGGAGAATAATCTGGAGCCGTGCATTCATGCCAATCGAGATCAAAGTTGATGACGTGACCAGCCCTGCCATGCTGGCCCTTCTCCAGACGCACGCGAATTTGATGTTGGCATTATCCCCTCCGGGCAGTTGCCACTTCCTGCCTGCGGAAGGATTGCGGGCACCGGACGTGACAGTCTGGTCAATGTGGGACGAGGAAGTTCTCGTTGGGTGCGGGGCACTGAAGGAGTTGCCAGGCGGTGTGGGCGAAGTGAAATCCATGCATACGCGTTCGGACCTGCGCGGGCAGGGGCATGGCCGCCGCATGCTGGAACACATCATGGCCGAAGCAGAGCAGCGCAACTATTCGGCGCTGTATCTGGAAACCGGGTCCATGGTCGGATTCCTGCCAGCACGGCGCATCTATGAGGCTTATGGCTTTGTCTATTGTTCGCCATTTGGTGACTACACGCTTGATCCGAACAGCGTGTACATGCATCGGGCCCTCTAGAATTCGAGTTTGTCACGGCGGCGATCCGCGCTAAAGGGGCCCGCATGACAGACCAGATCTCCGCTGCGCAATTCACCGCCCAGACGCTCTCAGAAGCGCTGCCCTATATCCAGCGCTATGCTGGCAAGACAATTGTCGTGAAATATGGCGGTCACGCCATGGTGGACGAGCGCCTGTCGGCAATCTTTGCGCGCGACGTGGTTTTGCTGAAAACACTGGGAATTCATCCCGTCATCGTGCATGGCGGCGGGCCTCAGATTGGCAAATTGCTGGACCGGCTGGGCATCGTGTCCGAATTCAAGGGCGGCCTGCGGGTAACCGACGAAGCGACGATGGAAGTGGTCGAGATGGTCCTGTCGGGGCCTATCAACAAATCCATTGTGCGGGCGATCAATCAGGCGGGCGGCAAGGCCGTTGGCCTGTCCGGGTCGGACGGCAATCTGATCCAGGCCGAGAAGGCCAAGAAAACCGAACGCGATCCGGACAGCCATATCGAACAGGTTCTGGACCTTGGATTTGTGGGTGAGCCGACTGCAGTGGATACAAGCGTGATCGATGCGCTCCTGAAGTCCGACTCCCAGTTGATTCCGGTGGTTGCCCCGGTCGGAGTCGGCAAGGATGGCCACCGTTACAATGTGAATGCAGACACATCTGCCGGCGCGCTGGCCTCGGCACTGGGCGCCAGCCGCCTGTTCCTGCTGACAGATGTCGCTGGCGTGCTCGACAAGCAGAAGAATTTGATGCGCGAGATTGCCGTGGATGCCATTCCTGACCTGATCGCGGACGGCACAGCTGCAGGTGGCATGATACCGAAGCTTGAAACTGCGGCCCAATCCGTAAAACATGGGGTCGGGGCGGCAGTGATCCTCGATGGGCGTGCCCCGCACGCCCTGCTCATGGAGCTATTTACCGAACATGGCGCAGGTACGCTCATTTCTTAAAGGTCTTGCTTTTGTTGCAGCAGCGGCGGGTTTGCCCGCAATAGCGCACGCACAAGGGACGGGCGATGGTTGGAAGCTGTGTAACGAGACCAGCTTTATCATCGAAACAGCGGTTGGCCGCCCTGTAGGCGGCTCCGTCAATGTGGATGGCTGGACCAAATTGCAGCCAGGCTCCTGTCAGGTCGCCGTGCGGGCGCCGCTCGATCCGAAAATCCATTATGTCTATGGGCGTACATCGACTGCCCATCGGGGTGGCCTGAGAGAGTGGGGCGGCGAGCGCGAACTCTGCGTGGACCCCACCGGTGGTTTCTCGTTGGAAAGCCCGCCCAATTGCAATGCAATGGGTCTGGAAGCGCGAGGTTTCCGGGCGGTCGACATTTCCAGCCGCTCCCGCTGGACGACAACTTTCACCGAAATCGAAAATTATGACCGCGCGACCGCGCAGGCAGCCGGGATTCAGCGCCTGCTGGAAGAGGCGGGCGTATTGTCAGGCGCGATTGATGGCCGGATCGGATACAAGACCCGCACCGCCATCGGTAAATTCCTGGAAGAGAACAATCTGCCTGACTCGACGTCGGATTCAGACCTTATCGACTTCCTGGAGCAGGTGGCGAAGGAGAATGGCCGCAATGTCGGGTTTACCCTGTGCAACCGCACCGACAAACGGATCTGGAGCGCCATCGGACGCCGCGGCACCGAGGGCTGGGAGAGCCGCGGCTGGTGGATGCTCGAGGCGGGAGGTTGCGCGCGAGTGATCGACAAGGCCCTTCGCGGCACTGAGCACTATGTCTTTGGCGAGATGGAAGATGGGACGCGCATCCGAACGCTGGCAAAGGCATCGGATCCGTTCTGTGTGGGCCGGGCAAAGTTTGCGATCGTTGGCCGGGACGACTGCGAAGCGTCCGCCTATCGCACCGCGCTGTTCGCTGCCGCACCGGAGCCAGTTGACCAGCGTCTCGTGTTTGAGTTCTTCGAGCGGGACTTCGCCAAGGCCGGAAGTCAATGACCTCTCCAAAGGCGGGTGTACACCTCGCACCGTTCGGCAATTTCGGCCATGTGACGGATTGGGTGTTCGACCTCGACAATACGCTCTATCCAGCAGAATGCGACCTGTTCGCCGAGATCGACACGCGAATGACGGATTTCGTCTCGCGCCTGCTGGAATTGCCGCCGCTGGAGGCGCGCAAGGTGCAGAAACATTATTATGCAACCTATGGGACGACGCTGTCCGGCCTGATGAAGGTCCACAAGATCGATCCTGCCGATTTTCTGCATCATGTGCATGACATAGACTTGTCGCCACTGCCGGACTTGCCGGTTTTGCGCCAGGCAATCAGCGCGCTGCCGGGCCGGAAATTCGTTTACACGAATGGCTCGCGTCGCCATGCCGAGCGGGTTGTTGGCAAGATGGGGCTGGAAGACCTGTTTCACGGGAGCTTCGGTATCGAGGACGCTGAGTACACTCCCAAGCCGAACCAGAGCTCCTATGACCGGTTTTGTGCGCTGCATGATGTGGCCCCGCGCAAGGCAATCTTCTTCGAGGATCTCGCGCGCAATCTCCTTCCAGCCAAGGATATGGGCTTCACGACGGTTCTGGTGCACTCCGAAAAGGATTGGAGCCACGAGCCGATTGAGGCGCGTCCTGCCAATCTGGACGATCTGTTGGGGGATGACGGGCCTGACCACATAGACTATGTGACGGGCGACCTTGCTGCCTTCCTTGAGGCGGCAATTGAAACACTCGACTAAGACCTGCCCCCGGAGAGACAGATGACACAAGCCCTGGCCAATGCGATTGAACAGGCGTGGGAAAGCCGCGACACCATGAACACACAGACACGGGGTGAGGTGCGCGAAGCCGTCGAGGCGGCCATTGACCTGCTCGACTCCGGTGAGGCCCGCGTGGCCAGCCCAAATGGCGACGGCAACTGGACTGTCCATCAATGGCTGAAAAAGGCTGTTCTGCTGTCCTTCCGCTTGAATGCCAATGGCATGATTTCCGGCGTGCCCGGCGGCGGCAACTGGTGGGACAAGGTTCCATCGAAATTTCAGGGCTGGGGCTCATCCGAATTCGAGGCTGCTGGTTTCCGCGCAGTCCCGCCTGCCGCTGTTCGCCGCGGAGCCTATATAGCGAAGAATGCGGTCCTGATGCCGTCCTATGTGAACATCGGCGCCTATGTCGGCGAAGGCACAATGATCGACACCTGGGCCTCCGTCGGCTCGTGCGCGCAGGTCGGCAAGAATTGCCATATCTCGGCCGGCACCGGCATTGGCGGCGTTCTTGAGCCGTTGCAGGCGAACCCGACCATCATCGAAGACAATTGCTTCATCGGCGCGCGGTCCGAAGTGGTCGAGGGTGTGGTCGTCGGAGAAGGCTCGGTGATTGCCATGGGCGTCTTCATCACCCAGTCCACCAAGATCGTGGATCGCCACAGCGGCGAGATCACCTATGGCAAGGTGCCGCCTTATTCCGTCGTCGTGCCGGGCACGCTGCCCGACAAGAATGGCGGCCCGAGCCTCGCCTGCGCCGTCATCGTCAAGACCGTCGACGCCCAGACCCGCTCAAAGACCGGTGTCAACGAACTGCTGCGGGACTGATCTAATGCCAAGGGTCTGTCCTGTGCTGCCGTGGCGGCACGGTTTGACAGGTCGTTCGGTGCGCTTCCATCCTGCCTGAAATCAGGAAGAGGGGAGGGCTGAATGGCCAAGTCACTGAAACAGCACAAGCCGGTCGGCGAAGACTATCTCGCGACGGTGAGTCCGAAACTGCGGGTCGCACATGCATTCCCATTTCCGGCGTCCGCCGTCTGGGCCGCCTTGCTGGACGCAGAGGCATGGACGGAATGGCTGCCGATTACGAACGTGGTCTGGACGAGCCCGGAGCCGTTCGGGGTCGGGACCACGCGCACCGTCGAGATCGGGGACCAGAAAGTCGAGGAAACCTTCTTTGCCTGGGAAGAGGGCAAGCGGATGGCTTTCCGGTTTGAAAAGTCGACGCTGCCGGTCTCGGCCGCGGTTGAGGACTATGTCGTCGTTGAAACGCCGGAAGGCTGCGAGCTGCGCTGGGCGGGCAAGGCCAGTGCGCCGCTGATCCTGGGCGGAATTGTCTCCAAACAGCTTGCCAAGGGTCTGAAAGACGGCATGCCGAAACTCGAAGCCCTGATCCGGGACAATCCGGGCCGGTTCGGACTCTAGCCCGATTCCTTCTTGAGGATCAGCCAGCGGTAGATGCCGATGAAGTTGATCACGGTCAGGACAATGTTCTGGTACATGAGCGGGGCCTCGTCATCCGAGAGGCCGATCATGACCCAGCATGTGGAAGAGACCGCAAACACGATAAAGGCGAAGCCGGTAATGCGTCGCCCAAGATCGGCCGACACCATGATGGCCGCGACAATGCCGGTGCCCATCGCGATCCATTCCAAACTCTCCGACATCAAGGCCTGCTTTCTGTTGTGATCATGCTCAGTGATCACAACAATGCCGGGCGAGCCGGGCAGTTCCGAAGCCTAGTCGAACACGACCACCTGCCGCGCGACCGTGCCCTTGTTGTCCTTGAGGTTCTGGAGGGCGCCGGTGATCCCCTCAAGACCGATCCGGTCAGAGACAAGATCATCAAGGTGCAGCTTGCCCTGTCTGTACAGTTCGATCAGGCGCGGGAAATCCACCCGGAACCGGTTAGACCCCATGATCGCCCCCTGCAGGCGTTTTTCTGTCGCCAGCAATTCAATGCCGGGGATCTCGATGTTCACGCCGGGCGAAATCATGCCGATCACGGTTGCCACGCCGCGTGGCCGCAGCATGTGGTAGGCCTGTTCAGCCGTCTGTTTCAGGCCGACGCATTCGAAGGAGTAGTGGACGCCGCCCTTGGTGAGTTCCTTGACGGCCTCGATCGCATTGACCTTGCCTGGATTGACGGTGTCGGTCGCGCCGAAACGGACAGCCATCTGGAGTTTCTCGTCTGACAGGTCTACCGCGATGATACGGCTGGCGCCTGCGATGGCTGCGCCATTGATCGCGGCAAGCCCGACGCCGCCACAGCCGAGGACGGCAACCGTGGAACCCGGCTCGACCTTGGCGGAATGAAAGACTGACCCGACACCGGTAATGACGCCGCACCCGATCAGGCAGGCCTTGTCCATTGGCATATCCTTGTCGACTGCGCATAGCGCGTTCTCATGGACGAGGATCTGTTCGGCGAAGGAAGAGAGGTTCAGGAACTGGCCGACCTTTTCACCCTTGATGGAGAGGCGGGGGGCTTCTGTGGGCTGGCGCTGGAAGTGTTCCTTGTTCACCGTATGGCAGACGGACATGTGGCCTGTCAGGCAGTACTCGCAGGTGCCGCAGAAGGGCGACAGGATCGAGATTACATGGTCGCCCGGCTTGACCGCTGAGACCATGGAGCCGACTTCTTCCACGATGCCGGCGCTTTCATGCCCGAGGATGACCGGCAATTCGGCGGGGAAGTTCCCGTCCCAGAAATGCACGTCCGAATGGCAGACGCCGACCGCCTTCAGCCGGACCAGCACTTCGCGCGGTCCGGGCTTGGAAATCGTGACATCTTCGATGGATAGCGGCGCATTGGGCGCGCGCATGACAGCAGCCTTCATGGGTCTTCCTCCTTTGGCCCGGTCTCCGCGCTCTTGCTGGCGCAGATGACCGAATATGGGAGGAAGTGTCCCTCAGAATGCGCTGCCTGAACAGGCCCTACGCAGGGGCAGGGGTTATTCGGTGGGCGCGGCCACAAGACCGGAAGCGCGACCCATGACGTGGAAAATTTCGTTCTGCTCCATCACACCGGAGACCAGTTCCGACCCAGGGCCGGTTGCGAAGATGGCCACATCATCACCCCCATGCGTTTCCGACGGCATGAAGACGAGGGAGGGTTGCTGGAAGTTCTTTTCGGTCGTGTCGATCTCGGAGAGGTCTTCTCGGGTGCAATCCGGTTCGCCGTCGACCAAATGACACGCGGTCATGCCACTGGCATAGGAGAGCGTTGTGTAGGGTTTGCCGTCCTGTGCCTTCATCGGCGCGTTATCCAGCCCGCTGATGACTTTGCCGAGGATCGGATTGCCGCGCTTTGGATAGCCAGAAATCGTCATCGTGTGTGAATGGTCCGCGGTCACGATGATCAGCGTCTCGTCCGCATCGGTCATTTCCAGCGCTGCGGCGAGGGCCTGGTCCAGTTCATCGGTTTCCGACAGGGCTCGGGCGGCACTGACGCCATGATGGCCATGGTCAATTCGGCCGCCTTCGACCATCAGTACAAAACCGTCCTCATCCTGGGACAGGCGCGTGATTGCCGCCTTTGTCAGATCGACCAGAGAAGGTTCGCCAGCTGGGTCTTCATCCCGATCGAGCGCGAATTTCATGTGCGAGCCTTCAAACAGGCCGAGTACTTTTGCATTCGAGGCGAAGTCGATGGCCTCGAAACCAGCCTTGTCGGTGACATAGACATGGTCGGCGGACTTTGCGGTCCATTCGGCGGTCAGGTCGCGACCATCCGTGCGGCTTCCGGTGCGATTGGCGTCCTCGGCATCTGACTGTTCGGTCGTTGTGAAGGGCGCGCGGCCTCCGGCCATTGCCACTTCAAATCCGTCGCCTTCCGACCACTCGATGAATTGGCGAGCAATATCCTTGCAGTCGCCTGCGTCTCCGCCTTTCAGATCGCTGTCAGCTTCCCAGTCGCGGCTGGGAGTCTTGGCGAAGGTGGACGCCGGCGTTGCATGGGTCAGGCGGGCGGTGGAAACGAGACCCGTTGCGAGGCCTGACCGTTCGGCCAGTTCGAAAATTGACTCTGTCGTGCGCCCTTCGACGCTGGCGCAATTGCCGAAGCCGGCTTCCTTGAGGATGCCGAGCGTTCGTGAATTGACCTTGGCACCGGTCACCATCGCAGTTGCCGTCGAGGCGGAGTCGGAAACCTGATAGTCGTGACTGTAGGTTTTGGACAGGGCCATGTACGGCAGCGTGTCCATGGCCAGCGTATAGGACTCGCCGTCGAGTCCACGTTGTTGGCCAGCATAGATGCGGGCGGCGGTGATGGTCGGAATGCTCATGCCATCGCCAACGAAGAGGATGATGTTCTTCGCCGATTTTACGCCGCGCTCCTGAATGCGTGTTTCTACGGCTTCAGCGGCAGATTGATAATAGGAATCACTTGCCTGGATGGGTGTCGTGCCTTCGCGTAGCGGCGCCGATGAAGCTTCGTTTTGTGCCACGGCGGTATCAGACGGCGCTGAACAGCCTGCGACAGCAAGGACGGTGAGTGAAGCAAGGGATAGAGCAGTGCGGCGCATGATTAGTCTCCGGAATATCAGGTCTGGGGCGGGCATAGACTGAGTTCGTGACACTATTGCTGCACTCAGTCGATTGGATCCACCTTGTGGCCGCGCTGGGCCAGCCAGACCGCGACAAGAATGAGCATACCGCCGCCTGCCTGCAAGGTTGTGAGAGGTTCCTGAAAGAGATGCCAAGAAATCGCGGCAGCCATGACGGGCTGGATCAGGATGATGACACCCGCGATGGAGGTTGGCGTGCTGCCAAGCCCGGTGATGATTAAACCCTGACCGACGACGTGGATCACGATCCCAAGGAACAGGGGCACGGCGAAACCCGACAATTTCTCCGGCAGGAAGTTTTCACCGAAAGCCATGACCATGATGGCTCCGACAATCACTTCCACAAGTGTCAGCCAGAACAAAGTCTCCAGACCGTTCAGTGTTCGCCGGGCGAGCTTCGAGCAGAGGAAATAGCCCGATACGCTGATCGCCGCGATGATCGCAATCCGATCCCCGACAAAATTGGCTCCCCCTTCGGCGGTACCGCCGAGTGACAGGGCCGATGCGCCGCCAATCGCCAGGATTACGGCGAAGAACCACATCGGCGCAGGGCGCTCCTTCAGGAACAGCCATGCGAGGAAGCCGACGCAGACGTTTCCGAGATTCACGATGAAGGTGGCATTGGACACACTGGTCAGGGTGAGGGACCAGTGCCAGAAGCCAATGTCCACAGCGAAACAGATCCCGGCCAGGATGACATATATGTTCGGTTTGCGCGGAGCGCGCCGCTCGACCAGCAAGACGAGCGCAGTCAGCACGGGCAGGGCAAATGTGTAGCGCCAGAAGGCAATGGCCTGCGGGCCGAGGTCGTCGAGACCCAAGCGCAAGCCAATCGGCGCAAATCCGATCGCAACCGCGCCGCCAACCAGCATAAGCACGCCGAGCCATTCCCGGCGTGCCGGCGCTGTCATTTCTGTGGATGTCATTAAAAGAGGCCCGTCATGGCGCGAATGTCTTCAGGCGTCTTGCCGTCTTCACGCCATGCGCGCAATCCCCGGTCCCCGGCGCGCTTGGACAATTTCTTGCCATCTGCCCCCAAAACGAGCGGATGAAACGTATAAAGAGGCTGTGGCCAGTCCATCAGCGCCTGCAGCAGGACATGTACCGATGTCATCTCCCGGATGTCTTCGCCGCGTATGACATGCGTGATCCCCTGCAAGGCATCGTCGTAGCAGCAGGCGAGGTGATAGCTTGTTGGCGTATCCTTGCGCGCGAGCACGACGTCGCCAAAGGGTGCGGGGTCAGCTTTCACCCTGTGCTGGCCGCACTTTGAGAAGACTGTATAGCTCAACGCATCATATACAGGGCCGAGTTGGGCGCGGGCAGCCGAGAGGGATAGCCGCCACGCATAGGCGTGTCCCCGGTCCAGCAGTTCCCGCTCCTTGTCCGCAGGGAGCGACTTGCCAGTGAAGCCGGCCGTATCGGGACTGGCCCCGGCAGGCAGCGCGGCGGCGATCTCTCGACGGGTCTTGAAGCATCGATAAACCAGCCCGCGCGCCTTCAGGGAGTTGAGCGCGGACTCATATTCCGCGAAGTGGTCGGACTGGCGTCGCACGGGGCCATCCCAGTCCAGTCCGAGCCATTCAAGATCGGCGAGAATGGAGGTTTCGTACTCTGGACGGCATCGGGTCTGGTCAATGTCTTCAATCCGCAACAGCACCTTTCCATCATGGGCGCGGGCAGTGTCCCAGACATGGAAAGCCGAGAGCGCGTGACCGAGATGCAAATGCCCGGTGGGGGACGGTGCGAACCGCGTGACAAATTCCCCGGCACCCATGCGACCCCCTGAATCAGCTTGTCTCTCAGGCAATCTAACCATCCCCCGCACAGGCTGAACAGCGTTTAGCTGTTGCAAGCACAGGGCAGGAACCGTATCGCACAGACATACAGGAGGTCATCTCGAATGCCTGTGGATACTTGGTTCACAACAGCCGAGCGCTGGTTCGAAACGAATGTGGTGGATGCGACAGAGCTCGCCACGTTTGGATTCGTGATGCTGTGTGTCCTGCTCGTTGCACTGGTCGTCCTGATGTTCAGCCTGCTGGGTTCGCTGTTGAAGACTTTGCGCAATGCGTCCGGGGCCCGGGCTGCGCGCAATGATAAGTCGCCCGGATACCGCGTACTTGTCGCCCGTCCGGCTGGCAAAGGCGCGGGTCGCGCATGGAAATGGCTGCTCTCGGCGCTCAATTCCCACCTCTCCGAATTCAATTTCGGTGCACCCCTGAAAGTGTTCCGCACGGGCACTATTCGCGGCGGCATCGAAACGCGCGCGGTCCAGCGTGCCCGTCGGCGACTGGAAGTGGCAGATGCGGACATGCTGGTCTGGGCAGACAGGACCGGTCGGCGCGAAGATGGCTTTGTCATTCACGGCCTAAGCCGCGGTGGTGGCCTGACAGCCACGGAAGCGAAGCTGTTCACGCTGCCAATGCCCGGAAAGATGATCGACCTTGAGGGGCAGATGCCACGCGTGGCCGCTTACTTCCTTGCGCGGGAATTGCAGCCTGCGCTGGCCAATCCGCAATCCTTCCGGCCCGAAAAGATAAAGATCCTGTCTAATGCGCTGGCTGAAATCCTTGAGGACTCGCCTACGCTTCCGGTCGCTCTGCGCAGCCGTATCGAAGCGGATTTTTGCGCGTCTCTGGTGCACGTTGCCGAACAGTCTGGAGATATGGATGCGCTCGACCACGTGATCACGCTTCGGAGAATCCATCTCCAGGATATCAAGAGTGATGGCGACACATCGCGGGCCGTTCAGGCGCACATGGATCTCGGCCGGGCCCTGCTGGCGCGCGCGACAAACCAGTTCGATCGCAAGACCGTCGAGGAGGCGATCAGTCACCTCACCAAAGTGATTGAGGCCTTGCAGGCAGACCCGACCATAAAGCGCGCCCAAGCCGCTTCTGACGCCATGTACAAGGCGCAGAACCTGCTTGAGACACGCAAAAGGTTTGCCGTGAATTTCGGCGGCTAGCGCCAGCCTGATCGCGATCAGGTCGACACACCCAGGCCGATTGGGCAGGACACGCCCGTGCCTCCAATCCCGCAATACCCGTTCGGGTTTTTTGCAAGGTATTGCTGATGGTATTCCTCGGCGAGATAAACCTTGTCCAACGGCGCAAGCTCCGTTGTGATCTGGCTGGCATGACCGCTCTGGGCAAGCGACTTCTCATATACTGCGATCATCTCGCGCGCAGTTTCGGCTTGTGCCTCGGATGTCGTGTATATTGCCGAGCGGTATTGCGTGCCGATGTCATTTCCCTGACGCATTCCCTGGGTTGGATCATGGCTTTCGAGGAACAGTTTCACGAGTGCGGCGAAGGTCACTTCGGCAGGGTTGAAAACCACTTCAACGATTTCCGTGTGCCCGGTCCCGCCTGAGCAGACTTCTTCATAGGTCGGGTTCGGGGTCGATCCGCCAGCATAACCTACCCGGGTCAGCCAAACGCCATCCTGCTGCCAGAATACACGCTCAGCGCCCCAGAAGCAGCCGAGGGCGAATACGGCCGTTTCGTATCCCGCCGGAAGGGGGCCCTGCAGGTCACGGTCGAATAGATAATGCGTGGTGGCGGTCGGGATCGGATCGGGGCGGCCGGGCAGGGCGCTCTCGGCATCCGGGATGGTCAGTTTTTTCTTCGAGAACAACATGAGGGGTCTCCCTTTCTGTGTCTCATATGGGTTTGTCTGCCGGGAACGGCAATCACAGTCTTGCGATCTTGCAGGCCTTCGGTTATTGGCTCCCCTCTGCTGAGTACGGTGAGGTGGCCGAGTGGTCGAAGGCGCACGCCTGGAAAGTGTGTAGGCTAGCAATAGTCTCCAGGGTTCGAATCCCTGTCTCACCGCCAGCATTTCCCAGGTCCAAACGATGCGTTCGTCAAGGCTGAGGGCGTTCAGGACTCTACTGTCGTCGGCGATATGCTGAGCGCACAAGAATCCAATAAGTAGATTGTAATCCCTTTTGAATTGTCTTCATATCCGGTTGCTTTCAGGAGACATCGACATTGTTAGAATTAAGCTTGGAGCCAGCCGGGAAAGATTACCTGAACATCGGGGTTGCTGCCGGTGCCAACGTTATCATACGGTCGCCTACCTTTTCGGAAGAGAAGGCGGCGTGGGAATGTGAATTTTCAATCAAGGGATCGGAAAGTGAATTCCATTCGAGCTTGTTCGGAGTCTCTGAACTGCAAGCCGTCGAATTAGTTATAGGTTTCATCAACAAGATGTTCCCTTAAGGCCCTGAATCCACCAACTGTCGTTCCCGCGCGTCGCCGAGGTGAAGTTGCGGCAGTCTACCGTGCAGGCCGTGCGTCCTGCTTTTCCTTCTGAGCCGTCGGATGTTCTACCTTCTTTGAAGGGGACGCTTCAGGCTCGTGCGTCTGGTGACTGTCAGGCTTGGCGGATGCTTTCTGCATTGGCCGGTCCGCCGTTTGCTTTTTTGCCGCCTTCACCGGTTGGAGTTTGTTGTCCTGCAGAAGTGGCGCGTAAATCCATTTCTCCGGCTGACCCGGGCCAGAGATCCGCGCCCAGTCACCTTTGGTGACATACATGGACACTTCCGCACCAAGGTTCAGTACAGTGATGAAAGAGTTACTGACTCCAGGGCCGCCGCGCACGTTTACGGCTTCCGCTTTCACATAGCGGATGCCATGATGGCTGGCGGCGCTTTGCGGATTTTCGCGCGGGGCCTGGGCAGAGGCGATGGGCCCGAATGCGGCTGCGCTGGATACGAGGCCGATAGCGAGGAGGGTTTTCAACTTTTTATTCAGCATGGGATGAGTCCTGATCCTGAGAATGCGTGGTTCACCATGATTAGGCGATCCCTGTGCCGAGGGTTTGTCAGCTCCCCGGGAAATGGTGTCGGTGTGCAACATCGGTGTCCCCGGATTGGCGCCTCTGTGGCGACATCAAGGCGCGTGTTGAGGATCTGGCAATGTCAGACTGGAAACTCTGCAAATGCTTTATGGATTTTGAGCGAATGTTAACTAATTGTCGCAATTCTTGACGCTGAACCTTTAACCGTCCCTGCCAAGGATTAACGCCATGCTGATACGCGCAGCTGCCACTCTTGCCGGAACTCTCCTCATCGGACTTCCGGCGTTCGCCCAGGAACTCATCGTCGAGCAACAGGTTGAACGTGTGATCGTCATCGAAGACGAAGAGGGCGGATTGGAAATGGAGCTGCTGCCTGCTGAGGAAGTGAAGCCGGGTGAGCAGTTGTTTTATTCCGTGACATATTCAAACCCGGGCGAAACCCCGGCAAGGGACGCTGTTCTGACCTTGCCAGTGCCGGCAGATGTGAGCCTGCTCGAAGATTCTGCCATGGCCGAATATGATCAGGCCTCTGTTGATTTCTCCATGGACGGTGGGGCGACATACGTGCCGCGTGAAAAACTGATTGCGGAATCCGGTCTCGATGAGATCCAGCCGGTGAGCGTGTCCATGCCGGAAGAGATCACGCATATGCGCTGGACCTTCAATCGTGAGATTGGTCCGAAAGATTCAGGCAAGATTTTCTTTGCGGCGGTCCTCAAGGAAAATACGCGTCCCGTCAGCCCCTGAATTGACGGACGCAAGGCCGTTAGCGTAACGCCTGCGGCATGACACTCGTAAAAATCTGCGGCCTGACCGATCCCGACCTCGTGCGCTATACCGCGCAAGCCGGGGCAGACTGGATTGGGTTCGTGTTTGCCGAGGCCAGCCCGCGGCACGTAACGGAAGCAGCGGCGGCCAACCTTTTGATGCAGGTAGGGTCCGCCACGCCGGTGGCCTTGCTGGTTGACCCGGACGACGCGCAGATCGACCGGATCGTGGCGCTGGGGTTTCCGATATTGCAATTGCACGGTTCGGAATCCCCTGAGCGCGTCGCCGAAGTCAAGGCGCGGACGTGTCTGGAGATCTGGAAAGCCGTGGGAATTGCCGATTCAGACGATCTGAAACGGGCTGAGGCCTACACGGCAGCCGATCGGCTTCTGGTGGACGCGAAACCGCCTAAGGGCGCTGATCGGACAGGCGGGCACGGATTGTCATTTGACTGGAATTTGCTGAAAGGCTGGCAGAGACCGGCACCCTGGATTCTTGCTGGGGGGCTGACACCGGACAATGTCTCCGATGCCGTGCGTCTGACCGGTGCGCCAGCAGTGGATGTCTCTTCAGGCGTAGAGCGTGTTCGCGGCCTGAAGGACCGGGTACTGGTAAAGACATTCATCGACGCCTCAAAAAATTCATAACAAACTGATTGTTCTGTTTTTGTTCTGTGCTAATATGGCTCCTATTGGCAATGGGAGGACGTGTCATGTTTCCAGAAGAACTGACGAGTGTCGCTGGCAAGTTGGCGGAATGCTGCAATTCTGGCCGCGAGGCCGAAGCGCTGGAGACACTTTACGCACAAGACTGCGTGTCGGTCGAAGCGCTTGCAATGGGCGATGCGGGCCGCGAAGCTCAGGGGCTCGACGCCATCAAGGGCAAGCACGACTGGTGGTATGGCGCGCACGATGTGCACCAGGTCAGCGCCGAGGGGCCGTTCCTGTTTGGGGATGACCAATTTTCTCTCGTCTTCGACATGGATGTCACCAACAAGGAGTCCGGCGAGCGGATGCAAGCCAAGGAGGTTGGCGTGTATACGGTCAAGGACGGGAAGATCGTTCGAGAGGAATTTTTCTATTCCCCCATGGGCTGACGCGTCACGGGGCCGGGCGCATCGTCGCGCTTTCCTTGGCACGTCCTTCGGTCTAGATACGGGCCGGTAGTGCAAGGAAAGCAGGACGATGGATTTGCGGAACACATGGGATCAATGGCCAGATGCGAACGGCCGCTTTGGAGACTTTGGTGGGCGCTATGTCGCCGAGACATTGATGCCATTGATCCTCGAACTTGAGGCCGAATACCGCAAGGCCAAGGAAGATCCAGCTTTCAAGGCGGAAATGGACGATTTGTGGGCCCATTATGTCGGGCGTCCATCGCCTTTATATTTTGCGGAGCGGCTGACCGAGCATTTCGATGGCGCAAAAATCTATTTCAAGCGCGATGAGCTGAACCATACGGGCGCGCACAAGATCAATAATTGCCTCGGCCAGGTCCTGCTCGCTAGGCGTATGGGCAAGACCCGCATCATCGCCGAAACGGGCGCCGGTCAGCATGGTGTTGCCACGGCGACAATCTGCGCGCGCTTCGGACTGGATTGCGTTGTCTTCATGGGCGAGACGGATGTCGAGCGCCAGAAGCCGAACGTTTTCCGCATGAAACTGCTCGGCGCAGAGATCGTCCCGGTCTCTTCCGGCACAGGCACCCTGAAAGACGCAATGAATGAAGCACTGCGTGACTGGGTCACCAATGTCGAAGACACCTTCTACTGCATTGGCACGGCTGCGGGGCCCCATCCGTATCCGGAGCTTGTCCGCGACTTCCAGAGCATTATCGGCAAGGAGGCTCGCGCCCAGATGCTTCAGCGGGAAGGGCGCCTGCCCGACGCGGTCATGGCCTGTATCGGCGGTGGTTCGAACGCGATTGGCCTGTTTCACCCTTTCCTTGAAGATGAGGGCGTTCGCCTGATCGGCGTCGAGGCCGCTGGCCACGGAATTGAGACAGGAGAGCATGCTGCCGCGCTGAATGGCGGCAAGCCGGGCATCCTGCATGGGAACAAGACCTATCTCCTTCAAACCGATGACGGCCAGATCATCGATGCGCATTCGATCTCGGCGGGACTGGACTATCCGGGCATCGGGCCAGAGCACGCTTTCCTGAGAGATTCCGGTCGCGCTGAATACTTGTCGTGCACGGATAAGGAGGCGCTTGCAGCTTTCCAACTGTGCACGCGGCTTGAGGGTATTATTCCGGCGCTCGAGCCCTCACACGCCATCGCGCGCGTAGGTGAGGTCGCTCAGGCACTCGGCAAGGATGGGCTGATGATCCTGAACATGTGTGGTCGCGGCGACAAGGACGTTTTCTCGGTCGCCAAGGCCCTCGGCGTCGATATGTAGGGAAGAGGCCGATGATCTCGCATGTGACCTTGGGCACGAATGATCTGGAAAATGCAGCTGCCTTTTACGAGCCGATCATGCAGGCGCTTGGGAATCCGCGTGTACCATTCGAGCGGTCTGATCCGTTTATCATGTGGCGGCGTCCGGGCGATGACCGCCCGCTGGTCGCTTTGGTGCGGCCGTTCAATGACCAGCGACACGAGCCGGGCAATGGCCAGATGCTCGCCCTGCTCGCACCCGACCGGCCCAGCGTAGATGAGGCGCACGCAGTTGCCATCTCTCGCGGCGCTCAGGATGAGGGTACCCCGTGCCTGCGCCCGCAATATCACGCGAACTATTACGGGGCATATTTCCGAGATCTCGATGGAAACAAGATTTGCATCGTTTGCCACGATCCCGATGGACGAGGCGGTTAGAAAATGTTCCCCTGCGCCTTCACTTTATCTTTTGTCGAGAGAGTAAATTGACTGATCTCCTTCTCATTCGCATTACCTGTCCGTCGCGCCGTGTGGCCGAGGAAATTGGCGACGCGGCCATCGAGCACCGTCTCGCTGCCTGCGCCAATCTCGAAGGGCCGGTCTCGTCCACCTATCGCTGGAAGAGTGTGGTGGAGCAGGCTTTCGAATTCGTGTTGTGGCTGAAAGCGCCGAAAGCGAATTGGGATCGGATCGAAGCCCTCGTCCTGACGCACCATCCCTATGAAGTACCCGCTATGGTCGCATTGCCTTGCATTCAGGCGAATGCGCCTTATGAGGCATGGGTTCACGAGAATACGGACACCTGATGCCAACTTCCCGCATTACAGACACCTTCGCCCGCGCAAGCGGCGAATCCCGCGCCGTTCTGGTTTCCTACCTTATGGCCGGCGACCCAGACCTTGAGACGAGCTATGCTGCCATGTGCGCGCTGCGCGACAACGGCGCCGATATCATTGAGCTTGGCGCGCCCTTTACCGACCCGATGGCCGATGGGGCATCCATTCAGAAGGCGGGCTTGCGCGCGCTCGCCAATAAAACAACGCTCGCTGACACGCTGGCGCTGGCGGCCCGGTTTCGCGCCGAGGACCAGACAACGCCTGTCATTATCATGGGATATGCCAATCCTGTGTTCCGCATGGGATATGCTGAGTTCGCCAAGGCGGCTCATGCAGCCGGTGTCGACGGAACCATCCTGGTAGATTTGCCGCCGGAAGAAGATGGCGAACTGCGCGAGGCCTATGCGCAATACGATCTTTCCGTGATTCGGCTTGCGACACCCACCACCCATGAAAACCGCATGAAAAAAGTTGCCGAAGGCGCCAGCGGATTCCTCTATTTCGTCGCTGTGACAGGCGTTACAGGCGCTGGCAGCGCGGATCCGCAGGCGATTGCCGGGAACATTGAAATGGCCAAACGTGTTTCAGGATTGCCGGTCTGTGTGGGTTTTGGCGTCAAAACTGGCGCTCAAGCTGCAGAAATGGCTAAAATTGCCGATGGGGTTGTCGTAGGCTCCGCTTTCGTGGAGCATGCAGAAAAGGCCCACGAATCGGGGGATTTTGCCAGTGCACCGCGGGGAATGGGCGCGTTGGCGAAGGAGTTGAGCTCGGCGATCAGAACGATCACCAAGCCTTAAGTGTTGATTGCCGCCGAGGAGGTTCTGGCATGAACTGGATTACCAAGGTCACCCCGCCGGGCCTGAAGACCATGCTCGCGAAGAAGGACACGCCCGACGATTTGTGGGTGAAATGTCCTCTGTCCGGCGAACTGGTCTACAAGACCGATCTGGAAGAAAACTGGCATGTCACACCTGCTGGCGCGCATCTGCGGATCAGCCCGCGCACCCGCCTGCGCCTCCTGTTCGATGATGAGCGCTGGGAGCCTTTGGCCCTGCCATCGGTTCCGCATGACCCCCTGAAATTCAAGGATGACAAGCCTTATCCGTCGCGCCTGAAGGCTGCGAAGGCCAAGATTGCGGCCCGGGACAAGAAAGAGTCCGAAAATGGTGGCGCACCGATCATCCAGGAAGACTGTATGGTGGCGGCCTATGGAAAGATCGGCGGCGTGCCCACGGTCGTACTGGTTCAGGATTTTGCCTTTATGGGCGGATCCTTGGGCATGGCGGCAGGGGAAGGCTTTGTAGCGGCTGCGCAGATGGCGTTGGCCCGCAAGGCGGGCTTTGTTGTGTGCACGGCGTCCGGTGGCGCTCGCATGCAGGAGGGCACGCTGAGCCTGATGCAGATGCCGCGCACGACGCTCGCGATCAATGAGCTGGCCGAAGCCAAACTACCTTATATTGTGCTGCTGACTGATCCGACGTCGGGCGGCGTGTCGGCATCTTATGCGATGCTTGGCGATATCCATATTGCCGAACCTGGCGCAATGATCGCCTTTTCCGGCCCGCGTGTGATTGAACAAACCATTCGCGAAAGCCTGCCGAAAGGGTTCCAGCGATCCGAATTCCTGCGCGAAAAGGGTCAGGTGGACATTGTCTGCGACCGGCGCAAGCTGAAGGACACGATCTCAAATGTCCTGTCGATGCTGATGCCAAATGTGCGGCGCGCTGAAGATCGCCTGCCGGTTTCTCTGACGCCACCCAAAACGCATGCCGCCAAGACCCCAAACAAGAGTAAGGGCAGCTCTGCTTGATCGGTGACAGTTCGGCCCTGGCCGAGGCGCTGGGGCGGTTCGAAGGGCTATATCCAGACACGATTGAACTATCGCTCGGGCGCGTCTTGAATGCGCTTGAGTTGCTTGGGCGGCCGCAAGACAGGCTGCCGCCCGTGATACATGTGGCCGGAACCAACGGCAAAGGGTCCACCTGCGCCTTCATGCGGGCCATGATGGAAGCGGCGGGCCTTAGCGTTCATGTCTTTACCAGTCCGCACCTCGTGCGTTTCAACGAGCGTATCCGGCTCGCCGGTGAGATCGTGGATGATGCGCGCCTGATCGACTGGCTGGAGCGAACCCATGACGCGATCAAGGGGCAGGAGATCACACAATTCGAAGCGACGACGGCCACGGCCCTGCTCGCCTTCTCGGAAGTGCCGGCTGATGTACTGATTCTCGAAGTCGGACTTGGTGGCAGCTATGATGCGACCAATGTGATCGACCAGCCCGCGCTCAGCGTGATCACGCCAATCGACTTTGATCACAAGGCCTTTCTCGGCTCGGATATTCGCAAGATTGCGGGTGAGAAAGCGGGAATCATTAAGTCCGGTCGCCCGGCGCTGACCGCGATCCAGCGCAAGATCTGTGACAATGTCATCGTAAAACGGGCCGAAGATGTTGGCGCGCCGCTCTATCGCCTGAAAGTGCACTTCATTGATGCAATGCCGGAAGACCTTGGCCTGTTGGGCGAACACCAGCGGGCCAATGCGGCTCTGGCCGCCATGGCCGTGCAGCTGTTCGGGAATTCCACAATCATCGACCAGAATGCGATCTTCGAAGGCGCCCGCAACGTGGTGTGGCCTGCGCGTATGCAGCGCCTGAAAGACGGGCCGCTTACGGCGCTCGCTCCCGATCAGGAAATCTGGCTGGATGGCGGACACAATCCGCATGCGGCCCGCGCCATTGCGAGACAGCTGAACAACATGCCCGGGCGTACCGCACTGGTCGCAGCCATGCTCGCCTCCAAGGATGCGACCGGCTATTTCATGCCGTTCCGGCAGGTGCGACCTGAGGTCTTCACCTTGCCGAATGCGCCGGGTCATCAGGGCGCCGAGCCTCAGGCCTTGGCGGAAGCGGCCACCAATGCGGGGCTGAAAGCTGCCGCGTACGACAGTCTCGAAGCGGCGCTCAAGGCTGCGGCGACAACCGGCGTCGACCGGATCCTGATTTGCGGATCTCTGTATCTGGCAGGGGAGGTGCTCGCGCAGAATGGTGAGCCGCCCGCCTAATCCCTATTCTGCGGCGAGTTTCAGCCCGTCGCCTTCATCATTCAGCGTTTCAGCGACCTTGTGCGCCAGTCGGCGCGCCACTTCGGTCTTGCCCATGCGGGGCCAGCGTTCGGATCCGTTCCGGGTGATCAGGGCAATCTCGTTTTCCGAGCCGCCCATCACATCCCCGGAGACATCATTGGCGACGATCCAGTCACAATTCTTGCGGGCGAGCTTCGCTTCAGCGTGTTCCTCGACATCATGCGTCTCTGCGGCGAAGCCGATCACCAGGGCGGGTCGGTTCTTGCGTTTGTTGGCCAGCGTCTTGAGGATATCCGGGTTTTCGGTCAGTTCCATGGACGGATGTTCGCTGCCTGCGCCCTTGATCTTCAGCTTCTTGGTTGCGGCCCGTGCCGGGCGCCAGTCAGCAACCGCGGCCACAGAAACGAATACATCAGCAGGCAGAGCGTCCTCGCAGGCCTTCAACATCTGGCGGGCAGTCTCGACCGGTACGAAATTCACTCCCCGTGGTGCGGGCAGGGCGACCGGACCGGAGACCAAAGTGACCTGCGCACCCAGACGCGCGAGCGCTTCGGCAATCGCATAGCCTTGCTTGCCGGAAGAATGGTTGGACAAGAACCGAACAGGATCCAGCGGTTCGCGTGTCGGGCCTGCTGTGACAAGCGCGTGGGTTCCCGCCAGTGCGCCGGTGGCGTCTCCTGCCAGCATGCGTTCGATTTCTTCGGCGATGACCGGAAGTTCCGGAAGGCGGCCAGGACCGAATTCACCGCAGGCCATCGCGCCTTCGTCCGGCTCCATCACCGTCACGCCATCCGCGCGGAGCGTTTCGACATTCCGCACCGTGGCTGGGTGCTGCCACATGCGCACATTCATGGCGGGCACGACCAGGACAGGTTTGTCAGTCGCCAGAAGTGTGGTGGAGGCAAGATCATTGGCGAGGCCACCTGCGGCCTTGGCCATCAGGTCTGCGGTAGCCGGGCAGACAACGACGAGATCGGCCGAGCGGGAAAGCTCAATATGGCCCATTTCCGCTTCGTCACTGAGGTTGAACAGCTCGGTATAGACCTTGTCGCCGGACAGGGCGGAGACCGAGAGAGGGGTGACGAATTCCTGGCCGCCCTTCGTCACGATGCACCGACAGGCAATGTCGCGCCGGCGCAACTCCCGGATCAGTTCCAGGCTCTTATAGGCGGCAATACCGCCGGAAATGATCAAAAGGATGCGTTTTTGCGTCATGGGCCGGGCTCTGTTTGTTACGCGTGTCTTATCGCAAATTTCTTGCCGTTACCCCATGAAATCCCTGTGAACTTGGCGGCTCGGTTAAGGTTTTCGCGGGTTTCAGCAGGGAAATGCCCGAAACTCGCTATTTCGCTGCCCAGATGCCCAGCGCAACCAAGACCGCGATGAAGCCAAACCAGCCCCACCAAGGCGCAAACCGGCGTGGAAGCGGCGGGGGCGAAACCGGTTCGAGTAGTGAGGCCTCAAATCTGTCCATGACTTCTGGCAGACGCTTCAACCGGTTGGTGATCTCTTTCACATTGCCTGCGACAAGTTTTGCGGCGCCCTCTGGACCAAAGCTGCGCCGGATCCACGTGCCGACCACGGGTTCGGACGCAAACCATATATTGTGCGACGGGTCGATCGCGCGGGCGACGCCTTCCACTTGGACCATGGTCTTCTGGAGCAGGACAAGTTCCGGACGCAGGGACATTCCGAATGTGTGCGTATAGTCGAACAATTGAAGCAGGACGCGACCCATCGAGACTTCTTCGGCCGGTTTGCCATGTACGGGTTCGCCGATGGAACGGAGAGCTTGTGCGAACTCCCCGATGGACTGGTTGGCCGGTACATAACCGGCCTCGAAATGGACTTCGGCAACACGGCGGTAATCGCGCTTCAGGAAGCCCCAAAGGATTTCGGCGAGGAAGCGGCGCTCGACCAGGCCGATCCGGCCAATGATTCCGAAATCCACCAGGGCCACCTTGCCTTCCGGCGTGATGATGAGATTGCCTTCATGCATGTCCGCATGGAACACGCCGTATTCGATCGCATGGGTCAGGAAGCCCTGCGTGATGTCGTTCGCCAATTTCTTGCGGTCGATGCCGGGACGGTCCAGCGCTTTTGGATCGGTGAGAGAAACTCCGTCGATCCAGTCGATGGTAAGAACCCGGCGACCGGTGCGGTCCCAATCGACGGAGGGAATGACGAAATGGCCGGATTTCTGGCTGATTTCGTGCATTTCGTCTGCGCCGCCTGCTTCGAGGCGCAGGTCGGTTTCGCGCATCATGGCATTCGCAATGGTTTCAGTGAAAGCCACAGGTTTCAGACGCTGGCTCTCGGCTGAGATGCCTTCGATGGTGCGCGCAGCGCGTTTCATGGCAGAAAGCTCCACCATCAATTTGTGCTCAATTCCCGGCCGCAGGATTTTCACGGCGCGTTCGCCTTCCGGCAGGGACATCTTGTGGACCTGCGCGATGGACGCGGCCGCAACCGGGTCTGACAATTCGGCAAACAGGCGCGCGGCGTCAGCCTCACCAAACTCTTCCGCAAGGGCGGCGCGCGCCGCTTTCATCGAAAAGGGCGGCAGCTTGTCCTTCAGACGGCCCAGATCCTGGGTGACTTCAGCGCCGAACACATCCGGGCGCGTGGCCAGAAACTGCCCAAGCTTGATATAGGCCGGTCCCAGCTTTTCCAACGCGCGGGCGAGGCGCTCGCCGGGGCGTCCCCGCGCGCCGCCACCAAAGACACGTAGCACCCGCCCGGCGATGCGGGCAGGCAGAGGCAGGCGGGTCTGGTAAGCGCCCGGCAGGATCACATCGTGTCGCGCGAGTGCTATGCCAGCGCGCATCAGGCGGCGATAATCTCCAATCAGTCCCATGCCATGCTCCGCGCGCCAACGGGAACCGGCAGGCCCGGACGGCGTTTGATGAGGGAAGATATGTTTACAGAGGAGGCTGTCATGGCCACTAAAAAAGCACCAAAAAACAAAGGAACTCTATACTTTGTGACGAGTGGACTGCTTGTGGCTGCAATGATTGCTGCGGCGATCTATTATGCCGAGCCGAGCCAAGCCCCAGACCAGCTGTTGCTGGACCCTGCACAGCGCTCCAGTCTGACGCCGGATTCGAGCCCAAGCTGACCCGCATCAGACCGCCCAGCCGAAGTGCAGGGCGGCGATGCCTCCCGAATAATTCGTGACACTCACACGAGAAAAGCCTGAATCTTCGATTTCTTTGCGGAAGGCGTCCTGTGTGGGAAATTTCCGTATTGATTCAACAAGATACTGATAACTATCGGCATCTCCCGCAATCAGGCTGCCGAGGCGCGGGATCACATTGAAACTGTATGTGTCGTATGCGGCCTGCAGGGCAGGGACCGTCATATGACTGAACTCCAGAACGGCCAATCTGCCGCCCGGTTTCAACACGCGGCGGAACTCCCGTAATCCTTCCAGACGATCCGCAAAATTGCGAATTCCGAACGACACGGTGACGGCATCGAATACTCGGTCGGGATAGGGCAATTTCTGGCCGTCGGCGCAAATCCAGTCTAGCCGACCTTCCCATTTAGCATTGTCCGCACGGGCTTTGCCTGCGTCCAGCATGGCATCATTGATGTCGGACACGATTGCGGTGGCGGGCGTGTCGATGCTCCTGCGCTTGCCCGCCTTGTCAGCCAAGGTGAGGAAGGCGCGTGCCAATTCGCCGGTGCCGCCAGCAACATCCAGATGGCGCTCGCCGGGCTGTGGGTTCACCTGATTCATCGCATCATGCTTCCAGAGGCGGTGGACGCCTGCGGACATGAGATCGTTCATCAGGTCGTAGCGGGACGCGACAGAGCGGAAGACGCCTTTCACGCGGGCGACCTTCTCCGTCTCGGTGACCTCTTCGAAGCCGAACGACACCTTGCGTTCCGTATCTCTATCTGCAGACATGCGCGCCACCATAGTTGCCTCGATCACCCTAGGCTATATGCCATAGCCATGCCTGAATTACCCGAAGTCGAGACAGTTCGCCGCGGACTTGCGCCAGTCATGGAGGGCCAGCGTATTGAGCGTCTTGTCCACAACCGGGCTGATCTACGGTTTCCCTTCCCCGACCGGTTCGCCGAACGCCTCAGCGGTGCGCGTATCACCCATCTGGGCCGCAAGGCGAAGTTCCTGACGCTTGCCCTGTCGACGGATGAGGTCCTCGTCATGCATCTCGGCATGACTGGACGGTTCACGGTGGCGGACGACAAACTCGGTGCGTTCCATCACGAGACCGGCACAGACCCACGCCATGACCATGTTGTCTTCCAGCTCGAAAGCGGCGCGCGCGTAACCTATAATGATCCGCGTCGATTTGGTTTCATGGAACTCTGGCCCGCGCAGCAGTTTCAGGCGTATCCAAGGTTAATGGCGATGGGGCCGGAGCCACTTTCCAATGGGTTTTCCGAGGCGTATCTGAATACAGTTCTGCGGGGGCGCAAGACGCCGATCAAATCGGCGCTGCTCGACCAGTCGGTGATTGCCGGGCTCGGTAATATCTATGTGTGCGAAGCGTTGTGGCGTGCGGGTGTATCCCCGCGCCGGAGTGCAGCGACCGTGCCGGGCCAGCGCGCCGCACGCCTCGTGCCAGCGATCAATGACGTTATAGCCGAAGCTATAGCGGCAGGCGGCTCATCCATCTCAGATTTCGCCAGCGCGAGTGGGGAGCTTGGCTATTTCCAGCACACTTTCGCCGTCTATGACCGGGAAGGGGACTCTTGCCGCAACTGCACCAAGCCGATCCAACGCATCGTCCAATCAGGTAGGTCGAGTTTCTTCTGTAGTGCCTGCCAACGCTAGGGACGAGATGGCCCCAGCGCGGCCAGAATCTGAATGGCTGTTTCCAGATCATCTGCCCGTACAAGGGAGTCGACGAGTTTTTTCGCCTCCCGCTTCAGCAAACCTATCTTTGCATGCTCAAGGTCGCGGACCTCGGGTGCCGCAGGAAATGGCTCGTAGAAATAGTTGATCGGCTTACCGAGGGCGATGGCCACGTCCCTCAACCTGCCAGCTGACAAACGACTGCGGCCGGCCTCATACTTCTGAACCTGCTGAAAAGTAAGGCCCAACTTTTCGGACAACGCCTCTTGCGTCATTCCCACTTCACGACGCGCCTGTCGGACTTGCCGACCGATAAAGCGGTCTGCATCTGTGGGTTTTCTTACGTCCTGGGGAGATGGGGCATGCGGCATCCTGGGTCCCTGAGGCCGGGTGTCTGACGCAATGCGCCGCGCACCCATTGAAATCAGGGGCTGACAATATTCAATCCTGAGTGGTTTTCAAGCCCAAAGAATGCCCGCACGCAACTTGCGATTGTGTGTCGAGTTGTGCTTTATCTTTCGAGGCGGCCAGAGCCAACATCCTCATGCAGGATGATCAATTGGGCCGACGACTATTTCGGATCAAGCCGAATGACGTCGTCTTCTGACGATGCCGGCTCTGCAGTATCGTCGGGAAGGGACAGGCCAAGCGAAGGAGCATCCTCGAACTGGCCTCCGCCAAAACCGCCGGACCCGATCAGCAGACCATCATCTTCGTCCGACTGCCCAATTCGCAAATTCAGCGTACCGCTGCCAGTGTCCTGAGCCGCTGATGAACTTGGCAGGTTCAGATTGAGGGAGCCCGTATATTCGTCCTCGACCTGGGCGGTCTCGGTAGCGACGACAGCTGCGTCTTCACTGCTGGAATTTTCAGAACAGGCCGTCCCTGCCAGACAGAAAGACACGATGGCGATAGACGTTGTCAGTTTCATGATCATGTCCCCATTCTTGCCGGGAGCTTCAGCGGCTCGCAAGCTTGTCTTGCACAACGTTCCAGAAATCGGCAGCGATATCAATGCCGCTGAGTTTCTTGATGGCCTGAACACCGGTGGGGGAGGTGACATTCACCTCGGTAAGACGCCCGCCAATCACGTCGATGCCCGTCAGGACGAGTCCGCGACGTTTCAATTCCGGCCCGATGGCTTCGCAAATCCGCATATCCGCGTCGCTCATATCTGTCTCCTCGGCCGTACCGCCGACAACGAGGTTCGATCGGACCTGACCTTCCTTGGGGCGCCGGTTGAGCGCGCCGGCGGCTTTGCCATCGATCAAGATGATGCGCTTGTCGCCCTCACTGACGGCCGGCAGAAATGCCTGAACCATGACCGGTTCACGCGAGCGACTGAAGAAGAGCTCAGTCAACGAGTCGAAATTGGAATCGTCCTGCTTCAGGCGAAACACGCCTGCGCCGCCATGCCCATAGAGCGGCTTGATGATGATGTCCTTGTGCTCTGCGCGGAAGGCTTCGATGACAGACAAGTCGCGCGACATAAGGGTTGGCGGCATCAGGTCTGGATACATTAGCGGGAAAATCTTTTCTGGACTGGATCGGACGCCAGCCGGGTCGTTCACGACGAGGGTTTCATCTGCGATTTCCTCAAGCAGATGGCAGGCCGTGATATAGCTCATGTCAAAGGGTGGGTCCTGACGCATCAAGATGACGTCAACGTCTTTTGCAAGATCCAGCCGAACGGGCGCATCAAACAGGCCGGGTGCGTCCTTCACACGTTGAACGCGCGCGGGTCGAACCAAGGCCGTTACGCGGCCTTGCTCGATGCTCATGTCATCGGGACCGTAGACGAAAAGCTCCATGCCGCGCGCTTGTGCGACTTCGGCCAGGGCAAAAGTGGTGTCTCCGTCGATATTGACGGATTCGAGCGGATCCATCTGGATCGCAACGCGAAGGCTCATGAGGCGGCTCCCTTCATGGGCCGCCGCCCGCGCGACCTGACCCGGCTAGTAATTGGCGCCGATCAGTTCCCCGTCGGCCTGATAGTCATATGAGGCATCGGGTGCTGTTTGATAAGGGGGCGTGCCCTGCGTCGTTGGCGCGGCTTGTTGGGTGCGGGTATTGTCACGAATGCGGACATAGGAAACCACCTGTTTCACGCCGCCCACCACACTGGCCTCCTCGGCTGCGCGCTTCAACTCCTCGGCCGACCGCGCGATGCCCATAAGGTAGACAACGCCATTATAGGTTTCGATGTTGAAGTTGAGGCTTTTGACCGTGCTGGACCCAACCAGGCGTGCGCGGACCCGACCCGTGATGACTTCATCGGAGACATTTGCGAGGAAACCGCCCGGAGGCTGGATACGAATTTCATTGGCGACATCGCGCGTGAGGTGAGAGGTCCAGGCGATACCTTCGGCTTTCACACGCTCTTCCGGAGTGTTTACGCGGCCGGAGAGCAGGACGAGTCCCCCGGTGACCTCCACATCGACCTCTCCAAACTTGTTTGCGCTTTCAGACAGGAGTTTACTCTTGATCTCATTCGACGCGGTGGCATCGTCCACAGCTTCACCGAGCGATTTCTCCTGGGCGGCGGCAACGCCAACGGCCCCGGCGGTGCCAAGCGCTGCAACGGCGCAACCCCCGAGCGGCAAAGCAAACAAAACGGCGGCAGCAGCAAATTGCATGCGCATGAAACTCTACTCCATCAGCAACAAGAATGACGTCGGAATATGCCCTGAACATGCGGCGAAAATCTGGCAAACTGCGCATAAGGTGCAATTTGGTGCGAATTCAGACTCGATATGACGGCGACAGACCTTTAATGGCTGGTTGTTCGGCCCCGTAGATGCTATTATCTGAAGAGGACGTAACAAGAAGGAACCGGACCCCTGACCCCCAGCGCCCCGCGGCTCCAGCCCGCCCAGCAGGCCACGCTCGAAGAAATCCGTAATGTGGCCGAAGCCCTCGCCAAGGCCCTTGAGGATGACAAGGCTGAAGACATTCTCTTCATTGACCTTGATGGAAGATCTTCGCTCGCAGATTTCATGATCATCGCATCCGGTCGTTCCGGCCGGCATGTTGCGGCTCTCGCAGACCATCTTGCACAAGACGTAAAGAAACTGACCGGTCGCCCGGCCAGTGTCGAAGGTATGCCGAATGCAGATTGGGTGCTGATCGATACCGGGGATGTCATCGTCCACCTGTTCCGCCCGGAAGTCCGGGAATTCTATAATCTCGAAAAGATCTGGGCATCTGACAATGCCCATCGTGCGCCAGCCAATTAGCGGGCGACCATGCGGATCATCTTTCTGGTCGTCGGGCGGCTAAAGGCCGGGCCGGAACGCGAACTTGTCGATGAATATATCAAGCGTGCAGGGCCGATCGCACGATCCCTCGGCTTTCGCGGCATTGAAGAGATCGAAGTGCCCAGCGGCGGCGGACTGGACGCTGAAGCGGACCGGATTCTCGCCAAACTACCGTCAGGTGCCAAATGTATCCGACTGGACGAGTTCGGACGGGCACAAAGATCTCGCGAATTTTCTGAAAATCTCGCCAAATGGCGCGATCAGGGCGTGCCTGACCTCGTTTTCCTGATTGGGGGAGCCGAGGGCTATGGCGACGCGGTGAAGTCAGCCGTTCCGGATACTCTGGCTTTTGGACCCCAGACCTGGCCACATCGTTTTGTCAGGGTGATGGTGACAGAGCAGGTTTACCGCGCTGTATCGATCCTCGCCGGGACGCCTTATCACAAGGATTAAGGCTCAACCTGCGTAGAGTGAAGGCTGTGGCATCAGGACCATGGCAAATGTTACGGCCGCGATTACCCCTAAAACGGCAACAGACAATAGTCGTGTGATGGATATGGGATGGCTCACGGGATCGTCCTTTCTGGTCGCTTGGGCTCCAGATGGTGCCTCGATACATTGATGAACACTCTTGTAACGGAATAGGTTCCATGCGCGGCACGCATGAGGCGATTTCAGGGCAGAGCCTTACACTTTGTTGATCCTTGCAATTTCCCGGCCTAGAGCAGTAGTCGACCGAACTAGCGCGGTGGGAGGCGGTTACCATGTCGGGATTGAAGGACTTCCTGAAAGTCTATTGGCCTCTGGTCGTCGTTGCCTTTGCGGGCGTGCTCCTGGCTCTGGTGCTGATGGACCCTGCGCCACCGAAAACCATCCGGTTCGCCGCTGGCAGCCCGGGCGGTGCCTATCATGCCTTTGCAGAACGCTATCAGCGTCTTCTCGCTGAAGAGGGGGTGGAGGTTGTGCTGGTGGAGACGCAGGGCTCAATCGACAATCTGCGCCTGCTGGATGATTCCGAGGTTGATGTCGGCCTTGTGCAGGGCGGACTCTCAACTGTGTCCGATGAGGAAGAGTTGCGCTCAATTGGAGGACTGTTTCCGGAGCCTTTCTGGGTGTTTGTCCGGAATGATGTTCCCGCTGACACGTTGGGCGATCTTCACGATGCTCGAATGGCAGTTGGCGGTGCCGGGTCAGGCACGCGCATGCTCGCCCTGGAGCTAGAGGCCGATTACGGGGGCGAATGGGATGAAACGTCTCGGCTGCCGCTTTCGGGCAATGCGGCGGCGGACGCCCTGCTGTCCGGGAGTCTGGACGCTGCTGCTTTCTCTGCCTCGGTGGAGGCATCTTATGTGGACCGATTGCTGAACAGTCCGGATGTTGTCCGACTGCTTCCGTTTGACCGCGCTCCGGCCCTGGCGCGCCGACACGAGGCGCTGTCAGATATTGTCCTTCTGAGAGGCGTTGTGGATATCGGCAAGAATCTGCCAGCAACAGACATCCCCCTGGTCGCACCTGTCGCTCAACTCGTCGTCCGCAAGGACTTGCACCCGGCCATCGAAGCGCTTCTCATAGATGCTGCAACGGCGATTCATTCCCAAGGTACGCTGCTGGCCCCGGCGGGGGAGTATCCTGATCCGGACCTGATCGATCTGCCCATCAGCGAACAGGCACGTCGATACTACAAGGACGGTCCGTCATTCCTGCGCCGTTACTTTTCGTTCGACGTCGCGAATTTTCTGGACAGGGCCTGGGTGCTTGCAATCCCGTTGCTGACCTTGCTCTTCCCGTTGGTCCGGGTCGCACCCCCCATCTATCGCTGGCGTGTGCGCCGGAAAATCTATGTCTGGTATGAAGACTTGCGTGCGCTCGAAGAGCGTGGACGTTCGACGGACAACAAGGCGGAACGTGACAAGGTGCAGGAGGAACTCGAAACCCTGCAGGCAGAAATCGGTGCCGTTGAAGTGCCGCTTTCCTATACGGACGATCTTTACCGGCTTCGCAGTCATGTCGAGTTCGTCAAGCAACTGGTGCGTGAGCGAAATCCGGTGAAGGTTGCCGGCTGACATGACTTCATTGCGAAAGATAGCCATTGCCGGTGCCGGCATTGGGGGACTGGCCGCGGCAGCTCTGCTTGCCCGAGCTGGCCACGACGTCACCGTCTATGACCAGTTCGATGCGCCAGGACCTGTTGGGTCTGGCCTGATCCTGCAAGAAACGGGGCTGACGATATTGGGCGAGCTCGGCTTGCGTGAGCGAGCCGAAACGCTGGGCGCGCCTATTCGGCGCCTGCATGGTCAGGCGGTCAATTCCGGGCGCACCGTGTTGGATGTCCGATATGATGCCATCCGGCCCAGCCTTCGGGGCATATCCATCCAGCGTCCCGTCCTGTTTGACCTGGTGTATCAAGCAGCCAGAGAGGCAGGCGCGAATATTGTCCCGTCCACACGGATCATCGCGGCTCAGGCCGTGGGAGGTTACCTGACCACAGGGGACGGAAAGACGTTGGGGCCGTTTGATCTTGTGGTTGATGCACTCGGTGTGCGCTCCCCGCTCTCATCTCGTCCGCGCAGCCAGCTCGCATATGGCGCGCTCTGGGCAACCCTTCCGTGGCAGGAGGGACATGGGTTTGAGCGGAACGCCTTGGCACAACGCTACCGGCAGGCCCGTCAGATGGCGGGGGTTATGCCATCAGGCCGCTCAGAGGAAGAGGGCGTGGACACGCTCACCTATTTCTGGTCCATCCGAACGGATCAGTATCAGGCATGGAAGCAGGCTTCCTTGTCAGCTTGGAAAGCAGAGGCGGTCGCGCTCTGGCCGGAAACGGCTGTCTTGCTGGACCAGTTGAAGAGTCACGCTCAGCTAACCTATGCAGAATATGACCATCGCACACACGCGCCTGCCGTAAACCAGCGGCTGGTGCACATCGGCGACAGCTGGCATGCGGCCAGCCCGCAACTGGGCCAGGGGGCCAACATGGCCTTGCTTGATGCTTATGCGCTGTCGCGGGCATTGTGCGTCCACGACGATCTGGACAGGCAATTGCGCCACTACACTTCAATGCGCTCAGGACACGTCAGAATGTTCCAGACTATGAGCTGGCTTTTCACGCCGGTCTACCAGTCCGATTCCACGATGCTTGCATGGTTACGCGATTGGCTGGCGGCCCCGATCAGCAAGATACCGCCCGCACCGAAAGTGCTCGCCGCCATGGTGTCGGGTGGAATGGGCAGGCCGCTCAACAGGCTTGGGCTCAAGGCTGGCGATGTATCATTCACTGCCGAGTGATTTGAGGCGGTACAGCAAGTCAAGCGCCTCACGCGGTGTCAGGGAGTCCGGGTCAATCTGTTGCAGCAACAGGTCGGATTCTGATGGTCCAATTATCTGATCCGCAGTGTCCTCGTCCGTGATCGGCGCAAGAGATGCGGCAGCAAAGAGGGGCAGGTTTTCGGGCGCGTCAGGTTCAGCCTCAAGCTGCTTCAGGATTTGCGCCGCCCGTTTGACGGCCTTCTTTGGAAGGCCTGCAAGCTTGGCCACTTGTACGCCGTAAGACTTGTCAGCCGGCCCGGCCTGAACTTCATGCAGGAAGACAAGGTCATCTTTCCATTCCTTGGCGCGGAGCGAAGCGTTGGCCGCACCGGGCAAGTCCTCAACCAGTTTGGTCAGCTCATGATAGTGAGTGGCAAACAGGGCCCGGGCCTTGTTGACCGAATGAAGGTGCTCGACTGCCGCCCAGGCGATGGCGAGACCGTCCCAGGTTGATGTGCCCCGGCCGACCTCGTCCATGATGACGAAACTGCGCTCCGTAGCCTGATTGAGAATGGCGGCGGTCTCAACCATTTCCACCATGAAGGTGGATCGCCCGCGTGCCAGATCGTCGGACGCGCCGACGCGCGAAAAGATCCGATCGACCAAGCCCAATGTCAGGGATCGCGCAGGCACGAAGAGCCCTGCTTGCGCCAGGATAACGGCCAGCGCGGCTTGTCTTAGATAGGTGGACTTACCGGCCATGTTCGGACCAGTCACGAGCAGGAGGCGCGTTCCGAAATCGCCCTCGGCACTTAGTCCCAGGTCGTTGGCGGTAAATCCCTTGCCATCTTTCTTGAGCGCAGCTTCGACCACCGGGTGGCGCAGCCCCGTGGCGTGAAATGTGGTTTCTTCTGTCAGTACGGGTCTGATCGCGTCGACCTCAAACGCCCATTCTGCTGAGGCTGCCGCGACATCGAGGTCCGCAATGGCGCCTGCAGTGCGGGATAGAGGCGAGTTTAGTGCATCGATTCGCTCACAAAACCCTTCGAAGACGGACATTTCACGCGCTTTTGCTTCGTCTTCTGCGCGGGAAAGCCTGCCCGCGAGTTCAGAAAGTTCCTGCGTAGAGAAGCGCACATTGCTGGCCAGGGTCTGACGATGGATGAAGGTTTCGGACAGAGGCGGCTTCATCAACGGGTCGCCATAGCGGGCCGGGACATCGACGAAATAGCCAAGCACATTGTTAAACTTGATCTTCAACGCGGTGATGCCGGTTTCGTCAGCGTAGCGAGCCTGTAGCGCTGCGATGATCTGGCGGCTGTCATCGCGCAGGCCACGGGCTTCATCGAGCGCCTCGTCCCAGCCGGGTGCAACGAACCCGCCATCTCGGGCGAGCGTGGGTGGGTTTTCCGAAAGGGCTGTCTCCAAATCCCGCGCGAGTGTGGCGAGGTCTTCGTCCTTGCTCAGGTCGAGTGCGGCAACAGCCTCATCGATTTTGTGCGGCAGGCCCGCAGAGCTGGCTGTCAGTTGGCTTGCCGCTTCATGTGCGGCAGTCAGTGCGCGCCCGATCGCGGCGAGGTCGCGCGGCCCACCCCGACCGAGGCGCAACCGTGTCCGCGCACGTTCCAGATCCGGCGCAGCCTTCAAGCTGGCACGGACGGATTCCACCGCGTCGCGATCATCCGCAAACCAAGCCACAGCGTCATACCGCGCATCAATCTCCACCCGGTCGACACAGGGACGCGAAAGACGCGAGGCCAGAAGCCGCGCGCCCGGTGCGGTGACGGTCCGGTCGATTGTGCCCAGCAGGGATCCGTCGCGGTCGCCGCGCATGGATCGGTCGATCTCCAGGCTCGTGCGGGTTGCTGGATCAATCGCTAGATAGCCCTCTGCGCGTGCTCGAATGGGTGGGTCCAATCGGATGTCGCTGCCTGCTTGGGTGAGCTTCACGTAATCCAGCAATAGGCCGATTGCTGCGAGTTCTGCGCGGCCGAAGTCGCCGAGCGCTTCCAGCGCAGCGATTCCGAATGTTTCTTTGAGAAGGGCTTCGCCTGATTTGTACGTCGCGCTGCGGGCGGGCCGGAAGGTCACTGGTGCGGTGGAGAGCGCAGTCGCATTTGCGATGGCAGGTTTGTCGATATCGCCCTCGGACACCAACAGTTCAGACAATGGATAAGCCATCAGGCTGTCAGCAAGCGTGTTCGCTGCGAGCGCGGAGACATCAAATCGTCCGGTGGAGACATCGCAGACGGCGATGGCCGCTTCGGCTCCGCCGCCTCCTATGGCAATCGCGGCCAGCGCCTGATCCTGATTAGCGGGCAGTAGGGCGTCTTCGGTCAGCGTTCCGGGCGTAACAATGCGGACGATGTCCCGGTTTACGATGGATTTCGATCCGCGCTTCTTGGCCTCTGCGGGGCTCTCTGTCTGCTCGCAAACGGCAACCCGGCATCCGGCCTTGATCAGGCGCGCCAGATAACCCTCGGCGGCATGATAGGGCACGCCTGCCATGGGGATGGGTTTGCCTTCGTACTCGCCTCGTGACGTCAGCGTTATGCCGAGCACTTTCGAGGCCTGAACCGCGTCGTCGAAGAACAGTTCGTAAAAGTCGCCCATCCGGAAGAAGAGCATGGCATCTTCATGCCGCGCCTTGATCGACAGGTATTGCGCCATGAACGGGCTTGGCGCAGGAGTGGGTTTCGAGGGAGCAGAAGTGTCGGCCATGGGCCGGGACGCTATCGTCAGTGCCGGAGATTCGCAAAGCCTCGCACCAGCTTGCGCGCGACAAAGTGATCATATCGCACCGAATGGCCCGTTTTACGGTTGGCATGGCTTTCGCACCGGCCTAGTTTGCCGCCTCAATTGAAACTTTTTGCAAAAACGGATTTGCCGCGCGATGACCACTAAACGGCCGAGCTTCACAGACCAGGAAGCCCTCGATTTTCACTCGCAGCCACACGCCGGCAAGATCTCCATGGCGCCGACCAAGCCTATGGGTACGCAGCGTGACCTGTCTTTGGCCTATAGTCCCGGCGTTGCGGTGCCCGTGCTTGCCATCGCGGAAGACGAAGACCGGGCCTACGATTATACCGCCAAGGGCAATCTGGTCGCGGTCATTTCCAACGGTACTGCCATCCTCGGCCTCGGCAATCTTGGGCCGATGGCGTCCAAACCGGTGATGGAAGGCAAGTCTGTCCTGTTCAAACGGTTTGCCGATATCGACAGTTTCGACGTCGAGGTCAGCACGACAGACGTCGAAGAGTTCATCATGACGGTCCGGAACATCGGTTCCACGTGGGGCGGCATCAACCTGGAAGATATCTCGTCTCCGGACTGTTTCATCATCGAGAGCCGTCTGCGCGAAGACCTCGACATTCCGGTGTTTCATGATGACCAGCACGGCACGGCGATTATTGCCGCGGCCGGCCTTATCAATGCCTGCCACATTACGGGTCGGGAACTGAAAGATCTGAAAGTCGCCGTCTCGGGGGCAGGGGCCGCCGGTCTTTCCTGTGCAGGACTGATTCGCCATCTCGGCGTGAAGCCTGAGAATATCCTGATGTGTGACTCCAGCGGTGTTGTCTATGAGGGACGCACCGAGAAGATGGACCAGTTCAAGTCCGCCTTTGCCGTAAAAACCACAAAGCGAACGCTCGCAGAAGCAATCGAAGGCGCTGACGTGCTGTTGGGCCTGTCCGCGAAGGGCGCTGTCTCGAAAGAGATGGTCAAGTCGATGGCCAAGGACCCGATCATCTTCGCCATGGCCAATCCCGACCCTGAAATCACGCCGGAAGATATCAAGTCGGTTCGTGATGATGCGATCATTGCCACCGGCCGGTCGGATTATCCCAATCAGGTCAACAATGTTCTGGGTTTCCCGTACATCTTCCGCGGCGCGCTGGACGTGCGTGCGCGTGGCATCAATGAAGAGATGAAGGTTGCAGCTGCACGGGCAATCGCTGAGCTGGCGCGCGAAGACGTGCCGGATGAAGTGGCGGCTGCATACCATGGCGCGCGCCCAAGCTTCGGGCGTGAATACATTATCCCAACCCCGTTTGATCCGCGCCTGATCAGCTTCATTCCGCCTTTCGTGGCGCAGGCCGCCATGGATACCGGCGTGGCTCGCAAACCGATTGATGACATGGAAGCCTACCGGCATTCGCTGGCCCGCCGCGCGGATCCGTCCGCTTCCTTCATTCAGGGGGTTCAGGCTCGCTGTAAGGAGCTGCAGCGCCGCATCGTGTTTGCTGAGGGTGAAGAGCCCGCCGTCGTTCGCGCCGCGTTCAGCTTCAAGAACCAGGGGCTTGGTCATCCGATCCTGATTGGTCGCGAGGCTCAGGTCGAGCGCGCCATGGAGCAGATGGGTATCCAGCCCGGTACACTTGAGATTCTAAATGCGCGCCTGTCTGACAACAATCCGGTCTACACGGACATGCTGTATGCTCGCCTCCAGCGCGACGGCTATTTGAAGCGGGATGCCCAGCGTCTCGTGAACCAGGACCGCAATGTCTTCGGCTGTTGCATGCTGAAGAATGGCGACGCTGATGGCATGGTCACGGGTGTGACCCGTAACTATGACGTCGCCTTGAACGACTCGCTGCTGGTGCTCGATCCGATACCGGGACAGGCCATAATTGGCATGTCGATGGTGATTAACCGGGGGCGGACGGTCTTCATCGCAGACACTAGCGTCACCGAGCTGCCGCAGGGCGAAGACCTTGCCAATATCGCCATAGAGGCCGCCCGAGGCGTCCGCTCACTTGGCTTCTCGCCGCGCGTGGCATTCCTGTCCTATTCGACCTTCGGCAACCCGATGGGCGAGCGCGGCGAAAAGGTGCGCGATGCCGTTGCCATCTTGGATGGCATGAAGGATGTCGACTTCGAATATGAAGGTGACATGAGCGCGGATGTTGCGTTGAACACCAGCCACAAGCTGCTCTACCCATTCTCGCGCCTGACTGGTCCGGCAAATGTGTTGGTCATGCCAGCCATTCACGCCGCATCTATCTCGACCAAGCTTCTGGAATCGATGAGCCGCGCCACGGTGATTGGGCCAATGCTGCTGGGTCTAGAAAAGCCGGTACAGATTGCATCGCTCGGCGCAACGGTCGGTGACATTGTGAACCTCGCAACGATTGCGGCCTTTGATGTGGATCACGTGCACGGCGGCTAACGTCATCGTCACGAAATTCCCCAGCGTCAGGACTCGCAGGCGGCGAGTGGCTCACCTATAGTCATACCAAGCATATGGACCACAGGGAGGCCCGAACGGCATGAAGGAATACAAGCAGTTCTATATCGACGGTGCATGGGTTGATCCCGTTGAGCCGCGCACGTTGGAAATCGAGAACCCAGCCACTGAAGAAAACTTCGCGGTCATTTCGATTGGTTCCAAGGCCGATGTCGATAAGGCCGTTGCCGCAGCTCGGAAGGCTTTCCCGGCATTTTCGCAGACCAGCGTGGAATACCGCGCCGAGCTGCTCGAAAAGATCGCTGCAGGCATTCAGGCGCGTATGCCGGAAATGGCAGAAGCGATCTCGAACGAGATGGGCGCGCCGATGTGGCTTGCCAATGCGGCGCAAGTGCCTGCCGGTATGGGGCATTTTGCGACCACTGCAGCCATTCTGCGTGATTATCAGTTCGAGGAGCTGAAGGGTACGACGCTGCTTCGCAAGGAGCCAATCGGCGTTTGCGGATTCATCACGCCTTGGAACTGGCCGCTGAACCAGATCGCCTGCAAGGTTGCTCCGGCAATTGCTGCAGGGTGCACCATGGTGCTCAAGCCGTCCGAAATCGCGCCGCTCGACGCGATGATCCTGACGGAAATCATGCACGAGGCCGGTGTGCCGAAGGGCGTATTCAACCTCGTCAACGGAGATGGTCCGGGTGTCGGTTCGGCGCTGTCCTCACACCCTGACGTCGACATGATGAGCTTCACCGGTTCCACACGCGCAGGTGTGCTTGTGGCTCAGGCGGCTGCGCCGACCGTAAAGCGCGTCGCACAGGAACTCGGCGGCAAGAGCCCGAATATTATCCTGCCATCCGCAGACCTCGAGAAGGCTGTCGGTGGCGGTGTTATGCAGATGATGACGAATACGGGTCAGTCCTGTAACGCGCCATCGCGCATGTTCGTCCAGAAGGACCAGCAGGACCAGGCGATTGCGATCGCAAAGGCAGCGGCTGAATCGGTAAAAGTGATGATGCCAGGTGAAGCCTCACCGGGCGCTATCGGTCCGATTTCGAACGGCAACCAGTACCAGAAGGTTCAGGATCTGATCGAGACCGGCATCAAGGAAGGCGCGACGCTGGTCGCCGGTGGACCAGGCCGTCCGGAAGGCTTCAACAAGGGCTATTTCGCGCGTCCAACCGTGTTTGCGAATGTCACCAATGACATGACCATTGCGCGTGAGGAAATCTTCGGGCCAGTGCTCGTCATGATCCCATATGAGGATGTGGATGACGCTGTCGAAATGGCCAATGACACAGTCTATGGCCTGGCAGGCTATGTGCAGGGCGCTGAAGATGAAGCCCGCAAAGTGGCCAACCGCATTCGTGCCGGTCAGATTCAGGTCAATGGTGCGCGGCCAGACTTCACGGCACCATTCGGTGGCTACGGCCAATCCGGCAACGGCCGGGAATGGGGCGAGCATGGCTTTGAGGAGTTTCTCGAAGTCAAGGCAGTCATGGGCTACAAGGCCGCCTAGTCGGTTTCACGGCTGAAAATATTATGGGGCGGCCTTCGGGTCGCCCTTTTTGTTTGCCTGATTGACATCGATCAGGCGGCTCTCTGAATTGTGAAGCCAATTCAACTAGTGTTCAGCTAACTTCCCCCATACATTACAGGAAACATCGCTTTGGAGGGTGATATTCCATGCCCAAATTCAAGCTTACAGGTGCAATCGCTGCCTTGGCCGTGCTCGGCGCCTGCGCGACCGCAACGCCATATCAGGCCGCTCTGGATGGCGATCGCGGCTATTCGGAAATGAAGATCGAGGACAATCGGTTCCAGGTCGAGTTTTCCGGAAACTCCCTGACAGATCGAAAGACCGTAGAGACCTATTTGCTCTACCGGGCTGCGGAGCTGACCCGACTGAACGGGTATGACCACTTCCGGGTCGTACGCCGCGACACAGATTCTGAAAGCCGCCTTGTGCCGGTTGGCGGAGGCTCGCCCTATTACGACCATTTCCACCTGAATTACAGATACTTCGGCCCTTATGCGGCCTACTATCATGACCCATTCCGTCGGTCTCGCTATTCTGCGTTTGGACCTTATGACGCTTATTGGGGCGGCCCACGGGAATACCGTGAGCGGACGAGCTATGTCGCGTCTGCAGAAATCCTTATGGGTAAGGGCGAAAAGCCCGCCGATGCCGCCTATTTTGATGCAGAGCAAGTTGTCTTCAATCTCAGCCCAAACATCATGAGACCGGAGCTGAAATAGTCGTCGACCCGCGAATTCGCATTGCAGCCCCGCCATTTGGCGGGGCTTTTTTCTGGTCTGGACACTGGCCATTCCTTTGCAGGAGGCCCAGATAGGGCCCTTGAGAATCTCAAGAAAGCCTGTCGAACCCATGCCGGACTCTGAAATGCCCGTTCCTGAGCCGCGCACCTTGCAAGGTGCCCATGGTCGACCTGTGCCGGGGCGCACGGAGATGGTCGTCATGGTTGCGGCGCTGATGGCGCTTAACGCGCTCGCCATTGACATCATGCTGCCTGCACTGGGTGAGATCGCGGATTCGATCGGTCTGACAGGTGCTTCCCCGGAGGATGCCAATCGTCAGCAGATGATTGTGTTTTCCTATGTATTGGGCTTCGGCGCGCCTCAACTCGTTTGGGGGCCGATCTCCGACCGCTTCGGTCGGCGCGTCCCCTTGTTCGTCGGATTGGTTGGTTACTCGCTGACTGCGCTACTCTGTATCGCGCTAAAGGATTTTCATGCGCTGCTTGCTGCGCGTTTCCTGCAGGGCGTTTTTGCTTCAGGCGCCCGGCTTGTGGCTGTTTCGGTCGTCCGTGATCTTTATGCAGGCCGGCGTATGGCGGGTTTCATGTCATTGGTCATGACCATTTTCATGGTTGTGCCCATGATCGCGCCTGCCATGGGTCAGCTGATCCTGTTCGTCGCCCCCTGGCAATGGATATTCGGCGTCCTTGCCTTGTTCGGCGGGCTTTTGCTTGCATGGACATGGTTGCGCTTGCCAGAAACCCTGGCGCCCGAGGCGCGCAATCCTCTGAATGTTTCGTCTGCCGCCAGCAGCTATATGGCAGTCATACGTAGTCGCATCACGTTCGGTTACATGTGCGCTTCCGGTGTCATATTCGGCGCATTGTTCTCATTTATCGGATCTTCAGAGCAGATCTTTCGGGATGTCTTCGGCCAGGAAGAAACATTCGCGTTCTGGTTTGCTGGTGTGGCAGGTGCGCTCGCATGCGCAAATCTGTTCAACTCCCGCGTGGTTGAAAGAATTGGCATGCGCCGCATCAGTCATGCCGCAATGGTGTTCTTCATCATCATGTCGACGTCGCTGGCGCTGGTGACGCATTTCTTCGGCGAGAGCCTGTTATGGTTTTTCCCGATGTTCGCGATGACATTTGCCTGTTTTGGCCTGATGGGTGCAAACTTCTCGGCGCTCGCCATGGAGCCGTTAGGCAAGATTGCAGGCACGGCTTCCGCAGCTTACGGCTTCGCCACGACGACAGTTTCGAGCATTCTCGGAATTCTGATCGGAAGCTACTACAATGGCACGACGGTGCCGCTCGTTCTCGGGTTTGCGTGTCTTGGGGTGGGCTCGCTCGTGATCGTATTGATCACCGAGAAGGGCAAATTGTTCAGCTCTCGCTGAGCTTGGCTTGCCGGCGCTTTCGGGCGGCCGGTTCGCGAATGCGAGACAAGGGCCGAACCTGGCTTTCCAGATGCTCGATGATCAGGCCGGCAATGTCTTTGCCGCTGGCCGATTCGATGCCTTCGAGACCCGGCGAAGAGTTTACTTCCAGCACTTTGGGGCCTTTTTCGGTTTGCAGCAGGTCGACACCTGCGACGCGCAAACCCAGTACTTTGGCGGCCTCCCGGGCCGTGTCGCGTTCGGTGCGGGACAGCCTGATGGTTGAGGCTGTTCCGCCGCGATGGAGGTTTGAGCGGAACTCGCCCTTCTGGGCCTGGCGCTTCATTGCGCCGACCACTTTGTTGCCGACGACGAACGCCCGAACATCGGTGCCTGCAGCTTCTTCGACGAATTCCTGTACCAGAAAGTTTGCTTCCAGACCCCGGAAGGCATCAATCAGGCTTTCCGCAGCCTTGCGGGTCTCGGCGAGCACGACGCCCTTGCCTTGCGTGGATGAGAGCAATTTCACCACCACAGGCGCGCCTCCCGCCAGCGAGATCAGATCCTTGGTGTCTTTCGGACTGTGCGCAAAGGCCGTGACCGGCATGTCGATCTTGGCGCGGGCAAGCAGTTGGTGCGCCATCAGCTTGTCGCGCGAATGGCCGATCGCACTGGCACTGTTCAAGCAGAATGCGCCGGTATTGGTGAACTGTCGCAGCACGGCCAAGCCGTAATCTGTAATCCCTGCCCCGATGCGCGGAATCACCGCGTCATAGCGGGGCAGTGCCTTGCCATCATAGTGGACTTGCGGATGTGTCGTGCCAATCTGCATGTAACAGCGTGCGGTATCGATGGCCTCGATCACGTGGCCTCGCTCCTGTGCCGCTTCGATGAGGCGCAGACTTGAATAATTCCGCGGCTCGCGCGTGAGCAACGCAATGCGCAATGGACGTTTGACGGGCTTCTTTTTTGGCAGGCCCGCATAGGCTGCAAAGTCGAGTTTCGGCTGAAGGAAAGACGCGTTTGCGTTGACGATCATGTCCGGCTGAATCGCGCCGCGGCCGAACAGCATGCGGTAGGTCATGCTCTCGCGATTGGTCAGCGTCAGCTGGATCGGCCAGCGGCGTCCGCCCATCTCGACATCGGTCTGGATCACATAACGCAGCTCGGTGTCCCCATTGGAGCTGGTCACGTCGCGGCGGTCTACAACCGGCGCGGAACATGTGATTTCCAAGCCCGGATCACTCGGGTCCGGTTGGATCAGGAATCTCACCTGTGGTGCATCGGCAGGCCCGAATGGCTCAATGACGCTGGCGTGCAGCGCAGACGTGCGCGCGCCGGTATCCACCTTCGCCTTGATCGCGGGCAAGCCGAGATCGGGCAGAGTCAGCCACTCTTCCCAGCCGAGTTGGAACGGGTCTGATTGCGACATTATGAAAGCCTTCCTGCCAGTTCGCGCCCGATAAAGGTGAACCGGCAGGTATTCAATCTCTTATCCGCAGAACGCAGCGGATCAGCCTTCGACCAGCCAGGCTTTCTCGACGATTCCGACCACGTCGCCCATGATTTCGGTGATCTTGAAATCCTTGGGCGTGTAGACACGGGCAATGCCCATCTGGCGCAGGGCACGGGCATCTTCCGGCGGAATGATGCCGCCGATGACGACCGGCACGTCTCCGAGGCCGACCGCGCGCAGCTCGGCAATTGTTTCGCGTACCAGATCAAGGTGGCTGCCAGAGAGAATGGACAGCCCAACGACATGTGCATTCGCTTCTTTGGCCTGCGCAGCAATCTCCGACGGCGTGAACCGGATGCCCTCATAGACGACATTCATGCCGACTTCCCGGCCCCGTGCCGCGATCTGTTCGGCGCCGTTGGAATGGCCGTCGAGGCCCGGCTTGCCGAGCACATAGGTCAGCTGGCGCCCGAGCGCTTCGGAAACACGCTCGACGTCCTTGCGGACAGCGGCCGCATCTTCCTCGCCATCGGTCTTGATAACCATGGCGACGCCCGTGGGTGCTCGGAATTCGCCAAACACGTCCCGCATTGCCGTACCCCATTCACCTGTCGTGACGCCGGCCTTCGCGCAGGCAATCGAGGGCTCCATGATATTGGTCCCGTCCTGTGCGGCTTGCTTCAGCGCTGCGAGCACATTTTCAACGGCGCTTGCATCGCGTTTGCTGCGCCATTCTTTCAGGTCGCGAACCTGAGCGGATTCCTCTGCCGGGTCGACCGTCTGGATCGATCCGTCGCCGCCTGCGAGTGGGCTCTCCGCCGTCTCGACATAGCGGTTGACGCCAACCACGGTCAGATCACCGCTCTCAATCGCCTTGATGCGATCAATATGTGCGCCGACGAGGCTCTCCTTCATATGGTCGATGGACTGGATTGCGCCGCCCCGCGCATCGAGGTCAGCCAGCGTATCCCGGGCCAGCGCCTTCAGCTCTTCTGTTTTGGATGCGATGACATGGCTGCCGTCGAAGATGTCTTCGTATTCCAGGAGGTCTGTTTCATAGGCGAGGATCTGCTGCAGACGCAGCGACCATTGCTGGTCCCACGGGCGTGGCAGGCCCAGCGCCTCATTCCAGGCCGGCAGCTGCAGGGCCCGGCAGCGAGCCTTCTTCGACAGGGTGACGGCCATTGCCTCGATCAGGATGCGATAGACATTGTTTTCAGGCTGCGGCTCGGTCAGGCCAAGCGAGTTCACCTGCACGCCATAGCGGAATAGCAGCGCCTTCGGACTGGTCACGCCATAGCGTTCGCGGCCAATCTCTTCCCAGAGTTCCACAAAGGCACGCATCTTACAAAGTTCCGTAACGAAACGAACTCCGGCGTTCACGAAGAAGGAAATTCGACCGAAGACCGTTTCAAAGTCTGATTCCGGAACCTGCCCTCCGGCTTTTACGGTATCCAGCACCGAGATTGCCGTGGCCAAAGCATAGGCGAGTTCCTGTTCCGGCGTCGCGCCCGCTTCCTGCAAATGGTAAGAGCAGACATTCATCGGATTCCATTTCGGGACCTCGGTGTAGCACCAGCTGACCATATCCGAGATCAGACGCAGGCTCGGTTCCGGCGGGAATACATAGGTGCCGCGCGAGAGGTATTCCTTCACAATGTCATTCTGAGTGGTGCCGCGCAGTTTCTTGCGATCATCTCCGCGCTCATCCGCCAGTGCCACATACAGCGCCAGCATCCAGGCGGCTGGCGCATTGATCGTCATTGATGTGTTCATCTCTTCCAGCGGCAGCTGGTCGAACAGGAGGCGCATGTCGCCGAGATGCTTGACCGGCACGCCCACTTTGCCAACTTCGCCCTTGGAGAGGATGTGGTCTGCGTCATACGCGGTCTGGGTGGGCAGGTCGAAGGCAATCGACAAGCCTGTCTGACCCTTGGCGAGGTTGCCGCGATACAGTTCGTTGGATTTTGTTGCCGTTGAATGTCCGGCATAGGTCCGGAAAATCCACGGGCGGTCCGGTGCGTGCTGGTATGCTTTATCCATGTCTGCCACGGAATTCTCCCCTTGTTATGTTGCGGCGCAGCATGCCGCGTGCAACGTCACAAGGCAAGCGCTGCTGCTTGCGTCAGGATGTCTGAACAACCAGATGTAGGCGAGAGGAGATTGCCGTGAACCCACCGACCAATGTGATCCAGACTGCCCTGCTTTTGCGGATTGTCGCTATCCTGGCCTTTCCGGTCGGTGTGGTGATTGCAGCGCTGATGGAGCGTAGTGTGCTCATGGTCGCCTTGCTCGCAGCGGGCATGTTGGCGGTCAGCTGGGTCGAGCGGTTTCGACTGCACCGGTTGTCCGGGAATGAGGGGTACCCCGCCATCACGGGATTATGGCCCGGCTTTGCTGTGCGAGCAGGCTTTCTGGCTGGCCTGTTCATTGTCAGCCTTGGCGTGCTCGCTCTGTTTCGTGAGACCATTCTGGCGCGGGGGCTCGGTCTGACTGATCTTGGTCTTTTTTCTGCCGTGGCTGGCGTTGCTCTGCTGGCCAATGCCATCAGCGCGCGCATGGCGACCCGGGAAGTGTCGAGTGTCGTGGCCCAGATGAACGCCAATATCACGCCGCCGGGCGGGGCGTCTCAGGCTGGCGAAGGGCCGGGTGAAATCATCGAAGGCGAAGTGATCGACCGCGACTGAAACGGGTATGGTCTCGTTACCGCAAACATTCATGAGCACCATGCGATTCCAAGCGGTTTCGTGAGGGCTGCAAATCGGCTATACGGCGCGGGCTCTAAAGGAATTTCCCCTCAATGTCTGACATGATTGGCCTGATGGCCGCAGCTCTGACGACCCTGTCTTTCCTGCCTCAGGCCCTGATGGTCATTCGCACCGGAAGGACTGATGGGATTTCGCTGATCATGTATGCGATGTTCACTACCGGCGTCGCAGGTTGGCTGGTCTATGGCATTCTGTTGGGATCGCTCCCCATGATCGTGGCCAATAGCGTTACGCTGCTGTTGGCCAGTATGATCCTGGCCCTCAAAGTGCGTCACTCGCTTCAGGCCAAAGCCCAAGCCGCGACCTTTTCCACATCAGCGCCAATCGCCTCATAATAGAGGCGCTGTACTTGCCGCGTAACAGCGCCCGGCTTGCCGGTGCCGACCGGTCGATCCTCCAGCTGTATGACAGGCGCAATCATAGCCCCCGCTGAGGTCGTGAAAATCTCCTTGGCAGCGTATGCCTCATCCGGTGTGAAGGCGCGCTCCTCGATATCCAGTCCCTGATTGCGAAGCCGGGCAATGACATGGGCGCGCGTAATTCCGGGCAGTATGTCGCTGGACAGATTGCGCGTGATGATCCGGCCCTCCTCGGTCACGATCCATGTATTGGCTGAGGCCGCTTCGGTGACGTGGCCGTCCTCGACCATGAACGCGGTTTCGGCGCCGGCTTCGCGCGCAGCGCGGTAGGCGAGGGCCTGCGACAGGAGTTGAGTTGTCTTGATATCGCGCCGACGCCAGCGAATGTCGTTCAGGAAGATGGCGCGAATGCCCTGCTCGGCTTTCTCACTGATCAGGGGGCGATGATCCGCATACAGGAAAATTGTGGGTGTGAAGGTCTCCGGGCCAGCAAAATCCCGGGAGTCGTAGGCGCCTGCTGAAACTTCGAGATAGATCAGTCCCTCTGAAAGGCCGTTGCGGGCGATCAACTGGCTGTGAATGTCCTCCCACGCGGCCGCGTCATGTGGGTTAGGGATCGAAATTGCTTCCAGCGTGTTGCCGAGGCGCGACACATGACCTTCGAAATCGATCAGTTTTCCGCCGTAAACAGCGGTCACTTCATAGGCTGCGTGGGAAAACAGGAATCCCCGGTCCAGCGGGGAGATCAGGGCGTCTTTCCGCTGGGTGAAGACTCCGTTCAGATAAACCGTGTCGCCGATAGACATGATTGCAACGCCCCTTTTTCGAAATTTGTGCAGCGCAACAAAATTCTTGCAAGCTCTTCGTTCAGCGGCCAAGGTGGCGGGAACCGGGTGGTTTGTGAAGCCACGAATAATTGTGCGCCAGACCATCCCGGAAATGTAATCAAGGAGGAGGGCCCCCCTGCCATGGCAAGGGAAACCAAAGATATTTACGAGCTCGGCGAGATCCCGCCGGAGTTCCACGTTCCGAAGATGATGCACGCTTGGGCGATCCGCCGGGACCGTCACGGACGTCCATCAACGGCGATGCAACTGGAGCAGGTTCCGGTTCCGGAAATCGATTCCGACGAAGTGCTGGTGCTCGTGATGGCAGCTGGCGTGAACTATAATGGCATCTGGGCCGCACTTGGCGAGCCGATGTCCGTATTCGACGTTCACAAGCAGGATTTCCACGTTGCAGGGTCCGACGCGTCCGGGATCGTATGGGCTGTCGGTCGCAAAGTGACACGCGTGAAGCCGGGTGACGAAGTGGTCATCCACTGCAACCAGGATGATGGCGACGACGAGGAATGTAATGGCGGCGACCCGATGTTCTCGCCCAGTCAGCGTATCTGGGGCTACGAAACTCCAGACGGCTCCTTCGCCCAATTCTGCCGCGTGCAGGCGCGCCAATGCATGCCGCGCCCCAAGCATCTGACCTGGGAAGAGAGCGCCTGCTACACACTGACGCTTGCCACAGCCTACCGCATGCTGTTCGGCCACCGCCCGCACATCGTGAAGCCGGCAGACAATGTCCTTGTCTGGGGCGCCTCGGGCGGCCTTGGCAGCTTCGGTGTCCAGCTTTGTGCTGTCACGGGGGCGAACGCGATTGGGGTCGTCGGAAGCGATGACAAGAAAGAGCATGTGCTCAGTCTCGGTGCCAAAGGCGTGCTCAACCGCAAGGACTTCAATTGCTGGGGGCAGCTGCCAACGGTGAATGGTCCGGAATTCAATGACTATATGAAAGAGAGCCGAAAGTTCGGCAAGGCGATCTGGGAACTCACTGACAAGAAGGATGTCGACATCGTCTTCGAACATCCGGGTGAGTCGACTTTCCCTGTGTCTGTGTTCGTTGTGAAGCGTGGCGGCATGGTCGTCATCTGCGCCGGCACGACCGGCTTCAACCTGACCATGGATGCGCGCTTCCTCTGGATGCGGCAGAAGCGGGTACAGGGCAGCCATTTCGCAAACCTGAAACAGGCAAGCGCCGCGAACCAATTGGTGATCAACCGGCGCATTGATCCGGGCATGTCCGAAGTCTTCCCGTGGGAAGACATTCCGGCCGCGCACGACAAGATGCTGGACAACAAGCATCTGCCTGGAAACATGGCTGTTCTGGTGACCTCACCAAAGCCGGGTCTCCGAACGGTTGAAGATGTTCTGGCGGTAAACGGCCAAGCCTAGTAACAGGCCGTATGGCCAGACCGGACGCTGATTCGTTTGCCCGTGAATGGGTAGCAGCCTGGAATGATCACGACCTCGACGCTGTGCTGTCGCACTATGCCGACGGGGTCGTGTTCCATTCGCCGCGCATTGCGCTGGTGATGGGGACGGATGAGGATTTCCTGACTGGAAAAGCGGGGCTGCGCAAATACTGGCAGGCCGCAATGGCCAGCGCGAGTGATCTGTATTTTGAACTGGAAGACGTGTTGACCGGATCAGACGCGATCACGTTGCTTTACACCAACCATCGCGGCCAGAACGCGGCTGAAACTTTTATTTTCGATGAGGATGGCGAAATCTGTATCGCTGTCGCGACCTACGGCTAAAGCTCGTCCATGCCGCCCGGATTGCGCCGACGGCGGACCAACCACATAACGCCCCGCAAATCGGACAGGGCATCGGCCAATCGGCCAAAATTCGTATAGTTCGATGTTCCGCTACGACGCTCGCGATGATTCACGTCGCGATATTCCACATCGAAGCCTTCGGCCTGCATCAGGGCAGGGACGTAGCGATGGATATGATCGAAATAGGGCAACCTCAGGAAGGCTTCCCGATAGATCGCCTTCACGCCACAGCCGGCATCGTCGCAATCATCCCGCAGCAGGCGTTTGCGGATCTTGTTGGCAAAACTGCTGCCAAACCGCTTCCAGGCAGTGTCTTTACGCTTGGTGCGGCGGCCCATAACCATTTTCAGCGATTCCGGCGCATCTGCCCGCGTCAGCTGGCGGTACAGGTCTGGCAGATCGGCTGGATCGTTCTGTCCATCGCCATCCAGCGTGCCAATCACCGGCGCGCGCGCCGCCATTATTCCGGAACGGATGGCCCGGCTCTGCCCGGCATTGTTGCGGTGCCCGATCACGCGCAACATCGGAAAGCGCTCCTTCAGTTCGATCAGGCGTGCCCGCGTGTCATCGGTCGACGCATCATCGACGAACACCATTTCGAATGCGCGCCCATCGAGCGCGCGGTGAATCTCGGTGATCAGGGATTCGACATTGCCGGATTCATTATGAACCGGAACAACGATGGAAAATTCAAGCGACTGGGCCACGGCTGGCACCTTTCAGGCAGGGGCTCGCGAGCGCGCGAGGCAGGTTTCGCACGCTCATACAAAGCGATTTGACGCAAGGCGAGCCCTGCGGCGCATTTGTCACGCTAGGAATCTCAGCGCAAAACCCTGAAGACGCGCGGACATGAACAAGGTAAATGGCAATCATGACTTTGCTTGATCGACTTTCCACCGGCTGGAAACCCTGGTTCGTCCTGTTCATCCTCACATTCGGCGCTGCTGCGCCCGGCGTGTTCAATTTGCCTGCCCTCGACAGGGATGAGAGCCGGTTTGCGCAGGCCTCGAAGGAAATGCTGGAGGAGCAGGATTATATCCGCATCCAGTATCAGGATGAGCTCCGCAACAAGAAGCCGGCAGGCATTCACTGGCTGCAGGCCGCCTCGACGGCAGTGTTTACGGGGCCCGAGGCAAAGCAGATCTGGACCTATCGCGTGCCGAGCTGGTTGGGGGCCGCCTTCGGAACGCTTGCCTGTTTCTGGGCCGGACTGGTCCTGGTTGGGCGAAGGGCCAGCTTTGTCGGCTCAGCCCTGTTCGGCGCGACGCTCCTTCTGACATCGGAAGCGCACATCTCGAAAACAGACGGAATGCTCGTTTTCCTGACAACGCTCAGCATAGGTGCGCTTGCGCGCCTTTATATGCGCCGTGACCAGTCGAAAAAGATGGCGCTGCTCTTCTGGTTTTGCATGGGCACCAGCTTCCTGATCAAGGGGCCAGTGACGCCGATGGTGGCCGCCTATGCCGGGATCGGGGCATGGGTTTGGGCCAAGGCGACAGATGGTAAGGGAGGCGACTGGTGGCGCGTTTTGCTCTGGTGGCCGGGGCCAGCGATTTTCGTGGCAATGGTGCTGCCCTGGTTTCTCTGGATTCAGGCTGCGACTGATGGGCAATACATCAAGGGCGCGGTCGGCAAGGATCTGAAAGACAAGTTCACCGGCGCCTCTGAGGGGCATGGTGGCTGGCCATTCTACCATCTTACCCATATTCCGGCCTGGTTCTTCCCGGCGACCCTGTTCATCATTCCCGGCTTTGTGGCGGCGTGGAAGACGTTGAAGCCCATCAAGCCGCAAGGCGCGGCATGGCTGAAGCACGTTTTGTTGGTGGGCGCGGCATTGTTCGCGGTCTTGTTGATCTTGAGTTATCTGCTGCCCTTCCTGCCGCGCCCGGCAGGAACGGGACTGGCAGCACAAGCGCTGAACACAATTGCCACCCTCAAGCCGCTGCCAGCATGGCCAGCAGTCTTGCTCGCCTATTTCTGGTGGGTGTCGGGGCGCGACACATGGATGGCGAAGCATCCGGTCGGAGAAGCGATCATACCTGACGAGACGCGCGCGGTCCGCATGCTTGTGGCCTGGGCGGTCCTGACCTATGCCTTCTTCGAACTGATGCCGACCCTACTCAGTCACTACATCCTTCCGGCCTATCCTGCCTTCGGACTGCTCGCAGGCTATGCAGCGGCTAAAATGATGGAAGGGGAATTGTGGCCCGTCACGCGATGGGCGTCCCTGATCCTGTTCGCGTTGGGGGCGATCCTCTTACTTGCCGCCTCATTCCCCGGTGTGACAACCTATTTCATGGCGGAAACGGCGGGCGATTTCTCGACAGCCTTTCCCGAAGACGTGCTCGCATCATGGGCGGATTATCGGGCGTTCCCACTTTGGTTCTGGTGGATCGGCTTTGGCCTTTGTGGAGTTGCCATCATCGAGTTCAGTCGGCGCCATGAGTGCAATGCTGCCATGTTCGCCATCTATGCGGCCGTCGCAATCGGCTGGCATATCCGCATCTTCATGCTGCCGAGCCAGGTCTGGGTGCAGCCGACCGAAACGGCGCGGTTGGCGCTGGAGGATGTCTGCGGTGTGCCGGGCGAGGCGTGTGACTGGCAGCCGCCGGAACGCATCCTGGCGCTTGGCTATGCCGAGCCCTCCTATGTGCTGACCCTTGGCACGCAGAATCTCCACCCGCCGGAAACCCCGCTCGACCTGCCTCAAGACCCGTCCGCTTATCCGGTTGTCTATCTCGTCAATTTCGAGGATCGCAAGGCCGAGCCGCCGATCGAAGACGAGATCCGCCATTTGCGCGCTCAGGCCGACCAGATGCGCCTCTGTGTCACCGAGACCGAGCCTTACTATGCGTTGAATTATTCGAACGGGGACCCGGTCAATTTCCGGGTCCTCCGCTTCGATTATGGCGACTGCCCAGGTTGATTTCTAGAACTCGTAGCCGATCCGCACGCCATAGGTGCGCGGGTCGGAACGGAATGTGTCATACCCGATAAAGCCATAGCCTGAGACGGCATAGTCTTCATCGGTCAAGTTCCGTCCCCATACGGTCAAGCTGAGACCGGTATCTGTAAACACGAAGTTCGCCTCTGCCTGCAGGGTCGTGAAGCCGTCCTGCATGCGGCTGTCCAGGCCCTCTGGGTCGAGATAGTAATCACCGCGATACTTGGCGTGTGCGGCGAGGCTGGCCTCGATCGTTTCCGTAACCGCGAACTCGTAGCGTCCGCCGAGGGTGGCGGAGACATCTGGTGCGAAGGGGAGGGGGTTGCCGTCAAATGTGTCGGCATTTCCGCCAATGTCGGACGACTGATCAATCTCGGTTTCCAGAAGCGTCAAGCCACCATCCAGCGAAAGTTGCTCCGTAGCCTGCCATGCCAAATCGACTTCCACCCCGTAGGATGTCGCTTCATCGAGATTGGACAGCGAGTTGGACGTAATGCTTGAACCGTCGGGCAAGGCGAAGTTCACGAAGATGCGCGCCTGCGGGTCTTGATAATCCTGAAGAAATGCAGCGATGCTGTAAGTGAACGTATCGTCTGGTCGGCTCTTGTAGCCGACCTCATAGGCTGTGACGGTCTCTGCGTCGAACAAGCCCGCATCAGCGAAATGAGTGGCGTTATTCTGGACTTCGCCATTGAAGCCGCCCGATTTGTAGCTGTTGGAAACCGAGACATAAGCGTTGCCTTGGCCGAGTTCGTAGGAGAGGGCCGCGTTGCCCGAAAGCCGCGTCTCTTCGATCTCGTTCGCGCCTGCCGCCAGGCCGAGACCCCCGACATTATTGAAGCCAATCGTGCCATCCTCAAAGATGTGACGGCCGCTTCCCTGACCCTCAATCCGCTCATGCGTTACCCGCGCGCCGAGTGTAGCGGTCAACCGATCAGAGAGGTCGAATTCATTATAGGTGAAGGCGGCCAGAGCCGAACGGTCCTGCCTGATATCTGTGACCAGAGTCATCGCGCGTGCATCTGAGGTCGGGGTTGGCCCTGCCCGGCTGGCGGCGCCGACATAAGGACAGGTGCCGAGCAGCGTGTCGGCATCCAGGTCGCCGCACCAGATCGTATAGGTCTGGCTGAAATCTTCCAGCGATCCCGATACACCGATCATGGTGCTGGCGCCGTCCCAGTCTGTCTGCAGGCGGAATTCCTGCGAGAACTGCCGGAAGTCGCGGATATAGGCGAGGTTGGCGTTGAAGTTCGGATTGTCGAACAGGGCGACAGCCCCGTCAAAATCAAACCCGTAATCCTGATTGTACCCCTCGAAGGCCGTGAGAGATGTCAGCGTCCACCGCCCGACAGCGCGCTCATATTGGGCCGAGACGCCATAGAATTCATTGTCGGTATCCTGAACGCCGTCACGGCCCACCGCGATCTCATGGTCGTTAAGGTCAAGCGTATCATTGCGCGGCGCGGCATTGACGCCATTGTCTTCCTCATAGTGCGTGCGCACGAGCAGGGACCCACCAAACGCCTTGTCCCAATTGAGGCCGAGGCGCAAACCGAATTCATCCCGCACACCGCCCGCATCTTCCGGGCCGGCAACATTGTCGAGTGCGGCGTCGCGCGACAGGTACCGCCCGGCGAGGCGATAGCTGAAGCCATTATCGTAGTGCTCCCCATAGGCGCCATCCAGGTCAGCGCGATTCAGGTTGCCATAGCCCGCCCGAACATACCGGCGCTGGTCCTCGCCAGGTTTCGCGGAGATGAAATTGATCGCGCCCCCGGACGCGTTGCGGCCATACAGCGTGCCTTGCGGGCCTTTCAGAACTTCCACACGGGCAAGATCATACAGCATCAGGCCCGTCTGGACGTTGGTCGCCAGATAGACGCCATCGGAATAGACCGCAGCGGCGGTGGGCGTCAGGGCCTGATGGTCAACCGCGCCGATGCCGCGAATCTGGAAGGCGACCTGCGTACCGTTTGCGACAGCGGCCTCAACCCCGGTCAGCAGGTCAGTCATGTCCTCGGCACTGACATAAGCATCCGCCAGCGACAGATCCCTGGTATCAATCACGCTGACGGACATCGGAATGTCTGTCAGAGGCGTGGCGCTCGGGGTGGCGGTGGTGACGATCGTGTCCAGCCGGTTCACCGGGTCATCGGACTGGGCCGCGGCTGGGAGGGCAAAAGCGAGGAGGGCGAGCGGGGCGACTGAGCACTGAAATTTTTTCATGAGCGGCGATTACCAGCCGTTCAGAATGCGACGCAACTGCATTTAGCTGATGCCGAGGCTGCGTCAGCCAAAGCGACGTATTCTGGCAACACTATTACAGGATACAGGTTTAGCGCGGGGCGCGTTTTGCAAGGATGCGTTGCAGCGTCCGGCGGTGCATGTTCAGGCGGCGCGCGGTTTCCGAAACGTTGTGATTGCACAGCTCATAGACGCGCTGAATATGCTCCCAGCGAACCCGGTCGGCCGACATTGGATTTTCTGGCGGAGCGGGCTTTTCGTCAGGTGATGCGGCGAGCGCGCGAATGATGTCTTCCACATCTGCAGGCTTCGACAAATAGTCCACAGCGCCAGCTTTGACAGCGGCGACGGCTGTCGCAATGGCGCCATACCCGGTCAGGATAACAGCGCGGGCATCCGGGCGGTGCTTGTGCAGTACTTCCACCACATCCAGCCCGCTGCCATCTTCCAGGCGCAGGTCCAGAACGGCAAAGGCCGGTGGGTTCAGGCGGGCAATATCCTTGCCTTCGGACACGGTCGAGACGGCAGAGACTACGAAACCGCGCTGGGCGAGCGCGCGGGCCATGCGTTGCACAAACGGACCATCATCGTCCATTACGAGACATGAGCGATCCTCAACATCCTTGAGGCTCTCGTGCAAATTCACAGTGATGGGCCGTTCCATTGGCTTTTCCTTGATGTAACAACCGTCATATAGGTCTGAACCGGTCATTAATCCAAGTCAGGCGCCTGCAAAATGCCAAGGGGCCATAGAGTCTGGACGACCGCGCCCTTTTTCGGCGGGGTCCTGTTTCGGGTCGCGATGCGGCCGCCGGTGCGCTCAATAAGCGTTTTTGCGATGAAGAATCCAAGCCCCATGTCACCCCCGCCCAGATGCGCCTCGCCGCGTTGCGAGACATAGGGCTCGCCCAGTTTCGGCAGCACTTCGGCGGCAAAGCCGGGGCCGTCATCGCTGATTGTGATCATGATCTGGTCTGCAGTCCAAGTCGCCACGACGTTCACGCGCGTATCGGCGAAACTCACCGCATTTTCGATGAAGGCACCCAGCGCGTGCAAAACTTCCGGGCTGCGTTTCAGGGTCGGCGCACGTGGTGTGCCATCTTCAGCAGGTTCCGCCCGGACGGTCAGATCCACGCCCAACCCCTTGAATGGCGCAGCGGCCTCGGCCACCAGCGCATCCAGCGGGATTCGCGCATGCACGATGTCGGTTGCTTCGCGCGCTTCACGGATCGTGGCGAGGATCGCGCGGCACCGGTCGGCCTGTTCGGCAATCAGGATAATGTCCTCGGCGCGCGGATCCTCGGGGTCGAGATCCGCCTGCAATTCCTTCGCGACGAGATGGATCGTGGCAAGCGGGGTTCCCAACTCATGTGTGGTCATTGCAGACATTGCACCGAGCGCGGACAGGCGTTGCTCGCGCGCCATGACGACCCCCGCTGCATCGAGCGCGCGCACGAGCCGGGCCTCATCCTGACTGACCCGCGCCGCTGACAAGGCAAAGAAGACCACACCGACAGCAAGGGCTGCGAACTGGCCAAGCTGGAACAGAGGCGGCAGCGCAATCGAAGAGTTCGCCACACCCCAGGGCAGGGGCATGTGAATAAGCGGCATCAGGGCCGCCAATACCAAGGCAAGCAAAGCGATAAGGGAGGCCCTGAACGAGCTGAGACTGAGCGCAGCAACAGTTACGGGGGCAACCAGAAGCAACAGGAACGGGTTTGACAGTCCACCCGTCGCGGCGATCAGCGCAGCCAATTGTACCGTATCGAATGCCAATTGCAGGGTCGCCTCCCACCCGCGCGTCAGGCGCTGGCTCTGGAAGGCAAAAGACAGGAACACGTTCAGCCAGGCCGATGCCGCAATGATCGACAGGCAGAGCGCAAGCGGCATGTCGAAGCCAAGTCCGAACGCCACGAACAATACCGCTGCCGTTTGCCCGGCCACGGCCAGCCAGCGCAGCGTGATGAACGTGCGCAGGCGCGTGCGCCCGAGGGCGGATTGCGCCGAACCCAACCCTTCTGGGGGAAGGGTGAAGATCGCATCGTCGAGATCTATGTGTCCGTCGCGGGCCAAATCATCCATTAGCGCCTTATGCGGCAGCGTGACGCTTGCGCCAAGCGCCGCTTGCGGCGCATATCCCCCCTATGATGCTCAGATCGATTGCAACGTCATCCGCCCTGCTCGCCTCCGCCGTATTGGCCGCCTGCTCTCCCGCCAGCGCGCCGGAGAAAGACTCCGCCGGAGCGGTAAAGTCCGGAGGTGCGCAGGCCAGTTGCCTCAGCCGTGCCTATCCGGAGATTGGCGGGCCGATCTCACTCGTCTCCGATTCCGGGGCGCGCGTGACGGAAGCCGATTTCAAAGGTCGTCCGACGCTGATCTATTTCGGGTTCACCTATTGCCCGGACGTCTGCCCGATGACGCTCGTCAATGTGGAGCGCGCCTATGAGCAGCTGCCCGAAAGTGTTGAGCCGCCGCAGACATTGCTCATTTCGGTGGATCCGGAACGGGACACGCCCGAAGTTCTGGCTAGCTATGTGAAGGCGCCGCGCTTTCCGAAAAACCTCGTCGGCCTGACGGGCACGCCAGAGGAAGTTCGCGCGGCCGCGGATGAGTTCCTGTCGGACTTTTCTCGCGTAGAGCAATCTGAAAGCCAGTCCGAATACACAATGGACCATACGTCGCTGCTCTATCTGATGGATGAGAACTGGCAGTTGAAGACCTTCTTCACGCATGAAGACACGGCTGAAACCATCTCGGCCTGTCTCGAAGAGATCCTGCAGGACTAGGCTGAAGGGCCCGACTTTTCCAGCCGGGCCCTGAACCTCTTAGATGAACAGGCTTGCCGCGAAGAAGGCGAAGAACCCGCCAACCAGAAATGCGACAACGCTGACCCACCAGACGACCCAACTGAGCTGGCGCGCGCGCGTACACGCCCGTGCCTTCACCGGGTCAATTGGACAGGGCAGCGACCTTGCATGCCATTGCCAGGCCCCAGCCAACGCGATCATCAACGCTGCGATGCCGAACACGAGACCCTTGTTCTTGCCGAGCCAGGTGATCTGCGGCACGGCCTCGATCAGGCCTGCCATCACCGCGCCGGCGCCGATGCTGACCAGCAGGGCCGGTAGGGCGCAGCAGATCAGTGTTCCGGTTGAAGTGAACAGCGACAGGAAGGCAGGCAGGGTGCTGGGAGATTTTACGTCTTCGCTCATGCGTCGCCACCACGGTCGATGCTGACGAGCGAATAACCGGACTTGCGGATCAGCTTTTCGATCGTTTGATCATCCATCGTCGCGCCAGCCTTCAGGCCAAGGACGATTTCGCCATTGTCCAGGTCGACATTGACGCTTTCGACGGCGTCCTGCTTCTTGAACACCTTGCGGACGGCCTGTGCGCAAAAATCGCAGACGAGGCCGTTCACCTTGGCGGTGACGGTCTGGGCTGAAGCGGCCGGGTCGGCATCGGTATTGGGTTCAGCGACCATGTCGGCATGCGCCGAATGATCCATCTTGGAATGGTCCATCTTGGAATGATCCATCGTTTCATCAGCCAGTGCCGGAGCGGCGAGCAGGCAAAAAGCGAGGGACGCGAAAGCGGGTTTAATCAGTTTCATGAGTAGTATCCTTTGAAAGTCAGAACCGGACGATCCAGTTCGCGAGCAGCTCTTCGGTTTCCAGCGTGTAGCCGAGCTCGACCATCTGGACGCCCTTGAAGAACCGGACGAGGGGGGTTGTGGTAACGGGCTCATTGCTTTCGGGGTGGTTATCCACCTGCAGCATCAACCATGTGTGAAGGTCGCCATAGTCGCCGATATACGGGGCAACGCCGACGCGGCCGCTATGGCGCACGCTCTTGTTGCCGGCATAGTCGGTGGCTTTTGCCTCATAGGAGGTGAACCAGCGGCGGGTCTCCCAGTCCGCGGCGAAAGCGGCAAAACCGGACAGTTCAGGAGACTCACTCCCGAACGGATCGGCCTGACCCACACCCAATTTCAAATAGGTGTTCGCCTGGCTTGAAGGGCCGTTCCAGCGTTTCAGCAGCCGGTTGTATTGTAGGCCGGTGAACTGGACGTCTTCGGCCCAGTTACGCTCTGCATAGAACCCGATCGAGTCCGATGCGGTGGGTGAATAGTGTGCATGCAGTGAGGAGGAATCCCCATTGTTCATCTGCATGACCGTCCAGCCGCCTGGGTAGGAGACGGGACGGGCCTCTGCCATGGGAGCGAGCGCCGCCCATGTTAGACAGGCCGCGAAAGGCGCGGCGCGGGAAAGGAAGGACAAGGCCTTCTCCTTTGTTCCGGGTTGATCCTGAGATTATGAGAGGATCATCAGGCCCGGGGAGGAGGCGGCTCCGGAACGGATGCGACCGAGATTGGCGTCGCATCCAGAGGAATGTTGAACAGGGGCGGGTAAAGGTCGCTATGGCCTTCAGGGGCAGCAGCACTCGGCAGCGCCGCAACGATGGCCGGACAGCAACAAGCCGTATCGTGCGATGGCCCGTCCTGATCTTTTGGCTGGGAGTGGTCCATGGACCCCATCCCCATGTCGCAATCCCCATTCATTGCAGGCATCACATGCGTCATCTGGCCCGCATCCGATGCAGGACAGCTGTCCTGCGCGGCGCTTGCCGTACCGGATGCGATCAGCAACAGGCTGAGGCAAAGAAGGGCGATCCTTTGGAACATCGTCGTTTTCTATCTCGCACGATAGCTGCGCCGTCAAATGACCTTTCAGTGAGCTATTGTGCCACCCAGCCGCCGTCCATGGAGAGGTCGGCACCATTGATCTGGTCAGCATCCGGCGAGCAGAGGAAGGCAACGAAGCCGCCAATCTGCTCGGCAGTCACGAATTCCTTGGTTGGCTGTGCGGCGAGCAGCACGTTTTTCACAACTTCATCACGCGTCATGCCGCGCGCCTTTGCCGTATCGTCGATCTGGCCATCGACCAGCGGCGTGTGGACATAGCCGGGACAGACCAGATTGCACCGTACGCCGTGTTCCGCACCCTCCAGAGCCGTCACCTTGGTCAGGCCGGAAAGCCCATGCTTGGCCGCGACATAGGCTGATTTGAACGGGGAGGCGACCTTGGCGTGGGCGCTGCCGGTATTGATGATGCGGCCCCAGCCTTTTTCTTTCATGGGTCCAATCGCCATCCGGGTCGTGTGAAAGGCAGCTGACAAGTTCAGCGCCATGATCAGATCCCATTTGGCCACTGGGAATTCTTCGAGGGGTGACACAAATTGCGTGCCGGCATTGTTGACCAGAATATCGGTACCGCCAAAATCGGTTGTCACATAGGCCATCATCTCTTCAATCGCGTCCGGATTGGTCAGGTCAGCGCCTGAATAGCCGATCTGTACGCCGTGTTCCTTTCCCATTTCAGCCTGCAGGGCCTTGATCTCATCGGCGTCGCCAAATCCGTTCAGCACGACATTGCAGCCTTCCTGTGCAAGACGGTCTGCAATAGCCTTCCCGATCCCGCTGGTGGAGCCGGTAACGAGGGCGGTTTTCCCCTTGATCATGAATATGTCTCCTTGAGGCTGTGGCGTGCTATGGGTAGGAATAGGTCTGGCTCTGATAGAGCCGATTGATATTAGAGGAAATAGTGAGCGTTTATGGGCGGTGAAACTCTTGCCTTTGTCGAGGCATTCCCACGCTTTCTGTTGTGGACAGCAGCGGCTGGCGCGATGCTTGCCATCGCCAGCACCATATACGTGCTGCTGACCCCGTGGAAGGAGCTGGCGCTCGTAAAGGAAGGCAATTCGGCCGCAGGATTTGCATTGGCCGGGGCCATTGTTGGTCTTGCGATCCCCATTGCCTCCTGTCTGGCCTCCAGTGTCACCCTGATAGACTTGGCCATCTGGGGTGTCGTCTCACTCCTGATCCAGCTCCTCGTCTACCGTCTCGTCGATGTCTTGCTCACCGATATTCCCAAACGGATCGAAAAGGAGGAGGCTGGCGCAGCCGTCGTCCTTGTTGCGGCAAAGCTGGCATCAGCCCTGATCATTGCAGCGGGTCTCTGGGACCCGGTCCTGCAGAGGTTCTAACGGAGGTACTCAGGCAGTGATGCGTTCGTTTGACTGGGTGATCTATGCATTGGTTCTGGGCGTCGTCGTCTGGACCATGTTTTCGCAGGATCCAAAAGCTGACGCACCTGAGCCGCCGCCAACCGTCCTGGAATCCGAAGGTCCGACCCTGCCGCCGCCGTCGCCATTGGACGAACAGGTGCTTGTCCAGGTCAGCGAGCCCAAGGACGGGATCGGCACTGCTTTTGCCGTGAACAAGAATGGTCAGTGGATCACGGCCCGGCATGTCGTGGACGGTTGCAACTCTGTCGGCCTGCTGGTGGCGCCCGGGCAATATGTGCCGGTCGACAGCATCGTCGTTGATCCGGATCATGACCTTGCCCTTCTTTCAACAGGTCGCAGCCCCAACTCGGTAAAACTTGATCTCGTATCTCCGCTTCGCATCGGCACGCATGGTTATCATGTTGGCTACCCTCAGGGACGACCGGGAGAAGTGGCCACGAAACTCATGTCCCGCTCGAAACTCATCACGCGCGGGCGCCGGGAAGGCGCTGAACCTATTCTTGCCTGGGCCGAGATTGGCCGGACGCGTGGCTTGAACGGTTCGTTGGGGGGAATTTCTGGCGGACCGGTCTTTGATGCGGGGGGAACTGTGCGCGGCGTGATCGTGGCCGAGAGCCCGCGGCGCGGGCGTATCTATACGGCTGCGCCGACATCTATAGATGCCTTCCTGACCAGCCTGAGCGTGGAACGCGAGGATGGCCCGACCGAGATTTTTGCCGAGGAGACTTACGGCCCGATGTCAGACAATGCCCGCCGCCGTCTTCAGGTCGTGAAAGTGGCCTGCCGGGTCACCCCATGACCAGCTTTGCCTCTCGCCTCATCGCTGGCGCGCGCCAGTTGGGCCCACTCTGCGTGGGTATCGACCCGCATCCTGGCCGTATCCCGGACCTGTTCGGCGGGGACACGCCCGAAGGGGTGGCCGCTTGGGGCGAAGCAGTCGTGGCGGCGGCGGCCGGACGCGCCTGCGTGGTCAAGCCGCAAGTCGGCCTGTTTGAGCGGCACGGGCCTGACGGAATGCGCGCATTGCAACGCGTCTGCGAAGCTTCAAGAGAGGCGGGCCTTCTTGTTCTCGCGGATGCCAAGCGCGGCGACATCGGGACAACAGCCAGAGGCTATGCAGCCGCATACTTGTCAGAAGCGGCGCCGTTCCCCTCCGATGCCGTGACGGTAAACCCTTATATGGGCCTCGATACGTTGGAGCCCTTCCTCGAAGAGGCCGAGGCAAACGGCAAGGGGGTCGTCGTGCTCGCGCGCACGTCGAATCCCGGCTCAGCCGATTTTCAGGCGAAAGATCTTGAGGGCGCCCCACTCTATGCACGCGTCGTTGAGGCGCTCGCCCCGGCGATCCAGCGCCTGAAGGGGGCGGGCGAATGGTCCAGCCTGATGCTGGTGGCGGGCGCGACGGGCCCGGATGAGGCCCGCCAATTGCGACAGCTCGCGCCGGACGCGCTGTTTCTGGTGCCGGGCTATGGCGCGCAGGGCGGCGGGGCCGAAGATGCGCTTGCGGGATTCAAGGCGGTTTCAAATCGCCTCGAAGGCGGCGTCGTGAATGCATCGCGTTCCGTCACATTCCCGGCCGGATCAGACACCGTAGAAAGCCAAGCCGACTGGCACGCGCTTATTGTGGCCGCCATTGAAGCTGCTCAGACCGATCTCTCCATGCATGCCGGACGCGTGCCTGTAGCGTCGGGCTGACCTTAAGACAGGCCTCGACAATCGGCCTGCCTCATCTACTCTTTCCTCTGAGCGCGGCGTAAGACCGTTTTGAGGAAACAGACAGGGGAGTGAAACGGCCATGGCGAACTGGCAGTCCACCTTGATTGCGGGAGCATCCTTCGCAATCCTTGCCGCCTGCGGGCAGGCAAAAACAGCAGACACTGAGACACTTTCGGAACCGGAAGCCTTTGCGGCGGTCGACACGAACCGGATAAGTACCGCGAGCGCAGCTGACGAATGGCTGACATATGGTGGGACTTATGACGAGCAGCGCCATTCGAGCCTGATAGATGTGAACAAGGAAACCGTCGCAGACCTGGGCGTCGCGTGGACTTATGACCTTGCCACCAATCGCGGCGTGGAATCGACGCCGATTGTCGTGGACGGCGTGATGTACGTCACCTCTGCCTGGTCGCTGGTCTATGCGCTTGATGCCAAGACGGGTGAGGAATTGTGGGTTTACGATCCGGATGTGGACCGCGCCGTCGGCGTGAAAGCCTGTTGCGATGTCGTAAACCGTGGCGTGGCTGTTTATGACGGCAAGGTCTTCGTAGGCGTGATTGATGGGCGGCTCGAAGCGCTTGATGCCGAAACGGGCGAAGTTGTCTGGAGCAAGGTCACCGTTGATCAGTCCAAGCCCTATACGATCACCGGTGCGCCGCGTGTGGTGAATGGCAAAGTGTTGATTGGCAATGGCGGTGCCGAGCTCGGTGTGCGCGGTTATCTTTCGGCTTATGATGCCAATACCGGAGACAAGGTCTGGCGGTTCTACACTGTTCCGAACCCGGAGAAACAGCCAGACGGCGAAATCTCGGATGCAGCCTTTGAAGAAATCGGCAATGTCACCTGGGGCGATGAAGGTGCCTGGGTCACCGATGGTGGCGGTGGAACTGTCTGGGACTCCATCGTCTATGATGAGGTCAACGACCAGATCATCTTCGGGGTCGGCAATGGTTCGCCGTGGAACCGGGAATTCCGTGATCCGTCCGGTGGCGACAATCTCTTCCTGTCCTCCATCGTTGCGGTGGATGCCGAAACCGGTGCGTACAAGTGGCATTTCCAGACCACACCCGGCGACAATTGGGACTATACAGCCACGCAGACCATCATTCTGGCAGACTTGCCTGTTGGCGAAGATGGTGAAGCGCGCCGTGTCGCGATGCAGGCTCCGAAGAATGGCTTCTTCTACGTACTGGACGCGGAATCCGGCGAGTTCATCTCCGGCGATGCGTTCGTGCCGATGAACTGGGCAGAGGGCCTCGACGAAAACGGTCGTCCGATTGAAATCGCCGATGCACGGTATGGCGCCGTCCCTTACGAGCAGCTGCCAGGCCCCCTCGGTGCACACAACTGGCATCCGATGGCCTTCAATCCGGATTTGAACCTCGCCTATATTCCAGCGCAGGAAATTCCGCAGGCCTATGCTCGCGATCCGCGCTTCGAGACCCAGCCTGTCGGCTGGAATACGGGCGCAGACTTCTCTGCTGGCGTCCCGCCGATCGCGCCGCCGGAAGTCGCCAAATTCCTGCGCTCAACCCTCAAGGGACGCTTGATCGCATGGGATCCCATTGCCCGCGAAGCGCGCTGGTCGGTGGAACATGGCAATGCCTGGAATGGCGGCGTGCTGTCCACGGCAGGCGGTCTGGTTTTCCAGGGCAAGCTGAATGGCGATTTCGTCGCCTATGATGCCGAAACGGGCGACAGGCTCTGGAATCATGAACTCAAATCCGGCGGCGCGTCCGGCCCCGGCACCTACATGATCGATGGTGAGCAATACGTCACGATTACGACTGGTTGGGGCAGTGCCTTTGGTCTCTCTGCAGGCTTCGCCTATGACGAGACCGTGCCCTCTACAGTCGGCAAGGTCGTCACCTTCAAGCTGGGCGGCACGGGCGAAATCGCCGACCCGGATTTCCCGATGATCGACAAGACCCCGAAAGCCGACTCGTTCGGGGACGAGACTATGATCGCCGAGGGATCGGTTCACTATGCCCGTAACTGTACCGTCTGCCACGGTCCGCTGGCGGTCAGCTCAGGCGTTCTGCCGGACCTGCGCTGGTCGGCGATCAGTGGCAACGAAATGGCGTGGAAAGGTGTGGTGATCGACGGAAACCTCGCCGCCAATGGCATGGTCTCGTTCGCAGATCATCTGACGCCGGATCAGGTGGAGTCGATCCGCGCCTATGTGCTGGCGCAGGCCCATGCCGCTGTCCCGGCTGGCTCCGGGGGCGAATGATCGAATTGTGAGTAGCGCGGCCTGCCGGGCCGCGCTACATACGCCGGATGCATATAGTCATCCTCATTCTGGGTATCCTGACAACGATCGGCATCTGGTCGTGGCGTATCCAGATGGCCCGCCGCGGCGCGAAAGTGGCGATGGATGCGGCGCGCACGCTTACGAATACGCCTCGCCGCTTTGCCTTCAAATACAAGGCAGGCCGCAATGGCATCGGCCTGATCGAAGACCCGCGCGAAGCCGCCGCCGTCATGATGATGGAAGTTGCCCGTGGCCGGGAAGGGCCTCTGACCGAACGACAGGCGCGCATCATAGATGATGAGATGATGCAGAATTTCAGCTTCACCCAGGCTGAGGCTGATGAATTGTCCGCCCATGCGGCTTGGGTCACCAATTCCGCGCCGGATCCCCAGCGCGCCATGCGCAAGCTGAGCGAATTGATCGTCAGTTCCCCGCAGCTTGGCCCAAAGGAAATTGTCGATCTCGACGCGATGCTGGTGGCGGTGTCCGAGGCGGAAGGCGTGCCGACGCGCGAACAACTGGCCCTCCTGCAAGTGTTCCGGGACAAGGCAGGCCTCAAGACCTGAGTCTTCCAACCGCTCAAGAACAGTTGCGCCTTTCGCCCTGGCACAATAGGGAATTTGGCCATGTCAAAGTCACTTCCCAGCGAATACCGCGCCAAGGTTCTCAATGAGTCCTGGACGAATTTTTCAGTCCTGCGTCATGGCCGGTTTGATGGCCTGCTCGTTACCTCCAAGAATTCCGGTACGCACTGGCTGAAATACATGCTGGCAGTGGCGCTGGCGGAAACCCATGGCATTCCTCACCCGCAATACTTTTCGGAGAATGCGGTGCGCCCCTATATCGGTTGGCCGAAGGACGATGAGACCTTTCCGGAACTGCCGCGCCTGGCGTTCAGTCACACGATCCCCCACCATCTGGCCGAATGGGGCTGGGCCCGCAGCCTCGCCAGCCTGCCGCCATATGTGCTGGCTGTACGGCACCCGATGGCGATCCTGGCCAGTCACCACGCCAAATGGGAATACGACATCAAGGTTGACTGGTTGACCTATCTGAAGGGCGATCCGGGCGGATCGAAGTATCGCTGCGATCTCTACTGGCTCGCGCGCTTCTGGAACCGTTGGGGTGATATTCGTGCGCGTCATGGCGACTCGATCCAGCTGATCCAGTATGAGCGGACCCAGAAAGACCCCCGCGCCGCATTGGAAGCGGTCTCGAAGCATTGGTCTCTCGGGCTCAGTGCCGATGCCATCAATGTAGCGCTCGCGGCAGGCACGAAGGACGCCATGGCGCAGAAGATCGATCCGGATGCGGAGCCTAATGTGCTGCAGAACCGCAAGACACCGCTTACGGAACTCTTCACAGGCGAAGCACTGGATATCTACACAGATCATATCCGGACGCTGTTCCGGCATGATTTGGATTATGACCTGTTCAGCCTTCCGGCTTGAGATAGCCGCTTGAGCGTCCGTCGGCGGTGTATTTGATCCACCACGGTTCGGCTTCTGCCTGTTTCTCCAGTTCAAGGAAGACCGGGTCTTCAAGGATGGCCGTCGAATATTCGGCCGCGGCCCCTGTCAGGGGCAGGCCATAGGTGCGGAACCGCGTCACAACCGGCGTGTAGAACGCATCCGCAGCGCTCCATTTGCCGAACAGGTAAGGGCCGCCATCGCCATGTTCAGTGCGCATCTGGTCCCACATGGTCTGGATGCGGGCAATGTCAGCCTCAAGACCTTCGGTCATTTCCGGCGTGGTTTCCCGGCCGCGAATATCCATCGGACAGGCCTTGCGCAGGGCGGGGAAACCCGCATGCATTTCGGAGGTCACCGCGCGGGCAATCGCCCGCTTGGCGGCATCTTCTGGCCAGACCTCTCCAGTCGGCGCCCAATCGGCGATCCATTCCGTGATCGCAAGGCTTTCCCAGACCGTGACATCGTCCCAGATCAACAGTGGCACTTTTGCTGTCGGGCTGATCTCTTTCAGTTTTGCCGATGTGTCGGGAAAGTCGAGCGGCACGATCACTTCTTCCACCGGCAGGCCCACGCGCCGCGCGGCAAGCAATGGCCTGATCGACCAGCTGGAATAGTTCAGATTTCCAAGGACCAGCTGTCTCATGCGCGCTTTCCTTGCCCGATCAGCCATTTCGTTTCGCGCACGTCCACGCGGTCGAACACTCCTGCCTTGTTATACGGGTCCTGCTCGGCCAATGCCTTGGCCGAAGCCAGGTCATCGGCCTCGACCAGGAAGACAGACCCGATCATCGCGCCATCCTCGGACAGCAGCGGCCCGGCCATGCGTAGCTGGTCCCCCAATCCTGCAGCCCATTCCAGATGGGCCGACCGGGTCGCGGCGCGCAACTCGGCACCATTGGTTTCATTGTCCAGATTGTGAAAACAGAAAATGCGCATGACGAACGACTCCGAATGAAGGCAAGATTTCCTGTTCCTATTGCACACTGCCTGCAACCTGCCCAGAGTCCGCAATAGTGGAACAAATGGGCTGAATGAATCATTGATCCTTCAGTAACAGGGAGTATGGTGGCGCCATGAACGATACAACAGACACCCGCCAACAGATCTTGGAAGCCGCGATGGAACGCATCGTTCACTACGGCTATTCCAAGACGACGATGTCGGAGATTGCCAAGGACTGCAACATGTCTGCGGGCAATATCTACCGCTTCTTCGCGTCCAAACTCGATATTGCCGAAGCCATCGGTCGCAAGTTCAATTCAGAACTCTACCAGACTTATGCCAGCATCTGTCGGAAGCCAATCACGGCGGCAGATCGTCTGCGCCAGTTTTTTGAGTTCAGCATGGTGCGTACCTATGAGGCACTGGAAGAAAAGGACAAGCTGGTCGAGCTTGCCGAGACGCTGGCAGATGAGCGGCCTCTGTTCATGAATGAACAGCTGGCCCAGGAGCGGGTCTATCTGGTTCAGATTCTCGAGAACGGCATTGAGGCCGGTGAGTTTCGTCCGCTCGACCGAAAGGAAGAGACGGCGGAAATGATTCAGGCATCGATGATGAAGTTTCGCTTTCCCCAGATGTTCTCGCACCTGACATTGCCGAAATTGAAGCGTGAACTGGCGGGTGTGATGGACCTGGTTCTGGCTGGATTGTCAGCTGGCGCGGTCGTTCCGGAGCGTCAGATAGATAAATTCTGAATAATTTCGTTTTTGTTCATTGATAAATGTTCAGATGATTGCTATATGGCAGTCAACGGCAGCGATGGTCGCTGTCGGTAAATGCTGAAAGACCAAATCAATGACATTGTCCAAGACCGAAGCTCGCCAGTCCCTGGCCGCCTTGCTTGCGGCGCTTCCTATGGCCATCGCCATCCTTGCGGCGACCTATTCGCTTGCTGAATTCGCGGTTTAGAATGCGGCCTGATCAGGCCTTGGCGCCCCGGCGGCCCGTGCCATAGACGGGCGCTGATTGCGCCGCCGCTTCATCGAGCGGCCAGCGGGGTCTCGCCCCGGTGCCAAGGTCCCCGGCCTCGCCTTTGACGAGGCCCGCCGCCAATCTTTCCGCTCCGGCCAGCGCGATCATGGCGGCATTATCCGTACAATGTCTCAGCGGCGGCGCAATCAGGCGCGCACCTGCGCCTTTGGCCACGTCGTCCAGTGCGGCACGGATGGCCTTGTTGGCCGCGACGCCGCCCGCCACGACGAACCGTTTCGTGCCATCCTCACCCGGATCAAACGCCTCAAGCGCCAGTGCGGCCTTTGTGGCGAGAATATCGGTCACCGCCGTCTGGAAACTCGCGCAGAGATCCTTCATCCGGTCCTCATTCATCTCGTCTTCGGCCGCGGCGCGCGCAACAGCCGTCTTCAGCCCTGCAAAGCTCATATCGAGACCCGGCCTGTTCAGCAGCGGGCGGGGCAGGGCAAAAGCCTCTGGATTGCCCCCCTCTGCGAGGCGCTCGACCGCAGGCCCGCCGGGAAAGCCGAGCCCCAGCGTCTTGGCTGTCTTGTCGAAGGCTTCGCCCACCGCATCATCAATCGTCGAGCCGAGCCGGCGATAATTTCCGAGGCCGCGCACTTCCAGGAATTGGCAATGCCCGCCCGAAACAAGCAACAGCGAATAGGGGAACGGGCAATCATTGCCGAGCCGAGGGCTGAGCGCGTGCCCTTCCAGATGGTTGACCGCGATGAAGGGCTTTCCGGCCGCCTGCGCGATAGCCTTGCCGGTCATCATGCCCACCAGCACGCCACCGATCAGGCCCGGGCCAGAGGTTGCGGCGACGGCGTCAAGCGCTGAATAGGAAATGCCTGCTTCATGCATCGCGGCTTTCACGGTCAAATCAGCCAGTTCGGCGTGTGCGCGCGCAGCGATTTCCGGTACCACACCCAGATAGGGCGCGTGTTCTTCCAGTTGCGTGCGAATCACGTCCGAGACCAGCTCTGCCCGGCCATCGGTCAGGCGCAGCACAGCCGCGGCCGTCTCGTCACAGCTTGTCTCGATGCCCAGAACTGTCAGCGTCTTGCTCATCCGCTGCATGTAGGACCCCAGAACGGATTTGGAAAGCGCAGCCCGCAGGCCCTATAGTCGAAGGAAAAGACCGGGAGGCAGAAGTTTGGCGAAACCGTTTCGATGGAACATCGCACAGCGCGAGCAATTGGGCGGCCTGATTACAGGCGCGACCGAGACGCGCTCATTGAACGACATGTTCCTTGAATCCCTGCGATCCACGGCTGCCCGCATTCTGGCGCATGCGAACCGGTCAGACCTCGCCTTTATCGGGAGGACGCCCGAAAACCTGTATGATTATCTGTCTGGCTGTTTCGAAGGGCTGCGCGACACGCCGCGGCTTCACCTCATCCAGTACTCTCTGCGCAATGCCAGCGCGGTCGATCAATTGCCGGAACCGGCATTGCAGGGTCTGTTCGAGTATCTCACCGCCGAAGGTCTCGGCCCCAAGGCGATCGCCACCGGTTCGCGCCCCATTGCCCTGGTCGACTTTGTTGCCTCCGGTCGAACGATGGAGGGCCTGATCCGCCTCATGAAACTGCAAGCCGAGCGGGAAGGACAAGACTGGACCGCCGTTCAGCGCCGCCTACGCATCATCGGGCTGCGCGTGCGTACAAAGAATTCCCCCAACACCTGGCGCTGGCAACAGCATCAGGACTGGCTGCACTTCATTCCGGATGCGATCATTCGAAATGTTTCCGCGCCTGCAGCCTTCCTCCATTATCTCGGCAATGATCAGCCCAAAGTGACCGCCAGCTTTCATCCGGGCCGCTGGGCGGAGGAGGAGGGCGCCGCCCGCCGACCGAACAGCGACCAGCAGGCTGCGCTGGGCTTTGCGGCGCAGCTCTATGATCTTGGTCGCACCCGCGAGGAACGCCAGAATCTTGCAAAGCGGATTGCCCGACACCGCAAGATGAGCCAGCGTGCCACGCGTCGCCTCGTCCTGCGATTGCGCGGGGGCTGAGCCGCCGGTAGGGTAAGGAATGGCCGCATCTGAACCCATCATGCTTTCGCTTGAACGCTTCGGAGAGATTTGCGCTGATCCCGCGCCATTGATCTATCGGCGCCTCTTCGCACAGCATCCCGAATTTGAAGACCTGTTCGCGATGGACACGGATGGTGGCGTGCGCGGTTCCATGCTGACAACCTGCTTCGACTGCATCATCGGTCTTACCGAGGGCAGTCGATTGCCGCGCTTTGAACTTCAGTCTGCCCGCCTGTCGCACCAGGGGTATGGCGTGCCGGAATCCCAACTGGATGACATGTTCACAGCCATCCGCGACACTTGCCGGGAAGCGCTGGCAGGGGAGTGGACGCTCGCCATGGAAACCGCATGGGCGGAGATGCTGGCCGAGATTGCGCGAATGGGGTTCACGCCAGCCTGACACTGGCCGGGGCTAACGCCCCTTGAATTCCGCCGGGCGCTTCTCAAGAAACGCCATCATGCCTTCACGCGCGTCTTCCGTTTTCAGCAGCGGCAGCAATTGCAGGAAGACGTGATGGACATGTTCGGTGAAAGGCTCCGACAGGCCCATCCGCATCAGGCGTTTTGAGGCCTGTACGGCCAGTGGCGCGTTCGCGGCGATCTCGGCGGCCAAGGCGCGTGCTTCGTCCATCAGCGTATCATGCGGCACCACTTTTGCGCACAATTGCTCGGCCAGGCATTCTTCGGCGGTCAGGGTGCGGCCGGTGAAGATCAGTTCGCAGGCCTTCTCCCAGCCAAGCATGCGCGGCAGGAACCAGGTGCCGCCGGATTCCGGCAGGATGCCGCGCTTGGTGAAGGCTGCCGCCATCTTGGCCTTGTCCGACATGATGCGGATGTCACAGCCGAGCGCCGTGTCCATGCCATAGCCTGCCGCGCCGCCATTGATGGCGCAGATGGTTGGCGTGTCCATATTGAACAATACGGTCGGCGGCGTGTTGCGCAGATCCAGCGTGGCGCTGGCCACAGCGCCGGATCCGATGCCTTCGCCCTTGGTGGCACTTTCCAGGTTCAAACCCGCGCAGAAGGCCCGGCCCGCCCCGGTCAGGATGACGCAACGCACATCCGTATCGGCATCTGCCTTCAGCAAGGCCTTGCACAACTCATCCAGCATCGGGCCGGAAATCGTGTTCAACCGCTCCGGCGCGTTCAGGGTGATGGTCGCGACATGGTCTGCGACCTCATAGAGAATTTCGGCAGTCTTGGTTTCTGTGTCCGGCATGGCGTGTCTCCCTCTTGTTTTGAGGCGAGCGTAGCGTGGAGGGGCAGGTCGGCCTAGGCTGCCCTCGCGGCAGTTTTCCAGCAGGCTGCCGTGAAGACAATTTCGTCGCCATCAGCAAACTCCATGAAGGCGGCGCGCACCACGTCGATGACTCTCTCCCGGGTCGCCTCATCCACGCCTTGGGCGATGGCATAGCCGACGGGGCCCATCAGCGAGACATAAAGGTCCATGGCCGAGAGGGGAAAGCGGCATTCCACGTCCAGTTTCTCACTCACCACGTCCTGCCATCCGGACTCGGACAGGATATGCTCCACGCGCGCGGCGTCTGCGAAGCCAAACTGGCCACGGGCATTCGGCTCCCGCTCGGGCAGACCGGGCAGCAGGGGGCGGGCGCCAGCCTCAGCCGCCGTCATGAACGGGTTCTCCGCCGGGTCACGCCAGCTGAACATGAGCAGCTGTGTGCCCGGCTGCGCGGCGCGGTTCAGATTGCGGAAGGCGGCAACCGGATCCTCGAAGAACATCACCCCGAACCGGGACGTGATCATGTCGAATGTGCTCGACGGGAAATCGTGCGTCTGCGCATCGGCGACCAGGAATTCCGCGTGTGATCCGGACTCGGCGGCGCGCTTGCGAGCATGGGCAATCATGGTCTCGGAAATGTCGAGGCCAAGACAGTCCGCATCCGGCCCCAGCGCTTCCGCCATGGCGAGCGTTGTCGCGCCGGTGCCACAGCCGATATCAAGGACAGAATTTGCGTTGGCCGTCGTCACCGTCTCGACGAGGATGTCCGCGAAGGGTTGGAAGGCCGTATCCAGCAGCGTCTGCGCGCGCACCCAGGCCTTTCCGCCCGCGCCATTCCACATCTCTTCCTGATCCTTGTTTGCCATTCTCATCGTACCGCGCTCCTTGTCATTGCGATCTTGTGGAGGCATCCTGCCACCTCAAGTCGACTTGAGGTCAAGAGCCTATCATGGAAATTTCCGACGTTGCCAAACAATCCGGGATCCCGGCCTCCACCCTGCGCTATTATGAAGAACGCGGCCTGATCCGCTCGACGGGGCGACGCGGCCTCCGGCGCCTATTTGATGAAGACGTTCTGGAACGGCTCGGCCTGATCTCGCTCGGCCGCGCCGCAGGTTTCACGCTGGACGAGATCGCCGCCATGATGTCGGAAGAGGGGCCCCGCATCGAGCGTGCGACGCTCATGTCAAAGGCGGACGAACTGGACGAGAAGATCCGTCAGATGACGATCATGCGCGACGGCTTGCGCCACGCCGCAAATTGCCGCGCGCCGAACCATATGGAATGCCCCAGCTTTCGCCGCATCCTCCGCGCCGCCATGACGGGGAGAATCTCAGCGAAGGGCAATCCGGTTGGGCTGGCAAACCGAAAGGGCTAATCCCCATCCATCCGCAACGCGGCCACAAACGCTTCCTGAGGAATCTCGACCTTGCCGAACTGGCGCATGCGCTTTTTACCGGCGGCCTGCTTGTCGAGCAGTTTCCGTTTCCGGCTGGCATCGCCGCCATAGCATTTCGCGGTCACGTCTTTCCTCATGGCACTGAGGGTTTCGCGCGCGATCACCTTGCCGCCAATGGCTGCCTGAATCGGAATCTTGAACATCTGGCGAGGGATAAGGTCTTTCAGACGCTCGCACATCTGGCGGCCCCGGCTTTCGGCGCGGTCGCGGTGCACCAGCATGGCGAGCGCATCGACCGGCTCGTCATTGACCAGGATCTGCAGTTTGACGAGATTCTCGGCGCGGTGGCCGACAATCTCATAGTCAAAGCTCGCATAGCCGCGGCTGATCGATTTCAGGCGGTCATAGAAATCGAACACGACCTCGTTGAGCGGCAGTTCGTACTTCACCATCGCCCGTCCGCCGACGTATGACAGTTCGGTCTGGATGCCGCGCCGATCCTGGCAGAGCTTCAGGATGCCGCCAAGATATTCGTCCGGCGTATAGATCGTCGCATTGATCCACGGCTCGCGGATTTCGGCAACGCGCACGACATCGGGCATGTCTGCCGGATTGTGGAGTTCGATTTCCGATCCGTCCGTCATCGTCATTTCATAGACAACGCTCGGCGCGGTTGCGATCAGGTCGAGGTCGAACTCGCGGCTGAGGCGTTCCTGGATGATTTCGAGATGCAGCAGGCCGAGAAAGCCGCAACGGAAGCCCATGCCGAGCGCGGCAGAGGTTTCCATCTCCCATGTAAAGCTTGCATCATTCAGGCGCAGCTTGCCCATCGCCGCGCGCAAATCGTCAAAGTCGCCCGCATCCATCGGAAACAGGCCGCAGAAGACGACCGGCTGAACTTCCTTATAGCCGGGCAGGGCCTTGTCACAGGGTCGCTTGTCTTCCGTGATCGTATCACCCACGGCCGTTTCGCCGACTTCCTTGATCGAAGCCACGAAGTAGCCGACTTCGCCCGGCCCAAGCGCCTCAACGTCGGTGAGTTTCGGATTGAACGTGCCGACCTTGTCAATTTCATAGACGCCGCCGGTGCGCATCATCTTGATCTTCTGCTTCTTCTTCAGCACGCCATCATGAATGCGCACGATGACGACCACGCCGAGATAGGGGTCGTAATAGGCGTCCACCAGGGCAGCCTTCAGCGGCGCGTCGACTTCGCCGGTCTTTGGCGCAGGCAGGCGCTGGACAATGGCTTCCAGCGTTTCAGAAATGCCGAGGCCGGTCTTGGCCGACGTCTCGATGGCGTCAGAGGCATCAAGTCCGATCACGTCCTCGATCTGGGCCTTCACGCGCTCAACGTCAGCAGCTGGCAGATCGACCTTGTTCAGAACCGGCACGATCTCATGGTTCTGGTCGATGGCCTGATAGACGTTTGCCAGCGTCTGCGCCTCGACGCCTTGGGAGGCGTCCACGACCAGTAGCGAGCCTTCACAGGCGGCGAGGCAGCGGCTGACTTCATAGGCAAAGTCGACATGGCCCGGCGTGTCCATCAGGTTCAGGACATAGGTCTCGCCATCCTGTGCCTCATAGGTCAGGCGAACGGTCTGGGCCTTGATGGTGATGCCGCGCTCTTTCTCGATATCCATCGAGTCGAGCACCTGCTCCTTCATTTCGCGTTCGGTCAGGCCGCCGCAATGCTGGATCAGGCGATCCGCCAGCGTCGACTTGCCATGGTCGATATGGGCGATGATGGAAAAATTGCGGATTTTGTCACGTGAGATCATGGCCGGGATATAACCGCGCTTTGGCCTCGCGGGAAGCGTTCTCGTTCAGGCGGGGGCCGGTTCTGGCGCCCTGAGGTGCAGAATGTCGCGGATTTCCATTAAAATCAGGAAACTCCGGAACAAGTCGACGTGCCTTCCATTGATTCTGCGTCACACAAACACGCACTCAGGAAGGATTTTCCCATGAGCATCCAGACGCTCGAAGACCTCTATATTGACCAGCTGCAAGACCTCTACAGCGCCAATCGCCAATCCCTCAAGGTGACTGAGAAGCTCGCTGGAAAGGCCCATAATCCGAAGCTGCAGGACGCGCTGAAACGCGGCGTCAGCGGCATCGAGGACGGGATCAACGCCGTCGAAGGCCTGATCCGCAAGCACAAGGCCGACCCGCGCGGCGAATTCTGTCAGGGCATGGAAGGCCTCGTCAAAGAAGCGAAAGCCCACGCCATCGACGCCGAGATCGAGGACGAGGATGTCCGCGATGCCTCTATCATTTCGCAATATCAGCGCATGACCCATTACGCCCTTGCTGGCTATGGCACCGTCTTGGCCTTTGCCCGTCGCCTTGGCTTCAAGGACGACGCCGAACAGCTCCAGACCTGTCTCGACAACACCTATTCCGGTGACCGCGAGATGTCGCAGCTGGCTGAAGGCGAAGTGAACCGCGAAGCGGCCTGATTCCACCCCCCCAAGGCGGGCTGGCTGAACTGTAACTCCGGCTGGCCTCCACGGGGTGGGAGCCCGGTCTGGCACTGCCAGGCCGGGTTTGCCGTGCGCGCTATCCCCCCGCGCCGGGTACGGTGATGTGCGCCGGGGCGCCAAAGCCGAAATCGAGCCCCAGGAAGATCCAGCCCATCATCAGCGCGACGCCCGTGATCAGCATCCAGACCGAATACGGGATCATCATCGCCGTCAGGCTGCCAAGCCCGAAATCAGTTTGCCAGCGACGCGCGAAGACCAGGATCAGCGGGAAGTACACCATCAGTGGCGTGATGATGTTCGTCGCGCCATCGCCCACGCGATAGGCGGCGGTCGCGCCTTCCGGGCTGATCCCCAACAGCATCAGCATCGGCACAAGCACCGGCGCCAGCAATGCCCATTTTGCGCTGGCCGAGCCGACGAAAAGATTCAGCAGCGCTGAGAACAGGACAATCAGGCCCAGCACGATCGGCAGCGGCAATCCGCTATTCTGGATTGCGTCCGCGCCATGCACCGCCGAGATCAGGCCGAGATTGGACCAGCCGAACATCGCCACGAAATGGGCCGCGGCAAAGGCCAGCACCAGATAATAGCCCATGTCCTTCATCGCCTCGGCCATCATGTTTACCAGGTCGCGGTGATTGTTGATCGTGTTGGCGGCTGCGCCATAGGCCCAGCCCGCAGCAAGGAACAGAACCAGGAAGCCCGCGACGAGCGAGCGGAAGAACGGCCCGGCCTTCTGGTACCACGGATTGCCTTCTGTGCCCGGCCCATCGGCCAGCAGGGGCGTGCCTGGTCCGAACGTCATGAACGCCCACAAGGCGCACACGCCCAGCAGGGCGAGCCCCGCCATGCGCAGGCCCTTCTGCTGCTCGGCGGTCAGGGGCTTGTCTTCATCGCCAGCCTGTACGGCTGATTCCGGGCTGGGGACCCATTTGCCGAGGCGCGGCTCGATGATCTTGTCGGTCACGAACCAGATCACGGGCAGGTAGATGAACAGCAACGCCGCAATGAAGTACGCATTGCCGGCAATGTTCATCGTCCAGCCCGCATCGATATTGCTCGCGCCATAGGCGGCCTCGGTGATGCCGAACAGCAGCGCGTCCAGCTGGCCCGGCGAGATATTGGCGGAAAACCCGCCCGACACGCCCGCAAAGGCCGCGGCAATCCCGGCCAGCGGGTGGCGCCCGGCCGAGGCAAACAATATGCCCGCCAGCGGGATCATTACGACATAGCCCGCATCGGCGGCATGGTTCGACAGCATCGCCACCAGCGCGACCAGCGGCGTCAGCAGGAATTTCGGCGCATTGCGCACCGCCGCCCGGATCGCGCTCGAAAACAGCCCTGAGCGCTCTGCCACGCCCGCGCCCAGCATCACGACCAGCACATAGCCGAGCGGATGGAAGTGCGTGAACGTCTTCGGCATATCCACCCAGAGGCGCTGTATGTTCTCGGCCGAGAACAGGCTCGCCGACTCAATGACCAGCGGCGTGCCGCCGTCTGTCACCTGCGTCGGGTGCGGCGCGCTGAAACTGGTCCAGGCCGCAATCTGTGAAATCGCCATCAGGGCGATGATCAGATAGAAGAACAGGAAGACCGGATCGGGCAGGCGGTTGCCCGTCTTCTCCACCCATCCCAGGAATCCCTTATTGGTCGCTGCCTCGGCCATGCCCATTTCCCCTGTCAAAACCAGATCAAGCGGGACACCTTATTGCCAATTGCCGCGCTGGCAATATTCCGCCCCATATCCGCCGCAGCCCGCGCACTGGTGACCCCCCGCCAAATGCGCTAATCAGGGGCCATCGTTACAAGACCGGTCCCGCCCATGCCCGATACACAACACGCCGCGCCCAAACAGGGCATTACCGACGAAGGCTACCTCACCGACAGCTGGTATCTGGCCGCGCCGTCCACCGACCTCGTCGCCGGCAAGCAGCACCGCATCATGGTGCTGGGCGAACCCGTCGTCGTCGGTCGCACGCCCAAGGGCGAACCCTTCGCCCTGCGCGACATCTGTCCCCATCGCCTCGTGCCGCTGTCTGCGGGCCAGCAGCTGGAAACCGATGGCGAGTGGACGCTGCAATGCCCCTATCATGGCTGGCGCTTTGGCACCGATGGCGGCTGCAAGCTGATGCCGTCCCTCACAGACGACAGCCCCTATGACCTGTCCAAGGTGAAAGTGCGCCGCTATCCGGTGCATGAGGCCAATGGCGCGGTCTATCTCTATGTCGCGCATAATCCCCGCAGCGATGCGCCCCCCGCCGTGCCGCCGCCGGAATTCGGCCCGCTGCCGGACAAGCCCGGCTTTGTCATCCATGACGTGTTCAACGCGCATATGGATGATGCCGTGGTCGGCCTGATGGACCCGGCCCATGTGCCCTTCGTGCACAATCAATGGTGGTGGCGTCCGCCCTCGGTGGGCCTGAAGCTGAAGGAAAAGCCCTTCATCCCGACCGAACGCGGCTGGGCGATTGACCGCCACGCGCCCAGTTCGAACTCGAAACTGTATCGCTGGGTGTTCGGGGATGATGTGGAAACCGAGATCCGGTTCCAGCTGCCCGGCTATCGCTGGGAAATCATCTCGAATGACAAGGCCCGCCTGCTGACGCTCACCTGCCTGACGCCTGAGGCCCCGAAACGTACACGGATCACCCAGTTCACCTGGTGGACCGGCGCGCCGCTCCTCCACCTCGCCGTGCCCATCGCCAAGCCAATGGCCCGCAAATTCCTCCGCCAGGATGGCGACATGGTGGATTTGCAGAACCAGGGCATGGCCCACCAGAAAGCCATGATGTGGATCGACGACATCGACATCCAGGCCAAATGGTACCAGCGCCTCAAACGTGAGTGGACGGAGAGTCGGACGGAAGGCCGCGAATTTGCAAACCCGATTGAAGCGCGTGTGCTGAGGTGGATGAGTTAAAAAGCGTTCAGGCGATTAATGTGGAATTGGGGCTGAGTAGAGATTTAGACGGGCCTTAAAACAGTACGAAATGACGTTCCAAATAGTACTGTTGTGCGCTTGCTTGCTTTTTGAATTCACCTAAGGTGGAAGTGTCGATGCCGCACAATTGTTTTCGTGAGTTTCTCTATGTGTACAATCACTCTTGATTCGGGTTCTGCTGCTTTGTTGGGAGCGATCATTGGTTCGGCAACTACGCTGTTGACGACTATTCTGGCCTACCACCTCCAGAATCGCGACCGTAGAAAGTTGGCGCGGTTGCGGAAGGATAGACTGACTAAGCTTCTCCAATCTAAAAAATTCACTTGGCGGAGTATGGATGTCTTGTGCAGTGCTATCGGCGCAAACCGTGAGATAACTTCAGCGCTCTTGATCGAGGTGGGAGCTAGATGTTCGTTGAACAACAATCATGAGAAATGGGCTCTGCTGTCGAGAGTGCCTTTTCCTGAAGATGTTTCTTAAGTTCCTGACGTATTTCAGTCAATTTGAGAGGTCACCGAAAGTGCTTGATCCATGAGTTGCTCAATCAGAGTCAAGTCATTCGTTGATCTGCCTTGTTGGTTAAACCATGTATTGTTGTGGCTGCATGAACAGCAAGCCCTAGTAAGCGGAATCCTTGCGCTTGTAGTCGGACTAGGTACGGTTTTGATGTTGAGGCGACAAATTTCGTTCGATCAAAGACATCGGAGTACGGAGCGGAGACTGGAATTGCTCTCGTTGAAGGCCGCAGCAACGGTAGCTGTGTCGGAAGTGTTCCGCTACTCTGAAGATTGCCTTGGATACCTTTCGAAAACTATGACGGTAGACGGAAAACTTCACGGTGAAGACATATTTGATGCCGAGTTTGACGCTGGGCTGAAGTCAGACGTTGAAGGGATTCCTGTCTACCCGACCAGTGCATTTGATTTGTTGGCTGAATTAATAAAGTACTCTGATGAGTGCGATGCTGCAGCATTGCATGAGATTATTTCATTTGCGCAAGTTCAGCGATCGACTTTTTCTCGATTTGTATCGGTACTGCTCGGCGTTGATGACTCCGGATTGGTTTTGCATACAGGGAATTTATATTCCGAGATTCGGGATGCGCTAGGACTTCGCCAGCACATGGCTCGTTTGTTCGATTGGTCCCGAGTCCGATCTGAGCACATTCCTCCCATTTGTGAATCTGAACAGGCCGCAGATGCGCTAAACTGGATCGGACTGGGTAGGGAAGAAGTGGTTGATTATATCTCCGAGCATTGGCCCCCACGGAATCCCTCCGGTGCTGGCCGCTAATCTTCGCGTCACCCCTCGACGCGTAGCGTCTGGGGGCCCATCACTGAACGCGGCGACCGGGTGCATCCGGTGCGGGGGCGTGCGGGTTTCTCCACACAACACATGACGTACTCTGTAATTTCGTTCAGAGATGGGTTCCCAGATGGCCTGCGGCCATCGGGAATGACGCAATTTTTGTTCTTGTGTAGCAAGGTTGGGGAAGGAGTGCTGAGCATGGCCAATGAGGACCGCATAATTGCCGTCTATATGATGGCCAATCGCAAGCAGGGCGCGCTCTATGCCGGGGTCGCGTGCCACCTTGTCCAGCGCGTCTGGCAACACCGTGAAGGCATTTTCGGAGGGTTCACGCAGAAACATGGCTGCAAGATGCTCGTCTGGTATGAGCTGCATGACGAGATCAGCACAGCGATTGCGCGTGAGAAATCCCTCAAATCCTATCGGCGGAAGAACAAGATCAATCTGATCACGGAGCGCAATCCGCGTTGGAAGGATTTGTGGTTCGAGATTACGGGGCAGGGCCTTTCCTCCCCCGCCTCTCCGGCGCATGCCGGAGTCTCGTCCGGCTGGCTCCGTGTCCTGACAGCAGGAGGCCCCGGCCTGCGCCGG